>Ga0310821_100019_pt1 | contig 387351 bp, 365 predicted proteins | sample P4_ome_FD_201300 | JGI IMG/M metagenome (GOLD analysis project Ga0310821, IMG submission 201300) | Sorghum-adapted microbial communities from Joint BioEnergy Institute, Emeryville, California, United States - P4_Day56_Rep1 | ecosystem: Engineered > Bioreactor > SSF (Solid state fermentation) >...
TCGTCGTCGAGCGCCTCGGCGGCGGCACCTATGTCTATGCCCGCACCGAGGGCGAGGCCATGATCGTCGTCGAGGTCGACGGCGACAGCCCGGTCCAGGTCGGCGACCGGATCGACATCGGCGTCCCGGCCGAGGCCTGCCATCTCTTCGACGCCGACGGCAACGCCCTGCCCCGCAACCGACGCCACCCGCTTGCCCAGCCAGACCGGACACACGCCTCCACCGCGCCGTAGCGGCAGCGCGCCGGTGACTGCCGTTTCGAGTTCCACATCAGCCGCAAGGAACCGACCCATGTACATGGAGAAATACGACCTGTCCGGCCGCGTCGCCGTGGTGACCGGTGGCGCCGGCGCCATCGGCCTTGCCTGCTGCCGGGCGCTCGCGGAAGCGGGCGCGACCGTCGTCGTCGCCGAGGTGAGCGAGGATCTGGCCGAGGCCGGCGTGAGGCAGCTGGCCAACCAGGGATGCCGGGCCGAGGCGCTGGCGCTCGACGTCACGCGTCCCGATCAGGTGACGGCGGCCGCCGATGCGCTGAATGAACGTCACGGCGCGGTCGATATCCTGGTCTGCAATGCTGGCATCGCGCGCAGCGACGTTCCGGCCGAAGACGTCGAGGACGAGCGCTGGCTCAACGTCATCGACGTCAACCTGAACGGGGTCTTCTGGTGCTGCCGCGCGTTCGGCCGCCACATGCTGGAGCGGGGACGCGGGACGATCGTCAATATGGGCTCGATGTCGGGCTTCATCGTCAACAAGCCGCAGCCGCAGTGCTATTACAACGCCTCCAAGGCCGCAGTGCACCAGCTCACGCGGTCGCTGGCGGCCGAATGGGGCAGCCGCGGGGTTAGGGTGAACGCGGTGGCGCCGACCTATATTGAAACGCCGCTGACCCGCTTCGGCATGGAAGACGAGCGCATGTATCCGGTCTGGCTGGAGAACACGCCGATGCGCCGGGTCGGACAGCCCGAGGAAATTGCATCGGTGGTGCTGTTCCTGGCCTCCGACGCCTCCAGCCTGATGACCGGCAGCATCGTTCTGGCCGATGCCGGCTATACGTGCTGGTGATCCCGGATCGCGACGGGAGAACGGGACGATGAAGCTTTCGGACAAGGTCGCCATCGTCACGGGAGGGGCCCGGGGCATCGGCCGGGCCATCTGCGAGGGCTATGCCGCCGAAGGGGCGCGGGTCGTCGTCGCCGATCTGGATCTGGCGGAGGCCGAGCGGACGGCCGCGGCCTGTGGCGGCGGCGCGTTCGCCGTCCCGCTCGACGTGACGCGGCAGGATTCGATCGATGCCGTGGTCGACAAGGTGGTCGCTTCCGCGGGCGGCATCGACATCCTGGTGAACAACGCCGCGGTCTTCGATCTGGCGCCGATCCTGGAGGTCACGCGCGAAAGCTTCGATCGCGTCTTCGACGTGAATGTCAAAGGCCTCCTGTTCACCCTTCAGGCGGTCGCGCGCCGGATGGTCGAACAGGGCAGGGGCGGGAAGATCATCAACATGGCCTCCCAGGCCGGGAGGCGCGGCGAACCGCTGGTTTCGGTCTATTGCGCCAGCAAGGCCGCGGTCATCAGCCTGACGCAGTCGGCAGGGCTCGCCCTCATCCGGCACGGAATCAATGTGAACGGCATCTCGCCCGGGGTGGTGGACACTCCCATGTGGGACGAGGTCGACCGGTTGTTCGCCCGTTACGAGAACCGGCCCCTGGGCGAGAAGAAGCGCCTGGTCGGCGAGGCGGTGCCCTTCGGCCGCATGGGAAGGCCGGAAGACCATGTCGGGGCGGCGATCTTCCTGGCGTCGGCCGACAGCGACTATGTCGTGGCACAGACCCTGAACGTCGACGGCGGCAACTGGATGAGCTGATCCCCGGGCATAAGGGGGCATGGGCCTCAGGCGGGTTCCTCAGTCCCCAGGACCATGGCGGCCACGGCACGGTGCAGGGGATGCCCGGGGTCCCCCAGTGTATCCACCGCGTCGAAATGATGCCGGTCCGGCAGGTCCACGACCCGGACCGGCCTTGCCTCGCTGCGCCAGGCCGCCGTGAAATCCGACTGCTGGCGGCGCAGCTCGTCCGTCTCCCTGCCGCCGACCGTGCAGATCAGCGGCGCGGCGCGGTCCGGAATCCGGTGTTGCGGGCTGAACCGCTGCGCCGTATCGGGATCGAGACCCAGCGCGTCGTTCAGGTAGATCATCTGGATCGGCACGAGATCGTAGATCCCGCTGATCGAGCAGGCGCCCTTGACCAGGTCGGCCGGCCGGCGGAACGAGGACCAGTCGGTCGCCACCATCCAGGTGGCCAGGTGTCCCCCGGCGGAATGCCCGGCGACGAAGATCCGGTCGGCATCGCCGCCGAGCGGCCGGACGTGACCGTACAGCCAGCCCAGCGCCGCCCGCACCTCGTCCATCAGCGCCGGTAGCGAAACCTGAGGGCACAGCGTATAGCCGATCGCGGCGAAGGAGATCCCCGCCTGGACGAAGGCCGGCGCCAGGAAGCTGAAAAAGTTCTTCGACAGCGACTGCCAGTAGCCGCCATGGATGAAGGCCAGCACCGGCGCTCCCGGCTTCGGGGCCGGGAAGAAATCGATCCGCTGCCTGTCGAGGGGCCCGTAGACCAGATCCCGGTCATGGGCCAGGCGGTCCCGGGCATCGGCGCTCTCCCGCTCCCACCGCAAGAAGATCTCCGGATGGTCGGGAACGGCGGCGCGCAGATTGTACTGCGCGGCGAGATCGGCCGGCGAGTATCCGAGATAGGTCACGAAGCAGCCGCTACCGTGGTCAGGTGAAGGCGTTGAAGGTGATGATCGTGTAGGTGTCCTTCACATGGGGCAGGGTCTGCAGGCGGCTGGTCACGAATCGGCCGACATCGATATCGGAGGGCAGGTAGCACTTCACCAGAAGGTCGTACTGGCCGGAGGTCGAGTAGACTTCCGAGACTTCCTCGATCGTATCGACGGCTTCGGCGGCCACGTCGTAAGCCTTGCCCAGCTCGCATTTCATCATAACGAAGATGGCCTTCATCGCTCACTCCCGGAGGCATCGAGTGGATTGTGCCGGACTATAGCGCGGCCGCCGGCGGAACTGTCACCCCCAACACGCCGAGGCCGAAAAGAGGTGCAACATTTGGAAGGGCTGTTCGGTTTGACTCCCCGGATCGCGCGGCCCGGTCGGCGGCCGCGGGCAAGGGGAGGGGCTCATGGATGCCCGCGTCACTTTGACGGTCGACGGATCCCGTCGCGAACTGACCGTCGACACCAGGACGACACTTCTGGACCTGCTCCGGGATCGGCTGGGGGCGATGGCGCCGAAGAAGGGGTGCGATCACGGCCAGTGTGGCGCCTGCACGGTGCTGATCGACGGGCGGCGGGCGACGACATGCCTGGCGTTCGCTGTCGCTCATGACGGCGCGACGGTCACGACCGCCCAGGGGCTTTCGAACGGGGCGGAGCTCCACCCGGTGCAGCAGGCCTTTCTCGATCATGATGCCTTCCAGTGCGGGTACTGCACGCCCGGGCAGATCTGCTCGGCCGTCGGGATGATCGAGGAGGCGCGGGCCGGACATCCGAGCCATGTGACGCGCGATCTCACCGGTCCCGTCGTGCTGGACGACGAGGAGATCCGGGAGCGGATGAGCGGAAATCTGTGCCGCTGCGGGGCCTATGTGAACATCGTCGCGGCGATCCGGGACGTCATCCTTAAGGAGACACCCCCATGAGGCCGTTCGAATATGTGCGTGCGACCGATCCGGCCAACGCCGTCGCTCTGGTCGCGAACCGTCCGGGGGCGGCGTTTCTGGCTGGCGGGACCAATCTCGTCGACCACATGAAGCTGGGGATCGCCGAACCGGACCTGCTGGTCGATGTGAGCCGGCTGCCCCTCGACCGGATCGAGCAGTCGCCGGCCGGCGGGGTGCGGATCGGGGCGGCGGTGCGCAACAGCGACCTTGCCGCCGATCCGATGATCCGGACCCGGTATCCCGCGCTTTCGCAGGCGCTGCTGGCGGGCGCGTCGGGGCAGCTGCGGACCCTGGCCACGACCGCCGGCAACCTGATGCAGCGTACCCGCTGCCCCTATTTCCAGGACCTGACGACCCCCTGCAACAAGCGGACGCCCGGGGCGGGCTGTTCGACCATCGGCGGACACAATCGCGACCACGCGATCCTGGGCTGCTCCGCCGAATGTATCGCCACGCATCCCTCGGACATGGCGGTCGCGCTCTCCGCGCTGGAGGCTTCGGTCGTGGTCCTGGGGCCGGAAGGGGAGCGCAGGGTTCCGCTAGCCGACTTCTACCGGCTGCCCGGCGATACGCCCCATCTCGACACCAATCTGGGCCGGGGAGAGCTGATCCTGGCCGTGGAGATGCCACCGCTCGCCTTCGCGGAGCGTTCGGCCTATCGCAAGGTGCGGGACCGTGCGTCCTTTGCGTTCGCCCTGGTCTCGGTGGCCGCGGCCCTCGACGTCCGGGACGGGGCGGTCGCGGATGTGCGCGTCGCGCTCGGCGGGGTGGCTCACACGCCCTGGCGGGCGCTGCGGGCGGAAGCGATGCTGCGCGGCGGCCCGGCAACGCCCGATGCCTTTCGCGCTGCGGCCGATGCCGAGCTTGCTGCGGCGCAGCCCTTGCCGGGCAACGCCTTCAAGGTGCCTCTGGCGCGGAACACGATCGTAAATGTCCTGACCGCGCTTGCCCGGGAGACCGCGTGATGACCGACCTTCTGGAACCGCGCGCCATCGGCCGTCCGCTGGAGCGGATCGAGGGCCGCGACAAGGTTCGCGGCCTTGCGCCCTATGCCTACGAGCATCCGGTTTCGGATCCTCTCTATCTTCATCCGGTGCAGGCGACGATCGCCCGCGGCCGGGTCGTTGCGATCGACACGGGCGGAGTCGCGTTCCCGGGCGTCGTCGCCATCCTGACCCATGAGAATGCGCCGCGCCTCGCCTCCGACGAGAATCGCGAGCTCTGGGTCCTCCAGTCAGACGAGGTCCATTACCGGGGCCAGTTCGTCGCAGCGGTGATCGCGGAAACACCGGAGATCGCGCGCGAAGCGGCCGGGCAGGTGCGGGTCGAGTACGAACAGCAGGCCCATGACGCCGAGTTGCGGCCGGACCGGCCGGACCTCGTCCGTCCCGACAAGGTGAACCCGAGCTTCGACACCGACACGCAGGAAGGCGACGTGGAAGCGGCCCTGGCCACGGCGGCGGTCAGGATCGACCAGACCTATACGACGCCCATGGAGCACAACAATCCCATGGAGCCCCACGCGACCATCGCCCTTTGGGCGGATGACCGGCTGGTTCTGTGGGATTCGACCCAGAGCGCCCATGGCGTTCGCAAGACGATGGCCGCCGTCTGCGGGCTGGATCCGGCCCAGGTGCGCGTCATCTCTCCCCATGTCGGGGGCGGATTCGGCTCGAAGGGAACGGCGCATCCTCACAATGCCCTGGCCTGCCTCGCGGCGCTGGCGGTCCCGGGACAGCCGGTCAAATTCGCGCTCAGCCGCCAGCAGATGTTCGTGGTCGCCGGATACCGGACCCCGACCGTTCAGAGGATCCGGCTGGGAGCGGATGCCGACGGCCGGCTGACCGCGCTCGCCCACGATGTCGTCGAACAGACCTCGAAGGTGAAGGAATTCGCCGAGCAGACGGCCGTCGCAAGCCGGATCATGTATGCCGCGCCCAACCGGCGGACCTCCCACAGGTTGGCCGTCCTGGACGTGCCGGTTCCGTCCTGGATGCGGGCGCCGGGCGAGACGCCCGGCATGTTCGCCGCCGAAGTGGCCTTGGACGAGCTGGCCGTGGCCTGCGGCCTCGACCCGATCGAGCTGCGCATCCGCAACGACCCCGAATCCGATCCGGAATCGGGCAGACCGTGGTCCGGCCGCAACCTGGTGGGGTGCCTCAAGGAAGGCGCGCGCCGGTTTGGCTGGGACGTGCGCGATCCAAAGCCGGGACTCCGCCGGCTCGGCGACTGGCTCGTCGGCACCGGTGTCGCCAGCTCGACCTATCCCTGCTACGTCTTCCCGGGATCGAAGGCGACCATCCAGTACGGTACGGACCAGCGCTACGTCGTCCGCATCGGCGCCGCCGACATCGGGACCGGGGCCTGGACCGCCCTGACCCAGATCGCCGCCGATGCCCTCGGCTGCCCGGTCGAGGCGGTCCGGCTCGAGATCGGGGACAGCGACCTGCCCATGGCGACCGTCGCCGGCGGTTCCTCGGGCATCAGCTCGTGGGGATCGGCGATCGTCGCCGCGGCGACCGCCTTTCGCGAGAGGCACGGGACGGATCCTGGGCCCGGCGCGCGGGAGGATGCCGAGATTACCCAGCCTCCGGCATCCCGGACTCACGCGCTCCATTCCTTCGGCGCACAGTTCGCCGAGGTGCATGTCCATGCCGATACCGGCGAGATCCGCGTTCCCAGGATGCTGGGCGTCTTCTCGGCGGGACGGATCATCAATCCCCGGACCGCCCGGTCGCAGTTCATCGGGGGCATGACGATGGGCCTTTCCATGGCGCTGCACGAGGAGAGCGTGATGGATGCGCGTTTCGGCCATGTGATCAATCACGACCTTGCCGGCTACCACATCGCGGTGAACGCGGATGTGAAGGACATCGACGCCGTCTGGCTGGACGAACATGACCCGCACAGCAATCCCATGGGCTCGCGCGGTATCGGGGAGATCGGCATCGTTGGCGCGGCCGCGGCCATTGCCAACGCGGTCTGGCACGCGACCGGGATCCGTGTCCGCGACCTGCCGATCACGCCGGACAAGGTCCTGTCCTGACCGGGGCGCAGATCGCCGGCCGTCATCGCCTTTCGGTCGAACTTCGAGGGAGGTGAAACCCATGAGCCAAGCCAGAGCCGACATGCTCCAGCCCAGGATCGCGCGCATCTGGCGCGGTCGCACGACGGCGTCCAAGGCCGACGAGTACGCCCGCTACCTGTACGAGCACGGGATCAGGCCGCTGCAGGACAAGGCGCTGGGCGTGCAGATGCTGCGGGAGGACCGTCCCAGCGAGACCGAGTTCGTCACGATCTCCTACTGGGAAAGCGAGGAGGCGATGGGCCGCTTCGCTGGCGAGGATCCCAGGCGGATCCACCATCTGGAGCGGGATGCCGAGTTCCTGGTCGAGCTGCCGGATGCCGTCCAGATCCTGACCATCGTCTCCAGCCATGGCGTCACCGGCGGCGGGTCGGGCTGACGGTCCGTGGGGCCTGCCGCCCTGGCGGCGGCAGCCAGGACCGGATTGCGTTTCGTCCTGGAATGAGCGACATGGGAGAGGATTCGGCCGGGTTCTTTCCCCTCGGCGCTCATTCGGGACGACCGTTATTCCATGGACATCACCGTCTATCACAACCCCGCCTGCGGAACCTCGCGGAAGGTGCTCGGTCTCATCCGCGATGCCGGGATCGAGCCGCGGATCGTCGAATATCTGAAGACTCCGCCTTCCCGGGCGGAACTCGAAGACCTGATCCGCCGGATGGGCGTCCCGGTGCGCGCGGTGCTGCGCGAGAAGGGCACGCCCTATGCCGAGCTGGGCCTGGACGATCCGGCCCTTGGGGAAGATCGGCTCCTGGATGCCATGGCGGCGCATCCGATCCTGATCAATCGCCCGATCGTCGTCAGCCCTCGGGGAGCGAGGCTCTGCCGTCCGCCGGAAACGGTTCTGGAGCTGCTGCCGGCCGACGGGGCCGGCCCCGACGATTGACCGCCGGGCGGGAGGAGGGACCGGCCGGTCGGGGCTTCATCACCGGCCTCGGCATCGGCCAGATCTGTTCCTGGGGATCGCTCTATTACAGCTTTCCGCTAATCGCGGAGGCGATGCGGGGCGATCTCGGGTGGTCGAAGGTCGAGCTTTACGGCGCCGCGACCGTCGGCCTCGCGCTCGGAGGGCTGGCGACATACCCGGTCGGGGCCGCGATCGATCGCGGGCATGGCCGTCTGGTAATGGCGCTCGGATCCGTGCTTGCCGGGCTGCTCCTGATCGTCTGGGCGCGGACCTCGGACATCCTCGTCTTCTACGGTGCGACGGCGGGGATCGGACTTCTTCAGGCGGCGACGCTGTACGAACCGGCATTCGCCGTCGTCGTCAGGCGGGCGGGCGCGGCGGAGGCGCGCGCGGGCATCACCGTCGTCACGCTCTGGGGCGGTTTCGCCTCGACCGTGTTCATTCCCTTAATCCAGTTCCTGCTGGATCGGATCGGCTGGCGTGACACGCTGGTCGTGCTGGCGGGCATCAACCTGATCGTCTGCGCCGGTCTCTACGGTTTCCTGATCGACCGCCGGAAGGACGTGCAGCCCGCGACGGCGCACGGGGAGCCGAGCCGGATCGGGCGATCAATCGTCGCGGAGATGATCCGCCAGCCGGTCTTCTGGGCGCTTGCCACGGCGTTCACGGCCTACACGATCAGCTTCTCCGCGTTCACCTTCCACCTTTATCCGCTTCTGCTGGACGGCGGCTTCGACAGCGCGTCTGTCGTTGCCGTGATCGCCGTTATCGGCCCGGCGCAGGTTGCCGGTCGGGTGGCGATCTGGCTGTTTGCGCCGCGCCTTTCGGTGCGCCGGATCGGGTCGATCGTGATGCTGGTCTTCCCGATCTCCCTCCTGGGCATCGAGGTCCTTTCGCCGGACTTCCTGCTGGTGGCCGCATCGGCCGCCTTCTACGGTGCCGCCAACGGCATCATCACCATCGTCCGGGGCATGGCCGTTCCGGAGATGCTGACCCGCGAAGGCTATGGTGCGGTGAACGGGCTTCTCTCCGCTCCCGCAACCATAGCAAGGGCGCTCGGCCCCGTCGGGGCGGCCGTCGTCCTGGATGCCGGCGGCGGATACGACGCGGTTCTTGTCGCCGTGATCGCCGGCGCTACGGTGATGACGCTCTCCTTCTGGTTGGCGGCGTGGCTGTCCAGGGACCGGGACAGGCGCTAGGCCGCCTACATCTCGACGATCGCCTCGAACCCTCCGAAGATCATTCGCTTGCCGTCGAAGGGCGCGTTGTCCATCTGGTTCTTGAGCCTCGGATCCTCCATCACCTTGGCCAGGATGGCATCCCTCGCCTGGCGGCTTTCATAGGTGATCCAGGAAAAGACGACGATCTCGTCTTCCTGGAGTTGCACGGCGCGCGGGAAGGAGGTGAGCTCGCCAAAGGGAACGTCGTCGGCGACGCATTCGACGAAGGTAAGGGCGCCGTACTCCTTCCAGACCTCTCCCGCCAGGCGGGCCATCGCCCGGTAATCCTCGATCCTGTCCTTCTTCACGGCGACCACGAAGCCGTCGACATAGGTCATTGAAAGTCTCCTTTCGTTGCGGACGGTCCAAGGACGTTCGAGCCGGCCGTCGGCCGACATGCTCGGATGTCATTTTTTCTCAATCCCGATCCGGCGCGCCGAGCGGGAACAGCTTGCGATAGGGGCGGGCCTCGTCGACCGCCCGGGCGAAGGAAGGCCGGTCCAGCAGCCGGCGCCGGTAGGCCGTAACGTTCGGAAACCGGTCGCCGATCGGGTGGGACCAGTCCGCGTAGAACAGCGCGGGCGCGGCGGCGCAGTCGGCGAGCGTGAAATCCTCGCCCGCTGCCCACCGGCGGCCGGCCATGACGCCATCCAGCCAGCCATAGGCGGTGTCGAGCATCGCCCGAGCCTCGGCGGTCCCGTAAGGGTCGCGCCGGTCCTCGGGGCGCAGGCTATCGAGAACCAGCTTCTGCTGCGGCGTCGAGATGTAGTTGTCGAAGAAGCGGTCCATCATCCGGACCTCGATCGCCTCGTCGGCGCTTTCCGGGATCAGCCGCACCGGACCGGGATGATGGACCTGCAGGTATTCGACGATGATGGTCGCCTCTACGACCGTCCGGTCCCGGTCCACCAGAACCGGGAACTTCCTGAGCGGCCACAGGGCTTCGAGTTCCGCCAGCGCCTTTCCGTCACCGGGTTCCAGCATGCGGAACTCGAACGGAGTCCCGTTCTCGTAGAGGGCGATCAGCGCCTTCTGGCAATAGGAGGAAAACGGATGCGCGTAAAGTGTCAGTCCCACTTCGTCCCCCGTCCCTGAAACGCTCTGGTTTCGCTTTGCAACCGGTTCAGTCTATCCGACTGCTCCTGAAATGCAAGCAGTGACCGATCGGCCACCATGGGCCGGCGGACGGGGAGGGCGGAACCCCGGGGTTCAGCCGCCGGTGACGCTCATGTGCCTGCCGACGGCCGGCCGCTTGTGCCGGCGATCGATGACGAAGTCGTGGCCCTTCGGCTTCCGTCCGATCGCCTCTTCGATGGCGGCGATCAGCGGGGCGTCGCTTTCCGAGCTGCGCAGCGGCGTCTTCAGATCCGCCGCGTCCTCCTGGCCCAGGCACATGTAGAGCGTACCGGTGCAGGTCAGACGCACCCGGTTGCAGCTTTCGCAGAAATTGTGGGTCAGGGGGGTGATGAACCCGAGAAGCCCGTTGGTTTCCTCGACACGGTAATAGCGGGCCGGACCGCCGGTGCGATGGTCGCTTTCCGTCAGGGTCCAACGCCGCGCCAGGTCGGCGCGGACCAGCGAAAGCGGCAGATACTGGTCGATCCGCGTCTCCCCGCCGATGTCGCCCATCGGCATCACCTCGATCAATGTCAGGTCGTGCCCCTCGCGGCCGCACCAGGCGATCAGGTCGTCGAACTCCATGTCGTTCACGCCCTTGAGGGCGACCGCGTTGATCTTGATACGGATGCCTGCCTCCTTCGCCGCGCGGATGCCCTCCATCACGCGGTCGAACTTGCCCCAGCGGGTGATCGCCAGGAACTTGTCCGGATCCAGGGTATCCAGGGAGACGTTGATGCGGCGGACTCCGCAGGCGGCAAGTTCGTCCGCGTAGCGGCTGAGTTGGCTGCCATTGGTCGTGATCGTCAGCTCGTCCAGGTCGCCGGTCTTAAGATGGCGGGACAGGCTGCGGATCAGCTCCATGATGTTGCGACGGACCAGGGGCTCGCCGCCGGTCAGGCGAAGCTTGCGGACACCCAGGCCGACGAAGGCGCTGCAGACCCGGTCCAGCTCTTCCAGCGTCAGCAGGTCCGCCTTCGGCAGGAAGGTCATCTCCTCCGCCATGCAGTAGACGCAGCGGAAGTCGCAGCGGTCCGTCACCGACACGCGCAGATAGGTGATGCCGCGGCCATGCGGGTCGATGATCGGCCGGCGCTGCGGAATGTAACCGTCCATGGCTCTGGCCCCTGTGTTCCGATACTGCTGCCAGATGTCATCCGGCCCTTTCATGTGCAAGTCGGAAATCTTAAGGTGTAGCCCCCGGCCGCGAAAGGCTTTCCTTGCCGATGGTCGAACGGAAGGCGCAAGGGAGGGTGCCGTGCCGGGAGTCGGAGGACCCGTCGCCCATGGAAGAGTTCGCGCTGCGTCCCAATCCCGATGATCCGCGGCTGACGAGGCCCGTCGCCGGGATCGATCAGGATGGCCGCCCCGTCGAGACCTCCGTCACCGTGGAACGCCCGCTGACCCTGTTCCTCAACGGGCGGGAGATCGTCACCATGATGACGATCGGCGATTACCCGGAATATCTCGCGATCGGCTATCTCCTGAACCAGAACATGCTGCGGCCGGACGACCGGGTGACCGCGGTGGAGTACGACGAGGACCTCGAAACCGTGGTCGTGCGGACGGATCGGGAAACCGATTTCGAGGACAAGCTCCGGAAGAAGACCCTGACCTCCGGCTGTGCCCAGGGCACGGTCTTCGGTGACGTGATGGAGAGTTTCGAGCGCATCCGGCTGTCGTCCGCGGCCCGGTTGCACACGTCCTGGCTTTACGCGCTGACGCGCAAGATCAATACCGCGCCCAGCCTCTATCTGACCGCAGGGGCGATCCATGGCTGCGTCCTCTGCGAACGGGACCGCCCGCTCGTCTACATGGAGGACGTGGGCCGCCACAACGCCGTGGACAAGATCGCAGGCTACATGTACCGGCACGGCGTCGATCCGGAGGACAAGATCTTCTATACGACCGGCCGCCTCACCAGCGAGATGGTGATCAAGACGGTGCAGATGCGCATCCCGATCCTGGTCTCGCGCTCCGGCTTCACCGCCTGGGGGGTCGAGCTTGCGCGGCAGGCCGGGCTCACGCTCATCGGCCGGGCCCGCGGGCGGCGCTTCCTGGCGCTGGCCGGGGAGGAGCGCATCGTCTTCGACGCCGATCCGCGGACCGCAGCGGACGAGGACAGCCGGCACCGACGCAAGGGGGCAGAGGAAGATGCCGCGGAGTGAAACCGCCGGGGTGCTGCTGGCCGGCGGACTTGCCCGGCGGATGGGCGGTGGCGACAAGGGGCTGCGTGATCTCGGCGGGCGGCCGATCCTGGACCGCATCCTCGAACGGGTGCGCCCGCAGGTCGGCCCCTTGGTGCTGAACGCGAACGGGGATCCGGAACGCTTCGCCCCTTACGGGCTGCCCGTCGTGGCCGATCCGGTCGACGGTTTCGCAGGTCCTCTTGCCGGCGTGCTGGCCGGACTCGAATGGGCGGCGGAGCATGCGCCCGGCTGCCGGTTCGTCGCTAGCTTCGCCTGCGATGCACCCTTCCTGCCGATCGATCTGGTCGACCGGCTTGGCGAGGCGGTGGCTGCCGGGGCCGATATCGCCTGCGCGGCATCGGACGGGCGCAGCCATCCGGTCTTCGGCCTTTGGCCCGTCACGCTGCGCGCCGATCTCAGACGGGCCCTGGTCGAGGAAGGCATCCGCAAGGTCGATGTCTGGACGGCGCGCTACCGGATTGCCGAGGTCGAATTCCCGACGCGGCCCGTCGATCCGTTCTTCAACGCCAACCGTCCCGAAGACTTGGCTGAGGCGGAGAGGCTGCTCGCTTCGGCGTCGTGAGCGGGATCAATTTCCCCGGCCGAGTGCCTCTATCACCTCGGCGAAGTCGTTCTGGCGCGCGACGCCGATCGCGGTCAGGCCGTCGCGGGAGGCGATTCCGGGATCGGCGCCGGCTCCCAGCAGCAGGCGCACCATGGGGGCATCGCCCCGGGCCGCGGCGAGGATCAGCGCCGTCGCGCCGCTGCGGCGCGCCTTCGCGTTCACGTCCGCGCCGGCCCGAAGCAGCCGCTCCGCCGTCGGCAGCGCCCCATTGCTGCTGGCCAGCATCAGCGGGGTGTGGCCGCCGCCGGCAGGCCGGTTCGGATCGGCCCCCCGGGACAGCAGCAGGTCGACGACCTCGGTCCGCCCGGCGGAGGCGGCAATGCCCAGCGCGGTCGATCCGTCGCTGGCACGCACCTCCAGCTTCGCGCCTTCGTCCAGCAACAGCCGCACGACCGGCAGATTGCCGGCGCCGCTGGCGGCCATGAGCGCGGTCAGGCCATCCTTTCGCGCCTGATCCGTGTCGGCGCCCCGGACCAGCAGTTCGGCGACCGCCTCAGGCGCCGCCGGATCGCGGCTCGATGCCGCGAGGATCAGGGGGGTCGCGCCCGCGGCACGGTCGGTAGCATCGATCTCGGCGCCCGCTTCGGCCAGCGCGGCGAGCGCGTCGACATTGGCCAGCATCGCCGCGATCATCAGCGGGGAATAGCCGCTGCTGCGTTCGCGCCGCTCCGGATTCGCGCCGGCATCCAGCAGCAGCCGGAGTGCCGTGACTTGGTCCAGCGCCACGGCCTCCATGAGCGGGGTCCAGCCTTCGGGCGAGGGGGTGTCCGGGTCGGCCCCCGCGGCCAAGAGAACCGCCATGGTTTCCAGCTCTCCCGTTTCGGTCGCCATCAGCAGCGCCGTACGCCCGCCTCGCGGCTCGCGGGCGTCGGGATCGGCGCCCCGGGCAAGGGCGAAGGCGACGATGTCGGCCCGTCCCTCCTGGGCGGCCAGGACCATGATCTGTTCTTCGATGACCGACGCCGCCGAAGACGGCCCTGGCAGCCTCCAGCCCGCGCCGGCGCACCCCGACAGGAGGATCGTTCCGGCGATGGCGGCCATCAGGGCGCAAGCGCCACGGCGGGCAAGCGTGCGGCCGGCTGGCCGGACGAACCCCAGTGTGACTCGGCGGGCACGGCGCAAGGGCTTGGTCTCCACGGGGCCGGGCGGGAGGGCATCAGTTCATCAGAGTAACCTAGTGCCCATGCGGCTCGACCGGAAGAGCAACGAGCATTCTGTCTGAGGGTGCCGTACCGTCGTGGCCGGTCCGGCAGAGCGGCGTCGGGAGCGGGATTTCCGGCCGCCCGGGGACTGAAATTTTTTGAAAAGGTTTGTGAGTTTATATCTCTACTCAATCGATGTAGTTTTTCGGAAACGGGGGCGCCCAATTCGGACCGATCCCGGCGCTCCGGAAAACAACGGCCTGACCATCATGCTCTCGCAAAAAGCCAAGTACGCTCTCCGGGCCCTGCTGGTGCTGGCCGAGGACGAGCCGGGCCGTTGCCACCTGATCGCCGATATCGCGACGCGGCAAAGGATGCCGCAGAAGTTTCTCGAACAGATCCTGCTCGAGCTGAAGCGCCACGGGCTGGTTGCCTCCAAGCGCGGCAAGAACGGCGGCTACCGTCTGCTCAAAGCCCCCTCCGCGATCACTTTCGGTGAGGTGATCCGGATCGTCGACGGCCCGCTCGCGCCCCTCGCTTGCCTCAGCAAGACTGCCTATCAGCGGTGCGAAGACTGCGATGACGAGGCGACATGCGCGATCCGCCGCGTCTTTGCAGTGACGCATGAGGCGACGGTCGGCGTGCTCGACCGGACGACCCTGGCGGCTGCGATGGCCGGGGATGCCCGCATCGCGCGGCTGGTGATCCAGAACGTCGCCTGACGCCGGCGCGGCTTCGTCCGCAATCGGCCATCGGCCGGGTTTCACGGGGAACCGTTCAGCCGGGCGGCCACGGGGTTGCTGCATAACGGTCCGTGGCGGCGACGATGCGTTCGTTCATCCCGGTGTCGCGCGCGTCGTGCCCGGCACCGGCGACCAGAACCAGCTCGCTGCCGGGCCAGTGCCGGCTTAGCCGCCATGCGGTGACGACCGGCGTTCCGACATCCAGGCGCACGTGGATCAGGGTGCCGGGAATCCCGGAAAGCCGGCCGGCGCTGCGCAGGAGGCATCCATCCTCCAGCCAGGCGCAATGGCGCCAGTAATGGGTGACGAGCCGGGCGAATCCCAGACGGAACTTCGCGTCACGGTATCGGGGATGCGGCTTGTGGTTCGGATGGGTGGCGACGAGTGCCATCTCCCAGTCGCACCAGTCGCGTGCCGCTCTCTCGTGGATTGCGGAATCCGGGTTCATGAGCAGATGGTGGTAGGCATCGACAAGGCTCGATTCCCGCTCCCCCGCCGGAACGCCGTCGCGAAAGCGCGCCCAGGCTTCGGGGAAGAAGATGCCGACGCCCTGGGTGATCCAGTCGACCTCCCAGGCCGTGGTCGTCGCGATGCTGAACAGCACCATTTCGGTAACCCGATCCGGATGGAGCTCGGCATAGGCAAGCGCGAGCGTCGATCCCCACGAACCGCCGAGGACCATCCACCGGTCGATGCCCAGATGCTTCCTGAGACGTTCGATGTCGGCGACCAGATGGACGGTCGTGTTCGCGGAAAGGTCTATGGCGGGCTCGCTAGCGTGCGGCGTGCTTCTCCCGGCGCCGCGTTGATCGAAGAGGACGATCCGGTAGATTTCCGGATTGAATTGGCGCCGCGCGGTCGGCGTGCATCCCGAACCCGGTCCGCCATGGAGAACGAGCGCCGGCTTGCCCGACGGATTGCCGCAGGTTTCCCAGTAGAGCCGATGGCCGTCGCCGACATCGAGGAATCCGGTACGGTAAGGATCGATGGGCGGATAAAGGTCGGCCATCTGCTCAGGCGCCCACTGGCGGTTCCGGGTGCCGTATCTCGAAACTTGCTCCCTCGTCAACGGCATCGGGCGCCTTGCTTTCCCTTGATCTTTTCCCCGGGACGCCGCCCCGTCGCCCCGGCCGAGGGATCCTTCCGGAATCTTTTTCTGTTGATTCTTGAGTAACTGGATCAACAATACGGTAATTCGCCGCCCCCGCTGCAACTGTGCAGGAGACGAAGATGATGAGAACGACGCTGCTTTCCGCAAGCCTCCTTGTTCTCGCCTCCGGCGAGGTGGCCACTGCGCTTGGCGACACGACCCTGCTCAACGTCTCCTACGATCCAACCCGCGAGCTCTATCAGGAGTTCAACGAGAAGTTCGCCGAGCACTGGAAGGCGGAAACGGGCGAGGACGTGACCGTCCAGATGTCCCATGGCGGCTCCGGCAAGCAGGCCCGTTCGGTCATCGACGGTCTGGAGGCCGATGTGGTGACCCTTGCTCTGGCCTACGACATCGACGAGATCGCCGCGCGCACGGGGAAAATCAATGCCGACTGGCAGACGGAGCTTCCCGACAACAGCGCGCCCTACACCTCGACCATCGTTTTCCTGGTCAGGAAGGACAACCCCAAGGGGATCGAGGATTGGGACGACCTTGTCCGCCCGGACGTCCAGGTCATCACCCCCAATCCGAAGACCTCCGGCGGGGCCAGGTGGAACTATCTGGCGGCCTGGGGCTATGCGCTGGAGCACAACGGCAATGACGAGCAGGCGGCTCAGGAGTTCGTCACCGCCCTGTTCCGCAATGTGCCGGTGCTCGACACCGGCGCCCGCGGATCGACGCTGACCTTCGTCCAGCGGGGCATCGGCGACGTTCTCCTGGCTTGGGAGAACGAGGCGTTCCTTGCCATCAACGAGCTCGGGCCCGACCAGTTCGAGATCGTCGTGCCGTCGCTCAGCATCCTTGCCGAACCTCCAGTGACCGTCGTCGATGCCGTGGTCGATGCGCGCGGCACCAGGGAGGTCGCGGAAGCGTATCTCGATTTCCTCTATTCCGAAGAGGGCCAGGACATCGCGGCGCGCAACTACTACCGGCCGAGAATGCCGGCGGTGGCGGAGCGCTATGCGGACCAGTTTCCCGACCTGGAGCTGTTCACCATCGACGAGCGTTTCGGCGGCTGGGAGTCGGCCCAGCAGAAGCACTTCGCCAATGGCGGCGTCTTCGACCAGATCTATCTGCAATAGATCCCGGTTTTCCGAATGCAGAGCCTTCGTCTTCGGCAGACCAGCGTACTGCCCGGCTTCGGCCTGACGCTTGGGCTCAGCCTGGCCTATCTCGGCCTGATCGTACTGCTGCCGCTGGCGGCGCTGATCCTGCGCTCGGCTGCCCTCGGCCCGGAAGGATTCTGGCAAGCCATCGCCACGCCCCGCGTCATCGCCGCGTTCCGGGTCAGCTTCGGCATGGCTCTCGGGGCCGCGGCGGTCAATGCCGTCTTCGGCCTCCTGGTCGCCTGGGTCCTCGTCCGCTACCGGTTCCCGGGACGAAAGATCGTGGATGCGGTCGTCGACCTGCCCTTCGCCCTGCCGACCGCCGTCGCCGGCATCGCGCTGACGACGCTGTTCGCCGGCAATGGCTGGGTCGGCAGTCTGCTGGAACCGCTCGGAATCCGGATCGCCTTCGCGCCCGCCGGGATCATGGTCGCGCTGATCTTCATTGGCTTGCCTTTCGTCGTCCGGACGGTCGAGCCGGTGCTGCAGGACATCGACCGCGGGGTCGAGGAGGCGGCGGCCACGCTCGGAGCCGACCGCTGGCAGTCCTTCCGCTACATAATCTTTCCGGCGATCCTGCCGTCGCTTCTGACAGGCTTCGCCCTCGCCTTCGCGCGCGGGCTCGGCGAGTACGGATCGGTCATCTTCATCGCAGGCAACATGCCGATGATCTCCGAGATCGTTCCGCTCCTCATCGTCATCCAGCTCGAACAGTACGACTACCCAGGGGCTGCAGCGATCGGCACGGCGATGCTCGCCGCGTCGTTCGTCCTGCTGCTGGTGATCAACCTGCTCCAGCGCTGGGCCCGGGCCCGCGGGGATTGAGCCGGGAGACGAGCGTCATGACGATTGCCACATCGACGGCGAGGGCGGTGGCCAGGCGCGGCACCTCCGAAGGCTTGGCCGTACGCGCCATCCTGATCGCGCTGGCACTCGCCTTCCTGGCGGTCTTCCTGCTCCTGCCGCTCATCACCGTCTTCTCCGAAGCGCTGCGGCAGGGGGTCGGAGCCTATCTCGCGGGGATCTCCTCCCCGGACGCTCTAGCCGCGATCAGGCTGACCCTGATCGCGGCGGCGATCGCCGTTCCGCTCAATCTCGTCTTCGGAATCGCGGCCTCGTGGGCGATCGCGAAGTTCGAGTTCCGGGGCAAGAGCCTGCTGGTCACCCTGATCGACCTGCCGTTCTCCGTCTCCCCGGTCATCGCCGGGCTGATCTACGTCCTCCTGTTCGGCGCCCAGGGATGGTTCGGGCCCTGGCTTTCGGCCCACGGCATCAAGATCGTGTTCGCGGTTCCGGGCATCGTCCTCGCGACGATCTTCGTCACCTTTCCCTTCGTCGCGCGGGAACTCATCCCGCTCATGCAGGCGCAGGGAACCGAGGAGGAGGAGGCCGCGCGCAGCCTGGGTGCGGGCGGATGGCAGATCCTGTGGCGGGTCACCCTGCCCAACGTCAAATGGGGCCTGCTCTACGGCGTGCTCCTCTGCAACGCGCGCGCCATGGGCGAATTCGGGGCGGTATCGGTCGTTTCGGGACATATCCGGGGATTGACCAACACGATGCCGCTCCATGTCGAGATCCTTTACAACGAATACGATTTCGTCGGGGCTTTCGCCGTGGCCTCCCTGCTGGCGCTCCTGGCGCTCGTCACGCTGGCGGCGAAGGCGATACTGGAATGGCGCCACGGCGACGAGCTTGCCGGCTCCCGGGGGTGAAGATGGAAGCGTCCATGCGCGTCGAAGTCCGGAACGTGACCAAGAGGTTCGGGAGCTACACCGCTCTCGACGACGTCACGCTGGACATCGAGGAAGGCCGGTTCTGCGCCCTTCTGGGGCCGTCCGGATCCGGCAAGACGACGCTTCTCAGGATCGTCGCGGGCCTGGAGTTTCCTGATCAGGGCGTCGTCCGCTTCGCCGGCGAGAATGTGCTCGACCGGAATGTCCGAGATCGCGGGGTCGGCTTCGTCTTCCAGCACTACGCCCTGTTCCGGCACATGACGGTCTTCGAGAACGTGGCGTTCGGCCTCAGGGTGAGGCCGCGCGCGACCCGGCCGTCCCGGCAGGAGATCGCGAGACGCGTCGGCGAACTCCTGGAGCTCGTGCAACTCGAATGGCTAGCCGACCGCTACCCGAGCCAGCTTTCCGGCGGACAGCGCCAGCGGGTCGCCCTGGCCCGCGCGCTTGCCATCGAACCTCGCATTCTGCTCCTCGACGAACCGTTCGGCGCCCTGGACGCGAAGGTCCGCAAGGAGCTGCGGCGCTGGCTGAGGGAACTGCACAAGCGATTGGGGCTGACCAGCATCTTCGTCACCCACGACCAGGAAGAGGCGATGGAATTGGCGGATCAGGTCGTGGTCATGAACGGCGGCCGGATCGAGCAGGTCGGGTCGGCCCGGGACGTCTATGCCCGGCCGGCGACACCCTTCGTCTATGATTTTCTCGGCAGTTCCAACCGCCTGGACTGCGTCGTGGAACGGGGCTGGGCGGTCGTCGAAGGGGCCGGCATCCCCCTGCCGCCCGATGTCGTGATCGACGAGGGCGCGGCCGTTCTCTATGTCCGGCCCGAGGATTTCGTGCTGTCCCGCGGCAACGGCTCGGACGGTCTTCTGGCCGAGGTCCGGGAGGTGATCCAGAGCGGGCCGCTCGTCCGCATCGAACTGCGGACGACGCGGCAGGGGAGGCGGGTCGAGGTCGATCTGCCCCGGGCCTCGTCGGAGCTCGCCGGTCTCGAGCCGGGGGCACGGGTCGCGGTCAGGCCGCAGGCCTTCGGCATTTTCCCCGCGTCGCGGGCATCCGAGGCGCAGGCGGCGAAGGAGGTCGAGCTGGCGGGAGCTCCTCAGTCCTGATCGTTCCCGGGCTCAAGGTCCAGCTCCACGACATCCGCGTTGATCAGGACCTTGCCCCGATGTTCGAAGTTCACGGTGACCCTGTTTCCGATCACCGTCTGGATCTGGCCGAGACCCCATTCCGGCTCTTCGGGATGGCGCACCAGCGCGCCGGGGATAAGGAGTTCCCGCATCTCGTTCCTGTTTGATCCTTGACGTGCAATCGCAGCCTGGGCCGGACTTGTGTTAGAAACGCGACCGGCATGGCGGTAGCCTCGCCACGGTCCGGAGCCCCGAACTGCCGTGAAAGTCAGGATATGACGCTTCCAATCGAACCGCCATCGGCCATCGCTCTCGATATCCGGGTGCTCGAACTCCTGGTTTCCCGCATCTGCCACGACCTGGTCAGCCCCGTCGGGGCAGTCAACAACGGTACCGAGCTGATCGAGGAGCTGGGGAGCGAAATGGTCGACCAGGCGCTCGACCTCATCTCGCAGAGCGGCCGTCAGGCCGCCGGCCGGCTGCAATGCTTCAGAGTTGCCTACGGGGCCGCCGGCGGCCGGTCCTCGGTCGGCGTCCATGAGATTCACGATCTCGCGCGGGGATGGATGGCCGGGGGGAGGGCCGCCCTGGACTGGCATCTGTCGCCCGCGGACATGCCGGCGGAATCGCGGCACGGAATGGGCAAGGTGCTTCTGAACCTCGTGCTCCTTGCCGACGAGGTGCTGATCCATGGCGGCAAGGTCGAGGTGCGGATGGCGGAGGAAGAGACGGGCGGCGTCACGGTCGCGGCCGAGGGCCGGACCGTCGCGCTCGGCGACGCACGGCAGGCTGCGCTCGAGGGCATCGTGTCGGCGGATGAGCTCACTCCGCGCACGGTGCATGCCTATGTCACCGGGCTGTTCGCGCGACGCTACGGATTCGGACTTGCCGTCTCCCAGCCGGCGCCCGATCGGCTGCGTCTGGAACTCGTTCCCTGACCGGATGGGGCCGTTTTACAGCTTTTTAATGAGTTTGAAGGAAGGCTGTAGCCTGTCCTGGAGCGAGCCCGGCGCGGCTCGTTCCAGTTTGTAACGGGAATGCCTGCCATGGACGATCTGCTGAGCGAATTTCTGACCGAGACGTCCGAGAATCTCTCGGTTCTCGATCTCGAACTGGTCAAGCTCGAACAGAACCCGAACGACCCCAATCTGCTCAGCAACATCTTCCGGCTGGTCCACACGATCAAGGGGACCTGCGGGTTTCTGGGCCTGCCGAGGCTGGAAGCCGTTGCCCATGCGGCGGAGAACGTGCTTGGCAAGTTCCGTGACGGCGATCTGGAAGTAACGCCTAAGGCGGTCAGCCTCATCCTCGCCTCGCTGGATACGATCAAGATGATCGTCGCCGGGCTGGAGGCCACCGAAGAGGAGCCGGCGGGTGACGACAGCGCCCTGATCGAGCAGCTGAATGCGATGGCGGAGGGGCGGACCTCCTCGGACGACGCCGCGCCGGCCGAGGCCGGGCCTGCCGAGGAAGCGCCGCAGGAGCCCGAGGCGTCGCCGTCGGTTGCCGCCCTTTTCGAGCCGGACGAGCACGGATTCGTGCCCGTCCCCGCGCCCGGCGCCACCTTCGAGGAGACGCCGTCCCCGGCGCCCGAAGCCGCTCCGGCAGAGCCCCGCAAGGATGCTTCCGTGCCGGCGCGGTCCGCGTCCTCTGCGCCGGCTGCGGCCGCCGCCCCGGCCGGGGCCGCGCAACCGGACGGCGGAGAGGTTCGGGAGCCGAGCGTCGCCAACCAGACGATTCGGGTCAATGTCGAGCTGCTCGAGAACCTGATGACGATGGTCTCGGAGCTGGTGCTTACCCGCAATCAGCTGATGCAGATCCTCCGCAGCCAGAAGGAAAGCGACTTTGCGGCGCCGCTGCAGCGACTGAATCACGTCACTTCCGAGCTGCAGGAAGGGGTCATGAAGACCCGCATGCAGCCGATCGGAAATGCCTGGGCGAAGCTGCCGCGCCTGATCCGGGATCTCAGCTACGAGCTCGGCAAAAAGATCGAGCTGCAGATGCTGGGTGCGGAGACGGAACTCGACCGGCAGGTCCTGGACCTGATCAAGGATCCGCTCACGCACATGGTGCGCAATTCGGCCGACCACGGCATCGAGACGCCGGCCGAGCGGGTCAAGGCGGGCAAGCCCGAGGCCGGCCGTATCCGATTGAACGCCTATCACGAGGGCGGCCACATCATCATCGAGATCGGCGATGACGGCCGCGGGCTGGCCATCGAGAAGATCAAGGCGAAGGCCCTGGCCAACGGCCTTGCGACCGAAGCCGAACTGGCCGGCATGTCGGATCAGCAGATCCAGCAGTTCATCTTCAAGCCGGGCTTCTCGACCGCGGCCCAGGTCACCAGCGTCTCCGGGCGCGGCGTCGGCATGGACGTCGTCCGCACGAATATCGAGAAGATCGGCGGCACCGTCGAGCTGAAGTCCGTCGAGGGACGGGGGTCGACCTTCATCATCAAGATCCCGCTCACCCTCGCGATCGTGTCGGCGCTCATCGTCGAATGCGCCGGCGAGCGATTCGCCATCCCCCAGATCAGCGTCGTCGAGCTGGTCCGGGCCGGCGGCAATTCCGAACATGCGATCGAGCGGATCAACGGCACGCCGGTCCTGCGCCTGCGCAACCGCCTGCTGCCGCTCGTCTCCTTGCGGAAGCTGTTGCGCCTCGACGGCACCGGGGCCGATGAGAATACCGGCGAGGCGTTCATCGTCGTCACCCAGGTCGGCGCCTATACCTTCGGCATCATCGTCGACCGGGTCTTCGACACCGAGGAAATCGTCGTCAAGCCGGTCGCACCGATCCTCCGGCACATCGAGATGTTCTCGGGCAACACCATCCTCGGCGACGGCAGCGTCATCATGATCCTGGACCCGAACGGCATCGCGTCGGCCACGGGCGAGATCGCGCTTGCCAGCGACCAGGTCACGGATGCATCCGCCTCCAGCCGCCGCTCGGCAAGCGAGGAGAGGGTCGCGCTTCTTCTGTTCCACGCCGACGGAGGGGCCCCGAAGGCGGTGCCGCTCGCCCTCATTGCGCGGCTGGAGGACATCGAGCTTTCGACGATCGAACGGTCGAACGGGCAGCTCGTGGTCCAGTACCGCGGCAAGCTTATGCCGCTCATCCCCTTCGCGCCGGATTTCGACCTTGACGGGGCGATCGCCGAGGGCCAGAAGCGGAAGCCCGTCCTGGTCTTCGCCGACGGCGACCGTTCGATGGGCCTGATCGTCGACGAGATCGTCGACATCGTCGAGCAGCACCTGAAGGTCGAGCTGTCGGGCGAGCGTCACGGCGTCCTCGGCAGTGCGATCGTCGCCGGGAAGGCGACCGACGTCATCGATGCCGGCTACTATCTGACGCAGGCCTTCCAGGACTGGTTCGGATCGGTGACGGAGGCGATGGGGGAACCCGTCCAGCAGCGCATTCTGCTGGTCGACGACAGCCCCTTCTTCCGCAACATGCTGACGCCGTTGCTCACCGTCGCCGGCTATGACGTCACCACGGTCGAAAGTGCGGACGAGGCCCTGGCCCTGCGCGAGGCCGGCGAGGAGTTCGACGTTATCGTCAGCGATATCGAGATGCCGGGAATGAACGGCTTCGATTTCGCCCAGGCGGTCAAGGGCGCGCCGGGCTGGCAGAACACGCCGATCGTTGCCCTGTCGTCCCACGCCACGCCCCGCGACCTAGATCGCGGCCGTGAGGCGGGCTTCACGGATTATGTCGCAAAGTTCGACCGGGATGCGCTTCTGATGGCTCTTTCCAACACCCTGTCCGAACTTCGAGGTGCCGCATGAGCAAGAAGGACCAGAGCAGCAGCCGCGCCGTCGTCGCGGCGAAGGGCGGGGATCTCGTCGCCGGAGAGACGCTGGACTACGTCACAATGACGATTGCCGACCAGCTGTTCGGTATTCCGGTGCTCCAGGTCCAGGATGTGCTGGGACACCAGCGGATCACACGCATCCCGCTGGCGCCCAGCGAGGTCGCAGGCTCGCTCAATCTGCGCGGGCGCATCGTCACGGCCGTGGACGTCCGACTGAGGCTGGGGCTGCCGCCGCGGGAGCGCAGCGACCGGGACATGTCCATCGTCGTCGATCACCGGGGCGAGCTCTACAGCCTCATGGTCGATCAGGTCGGCGAGGTCATGTCCGTCTCCGCCCAGAGCTTCGAACGCAACCCGGCAACCCTTGATCCCGTCTGGCGGGAGGTATCGGCGGGCATCTACCGCCTGCAGGATCGGCTTCTCGTCGTCCTCGACGTTGCCCGGTTGCTGGACTTCGCGTCCCGCGAAGCCGCCTGAGCCGCGGCGTCGGCCGCCCGTCCCCATTAGGTCCGTTTCCAGAAAGCCGTTCCGATGAAAACCTGTCTCGTGGTCGACGATAGTCGCGTCGTCCGCAAGGTCGCCCGGAAGATCCTCGAGGAACTGTCGTTCGCCTGCGACGAGGCGGAGGACGGCCGGCAGGCGATGGAGGCCTGCGTTCGCCGGATGCCGGACCTGATCCTGCTCGACTGGAACATGCCGGTGATGAACGGGATCGAGTTTCTTCGCAGCCTTCGTCAGATGGAGGGCGGGGACGTTCCGCGGGTCGTGTTCTGCACAACCGAGAACGATCTGGCGCATATCCAGGAAGCCCTGTCGGCCGGTGCCAACGAGTACATCATGAAGCCATTCGACAGCGATATCGTTCAGAGCAAACTCGCCCAGATCGGCCTCGTCTGAAGGGCCGTCCGATGGATCAATCCGGTGCCCGGAACGAGGCGGCAACGGCGGCCGATCCGCTGCGCGTCATGGTTGTCGATGACAGCGCGGTGATCAGGGGGCTGATCATCCGCGCGCTCGAGACCGACCCCGAAATTAAGGTGGTAGCGTCCGTCGGCGACGGCCAGATGGCACTGAACGCGGTCCAGCGCCAGCCAATCGACGTCATCGTTCTGGATATCGAAATGCCGGTCATGGACGGCATCTCGGCGTTGCCGAAGCTTATCGAGGCATCGCCCGGAACGAAGGTCATCATGGCCTCGACGCTGACCGTCCGGAACGCGGAGATCAGCCTCAAGGCAATGGCGGCGGGCGCGGCCGACTATGTGCCCAAGCCCTCGACCCGCGAGATCCACGGGGCCGAAACGTTCAAACGTGAGCTGATCGGCAAGGTCAAGGCCTGGGGCGCCGTGGCCCGCAAGACCACTCGACAGAGGCCGCGCCCGGTCGTCACGACGCCGGCCCGGCCGGCGCCGAAGGCGACGCCGGCCACCATCCGGACCCGGGAAATGCCGGCTCAGTTCCGGCCGGAGGTGATTGCGATCGGGAGTTCCACCGGCGGCCCGCAGGCGCTGTTCGAAGTTCTGTCCCATCTGGGGCGGGGGCAGGTCGGGCAGCCGATTCTGATCACCCAGCACATGCCGGCAACGTTCACCACCATCCTGGCGGACCACATCAGCCGTCAGTGCGGGCTGTCGGCCCGTGAGGCGGTCGATGCGGAACCCCTGGTCGGAGGGCGCTGCTACATCGCACCGGGCGATTACCACATGACCGTCGAGACCCGTCCCGGCGGGCCGGTGCTGCGGCTCAATCAGGAGCCGCCCGAGAACTTCTGCCGCCCCGCGGTCGATCCGATGCTTCGCAGCCTCGCTGCCGGCTTCGCGGGGCGCGTGCTGACCGTGATCCTGACCGGCATGGGACAGGATGGATTGAAGGGCTGCCGGGTCATTGCCGAGGCCGGAGGTGTCGTGATCGCCCAGGATGAAGGCACGAGTGTCGTGTGGGGAATGCCCGGCGCCGTGTCTCACGCCGGTCTGGCGAACGCGGTTCTGCCGCTCAAGGAAATCGGCCCGTTCATCCGGCGACTGGCGCAAGCCAGATCGGCTGCATGACGCAGCGGGGGGAAGGCGGGTTATGAAGACCGAAGACTTCGATCTGTTCCAGTCCGTGCTCAAGCAGAGGTCGGGCCTGGTGCTGACGCGGGACAAAGCCTACCTGCTCGAAAGCCGGCTGACACCCGTCGCCCGTCGGTGGAACATGAAGGATCTGGGCGAGCTGGCAGGCGCCATCCGCAGCCGCCGGGACGAGCGGCTGCTCCGGGATGTCACGGAGGCCATGACGACGAACGAGAGTTCGTTCTTCCGTGACGGAAAGCCGTTCGAGCTGTTCCGCCAGGTCGTCCTGCCGACTTTTCTGAAGGCCCGCGAGGATACCCGCAGAATCCGTATCTGGAGCGCCGCCTGCTCGACCGGCCAGGAACCCTATTCGCTGGCGATGATCCTGCATGAAGAGCAGGCGAAGCTCGCCGGCTGGTCCGTGGAGATCGTCGGGACCGATCTGTCGACGGAGGTGCTGGACCGGGCCCGGGCCGGCGTCTACAGCCAGTTCGAAGTCCAGAGGGGGCTGCCGATCACCCATCTGGTGAAGTATTTCCGGCAGCAGGGGGATCGGTGGGAGATCATCCCCGAGATCCGGCGCATGGTCACGTACCGGGAATTCAATCTGCTGAACGACCTGGGGACGCTCGGGACGTTCGACGTGGTGTTCTGCCGCAACGTCCTGATCTATTTCGACCAGCCGACAAAGACGCGCGTCCTCGAGGCGATCGGCCGCATCATGCCGCCGGACGGCGTCCTCGTCCTGGGGGGCGCCGAAACGGTGCTCGGCATCACCGACCGCTTCAAGCCCATGGACAATCACCGGGGCCTGTATCAGCTGACCACCGCCCCGAGGCCGCAGGGACTGGCGGTCAAGGCGGCCGGCTGAAGCCCCTGGGCAAAGGCGCGGCTCGCTTCGGCATCCCCCACAGGCCCGGACGGGCGCAGGCGTCCCTTGCCCGTCAGGCCGATGCGACCTTCCGCTTCGGTGCCATCTGGGCATCGCTGGCCGGGTCGCGCAGGACATAGCCGCGCCCCCAAACCGTCTCGATATAGTTCTCGCCATTCGTGGCGAGCGAGAGCTTCTTGCGCAGCTTGCAGACGAAGACGTCGATGATCTTGAGCTCCGGCTCGTCCATGCCACCGTAGAGGTGGTTCAGGAACATCTCCTTGGTGAGGGTGGTCCCCTTGCGCAGGGACAGGAGCTCCAGGATCCCGTACTCCTTGCCGGTCAGATGCAGCGGCTGGGAATCAACCTCGACCGTGCGGGTGTCCAGATTGACCGTGAGGCGGCCGGTCCGGATGACGCTGTCGGAATGGCCCTTCGAGCGGCGGACGATCGCGTGAATGCGGGCGATCAGCTCGCGCTTGTCGAAGGGCTTCGTCAGGTAGTCGTCGGCCCCGAAGCCGAGGCCCTTGATCTTGTTGTCCAGTTCCGACAGGCCGGAGAGGATCAGGATCGGCGTCTCGACGCGGGCGGCACGAAGCCGCCGCAGGACTTCGTACCCGTCCATGTCCGGCAGCATGAGATCCAGGATGATGATGTCGTAATCGTAGAGCTTACCGATCTCCAGGCCGTCTTCCCCCAGATCGGTGGTGTCGATGACGAACCCCTCGCTCTGCAGCATCAGCTCGATGCTCTTCGCTGTGGCGTTATCATCTTCGACAAGCAGTACCCGCATACCAGAACTCCTGTCTTCCGGCCATCGCGCTCGCCCCCGAGCTTAACAATGGTTACTAAAATGCGTTAACGGTTCGTGAAGGGTCGCATGGCAAGCAATCGATTTACCGACTTTTAACTGCGCACAGAGCAGGGTCTTTGCCTCGTGCGGCACGTCTGTGCCCGGCATATGCACGGAATCCCAAGCTTGCCGACGCTGCTCAAAAGTCTTGCCCATGATGTCGACGTCCTGCCCGACCAGACCGTTTTCGGCCGCGTGACGGCCGTTCTCGGCCTCCTGGTCGAAGTCGGCGGGGCGGAGCGACATCTGACCATCGGGGGCCGCTGCGTCGTCGTAGCACGCGATGGTCGGCGTGTCCCGTGCGAGGTGGTCGGCTTCCGTCAGGGTCGCGTTCTCCTGATGCCGCTCGGCTCCCTCGACGGCGTGGGGCTCGGGTGCCGGGCCGAGGTCGCGCCGTCCCAGCCGGCGCTCTATCCCGGTCCGGGCTGGCTCGGGCGCGTGATCAACGCGCTCGGCGAACCGATAGACGGCAAGGGCCCGCTGCCCCAGGGCCGGATCGGCGTGCCTCTTCGCAACGATCCTCCGCCGGCCCATGCCCGAAGCCGGGTCGGGGAGAAGATCGATCTGGGCGTCCGGGCGCTCAATACCTTCGTGTCCTGCTGCCGCGGCCAGCGCATGGGCATCTTCGCCGGTTCGGGCGTCGGCAAGTCGGTCCTGATGTCCATGCTGGCCCGCTACACCCAGGCGGATGTGAGCGTCATCGGGCTGATCGGCGAACGCGGCCGGGAGGTGCAGGAATTCATCGAGGACGACCTGGGCGAGGAGGGTCTTGCCCGTTCGGTCGTGGTGGTGGCGACGTCCGACGAACCGCCGTTGATGCGGCGCCAGGCGGCCTATACGACAATGACGGTCGCCGAAAGCTTCAGGAACCAGGGTGGGCATGTCCTCTGCATGATGGATTCGCTCACCCGATTCGCCATGGCGCAGCGGGAGATCGGCCTTTCCGCGGGCGAGCCGCCGACCAGCAAGGGGTATCCGCCGACCGTGTTCAGCGAGCTGCCGCGCCTGCTGGAACGCGCGGGGCCGGGCACGGTCGCCGACGGCGGCGCGATCACCGGCCTGTTCACGGTTCTGGTCGAAGGGGACGACCACAACGAGCCGATCGCCGACGCGGTGCGCGGCATCGTCGACGGCCACATCGTTCTGGAACGCCAGATCGCCGAACGGGGCCGCTATCCGGCGATCAATGTCCTTCGTTCGGTATCGCGCACCCTGCCGGACTGCAACACCGACGAGGAGAACGCTCTCGTCCGTCATGCGCGGCAGCTTCTTTCCACCTACGAAGACATGGCGGAGATGATCCGGCTCGGCGCCTACCGTCGCGGCAGCGACGAGAAGGTCGACGAGGCCATCCGCTACTATCCGGAGATCGAACGCTTTCTCAATCAGCACAAGAGCGAGCACACAAGCCTGCAGGAAGGATATCGCCGCCTGGCCGAGATTCTCGGCCTAGATCTCTTTAATGGGGAGGGCGGGGGCCAATGAAAAGCCTGAAAAGCCTTATTCGCCTCCATCGATGGCAGCTGGACGAGAAGCGTCGCGCCCTGGTCGAGCTGGAGACCCTTCGTGAAAGGCTGGAGGGCGAGATTCAGCGCCTCGACGACGAGGTCGCCGCCGAACGCCAAGCGGCCGAAGAGTCGCCGGCGGAACGGCTGGGGTTCGGCGCCTATATCAGGAACGCGCTCAAGCGGCGGGACCGGTTGAGGCAGTCGGTCCAGCAGGTGGAAGAGCAGATCGCGGCCGTGCGCCAGGAAATCGCCGAAGCCTTCCAGGATCTCAAGAAGTTCGAGCTGGCGCAGGAGGAGCGCGACCGCCGGGCGGCCATGCGCCGGCGGCGGGTCGATGCCCTGGCGATGGACGAGGTCGCGCTGACCGGATACCAGCGCAAGCGCTCTCCGTCATCGGAGGACTGAGGACTTCGTAGCGGCCGCCGCTCAGGCGACCGTGTGAAAGTCCTGACCGCCGGCTGCCGGCCTGACCCAGCCGTCACCGCCGGGCTGGAATCGAAGCCGCCCGGCCAGGTTCGACGCCGCGCAGGCTGCGGCGAACCGGGTGACGAGCCCGTCGCGGAGCGACCCGGGGAAGCGGGTGCTGCTGCGCAGGATCAGGTCGAGCCGGCGCCCTTCGACATGCCCGTCCAGTTGCAGCGGACCGAGGCGGCTTAGGTCAAGGTCGATGAGGAACCGCGTCCCGCAGCGGCCCGACCCGGAGGTTCCGTCCTCTTCCGTCGGGGATCCCGGGCGCTGCAGCCAAAGATGAACCGGAACGATCTCCCCGCCGTGAAGCAGGGGGATGGGCTGCGGCCGCCATTCGGCCCCCTGGGGCTGAGCGGAGCCGCCGGTCCCCGATCCCGAGGCCAACTCGCCCGCCAGCCGGGCGATAAGATCGGCCCTCCCGGCGGCCTCCAGGGCACGTGTGGCGCGTTCGCCGAGCCACCCCCGGACGTCGCCCTTGCGCATCATGGCGACGAACAGGAGCAGCGTTCCCGGCAATTGTCCGTTCGGCTGCGGAAGAATCGTATGCACGACCTGACGCGCGATCGCAGGGTCGAGCTTCGCCAGCGCGGACAGCGCATCGCGAAGGGCCGGGAAGCTTGCCCCGGATCGGGACGGTTCGGGCGCCAATACGGCGGGTGGACGGTGAACGGCCATGACCCTCGAGGGCGGGAGCGAACCGACGGTTGTCGCGATCGATTCCGCCAGCCGGGCGAGGGGGCTCTGGGCCGTCCCGGATGCCACGGGCAGGGGAGACGACGGTACGGCGGGCCGGGTGGGGGCCGGCGGGACGGGCGCCGGCTCCGGGCCGTTTCCAGCTGTCGGCATCCCTGAAAGCGGGCCGGGTGAAGCGGTGCGGATGCCGGTCACGGCAAGCCCGATGAGCTGGGAGGCCGAAGCGGGCGGCGCTGCCGTCGACGGGGGCTGGGGCGCCACTCCCCCTGCCGGGGCCGGCGCGGTCGGGCCGGGCGGTGTGCCCGGCGCGGGATGGGGCGGCAGGGCCGGGCCGGCCGCCGCCGATTGGGGTAGCAGGAGGATGGCCTGAACGGGCGTCTGGAGGGGAGCTGATCCGGCCGGGGCCGGCGGGATCTGGATCGTCGCCGGCCGGCCGGCCGGCGACGTGGCCGTGGTCCGGAGCGCGATCTCACCGAACTGGGTGCGGATGCGCAGGGTCCCGTCCGCCGTAGTCCCGGCCACGCTGCCGTTGATGGCGACCGACCGTCCGAGACGGGCGAGAAGCTCGGGCGGGAGGCTCATGATCTCTGCCCGGAACGCCGCCGGCTGGCCCGCGGTGGCGGAGGTGGCGGCGATGCGGGCGGCAACCGGATCCCCGGTCGGAAACGGGCCGCCGGTCATTTCCGGAACCGTGACAGTCGCGCTGGGATCGCGGCATCAGCAGCCATGGCCATGCCCTCCCGATTCCCGCATGCCTCAGATCTGTCCCAAGGTCTTGATCCGCGCCTTCGGGTGGATCTCGTTCTGGGACATGACCGGTGTCGAGGGACGGAACCGCTCGATGATGGAGCGGACATAGACGCGGATCCCAGGACTCGTCAGCAGGACCGGGTTCTCGCCCATCATGGCGTGGCGCTCGAAGGTCTGCCGGACCGAGGTGATGAACTCCTGGAGCTTCGTCGGCGCCATGGCGAGCTGGCGTTCCTCGCCTTCGCCGACGATCGCTTCCGCGAAAGCCTGTTCCCATTTGGCCGACAGGGTGACGAGCGGGATATAGCCGTGCTCGTTGGTGTTGGCGTGGCTCAACTGCCGCGCCAGGCGGGTGCGCACATGCTCGGTGATCGCGGTGATGTTGCGGGTGTAGGCGCAGGCCTCGGCGACGCCCTCCAGGATCGTCGGCAGGTCGCGGATCGAGATGCGCTCCGAAAGCAGGTTCTGGAGCACCCGCTCCAGGGCGCCGATCGTGATCTGGTTCGGCACGACGTCCGAGACCAGCTTCTGGTGCTCCTTGTCCAGCTCGTCCAGAAGCTTCTGGGTTTCCGCGTAGGACAGAAGCTCCGGCATATGGTCCTTGATCGTCTCGGTCAGGTGGGTGGTGATCACCGTCTGGGCGTCGACGACCGTATAGCCGCGGAACATCGCCTCGTCGCGGTTCTGCGGGTCGATCCACATGGCCGGCAGGCCGAAGGTCGGCTCGGTGGTCGCCTCGCCGGACATCGTGATCGGATTCCCGCGCGGATCCATGATCAGGAGCATGTTCGGCCGCACATCGCCGCGGCCGGTTTCGATCTCCTTGATTCTGATGACGTAGGTATTGGGCGGAAGCTGCAGGTTGTCCTGAATCCGGACCGACGGCATCACGAAGCCCATGTCGGCGGCGAGCTGCCGGCGCAAGCCCTTGATCTGGTCGGTCAGCCGCGCGCCGTTCGTGCCGTTGATCAGGGGCAGGAGGCCGTAGCCCAGCTCGAGCCTGACCTGGTCGATCTGCAGCGTGTTCGAGATCGGCTCTTCGGCAACGGGCGCCGACTTGGCCTCTTCCAGTTCACGGGCGGCCTCGCGCTCGGCAGCCTCGCGCCGGTTCCGCGTCAGCTTCCAGGCAGCACCGCCGGACAGGCCGGCCAGCGCCAGGAAGGGCAGCATGGGGATGCCGGGCAGGACCGCAAGCGCCGTCATCAGGACTGCGGATAGGGCGAGCGCCGTCGGATAGCCGCCAAGCTGGCCGAAGACCGCCTTGTCCGCCGATCCGACCACGCCGGCCTTGGTGACGAGGATGCCGGCCGCGACGGAGACGATCAGGGCGGGGATCTGGCTCACCAGGCCGTCGCCGACGGTGAGTAGCGTATAGACGTCGGCGGCTTCGGCAAAGGTCAGCCCCTTCTGGGCCGTGCCGATGATGATGCCGCCGACGACGTTGATGAAGGTGATGAGCAGGCCGGCGACCGCATCGCCCCGGACGAATTTCGCGGCACCGTCCATGGCGCCGTAGAACGAGCTCTCGTCCTCCAGCTCCTTCCGTCGCGCCCGGGCCTGCTCCTCGTTGATCAGGCCGGCCGACAGGTCGGCGTCGATCGCCATCTGCTTGCCGGGCATCGCGTCCAGGCTGAACCGGGCGCTGACCTCCGCGATGCGGCCCGAACCCTTCGTGATCACCACGAAGTTCACGATGATCAGGATGATGAAGACAATGACGCCGATGACGAAATTGCCGCCCATCACGAAGTTGCCGAAGGCTTCGATCACCTTGCCGGCGGCATCGTGGCCTTCGTGGCCGTATGCCAGGATGAGCCGCGTCGACGCCAGGTTGAGCGCGAGCCGCAGCATCGTCGCGATCAGGAGGATCGTCGGAAAGGATGACAGTTCCAGCGGCCTTTGGATGAACAGCACGGTCATCAGGATGAGCACGCTGAACGTCATCGAGATGGCCAGGCTCAGGTCCAGGAGCCAGGCCGGCATCGGCAGGATCAGTACGACCAGGATGGTGACGACGCCGAGCGCCAGCGCGATGTCGCCGCGGCGCAGGGCGTTCGTCAGCCACCGAAGCGAGAAGTTCCCGCCCGACAGACCGGGTGCGCTACCTGACTGGTCAGCCATTGCTCGGTTCCGGCACGAAAGTGACAGTGATGATCGCCAGAGTTCCGATGAGCATCGGTCTCACGCTACGTCTCTGAAGAAGTCAGGGAATGCACCTGGCGCGTTCCTCACGCCGCGCCGCCGCTCGACTGTCCGGCCGCGTTCCGCCGCAGCTGCACGGCGCTCGCATCCTGTATGTCGATGATGCGGAGATAGTTGCGCAGCCGGTTCTCCTCCAGCTTCGCGATCAGCGGGTGTTCGTGGAAGGGAACGAAGATCCCGGCGAGCGCATCGCGCCACGGGGCGTCGAGATCGAACAGAACGCCAAGCCCGAAAACGGCGGGAACGAAGGCGAACGCCATTTCCTCGCCCTTCTCATGGCAGTCGCGGAGAAAATCCTCGACTGCGGTCATCACGCCGTTCCGGGGGCCGCCGGCATGTACGGCCCAGGCGAATGCCCCGCGACCACGGAAGCCCCGATTCGGGAGAAGGAGATCGGTACCGAGCGAGACGCCGCTGTCATAGTCGTATTCGTGCCGGAACTCTTCAGGAATTCTTTCCGGCGCATAATAGGAGTCCCGTCGTCCGCATGGCCAGCCGACATCGTGCAGGAATGCCAGAAGCGGCCGGCCCTCCTTGCGGCACAGTTCCCTGATGACGCCAAGTTCGTGATAGACGGTGAACCAGTTATGGTCGCCGTCGATCAGCCATGCGTCCGCCGCGCCGATCTCGGGCAGAGCCTCGAGGCTTGGCTTGGCGACATGGGTGACACGCGGTGCGGACGGCAACCAGTCCAGGAAGGCCCGGGACGGGGCAGGGTCTACCGAGACGAGTTCGCCGTTCTTCAATTCGGCATAGTCGGCAAGGATTTGGGACATTCCACCATGTTCGGCGCCGATCTCGACGACCCGGCTCGCGCCGGCCGCGTCGAGAGCCGGGACGATCAGGCTGGCGAACTCGCTCATCGAGTGGATCAGTAGACTAGACAACTTCAGTCCTTTCCTCTCGCTCGGCCGTGCCCGCATGGATCTGCACACCCGGTCGGGCTGCCAGAGGGCGGAAGATCACGGTCAGCAAGAAATTTTCCGAACGTTCGACTGCTGCCGGTGGGAGCTTCGCCGTCTCAGGGGGAGGAATAAGCATGAACGAGGACTCATTCAGGCAGCGATAGAGGCCGTTCGTGTGAGCCTCCATGCCTTCGACCAGCACCGAGGCTGTGACGTCGACGGCATTGGTCTGGCCGACAGCACTGGCGAAGTCGGCGGAACTGATCGTCTCGACGCCCTCCAGTTGAATCCATTCGAACAGCTTTCCGAACTGAACGCCGACCGTGAATTGCCGGCGGCCGATCGGTATGGCCGCCACGAATAGCCCTCATGGGTAGGGAAAGCGTTGATTTCCGCAGTGCTCAGCCCTTGTTCGCCTGCCACCATGATCGGCAGGGAAATTTTCTTGCGATGGAAGTCGCTGCCGTTGAGGTCGAGACCGAACCGCTTCTGGACGGCCAGCATGAACGGGATGGCAAGGTCGACGCTGCTCAACTCTGCCGTGGCGAACTGGCGCTCCGTTCTGTTCACGTAAAAGACGCCTCGCCGCTTCAGATCCCGCTCGGCAGACGCCTTGTCGAAAAGCTTGATCTTCGAGCGGGTGCCCATGTTGACCTCGTGCTCGAGGCGGGCGAACAGCGAAACTTCCTCCTCGCTCGGAACGAGGAGCAGACGGGCAAGCGTACCGGCTGCGGCTTGTCTGTAGCACTCCGTGGTGAGGGAGCGGGGCGGGGAATGGAAGGCCTGGGTCGCCCTGGCGATGTAGTCCAGGCACGCCTCCTGGGCTGCGGACCTGATGGCATTCTGGACGTCGTCGCTTGAGCTATCGCCGCGGATCGGCTCGCCCTCGGCGGTATAGCGGATCACCGATCCCATCGAAATGGTCGAGAATTGCTCGAGAATGGCGATGTAGGACGTGAGGAACCGCAGCGCACGGTTGTCGAACAGGTCGGGGCCGAGGAAGCCCTTTCGATCCTGGTGCCATCCGGGCGTTTCCAGCGACAGAAGATAGCGCCCGAGCACCTTGATCCCGAGACGTTCCTCGAGGACGGGTGCGATCGCCGTCTGAACCGAGCCGGAGTAGCCTAGGTCGACGAAGAGAACGATGTCCCCCTCGATCGGTGCGACCTGCTGCAGAAAATGCTTGGTAAGCCGGTCGGCGAAGCCCTGCGACCGATCCAGGACCTGCCGAAGAATCTTGGACTTGAGGACCTCCTCGGCGAAGGCGTGGATCGGGGTCGGTGCCTTCGACGCGCGGCTGACGATCTTGGCCGTCTCTTCCGGCGTCAGGAGAAGCTGATTGCCGACGGGATGGAGATTCTTCTGGGTGGCGAAATTGGACAGGACGTCGACGACATCCTGTCTGGACCGCATGGATGCGGCGCGTGCGGTAAATCGGCTGATCTCGACTCGCGCGACGGGATAGCGGTCGGCACCGGGCAGGGAACGGAATGCCAGTTCCGGCAGATGGCCGTCCCTCATCAGGAAGGCTAGGCGTGGCGTCTTGCCGTAGTCGCGTTCGATCTGCGCCGCCTCGTCCAGAAGCCATTTGCAGAATCCGTGCATCAAGGGACCGAGGACCCCGAAGCCGAACCGTTCGCTCGGCACCCCGGAAGCCGGCCAGAATGCGGAAAGCGGAGCCCTGTGAGGCTGCAGAGCGGGGCGAGTATGACCGATCTCCGGGTCGAGCAGGGTCGATGCGACGCTTTCCAGCCGGAGTTGTCGCTGCAGTCGATCGTCGAACTGGCGCATATGCAGCCCCCGGATGCCGAGCTGCATGGGCGCATCATGGTCGGCGATCTTGTTGTCGCCGACATGCAGCACCGTATCCGCCCGGCATTTCAGGGCCTTCAGCACATGCTTGAACAGGCCCGCCGCCTTGGGCACCCCATACTCGCGGGAACAGAAGATCCTGTCGATCATCGACAGGACTTCGGCGCCCGCCACGCAACCGATCAGCTTGCGTAACTGGCTTTCGTCGAAATAGGTGTCGCTCACGATGATGACCGTGAGCTTGCGTTCCTTCGCCCGCCGGATCAGGTCTACCGTGGGCCTGAAGGCGAAGCAGTGCCGGATTTCGGCGTCAAGCTCCTCGTTGACCGCACATCGGGCTTTCTCGTGATCCGGATTGATCTGGGAGTGGATTTCTTCGATCGAAACTTCCGGGTCCAGTCCGGCCATCCGGTTGCGAAGCCGGCTACGCCGCTCGGCAGCGATCCGTGTTGCAGGAGAGACGCCCTCGAAACGGATGTCTGCAAACACGTCTGCGGGCTGATGGGTGTTGCGCCATATGAGGGTGTCGAAGCAGTCGAGGGACAGGACCTTCGCATCCCGCCCGTGGCTATCCAGCACGCCACTCACTTCGCTTGCTTGTACCGAAGCCACGGGCATCCTTTGGAAATCTCCTCTTGTTCTCTTCTCTGGCCGCTCCGGCCCTTCGGCCTTGGGGCCGCCGGATGATCCGGGTCTATCCGGCAGCGCGTTCGCCTTCGCCGGGGGCGGGGATCGAGACACCTTCCTCGCTGTACTGCTTCAGCTTGTTCCGCAGCGTCCGGATGGAGATGCCGAGGATGTTCGCCGCGTGGGTGCGGTTACCGAAGGTGTGGTTGAGGGTTTCCAGGATCAGATCCCGTTCGACCTCGGCGACGGTCCGCCCGACCAGGCTGCCCGCAGCCGGTCGGACGGCGGAGGTCGACGCCGGCGTCGGGGCGGGGGAAGCTGCCGGGGCAAGGCCCGTGCCGGACAGCATGATCGCCTCGGGCCCGATAACCTCGCCGGCCGACAGCAGCACGGCGCGGTGCATCGTGTTCTCCAGCTCGCGCACATTGCCGCGCCAGTGATGGGCGCGCAGCATGTCCAGGACCTCCGGCGCGATCGTCTTGCGGCCGAGCCCGTTGGCCTCGGTGTATTTGTTGACGAAATGCTCGGCCAGCAGCTCGATGTCGGCGGGCCGTTCCCGGAGGGACGGCAGCCGGATGTTCATGACGTTCAGCCGGAAATAGAGATCCTCGCGGAAATTCCCGGCCCGGACCTCGTCTTCCAGATTGCGGTTCGATGTCGCCAACAGCCGGATGTCCACCTTGATCGGTTGGGTACCGCCGACCCGGTCGATCTCCCGCTCCTGGATCGCCCTCAGGAGCTTGGCCTGAAGGCGGGGATGCATCTCGCTGATCTCGTCCAGCAGCAGCGTTCCGCCGTTCGCTTCCTCGAACTTCCCGATTCGCCGGGCGACGGCGCCCGTGAACGCGCCCTTTTCGTGACCGAAAAGCTCGCTCTCCAGCAGGTTTTCGGGAATCGCGGCGCAGTTGACGGAGATGAAGTTGTTGTCGGCGCGCCGGCTCTTGCGATGGATGTAGCGCGCCATCAGCTCCTTGCCGGTGCCGCTTTCGCCGGTGATGAGCACGCTGGCGTCGCTCGGGCCCACCTGATCGGCAAGGCGCAACACGCGGGTCATCGCCGGATCGCGGCAGACGATCGCGTGGCTCTCCTCGACCACCGCCTCCAGGACTGCGGCGATCAGCTCGGCATCGGGGGGGAGCGGGACATATTCCTTGGCACCCGCCCGGATCGCCCGGACGGCAGCCGACGCGTCGGTGCCGATTCCGCAGGCAACGACGGTGACATGGATGCGCTCGGCCTTCAGAGCTTCGCACAGCTCCGAGACGTCCAGGCGAACGTCGATCATCACCAGGTCGGCACCTTGGCCGTTCCGAAGCGCGGACAAGGCCGCCGGAACGGTTTCGGCGTAGGCGACCTTGGCGCCGCGCTGATGAGCGATACGGCCCGCCGCGGTGATGTGACCTTCCAGCGTGCCGACGATCAGTAAGCGCATGGTTCCCTCATCCTCGACGCCTTGCGGGCGCCGCTCCCTCGATCAGCTGCGGTCCGACTTGATGATCTCGGTCATGGTGACGCCCAGCCGATCCTCGACGACGACGACCTCGCCGCGCGCGACCAGCCGGTTGTTGACGTAGATGTCGATCGCCTCGCCTACCTTCCGGTCGAGCTCCACGACAGCGCCGCGCCCCAGCTTCAGAAGCTGGTTCACCTGCATCGTAGTCTTGCCCAGCACGGCCGAGATCTGGACCGGGATGTCGTAGATCGCCTCCAGCTCCTTCGTGACCTGACCGGCAGGCGCGTCCTCGCCATCGAAGTCGGCCATGCCGTCTGCGGGGTTCGGAGCCAGTTCGTCGAGATCGAAATTGTCCGTGGTGCCCATCGGGCCCTCCTAGCTTGCGGTGTTCGCTGATTTCGCTCTGCGCCGGGACGGCCTTGCCGGCCGGTCGCCGGCGGGTTCCGTCGCCGCGTCGGTGCCGCTCCCGCGGATGCGGGCGACCGCGGCCTCGATATCGGACCAGATGCGTGCGGAGATCCGCTCCGCGCCACCGTCGGCCCATTCGATCTTCGCGTCTGCCGGGCCCAGGTCCGGATCGGCGATGACGATGATTGCGCCTTCATGTCCGGCGGATCGGGCCATTTCGGCCACCCGGCTCTGCACCGGGTCGAGGACGGCATCCGACACGCGAATCACGAGCCGCGGTTCGTCCAGCATGCGCGCCAGACATTCGCGGATCATGGCCTCGATCTCGGCCAGCCCGTGCTTGCGGGTATATTCCGGCAGCATCTTCCGGACGACGGCCAGGGCGACCTCGGCCGCGTCCCGGACCAGTTCGTCGTCCGCGGCCCTTTGCGCCTCGACCAGCGCTGCGGCCTGCTGGGCAAGCGCCTGCAGCGCGTCGCCGACGACGCGGTCGATCGAGGCCATCGCCTCCTGGCGGCCGGCCTCGAGGCCGGAAGCATAGGCCTCCGCCCTCGCTGCCGCGAGTTCTTCGGCCGAGAATGTCGGAGGCGGCGGTGGCGGCGGTGGAGGCGGGGGCTCGGCGGCGGCCCGGGCCGCCTCGGCCGCCTGCCGTGCCAGCTGCGCCCGCCGTTCGATCTCCTCCGGATCGAAGGAGGTCTCGAACAGATAGCGCCTGACGCGAGGGGCGGTGCCGTCGGCCATGGGCTAGTAGACCAGCTCGTCTTCGGCCCGGCCCTCGGAGATGATGATCTCGCCCCGGGCGGCCAGATCCTTCGCCATCTGGACCATGTACATCTGCGCCTCGTCCACGTCCTTGAGGCGGACCGGACCCATCGCGCTCATCTCCTCGCGCATGATCTTCCCGGCGCGCTCGGACATGTTCGAGAAGAACAGGTCGCGCAGGGGCTCCGACGCGCCCTTGAGGGCGATCGCCAGCTTGTCCTTCTCGACCGCCCGCAGCAGCGTCTGGACGCCCGTGGGATCCAGCCGGCCGAGATCCTCGAAGGTGAACATGAGCGCCTTGATCCGTTCGGCCGAATCGCGGTTCCGCTCTTCCAGGGCGGCCAGGAACTTGTTCTCGGTCTGACGATCGAGATTGTTGAAGATCTCGGCCATCATCTCGTGCGAATCGCGGCGGTTGGTGCGCGCCAGGTTCGACATGAACTCGGTGCGCAGGGTCCGCTCGACGTCGTCCAGGACGTCCTTCTGCACCGCCTCCATGCGCAGCATGCGCATGATCACTTCCATCGCGAAGCTTTCCGGCAGGAGGCCCAACACGCGGGCGGCGTGATCCGCCTTGATCTTGGACAGCACGACCGCGACGGTCTGCGGGTACTCGTTCTTGAGATAGTTGGCGAGGACCGTCTCGTTGACGTTCGCCAGCTTCTCCCACATCGTGCGGCCGGCCGGACCGCGGATGTCTTCCATGATCGCGTCGACCTTCTCGCGGTCGAGGACCTTCAGAAGAAGCCGCTCCGTGCTTTCGTAGGTGCCGACCAGGGAGCCGGTGGACGAGATCTGCTCGGCGAACTCGACGCACAGCCGCTCGACCAGCGTGGCGCTGATCGTGCCCAGATTCGCCATGGTCTGGGACAGTTCCTTGATCTCCTCCTCGTCCATGTAGACGAAAAGGCGCGCTGCGTGCTCCTCACCCAGGGCGAGCATCAGGATGGCTGCCTTCTCCGGGCCGGTGAGGCTGCGGTAATCCTCGCGGACGCGAATCGAACTCATCTCTTAAGCCTTGCCTTCCTGCTGGCGCAGCGGTCCTGCGTCAGGTTTCCTGGTACATCCAATTCCGGATGATGGAGACAGCCTCTTCCGGGTGCTTGTCGACGATTTCGCCGACCTTTTTCAGCGACGAGGCGCGGACGCGGCCTTCGACCTGGTTGATGTCGATCAGGGCGTCGATTTCGTCGGCGCTGGTCTCCTGGCGCGGCCGTGCAACCGGTATGCTCAAGTCCGGGCCGGCGAGCGCAGCCATGCCCGGTCCGGCGAGCGCGGGCCGGGGCATGCTCGCCTCCGGCAGAAGACCCTCGAACGCATCGACCACCGGGGCGGGCGCGCTGCCACCCTCCAGCAGCCGGCCAAGCAGTGGCCGGACCACCAGCAGGATCACGAGCGCGGCGACCACCGCCAGCACCGCCATCTCCATCAGGCGGAACCAGTCCTCGCGCGCCATTCCGAAGAGGAGCTCCGGCGTTTCGGCGACGGATTGCTGATCGTCGGAGACGAAGCGCAGATTGACGACTTCCAGCATGTCGCCGCGGCGCTCGTCGAACCCGATGGCGGAGCGCACGAGCGCGGTGAGCTGCGCCATCTCTTCGGCCGAGCGGGGCTGGTACTGGACCGTGCCGTCCGGGCCCGTCTGGTAGGTGCCGTCGATCAGGACGGCGGCGGACAGCCGGTTGACCCGCCCGGTCTCGCGCACCGTGTTCTGGACGACCTTGCTGATCTCGTAGTTGGTCGTCTCCTCCAGCCGGGAGGAGCTGTTGGTCGCGCCGCCCGCCCCCGGGCCGAAGAGGCTGGGCACGTCCGCCTCGGGCAGGTTCGTGGCGACGCTGACCGGGTCGGGACCCGCGCCCTCGTTGTTCTCCTGCCTTTCCTCGATGACCTGGGTCGAGCGGGCGACCTGGCTGTCGGGGTCGTAGCGCTCTTCGCTCACCGTCACGCGGTCGAAATCCATGTCCACGGTGACCTGGGCCCGGACCTTGCCGAACCCGACCGAGCGGGAGAGGAGCTGTTCGATCGTTTCCGCCAGCTTCCGCTCGTATTTCTGGCGCATCTCCTCCGTCGAGAGGAGCCGCAGCTCGCCCTCGTCGGCCGGGCTGGCCAGGAGATTGCCCTGGTCGTCGACGACGGAGATGTTCTTCGGCTGCAGCCGGGGCACGGCGGCGGCGATCAGATGCTGGATCGCTGTGATCTGGCTGCCCGACAGGCCACTGCGGTTGAGCTGCAGGAACACGCTGGCGCTCGGCTCCTGCCGGTCGCGCGAGAACAGTTCCCGTTCCGGAAGGACCAAGTGCACCCGGGCGGCCTGCACGTTCTCGATGGTGCCGATCGTGCGGGCGAGTTCGCCCTCCAGCGCGCGGACCTTGTTGATGTTCTGGATGAAATTGGTCGTCCCGAAGCCGCTCGCCTGGTCCCAGATCTCGTTGCCGACGGTGCCGATCGATCCCCGCTTCGGAAGACCATCCTGCGCCAGCAGCACACGAACCTGCTCGACTCGGTCCACCGGCACGCTGATCGCGGCGCCATTCGCGCTCACCTCATACGGGACGGCCAGCTCCTCGAGCTTCTGCACCATCGCCCCGCTGTCGGTCAGGTCCAGGTCGCCGTACAGCAGGCCCATTTCCGGGGTGGACAGCCGTGCCATCAAATAGGCGAAAAAGCCGATAAGGGCGATCGTCACGCCGCCCATGGCGGCAAGCCGGATCGGACCCAGATTGCGCAATGTCTGCAGAAGAGCGTTCACGGATATCGGCCTGCGGCATTGTCCTAGATTTTCACGGACATTGCCTGAATCCCCATGAAGAGAAGGTTAACAGGGGCGGCAAATCTTGCCTACTTTGCCGAAAATCCTTTGTTTTCTGCTGGTTGCCGATCCGTTAACAGAGGACCGCCGGCGTCCGGCTATAGATCGCTGCCGAGATCCGGGCGGGATGCGTGCCGGTAGTCCTGAAGACGGGTCGCCCGCAGGCCGGGAACGCCGTGATTCTCGATGAGGCGTTGCCAGGAAAGGAACTCTTCGACGGAGAGATTGTACCGTCTGCAGGCATCCTCGAGGCTGAGGAGCCCATGCCGGACCGCTGCCACGACCTCTGCCTTGCGCCGGCTGACCCAGCGCTTCGTTTCGGGCGGGGGAAGATCTTCGAGCGTTAGGGGCTTGCCCCCCGGCCCCGCGACGGCGCTCGCGCGTGTGGCGGGGCGTGGGCTCCTGGAGGTGCTCCCGTATTTGACGCGATTCTCAGACATGCGGCCACGCTAGTTGCAAGCATTTAAGAAACCGCTAAAAGTCGCGGTTAATTAAATACGAACGCAATGGCCGGAGAACGCCTCGAGGCGTCCTCCGGCCACCGGCCCCCTTGATAGCGCTGGAGAATTTTCGATCCGTTAACGCTTGATGCGGACCAACTCGTCCAGCATCTCGTCGGCGGTCGTGATGATTTTGGCGCTGGCGGAATAGGCGCGCTGGGTGATGATCATGTTCGTGAACTCGGCCGCCAGATCGACGGTCGAGGCCTCGAGCGCACCGCCCTGGACGGCTCCCGCGCCGCCCGTCTTGGCTTCGCGGAGGTAGTAGCTGCCCGACCGGTTCGTCTCGATGAAGACGTTGCCCGAACGCGCCTCCAGGCCGTTGGGGTTGGGGAAGGTGGCCAGCGGGATCTTGTAGATGGCAAGGGACTCGCCGTTGTCGAAGACGGCCGTCACGATACCGTCCTCGCCGATGGTCACGCCCTGGTATTGTCCGAACTTGACGCCATCCTGCTCACTGCGCCGGGCGACGTACTCGCTGTCCCACTGGGTCATCCCGGCATTGTCCTTGGCCTTGCCGAGGTCGATCGTCAGCGCCGAGCCGTCGGTGTTCCACATCGCGCCGTTGCTCAACGGATAGCCGCTGAGATCGAGCGAGAGGCTCACCTTGTCTCCGGCCGACGGGAAGGGCTGGTTGCTGGTCGCGACCAGGGTGCCGTCGGGGCCGAAGGTCATGGTGCCGATCGCCGGCCCCCAGGTGCCCGGATCGTCGGGCCGGGTCGGCGCACCGGGCAGGGGCTGCCCGTCGGACGCCCGGGTCAGGCTCTTCAGATGGACGCTCCAGGTCGCGGTCGCGGGCGTGGTGGCGCTGACCCCGGTCTTAACGAAGGCCAGGCTGAGATTGTAGGGGACGCCCAGGCTGTCGAAGATCTGGATGTCGACCGAGTGTGTCGCGTTGATCGAGCTGTTGGCCAGATTGGGCGAACCGTTGGCGGAGGCGGAGATGCTGGTCGTCTGGTTGTTGGACGTGGCGCCCGAGACGTCGACCGTAATGGGCTCGAAGGTCGACCCCGTAATTGCCGGCAGCGTCAGGCTCCCGAAGGTCGTGTTCCCGGTGTCGACAGTGCCGTTCGGGAGAAATGCCAGCTGACCGGTCTGGACCTGGTTGCCGCTGAAGACGACGTCGCCGTTCGAGTCCTCGATCCGTGTGATCGCGACCTGATCCCAGGTCACGGCGCCGCCGACCGGGGCGGCGGTCTGGGTGTATTCGAGGGTCACCTGGAACGGATTGCCGGCGGTGTCGTAGATCGTCACGGTGTGGCTGGCGGATCCGCCGCCCGCGGCGTTGAACTGCAGGTTGCCGCCGATCGTGACGGACGTGGTCGCCGTCGGGTTCACGATGGTGGCATCCGCCGGCAGGTTGGCTCCGAGGCTGATGGTCGTGGTCGGCTTCACGCTCGCCGTGAAATTCGAGACGTTCACCGTCTCCAGACCGTTCAGGACATTCGGGTTGACGTTGTTGGCCAGGGTGCCGTCGGGGTTGAGCCGCCAGCCCTGCAGATAGAAGCCTGCCGTGTTCCGCAGGTCCCCATTCTGGTCGACCACGAAGTCGCCGGCGCGGGTATACATGTACTGGCTGCCCATGCCCGGGTTGGCGGACGCGTTGACGACGAAGAAGCCGTTCCCGTTGACCGCGATCGACGTCGTGGACGCCGAGCTCTGGAGCAGACCCTGGCGGTCGATGCCCTGGAACGGCCGCGACAGGACGCCGCCCGGCGAGTAGCTGGTGGCGGTGGCGCTCTTCGTAACCAGGGTCGAGAACCGCGCCTCGGTTCCCTTGTAGCCGACCGTGTTCACGTTGGAGATGTTGTCGGAGATCATTCCCAGCGCCTGGCTCTGGGCGGAAAGCCCGGAGACGCCGGAGAACATCGCGCCGTAGATGCTCATGGGTCCAACTCCTCGTTCTAATTCTTGGGACGGCCCGTCAGGGGGCCGTTGTCATTCCGTTCGGTTCGGTGCGTTGCGGGCCGGCCGTGCGCGTTATGCGGGGGTGGGCTTCTTCGGCTCCCGGATCGCGACGATGTTGTCCAGCGACACCGTGAAGGAGCCGACATCCAGGCTGATCAAGCCGTCGGTCAGGTCGACGCCGCGGACATTCGCCTCGGCCGTGTAGCTGACCTTCAGCGGCTGGCCGGCCGGATCGGTGGCTACCACCTCGATCCGGTAGGTTCCTTCGGGGGCCTGGGTGCCGTCGGCCTTCCGGCCGTCCCAGACGAAGTTGTGCTTGGTCCCACCGGCGGTCTTGCCCTGGGTCGAGTAGACGGTGTTCCCGTTCGCGTCGAGAATGTTGATCAGCGCGCCGCCTGCCGTACCCGAAAGCGTGTAGTTGAAGCTCAGGCTCTCGCCCTCGGTCAGGCTCAGCGAGTTGCCTTCGAACTCGATGGCCTTGCCAGTCATCGAGGCGGCGAAGGAGACCTGGTTTGCCCCCTGAAGGGCGATCAACGTTTCCAGATTCTGGTTCTGCAGGATCTGCTGCTCGACTTGGCTGAACTGGACGAGTTGCGAGGTGAACTCGTTCGTGTCCATCGGCGAAAGCGGGTCCTGATGGCGCAGCTGGGTCGTCAGCAGCGTCAGAAACTGGTCGAAAGTCTGGGCGATCGAATCGGCCGACTTTCCGAGCTGGCTCTTGGGGGTGGCGGCAGGACTGGAGCTGACGCTCGAGACTGGCATGGTACTGCTCCTACACCTTCAAATCGATGCCGCCGGCGCTGATCCGGCGCGAGAGTTGGGCGGCCGCTACGTCCGCAATTTCGTCGGTCGCGCCCGGCGCGTCCGGGCCGGCGGCAAAGCCACGACGGCCGCCGCCCTCGTGATCCTGGCCCTCGCGGCGAAGCGTGAAGCTCATGCTGCCGCTGTCGGTCTGCAGGCCGGCGTTCTGAAGCGCCTGTTCGAGGGTGCGCGCGTCGCGCTGAAGCAAATGCAGCGTGTCCGGCCGGTCGGCCGAGAGCACGACCTGAACCCGACCGTCATGGCCGACCTCCATCTGCACATCGACCCGCCCCAGTTCGGCGGGCTTCAAGGTCATGCTGATGCGGTCGTTGCCATCCGCCACCGCCTTCTGGACCCGGAGCACGACCTGCTCCGAGACCGGAGGCGGGGTGGCGGCGGCCCGGCTTGCCGCCATGAGCGTCGAGGTCGAAAGGAGTGCGCCTGAGGGAGCGGGCGGCTGACCGGGCCCGACCGTCGCGGGAGCGGGATTGGCGGGCTCCGATCCCGAGAGGCTGGCGAGGAAGCGCTGCGCGGGAGCCGGTTCGGTCGACAGTGGCGTATCCGCGGGGACGATGCCGCTCTGCGTCTGGCCGGCACCCTGCTGCGAGGGCTGGCCGCCCTGCCCGTTGGAGCCGGCGTCCTGCCCGTTCTTCGCCTGGCCGCCGGCCGCGGCGGACTGGAGCAACTCGCCTCCGCCGGCAGTCCTGGTCTGCGGCAGGGCGGGGTCGGCCGCATCGGCCGTGTCCACCGGGGCGGCCGAGGGCGCGGGCCCGGCGCTGCCGGTCGGCGACGGCGTTGCGGCAGGCTGCATGGCGCCGTCCGGTGTCGCACCCTGGGCGGGAAGCCCGGCCTGCGCGCCGGCAAGGTCGCTGCCGATGACCGGAGCCGTCGGCTGGCCTGCCTCGGTCACGGCGACGATCTGAAGGGGAAGTTGCTGCGCCGCTGCCGGCTGTTCGCCGGCAGTCTGGACGGGCGCCGGTTCGGCTTCGGCCGTCTCCTGGCGGCCGGGCCCGGCCTTCGCATCGTCGGTGCCCGGCATCGGCCGTTCAGCGTTCCGGACGGCGGCGGTGTCCTCGGATGCATTGCGCGGCTCCGCGGATTCGGTTGCGCGGTCCGTCCGGGAACTCGCACGTTCGGGACGCGCGGCCTCGCGGGGTCGGGCCGGCTCCTTTGCGGCGCGCGCGTCCCGCGCGGCGTCCCGCCTCGCGGTCAGGGCGTCGATGAAGCTGCTGTCCGACGCACCGGCATCCCGTCGGGCGGGAGCGCCGGGGCGTTCCGGAGAGCGTATCGATGGAGAATAGGTGACGTCCATGACTGGGCCCGTTGAAGAGATCGCTGCCGGATCTGCAAGCGCCGGGCCAAGATGCCGGATTTGTGTTAACCGATTGAAATGTAACGAAAAATATATTGAGAGAGGCGCGGCTGGGTACACTGGGCGGCGGACTTTGCCTAGCATGCGTTGCCCCATCGGCGAAGATTGCCGTATGCCGCCCTTGGGCGCGCCGGCCGGGCAGGGGGCGAGAAGCATTGCCGTAAGAATCTATAATGTGTGCAGCGCTCGGCGCGGGCGGGAATGTCCCCTCGCGGGGCGGCACTGTTTGCCGGGTGCCCGGCAAGGAATGCTGCGTTCCCGTTTTCCTGGTCCTCGCCTCCAGGCAATGCAGCTCGCCCGTAAATCCTTGGAATTGGCCGAAAATACGCTTGGCACACCTATTGCTTGTATGTCCGCCGAGCGGGGCTCCCCGGGCTTGAAGACGCCCAGGTGCAGTGCACCCGGTTCGGGTTTCGGCTGAAGCCTGGAAGACAAGGAGACTTCGAATGCCAACGGTAACGACCAATACTGCCGCCAATTCGGCGCTTCGGTTCCTGAACTATAACTCCGCCAAGTCGTCGAGCTCCGTTTCAAAGCTGGCGTCTGGATCGCGTATCGTGAAAGCCTCGGACGACGCCGCGGGCCTCGCGATCGGCACCCGGTTGATGGCCGACGTGAACGTCCTTAGGCAGGCGCAGACGAACGCGTCGCAGGGGGCCTCCGTGCTCCAGGTCGCCGATGGTGGTCTTGCCCGGATCGGCGACGTTCTGCAGCGCATGAAGACGCTGGCCGCCCAGTCGCTGTCGGGCGTCCCGACGGATGCGGAGCGGGCATTCATCGATGCCGAGTATCAGGAGCTGATCAACGAGATCGACGGCATCGCCGAATCCACCCGGTTCAACGGGGAATCTCTCCTGGACGGCGCCGTGGGCCAGTTCATTGCTCCGGTCGACTTCTTCGTCGGCACCGACGCGGCTGACGTGATCACCGTCGACATGACCACGATCAGCTCGACCGCCGCGAACTTCACCGCAGCGGGCCTCGCGCTCGACGCGACCGACGTGACGGATGTCACCAATGCGGCCGCTGCCATGACCGCGCTCGACACCGCGCTGGATGCGGTTTCTGAAGCGCGCGCCAATGTCGGCGCCCTGATTTCCCGTTTCGAGTTCCGCGAGCAGCAGATCGCGACGTCGATCGAGAACATCGATGCGGCGAAGTCGGCGATCATGGACGTGGACCTCGCGGCGGAGCAGTCGAACCTGGTGTCCAGCCAGGTGCTGGTCCAGGCGGCGGTTTCGGCGCTCAGCCAGGCCAACCAGATCCCGCAGGCGCTCCTGAAGCTCCTGCAGTAGACTCTGCGTAGACTTCGTAGCCTGAAAAAGAGCGGGCAGCCATGGCTGCCCGCTCTTTTTGTGCCTGATCGCGGCAACGGGTGCGACGGTCGGCCGGCGCTCGCCGTCCGGTAGTTTCTGCCGACTTCCGATCCGGCACATTTTGCCGGCCTGCCCGGAATTTCTTTCCCCTGAAGCCGGGTTCGATCTTACGGGACGTCGCTGGACTCCAGGAATCCCGCGCCGCATGGCGGATGGCACGGCGGTTGCTTGGGTCCTGGCAGGGAGGCCGATGTGGCTTCCACGGTTGCCAGGATCGGCAACATTTTTCTTCACGTAGAAGGAGCAAGCAGAATGCCTGTCGTTAGCACGAACACCGCCGCCAACTCGGCCCTTCGCTTTCTGAACTACAACTCGGCCCAGTCCACGAGCTCCGTCTCGAAGCTGGCGTCGGGTTCGCGGATCGTGAAGGCGTCGGACGACGCGGCCGGTCTCGCGATCGGTTCCCGCCTTCAGGCGGACGTTACCGTCCTGAAGCAGGCTCAGATCAACGCTTCCCAGGGCGCTTCGGTGCTTCAGGTTGCCGACGGCGGTCTCGCCCGCATCGGCGACGTGCTGCAGCGTATGAAGACCCTGGCCGCCCAGTCGCTGTCGGGCGTCCCGACCAACGATGAGCGGGAGTTCATCAATGCCGAGTATCAGGAACTGATCAACGAGATCGACGGTATCGCCAAGACCACCCGGTTCAACGGCGAATCCCTGCTGGACGGCACCTCACCCCAGTTCGGCGCAGCGGTCGACTTCTTCGTCGGCACGGACGCCGCGGACGTGATCTCGGTCGAACTGGGCGCGATCTCCGGCAGCACCAACTACCTGGCGGCGACGCTGGGTCTGGGCACCGGTGTCGATACGGCCGCGAACGCAGCCGATGCCATGGATGAGGTCGACGCGGCGCTTGACCTTATTTCCGAGGCCCGCGCCAATGTCGGTGCCCTGATCTCGCGGTTCGAGTTCCGCGGTCAGCAGATCGCCACGTCGCTGGAGAACATCGACGCGGCCAAGTCTGCGATCATGGACGTCGATCTGGCCCAGGAGCAGTCGAAGCTGGTGTCCAGCCAGGTGCTGGTCCAGGCGGCGGTTTCCGCCCTCAGCCAGGCCAACCAGATCCCGCAGGCGCTTCTGCGGGTCCTGCAGTAAGGCTCGTGGCCGGAGGATGGGCTTCGGCCCATCCTCCACCCTTTTCACCCGGCGTGGTCCGGGAACCTTGAATGGAGGGGACGGTCATGATCGGGTCCAATATCAATTCCAGGCTGCCGAACGGCGTTGTCGCGGACGCCGGCGCGGCCAGTCGGACGCCGGTGAGGCCGGTGGCCGACGTTCAGCAGGGTTCCGCCGGGACGGCAGAGCCTGCGGCGGCGGAACCTCCGGTCGGTGGAGGCGCATCGGTTACCGTCAGAAGCGGCCTCACCACGTACACCGACGACGACACCGGGCGAGTGGTCGTCCAGGTCTTCGATCGGGAGACAGGGCACGTGATCGTCCAGTTCCCGCCGGAGACCCAGCTCAAGCTCTATCCGCAGGTCGCGCAGCAGGCGGAGCCTGATGTCGAGATCAGCGCCTGACCGGATCCCGGCAGGCAATTGCAATCGAATGTAGTTCCTGAAGGTCCGCCATGGTCAACAGCGTCACGACGAGCAGTAGCGGCTTTTATCTGAGCGGCATCTTCGCGGATTTCGACACGAGCGCGCTGGTCGAGGCCGCCGTGGCGGCGAAGCGGATCCCCGCCGACCGGATGGAGGTGCGGGTCCAGGAGAACGATCTCAGGAAAGCGGTATTCCAGGAGCTCAGCTCCTACGCTTCCGCCCTGCAGGCCGCGCTCAACAAGCTGCGCAATCCGCCCGGTACGACCGGCGTGCTCAGCAACGTCTTCGAGAGCAAGGCCGCCTACCTGACCTCCAGCTCGACGACGCCTGGGACCAGCCTGCTCGGCGTCAGCGCGTCCAACAAGGCGGCGACGGGCAGCTACGAGGTCGAGGTCGTCCAGCTGGCCAAGGCGCACAAGCTGACCGGCGGGGCGGTTATGGATGCAGCCAACAACCCCGTTGCCAGCAGCTCGACCGATCTGGGCGTTACCGACACGCTGACCATCGGCCTTGCCGGTGGCGACAGCGCAGACATCCAGGTCACCGCCGACATGAGCCTCGACGAGATCGCGGCGGCGATCAATGCGGAAAAGGCGACGACCGGGGTGCGTGCCTCGGTGCTCAAGGTGTCGGACAACGAGTTCCGGCTGGTCCTGACGGCTGAGCACAACAACCAGGAAATCGAGATCTCGAGCGCGAACGGGACCGGCCTCGCCGCCCTTGGCGGCATGGCCGATACGCTGCAGGCGGCGGCACCATCGATCATCATGGTCGACGGGATCGAGGTCCGGCGCAATTCCAACAGCATCGCCGACGCCATTCCGGAGGTCACGCTCGACCTCTATGCCGCCGAAGCGGGGACCAAGATCACCGTCGAGATCGAAACCGACCTCGCTGGCGTGAGCCAGGCTTTGACCGAATTCGTCGATGCCTATAACGGGCTGCGGGATCTGATCGCCAGCCAGCAGGCCCTCTCGGGCGAGAAGGTCGACGAGAACGCGATTCTGTTCGGCGACTCGACCGTGCGAAACCTGTCGATGAAGCTGGGCTCCGATCTGTCCGCGCTCGTCGACGTGGTCTCGGGTAATCTTGCGACGCTCCGCAGCGTCGGAATCGAGCTTGATGCGAACAACCGCCTGACCATCGACCGGGCGACCCTGGAAGCGAATCTCGTCGACAAGGTGGACCAGGTCCGCGGGGTCTTCGAATTCGGTTTCTCGGCGGATTCGGCCAGTCTGCGGATGGTCGGACGAACCGGCGCCGTCAATGTCGGGACGTTCACGCTGCAGATTACGGGAACCGATGCGTCAGGTGCGCCGACCGGGGCGATGGTCGACGGCGTGGAAGTGTTCGAGATCAGCGGCAACCGGCTGATCGGCAAGGCCGGGACCGCCTATGAGGGGTTGTCTCTCGCCTATGTCGGCCCGGCGAACAGCGCGGGCGAGACCATCACCGTAACCACGTCCCTCGGCATTGCGGAACGCCTCTACCAGACGCTTGAGCAGTTCACGCGCACTGACGGCGAGATAAATCAGCGGATCGCGACCCTCGACGAGCAGAACAAGAAGTTGCTCAATGAGGTCGTCAAGATCGACGAGCGACTGGAAACCTATCGTCAATATCTCATCAGCAAATATTCGGCCATGGAGCAGGCCATGGCCCAGGCCGAAATGATGATGAAGCAGTTCAAGGCCATGATGAAGACCAACGACGACTGACGGTCAGGCCGCCTGCCACCTTCCTTCCATCGATCGAGGTTAGAGCCGTGAGCTATCCCAGCGCTGCCCACAACGCCTATGCTTCCGCCGCCCAGTTCATTACCCCGATCCGTGCGGTGGTTCTGCTTTACGAACGGGCGATCCAGGAGATGCTCGCGGCGCGGACCGCCATTCAGAACGGGCAGATCGAGGAGCGCTTCCAGCGCACCCAGAAGGCCGCCCAGATCATCACGGCCCTGCAGGGCAATCTCGATTTCGAGCGGGGTGGCGACATTTCGCCGATGCTGCGCGACTTCTACAATTCGCTGTTCGACAAGATCCAGCGGGTCAATTTCCGGAACGATCTGGCCATCTGCGACGACGTGATTCTGGCGCTGAACACCATGCGCCAGACCTGGGAAGAGGTCGCGCGCCGGATGGAGGCCCAGCCGGGGTCGGCAACGCCGGCGGCGCAGCCGGCACCGGACATGCCGCGCCCTACGGGTATGGTCATTTCCGCCTGAGATCCGGAGATGGCGCGGGAGACGAACATCACCCGCGCGGTATCCAGCGCGGTCAATGCAGCAACTCCTGGGGTGACGCTCCGGGACAAGAAATCGGCGGCCGGTCGTCCTTGAGGGACGGCCGGCTTGTCTTTTTGGGGGAGGGAAAGGGAAGCTATGCCGAAGACACCGGAGTTGAAGGGGCAGAAGGCGGCTGCGAAGGCGGCGGACCGGCACAACATCACCTCGCCGGTGGCGGACGCTGCGGCCTGGGCGCGGGCGCTCACGACGAAGCGCGTCGCCGACCTGTTCAAGACGGAGCGGGGGCTCGACGGGCATTGGCGGCAGATCCAGCAGGAGATCAACCGCGGCAACAACCATTTCGTCGAGAACAACCGGACGACCGATGTCGGCAAGAAGCTCATCCGCTTCATTGCCGATGCGATCGAAAAGGCGGCCAAGGCGGCCAAATTCGATTTCCCGGAGCAACAGCTGAAGTTCACGGCCGATACCGGGTGGCTGAAGATCAGCCGTCAGAACGGCAAGGTCAACGTAAGGTCCAGGCCCTGAGGGCGGGCCGGCAGAGGGTTCGGTTCAGCCCCAATTCCGCTTCAAATGCGAAGGGCCCGCCAAAGACGGGCCCTTCGTTCATTCGTTCCCCGGGGGTCAGCCCTGGGTCAGGCGGCGCCACCATCCGCGGCGGGGCTTTTCGGGCATCTGGTTGATGACCTGGGCCTGCTTTGCGGCGGCGTTCTCTTCCGGCGTATCCTCGCGCGTCCCCTCGATGGCGGGCTTCGGCGGTTCCTGTCCGTTCCCCTCCGAAGCGCTCGTCTGATCCCCGGAGGGCGCAACCTCCACGGTCTCCGATAGGACGGGCTCCCCGGCGTCGGCGGTCGCGGCCGGCTCCGGCTCGCCGGCCGGAGCCGCAGTTTCTGTCTCTGTCTCGGCTGCCGCGGCAGCAGGCTCGACAGGTGCCGGCTCGGCTGCCGGTTCCGCTACCGGCTCGGCCTCGGTGGAAATTTCGACCGGCGTTTCCGCGGTCTTGCGGCGGCGGGGCGCCCGCTTGCGCTTCGGCTTCTCGGCGGGCGGAGCGGCAGCTTCCGCAACGGGCACGGCGGCAGGGGCTGCGGATTCGCCCGCTTCGGCCGTATCCGCATCCTGCGGCGTGACATCGACCGCGGTCGTAACGGCGGGCGCCTCGTTCTCCTCGCCAGCCGGGGATGCCGTGAGGGCTTCCGGCTCTTCCGGACGTTCGGCCGGCGCCGGCGCGTCCTCCGACGCCTCCATCGCCTCGGCCGCCTCTGCCAGTTCGGCGGCGGCCACCTCCTCCGGCGTCATCTCCGTCCCGTCCTCGCGCCGGCGGGCCGACCGCCGCCGGCCGCCACGCTTGCCACGACGGCGCTTCCGGCGCTGCTGGGCTTCCTCGGCGGTCAGGCCGTGCTCGCCATGGTCTTCGCCGGTATCCTCGGGCTCCTCGCCTTCGGCAGCGGATTCTTCGGCCTCGGCCTCGGTCTCTGCGGCGGCCGCTGCCTCCGGTACTGCGGCCTGGACCTCGTCCATCGCCTCGTCACGCCGGCGGCGGCCACGCCGCGAACGCCGGCGGCGCTTGGCGCCGGCTTCCGCACCCTCGGCCGCCGGACGCTCGGGCGTCTCGCCTTCGGTCTCGTCCTCGTCCTTGTCGTCGATCGACGCCAAGAGCTTGGCCGAATCCACGACAGGCGCCTGCGCGCCGGCCGCGACCTCGCCGCGGGCCCGCACCTGTTCCATGCGGAAATTGGGGGACAGGAGCGTATCGTCCCGGCCCAGGAGCACGGAGAAGCCATAGCGCTGCTCGATCTCGGCCAGCGCCGCTCGCTTCTCGTTCAGGATGTAGAGGGCGATGTCCGTCGGGACATAGACCTTGATCTCGCTCGAGCGCTTGCGGATGCCTTCCTCTTCGATCGCCCGCAGCACGTGCAGCGCCGCCGAGCTGAGCGAGCGGGTCAGGCCGGTGCCGCCGCAGATCTTGCAGACCTCGAAATGGGTTTCCGTCAGGCTGGGGCGCAGACGCTGGCGCGACAGCTCCAGAAGGCCGAACGGGCTGATCCGGCCGACCTGGATGCGCGCCCGGTCCTGGCGCATGCATTCCTTCAACCGGCGCTCGACGGCGGCGTTATGGCGCTCCTCCTCCATGTCGATGAAATCGATCACGATGAGGCCGGCCAGATCGCGAAGCCGGAGCTGCCGGGCGATCTCCTCCGCGGCTTCCAGATTGGTCTTGAACGCCGTCTCCTCGATGTTCCGCTCCCGCGTGGAGCGGCCGGAGTTGACGTCGATGGCGACGAGCGCCTCGGTCGGATTGATCACGATGTAGCCGCCGGACCGGAGCTGGACGACCGGGCTGTGCATCGCGTCGATCTGGCTTTCCACCTGATAGCGGTGGAAGAGGGGGATCGTCGGATCCTTGTAGAGCTGGACCTTCTTGGCATGGCTCGGAATGAGCATGCGCATGAAGTCCTTGGCCGAGCGATAGCCTTCCTCGCCGGCGACCAGGATCTCCTCGATATCCTTGTTGTAGAGATCGCGCTCGGCGCGCTTGATGAGATTGGCTTCCTCGTGGATCAGGGTGGGCGCGGTCGACTGCAGCGTCAGCTCGCGGATCGAATCCCACAGCCGGAGAAGATAGTCGAGGTCGCGCCGGATCTCGGCCTTGGTGCGCTCGAGGCCGGCCGTGCGAAGGATCACCGCCATCCCTTCGGGGATGAACAGATCGTCCAGGATCGCCTTCATCTTCTTGCGATCCTTGGGATTGGCGATCTTCCGGCTGATGCCGCCGCCCCGCGGCGTGTTCGGCATCAGGACGCAGTAGCGGCCGGCGAGCGAAAGATATGTGGTGAGCGCGGCGCCCTTGTTGCCCCGCTCTTCCTTGGTGACCTGCACCAGCATGATCTGCCGGCGCTTGATCACCTCCTGGATCTTGTAATTGCGCCTCACCCGGCTGGGCGGGATGATCTCCTGGACCTCCTCGACATCGTCGCCGCCGACCGTCTCGATGCGGTGGGGGACCTCGCCGTCGACCTCGATGCCGGAGTCCGCGTCGGAGCCGTCGGTGCCGTTCGTGTCATCGTCGTCGCGCGGATCGCGCAACGGATCCTCGGCAGCAGCCCGACCGTTCCGGCCCGATGGCGCCTCCGGCGTCTCTTCGTCGTGGACGTCGTCGTCATGGCGCTGGCGGGCGTTCTCGGCCAGCAGCGCTTCGCGATCGGCGACCGGGATCCGGTAGTAGTCGGGGTGGATTTCCGAGAAGGCCAGGAACCCGTGCCGGTTTCCGCCATACTCGATGAAGGCCGCCTGAAGGGAGGGCTCGACCCGCGTGACCTTCGCCAGATAGATATTGCCCTTGAGCTGCTTCTTGCTGGCGGTTTCGAAATCGAATTCTTCCAGCTTGTTGCCGTTGACGACGACGACCCGTGTCTCCTCCGGGTGGGTCGCGTCGACCAGCATTCTCTTGACCATGTGTTCTTCCCCATGACGGAACCCCCGGCCTGCGCGACGAACAGGCCGTGGCACGTCACTTGGTTGCTGGAGACCGGCGGAAGACCACCCACCAAATCCACGGACGGCGCTCTAGCGGCAAGCCTGAACGGAGTGGGTCGGCATTTCCGGGCCCAGCGTATCATCGCGACACGCTGAGCCGATCTCTCGTTAAACCTCGAATTCCCTGCGCCACGCCTAGCGTGAGTGCCGAATCGCTGCCGGTGCCGCAATCCCTTCGGGACTGCCGGCCAGATCCCTCTGGCCGCTGGTTCGGTCACGATCCTGCGCAAGACACGCCTTTGCCCTCCGGGCGGCACCGATCTGCCTTCAGGAGGCGAATCGGACGCCGCAACCTTCGGTGCGAAATGCGGCCGCACGGATTGTCGCTTTTTCACCATAGACCCCGGCCGCACTTTCGACAATCGGAAGTTTACCATCATTCGCCGTTGCGTGCCGGCAATCGGGCCCAGCTTAATTGGGGTGGAGGAGAGATGAATTCCAAAGGCCCGGATCGGGCGGGTTCGGGGCGGAACCGGGATGCCGCGGAGCACGGGAAGTGAGGTTCCGTCTCACAATCGCGCTTGAAGTCCTTGATTTGCTGCAGGTATAGGGGACGGGACTGTCGGGGGAGAGGGGACCCATGCGGCGCGCCTTCAGCGCTTTCTGCTTTGTGCTCGTCCTGGTCGTGGCCGGCTTCGCGACGGGCATCCCGACCGGAGCCGGGCCTAGTCGGGCCTATGCGCAGGGCGTCTCGACGGTCCTCGACGTCCGTGTCGGAGACCACGGCGACAAGACGCGGTTCGTCGTGGAAATGACGGCGCCACTCGATTTCCGCATCTTCAGCCAGACCTCTCCGGACCGCCTGATCATCGACTTCCCGCCGCTCGACTGGCGCGCCGCCGGCGCGGTGGGGCGTGGAGTCGGGCTCATCGCCGCTCATTCCTATACAGTCAGCGACAGCGGGGCGGGGCGGGTCGTGCTGGATCTCGCCGCTCCGGCCCGGGTGCGCGACGCCTTCTTCCTGCCGGCCAACGGATCGACTCCGTTCCGCTTCGTCGTGGACCTGGAGCCGACCGATGCGGCGCGGTTTGCGGGGCAGGTGTTCACGCCGGGAGGATTCGCGGATCCATTGCCGGCCGCGTCAGCGTCTGTCGATCCGGTTGCCGGATCCGGCATCGTCGCGACGCCCGCGTCCGCCCGGATGCCGTTCCCGGCGCCGCTGCCGCGGGCCCGCGGCAATGCCGTGGCGGGGGCGGGCATCCAGGCCGCGGCCGCAATGGTCCCTTTTCCGGAGCTTCCCATTCCGCGCATGAAGCCGGAACCGCTGCCGATCCGGGTCATCGCCATCGATGCCGGGCATGGCGGCATCGATCCCGGTGCGATCAGCGTCAACGGGGTTTACGAAAAGAACATTACGCTGCGCTACGCGCGGGCCCTACGGGATGCGCTTCAGGCAACCGGCCGGTACCGCGTGTTCATGACTCGGGACAGCGACATCTACCTGAAGCTCCGCGAGCGGGTGGCCCTGGCCCGTCAGGCGGAAGCCGATCTCTTCATATCCATACACGCCGACAGCGTCGGGAATCCCGGGATTCGGGGGGCCTCCGTCTATACCCTCTCGGAAACGGCCAGCGATAAGGAAGCGGAACTTCTGGCGGCGCGCGAGAACCGGGCGGACGCCCTGGCGGGCGTGCAACTCGATCCCGAGGACGACGTCACGGCCTCGATCCTGATCGATCTGGCGCAGCGGCTGTCCCAGAACGAAGGGAAGGCGTTCGCCCAGAGACTGGTCGCCAGCCTGGAAAACGAGACGACGATGCTGCGGAACGCCCATAGGCAGGCGGACTTCGCGGTCCTGAAGGCGCCCGACGTCCCGTCGGTACTGATCGAGCTTGGCTATCTTTCGAATGCCTCCGACGAGCATCGCCTCCGGTCGAGCGACCACCAGGCCCGGATTGTCGGCGGCATCGTCAGGGCGATCGACGACTACTTCGGCTGGCTGGACGGCGAAAGCCGGTGACAGCGTTGGCCCCGGGCAGGCGAAGGGCGGCTGTCCGGACGCCGTGCCAGGCCACCTGATGGCCACAATCGGTCAATAGGAAAATAGGAATCGGTGCATGGACATTCCGTGGCGCTGCCTTATCGTGTATCCAGGTACGTCGTGGCGGCACCCCATGCTCTCGGCCCGTTCGGCTGATCGCCGCCTTCTCATCGACGGATCGACATGCGATTTCTCGGTTGGCTTTTCTCGTCCCTGGTTCTGCTCCTGCTGGTCGGCGGGATAGGGGTCTTTGCGGCGCTCAGCTATTTCAGCAGGGATCTGCCGGACTATACGCAGCTGGCCGACTACGAGCCGCCGATCACGACGCGGCTCTATGCGGGCGACGGCCGGCTGCTGGCGGAATATGCGACGGAGAACCGGCTTTTCGTCCCGATCGAGGCCATACCGGAACATGTCGTCCAGGCCTTCGTCTCGGCGGAGGACCAGAACTTCTACGAACACAGCGGGGTCGATTTCCAGAGCATCGCCCGGGCGGCGGTCGTGAATGTCCGGAACGTCCTGCAGGGCAGGCGCATGATCGGCGCCTCGACCATCACCCAGCAGGTGGCGAAAAACTTCCTTCTTTCCAACGAATATTCGCTGACCCGAAAGATCCGTGAGGCGCTGATCGCCTTCCGGATAGAGCAGGCATTCACCAAGGATCAGATCCTCGAGCTCTACCTCAACCAGATCTATCTGGGGCGCGGATCCTTCGGCGTGGCCGCAGCCGCGCTCAACTATTTCAACAAGCCGCTGTCCGACCTGACGCTGGCCGAGGCCGCCTATCTCGCGGCGCTGCCGAAGGCCCCGAACAACTATCATCCGGTGCGCCAGTACGAGGCGGCGGTCGCCCGGCGGAACTACGTCATCCTTCGCATGCTCGAGGACGGGGCGATCACCGAGGCGGAGGCGCGGGCGGCGCAGAACGAACCCCTGGAGGCCAAGGGGCGGGACGCCACCGAAACCGTGACGGCCGAATATTTCGCCGAGGAGGTCCGGCGAGAGCTCCAGCAGGTCTACGGCGACGCCGCGCTCTACCAGGGCGGCCTGGCGGTGCGCACCTCGGTCGATCCGCGGCTTCAGGACATCGCGACCCGGTCGCTTCGCGAGGGCCTGATCAGCTATGACCGGCGGCACGGCTGGCGCGGGCCCGTGACCCGGCTGGAGAGCTTCGACAACTGGCCGGACCAGCTGGCCGCCGTAGAGCCGCCGGCCGGCGCCGGTAACTGGGAACTCGCCGTCGTGCTGGAGGTGAATGCGAAGGACGCGATCATCGGCTTCACCGACCGCAGCCGCGGCGTCATTCCCATGGAGGAGATGTCCTGGGCGGCTCCCTGGCGGGAGGGCCAGAGGGTCGGGCCCCGGCCGAACCGCGCCGACGAGGTCCTGGAACTCGGTGACGTGATCCTGGTCGAGCCGCTGGACGACGATGCCGAGATCACCGTGGTGACCGCTTCGGGCGAAGTGCCGCTCAGGCGCTACGGCCTGCGCCAGATTCCCGATGTCGAGGGCGCGCTGATCGCGATGGATCCCCATACCGGGCGCGTGCTGGCGATGGCCGGCGGCTACAGCTTCGCCGAAAGCGAGTTCAACCGGGCGACCCAGGCCGTCCGGCAGCCGGGATCGGCCTTCAAGCCGTTCGTCTATCTGGCGGCGCTGCAACACGGCTACACGCCCTCCACCATCGTGATGGACAGCCCGATCGAGATCTATCAGGGGCCCGGGCTCGGCATGTGGCGGCCGAAGAATTACGAGGCCGGAAGCTTCCTCGGCCCGGTTCCGCTCAGGATCGGCGTGGAGAAGTCCCGGAACCTCATGACGGTCCGCCTGCTGCAGCAGATCGGTCTCGAGCCCGTGCGGGATCTCGCGAAGCGCTTCGGGGTCTATGAGGACATGCCGCTCCTCTATTCGATGGCCCTGGGCGCCGGCGAGACGACGCCGCTGAAGCTGACCGCCGGCTATGCAATGCTGGTCAATGGCGGGAAGCGCATCGTTCCGACCTTCATCGACCGGGTACAGGACCGCACCGGCGCCACGGTCTACCGGCACGACCAGCGCGCCTGTCCGGATTGCACGAACCAGCCATGGACGGGGCAGCCGGCTCCGGAGCTTCCGGACGATCGGGAAGAGGTGATCGACCCGGTGACGGCCTACCAGATGGTCTCGATCCTGGAGGGCGTGGTTCAGCGGGGGACCGCCGCACGGCTGCGCTCGCTCGGCATACCCCTGGCCGGCAAGACCGGGACGACGAACGACAGTTTCGACGCCTGGTTCGTCGGGTTTTCCCCGGACCTGGTGGTCGGCGTCTTCGTCGGCTTCGATACCCCGCGGACGCTGGGCCAGTTCGAGACGGGGTCCAGCGCCGCCCTGCCGATCTTCGGCGCCTTCATGGGCGAGGCGCTGTCCGGCAAGGAGGTGCCGCCCTTCCGGATTCCCCCAGGCGTCAGCCTGGTCCGCGTCAACGCCGCGACCGGCGCCCTGGCCAGGCCGGGAGAACCGGCGATCTGGGGTGCCTATCGGCCCGGGACCGAGCCGACCGCGACCGAATACCTGCCCGAAACCGGGCTTCCGGGGGTCTACGGCGATGAGGGGCCGGGGGCCAGCACCGGCACCGGCGGGCTTTACTAAAGGTCCGGAACCGCCTATCTCCGGACCTCGACATCAAGCACCGACTGACTTTAGGGAGCCGCAGCCATGCGCGCCGAACTGCAAGCGGTCGTCGACGAGATCACGGACTCGTTGGCGCTGCTGAGGAGGTCTCTTTGACTGGGATCGGAGCACTCTTCGCCTTCAGGAGCTGAACAGCCTCACCGAAGATCCCAATCTCTGGGACGATCCCGACCGCGCTCAGAAGCTGATGCGGGAACGCACTCAGCTCGACCAGGCGATCAGCGACTACACGTCCCTGAAGAAGGAGCTGGACGACACGGTCGAGCTGATCGGCATGGCCGAGGCGGAAGGCGACCAGGACATGATCGCCGAGGGCGAACGGGCGCTTCGGGAACTGGCCGAGCGGGCGCAGAAGAAGCAGCTGGAAAGCCTGTTGTCCGGCGAAGCCGACGCCAACGACTGTTACCTGGAGGTCAACGCCGGGGCCGGCGGCACCGAGGCCCAGGACTGGGCCGAGATGCTGCTGCGCATGTATGTGCGCTGGGCCGAACAGCACGGCTACAAGGTCGACTGGCTGGAGGAAAGCCCGGGCGAGGAGGCGGGAATCAAGTCCGCGACGGTCCAGATTAAGGGGCCGAACGCCTATGGCTGGCTGAAGACCGAATCCGGCGTCCACCGCCTGGTGCGCATCAGCCCCTTCGACAGCCAGGCGCGGCGCCACACCAGCTTCGCGTCCGTCGCGGTCTCGCCGGTGATCGACGACTCGATCGAGGTGACGATCGAGGACAAGGACCTGCGGATCGATACCTATCGGGCAAGCGGCGCCGGAGGTCAGCACGTCAACAAGACGGATAGCGCCATCCGCATCACCCACCTGCCGACGGGGATCGTCGTGTCCTGCCAGACGGACCGGTCCCAGCACCGGAACCGGGCGAAGGCGTTCGAGATGCTCCGGGCCCGGCTGTACGAGCTGGAGCTTCAGAAGCGCGAGGCGGACGCGCAGGCCCTGCAGGACGCGAAGACCGATATCGGCTGGGGCCACCAAATCCGTTCCTACGTGCTGCAGCCCTATCAGATGGTGAAGGACCTGCGGACCGGCGTCGAGACCAGCAATTCGGGCGCGGTCCTGGACGGCGACATCGATCGCTTCCTCGAAGCGTCGCTCGCCTCCAAGCTGAAGGGAGCGGACGAGCGGGCGGCGACGGCCGAATGACCCGGCCAGGGGCCGGCTGCCGGCCGGCCCCTGGGCCCGACCCCGTCAATCAATGGCGATCGGCTCGTAGAACGCGGAATGAAAGCCGGCGCGGTCGCGCGCGAGGCGGTTGAACGGGCGCTTCAGCTCGCCCCGGAAATAGGTCTTCACGAGCCCTTGCCAGGTCGTGATCGGCTCCAGCCTGCGCACGGCGCAGACATGTTCGAACCAGCGCTTGCCGGTGGCCACATGTCCGATCTCTTCGTCATGAAGGACCTGGACCACTTCGGCCGAAGCCTCGTCGCCGGCGCGCCTCAGGCTTTCCATCATGGCCGGCGTGACGTCCAGGCCACGAGCCTCCAGAACCATGGGAACGACGGCGAGACGGGCGCCCAGATCGTGCGCGGTATCGATGGCCGATTGCCAGAGCCCGTCATGGGCGGGCAGGTCGCCATAGGCGGCGTCCAGGGCCGTCAGCCGGTTGCAGACCATGCCGTGGTGTCGTGCCTCATCCTCGGCCACCTTGAGCCAGTCGTCGAAGAAGGCGCGGGGCAGGGACATTCCGGCCCGCCCGGGATCGGAAAACCGGGCGATGATATCCCAGGCAAGGTCGATTGCGTTCAGCTCGATATGCGCCAGCGCGTGCAGAAGCGCGATGCGACCGGCGCGGCTTTGCGCCTTGCGCCGCTTCGGCATGTCCCGCGGCGGCCTCAGTTCCGGCCGCTCGGGCCGCCCCGGTCGGTCGGGCGGATCGGCGATGCCGATCTCAGCGATCCGACCGTCGCGCCACGCCGCCGCAAAGGTCTGGGTCAGCCTGATCTTCTCGCCGGGATCGGCCGCGCGCAGGACGGCGACGGCCGCCGATGACAGGGTTTCGGGTATCGCGTTCATGACCGGACAAAAGGCGATATGCGCCGCCGCCGTCAAGACCTCCTGCCCGACCGGGCCAGGATCTCGTCCAGCCGGACCGGGCGGAAGTCCCAGGCGTCGACGCCGACATCGATCTGTCGAGCCTGCGGCTTCAGCCGGCCGTGGCTGTGGCCGTGGAGGTTGAGCGCGCCCTTGCCGCTGCCGTTCCAGACGCGGAAGGGGTAATGGCACAGGACCAGCTTCCGCCCGTCGGCCTCGATCTCCGCGTAGTCTCCGACCGTGACCCACCCACCCAGGCTGCGCGTCGCCGGGCCGTCATTGTTGCCGGCGATCAGGTGTTTCCGGCCGCGCAGCGCCGCCAGGACCGGCGCCATGTAGGAGGCAGGCCTGCGGACGGCGAAGTCGCCCAGATGCCAGACCTCGTCCTCGGGGCCGACGACCGCGTTCCAGCGCTCGATCAGGGCGCGATCCATTTCCTCGACCGATCCGAACGGGCGCCGGAACAGGCCCAGCGCGCCCCCGTGGCCGAAATGGGTGTCGCTCGTGAAGAAGGCGGCCATGGGCGGCGGGTCAAGCGGGCGCCTTGCGCTCGAAGATGACGTAGAGCTTCCGCGCCTTCTCGACCGTTTCCCAGGTGCCCCGGAAACCTGCCGGGACGACGAAGGCCGCGCCCGGCCCGAAGCTGCGGCTTTTGCCGGCCTCGTCGGTCAGGACGACCCGCCCTTCCAGAAGATGGCAGAACTCGTCCTCCGTGTAGCTGACGCGCCATTTGCCGGGTTCGCCTTCCCAGACGCCGGCCGAGAACTGGCCGGACGGATCGTCGTAATGGTTCCAGACGCTCTGGCGCGGATCCCCGGCCACGAGCCTGTCGGCATCCGGACGGAAGTCCTCGCGGCGTGCGGCGGAGGCGGCGAAGTCAACGATATCGGAGGCAGTCTTACTCATGGTTTCGGGTCTCCGGTTCTGCGCAGCCACCGATCCCAGTAGGGATCCGGGCCGAAGCGTTCTGCAAGGAAATCGACGAAGCAGCGTACCTTGGCCGATAGGTGCCGGCCGTGCGGATAGACCGCGTGGATGGTGACCGTCGGCGGGGGGTGATCCAGCAGCACCGGCTCCAGCAGCCCGGCCTCGATGTCGGCGCCGACGATGAAGGTCGGCTGGATCGCGAGCCCTAGGCCGGCCAGGGCCGCCGCCCGGAGCGTGTCGCCGTTGTTGGCCCGGAACGGGCCGCTGATCCGGACCTGCCGCTCCCCGTCGGGGCCGGACAGCCGCCAGACGTCCGGTGGCGGAGAATAGGTGTAGCCGAGACAGTCATGGTCGGCGAGATCGTCGGGATGGCGAGGCCGGCCGCGCCGGTCGAGATAGGCCGGCGAGGCGCAGATCACGAGGCGGCAGGGAGCGATCCGTCGCGCGACGAGGCTGGAATCGGCAAGCCTGCCGATGCGGACGGCGACGTCGTATCCTTCCTCTAGGAGATCGACCAGGTGGTCGTTCTGGGTCATCTCGACCGAAATGGCCGGGTAGGCGGCGATGAAGTCGGGAATGGCGGGCGCGAGATGACGCGTGCCGAAGGACATCGGGGCGTTGATCTTGAGAAGCCCCTGCGGGCTGAGGTTGAGCCGCGCCGCAACCTGATCCGCTTCGGCGGCATCGGCGACGATACGGGCGCAGCGCTCGTAATAGGCGGCTCCCGCCTCGGTCAGGCTAAGCCTCCGCGTGGTCCTGTTGAGCAGCCGCACGCCCAGCCGGTTCTCCAGCTCCTGCACATATTTGCTGACCATCGCCCGGCTGAGGCGAAGCTGGCCGGCGGCCCGGGTGAAGCTGCCGGTTTCGACGACCCGGACAAAAGCTTCCATGGCGGTCAGCCGGTCCATGCGGATCCCGATTGTCAATTAAGACGAAACAGTATTTCCCGCTTCATTCACATTATCAAGCGGCGGGAACGGTACGATCTTCCGCAATGGTGGCCGATGCACGCGTTGAACCGGAAGGTTGGCCTTCCGGCGGGCATCCTGTCCGCCGGACAGAATGGATGAGTTCTCTGGGAGCCCTTGCCGATGAAGTTTCCGTCGCTGTTCGTCTCGCACGGCGCGCCGACGCTTGCGATCGAGGACGGCCCCGCCAGCCGCTACCTTTCCGGTCTTGGCCGCGAACTCGGGCGTCCGACCGCGATCCTCGTCGTTTCCGCCCATTGGGAAACAGTCGCCCCGCGGGTCGGCACGGCATCTTCGCCTGAGACGATCCACGACTTCTACGGCTTTCCGCAGGCGCTGTACCAGATCCGCTACCCGGCCCCCGGCGCGCCGGACGTGGCCCGGAAGGCGGCGGACCTGCTGACGTTCCGGGCCGGCCTTGCGGTCGAGGAAGACGGGCGCCGGGGGCTCGATCACGGCGCCTGGGTGCCGCTTTCGCTTCTCTATCCGGAAGCCGACATTCCGGTCGCCCAACTTTCGATCCAGCCGCATCTCGGCCCCGATCATCACTTCCGGATGGGCCAGGCTCTCGAGCCGCTGCGGGATGACGGCGTCCTGATTATCGCCTCCGGCAGTGCCACCCATAATCTCTACGAGTTCCATGGGCGGCTTCCGGACGGCGCGCCTCCGGCCTGGGTCGCCGCCTTCAGCGAATGGCTGGCCGACGCCGTCGAAGGCGGCCGGGTCGAGGAGCTTCTGGACTATCGGAACCGTGCGCCCGAGGCGGTGCGGAATCACCCGACGGACGAACATCTTCTGCCGATCTTCGTCGCGCTCGGCGCCGGGGCCGGCCATCCGGGACGGCGGCTCCACGCCAGCAACAGCTACGGCATCCTGGCGATGGACGTCTATGCCTTCGACTGAGGCCGGCCGGTCGCGGCGGCCGTTCAGCCCCGCGCGGCCTTGAGCACCTCCTCCACGTGGCCGGCGACCTTCACCTTGCGCCAGATGCCGCGGACGATGCCCTCCTCGTCGATCAGGAACGTGGACCGGTCGATGCCCATGTATTTGCGGCCGTAAAGGGATTTCTCGACCCAGGAACCGTAGCGCTCGGTAACGTCGCATTCGGCGTCGGAAGCCAGAATCAGCTTCAGCCCGTACTTGGCCGCGAACCTGTCGAGCTTTGCGACCGGGTCCTTGGAGATGCCGATGACCGTGGCACCGGCCCCGCCGAAATCCGGCAGGGCGTCGTTGAAGCCGCAGCTTTCCGTGGTGCAGCCGGGCGTGTCGGCCTTGGGATAGAAATAGACGATCACCTTGCGGCCCTTCAGCGCCGAAAGAGAGACCTCGCCGCCGCCGGCGGTCGGAAGGGTGAATTCGGGCGCTGGCTGACCAAGTTCGACGGTCATGTATTCCTCGGCTCTTGCTGGTGGGATCAGGGCGGGTGAGTTTCGGATCGCCGGATTCGGCGTCCGGGGTCAACCTTTCTCGGCACGGTCCTCGGCGTCCTCGCGCGGCAGGCGGGCGGCCGGCTCCTCGATGAGGGCCCGGAAATGCGCGTGGACCCTGGCGGCGGCCTCGACCGCAAGCGCCTCGGCCGTCTCGAAGTCGATCCCGTCCCGCTCGGGGAATGCCGCGCGCGAGAGGCCGGATTTCAGCGCCGCGGGTGCGGTCTCGGGCTCGAACCTGCCCTCATGGGTCAGCCTCAGATAACCCTGGATGCGCTGCCACAGCCGCAGGGCCGAAACCAGTTCGGCCGCCGTCTCCGGTGCGATCAGGCGGGCCTCGCCCAGCCGCTCCAGCGCTTCGGCGGTGTTGGGGCTCAGCACCTCGGGATGGGCATGGCCGTGGCGAAGCTGCAAGTATTGGGCAAGGAACTCGATGTCCACCATGCCGCCGCGCCCGTGCTTTACGTCCCAGACGCCGCGGTGCGGGAACTGTTTTTCGATCCGCGCCCGCATGTCGGCCACGTCGCGAAGCAGGACGTCCGGATCCCGCGGGGCGGTGAGCACCTTCCGGATCACCTCCTGAATCCTGCGGCAGAGCTCCGGCGGGCCCGCCACCGGCCGCGCCCTGGTGAGCGCCATGTGCTCCCAGGTCCAGGCGCTTTCGGCATGATAGCGCTCGAACGCCTCCAGCCCGGTGGCCACCGGTCCCTTGCTGCCGGAAGGGCGCAGCCGCATGTCGACTTCATAAAGTGAGCCCTGGCCGGTGGGCGCCGTGATCGCGTTGACGATCCGATGGATGAGCCGGGCATAGTAGACGCCGGCCAGGAGAGGCTTGGGACCGTCGGATTCCGCGGAAATGTCCGGGGCGTCATAGACCATGATCAGATCCAGGTCGGATCGCAGCGACATCTCTCCGCCGCCCAGCTTGCCCATGGCCAGCGTGGCCAGCGCCGGCCGGCCGAAACCGCCGTGCCGCGTCGCGAACTCCGCCTCGACCCGGGGAATCAGGGCCTGCAGCCCCACCTCCGCCAGCGCGGAGAGAAAGGCGTTGCAGTCCACGACATCGGTGATCCGCCGCAGAATGTGGACGCCAGCCCGGAAGCGGTGGTCGTTCGTCCAGCGACGGACGATGTCGAGCATCTCCTCGAAATGGCCGGCGGTGGAGAGAAGCTCTTCCAGCTCGTCCCGAAGCGATGCCGGGTCGGGAAGCTGGTTCATGAAGCCCGGCGTCAGGACAGCGTCCAAGAGCTGGGGATTGCGCGCGAGATAGTCCGCCAGCCGTCCCGAAGTGCCCAGGAGCTCGGCAACGAGATCGAGGAGCTGCGGATTCGACCAGAACAGCGAGAAGATCTGGATGCCGGCCGGCAGGCGGCTGATGAACTCGTCGAGCCGCAGCAGCGCCGTATCGGGATTGGCCGTCTTTCCGACCGCCGCCAGCAGCGTCGGCGCCAATTGGGTCAGAAGCGTGCGCGCCTTCTCGCTGCGCGTTGCCCGGTAGCGCCCGTGCAGCCAGCCGCGGACCAGGGCCGCGGCCCCGTCGGGATTGCCGAACCCCATCTCCCGCAGAGCTTCCAGCGTCCGCTCGTCCTGGTCGGCGCCCGTGAAATTGAGGTCGCTGCGGCCTGGCATGTCCGGCTCTTCCTCGAACAGGGCGGCGTAGCAATCCTCCACCCGCTCCAGCGTTTGGCGGAGCCTCTGCCGGAACTCGGTGGGCTCGCGGAATCCGAGAAAGGTGCCGATCGCGGCGACGCCCTCGGGTCGGTCCGGCAGCTCGTGGGTCTGCTGGTCGTTGACCATCTGCAGTCGATGCTCCACACGCCGCAGGAAGCGGTAGGCCTCGGCCAGGTCGCGGGCAGTTTCCTCGTCGATCCGCCGCTCCCGCGCCAGCGCCTGCAGGCCCTCGACGGTCCCGATGGCGCGCAGCCGCGGGTTCCGGCCGCCGAAGATCATCTGCTGGGTCTGGACGAAGAACTCGATCTCCCGGATGCCGCCGCGGCCCAGCTTGACGTTGTGGCCCTCGATCGCGATCGCCTGATGGCCGCGATGGGCGTGGATCTGCCGCTTGATGGCGTGGATGTCGCTGATCGCCGCGAAATCCAGATTGCGCCGCCATATGAAGGGCCGCATCGACTGGAGGAAGGCGTCGCCGGCTTGCATGTCGCCGGCGGCGGGCCGGGCCTTGATCATGGCCGCGCGCTCCCAGTTCTGAGCCATCGAGCCGTAATAGACCTCCGCCGCCGTCACCGAGACCGCCGGGGGCGTCGCCGCCGGGTCCGGCCGCAGGCGCAGATCGGTGCGGAACACATAGCCCTCAGCCGTCCGCTCCTCCATAATGCGGACGAGATCCCGCGTGAGGCGGATGAAGGTTCGCGCCATCTCGTCGGGTTTCTTCGTTCGCACACGGACGTCGTCATAGAGGACGATCAGGTCTATATCGCTGGAATAATTGAGTTCCCGTCCGCCCAACTTGCCCATGCCAAGTACGATCAGTCCGGAGTCGCGTTCCGGATCCGCCGGGTCGACAAGCTCCAGTGCGCCCCTTTCCGCGGCCTGGCGCAGAAGATGCCGGCAGGCAAGGCGAAGGCATGTATCGGCTAGGGTGCTCAGCGCACCGGTCACCTCATCCAGCTCCCACCGATTGCCGATATCGGCAAGCGCGATCAGCAGCGCCGACCGGCGCCTCAATCGGCGCAGCCCGGCCATCAGTCGCGACTGGTCGGCCTCGTCGCGGAACTGGTCGCACGTCTCCCGGATCAGCCGTTCGAACAGGGCGTCGGGTTCGGACTGCACGATGTCGCGCATGAAGCCCGGCTCGCGCAGGATTGTCTCGGTGAGGAAGGGGCTGTTGCCGAAGACGGCCTCCAGCATCCGTTTCCCGGCGGGATCGGCGGAAAGGGCCCGGGCGAAGGATTCGATGGCTTCGTCGCCGCACCCGGCCGCTGCTTCGTGCCATCGTTCCAGGCCGAGGCGGGCCCGGTTCGGATCCGCCGGGAGTGGCCAGTCGTGGATGCTCAACATCTGGGATGATCGCCTTTTCGCCGCGCCGGTTGCCGGCCAGAGGGTCTCCGATGGTCGGGAACGGGTCAAGCCGGGGCTGCGCTCCGGAACGGATGTGATCCCGTGATACTGAAGTCGACCCGGATCGCGCTCGAGGCGATAGGATTCCTCGTCGCGGGGCTGGCCGTCCTTCTGGGGCTCGGCGTGTGGCGGTTGTCGTCCGGCCCGGTCGAAGTCGACTTCGTCACGCCCTATATCGAAGACGCCCTGAGCCGCGACGGCATGCGCCTATCGATCGACGGCACCAGCATCCGCTGGAACGGCTTCGACCGGCCGCTCGATCTCGTCGCAGAGGGGGTCGAGCTGTATGGCGGCCGGGCCTTGCCCATCGCGCGCGTTCCGGCGATGTCGCTGTCGTTGAGCGTCCGCGGACTGCTCCGGGGCGAACTGGTGCCCCGACGCATCGAGCTTCTGCGGCCGCATCTGAGGGTCGAACGGCTGGAGGACGGGGCATTTCGCTTTGGGCTGGCCGATGCGGAAGCACCCTCGGATACGGCGGCCAGCGAGGCTGTCGGAAGGCTGCTGTCCGCACTTCGCGGGAACCCCGCGATCAGCGGCGATCCCCTGGCGGCCATCGATGCGGTCAGCGTGACCGGAGGGCGCATCACGCTGGACGACCGCATGCTGGGCATCAACTGGTATGCGCCAGTCGCCGACATCGATCTTCGCCGGACCGAAGGCGGCGTGGTCGGGACGGCACGGCTGGACGTGGAGCTGGAGGGCCGGACGGTCCGGCTGGAGGCCGACCTGGACTACGGCACCGATACCGGCACGACCAGAGCCGAACTGCGGGTCGACAATCTGGTCCCGGCCGATCTGGCGGACCGGGACCCGGTCCTGGCACCGCTTGCCGTGCTCGCGTCGCCGGTGCGGGGGACGATACGCGCCTCCTTCGGCACGACCTTCGTGCCGCTGTCGACGACCTTCATTCTGGAGGCGGGCGCCGGCGTGTTGAGGATCGACGATTTCTATCCCGAGCCGGTGCGCGTCGCGTCGCTGGCCCTAAGCGGCGAGATCGATCTCCAGGGCGGGGTCATGAGCATCGAGCGTTTCGCCGCGGATCTGGGAGGACCGCGGCTGGAGGGCCGGGCGACGGTGACCGACAGGGCGGGGCTTCTGGACATTGCCGCGAACGCCGCCGTCACGACGATGCCGACCGATCTGCTGGCGACCTATTGGCCGCCCGGGGTCGGGCGGAATGCCCGCGAATGGGTGACGAAGAACCTGTCCCGGGGGATTGTCCGCCGGGCCGAACTCGACGTGGTCGCCCGCGCTCCGGCCCGGGACCTGGGCGAGATGCAGGCCGTGTCGCTGGACGGCCGTATCGAGTTCGACGGGGTGACGGTCACCTATCTCGAGTCCATGCCGCCGGTCACGCACGTTGCCGGCTCGGCGACGTTCGACCTGACCCGGTTCGCCATTTCCGTGGCCGGGGGAAGCCTCCGCGATCTGGCGGTCACGGAGGCGGATGTCGTGATCTCCGGCCTTGAGACGAAGCGGGAAGTCATCGACATCGAGATCGTCGCCGCCGGCCCGGTCGGCACGGTGCTGGAAGTGCTCGACCACCCGCCGCTCGGCTATCCGACGGAGATGGGGATCGATCCGGCCGAGGTGTCCGGCATGATGTCGACGCGGCTGCGCTTCGCCTTTCCGCTCGTCAAGGATCTGCGGTTCGAGGATGTCGCGCTCGCCGCGGCGGCCAATGTCGAGGGCGCGACGCTGGGCGAGGTGTCGAAGGACCTTTCCGTGGCCGCCGTGACCGGCGCCCTTTCGCTCGACGGACGCGGGCTGGAGTTGCGCGGTACGGCCGCGCTGAACGGCGTGCCGGTCGAGCTGAGCTGGAACGAGACTTTCGGGGCCGGGGAGCCGCGGCGGCGGATCGTTCTCGCCGGAACTCTCGATGAAGCCGGACGCGCGGCCCTCGATCTGCCGGACTGGCCCGGGCTCTCCGGTCAGGTTCCGGTCAGGGCGGTCTATTCGGCCGACCGGAACGGGCGAGAGACGCTGGACGCGGAACTGGACCTCACGCCCGCCCGCCTGGCCATCGAGGAGATCGGCTGGAGCAAGGAGCCGGGATTGCCCGGACGGGCGGATCTGTTGATCGAGCTCGAGCGGGGCAGCCTCCGGCGGATCTCGTCGTTCGGCGTCGACGCACCGGATCTTTCCGCCCGCGGCGACCTGGCCTTCGCACGAGGGACGACGGAGTTTGCCGAGCTCAACCTGGCGGACTTCGCCTCGGGCCGGAACCGGTTCCGGCTGCGCGCGGTCCGCCAGGAGCAGGGCGGCTATTCGATCGAGCTTCGCGGGCAGAGCCTGGATGCCGACCGGCTTCTCGACAGCCTGACGGGGGAGGGCACCGAAGCGGCGCCGAATCCCGCCGGCGAAACCGCGCCCGCGGTGCCGGTCCAGGCGACCCTGGCCCTGGACCGTGTGTATGTTTCTGCCGGCGACGGCGCCGTCTACGGCGCAAACGGCGTGATGATCCGGAACGACGGGCGTTGGTCGACGATCGACCTCGCCGCCCGGACCGACACCGGCGCACCGCTTCGGCTGAACTACGGCGAAGGCGACGACGGCGTCGAACGGCTGGTGCTGACCTCCGACGATGCCGGCGCGACGCTGAGGGCGCTCGACCTGACCGACTCCGTCGAAGGAGGCATCCTGACCATAGGCGGCAGGCGGATCCCGAAGGAAGGAGGGGAGGCCGACACGGTCTTCGCCGGATCGGCGGAAATGCGGGGGTTCCGTGTCGTGCGGGCGCCGGCGCTGGCCCGGTTGCTTGCGGCGCTGTCGCTTCCCGGGCTCAACAACGTCCTGAGCAGTGACGGGATCGGTTTCGACAGGCTCGTCGCCCAATACCGCTTGGACGGCGACGTTCTTTCGGTTTCGGATGCGCGCACGTCGGGCGGGGCGCTCGGCCTCACGCTCGCCGGCAGCATGGATCTTGCCGCCGATCAGGTCGATTTCGAAGGCACGATCGTCCCGCTCTACGGCGTCAACCAGGTGATCGGGGCGATCCCGCTGCTGGGCGACCTCCTGACCGGCGGGGAAGGGCAGGGCGTCTTCGCCTTCACCTATGGAATCGAGGGACCGCTCGATGACCCGAGGGTGACCGTCAACCCGCTGTCGGTCCTCGCCCCCGGCTTTCTCCGCAACCTCTTCTTCCTGGAGGGAGACGGCCAGTCCCCGCGCGGGCAGTAATCCCGGGGGCGACTCTACACGGGCCGCACCAGCGCGTGACGCTTCTTTCCGGCGGAAAGCTTCACCACGCCCTCGTCGGTCACGTCGGCGACGGAAACGGCGTATTCGGGATCGTCCAGCCGCTGATCGTTCAGGCGCGCCCCGCCCTGCTGGACCAGCCGCCTTGCCTCGCCGTTCGAGGCGACAAGGCCGCTCATCCGCAGAAGCTGGAAGGCGGGAATGCCGCGCTCCAGATCACTCCGCGGCACGTCGATCGAGGGCAGGCCTTCGGCGGCCGCACCTTCCTCGAAGGCCCGGCGCGCGGTTTCGGCAGCCTCCCGCGCCGCTTCCGCGCCGTGGGCGAGGGTGGTCGCCTCGGTCGCGAGGATCTTCTTCGACTCGTTGATCTCGGCCCCGCCCAGGGCTTCCAGGCGCGCGATCTCGTCGAGCGGCAGTTCGGTGAACAGCCTGAGGAAACGCCCGACATCCTTGTCGTCCGTGTTCCGCCAGAACTGCCAGTAGTCATATGGCGAGCACCGCTCGGGATTGAGCCAAACCGCGCCGGACGCGGTCTTGCCCATTTTTGCGCCCGAGGCGGTGGTGATGAGCGGCGAGGTCAGGCCGTAAAGCTCGGTGCCGGTGACGCGCCGGGTCAATTCGACGCCGTTGACGATGTTGCCCCATTGGTCCGAGCCGCCCATCTGCAGCCGGACGCCTTCCCGCTTGGAGAGCTCCAGGAAATCGTAGGCCTGGAGAATCATGTAGTTGAACTCGAGGAAGGTGAGCGGCTGTTCGCGATCCAGCCGCAGCCTAACCGAATCGAAGGTCAGCATGCGGTTGATCGTGAAATGCCGGCCGACGTCGCGCAGGAAGGGAATGTATTCCAGGCGGTCCAGCCAGTCGGCGTTGTTGGTCATGAGCGCGTCCGTCGGTCCCGAACCGAAGGTCAGGAAGCGCGAAAAGACCCGTTGGATGCCCGCGATGTTCCGGGCGATCTGCGCGTCGTCCAGAAGCGGCCGGCTTTCGTCGCGGAACGAGGGATCGCCGATCCTCGTGGTTCCGCCGCCCATGAGCACGATGGGCCGGTGCCCGGTCTTCTGCAGCCAGCGCAGCATCATGATCTGCACGAGGCTGCCGACATGCAGGCTGTCGGCCGTGGCGTCGAAGCCGATATAGGCGCTGATCGGTCCCTTCGACGCCAGGGCGTCCAGGCCCTCCAGGTCAGTGCCCTGGTGGATGAAGCCGCGGGCCTCTAGGGTCCGCAGGAAGTCGGATCGGAGCTGCGTCATGGCCGGATCGTGTTCACGGGATCGGAAGTCCGGTGGGTTACCACAGACCGATGTCCCGGACAACGAAGCCGGCGGAGGTGCGACCGAAGTGGCCGCCGCCTATTCGGCGACGGCCATCGGACGGGCGAGAGCCTTGTCGAGATAGCTGTCGATCTCGCCCACCAGCTCGTCCATCTTGTGATGGAAGAAGTGGTTGGCGCCGTCGATCAGCCGATAGTCGATCACGATGTCGCGTTGCTGGCGCAGCTTGTTGACCAGCTTCTGCACCGCCTCGTGGGGCACGACATCGTCCCTGTTGCCCTGCACGATCAGGCCTGAGGACGGGCAGGGGGCGAGAAAGCCGAAGTCGAACATGTTGGCGGGAGGCGCGATGGAGATGAAGCTGTCGATCTCCGGCCTTCTCATCAGAAGCTGCATCCCGATCCAGGCGCCGAAGGAGAAGCCGGCGACCCAGCAGCCGGATGCATTCGGGTTGGCCGTCTGCAGCCAGTCGAGAGCCGAAGCGGCATCGGACAGCTCGCCCTCGCCACGGTCATAGGTGCCCTGGCTGCGCCCGACGCCGCGGAAGTTGAACCGCAGGACGGAGAAGCCGCGCTTCTGGAACGCCTGGTACAGCGTGTACACGATCTTGTTGTTCATCGTGCCGCCATGCTGCGGGTGCGGATGCAGGATCACCGCAATCGGCGCGTTCGGCTCCTTGCCGTGATGATAACGTCCCTCAAGCCGGCCCTCGGGGCCGTTGAAGATCACTTCGGGCATGTTGTTCTCGTGTCCTTGGTGGCGTTGACGGCCGTCGCTGAAGGCTGTGAAATATCCGACCTCGCCGCTTGGGTATGCGTGGAGACGCCGACCGTGTCCAACAGTGCTATTCTTGACCGCAATACGGGGTTATCTATATAAGCAGTCACGGACGCGGTTTCGATCCCGGCATCACCCTCCGCTCAACCGCGAGCGTGGAAGGCCGATGTAAATCGCCTTATATATCATGGGGATACTGCGCGTGTTCAAGCGCCTTCGCGAAGACATCGACAGTGTGATGCAGCGGGATCCGGCGGCGGAATCGCGGCTGGAAGTGATCCTGACCTACCCCGGTCTTCACGCGATCATGGGCTACCGGCTCGCGCGGAAGCTCTGGAACTGGAAGCTGACGCTGCCGGCACTCCTGGTTTCCTATGTGGCGCGTGCGATCACCGGCATCGAGATCCATCCGGGCGCCCGGATCGGGCGCCGGTTCTTCATCGATCACGGCACCGGGGTCGTGATCGGCGGTACGGCGGAAATCGGCGACGACGTGACGCTCTACCAGGGGGTGACCCTGGGCGGGACGTCGCTTTTGCCCGGCAAGCGCCACCCGACTTTGGGCAATGGCGTGATCGTCGGAGCGAACGCGACGATCCTGGGGCCGGTGAAGGTCGGCGACAATGCCCGTGTCGGCGCCAATGCCGTGGTGCTGAAGGATGTTCCGGAAGGGTGTACGGCCGTTGGCGTGCCGGCGCGGATCATCTGGCCGCAATCCCGGACGCGCCCCGGATTTCTGCCTTACGGCACCCCGTGCGAGGATCTTCCGGATCCGGTCGCACGGGCGATCCGCGGCCTGGTCGACGAGGTCACGGCACTTCGCCAGCGCGTCGAGGCCATGGAGGCGGAGAGAGGTCCGGGTGGCGCCGCCGACGGTCTGGGCGATGCCGACGGGCTGGACGCGGAGGGAGAGGACAGACAGCCGGCTTCCGCACGGGGTGCCTGCTGAACCGGGTCGTTCCCGCGTAACGGCCACCATTTCAGAGGGTCGCGTTATGAGACTCAGCACCAAGGGACGATACGCCGTCATGGCGATGGTTGACCTCGCGCGCTACAGCGGCGGCAACCCGGTGGCCCTGTCGGACATCGCGGAGCGGCAGGAGATCTCGCTCAGCTATCTCGAGCAACTCTTCGCTAAGCTTCGGCGTGGCGGGCTGGTCCGAAGCGTGCGCGGCCCGGGCGGCGGTTACCTGCTCGGTAGGGCGATGGATAGCTTGCGGATTTCGGACATCATCCTCGCCGTGGACGAGCCGCTGAAGGCGACGCGATGCAAGCCGGGTTCGGCCGCCGGGTGCCATTCGGACAAGAGCCGGTGCCTGACCCACGATCTTTGGGAAGAGTTGGGCAACCAGATTCACCTCTATCTCAGCTCTGTCACTCTTGAGGATGTCGTCCAGCGCCGGGTGTTGGGCACGAGCCACGTCTTCGCTCCGCCGCGGATTTCGGACGTCGCCGGACGGCTCGCCGCGGAATAGGCGACGTCAGAGCGGGATCTCGCTCCGGGACAGTGATGCAGCCCATCTATCTCGACCACAATGCGACCGCGCCGTTGCGGCCGGAGGCGCGGGAAGCCATGCTTGCCGCCCTCGACCGCGTCGGCAATCCTTCGTCGGTCCATGCTTTCGGCCGCGAAGCGCGCCGCACGGTCGAGGATGCCCGTGCCGAAATCGCCGCCCTGGTCGGCGTGACGCCGGCCCAGATCGTGTTCACTTCAGGCGCCACCGAGGCGAACAACACCGTCGTCGCCCTGACGACGCGGCCCCGGGTGCTGGTGAGCGCCATCGAACATGACAGCGTCCTTGCTGCCCGTCCGGATGCGGAGCGCATCCCGGTGACGCCCGAGGGCGTCATCGATCTCGATGCGCTCGACGCCATGCTTGCCCGCGATCCGCGGCCGGCGCTCGTGGCGGTCATGCTGGCCAACAATGAGATCGGAACGATTCAGCCGGTCGCCGAGGCGAGCGAGATCGCCCGGCGGCACGGGGCGCTGCTTCATTGCGATGCCGTCCAGGCGGCCGGACGGATACGGGTGGACTGGGCCGGGCTCGGCGCCGACTTCATCAGTCTTTCCTCGCACAAGCTCGGCGGCCCGCAGGGCGTCGGTGCGCTGATCGTCCGCGAAGGGGTGCCCGTGCCGCCGCTGCTGCGGGGCGGCGGCCAGGAGAAGCGGCGGCGGGCCGGAACCGAGAACGTCGCCGGCATCGCCGGGTTCGGCGCTGCGGCGCGCGCCGCGAAGGCCGGGATCGACCGCTACGGGCATGTCGGGCGCATCAGGGACGAGCTGGAGGCCAGGATTCTGGCGGCCTATCCCGGTACGCCGATCTTCGGCCGGGGCGCGCCCCGGATCGCGAACACGAGCTGCATCGCCATGCCCGGTGTCCCGGCGGAAACCCAGCTCATGGCCTTCGATCTCGCGGGGATCGCCGTTTCCTCGGGCTCCGCCTGCTCCTCCGGCAAGGTCGCGGTCAGCCATGTGCTGACGGCGCTGGGCGCGGGCCGGGAGGCTGCAGGCTCTGCGATCCGCGTCAGTCTCGGCTGGGATGCCGAGGAAGCCGAGATCGAGCGTTTCGTGGAGGTGTGGATCGGGTTGCGCGGCAAAGCCGGCCGCCGCCGCGACGTGGCCTGAACGGTCCCGGACGCCTGCCCGCGTGGCACGCAATCCATCAAGTCTACTGGCACCCGCGCCGGTCCTCCGATAGAAGTCGGGCGGCGCTCGCCAGGTCAGTTTTGGGAGTTGGTTGTATCAGATGCCGAAGATCACGTTCATCGATCCGGACGGTACGCGCCACGAGGTGGACGCCCCGGTCGGGCTTTCGCTCCTGGAGGTCGCGCACCAGAACGGCATCGACCTGGAAGGGGCCTGCGAGGGATCGCTGGCGTGCTCCACTTGCCACGTCATCGTCGACCCCGCCTGGTACGACCGGCTGGACGAGATCAAGGAGGACGAGGACGACATGCTGGATCTGGCCTTCGGCCTGACCAAGACGTCGCGGCTGGGCTGCCAGATCATCGTCACGGAGGACCTCGACGGCCTGGTCGTCAGCCTGCCGGCGGGCACCAACAACATGATGTTCGGGTGACGCCCCATCTCCGACTGCGGCAGTCGGAAAAGCGGAGTGTGGTGCAGGAACGGGAGGCCCGCCTCAAATCCCTAGAAGCTGTGGGTTTTTCCGCCTGACGCTTCGTGTTATCGATTGCGTTCGATGCAGGGGTGTCATGCCGCCCGGAACCATGTGCCGGGGTATAATCGACTGGAATAGTCGGATATATCGCCCTATCTATCGAGCATCCGCCGCCTAGCGGGCAAGGGGTGGCGTTCGAGCGCCCGGATCAGGCGGCGAATACCTGAGTGGCGTTGTCAAACTTTCGATGGCGCCGGGCGACGGTCCCGCGGGCCGCGCGACAGTATGGAGTTGGAAGGAGCGGTTGATGGCTGCTGTAAGCGAGACGATCGAACAGGTCGAGTCGGTCACCCGCGAGAAGTACAAGTACGGGTTCGTCACCCCCATCGAGCAGGAGACCGCGCCCAAGGGCCTGAACGAGGACATCATCCGGTTCATCTCCGCCAAGAAGGGCGAACCCGACTGGATGCTCGAATGGCGACTCAAGGCCTATCGGACCTGGCTCGGCATGAAGGAGCCGAATTGGGCGAAGCTGAAGATCGACCCCATCGACTACCAGGATGCCCATTATTATGCGGCGCCGAAGCTGAAGGCCGGGCCCAAGAGCCTGGACGAGGTCGATCCGGAGCTGCTCAGGACCTATGAGAAGCTGGGCATCCCGCTTAGCGAGCAAAAGGTGCTGGCCGGCGTCGTTGCCGTCGATGCCGTGTTCGACAGCGTTTCCGTGGCGACCACCTTCAAGGAGAAGCTGGCCGAAGCCGGCGTCATCTTCTGCTCCATCTCCGAGGCGATCCGCGAGCATCCGGATCTGGTCCGGAAATATCTCGCTTCCGTCGTTCCGGTCGGGGACAACTTCTTCGCGGCGCTCAACTCCGCCGTGTTTACCGACGGTTCGTTCGTCTATGTCCCGCCGGGCGTGCGCTGCCCGATGGAGCTGTCCACCTATTTCCGCATCAATGCCCAGAACACGGGCCAGTTCGAGCGGACGCTGATCATCGCCGACCGCGGCGCCTATGTCAGCTACCTAGAAGGCTGCACGGCGCCCATGCGGGACGAGAACCAGCTTCACGCGGCGGTGGTCGAGCTGGTCGCGCTCGACGACGCCGAGATTAAGTATTCGACCGTCCAGAACTGGTATCCGGGCGATGAGGAAGGCCGCGGCGGCATCTACAACTTCGTCACCAAGCGGGCGGCCTGCCGCGGACGCAACTCCAAGGTCTCCTGGACCCAGGTCGAGACGGGCTCGGCCATCACCTGGAAGTACCCGAGCTGCATCCTCCAGGGCGAGGGCTCGGTCGGCGAGTTCTATTCGGTTGCGATCACCAACAACCGGCAGCAGGCCGATACCGGGACGAAGATGATCCATATCGGCCGCAATACGCGCAGCCGGATCGTGTCCAAGGGCATCTCCGCCGGCCGGTCGGACAACACCTACCGGGGGCTCGTCCGGATCCTGCCGGGGGCCGAGAACGCGAAGAACTATACCCAGTGCGACAGCCTGCTGATCGGCGACAAGTGCGGCTCGCACACCGTGCCCTACATCGAAAGCCGCAACCCGACGGCGCAGGTCGAGCACGAGGCGACCACCTCGAAGGTGAGCGAGGATCAGCTTTTCTACTGCCGCCAGCGCGGCATTGGCGAGGAGGAGGCGCTGACCCTCATCGTCAACGGTTTCTGCCGCGAGGTCCTGCAGGCGCTCCCCATGGAGTTCGCCGTCGAGGCGCAGAAGCTGGTCGGCATCAGCCTCGAAGGCTCGGTGGGCTAGGGCGTCACGGAATTCGAAAAGGTACGAGACATGCTGGAAATCAAGGACCTGCGCGTTGCCGTCGACGGCAAGGAGATCCTGAAGGGCGTCAACCTGACCATCGGCAAGGGCGAGGTGCATGCGATCATGGGGCCGAACGGCTCCGGCAAGAGCACCCTCTCCTATGTCATCGCCGGGCGCGACGGGTACGAGGTGACGGGCGGCTCGATCCTGTTCGACGGCAAGGACATCCTGGATCTCGAGCCGGAAGAGCGGTCGCGCGAGGGCATCTTCCTGGCCTTCCAGTATCCGCTGGAAATCGCCGGGGTGAACATGAGCACCTTCCTGCGCACGGCCTACAACGCCCACCGCAAGCACAAGGGCGAGCCGGAGCTCGACCCGATGCAGTTCCTGAAGCTGGTCCGGACCAGGACCAAGGCGCTCGGCATCAGCGACGAGATGCTGAAGCGAGCGGTCAACACCGGGTTCTCCGGCGGCGAGAAGAAGCGGAACGAGATCCTGCAGATGGCGCTTCTGGAGCCCCGGCTGGCGGTGCTGGACGAAACCGACAGCGGGCTCGACATCGACGCGCTCAAGATCGTCGCCGACGGCGTCAACGCGCTGAAGACGCCCGAGAACGCGACGCTGGTCATCACCCACTATCAGCGGCTGCTCGACTATATCGTGCCGGACCATGTGCATGTCCTGGCCCATGGCCGGATCGTGAAGTCCGGCGGGCCGGAGCTTGCGCGACAGCTTGAGGCCGAGGGCTACGCCGGAGTCGTGTCGGAGGCTGCGTGATGGCGGCGCTGGACATCCAGACGCCCTTCGGCGACCGCTTCCGCGACCGGCGCGGGACCCTGCCCGGCGCGGGCCTCGCCTGGGTCGACGCGCTGCGCGACGAAGGCATCGCCGCCTTCGAGGCGGCGGGCTTTCCCGACCGCAAGGTCGAGGCCTGGAAGTACACGGATCTGAGAAAGCTGGCGAAGCTCGACTTCGCGCCGGCGCCGCTCGTCGTCGACGGGTTGAGCGCGCGTCTCTCGCGCGAGGTCGAGGCGGTCGGCGGCGACGCCCATCTGGCGGTCTTCGTCAACGGCCGTTTTCGGGCGGATCTCTCCCGGCTCGACCGGCTGCCGCAGGGCGTGCGGGTCGCCAGCCTGGCCGAGCTCCTGCGAGCGGACGATCCGCTGCTGGCCGACCGGCTGGGCCGGGTGGCCCCGGTCGAGAAGCGGCCCTTCCTCGACCTCAACGCCGCCCTCATGGAGGACGGTTTCGTCATCCATCTGCCGAAAGGAGCCGAGGTCGAAGCGCCGATACGGGTCCTGTTCCTGACCGAGGGGCAGTCGGAGCCGATGGCGCTTCACCCGCGGAACGTCATCGTCGCGGAGGAGGGGGCCCGGGCGACCGTTGTCGAGGTCCATGTCGGCACCGACGACGCGCCTTATTTCTCGAACGGCGCCTCGGAGATCGATGTGGCGGCGACGGCGGTGCTGCACCACTACAAGCTTCAGCGCGAAGGCGCGTCGGCCTTCCATCTGGCGAACATCCAGCTTCGCCTGGACCGGGACGCGACCTATGACAGCTTCATCCTGTCCACCGGGGCGGAGCTGGCGCGCAACGAGATTTATGCGAAGCTTGCCGGCAGCGGCACGGAATGCCGGCTCTCGGGCGCCTATCTGGGCCGAGGGAGCCAGCATCTGGACACGACGACCCTGATCGATCATGCGGTGCCGGACTGCATCAGCCGCGAGGTCTACAAGGGCGTGCTGGACGATGCCGCGCACGGCGTGTTCCAGGGCAAGATCATCGTCCGGCCGGATGCCCAGCGTACCGACGGCTACCAGCTCAACCGGGCGCTGCTCCTGTCCCGCAAGGCGGAGATCAACAGCAAGCCGGAGCTGGAGATCTATGCCGACGACGTGAAGTGCAGCCACGGCGCGACCGTCGGCGAGATCGACAAGGAGGCGCTCTTCTACCTGCGCTCGCGCGGGATTCCCGAGTGGGAGGCCCGGACGCTCCTGGTCGAGGCTTTCGTCCAGGATGCGCTGGAGGAGATCCGGGTCGACGAGGTCCGGGAGGAGTTCTCCGGCCTCATCCGCGACTGGATGGCCGGGGTGGAGGACCTCGGATGACGATGCTGCAGGCCCTGCATCCGATGCACGTCAGCGCGGTCAACGATTACGACCTGGAGCGCATCCGCGGCGATTTCCCCATCCTTTCCCGGGAGGTCTACGGCAAGCCGCTGGTCTATCTGGACAATGGCGCGTCCGCGCAGAAGCCCCGCCAGGTGATCGAGACGATCAGCAGCGTCTTCGAGAACGACTACGCCAATGTGCATCGCGGCCTGCATTACTTGAGCAGCGCGGCCACCGATCTCTACGAGGGCGCGCGCGAGAAGGTGCGTGCGTTCCTCAATGCGGCCTCGACCCGGGAGATCATCTTCACCAAGGGGTCGACGGAGGCGATCAACCTGGTCGCCGCCAGCTACGGGCGGAGCTTCCTCGGCGAAGGGGACGAAGTCGTCATCTCGGCCATGGAGCACCATGCCAACATCGTGCCGTGGCAGCTGCTCCGCCGCGAGCGCGGGATCGTGCTCAAGGTCGCCCCGCTGGACGGGCAGGGGGCGCTGGACATGGCGGCGTTCGAATCCCTGCTCGGGCCCCGGACGCGGCTGGTCGCGATCACCCATGCGTCCAATGTGCTGGGAACGGTCACCCCGGCCCGCGAAATCGCGCGGCTTGCCCACGCCCGGGGCATTCCGGTGCTGTTCGACGGCTCCCAGGCCGTCGTTCACGGGAAGGTGGACGTCCGCGACATCGACGCCGATTTCTACGTGTTCACCGGACACAAGCTTTATGGCCCGTCCGGCATCGGCGTGCTCTACGGGAAGGAAGCGCTTCTCGAGGAGATGCCGCCCTACCAGGGCGGCGGCGAGATGATCCGGAGCGTGAGCTTCGACGAGGTTCTGTTCAACGACCTGCCGCACAAGTTCGAGGCGGGCACCCCGCCGATCGCCGAGGCGATCGGCCTGGGCGCGGCGATCGACTATGTCGATGGCATCGGCTTCGACCGGATCGCAGCCCATGAGCACGATCTGCTGGACTACGCGACCCAGAGGCTGAACGCCCTCGACGGCGTGACCATCCACGGCACGGCCCCGGGCAAGGCCAGCATCATCTCCTTCTCCGTCGCGGGCGTGCACCCACACGACCTGGCGACCCTGGTCGACCGGGCAGGCGTCGCGATCCGCGCCGGCCACCACTGCGCCCAGCCGCTGATGACCCTTCTGGACGTCCCGGCGACGTCGAGGGCCAGCTTCGGGCTGTACAACAGCCGGGCGGAGGCCGATATCCTGGCCGACGCGATCGAATCGGCGGTCCGGAAGCTGACATAGGACGGACGATGCCCATGGCGCAGGCGGAAGACATCATCGAAGCCCTCGAATTCCTCGACGGCGATGAGCGCTACGACTACATCATCGGCCTGGGCAAGAGCCTGCCCCCCATGCCCGATGAGCTCAAGACCGGCGAGAACAAGGTCGAGGGCTGCATGAGCCAGGTCTGGCTCGCAAGCGAGCTCAAGCCCGGGGCGGACGGGCCGGTCATCGAGTTCACGGGCGACAGCGACGCCCTGATCGTGAAGGGGCTGGTCGCGATCGTCATCGCGCTTTGTTCCGGCAAGTCCCCGCGCGAGATCCAGGACGTGGATCTTCCCGGCCTGTTCGAGCGGGTCGGACTTCACAAGCATCTTTCCGGCGGCCGCCGGAACGGGCTTGCGGCCATGGTGGAAAGGATCAGGACCATCGCACGCCGGGAGCAGCTGGCGGCCGCAGCGGCGGAGTGAAAAGCCGGCCGTCCGCCGGGACCCGTCCCTCGGCGGTCCGAATGTGCTAGGGTCTTGGCTCATGACGCGACGGGCGTGGCGAAAAGCGCCGGCGCCCAGCGTGGCAGACGAGAGGTGGATATCGTGGCGACTAGACGACCGCTTCCCAAGGCGATCACCATTACCGAGCGGGCAGCCGCCCGGGTCAGGGAGCTCATTGCCAGATCAGAAAAGCCGATCGTCGGACTGCGGGTCGGCGTCAAGGCCAAGGGCTGCTCTGGCCTCAGCTACCATATGGAATATGCCGAGGAGGTCAGGAAGTTCGAGGACGTGGTCGAGGACAAGGGCGTAACCATCCTGATCGAACCGACGGCGGCGATGTACCTCATCGGCACCGAGATGGACTATGTCGAGGAAGCGCTGGGGTCGCGCTTCGTCTTCAACAATCCGAACGAGATCGACCGCTGCGGCTGCGGCGAGAGCTTCCGCGTCGCGCCCCAGCAGCCGGATCGGGAACCGGCCGCGCCGTAGGCGGGCGAAGGCGGAAGAGCCATGGCGCCGACACGCAATTTCATCGACGGCCCCGACCTGCAGCAGTTCATGGGTGGCCTCGACGTTGTCGAGCCCGACTGGGTGCATGTGAAGTCGCCCGCCTCGCCGGAGTCCGGGCCCGGCGACGTGGAGGTGCTGCGCGAGCGCATCATCGACAACCTCATGCTGATCCATGACCCGGAGATTCCGATCAACATCTACGATCTGGGTCTGATCTACCGGCTGGACGTCCGCCCGGACGGGCATGTCGATGTCGTCATGACCCTCACCGCGCCCAACTGCCCCGTCGCCGGCAGTCTTCCCCCGATGGTGGAGAAGGGGGTGATGAACGTCCCGGGGACCACATCCTGCAATGTCGAGCTGACCTGGGACCCGCCCTGGTCGATCGACATGGCCAGCGAGGACGCCCGGCTCGCGCTCGGCTACTAGCCGCGCCGGATATCGGCGGCTTTGCGCGAACGTTGCCTGAACCTATATTCGCCCCCATGAACTCTCTCGGTTTCGACAAGCGGCCGCAGGACACGCGGGTCGTCGTTGCCATGTCCGGCGGCGTCGACAGTTCGGTGACGGCTGCCCTGCTGAAGGAGCAGGGATTCGATGTCGTCGGCATCACGCTTCAGCTCTACGACCACGGGCTCGCCGTGGGAAAGAAGGGGGCGTGCTGCGCCGGGCAGGACATCTATGACGCCCGCCGCGTCGCCGACGCATTGGGCTTTCCCCATTACGTTCTGGATTACGAAAGCCGCTTCTCCCAGGCGGTGATGGACGATTTCGCCGACAGCTATCTGCGCGGCGAGACGCCGATCCCCTGCGTGCGCTGCAACCAGCGGGTCAAGTTCCGCGACCTGCTGGAAACGGCCCGGGATCTCGGCGCGGACGCGCTGGCGACGGGCCACTATGTTCGCCGCCGCGTCGGGCCTTCCGGGCCGGAGTTGCACCGGGCCGCCGATCCCGCCAAGGACCAGAGCTACTTTCTGTTCGCGACGACGGCCGAACAGCTCGACTTCCTGCGCTTTCCGCTGGGCGACATGCCGAAGGCCGAAACCCGCGCCCATGCCGAGCGGTTCGGGCTGCCGGTGGCCGACAAGCCGGACAGTCAAGACATCTGCTTCGTGCCGACCGGCGGCTATGCCGAGGTGATCCGGAAGCTGCGCCCGGGCGCGGCGGACCCCGGGGAGATCGTTCACGTGGACGGCCGCGTCCTCGGCAAGCATGACGGCATCATCAACTTCACCGTGGGCCAGCGTCGCGGCATCGGGGTCGGCGGGGGCGAGGCGCTCTATGTCGTCCGGCTGGAGCCGGATCGGCGCCAGGTCGTCGTCGGCCCGCGCGAGGCGCTGGCCCGGCAGCGGGTCCTTGTGCGCGAGGTGAACTGGCTGGGCGACCGCCCGCTGGACGGCGAGGGCGTGCCGGTGCAGGTCAAGCTGCGCTCGGCCCAGCCGCCGGCGGCGGCGAGGGTGAGGGCCGCGCCAGACGGGGCCGCCGAGATCCTGCTCGACGTGCCGCAGTTCGGAGTGGCGCCGGGGCAGGCGGCGGTGTTCTATGATCACGACCGGGTGCTTGGGGGCGGCTGGATCGCCCGAGCCGAGGCGGCGCTCGCTGCCTGACGCCTTGCGCCCTCCCGGGCCCGGCTGTTCTCCGGGATCCGCCACTTGTCGATGGGGAACGCCGATCCGATGACCCTCCAAGGCCTGACCGACGCGGTGCGGAGGCGTGCCGAACGGAACCCGAAGCTGGACGCGAAGGTGAAGTTCGACCTGGGTGCCGACGGCATCGTGTTCTGGGACGGGACGCGCCATCCGCCGGTCGTCACCAACTGCGACGGCGACGCCGACACGGTCCTTTTCATGAGCGCGCAGAACCTCGGCCGGCTGGTCGAGGGGACGCTCGATCCCACGGTCGCCTTCATGACCGGGAAGCTGAAGGTCAAAGGCGACCTGAGCATCGCGATCAAGCTGGGCGCCATGCTGGAAGAATGAAAACGGGACCGGCGATCCGCGCTTGACAGGGCAGGGCCTCAGGCCATATACGCAGGGCTCCCAACGGGGCGGAGTAGCTCAGCTGGTTAGAGCAGCGGAATCATAATCCGCGTGTCGGGGGTTCGAGTCCCTCCTCCGCTACCATCCATGCATTGTACGGCCCGGAGACATAGGTAACAGCCCGTACCTGAGACATGGGTGACAACCTCGATCTCGATGAGGGTTGTCGATGGTCCGCAGGGTTTTCTGCTCTGGGTCTATATATCCCAGATCGTAGTGCATGAAGCCGACCGGTCGGATGCTGCGGTTCGGCTTCCCTGATGCCCGGCTGCTGACCGGCGACCACGGTCGAGATACTGACCTTCCTACGGTGCTTGCTGAAGCTACGTCCAAGATCGACGCAACTGCCCGCCGCGCTTTCGCAGCCTTTATCCGTCCTCCCCGTATCTCAAGAAACCCTCGGGCGTTCCGCCCGAGGGTTTCCCTTTCCGGAGGCCTGGGTCAGCTGGGGAGATAAGAAGAGCGCGACACACGGGGCATCGCATGTCACACGCGCTCGTCTCACCTGCCCGATGATCGGGTCTTGCCAGATGCGCGGCCCGACAGGAACCGGACCGATCAATGACCGAGGCGGGCGCGCAGGTATCCCTCGACGTCAGTGACCTTGATGCCCCGCCGCTCGTTGAAGGTACCAGACTTGTCCCACCACATGCCGTCGCCGAGAGCGAACGCAGCGCGATAGCGGACCATCACGTCGCTTGGAGCTGCAGCCAGGTCGGCGCGCAGCTTCTCCAAGGTCCATTCGGTCTTCTCGAATTCGCGGCCCGTGACACGTTCGACAACCTCTGCCAGTTGGCCATAGGAGATTGTGTCCCCTGCGACGTAGACGATCTCGTTGACGATCCGCGGCTCCGCCAGAAAAATTTCCGTAGTCAGCTTGCCGACGTCCTCGGGCGTCGTCACCGTGACCTTCGTGTCCCAGCTTCCGAGTCCATGGATCGTTCGGCGGTCGAGGTCGACCACGTCGAATGCGGGTTCGAACAGGAAGCTGGTGAACATGCCGGTCGAGACGATCACCCACTCGACCTGCTGCTGGGAGCGGAGCAGCTCACGGACCTCGTATTGCTCGTCGAAGACGGGTTGCCCGCTTCCGCGCCCCACGATGTCGTAGTCGACGCCGAACTGCCAGGGGAAATACCGCTTGACGCCCGCCTTGATCACCGCCCGGGTGATCCTCAGCTGCGTCCCCGGCCCGGCGACAAACCCGGTGCAGTTCACAACCGTGCGGTACCGGCGGAACGCCTCGGCCAACGCATCCTCGTCAGCGCTCAGATCAAGGCCAATGACCGTCACGCCGAGCGAACGCAGCTCCTCGAGATTTGCCCTGTCCTGCTCGGACGGACTGTTCAGCATTTGCGGCGCCACCAGAGCGGTGATGGACTGGTTTGCCGCGCGAATCCTCGGTGCAAGCGCGCGCAGGACGGCCATGCCGAGCTGCCCGGCACCGAGAACGAGGATATCTCTCAGATCGACCTTTCCGTTGTCCGTAGTCATGTGCGTTGCCTTTCATCTGCTCGCTTCGAATCTGACCGAATCCCGTCAGGCGGCCTGATTGATGACGTTGACTTGGCAGAACTCGGCGAGACCAAGTTCCGTCCACTCGACCCCGATGCCCGACTGTTTGGCGCCTGCGAGCGGTACCTCCGGGCCGAAGTTCAGATGCTGGTTCACCCAGACCGTGCCTGTCTGCATCCGCTCTGCGAGACCCTTCGCGCGCGCGGCGTCCCCGGACCATACCGAGCCGCCCAGACCGAATTGGCTGCGATTGGCCCAAGCAAGCGCGTCCTCGCCATCCGAGACCCGGACGATCGGCAGGATCGGGCAGAACTGTTCCTGCTCGACGAGTTCGCTGGAGTTGTCGATGTCGCGCACGACGGTCGGCCTAACGAAATACCCAGGCCCTTGCATTGCCGTGCCGCCCGCGATCACGCGGCCGTCGCGATGCGCGACCTCGAGGAAGTGCTTCGCTTTTTCGAACTGCTGGCGGTTCTGCAGCGGTCCGAAGCGCGAGGAGGGGTCGTTGCCCGGACCGACGACGGCTTCACGGGCCCGGCGAGCAATCGCCTCGCTGAATTCGTCGTAGATCGCATCGACGACGTAGACGCGCTTGATGGCGAGGCATGCCTGGCCGGTATTGAAGAAGGCGGCGTTGAAGATGAGGTCCGCGGTCTCCTCGACGTTCACGTCTTCGAGCACGATCGCCGCGTCGTTGCCGCCTAGCTCGAGCGTCAACCGCTTCAGCGTCGGCGCTGCACTCGCCATGATCCGTCGCCCGGTGGCAGTGGAGCCCGTGAATGTGACCTTGGCGATATCGGGATGCGAAGTGAGCAGGTCGCCTAGGTCATTCTGGTCCGTAATGACGTTCAGCACGCCCGGAGGCAGGATGCCGGCCGCGATTTCGCCGAGCATCAGGGTGAGGATCGGCGTCGTGGGCGCCGGCTTCATCACCATCGTGTTTCCGGTGACCAACGCGGGGGCGACTTTCGCCGCAGGAATGAGCAGCGGGAAGTTCCAGGGGCTGATCCCCGCCACCACGCCGAGAGGACGGTGGCGCAGCTCGACCCGGCCGCCCCGCATCTGAAGGGTTTTGTCGGGCAATCTCAGCCCGGCAAAATGGCGGATGAAGGAGATGGCGTAGTCCACCTCTTGCGCGGCTTCGAGGCGGGGTTTGCCCTGTTCGGCAACCATCGTGTCGATAAAGTCGTGCCGGCGCTTTTCCGCTGCGTCGGCGAGAGCCTTCAGCAACTCGCTTCGTGCATCCCAACCGATTGCGTCCCAGGCCGGCTGGGCCCTCTTCGCGGCCTGAATCGCCGCTTCCGCCTGTTGCCGTGACGCACGGGCCACCGTCGCGAACACTTTGCCCGTGGCCGGATCGATCACGTCGAGGGCGTGGTCACCGGCCACCAGTCTCCCGTCGATGACGAGTCTTGATCCGAATGTCATGGGGATAACTCCAGTTGGAGATCCAACGTCGGCTGTGTCTCGAAGACCGGAGCCGGGATTACTTCGCCGGAGACGGAAGCCCGCTGCCGTGTTCGCGGATGATGCGCCAGCCGTCGGCGGATCGCCTCCACACGAGGCTCGAGAGCGTGTGGGCCCGGCCCTCCTCTCCTTCGGCGGTCACGAAGGACGTGATGAACCGGACGCTCATGACCGCGAGGTCGGACGACACCAACGTGCGTGGGTGTCCCACCATGACGTTGGTCAGGCGCCTCATGCCAGGAATGACCTCGTCCCAGATCGCGGCATATTGGGCGACGTTCATGTTGACGCGCCGCTTCCGATCGAAGTCATCGAAGAACTGCGTTCCTTCGGATGACCAATCGTAGAAGCGTTCGAGACGAGCGCGGAAGTTGAACGGTTCCGAGGGAGTATGACGCCAGCCTGCCTCCACCCAATCCTGGGCAAGCTTATTCAATACAACGATGTCGGATCTGGAGATATCATTTTCGGGTGTATGATTTTGCATCGCTTTTGTCCTTGTACGCATGGCAAGTGACGGCAATTTCTGATGCCTTTTCATACCGTCACAGAGCATATGGCGGCCGACGCACCTGGGATAAGAGCGACGAAACTGATTTGATTATTCGTTTGAAATGAATAGTCGCGGCCACGCGGGCGCATGGTTCAATCCATGCGATCGTCATGCTCGGCGCTGCGGCTCAGCTTCGGCGCCGAGAGCGAAGGAATGGAGCGAAGGAATGGATCGGCTTCAGGCGATGGAAACGTTCACGCTCGTCGTTGAAACGGGGGGCTTCAAACGTGCCGCCGAAAGGCTCCGTGTTCTGCCCTCCACGGTGACCAAGACGATCAAGGATCTGGAAGCGCATCTGGGCGTTCAGCTGTTGAACAGAACGACCCGGGCGATCAGCGTTACCGACGCGGGGCTGCGCTACTACGACAGTTGCAAGGCAATTCTGCGCGAAATTCAGGCAGCGGAAGAGGACGTCGCTGGCCGAAGTGGCATGATCCGGGGAGCCATTCGAGTCGGAACGACGCCCTCCCTCGCACGCCACGTCATTATTCCGGCGCTTCCTCAATTTGCGGCGCGGTACCCAGGAATCTATATCGACCTGCACCTGAGCGATGCAGTGGTCGATCTCGTTCACAAGGGAATCGACTGCGTCATAAGGGCTGGCGAGCCACGGCTATCGAACCTTATCGTTCGACGTCTCGCCCTTTTCCCGTGGTATGTGTGCGGCTCGCCCGACTATCTTCAGCGATACGGCGAACCCGCCAGCATTGCCGACCTTCAAAGACATCTGGCGGTAGGATACGCGGACAGCCGGACAAGCCGCACAACGAACTGGACCTTTCGGGAAGCGGATCAGGTCATTTCTCTGTCCTTGAAGGACTGCCTGACCGTTGATGACACAGACGCATACATCGCAGCAGGGTTGGCCGGGCTGGGCCTCATTCGGGCAGCCAGCTATGTCGTGCGAGAGCATCTGTCCCAGGGGCGACTCGTGCGGCTTCTGACCCATCTGGAGCCTTCGACGGATCCGCTATCCGTGCTCTACCCGCAAAGCCGCCACCTCTCGCCCGCAGTTCGCGCCTTCATCGACTGGTGCGTAGAGGTCATCGGTCAAGAGGCGAGGAGTTGGTAGCTCGCGGCCGAACATCGTCGCCGTTTACGGCTGCCGTTGTGTGCGACGAGTTCGGCCTTTGCCCCGACAATGCAATGGCCGCAAACGCCGCCGACGCCGTCGTCGAGCCGGTGGACGATCACGCGCCAGGCACGATCGTCATCAACATGTCGGAGCGGGCTTTGGCGCAACGCTGATCGTCAGCCATCATCGTCGCCCTCCCGGAAGGGGCGGCAGCAGCGTGGGGCCTTCGGCATCAGAACTCACGCCTGATCACCAGCCGATCCATCGAGACCGGTCCCCCGCCGAAGGCGGCGATGAGACCGGCGCCGGCGCTCCAGAACGTCGAATTGAACACCGCCTTTTCCTGCACCTCCCGGAGGAATGCTTGCCCACCGTCGAGCAGGAGCCGTTCCTCACCTGCGGGCGTCAGGTATTGAGACGCGTTCGCCAGGAACGTCAGGCCTTCGGCGGTCAGGAACGCCTCGCCATAAGGATGGGTGACGTGAAACCAGAGCGTGATCAGCAGCATGACCGCGTTGGCAAGGGCGGCGGGGCGGGTCAGCAGGCCAAGGCAGATCAACAGCCCTCCGACGAATTGGAGCACCGCAAGAGCCGGCGAAAACAACCAGCCGGGATAAAGCCCAATGTTCTCCAGAAAACCGGCCTGGGCGAAGGGTTCGAGGATCTTGGGCCAGCCCGAAACCATCAAATGCCCGCCGATGATCAGCCGAAAGGCGGCCCAACCGGCCGGCTGGGCGACATTGGCATAGAACCCGGCCATGAAAGGGAAGAAAAGGCTGTTGTTCGTGGGGGAGATTTTCCCGGCCATGTCGGAACCCTCTTACGACTTGAGCCTGCTTCGCCCGGGGAAGCAGATCGACGTTGCCATCTTTCGAATTTGTTTCGGGATGGAGAACGGAACCGGCCTCGCCATCGCCGGTTCAGCCTCCCGTTTTCCAGCTTGTCTGGGGAAACAGGTTGAGCGTTCGATGCAGTAACGAGATGAATACGAGCATCAGCGAAATCGAAATCACCACGGATACGCCGCGGTACAGCGAGTTCTGGATCATGTCGTCTGTCGGGCTGAGCAGGCCGAAAAGGATCGCGAGCGCCGTGACGGCGGCAAATCCCTTTCCCGGCACGCCTTCCCGCGTGTGTTCCGCGCTGAACCACAGCAGGCCCAGGAGGAATGCGCAGGCGGTCAAGGGCCAGAAGCTCGAGTGCCACGATATCGCCAGCTGGGCCATCACGGCATGGACCGAGCCGATGACCGAACCGTAAAGGCGCGTGCGACCGGCGCTCCAGATTCCGTCGTGGCTCAGCGCGAGCAGGATAAGGACTGTCGCCATCTGCGCGCTCAGCGAGTCGCTCATCTCGAAAAGCTGGAAGAACGTGAACGATCCGGTCGCGCCGAGCGCACAGAGCAGAACGATATGGCGCCGCTGCGCCGGGGTCCGTGGCGGCGGAATGCGGGGAGCCCGGGGCTCCACATCCGGAAAAATCGCAAACGCCAGAATGTACAGGACGACGCTCCAGAAAATGGCGCCATAAGCAGCCCAGAACAACGACTGCCACGACATCTCCGGATAACTGCCATAGTGAACCAGGGCGCTGCAGATGCTCAGCGACAGTGCGCCGAACATGAACAGCTTTCGCGGGCTGGTCATCAGCCAGAAACAGACGCTTACGAAGCCCAGATAGGACGCCGTCATGACGATCGGATGCGCGGAGAGCGCGGCGACCATGATGCCGGCGGCGATCATGCCCGTCGGTGCGCTGACGAGGAATTGCAAGGCGATGTGGCGGTCGAAAGCCGGGGCCAGGCCGATCAGAACCAGCGGGTATACGGCGTAATAGACGGCATACGGCCAGCCGAACAGCGTAGCCAGAGCCCAGCCTGCGAATGCGCCGAACGTCATGCGGCAGGCCTGCCGCCAGTCGTTCGCGCTCATTGCAGGGATCGCATCAGTAGACATAGCGCACCAGAGCGATGAGCTGGATCTGGGCTTGTGCGAAAGCGCGAGCGACGGCGGAGCCGTTCGGCACGAGTTGTACCGTCGCGCGGGCACCGCTGACGAGCGTCGGCGGGGCGTCGAGCTGCACGTTCACGCGCACGCGCTGGGCGCGGCGGATCCAGCGGTCGGTTTCCACTGTCTGTGCCAGGGTGCCGTCGGCATTGACCTGGCCCTGCGCGATACCCGCATCGACGGATGCGAAGCGTCCGACGAATACTTGGCCGGGCAACGCATCGAAGCTCACGAGCGCCTGGTCGCCGATGCGGACCCGCGTCAAAGCCTTTTCACGGAAATCGGCCGCGATGATCGGATTGAGGCCCACGAGGGCGAGAACCGGAGCGCCGGCGGCGACATAATTGCCAGGACGCAGCCGCATGTTGGCGATGACGCCGTCTTCCGCCGCAATGACCCGCGTTTGCTCGAGGTCGCGCCGTGCAATGGCCAGCTTGTTGCGAGCTTCCCGCAGGTAAAGGTTGTCGGGACCTTCTACTCCACGTTGGACGAGGCTCGCTCGCAACCGCGCCTCCGCCACCTGGACGGCGGCCAGGGCTGCATCGCGTTCGGCGGCGGCGGCTTCGGCGGTGCTGACCGGAACGACATTGCGTTTACACAGTTCCCACGTCCGGGTCGCCTCGCGCATGGCTTCATCGGCCGTTGCTTTCGCGATCGCGATCGCGGCACGCGCCTCGGCGATTTCCGCATCTCGTCGCAGGATCGTCTGTTCGGCCTGTTCGAGCGCCAGTTCCGCGGCATCCACGGCGAGCTGGTAGCGGACGGGGTCGATCTCGAACAGCACTTGCCCGGCCTTGACCCGCTGGTCGTTGGTGACGTTCACGCGAACGACGGTCCCGGAAATCTCCGGCGCGACGCGGGTCGTGTCGTAGAGCACCCGCGCCTCGGGTGTAATGGGCATGAACTGGTCGGCCACCACGGCGTAAAGGAGCAGCAGGGCTCCGGCGGCGGTCGCGGTGTAGACGCTTCGGCGGAAGCGCTGCTCCGGCGTCAGCGCGGGGCGCGTAGTATCGGTCATGGTGAGAAACGAGTTCAGGTTTGTCAGGCGTTGTTTTTCGACGGCTATGTGGCAGCCCGCGCGCCGCCTTGTAGGCACGGAAATGTGGTGGCATCCTTCCGAAAAACGGAAGGATGCCGGTGACGAACGATCTCAACGATTTGCGTTTGTTCGTGCGTATCGTCGCCGCTGGCAGCCTCTCGGAAGCGGCGCGGCGCACCCAAACTTCTCTGCCTGCCGTCAGCAGGCGCCTCGCCGCCTTGGAGGAACGCCTCGGCGTGCGGTTGATCGAGCGCGGTCCCCGGCGCTTCACGTTGACGGAAGAAGGAAGCTTCCTGCTGGAGCGCGCGGAGTCCATTCTTCGCGATCTCGACGCCATCGAGGCAGAGGTCATGGCTCGCGCCAGGCATCCCCAGGGCCATATGCGGATCGGCGCGCCGCTGGAAATCGGCAGGAACCGCATCGCGCCGCTGGTTGCGGAGTTCACGGCGCGCTATCCGGACATCAGCATCGAGTTGATCCTGAACGATGCCTATGTCGATATTCTCGAGGAAGAGATCGACATCGGGATATTTCTCGATGAACCGAGCGACGGAAGCCTGATTACCCGAACCTTGCTCCGCAGCCGTCGCGTGACCGTCGCGTCACCCCGCTACCTGGCAACGCATCCACCGATCGCTCAGCCTGCCGATCTTCTCGAGCATGATTGCGCACGGCTTGTGCGCGGTCGCCGAATCTTCGATCGCTGGGTGTACAACGAACACGGCCAGGTGCGGGAGATCCGGGTCACCGGGAGATTGTTGTCGAACAGTGCGGAAGTCGTTCATCAATGGGCCGTTGCCGGCCAAGCCGTCGCCTACAAGGCCCTGTGGGACGTGGAGGGAGACATCAGGTCGGGCAGACTTGTTCGTCTTCTGAAAGAGTTCGAGTGCGACAATATCAATCTCTATGCCGTTTATGCGTCGCGCTCGCATCTGCCGCTTCGCATGAGACTGTTCCTCGACTTCCTCGCGGAAAGACTTCAGGCGGAATGCTGGCAAATCACCCACGACGCACCCGAACACCGCCGACGCGATCCGCAGCGCGCGAGCTATTGAACGCGTCACGGACGAATGGCTCGAACGCCGGCTGCGCAATGCCCGTGCCCTGGAGCACGAGGCCGATCCGGTGCTGCGGGCCCGGAGCCCGCGCCTCGAGAACCATCCCCGGTTACGCTGACGAATGAAGGAACACGCGGCGTCGAGAGGGCAGTGCGCGCAGAGGTGGCCCACAATGCGCCGCTGCCGGGTTCCACGTTCGTCATTGGTCGGTCCGAAAGCTTTCAAGGGAGCTTCGGGAGATAACCGTGGACCGCTAGAGTTGCCTCGGGCGAGCCGGATACGAGCGATGACGAGGACGACGCCGGCGGCGATCTGGAGCGAGGTGGGCGTCTGCTTCAGGAGGATGCGTTTGAACACTCCGGCAGTTGCCGGGCCATGAAAGCCCGGGGGATGAAGCGATCGCGGGGTCGAGGATCCGCATCTGTCGTTCCTCGCGACCTGCAGGAAGCTGCACGCTTATGGCTATCGCCCGTCTCAAGGCCTTAGTCTAATTGCATACGATTGCCACGATCACTGTTCTAAGGCACTTGGGCGAAGATGAAGCAATTGGCCGATAGGAAAAACCTGCCCATTGCCGAAATCGCTGGTTTTTGTCAGAAAGTAACAATGGCGTAGAATCAACCTGCCCTGCAGAACTTATGAGCGGAATCAGGTTTTCAACGTTAGGCGTTGCTGCGGGATTAGTTGCGCAGTCAAGCCTGGGGTTGGCGTGGGCAGCGGAGGAGTGCGGTCCTCCATCAGCCGGAATCGAGCCTGAAGTGATCTGCTCGGGCGATCCCGGGCAATATTCGTCTGGCATCTCTTATCTGGAGCCCTCCATACCCCACGGCTTATGGCTCACCCTTGATTCCACGGTGACGGTTCTGCGTGCGGCCGGTGCAGGAAATCACGGCGTGGACCTGGCGACGAACGGGGCGAACGCGATTCGCCTTGACCTGGCCGACGATGTTCGAATTTCCGTTGCCGGCGCGAATGCCCAGGGAGCCAAGCTCAAGGGCAGGAGTAATCTGACGGTTGACTCCGGCGCGAATATCGACGTGACCGACCCTTCGGCCACCGCCGATTACAGCTCCACCCATGCCATCTTCGCCGAGATCGACGACCCGAGCGCCACGGGCAATATCGTGATCAATCAGCGGGCAGGCAGCCGATTGACGGCGTCCGGAGTCGAGAGCGGCGGGATAGGAGCATTCCACGAGGGGCAGGGATCGGTCCTGGTGACCACGTCCGGCGAAATCGACGTCACGACGGATGGTGGTAGTGGCGTGCTCGTCTGGGGTCTCACACGGCCAGGCGCCTCGCAGCCGAGCACCGCCGACGTGAAAGTCGTTCAAACGAGTACCGGGAGCATTTCAGTCGACGGCAACGATGCCTCGGGAGTGTATGCCCTTAACGACGGAACAGGGCATGCCGAAATAGAAATCGACGGGTCCGTGACCGCTACGGGAACTGCGGTGTCCGGGCTGCTTTCGGTGGTAAACAATCCCGATAGTCAAGCGCGGTCGACCGCCTCGATATCCTCAACCGGCCGTATCCATGCCGAAGGGTCTGCCGCGTATGCGGTATATGCGGTGACGATCGGTAAGGGCGAGGTAGGCGTCGTGTCGGCAGGCCAGGTCACTGCCGATGGTGATGGTGCGCGCGGCGTGAGCGTCTCTGCGACAAATGTCGATCATGAAGACCCTGCCTACGCCGTGGTCCAGCGGGGCGGCGTGCGAGCGTCTGGAGAACGGGCACGGGGAATCGTCGTGGGAAGCGCTGGTTCCGGTCAGTTGAGCGCTGCCGTGGCATCAGGTGCCGAGGTAGAGGCGGTCGGTACCGACTCCATAGGTGTCCAGGTCACCGGCCTGACGTCCGGCGGCTTGTCCCGGCGGGCGCGTGTCGCGGCGCAGATCGACGGAAGCGTGGCGGCCGATGGAACGTATGGTGTCGGCGTGGCAATCACGACGGACGATGACACGGCATCCTTGATGGTCGGTTCCCGTGGTCGGGTGATTGGCGGATGGCAGTCCGATGCGGCCAGCAGGTCGGGCGCCCACGGTTTTTCTGCCGCAGGTGTAGTTCTGAACAGCAATGTTGCCGCCAGCCTCCGGAACGAAGGGCGCATCGGTGCGGGATCAGACCGCGCTGTCGTGGATTCCGGGCGCTATACGGGCGGCGTCGGCAACTTGACCCTGGAGAACCGGGGCGTGATCACCGGATTCATGGAATTTGCCTCTGGGGGACAGAACTACGTACTCAACCGGGCCGGTGGTGAATTTGCCTTCCGGCATTTCGCGGATACGGATGGTGATGGCGCGCGCGATACGAAGCGCGTCGCCGTTTCGGATTTCGGATCGGCCGCTAGCCGGTTCGACAATCAGGCTGGCGCCTCGGTGCGTCTGAGTTCCGCGGAAGGCGCAGGAACCGTCGACGCGACCGGGTTCTATCTGCCCACGACGGGGGTGGATAACCGCGCCTTGCCCGCAGATGTGTATGACATGACGCGGGACGGCATCGTCCAGGGCCAACTGCTCAACCTCGGCGAGTTCAATCATGCGGGCCTGATGGACCTGCGCGGTGCCGAGATCGGCAATACGTTGCTGATCACTGGCGCGGGAGCTTCGGCGCTTGGCCCCGGCAATGGGATGTTCGTCTCTGATGGAGGCACGCTGTGGCTGAGGGCCGGCGCGCGTTCTGCCGGCGCGGCGGATCCCGCTGACCGCTATGCCGACATGTTGATCGTGGATGCGACGCGCTTGGGCGCGAATGGTGCGACGCGCATCCAGGTGGATTACGATCCCGCGGATATGGGGCAACTGACCAGAGGCAATGGCATTGAGCTGGTGGAAGTCCGCGATGAATCGGCGTCGGCTCCAGGGGCTTTTGCCTTGGGCAACCGTGTAGCGGCCGGTGCGTATGAGTATGCGCTGCACCATGGCGGGGTGGCAGAGGATGCTGGCGACGGCAATTGGTATTTGCGCAGTTTCCTGCGCGTCGACCCGGATACACCTATGCAGCCAGCCGAGGAGGTGCCCCATTATCGCAAGGAGGTTCCGGTGTCCATGGCCGTGCCGGCGCTGGCGCATCGTCTCGGCCTGGACGTGATCGGCACCTATCATGACCGGGCCGGCGAGGACCATGTCGTGCTTTCTGCGAAAGGCGCAGGCCGGGATTACAGTCGGCAGGAAGCCAACGATCGACGCGCCTGGGGCCGGGTTTTTGGCAGCAGCGGCAAGGTAGGGGGTGGCGGTGACAGCGGCTTAAGTCGCTTTCAGTGGTTCGAGGACAATGGTCCTCGCTATGGCTTCGATCTGGGGGGCATCCAGATAGGCCAGGATCTCTACAGTCGTCTGGATGACGACGGCACGCGTGAGGTGGCAGGAGCTTACGTTGCGGCCTCCCGCGCAACGGCCCGCGTGGACGCGGTATTGGGCGGATCCGCCGGCAAGGTCTCCATGAATGGCTATACCCTTGGCGCCTATTGGACGCACGTGAGCGAGACAGGCTCCTATATCGACGCCGTGGCGCAGGTCACGAGATACGATGCCGCTCGCGCACGGTCGGTCGAGGGCGAGGAAATCGCTCCTGATGGCTGGGGCGCTACTGCTTCCCTGGAGACGGGCTACTCGTTCGAACTGAGCGAGAGCTGGAGTATCGAGCCTCAAGCTCAGCTGATTTACCAAACCATATCCTTGGGGAGCACGCGTGACCGGTACGGCAGTGTTCGGTATGCCGATTCGGACGCATGGCATGGCCGCCTGGGCGCTCGCCTGGTGAAGAATTGGGAAGGAGCGGATGGGCAGGAGTACGCATTCTGGGGGCGCGCCAATGTTTGGCACGATTTCGGGGCGCATGCGCAAACCACGTTCTCGTCCCTGAACGGCCGGAATGCGGTGGATTTGAGAACCGGCCTGGGCAGCACACGGGCTCAGCTGGGTCTGGGCTTCAACGCGCAGGTGAGAGAAGAGTTGAGCACGTTCATTGCAGTCGATTACGAGCAGAGCTTGCGCGATAGCCGGTCCCGCGGTGTGAGCGGACGCATCGGTCTGCAGTACGTGTGGTGAGGGTCTCTCGCCGTCTTGTCGCGCCGGCCTGGCCCGGTAGCGATTGGACGCATCGTATGCGCCTATAGAACGGGGAGGCCAGCAACCCCGTCGTGATCTCCATTCGGCTTTTCCGGGCAGCTACATTTGCCGATGCCCGATCCGTGCTTGCTGCGAAGTCCCATTCAATTCCACCTTTGTCGCGGACAATCCCGCTGATAGCCGCCGCCGGGCAGTGCGTGGCCGAGACCACGGTGAGAGATGTCGAGCCTATCGTTGATCCGAGCCCTTACCCGATGTGGCGCTTCTGATGCGGCCTGCGCAGGCATTCCGAATGCCATGTAGGCCGGCCATTCTCGGTCCGGAACGCTGCTCCGCCCTCGAAACCTGAAATCAGGCTGCTCTTGCCAAGGGCAAGCGGTATGCGCTCTCCCCTAGGGAACGACGCCCGTGTTCGGCGATTCCTTACGTCGCAGAAGCAGCGATTTGCACCGGGTCTGACGGGCCAACGGTCGTCGCCGGGATGCCATTCGTCATTGCTCTGGCGCAGATGTCCTCACAGCTGCCGCGGAGGAAGGCTGCGAACGGCTATGGCTCCGTTGGACCAGCCAGATGCTGCCAATGACGAGAACGACGCCGGCGATCTGCGGCAAGGAAAGCGTCTGGTTCAGGAGCAGCCATCCGAGCAGCATGGCGGTGACCGGGCTGAGGAAGCCGAGCGATGACACGACCGCGGAATCCAGCCGCGCAACGCCCCGAAACCAAAGAACATAGGCCAAGGCCGAGCTGACCAGCCCCAGCCATACCAGCCCGAGCAGGTTGGTCGCGGTCGGGACCGGCATGAGCGGTTCCGCGATCAGCGCCACCGGCACCAGAAGCAGCCCGCCGGCGGTCAGTTGCCAGGCGGTGAAGGTGAGCAGCGAGACCGGCGGCTGCCACTTGCGCGTCAGGACCGTTCCGCACGCCATGGAGGCCGCCCCTGCAAGCCCGGCTGCAACGCCGATCTTGTCGAGCGCGGCGCTTGGCGACAGCACCAGCAACGCGACGCCCGCGGCCCCTGCGAGGGCGGCCAGGATCGCCGCCAGGCGGATCGGCGTGGCGAGGAGAAAATGGGCCAGCAGGATGACCATCAGCGGTTGCACGGCGCCGACCGTGGCGGCGACGCCGCCCGGAAGCCGGTATGCCGAGACGAACAGCAAGCTGAGGAAAATCGATATGTTGAGTGCGCCGAGGACGAAGATCCGCCCCCACCAGATGCCGCTCGGCAATTGCCGCACGATCAGGAGCAGCAGCAATCCGGCCGGCAGGGCGCGCAGCATCGCGACCGTCATCGGGGAGAAGCCCGGCAGAAACTCGGTCGTGACGAAATAGGTGCTGCCCCAGATGGCGGGCGCGACGGCCGTCAGGAGCAGATCGAAGGCGCGGATTCTCATGAGATCTCCAGAACTCCGGCGAACGGACGGCGGGGGGGCTGCGGCCGGTTCCCGGGCGCGGCACGGCCGATCGCGGCAGGCATTACGGGGATTTCATCCGGCTGCGGATCGAATTCGCGGCTCGGCCCTTCGGCCATCGCCTCCGATCAACTTGCCGGAGACGGGGCCGAAGGCGTCGGCAGCATAGGCCAGACTCGGCGCTCCAGGAATGGCTGAACGCGGTCGCTCCATGAACGCCTGGGCGCGCGGCGTGAAACCGGCCTTAACGGCGGCACGCAGCTTCTCAGGCCCGGCGCCGCGCCAAAGATGACGACGGTCGCAGCGGCCCCTCCCGTCCATCCCCGCGAAAACATGTTGCGCCCCGGCGATTCCGGAGCGGCCGATCCCGAATCCTGGGGAAGCGGGGAACCGACAGTCGACATGGAACAGGTGCCGCCTCAAATTTCCGAGCAGATCCTGCCCAGCCGTTTCTCCAGATCCGTCAGAACGGAAACGGCCTTCTCGATCTCTTCTTCCTTCACGTCTCCCAGCAGTTCCTCGCGCAGAACGTCCAGGACGCGCATGATCTCCACGATGCGTGTCTCGCCCTTCTGGGTGAGCTCCAGGATCTTCGCCCGCCGGTCCGTGAAATCCTCGGCGCGCGTGACCAGACCTTCGGCCAGAAGCAGGTCGATCAAGCGGACGACCGAAGGGCCTTCGAGTCCGGCATGCACCGCGACCGCGCCCTGACGGGCTTCGCCGCCGAGACGCCACAGGGCAAGCAAGGGGCGGGCGGTCGCGTGGGAGAGCCCGAAATCGTCAAGCCTCTGATCCGCCGCCTTGCGCCACAGACGCGCCACGCTCTGGATGCGCTGGCCCAATATTTCGCCGGGGCTCGGTTGTCTGCTCGGCATTGATATTTCTTCGCCCACTAACCATTCGTAGGTAATCGAATCCAGGCGGCGGCCGGTTTCTCGATTGCGGTTCCGCAGGCGGCGGAGGCCACCCGGCACCGGCTTCCATCTCCCGTACCGGCATTTCATGCGCTCCGGGTCGGGAACGCAACTGTCGATTGCCTAGATGGGGCGGACACAACCGACGCCGGGGACCCGACAGTCGCCCGACTGCGGCGACTACATCATCGCCTACGCGTTGCTTGCACCCGGCTGAGGGGTCGTCGCCACCGGACCATTTCCGGGAACTGAGACCGCCTGCGGTAACATCGTGGTTCCGCAGGAGGCTGCGTCCGCGACGGAACCCGGTCCGCGCGGCAGGGTCACGGCTCGGCGACGAAGCGGTGCAGCATGTCCTCGAGCGCGCTCGGAAACCGGGTCATCCACTCCAGGATCGGTCCGTGGGGATTCTCCTTCAGATAGGTCCGGGTTGCCTCGAAGCTGAACGCTTCCGCCAGCATCGCCGCGAAGATCTCCTGATCCTCCACCGGAACGGGACCGCCCTCGTCGTCGAGCGCGATGAGGGTTCTGGCGTACCGGTCGCAGATCCTGAGGGCGACCGCCGGGGCAATTCCGCGGTCGAAGATGGTCGAAACGTCGATCGGCGTCTGGTTGACGGCGTCGGACATAGGGGACCTCCGGGCTGCCTGTTTCAGGACTGGCGCCTCTGGGAACAACGCGCACGCCGGCCGCCGGGTTCGGCTGCTTCCCCCGGCCGGCGATCCGGGCCCGCCTTCCTCTTAAGGATTATTTCCAACCAACGGCGAATATGGGACGCTTGGCCCGCCTCCGCCGGGTGGTCCGTTGTCGCCCCCGCGAGCCGGGCCCGGAATCCCCGAGCGGCCGGAATCAGGAGAGCATTCCATGGCGAGGGTCGAACCCGGGGTGCCGGCGTCCGTCGATGCGCGTTTGCTGCTTGACGCGGTTCTGAACCGGATCGACGTCGCCGTCTGCCTGTACGATCCGCAAGACCGGGTGGTCCTCTGGAACGAGGCGTATCTCCGGTTCTTTCCCGAAGAGGCCGGAATCCTGAGACATGGCCTGCCCTATGCGGAGACCCTGCGCCGGTACTTCGAGGAGAACCTGACGGCGGCGGAGGCCGAGACCTTCCCGCTGCACCTCGCAGCCGGGCTGGAGCGGCACCGACGCCTGGACGGTCCCTACATCTACCAGCGGCGGGACGGACGATGGTACGAGGTCCAGCCCCATCGCCTGCCGGACGGTCACCTTCTGAAGATCTGGACGGACGTCACGGCCAACCAGGCGGAACAGGCGGCGCGGGACGGGATCACCGAGGTCGTCGCCGGGACCATCGGCTTCGCGCGCTACGATCAGCAGGGGCGCTTCGTCCTGGCCAACAAGGCGATGGCCACGATGTTCCCCCGTCTCATCGACCTGTTCCGCCCCGGGGCCACCTATGCCGACCACCTGCTCCGCATCGCAGGCACCAGCCTGCACGAGGCCGAACGGCCGCGGATCGAAGGTCTGGCGGCGCGGCCCGATCCGGTCGCGGCGCTCGAGCGGGAGCCGCTGATCTTCCAGGGACGCGAAGGCGGCTGGCTGCAGCTCGAGGAGCAGCGGCTGCGGGGATCCGGCTTTACCAGCCTCTGGACCGACGTGACGCGCCGGATGAATGCCGAGGCGCAGGTCGACCGGCTCCAGGAGCGCCTGGCCGACGCCATTGAAGCCCTGGCGGACGGCTTCGCGCTTTACGACGCGGACGACAGGCTGGTCGTCTGCAACCGGCAGTACCGTGACCTGAACGCGGCCACCGCGGATCTCCTTGTCCCCGGGGTCAGCTGGTACGACGTTCTGCGCGCCGGCACCTACCGGGGCCAGTTCGCCGATGCGATCGGGCGCGAGGAGGAGTGGCTGGAAGAACGCCGGCGACAGCGGGCGCGCCCCGGCGAGTTGTTCGAGGTGAAGCTGAGCGACGGCCGCTGGATGAGGGTGGTCGACTGGAAGACCAGCGACGGCGGAATAGTCGGCATCCGGCGGGACATCACCGCGGCCAAGCAGAGGGAGGCGGAGCTGCACCGCCGGACCGCCATGCTGGACGCGATCGGCTATGCCGCCGGGATCATCGTCGGGCATGCCGGCTGGCAGGAAGGAGTCCGGCAGCTCATCAGCCGCCTGGGCGAGGCGGCCGAGGTCAGCCGCGTCTCCGTGTTCCAGATCCACGAGCATCCGACCCTCGGCCAGGTTCAGAGCTGCCGTTTCGACTGGGCGGAACCCGGCCTCGAAACCCTGAGCGACAATCCCCTGAACTGGAACCAGAGCCTGACCGAGGGCGACCCCCTGTTCCTGGAATGGACGGCGCGACGGCGGGCCGGCCAGCCGATCCAGGTCATGACCCGCGACCTTTCGGGAGATCTGCGGAGGGAGTTCGAATACCAGGGGACCCTGTCCTTCGTTTCGGTGCCTATCTTCGTCAACGGCGAATGGTGGGGGCATATCGGCTTCGACGACTGCCGCACGGAGCGCGTCTGGACCCCGATCGAGATCGACGTGCTCCATACGGCGGGGAACCTGATCGCCGGCGCGGTCGAACGTGCCCAGGTCGAAGAGCGCCTGCGCCAGAGCGAGGATCGGTATCGCAAGCTGGTCAATCTTCTGCCGGACGGCGTGATGCTGCACGACCGGGAGGGCATTGTGTTCCTGAATCCGGCGGGATGCGCGATCCTGGGCCTGGATTCACCCGAGGAGGCGCGCGGCCGGCCCTACACCGACTTCCTTGCCGAGCCCCTGTCCAACGCGGAGGGGGACGCGATCCGCATGCTGGAGACCGGCGGCGAGATCCCGTTCTCGAGGCGCCAAGTCCGCACGCGGGACGGCCGCAGGATCTTCGTCGAGGCAACGGCGGTGCCGTTTCCCTATGACGGGACGCCGGCTGCCCTCTTGCTTTTCCGGGACATCACGGGACGCATAGAGACCGAATGCGAGCTCGCCCGCTATCGCGGCCAGCTCGAGGATTTGGTGGCGCAGCGGACCGAGGCCCTGAAGGCGGCGGAAGAGCGCCTCGTCGCCGCCATCAATACCTTCAAGGACGGCTTCGTGCTGTATGGCGACGAGCGCCTGATCGTCGCCAATCGCGCCATCATCGACTTCACCCCGGAGCTGGCCGGCATCCTGAAGCCGGGTGCCTCCATGACCGAGGTGACGCAAGCGATCGCCGCCGCGCGCGGGCTGGACGAGACCTGGGTCGAGGCGGAGCTTGCCCGACTGCGGCGCCCGGACGAGTTCAACGAGGAACGGACGCTGGCCGATGGCCGCTGCATCGTGGTGAGCGTCCGGCATCCCCCGGACGGCAGCACGCTCATCGTCGGCACCGACGTGACACCCTACCGGAACGCGACGGAAGCGCTGCGCCAGGCCCTGCACAAGGAAAAGCAGCTGAGCCAGCTCCAGCGCGAGTTCATCTCCATGACTTCGCACGAGTTCCGGACGCCGCTTGCCATCATCGATGCCGCGACCCAGCGCCTCATGCGGCGGGGCAGACAACTGGTCCAGGCGGAGTTTGAACAACTGGGGAACGAGATTCGCGGGGCGGTCGCGCGCATGGTCGGCCACATCGACGCGATCCTGAGCACCGCCCATCTGGACCTGGGCCAGATCCGCTTCCGTCCCCAGCCCTGCGACCTCGGCGGCATCCTGGCCGAGGTCTGCCGCCGCCAGCAGGCGATCGCGCCCCAGCACCGCTTCGTCGTCGAGCTGGACCGGCTGCCGGAGCGCGTCGTCGTGGATCCCGGCCTCATGGACCAGATCGCGACCAATATCCTGACCAACGCCGTGAAATATTCCCCGGACGGCGGCGATATCGTCGTCCGGGGATGGCAGGAGGAGGGGGCCGTGGTCTGGTCCGTAACGGATCACGGCATCGGCATCCCGGCCGAGGATCTTCCCTATATCCTGCAGCGGTTCTATCGGGCGCGGACCTCGGTCGGCATCGCCGGAACCGGCCTTGGCCTCAGCCTGGTCGACAAGCTGGTCGCCATGCACGACGGGTCGATGGACATCGCAAGCGTCGTCGGCAAGGGAACGACGGTCACCGTCCGGCTGCCCCTGGGCGACCCCGCGGAACGCGGAAAGGAGGCGATCCGTGGCAACGATCTTGTTCATTGAGGACGAGGCGCCGCTCCGGCGGGTGATCGCGGCGGAACTCCGGGACGCCGGCCACACGGTCCATGAGGCCGGAAACGGCCGGGAAGGGCTGGACGCCATCCTTGCCTATCATCCGGACCTGATCCTCTGCGACGTGAACATGCCGGTGATGAGCGGCTACGACCTGCTGTCCGAATTGCGGACCGGCCATCCGGAACTGGCCGAAGTGCCCTTCGTCTTCCTTTCGGCATTGGCCGACCGCCGGGACATCGTCGCGGGAAAGCAGCTTGGCGCCGACGACTATCTGACGAAGCCCGTCGACCTGGACATCCTGCTTGCGACAGTGGCCTCGCGATTGAAGCAGATCGAACGGCTGGGACGGAAGTTCGAGGCGGAAAAGAGCCGGATCGAGGAGGCCTGGCGCATCCAGGGAGAGGCCGAGCGGCGGGCGCGGGACCAGCTGATGCGCCTGTTTTCCAGCCATGTGTCGGCGACGGTCGCGGAGGAGCTCTATCGCCGACAGGCCTCGGCCGGCGACGGTGCGCTGCTTCAGCCCCGGCCCCTGACCGCCACGATCCTGTTCTGCGATATCGACGATTTCACCGCGGTCTGCGAAGGCCTGGAACCGGCCGATCTTGCGGGGTGGCTCAACGGCTATATGGAAGTGATGGTCCGGTGCGTTCGCGACCAGGGAGGCATCGTCAACAAGTTCCTGGGCGACGCTGTCATGGCGGTGTTCGGCGTGCCGGTCCCCCGCGCTTCGGACCAGGAGATCACCGCCGATGCCGCGGCGGCCGTCGAATGCGCGCTCGGCATGGAACGTGACCTGCGGGCCCTGAACCGTTCCTTTGCGGACCGGGGGCTGCCGTCGATCGGGATCAGCATCGGCATCCAGACGGGGGAGGTGATGGCCGGCACCTTCGGCGGGGCCGACCGGATGGAATATACGGTTGTGGGCGATGCGGTGAACACCGCCGCCCGGCTCGAAGCGCTTGCCAAGACGCTGGATCCGAAAGGATCGGCCGTGATCGGCAAGGTCCTTGTCGGGGACAGGACGTGGCAGCGCCTGGGCGGACGCTACCGCGGCATCGCCGCGGGTCCCGTGACGCTGAAGGGGAAGCGGGGCGCGGTCGAGGTCTATAGGGTGGTCGGCCGGCAGGAACCGGCCTGATCATTCGCATTTGCGAGCCGGGATGCCGGCTCAGCCGTCGGCACTCTGCATGACGGCGGCGCCGACGATCTGGCTTCCGACGAACAGCGCCAGCGCGGCCACGACGACGGACGGGCCGGACGGGGTGTCCCACAGGAGCGAGGCATAGATCCCTCCCGTCACCGCCGCCGCTCCGAAGGCGCTGGCCAGCACGGCCATCTGTTCCGGCGTCCGAGCGAACCGGCGGGCCGTTGCCGCCGGCACGATGAGGAGCGCGGTCACCAGCAGGATGCCGACGATCTTCATCGAGATGGCGATCACCACGGCCAGGAGCAGGGTGAACAGAAGTCTCGTCGCCAGAGCGTTGACGCCTTCGGCCCGGGCAAGCTCGTCATGGACTGTGACGGCCAGCATCGGCCGCCAGATCGCCGCCAGGAGCGCCAGGACGACGACCGCGCCGGACCAGATCCAGGCGATGTCGCCGATCCCGATCGCGAGAATGTCACCGAACAGATAGCTCAGGAGATCGATGCGCAGGGTTTCCATCGAAGCGAGCGCCACGAGCCCCAGCGCCAGCGTCGAATGGGAAAGAAGGCCCAGCAGGGTGTCCGTCGCTATCCGGCGCTGTTCCTGCAGCAGCACGATGATGACCGCGAGGATCGAGCAGGTGGCGACGACCCCTACCGTGAGGTCGATGGCGAGCAGGAATCCCAGGGCGACGCCGAGCAGCGCCGAATGGGCAAGGGTATCGCCGAAATAGGCCATCCGCCGCCAGACGACGAAGCAGCCGAGCGGGGCCGCGACGACGGCCACGCCGATGCCGCCCAGAACCGCGCGGACGACGAAGTCGTCCAGAAGGCCGGAGAGCATCATCGGCCCTCCTTGGCGGGGCTGCAGCCGCAGCCGTGAGCGTGCCCGGGCGTACCGCCATGGTCGTGCCCGTCCTGGTGTTCGTGCCCGCGGGCGCGGCGGTCGGAGGGTGCCGCGCCCGGATTGAGCGGCACCACCTCGCCGTCCAGCGTATGACGGTGCGCGTGGGCGTGGCGATAGACCGCCATGCTTGCGGCAGCGCGCGGGCCGAAAAGAGCGCGGTACTCGGGATGCTCGCTCACCGACTCCGGCGTACCGGCGCAGCAGACGTGCCGGTTCAGGCACAGCACCCGATCGGTCGCGGCCATCACGACATGCAGGTCGTGGGAGACGAGGACGATGCCGCAGCCCCGTTCGTCGCGGATCCGGCGGATCAGTTCATAGAGCTCCGCCTGTCCCTGGAAGTCGACATTCTGCGTCGGTTCGTCCAGGACCAGGAGGGAGGGCGCGCGCAGCAGCGCTCTCGCCAGCAGCACGCGCTGCATCTCCCCGCCCGAAAGGGTCTGAACCTGCCGGTCGATGAGCGGACCGGCGCCGAGCTCCTCCAGGCTGGCTTCGATGCTGCGCCGGTCGACGCGGCGGGTCAGCGACATGAGCCGGCTGACGGTGAGCGGCAGCACCGGATCGGCGACCAGCCGCTGCGGCACATAGCCGATTGTGGCTCCGGGCCGGGTCGCGACCGTGCCGGTGAACGGCCGGACGAGGCCCAGGATCGTGCGGACGAGCGTGCTTTTGCCGGCGCCGTTCGGGCCGATGATCGTGACGATCTCACCCGGCTTGATGGACAGGGAGACCCGTTCCAGGGCGACCTTGCGTCCGAATCTGACGCCAATGTTCTCGAGACGCACCAGCGGCGTTGTGTCTGGGGCCGCGCGATTGTCGCGAACCCGGGCGGGGGCCGAGAGGCTCGGCATGGGGGACTCCGGTAAGGCCTGGAAACGGGCAGGCCGCCGAACGGTTCCGGCCCGGGCGGCCTGCAGATCATGTTATACTATAACCTTTCCCGTCCTGTCACCGTTCCCGATCCGAACTTCCGCGCACCGGGCGCCTAATTGTAACGGCCGCGGATCGCCGCGGCGGTTCCGTCCCGTTCCAGGGCGTCGAGGGCTTCCTGGAGACGGTCGATCGTGTCGTCCGCGACGGCCGGATTGCAGGCGAGGCTCAGAACCATGGTGCGGAACCGATGCAGCACCCGCAGGTCGGTCATGCCCTCCTGCCGGGCAAGCCACGGACCCAGGAGGCTCCCCGTCGCCCACAGATCGATCCGTCCGGCGGTCAGAAGCTTGACGTTGTGGCGGTCTTCCGGCGCGGTCAGGACAGTGAACCCGTTCTTCTTCAGGAAATTGGCCGTGGCGTCGCCCCGGTAGCCGCCGATGACATAGGGGCGGGCGGCCTCCAGCGAATCGATCTTGATCGGGCTGTCGGGCCTGGCCAGAAAGACCCAGTCGTTGCTGACCAGCGGTCCCACCCATTTGAACAGGGGCAGGCGGTCCTCCGTCTCGGTCGTGGAGAAGACGCACGCATTGGGGTTCGTCAGCGCCTCGTCATAGGCCCGCTGCCAGGGGAGCATTTCGATCGTATAGCGGCCCACGGCCGCCTTCTCCATCATCGCCCTTACCAGATCCGTGGACATGCCCAGGATCTTGCCGGTCGTCGATTCCGAGAAGTTGAAAGGGGGATATTCCTCGGTCGTCAGACGGATGTAGTGCGAATCGGCAGCGGCAGGCTGAGCCAAGGAAAGCATGAGCGCGAGGGCTGCCAGAGGCACGGCGCACTTGGCCACGGTTCGAAATCCCCCTGCTGCAATACGTTTATTGTTTGACAAAAGAATCTATCAAATTATCCGGTATGCAAGATGATCGGACATGGACGCATCGCCCAAAGGTCCGGCGACAGGGGAGGAGAGCCGTTCATGGGCACGCGGGAGGGCCCTTGACCATCGGGCATGTGACGCATCGGCTATCGCTCAGGCACGCGATCATATCGGTCCTGGCCGCGGCGGTACTCGGGCTCGTGATGACCTTCGCCAGCCTTGCGTTCGACCTTGCGCAGGAGCGGGACCGGATCAGCGCGACCGTCGCTGAGACCGGACGCGCCATGCTGGGGCCTGCGACTCGGGCTGCCTTCGTGCTGGATCCGGCGCTTGCCGAAAGCATCGTCGTCGGCCTCGTCAACAACGGCATCTTCGCCAATGCCCGGATCTACGACGACCATGGCCGGGTCCTGGCCGAGGTCGGGGGACCGTCATCGGCTCACGTCGGGTTGGCCGGCCGGCTACTGCTCCGGGATCTGCACGGCATTCGGGTTCCGCTGATCGTCGAACGGCCGAACCCGGTCTCCGGCGCGCTGGAAAAGCTGGTCGTCGGCAGGCTCATGGCGGATCTCGACGACGGCGCCATCCTCGCCCGCCTGCTCGACCGGGCGGGGACCATGCTGCTGTTCGGGCTGACGCAGACGCTGCTTCTGGGTGTTGTTCTGGTCGTCGTCTACCAATTCCTTCTCTCTCGCCCCATTCTCGCGCTGGCCGAGGACGTGCGGAAGGTCGACCCTCGCGAACCGGCGGCGACGCTGCTGCGCGTGCCGCGCGGTCACGAAAGGACCGAACTGGGCTTCCTGGTCGGAAAAACCAACGCCCTTCTTCGCCAGTTCGCGGCCACCCTCAGGCGCGGCGAGAGGATCCAGGACGAGTTGCGGCGCGAGCGCGCCCATCTCGACAGCATCATGGAAAGCGTGATCGACGCGATCATCACGACCAATTCGGACCTTCGGGTCCAGCGGATCAATCATGCCGCGGTCAGGCTGTTCGGCTACGAGCAGGCGGAGCTGCGCGGACTGCCGATGAGCCATCTCTTCGCCCCGGAGGATTGGTCGGTCGTCGAATCGGCATTCCGTGCCGCCAGCAGCGATCCCAGCCCGGAGGAGGGCGATCACCAGGAGGTCACGGCCCGCGACCGCGACGGGCGGTCCATCCCCGTGTCGATCGGCGTCAGCCGCATGAAATTCGCGTCCGGCCGGAACTTCGTCTGCGTCGTCAGGGACATCACCGCGCGCAAGCTGTCCAAACGCCGCTTGGCGGAAGCCCTGCGCGAGGCGGAGGAGGCCAATCGGGCCAAGTCCCAGTTCCTCGCCACCATGAGCCACGAGCTCCGGACGCCGTTGAACGCGATCATCGGATTCTCCGACATGATTCGCGGCGAGCTGCTGGGACCGGTCGGGGTGCCCGCCTATCGGGAATACGCCCGGGACATCAGCGAAAGCGGCACCCATCTGCTGGCGATCATCAACGACATCCTGGACATCTCGAAGATCGAGGCCGGGCAGGCCCGGATCGAGCCCGAATGGCTGGATGCCGGGCAACTGATCGCGGGCTGCGTCGGGCTGCTGCAGCATCAGGCGGAAGCCGCCGGCGTGCGCGTCACGCAGGAGGTGGAACCCGGTTGCCCCGCGCTCTATGCGGATTCTCGGTCCCTGAAGCAGATCGTCATCAACCTGATGTCCAACGCCATCAAGTTCACGCCCTCCGGGGGGCGGGTCCGGATCTCGATCGGGCCCGGCGCCGATGGCGGCGTCAGGATCGCCGTTGCCGATACCGGCATCGGCATCGCGGAAGAGGATCTCGCCCGGATCTGGCGGCCTTTCGAGCAGGTCGAGAACGCGCTGTCGAGGCGGAAGGGTGGCACGGGCCTGGGCCTGCCGCTGGTCAAGCGGCTGGCGGACCTGCACGGTGCCGAGATCACGATCGAAAGCCGGCTGGGGGAGGGGACTATTGTCGGTATCGAGTTCCCCTGCGCAGCGATCCCCGAGCGGGGACGTGGCGGAGCGCTGACGGTTTCCGGCCGGTAACGCCCGTCACCGGCCGGATTCGAACACCTCGTCCCAGGCAGCGCGGAGCGCCGCGTCGACCTCGTCCATCGTCACGAGCCGGCCGAGATCGACCAGCGACGTCACCCCATGGTCGGAGATTCCGCAGGGAACGATGCCGTTGAAATGCGAGAGATCCGGCTCGACGTTGAGGGCGACGCCATGGAAGGTGACCCAGCGCCGCACGCGGACCCCGATCGCGGCGATCTTGTCCTCGCGGCCGGGCAGTCCGCCCTCGCGGCCCCGGTCGATCCAGATGCCGACCCGCCCGTCCCGCCGTTCCCCGCGAACACCGAAGCGATCCAGGGTCCGGATCAGCCATTCTTCCAGGCTCCAGACGAAATGCCGCACGTCCGGTCCGCGCCGCTTCAGGTCCAGCATGACGTAGGCGATCCGCTGGCCGGGGCCGTGATAGGTGTACTGGCCACCGCGCCCCGCCCGGTAGACCGGGAATCGGTCGGGCTGGAGAAGATCCCGGGAATCGGCGCTGGTGCCGGCGGTGTAGAGAGGCGGATGCTCCAGAAGCCAGACAAGCTCCGGGGCCTCGCCCCGCGCGATCCGCTCGACCCTCGCCTCCATCTCCGCAAGCGCGTCCGGATAGGAGACCGGGGCGTCGCTGATGCGCCATTCGGGGCCGCCGGACGGGCGTTCTTCCGCCTTGGAAGTGGGCTCGGGAAGGGGGGGCAAAAAATCTTCGCCCCCGACCCCCTTCAATTCCTTGATAACGGTCATGCTATTTGCTATCTCCCCTCAGCCTTCAACGCAAGCACCCCGCCGGTGAGGCCGGGTGCTCCGAAGACGACAGTGCGGTCGTGGCGGAATTGGTAGACGCGCAGCGTTGAGGTCGCTGTGGCCGAGAGGCCGTGGAAGTTCGAGTCTTCTCGACCGCACCATTCACCGGGCCAGCCCATCGGATCCATCGCCTCCGGGCGGGATCGGGCGGACCGGTCGCTTTCCTGCAAAATCCCGACGGCAGAGGGCCGAGGCCCGGTCCAATCGGACGCCCCGGCGTTGACGGGGCGCGCTTTGCCGTGCGAAACCAACGGCCATCCTTAAGAAATCAGCCGATTCCACGTCATGAGCGGCAACCGCCTCTACCTATACGATACGACCCTGCGCGACGGCGCGCAGACCCAGGGAGTGGATTTCTCGGTCGCGGACAAGATCGCGATCGCGCGCGAGCTCGACCGAATCGGCATCGATTACATCGAGGGCGGCTGGCCGGGGGCGAATCCGACGGACGATGCCTTCTTCGCCTCTCCGCCTCGGCTGGAGCGGGCGCGATTCACGGCGTTCGGCATGACACGGCGCCCGGGACGCAGCGCCGCCAACGATCCGGGGCTTTCGTCGGTGCTGAATTCCGGCGCTGAGGCCGTGTGCATGGTCGGCAAGACCTGGGATTTCCATGTCGAGGTGGCGCTCGGCATCACGCTGGACGAGAACCTGGAGCTGATCCGGGACAGCATCGAAGAAGCGGCCCGGCGCGGCGAGGCCCTTTTCGACTGCGAGCATTTCTTCGACGGCTACAAGGCCAACCCGGAATTCGCGCTCGCCTGCGCCAAGGCCGCCTTCGATGCGGGCGCCCGCTGGGTCGTGCTGTGCGACACGAACGGCGGCACGCTGCCCCACGAGGTGGAGGAGATCGTGGCCGCGGTTACGCGCGTGATCCCCGGCGACCGCCTGGGCATCCACACCCATAACGACACCGAGAACGCGGTCGCGAACACGTTGGCGGCCGTCAGGGCGGGTGTGCGCCTGGTCCAGGGGACGTTGAACGGTCTCGGCGAGCGTTGCGGCAACGCCAACCTGATTTCGCTGATCCCGACGCTGATGCTGAAGATGGGCTTCGAGACCGGGATCACCAGGGAGGGGCTCGCGGGACTCACGCGGCTCAGCCGCTGGTTCGACGATCACCTGAACCGGACGCCGCTGCAAGGAGCCGCCTATGTGGGCGAGAGCGCCTTCGCCCACAAGGGCGGGCTTCACGTCTCGGCGGTGGAGAAGGATCCCCGGTCCTACGAGCATGTCGCGCCCGAGTCGGTCGGTAACCGCCGCCGGATCCTCGTCAGCGACCAGTCGGGCCGTTCCAACCTTCTGGCCCGCTTGCGCGACATCGGAATCGAGGTCGAGCCGTCCGACCCCAAGCTGGGCCGCCTGCTGGAACTGGTGAAGACCCGCGAATACGAGGGCTATGCCTATGACGGGGCCGAGGCCAGCTTCGAGCTGCTGGTCCGGCGCATGCTGGGCCAGGTTCCCGATTATTTCGAGCTGAAGCGCTTCTCGGTCACGGATGAGCGCCGGTTCAACGCCAAGGGCGAACTGGTGACCGAGAGCGAGGCCAGCGTGAAGGTCCGCGTCGGGAACGAGATTCGGCATACCGTCGCGGAAGGCAACGGGCCCGTGAACGCGATCGATCTCGCCCTGCGCAAGGCGCTCGAGCCCAGCTATCCGCAGCTCCGGGAAATGCGCCTGGTCGACTATCGCGTCCGGATCCTGAAGGCGACCGACGCCTCCGGGGCCATGCCGCGGGTTCTGATCGAGAGCGCGAACGGCGTTAGCGAGCGCTGGGCGACGATTGGGGTGTCCACCAATATCATCGATGCCTCCTTCGATGCGCTGGGCGACAGCTTCATCTTCAAGCTTTTCAAGGACGGCGTTGCGCCTGTGTGATCATGGCTGACGAGGATTACCCGTCCGGGGACGCTGCAGGCCGCCTGCCGCCCAACCAGGCGCTGCTGCCGCCGCGACGATGGCCGGTCGTCGGGGAGAGCGCGCCGCGCCCGTCCGACATGCCCTGGACAATCACCTTGGCGGGGCTGGTCGACAGGCCGGTCTCGATCCCGCTCGACGAGCTGCGCGCCTGGCCGCGGCGCCGATACACGGTCGACATCCATTGCGTCACCCGATGGTCGAAGCTCGACATGGAGTTCGAGGGTCTGGACCTTGCCGAGCTGCTGGCCCGGGCCGGAGTTTCGCCCGATGCCCGCTTCGCCTCATTCGTTGCCCGCAGCGAACGGAACCATTCGACCTCGCTGCCGCTGGAGACGGCCCTTTCTCTTGGAGCCTTCGTCGCGCTGGGAGTGCAGGGCGGGCCGCTGCCGGAGGAGCATGGCGGCCCCGTGCGTATGGTCGTGCCCGGTCGCTATTTCTACAAGAGCGTGAAGTGGCTTGAGCGGATCGAGCTGCTGGCGGAGGACCGGCTGGGCTATTGGGAAGGCGAGACGGGCTACCACAACAACGCCGATCCGTGGCGCGAGGAGCGCTACATCGTCGCCGGGGTGAGGAAGCTCGAACTCAAGGCGCTGGTCCAGGCCCGGGACTTCTCCGGCCGCGATCTGCTGTCGGTGCAGGCGGACCGCATGGACCTGCGGGGGCTGAACGCCAGGAAAGCGGTCCTGCGCAACGCGTCCTTCCGCCGGGCGGACCTCTCGGGGGCCGATTTCGCCGGCGCCAATCTTTCGAACGGGCATCTCGAGGGCGCGGATCTCCGCGGGGCGGTCTTCAGGGGCGCGGATCTCGAAGGCGCCAATTTCCGCGGCGCCGATCTGCGCGGGGCGGATTTCAGCGGCGCCAGCCTCTTCGGGGCCTCCTTCTGCCCGGAGCCGGAAGACCGGGAGGCGTGGGGCGAAGCCAGGCTGGACGGATCGACGCGCATCGAACCGGAGCAGCTCGAGAAACTGTCGGATGCGCAGGCGGCGTTCCTGACGCGCGCGCTTGGCTGGAGAGCATGAGATGGCCGGAACGGATTCGACCAGGGCGCCGGTGACCGGTGGCCCCGCCATCATCCTCGTCGATCCGCAGCTGGGCGAGAATATCGGGACGACAGCAAGGGCCATGCTGAACTGCGGGCTCACCGATCTCCGCCTGGTGCGGCCGAGGGACGGCTGGCCGAACGCCCATGCGCAGCGCGCCGCATCGGGCGCCGACATCGTGCTGGAGGGCGCCCGCCTCTACGACCGGACCGAGGATGCGATCGCCGACCTGTCCCGCGTCTACGCGACGACGGCGCGGCACAGATACATGACCAAGACGGTCGTAACCCCGCGGGAGGCGGCGCTGGAGATGCGCCGGGTCGGGGACGGCACGGGCGTGCGCTGCGGCGTCCTGTTCGGGCGCGAGCGCACGGGGCTCGAGAACGACGATGTCGCGCTTGCCGACGCGATCCTGACGGTGCCGCTCAACCCCGGCTTCACCTCGCTGAACCTGGCGCAGGCGGTCCTGTTGATCGGCTATGAATGGTTCACGTCGGGCGACGCGACGCCGCCGCGCTACCGGACCGACGGCGACCAGCCGCCCGCGACGAAGGAAGAGCTGATCAACCTCTTCGAACATCTGGAGCGCGAGCTCGACGAGGCCGATTTCTTCCGGGCGGCGGACAAGCGGCCGTCCATGGTCAGGTCGATCCGCAATCTGCTGCAGCGGACGGCTCCCACGGCACAGGAGGTCCGGACGCTTCACGGTATCGTTACGGCTCTGTCGGGGCGGCGCAAGGACGGACGCCCGCGCGGGCGGAAGGCCGGCGAGGCGTCCTGACCCGGAGCGCTCGGTTTCTGTCGGGAGCGGTGCGTGCCGACAAAGCCGCATCGGCCGTATAGGGAAATCGTATTCGACGGCGCCACCGATTCGACCATCGACCCAAGCGGCGTAGCCGTTTGGGAAAAGGACGTGGACGGTTACAGCGCCAGTCTCGGGCTCTATGGCGGACGAGACGCGCTGAGCTACATGGATTACGGCGTGTGGGCGAACGAGCAGAGCGATGGCACCGTTGCCGTCGGGTTCGGCGTCGGCGGCCTGGAGACGCGCCCCGAAAATATCCCGACGACCGGCACCGCAACCTACGACGGCGGTGTGATTGGAATCGCGGTCAACGACGGCGGGGCTTATAGCGTCCTGGGCGATGTCAGCATGACCGCAGACTTCGCTACCGGTGAGGTTAATGGCACTTTCACCAACATGTTTGCCGTCAGCACTAGCGCGCCCGTGGCCACGGCGTGGAACGACATCACGTTCAATGCCAATATTGCTGCTGGCACGAACGAATTCTCGGGTACGACTGCGGTTACCGGAGGCAATGTCAATCCGGGTGGCCTCGACGCCGGGGCAACCGGTGACATTGGTGGTAAGTTCTTCGGCCCCGGGGCCGAAGAGGTGGGGGGCGCCTGGACGATCAGCGACGGCACGACGTCGGCGGCGGGCTCGTTCGACGCCAAGCAGTAATTCCGATCCGCGGACCGGGACGCCTCTTGGACACCGGGGAGGCGCCCTGTTTTCACGTGCCGGGGCCCGGAGTTCCGGCGCGCCCTCCCAGACTTTCACCACGTGGCATGATGCGCGGAAGCCTGGTCGGCTGTCTCCTTGGGCTATGCGCGGGCGCTCCGCTGCCGAGCGTCGCCGGGACCTCGAGCGGTCCCGCCCCTGACGCAGCCAGGGCCGAAGAAGTTTTCGAGATACGCGCTGTTCGGCCCATCAAGGCTCTCATGCTCGCGGGTAGGATCCCCGAGGCAAAGGCGCTCTTGGTCGAGATGCGCGCGCGGCATCCGCAGTCGCAGGAAATGGCCTTCTGTTCGGACAGATCGCGGTCCACGAGGGCGATTATGACCAGGCGATCGCGCTCTTTCGCGAAATGCTGGCGCGCGAGCCGAACCTCGCTCGCGTCCGCCTGGAACTGGGCCGCGCCTTCTTTTCTGAAGGAAGACGACGAGAATGCGGAGTACCAGTTTCGGTATGCGCTGGCGGGCAATCTGCCCCCGGCCGTGGTGACGAATGTCGAGGGCTACCTGGAACGGATCCGACGCCGCAAGCGATGGGCGATCGACCTTGCGGTCAGTGTCGCTCCGGACAGCAACGTCAACGCGGCTCCGGCCATCCAGACCATCGATCTGTTCGGGCAGACCTTCACCCTTTCGGACGACGCGCGCGAGCGGTCCGGTATCGGACTCAGCGCCTCCCTGGGCGCGCAGGCCTATCACCCGCTGACGGATGGCGCTCAGTTCCGGGTCGGCGTAAACAGCTGCACGAGCGAGTACGCCAACAGCGATTTCGACGATTACGTGCTCCCCGGATTCGCGGGGCCGCGTTTCGTCTTCTCCGATGGAGACCTCAGCGTTCTTGCGACCGTGAACCGGCGCTGGTATGGCGGCGAACCCTACAGTCGTGCGGTCGGTTGGCGCATCGAAGCTACGCGTCGGATCACGTCCCGGTGGGCGTTGGGCGGGGCCGCCGAGTGGCAGGACGTCCGGTACGATGCCAATCCGTTTGCGGACGGCCCGCTGATCACGGCGAACGCCAGCATCAGCTATGCGCTCACTCCAAGCAGCTTCGTGCGCGCCCTGGCCGGAGTGGCGCGCGAGCGCGCCAAGGCGGAGGCCCTCCGCAATACGTCGTTCCGGATCGGCCTGGGATACCACCAGGATCTGCCGTGGGGAATTTCCGCCTACGTCCAGCCCGAAATCATCACGACCGAATACGATGCCCCGGGGATGGCTTTCGGAGAGACGCGGAGGGACCGTCTGATCCGTCTGCGCACCAGTCTGATGAACCGACGCTGGCAGGTGTTCGGCTTCGCGCCTGTGCTGAGCCACATCTACAGCTACCGCGAGTCCACCATAGGTCTCTACGACTAGAACCGTTACCGGTTCGAGATCGGGGCGACGCGGCAGTTCTGAAATCCTGCCGGTAACGCTGACGCGTATCGGGGCGTCCGGCCTCTCGCCAGGACGTTCTGCTGGGCGAGCGGCGTTGACTTCGCGGCCGGCCCGGCTATAGTGCGCGCCTCTCTTCCCAGGAAGGCGGGAACGGCACCGGACCGGTTTTGCGGTCCGCGACGACGTTGCCCCGTCCTGTCGGCGCAGCCGTGCCTGGACAGGAACTACTGGGACAATGGCATGACCCCGTTAGGGGGCGACAAAGAAAGGTTCAGCTTATGTCCAAGCGTTTGAATTCGAAGCACAAGATTGACCGCCGCCTTGGCCTCAATCTCTGGGGCCGGGCCAAGAGCCCGATCAACAAGCGGGAATACGGTCCCGGCCAGCATGGTCAGCGCCGCAAGAAGCCGACCGATTTCGGCACGCAGCTGATGGCCAAGCAGAAGCTGAAGGGCTACTACGGCAATATCGGCGAAAAGCAGTTCCACAAGTACTATCAGGAAGCGGTGCGCCGCCGTGGCGACACGGGCGAGAACCTGATCGGCCTGCTGGAGCGCCGCCTGGATGCTGTCGTCTACCGCCTGAAGTTCGTCCCCACGGTTTTCGCGGCCCGTCAGTTCATCAACCACGGCCACATTCTGGTCAACGGCAAGCGCGTCAACATCGCCTCCTACCAGGTCAAGGAAGGCGACGTGATCGAGCTGCGCCAGAAGTCCCGGGAACTGCCCCTGGTGCTCGAGGCCGTCGCGTCCGGCGAGCGTGACGTTCCGGACTACCTGGAAGTCGACCACAAGGAGATGAAGGGCAGGTTCATCCGCACGCCGCAGCTGGCCGATGTCCCCTATCCGGTCCAGATGGAGCCGAACCTGGTCATCGAGTTCTACTCCCGCTGATTGCTGGAGCCGGAACCGGAAAGGCCGCCCGAGAGGGCGGCCTTTTCTCGTTCAGGGCCATGTGCGGCCCGCCGGGTGTGTCAGCGCGGATCCCTGGTCGGGGCGCGCATGACCTGTCCCCGCAGAAATTCCAGCGCCCAGCCTCCGGCGAGGGCGACCGCGGGATTGAAGAGAACGGTCAGGAGCGCGGTCAGCCCGATCGCGGGCCAGCAGGCCGGGCGGGCGTCGAACAGCCGCCTGGACAGGGCGAGATCGGCGCCAGCGACCAGAAGAAGGGCGCCGACCGCAGGCAGCGGAACCATGGCCAGGATTTCGGCTGCGGCCGCGGAGAAGCCGAAGGCCAGGATCAGGAGGAGCGCGCCCAGCAGGGCGGGGGCGGCGCCGGTGCGGGCGCCGAAGCGGTATTGCGCCTGGAGACCCCCGGCCCCGTGACACATCGGCATGGCGCCGAGCGGGGCGAGCAGAAGATTGGCAAGCCCCGTCGAGAGCGACAGGTTGCGTTCGGTCACCCGGGCCGATTGCCGGGGAAACAGATCCCGTGACAGGGCTGCCGTCACGATCACGGCATTGGTGAGCGTGAGCGGGATCTGGGGGAGGACAGCCGCGCCGATCGCGTGCGGGAACGACTCCCAGGACGGCAGGGACGGGGCCGGCCACTGCCAGCCGTGCGCGATGTGCCCGGGAGGGGAGACGAGGCCCGTCATCCAGCCGGCGAGCACTGCCAGAAGCACGGCCAGCGGCGCTGCGGGGCATCGCGGGACGCGCATGAGGACGAGGAGCAGGGCGAGCATCGCCATGCCGTACCATGGCTGGCCGGACAGAAGCTCCAGCCCCAGGCTTCCCATTGTCAGGCCAAGCCCCAACTGCAGGCCGGCCGTGATCGACTGGGGAATGACCCGGGCGATCCGGGCGATGACGCCCGTCATGCCCAGCACCAGCATCACAAGGCCCAGGACGACTCCCGCGGCCGCAAGCTCACCCGCGTCCAGTCCTTCGGTGACCAGGACGGCCGCGACGGCCTTCATCGGCTGGACGGCCATGGGCAGGCCGTAGAACAGGCCGGAGGCGATCAGAAAGATGCCGAAGCCGAAGAGGATCCCGAACGGGGCGATTCCGGCAACCGTTATCGCGCCGAGCGCGTAGGGAAGAAAGGTACCGAGATCGCCGAACGCCCCGCCCAAGTCACCCGAAAGGCGGGTCGGACGGCGTCCGGTGCGGGGGCGTCCGCTCACGGCGCACCTTCCCGGGGAACCGGTGTCGCTCGATGGGAAACCCGCTCCGCCCTGCCGGCGCTCGTGTCGCTCATGCCCCGGTGTCCTCCGCTGTCGTCCCGGTTCGTTCCGGGAAGGCTCTTTCGGAGGATAGTGCCGGACTTGCGCAAAATGTGCGAGAGGCTGCGGCGGACCGGGGGCCTTGCCCGCGGACCGGAAATCCCGTCTCAGACCGCGTAGCCGGCCGGCCGCTGCCTGCGGTAGGTGCTGATCGCGTCCCAGCTGTATAGCAGCAGCGCCGCCCAGATGAAGCCGAAGGTCACGAGGTTTCCGGCCGTGAATGGCTCTCCATAGATGGCCACGGCAAGGAGCAGCTGCACGGTCGGGGCCAGATATTGCATCAGCCCGATCGTGGACAGGGACAGGCGCTGTGCACCGATCATGAAGAGCACGAGAGGTGCGCCGGTAATGACGCCGGCCGCGATGAGCAGCAGGTCCATCCCGACATTGCCGGCCAGGAACTGCCCGGTTCCCTGGGCGGCCAGATAGATCAGATAGGCGGCTGCCGCCGGCAGAAGCAGAAGCGTCTCGACCAGCAGTCCGACATAGGGATCGACGGCGGCCCGCTTGCGGAACAGGGCATAGAACCCGAAGCTGAACGCAAGCATCAGCGAGACCCAAGGCACCGCCCCGTAGACCGCGACCTGATAGCCGACGCCGATGCAGGCCAGCCCGACCGATAGGGACTGCCTGCGGTTCAGCCGTTCGGACAGGAACAGCATGCCCAGGAGGACATTGACCAGCGGATTGATGAAATAGCCCAGGCTCGCCTGCAGGATGTGCCCTTCCAGGACGGCGTAGATGTAGATCAGCCAGTTGCTGCTGATGAGGGCTGTCGTCGCCAGATAGACCGCAAGCCTGCGCGGCCGCGCCAGCTCGGCGATCACCTCCCGGGTGCGGCCCATGGCCGCGATGACGCAGGCGATCAGGATGACCGTCCAGACGACACGGTGCGCCAGGATCTCGACCGGGCCGGCGGCGCCGACCGCCTTGAAATAAATCGGTGCGAGACCCCAGGCCAGGAAGGCGCACAAGGCCGCGGCGAACCCGGCAAAGGGCTGTTCGCGCCCGGAAGCGCTCGTGGAACTTGGCCTCGCAGTGACGGGCATTTCGGTTCAGGCTCGGTTTCGGGGCGTGGACGGCTCCCATGCCGTCGGCTCGCATGGCTGCGTGTTCGTCTCCTTCCAGAGGGATCGGAACGGCCCTGGGGATCGGATCGAAAAGGGCGGGCCGAAGCCCGCCCCGAATTCTCCGAAGTTGCTCCGGGATCAGCCCTGCGGCTGGAACGGAATGTTCTTGGAGGACAGAAGCTCTTCCAACTCGCCCGACTGGTACATTTCCCGAACGATGTCGCAGCCGCCGACGAACTCGCCCTTCACGTAGAGCTGGGGAATCGTCGGCCAGTTGGAGAAGTCCTTGATGCCCTGGCGGAGGCTGGGGTCCATGAGGACGTCGATGCCCTTGAAGGGCACGCCCAAATGGGTCAGCACCTGGACGACGGCGGCGGAGAAGCCGCACTGGGGAAACACAGGCGTGCCTTTCATGTAAAGCACGACGTCATTAGCCCCGATATCGTTCCTGATGCGCTCGAAGACGGGGTTTTCCATCGTGGAGGTCATGTCCAACTTTCCTTGGGCCGCGCCATGCGCGGCGTTTCCGGGATGTCTCAGGCGTCCGGCGCGGCCGTCTGGAGGGCGAGCGCATGAAGCTCGCTGCCCATCCGGCCCTGAAGCGCCTGATAGACCATCTGATGCTGCTGGACCCGCGTCTTGCCCGCGAAGGAGGGGCTGACGACATAGGCGGCATAGTGGTCGCCGTCTCCGCGCAGGTCCTCAATCCGGACCTCGGCGTCCGGAATGCCTTCCTTGATCAAGCGGGAGATTTCCGCCGGATCCATCGCCATTTTCAATGTCCCTTCGTCGCCGTCCCGTAATCAGCCTGCCATGTAGGCCGGGAGCCATTCTTCGTTGACTCGCTTCAGATCTGCAACCGATATGGCGACTTCCCCGGAAACTGTCAACGCGGCCCCTCCGGTGCGCCCGATCACCCGGGCCGGCACTCCGGCGCTTTCCGCGGCGGCGAGCAGCGATTCGGGCTCGGAGGTCGTCAGGACGTAGCGCCCCTGATCCTCGCCGAAGAGGAAACCGGCTTCGACCGGAACGTCGAGGGTGGCGCCGATCCCGCCGGCAATCGCCATTTCCGCGACCGCGACCAGGAGGCCGCCATCGCTCACGTCGTGGCAGGTGGTGATCCGGCCGCTTTCGATCTGAGCGCGCACGAAATCGCCGTTCCGGCGCTCCGCCGCAAGGTCGACCGGCGGGGGCGCGCCGTCCTCGCGGCCGTGGATCTCCCTGAGATACAGGGAGGCGCCGACATGGCCGCCCGTCGCGCCGATCAGGACGATGGTCTCGCCCTCCGCCTTGAAGGGGATGCTGGCCCGACGGGACAGGTCCCGAAGGAGACCGACCCCACCGATCGCCGGCGTCGGCAGGATCGCCTCGCCGTTGGTCTCGTTGTAGAGCGAGACATTGCCGGAGACGACCGGGAAGTCCAGCGCCCGGCAGGCGTCCGCCATGCCCTGGATCGCGCCGACGAACTGTCCCATGATCCGCGGCTTTTCCGGATTGCCGAAGTTCATGTTGTCGGTGATGGCGAGCGGGGTTGCGCCGACTGCCGTCAGATTCCTCCACGCCTCGGCCACTGCCTGGGCGCCGCCGCGAACCGGGTCGGCCAGGACGTAGCGCGGCGTGCAGTCGGTCGTGATCGCAAGCGCCTTACCCGTGCCGTGGACGCGCACCACGGCGGCGTCACCCCCCGGTCCGGCGACCGTGTCTCCCATGACCGTGCCGTCATACTGCTGCCAGATCCAGGCCTTGGAGGCCAAGTCCGGGCAGCCCATGAGCTTCAGAAGGACCTGGTCCAGGGAGGCCGGCAGCGGCGCATCGCCGGCCGAGATCTCGGGTCGGGCCGGGCTCGGCTCCCAGGGGCGGTCGTATTCGGGCGCATTGCCGACCAGGGGGGCCACCGGAATGTCGGCGGCGACCTCGCCATGCATCTTGATGACCAGCCGGCCCGTGTCGGTCACTCGGCCGATGACCGCGAAGTCCAGTTCCCACTTCTCGAAGATCGCCCGCGCCTCGTCCTCGCAGCCGGGCTTCAGCACCATCAGCATGCGCTCCTGGCTTTCGGAGAGCATGATCTCGTAGGGCGTCATGCCGGTCTCGCGCTGCGGTACCAGGTCGAGATTGAGCTCGACGCCGCAGCCGCCCTTGTCGGACATCTCGACCGATGAGGAGGTGAGGCCGGCGGCCCCCATGTCCTGGATGGCGATGATCGCATCCGTCGCCATCAGCTCGAGGCAGGCCTCGATCAGCAGCTTCTCGGTGAACGGGTCGCCGACCTGGACGGTCGGCCGCTTCTCTTCGCTGTCCTCCGAGAATTCGGCCGAGGCCATGGTCGCCCCGTGAATACCGTCGCGGCCGGTCTTGGATCCGACATAGACGATCGGGTTACCGATGCCGGCTGCGGCCGAATAGAAGATCCGGTCGGCCGGCGCGATCCCGACGGTCATGGCGTTGACCAGGATGTTGCCGTTATAGGCCGGGTGGAAATTGGTCTCCCCGCCGACCGTCGGCACGCCCACGCAGTTGCCGTACCCGCCGATGCCGGCGACCACCCCGGCCAGCAGATGGCGCGTCTTCGGATGATCGGGGCTGCCGAACCTGAGCGCGTTCATGTTGGCGACCGGCCGGGCGCCCATGGTGAAGACGTCACGCAGAATGCCGCCCACGCCCGTCGCTGCGCCCTGATAAGGTTCGATGAACGACGGATGGTTGTGGCTCTCCATCTTGAAGATGGCCGCCTGGCCGTCGCCGATATCGATCACGCCGGCGTTCTCGCCCGGTCCGCAGATCACCCAGGGCGCCTTCGTCGGAAGCGTCTTCAGCCACTTCTTGGAGGACTTGTACGAGCAGTGCTCCGACCACATGACCGAAAAGATGCCGAACTCGGTCAGGGTCGGCTGGCGCCCCATGATCTTGAGCATGAGCGCGTATTCATCCGCGCTCATCCCGTGCTGGGCAGCGAACTCGGGGGTGACGGCGGTTTCCTGGGTCATCGTTTCCACGCTTACGACAAGGCTTCGACAAGGCTATCGAACATGCGCTTGCCGTCGGCAGGGCCCAGCGCCGGGTCGGACGCGCGCTCGGGGTGGGGCATCATCCCCAGCACGTTGCGCCGCTCATTGTAGATTCCCGCGATATCGTTCACGGAGCCGTTCGGATTATCGACATAGCGGAAGGCGATCTGCCCGTTGTCCTCCAGCCGCTTCAGCGTGTCGGGGTCGGCGAAGTAGTTGCCGTCGTGATGGGCGATGGGGAACCGCACCACCTCGCCCGCCCGGTAGCGGGAGGTGAAAATGCTGTTCGTGGCCTCGATCCGCAGCGCCTGCTGCCGGTGGATGAACTTCAGGCTGGCATTGCGCATCAGCGCGCCGGGCAGAAGGCCCGATTCGGTGAGGATCTGGAAGCCGTTGCAGATGCCCAGAACGGCGACGCCCCGTTCGGCCTGGGCCTTCACCGCCTGCATGACCGGCGAGGTGGCGGCCATGGCGCCGGCCCGCAGATAGTCGCCGTAGGAGAAGCCGCCGGGAACCACGATCAGATCCAGATCCGGAAGCTCCGTTTCGCGATGCCAGATCATGGCCGGCTTGCGGCCCGTCGCCCGCTCCAGGGCGTCGGCGGCGTCGCGGTCGCAGTTGGAGGCGGGAAAGACGATGACTGCGGCCTTCATGGGCGAGGGTCCTGGAAAGGCTGGAATGACGGGCGCGGTCCCGGGACGTGGCGCCCGCGCGCCGGAAGCCGCCGGAGAGCCGACGTATCAGCGGATCTCGATGGCGTAGGACTCGATGACCGGGTTGGCGAGCAGCGCCTTGCACATCTGCTCGACATGGGCACGGGCCTTTTCGGGGTCGCTTTCGTCCAGGTCCAGCTCTATCAGCTTGCCCTGCCGGACTTCACCGACCCCTTCGAAGCCCAGGCCGCGCAGGGCAGTGCCGATCGCGCGGCCCTGGGGATCCAGGACACCGTTCTTGAGGGTGATCTCGACGCGAGCCTTCACGATGCTGCCTGACCTTCCTTGCCGTCCTGTCTGATTTCCGTCACCTCGCCCTCAGGCAGGATGCCAAGGCGTCGGGCAACTTCGCGATATGCATCCTCGACCCGGCCCAGATCGTGACGGAACCGGTCCTTGTCCATCTTCTCGTTGGTGGTGACGTCCCACAGCCGGCAGTTGTCCGGGCTGATTTCGTCGGCGAGGACAATGCGCATGTCGCCATGCTCGTTGTAGAGACGCCCGAACTCGAGCTTGAAGTCGACAAGCTTCAGGCCGATGCCGAGGAACAGCCCCGAGAGATAGTCATTGACCCGGAGCGAGAGGGACATGATGTCGTCCAGGTCCTGCGGGGTCGCCCAGCCGAAGGCGGTGATGTGCTCTTCCGAGATCATCGGGTCGCCCAACTCGTCGGACTTGTAATAGTACTCGACGATCGACCGCGGCAGCGCCGTGCCCTCGGCCACGCCGAAGCGCTTGGAGAAGCTGCCCGCGGCGATGTTCCGGACCACGACCTCGATCGGGATGATCTCGACCTCGTAGACCAGCTGTTCCCGCATGTTGAGGCGCCGCATGAAATGCGTCGGGACGCCGATCTCGTTGAGGCGGGTCATCAGGTACTCGGAGATGCGGTTGTTCAGCACCCCCTTCCCCGAGATGGTCCCCCGCTTCTGATTGTTGAAGGCCGTGGCGTCGTCCTTGAAGTACTGAACCAGGGTTCCGGGCTCAGGGCCTTCGAACAAGACCTTGGCCTTGCCCTCGTAAATCCGCCTGCGACGGCTCATCTTACTTTGCCTTCCGAACAAGAGGGGCCCGCCAGACCCGTGGCACCCATTCCGGGTTCATATAGCAATTCCGGATCGTCATCTCAATCAAGCCGGCGTCGGGCCTGATCTGCCTCTAGGACAGGGCGACTTCACGCCATTCGGGCTCCTCGTGACGGCGCATCTCCGTGAAGCGCCACACCGGTCGCCGGCCGATCTGCTCGGGGCCCGGCAGGGCGATCAGGCTGGACGAGGTGGTGGCGAAGCCGCTTCCGGTCTCGATGCGCATGGCGCCCGCAGGGCCGTCTTCTGACGAATGCTCGCGCGAATTCAGAAGATCCTCCCATGCGCGCCAGTCCCCGGCTTCGGGGTCCGGCGCCGGCGCCGCTTCGAATCTCGGCAGATACCACCGGATCCGCGGATTGCCCGGGTCGTTGCGATCGTCGGCGCAGATCATGGAGAATCCGTCCGGCAGCGGCATGACTTCCACGAAGCCTCGGCCGGTGCCGCGGTTCACGATCCAGTAGGCGTCCCGATTGTCGGCCACCACCATGTTGAACGGGCGATAGGCGAGGGCATTGAGCTCCGCCAGCGCCATCGCCGCATCGCTCGCGTCGGCATGGTCCAGGGCCTCCAGCACGAGTTCGCCCCTGGACCGCTTGCCCTCCATGGGGCCCAGGGTGCCGCGCCGGTTCATGATGGCGGCGACGACACCCTCGTCGTTGAGGGCGAGCCAGGACCCGCCCGCCAACTCGTCAAACCCGCCGACGACTTCGTGCCGGTCCGGCCAATGGCGTGCCGGCGGCAGCCAGGACCGGTCACGCATCTCGTCCCGGTTCGCGGCGATGATGACCGGCCATGGATGAATGGGGCGGCGAAGGATCACGAAACTGCACATGCGTGAATATCCGGATGGTTTCGGCCGGGCGGACTCCTGGATGACCTGACACTGGCCCCGATATATAAGGGATCTGATCGGCCCGTGCGCCATTCTGGCGTCGGCGGGTGTGGACAGGAAGGATGGAAAGCAGACCGCATGAGCACCTTCGACGATCGTGAGAAAAGCTTCGAAGCTCAGTACAAGCATGATCAGGAGCTTCTTTTCCGCATCCAGAACCGACGGAACCGGCTGCTCGGCCTGTGGGCAGCAGAGTTGATGGGCATGAAGGGCGAGGACGCAGCCGCCTACGCGCGGGAGGTGGTCGCCGCCGATATGGAGCGGCCGGGCGACATGGACGTGCATGACAAGGTCTACGCCGATCTGAAGGAGCACAAGGTCGATCTCAGCGACCATCGGCTTCGTCGGAAGATGGATGAACTGTTCCAGGTTGCCCGCGACCAGATCATGACCGAAACCCGCCAATAGCCGGCGGCGGCAGCGGCGTCGCGGCCGTGGATCTGCGCAAGCCAGTCATCTTCGTCACGGGCGCCGCGACGCTTGCCCTGGAGCTGGTCGCCTCCAGGGCGATGACGCCCTATTTCGGCGTCAGCCTCTTCATTTGGGCGGGCATCCTGTCGACGACCCTGGTCTGCCTCGCCACCGGCTACTGGCTGGGAGGGGCCGTGGCCCGCCGGGCCGGACCGGCCGGCGCGAATGCCCTGTTCGCCACCGCACCGGCCGTGGCCGGGCTGCTGCTGGGAATGGCGGCGGCCGTCTATCCCGATCTGTTCCCGGGTCTTGCACGTCTGCATCTGGCCCTGGGAAGCGTCCTCGCCTGCGCGGTGCTCCTGGGCCCCGCGCTGATCGCGCTGTCGGCCATGAACCCGCTGCTGGTCGCGGCGCTCAGGCCGGAGAAGGGGCAGGCCGGCGATGCCGGAGCGGGCGCCGTCTTCGCCTGGTCGACCTTCGGATCGGTCGCGGGGGTGGCGGTCGCGGCCGCCGCCCTCATCCCCAATCTCGGAAACTTCCACAGCGTTCTGGCGATCGCTGGGCTGCTGGGCGCGCTGTCGCTGCTTGGCGCCCTGTCGTCCGGCATGGACGGGCGCTGGCGACGCCGGGCGGCCTGGTCCGGCGCCGGCGCAGTCGTTCTGGTCCTTGCTCTGCTCATGCTCTCGGCGGCCGAACGGCGGGCGCTCGAATCCGGCGCCGGCCGGCTCGGCTACCGCATCGTCGAGACCGTTCCGACCGGCTTCGGCTCGCTCAGGGTCGTCGATATCGGCCGTGACCTGGCGGGACCGCCGGAGGAGATCCAGCGATTCCTGCTGGCCGACGGCATGAACATGGGGGCGGAGGATCTGGCCGGCCGCCCGACAGTCGCCTTCGCTTACGCGCTGGAAGCGATCGCGCTCGGCCACCCGGCGCCCCGCACGGCGCTGATGCTGGGGCTCGGCATGGGCAGCGTGCCGGACCTGCTGACCGCGCGCGGGATCGAGGTCGACGTGGTCGAGATCAACCCGGCAGTGGTCGACCTGGCGGAGCGCCATTTCGGCTTCGACCGGTCGAGCGTGACCCTTTACCTGGAAGACGCGCGGCTGTTCGCGCGACGCTGTCCGCGCCGGTACGACGCCGTACTGATCGACCTCTTTTCCGGGGACGGGATACCGGACCACCTGGTCACGGCCGAGTTCTTCGCGGATCTGAAGCGGAACTGTCTCGCGCACGGGGCGGTAATCGGCTTCAACACCTTGTACGGGCCGTCGGCGCCTCCGGCCCGGTCGGTGCTGGTCGGCACCATCGTCGACAGCTTCGGCCCGGCCGCCGTCATGCGCGACGGGGGGCGGGCCGATGCGGTAGGAAACGCCTATGTGGCCGTCCCGCCGACAAGCTATCGGACAGATGTCTTCCGGGCGGCGCCGCCGCCGGTGCGTGAGCGGCTCGAGCGCGCCTTCGCCGATCCGGTCGTGGTCACGACGGCCGATTTCCCGCCGCGGACCGCCCTGACCGACGACTTCAACACCTATCCATATCGCGCCATGGGCGACCAGATCGCCTATCGGCGGTCGGTCGTCCGGGCGTTGCCGCCGGCCCTTCTCGTCAACTGACCGGCGGCGCCTGGATCATTCGACGAATACGCGCGCGAAGACCGCGTCCACATGCTTCGTGTGGTAGGCAAGGTTGAACAGCTGGGCCAGCTGGTCCTTGGTCAGGTAGCGGGCGATCTCCTCGTCCGCCTGCAGGAGGTCGAGGAACCGGCCCTCGCCCGCCCAGACCGGCATGGCGTTGCGCTGCACGGCGCGGTAGGCGTCCTCCCGGCTCATCCCCGCCTGGGTGAGGGCGAGCAGCACGCGCTGGGAGAAGACGAGCCCGCCCAGCTGCTCGAGATTGCGGCGCATCGCCTCCGGATAGACGACGAGCTTTTCGACCACATTCGCCAGCCGGGCCAGCGCGAAGTCCAGGGCGATCGTGGCATCCGGTCCGAATACGCGCTCGACCGAGGAATGGCTGATGTCGCGTTCGTGCCAGAGCGTCACGTTCTCGAGCGCGGGCGTCACCGCCGCCCGGACGATGCGGGCTAGGCCCGTCAGGTTCTCCGTCAGGACCGGGTTCCGCTTATGGGGCATCGCCGAGGAGCCCTTCTGGCCCGGCGCGAAGAATTCTTCCGCCTCGCGCACTTCGGTGCGCTGCAGGTGCCTGATCTCCGTCGCCAGGTTCTCGACGGAGGCCGCGATCACGCCCAGGACCGAGAAGAACATGGCATGGCGGTCGCGCGGGATGACCTGGGTCGAGATCGGCTCGACGGCAAGGCCCATCTTCTCGGCCACATGCGCCTCGACCCGCGGGTCGATGTTGGCGAAGGTGCCGACCGCGCCCGAAATGGCGCAGGTCGCGATCTCCCGACGCGCCGCCTCGAGCCGCTGCCGGTTGCGCTTGAACGCGGCGTAGTGGCCGGCAAGCTTGAGCCCGAAGGTGGTCGGCTCGGCATGAATGCCGTGGCTGCGCCCGATGGTGACCGTGTCCTTGTGCTCGTAGGCGCGCCGCTTCAGGGCGTCGAGCAGCCGGTCCAGGTCTTCGATCAGAAGATCCGCCGCCTGCGTCAACTGGACCGAAAGGGTGGTGTCGAGGACGTCGGACGACGTCATGCCCTGATGGACGAACCGGGCCTCGGGGCCGACATGTTCGGCCAGGTTGGTCAGGAACGCGATCACGTCGTGCCGCGTCTCCTTCTCGATCTCGTCGATCCGCGCGATATCGAAGCGCCCGCGGGCCCAGACCGCCTCCGCGGCCGATTTAGGGATCACACCCAGCTCCGCCTGCGCATCGCAGGCATGCGCCTCGATCTCGAACCAGATGCGGAACTTGTTTTCGGGTTCCCAGATACGGGCCATCTCGGGGCGGCTGTAGCGCGGGATCATGGAGTGGAGTCCTCGAGTGGGTTGGCAAAATCCGGCCGGGCAGGCCGACACGCACCCGACGGGGCGGAACGTCGGGGCCGTCTGCGGCCCACTGAATAGCCGTCCCGGGCCTCACGGTCCATAAGCGATGACCGGCGCCGCCGCAGTCGCTGAATCGGCCGGTGTCGGGTCGTCGCACCCCAGGGCAGAGAAATAGGTTGCGTTAACTCAAATTAAATAAAATTATTAAAAAATGCGCATCAGCCGAGTGGGCCCATGATAGAGGTCAGAGTATATCCGCCGGCTCGCGTCGACGAGCTGGAGCGGTGGTGCAACGAAAGAAAGGTCAGCTTCGAGCTGCGGCCGGTACCGAAGCCCGGCGCGCTGGTCGAACGTCTTTGGTTCAAGAACAGCCTGCATGCGCTGTCCTTCTGCCAGGAATGGCCGGCGCAGATCGTTGGATCGGACTAGCCGGAGGGCAGGGCCGACCGGTGTTCCCGGCGTCTGACTGACGGAGGCGGTGCGACAGCCGGTCAGGTGATCGAGAAACGCTGCAGCACGTGCGCGAGGTCGTCGCCGAAGCTGGGCCCGCGACGGATCAGCCCGGCCCCCATGGGCAGGGCCGCGAGATCCGGATGATTCGGCTCCAGGCTGGTCAGGACCGCGACCGGAATGTTCCGGGTGGCTGGCATTGCCGAGATGGCGCAGGCGAGGTCGACTCCGGACAGCCGCGGCATCACCATCGCCGTGATGACGAGGTCGGGCCGGGTGTCCAGAATCAGCTCCAGCGCCTCCAGCGGGTTGAGGACGGTCGACACCCTGTAGCCGCAGGCTGCCAGCTCGCGCTCGACCACCCGGGCGGCGGATCGTTGCGGCATCACCAGCATCACTTCGATATTGGTGATGACGAGGTCGCTCAGCTCGAAGCTGCGCTTCGCCGGCAGGTCCCGGACGACATTCGCGATATCCGAGGCGGCGACCGTTTCGCCTTCGAGGATCGCGGCGATGCGGTCGGCGAAGGCCTGAAGGTCGTTGATGTGCTGCTCTTCGAGGGAGGTCAGCCCCGAGAGATAGTCCTCAAGGCGGTGGGTGAGGGGGCCGAGGGCGTTCAGCGAGACGGCGCGGGCCTTGAGCCTCAGGTTGGATGCGTCGAGCAGCATCTGTCGTGCCGCCTCGGCCGCGTCGATCGTCCCCGTCCGGACCTGCTGAAGCCGCAGGTCCAGCCCTGTCAAAACGTCGCGCGCTTCGGCCAGAACTTCTTCTTCGGCAAGCCGGTCGACTTCCTGTTCCGATAACAAGCGCGTCCCAACCATCTCCCCTGGCACTCCCTAGAACCTACCTGGTGCGGGGCGCAACCTAGTCGGGAGAGGTTAAGGCGATGCTAAATTTGAAGGGCCCTGACGGGCACATCGTCCCGCCGGTCATCGTCCCCGGAAACCGCCGGTGACCGCTGGCGCCATCTGCCGGCCAATCAAGGGAGAGGGGCCGGTAAGGCTCGTGCTCATTTCCCCTGATCGTCGAGGGCTTCGAGCAGTTCATCCAGGCGTTCCAGGGTGGAGGTCATGCCTTCTTCCATGCCCATGTCGATGACCTTTTGAAGATCGTCGGCCGACTTGTAGGAAACAATCGTCTGCACGAGGGTCCGGAGATCGGCGGCGTCGGTAAACGTAACGTCCCAGTTCGACCGGGGCAGCTCCGGATTCAGCGTGCCGGATTCGTCGCAGAATCCATCGAGGGCCGTGTAACTGTCGATCGGGCTGATGGTCTGGTAATCGAAGCGCCCCCAATACTCCTGGCCGTCTGGATCGACCATTGCGTAGTGCCAATGGCCGCCTTCCCTGAAATCCATGAACTTGGTCCTCGTCGTGAGCGGCTTGGGCGCGAACCATCGATCGAGCAGCTCGCTTTTCGTATGGCAATCCCAGACCAGTTGCCGTCTTGCGGCAAACTCTCTCCTGACCGTCAGGGTGTTGTTTTCCTTGTCGACGAGGAAGTCGAATTGCAGGTCGGCTTTCATCTTTCGTTCCCACTCAGTTCCGTCAAAAGGTTGTCGAGGTTTTCGTATCGGCTTTCCCAAAGCGCGCGCTGCTCACCGAACCATCGTTCGGCGGCGGCCAGCTTCCCGGGGTTGAGCGTGCAGGTTCGGACGCGGCCGATCTTCCTGGAGGCGATCAGGCCCGATGCCTCAAGCACCCCGATGTGTTTCATGAAGGACGGCAAAGCCATATTGAACGGCTTGGCCAGTTCGCTCACCGTCGCCGATCCTTTCCCGAGCTGCTGGATGACGGCTCTCCGGGTCGGGTCGGCAAGTGCGTGGAAGACGGAATCCAATGCGGCGCAATTGTTTTCCATGTGGCTAACCATACCCTCGCCGAACAGTTAGATCAACGGCTAAGTTTCGTCGCGTCGAACATCGGGCCATGGCCTCGGCCGGCGGCCTTCGCCGGGGCAGGGTCCGGAAGAATCGCGGCTACGCGTCCCGGGAGTCGAACCTTTCCCGGGCCTTGCGCACGTCATCGAGGTTCTCGATCGCCCAGACCCAGATGTTGCAGAAGGCCGCGCCCAGGCTCAGGCCCAGGGCCGACAGCCGGTACTCCACTTTCGGCGGAACAGAGGGGTAGAGGGTCCGGATCACCAGCCCGTCGCGTTCCATGCGCCGCAGCGTCTGGGTCAGCATCTTCTGGCTGATCTCCGGCACCTCCCGCCAGATTTCGGAGAAGCGCAGTGTACCCTTGTCCCACAGCACGTCCAGGATGACGAAGGTCCATTTGTCGGCGAAGCCGGTGATGATGTCCTTCACCAGCGCGTCGACTTCGGGAGAGGTCCCCTCGGGGTAGTCCCTTACCCTGTAGGACTGCGCCCGGGCGATCTCCTCTTGCGTGAAGGGGCTGGTGTCGTCGTCGGCCATAACTTTCCCGGCGGTGTGTACGTATCGTTCAGGTGTCTACTTCCTTGCAGGAAGCGCGCTCACGATACTCCCGTCGTGTAGCGGCAAGCAAGGAGCGCCAGCATGACCAGCTTCAGCCTGAACGGCCGGGACGTCACCGTTCATGACGATCCTTCCACGCCATTGCTCTGGGTCATCCGCGACACCCGGGGATTGACGGGCACCAAGTTCGGTTGCGGCGCCGCCCTGTGCGGCGCGTGCACCTTGCATATCGACGGGGAGCCGGTGAGGTCCTGCATCGTGCCTTTGGCGGAGGCCGAGGGCCGGTCCGTCACGACCATCGAAGGCCTGTCGGAGGATGGTTCCCATCCTGTCCAGCGCGCCTGGGCGGAGTTGGACGTGCCCCAATGCGGCTACTGCCAGGCAGGGCAGATCATGAGCGCCACGGCACTCCTGGCGCGGAATCCGGCCCCTACAGACGCGCAGATCGAGGAGGCCATGAGCGGCAATCTGTGCCGCTGCGGCACCTATATGCGCATACGCGCGGCCATCCACCGCGCGGCCGAGCTGTCCTGACGGGCACGTCACCATAACCCGTTTCAACGCGGAGGGTCGAAAGATGAAGCGGCGAACGCTTTCCCTCACACGCAGATCGTTCCTGGCGAGCGCTTCGGCAACGGCCGGGGCCGCGCTGGTGGTCCCGCTCCGGCTGCTGCCCGCCCTGGCGCAGGAAACGGGCGGGGCACCCGACCCGCAATCCTTCATTTGCATCGACACGAGCGGACAGGTGACTTTCCTTCTGCCCACCTGCGAGATGGGGCAGGGCACCCATACCGGCCAGGCGCAGATCCTCGCCGAGGAGCTGGGCGCCGACTGGGCCAGCATCGTCGTCGACATGCCGAAGCAGCCGGCGCCGGTCTACCGGATTCCGTTCATCGGCCAGATGCGCTCGGTCGGTTCGTTCGGGATCCGGTTCTGGCACGATCCCCTGAGACGCGCCGCCGCGCAGGCGCGGGAAATGCTGATACAGGCGGCCGCCGGCCGCCTCGGGGCAGAGCCCGTGGAATTGCGTGCCGAGGGCGGTTTCGTCGTCCACGCCGAAACCGGTCGGCGACTGTCCTTCGGTGAACTTGTCGAGGACGCCATGGCGCTGCCGGTGCCGGAGGAGCCTGCGCTTCGTCCCGAGGTCGAGCGAACGCTCACCGGACGCCCGGTACCGCGTCTCGACACGCCTGCAAAGGTGACCGGCCGCGCCGTCTTTTCGATAGATGTGACGCGCGAGGGCCTGCTCTACGGTGCCGTGCGGCTCGCCCCGGTCTTCTCCGCCGATGTCGCGTCTCTCGACGAAAGCAGCGTCGCCGGCATGCCGGGCGTCGTTACCGTCGCACGGGTGCCCCGCGGCGCGGTCGTGGTGGCGGAGTCCTGGTGGCAGGCCAAGCAGGCGGCCGACGCGCTTGGCATCACGTTCACCGAAACACCGGCGGACAATCTCTCTTCCGAAGCTATCGACGGAATGCTGCGCGAGGCGCTCGACCGGACGGATGTTCCGGTGACGACACTTCGCGGCGACGCGGCATCCACGCTGTCTTCGGAAGGCAGGATCGTCGAGGCCGAATACTCGGTGCCGCTGCTGACCCATGTCAGCATGGAGCCGATCAACTGCGCCGCCGATCCACCGAGGAACGCACGGAACTCTGGATAGGTACGCAGGGCCACGACGTGGTCAGGATGACGCTCGAGCGCGGCTTGCGGATCCCGGCGGATCGTCTCTTCATCAACAGCACCTATCTGGGCGGCGGCTTCGGCCGCAAGACCCATGGCGAGATTGCGCTGCAGGCAGCGATTGCCAGCCGTGCCGTCGGCGGGCGCCCCGTGAAGGTGCTCTGGGCACGGGAGGACGACGTCCAGCAGGGCCAGTACCGGCAGACGATGATGTGCCGGTTCCGCGCTGTCCTGGACGATTCCGGAAACATTACCGCGATGCGCATCCGCCTTGCAGGCCCGCAGATGGGCCGGGCTTATGGCTTCGATCCCGAGCGCCTCGCCCAGGCGACGGGCAATGTCGCCAATTTCGATCCGTTCTCGCTCGGTGGCCTGTCCGACATGCGCTACGTCATTTCGAACTTCGTCGTGGAGCATGCGGTTGTCGACCTGCCGATTCCGCTCTGCCCGTGGCGTTCGATCTCCCACTCCTTCAACGGCTTCTTCTTCGAAAGCTTCATGGACGAGTGTGCCGCGGCCGCCGGCCGGGATCCTTTGGAGTTCCGCCGGAGCCATTGCGAGGGGCAGACGCGGATGCTCGCCGTCCTCGACCGCGTAGCCGAAATGGCGCGGTGGCAGGAACCGGCGCCTGCGGGGGGGACGCGCGGACTGGCGGTGGTCGAGAGCTACGGCTCCTACGTAGCCCAGGTCGTCGAGGCCCGGGTCGGGGACCGCGGACTCGTCGTCGAGCGGGTCCATGCGGCGATCGATTGCGGGCGCGCCATCAATCCCGGCCAGGTCGAGGCTCAGATCCAAGGCGCCGTGATCGACGCGCTCGGGGCGGCCTTGAGGCAGAAGGTCACGATCCGCGACGGACGGGCCGAGCAGTCGAACTTCTACGACTACCCGCTACTGCGCATCGACGAGGTCCCCGACGTGGCGGTGAGCATCGTCGAGACCGGCTCGCCGCTGGGCGGGGTCGGGGAACCGGGCGTCCCGCCAGTTGCACCGGCGCTGGCCAATGCGCTCTTCGCCGCTCGCGGCCGGAGGGTCCGCAGCCTTCCCCTGGTGGATCACCTCTAGGCTCGGCAGGAAGTGGATCACCTCTAGGCTCGGCAGGAAGAAGAGGACGATGAGCTTCATCGGCCTTCGGGCGTCGGCAGCATCGGCATTCGGGGCGTTCCTGGAAATATCGATCGGGCCGGCACTGGGCCTGGTTTTCGTCCTTGCCGGCGGCGCGCGTGCCCATCACGGGTTCGACGGGCGGTATGATCTTTCCTCACCCGCCTGGATCGAAGGCATCGTGGTCGAAGCCTATTTCGGTCATCCGCATTCGGAACTCACTGTTCGGGTCGCCGGCGATATCGCGCTGCCGGCGCCGCCGCCGGACTTTGGCCCCGCAGCCGGCTTCCTCGACGCACAGGCGCTGACGATCCAGGGGGACATCGTCGGCCGGACCGTCCTCCTCGAGCTTCCGCCGACGTCGCAATATTCGTCGCTCGGCGACCGCATCGGGGAGGGGGATCGGACTGCGGCGGTCGGCCTGCGCAACTGCGAGCCGCCCCGTCAGCTGTCCGTCCAGTGGCTGCGCCTGCCGGACGGTGAGGTGGAAAGCCGGACCGGCCCCATGAGCTTCATGGTCGAGCAATGCTGATCTAGCTTCTGAATGGAATCGGCGGTTGGCCTGCCGTCGCCTATGTCCGCGCCGACCGTGCAGCCTATGCAATCGTCGATGCGACGCATATCCGCGGGATCGGCCTCCTTATCGGGGCCATCGTCAGCTCCGATTTGAGAGTCGCCGGCCTGTGGAAAGCGGACCGCTGGCGGGAAGGGCTGGAAACATGCGTGCCCATTGCCGCGTTCGGGCTGACGCTTGCCGTCGTCTCCGGCGCGGTGCTGTTCTCGGTCAGCGGCGAAAATTACGTCGCGGACCCGGCCGTCCGGGTCAAGGCGCTGATTGTGGCGGCAGGTTTGGCGAATGTTTTCGCCTTTCGGCGGGCGATGGCGCGGCGGGAAGGCGCCGGGCCGTCGCGAGCGATGAGGCTGAGCGCCCTCTTGTCCGTCGCGGTCTGGGTTTCGGCCATTGTCGCGGGCTGCTGGATCGCCTTCACCTATTGAGGCTCAGGGAGCGGGAGCGATGAAGCCGACGCGCAGAAGCGTCCTCAGGTCCCTGCTGGCCGCACCGCCAGCGATTGTCGTTGCGGGCTCGTCCACGCATGTCTGGGCGCAGGTTTCGGAACTTGCTCCGACGCCCGCCTGCGAAAGCGTGGCCCAGCCTACGATCCGGCAGACGGAAGGTCCGTTCTTCCGCCCCAATTCGCCCCGAAGGAGCGATCTGACCGGGGATGGGGGCCCGCAGCAGCGTTTTTCCTTGCGCGGCTTCGTGCTCGATACGCGCTGTCGGCCGGTCCCGGGGGCGATGGTTGAAATCTGGCATGCCGACGAGCGGGGCGAATACGACAATAGCGGCTATCGCTGGCGCGCTCATCAGTTTGCCGACGAGGCGGGCCGCTGGGGTTTCGACACGATCCTGACGCAGCACTATTCCTTCCGCACCGCGCATTATCACTTCCGGGTGCAGCGTCCCGGAGGCGAGGTACTGGCCACGCAGCTCTACTTTCCGGATCATCCCCGCAACAGCCGAGACAGGCTGTTCGATCCAAGGCTGGTGATGTCGCTTTCCGACGACCGGAGCGCCGGCAGGTTCGACTTCATTCTTGCCGGCGGCCAGTAGTTACCTTTGGGTAAGTATATAGACTGCGGGTGCCTTCTTTCTGTTGGAGAGCGAGCGGCCATATCTGCCGCAGTTCTCATCACGGAGGCACCTCATGGATTTCTCGAAAGCGACAATTCTTTTGACCGGTGGCAATTCCGGGATCGGCCGCGGCCTTGCCGAAGCGCTTGCGCAGCGGGGAAGCAGGTTGATCATCACCGGGCGCAACGAAGGGACGCTCAAGGAGACGCTGGACGCCAATCCCGGGATGACGGGCTACCGGCTCGACGTCTCGGATCCGGCGGCGATCAGGGATTTCGCGGCGATGATCATCCGCCAGCACCCCGAGACGAATGTCGTGATCCACAATGCCGGCATCATGGTCATGGAAAAGATCGCGGCGGACCCGGTCGATACCGATGCGCCCGAGCGCATGGTCGCGACCAACCTGCTTGGTCCGATCAGGCTGACTGCAGCGCTGCTGCCGCATCTCCGCTCGAAGCCGGCGGCGACCGTCGTGACGGTCTCCTCGGGCCTTGCCTTCGTGCCGCGGGCCGATGCGCCGACCTACAGTGCCACGAAGGCAGCCATCCATTCCTGGACCCAGTCAATCCGCCACGAGCTCCGCAACACGCCCGTGGAGGTCGTCGAGATTGCGCCTCCGCTGGTGGCGACGGAGCTTACGCCGGGCCAGTCCGCACTGCCCCATGCAATGCCGCTTGCCGACTTCGTGAGCGAGGCGACCGATCTCCTCTGCTCGACGCCGACGCCGGAGGAGGTGCTGGTGGGCCGCGTGATGCCGCAGCGGACCGCCGAGCAGACGGGGAACTTCAGGCGCGTCTTCGACCTGATCAATTCCGCCGCATAGCCGCAGCGCCCGGTGCATCGGCCGCGGTGCCGGCATGCGGCGCCTTGGGGATCGCGTCGGGTCGCGAGCAATCGGCTGCTCGCGATCAGATGAGGCCCAGGGCCCGGAGGCTCGCATTTGCGGAGCGGCCGACGATCAGGTGGTCGTGAAGCGCGATGCCGACCGTCTCCAGGGCCCGGGCGACCTCGCGCGTTATCTCGATGTCGGCACGGGAGGGCGTGGGGTCGCCCGAGGGATGATTGTGCACCAGAATCACCGCGCTGGCCTCAAGCTCCAGGGCCCGCTTGACGACCTCGCGCGGATAGACCGGCGCCTGATCGACGGTGCCCCGCTGCTGCAGCTCGTCGGCGATGAGGGCGTTCTTGCGATCGAGGAAAAGCAGCCTGAACTGCTCGGTCTTCTCGTGCCGCAGGGAAGCCCCCAGATAGTCGAGCAGCCTGTCCCACGACCCGATCACCGGGCGCTGGATCACCTCGGCCTTAAGGATCCTGAGCGAGGCGGCGCCGACCGCCTTGAGCAGAGCGATCGTGGGCAGGCCAATGCCGCCGCGCCGCTCCAGCTCCTCGGGCCGGGCGCTCAGCAGCGCGCCGAGACCGCCGAACTCGGCCAGCAGGCGCTTGGCAAGCGGTTTGACGTCCTGCCGCGGGATCGCCGAGAACAGGATCAGCTCGAGAAGCTCGTAATCGGAGAGGGCATCCGCGCCTTGCGTCAGGAACCGCTGGCGCAACCGGTCCCGGTGCCCGGCATAGTGGGGTTGCCCCGATCCGGGCTTCGATGCCGGGCTGTCCTCCCTGTCCCGGCCCTCGGGCGCCGACGCCTTCCTCAATCGCGGCTCAGCCGTACGGGGGCTTGGTGTAGCCGGCCGGCGACAGCGTGAAGATCTCGCAGCCGTCCTCGGTCACGCCGATCGAATGCTCGAACTGCGCCGAGAGGCTCTTGTCGCGGGTGACGGCCGTCCATCCGTCCGCCAGAACCTTCACGTCGTACCGCCCGGCGTTGACCATCGGCTCGACCGTGAAGAACATGCCCGGCTTCAGCACGGGGCCGGTGCCGGGTTCGCCGTAGTGAAGCACGCTGGGCGGTGCGTGGAACGTCCGGCCCAGGCCGTGCCCGCAGAAATCGCGCACGACCGAGAACCGATGCGGTTCGACGAAGCTCTGGATCGCATGGCCGATATCGCCCAGCGTGGCGCCCGGCCGGATCACGGCGAGGCCCCGCATCAGCGACTCGTAGGTCACGTCGCACAGCTTCCGGGCCTTCACGCTGATCTTGTCGCCGGCCCAGAACATGCGGCTGGTATCGCCGTACCACCCGTCCAGGATAACGGTGATATCGATGTTCAGGATGTCGCCTTCGATCAGCTTCCGGTCCCCCGGAATGCCGTGGCAGACGACGTGGTTCAGCGAGATGCAGGTCGCCTTGGGATAGCCGCGGTAATTCAGCGGTGCCGGGACGGCGCCATGATCGAGGATGAAATCGTGGCACAGGCGGTCGAGCTCGCCCGTAGTGACGCCTGGCTTCACGAAGGGCGTGATGTAATCCAGCACTTCGGCCGCGAGGCGGCCGGCGCGGCGCATCCCCTCGAAATCGCTTGGGCTGTGAATCTGGATCCGATCCGTTTCCAGCGCTTCGCTCGTCGATTCCTTCACCAAATCTCTTACCTGTTCCTGCACGGTGTCTCGCCCTTCAAGGCCCGTCATAGCATTACCGGCAGGCCGCGATCCACTTCGATGGCCTCTTCCGTAATGTGACAGGCGTAACAGATCGCCTCCACTCCGGCTGCGGTCGCGGCAGCCAGGCCGGCGGCGTACGAGGGGTCCAGGTCCGCGGCTACGCGGAAATGATCGCAGTCGGTGCGCTGTACGATGAACAGCATCACGGCGCGCGCTCCGGCCGCCACCATGGCGGCAAGCTCGACAAGATGCTTCGCGCCGCGTGCCGTGACGCAGTCCGGAAACTCGGCGGCCGAGGGATATGGCCCCGCGTCGCGCCGGAGATGTACATTCTTGACCTCGACATAGCAGGGCGGATTCCCATCGCGCTCGAGCACGAGGTCGACGCGGCTGTTGCGCCCGTATCGGACCTCCCGCCGGATCCGCTCGTATCCCGCAAGCTCCGGGATGCGTCCTGCCCTGATCGCCTCTTCGGCCAGGCGGTTGGGCAGTCCGGTATTGATCCCGACGAGCCCGGACGGAAGGCGGACCAGCTCCAGCGTGTGCCGCAGCTTGCGTAGAGGATTGGCGCTTTCCGACAGCAGGACCTCCAGGCCCGGCATGTCGAGGCCCAGCATCGCCCCCGGGTTAGGGCAGTGGGCGACGGCGATTTCGCCGTCAATATCGACATCGGCCAGGAAGCGCTTGTAGCGCCGCACTAGGCGCGCGGGGCGGAGCGGGGCTGGAAAGATCATTGGCTGCCGGTAAGCTAGGAGCTGTCTGGGTGTGGATCAAGCCTGCCGGTCGGAAAGCCGGGCGGGGACAAACCAGAACCGGATCGCCAGTAGGGCGATCAGGATCTCGACGGCGATGACCAGGGAAACGCAGCCCGTCCAACCCGCATTCTTCCAGATCACGCTGGGCGCGAACGCCCCGACGCTTCCGCCGACATAGTAGCAGGTGCCGTAAAGCCCGATCGCGGAGGCCGTCGCCTCGGTCGCGGCGATCGGCAGGAAGCTCGTCGCCGTCGCCTGCACGATGAAGAGCCCCGTCGCGGCGAGGGCAAGGCCGGGGATTACCGTCAGGAGGCTGGGGGACAGCGTCAGGAGAAGGCCTGCGATCGAACAGGCCGTTCCGCCGACGAGGGTGTGCAGGTTCCCGAAGCGCCGGACCCAGCTGCCCGAAAGCGGCGTGACGACGACGCCGACCAGATAGACCGTGAACACGGTCCCGAGAGCCGCTGGGGTCAGCCCGAAGGGCGGTGCGGCCAGGTAGAAGTTGACATAGGTGAACGTCGCGACGATCGAGAACAGGATGGCGAAGCCGATCGCGAAGGTCGCGACAAGCCGCCGGTTCCGGAAATGGCCGGCCATCTTGCCCAGGGACTGCGCCAAGCCGCCGATCTTCTTGAACGTCCTTTCCTTCGGAAGGAACAGGGCGATGCCGGTGGCGCAGGCGAGGTTAACGGCCGCAAGGGCAAGGAAGGACTGCTGCCACCCCCACAGCTCGGCCGCGTTCCCGATGATGAAGCGCCCACCGAAACCGCCGAGGACCGAGCCGCCTATGTAAAGCGCCGTCACCGGCCCGATTTCAGCCGGCGGCCATTCCTCCCCGATATAGGCGACGGTCACCGCGTAGATCGGCGGGATGAACAGGCCCTGGACGAAGCGCCAGAAGAACATGCCCTCGATCGATCCGACGAAAGCGAGCATGGCCGTCGGCAGGCACAGCCCGAAGGCGGCAGCCACGATGATGCGCTTGCGTCCCACCACGTCCGCCAGGGAGCCCGCGAACGGGGCGGTGAGGGCGACGGCGATCATCGAGGCTGTGATGGTCAGGCTGATGACCGCCTCTCCGACCCGGAACTCCCGTGCCAGCTCCGGCAACAGCGATTGCGGTGCATAAAGGTCGAGAAACGCGGCCGTGCCGGCAAAGGCGACTGCAAGCCGGCGGAAATCGAAAGCCATAGTCAGGTCCGAATCTGCCCCCTATGGCCGTGAAGCATGGGCGTATGCACCGGCGTCGTCCACCTATGACTTTGCGCTGCGGGCATCCGGAAGGCGCCTTAGGCAATGGCCGCCATGGCCGAAACGCATGCCTGGATGTTGTATTTTGTATACCAGATTGACTTGCAATAGGGCAAGCCGACTGACATATGTTGCACTGCAAACCCGGAACAGGATGTTCGGGTGGGCGCCTTGGGGGTCCGGTGATCCAAAATGCGGGATCGAGAGGCGTCCGAATTTCAGTGCGGGAGTTCCACAATGGTCATCGAATTGTTCGTTCTTGCTGCGGTCGTCGCGGGGCTGGTGGCGGTCGTTGCCGAAATCGCGGTCAAGGATCCCGAGATCTTCGGCGAGATCGCAACCGACGTGCGCCGTCTGGCCCAGCCGGACGCGCCGCTCCAGCGGGCCAACCCGGCCGGTGTCCCCGAATACCGGAAGGCCGCTTGAGGTCTTCCGTCCGAGGCATCCGGCCGACCGGACCGCGATTGCGGTTCGTTTCGAGGCCGGGCCAGTGCCCCGTCGGCTTCCCCGAGTCAGCTTCCTGAGGAGGACGATGCCGCGGTCGGCGCGGTGCCGCCTGCTTCCTTCCCTGCGTTACGCCTACGCTGCGCGCTCATCCTTCGGGCGATGGCGTGGCCGACCATGACGACGAGGATGGCGCCGACCCACGGTGCCACCCTGTGCAGATAAGCGGCCTCCGTCTCGACCCAGTGGTGCAGGGACGGATCCGAGACCAGCAGCTCGCCGGCGATATAGCCCAGCAGCGCCGCCCCTGCCGAGATCAGGATCGGCAGGCGTTCCAGCGCCCTGAGAATGAGGGTGCTGCCGAATATGATCAGCGGGATGCTGATCAGAAGACCCAGTACCAGCAGCACCACGCTGCCATGCGCCGCCGCGGCGATGGCGATCACGTTGTCGAGGCTCATCACCGCATCCGCGATGACGATGGTGCGGATCGCGGACCAGAGATTGGATCCGCCCTCCGTGTGGCCCTGACCGGCCTCTCCTTCCGGAATAATGAGCTTGACCGCGATCCAGAGGAGCAGCAGGCCGCCCACGATCTTCAGGAACGGCACGTTGAGGAGATAGACGACGAAGGTCGCGAAGAGTGCCCTGAGGACGATCGCGGCGCCCGCGCCCAGGACGATGCCCCAGCGCTTCTGGCGGGGAGGCAGCGACCGGCAGGCGAGCGCGATGACCACGGCGTTGTCGCCGCTCAACAGAATATCGATCCAGATGATCTGGAGCAGCGAGATCCAGAATTGGGATTCCATCAACATGCCGTGTCTCTCCTCTCGATGCCGGACGGCCGGCCGGAAGGTGGGCCGATGCGGTTCGGACCGTGCGGGCCTTCGGTGCCCGCCGATGAGCGGGGACGTCCCGGGGCGGCGTGACGCGCCGGCCGCGGCACGTCGCTGGGCTGTGATCAGGCGCCCTTGCGGACGATGGTCACGGGCAGAGTGCTCAGGTGCAGGACCTTGGTGGTCGTGGAGCCGAGCAGCAGGTTCGGAACCGGGCTCAGCCCCCGGCTCCCCATAATGATCTGGTCGCAGCCATGGGCCGCCGCCTGGTCGACGATCGTCTCGGCGGCGTCTCCTACCGCGACGTGGCAGCGATGGCGCACGCCCGCTGTTTCCAGCGCCGCGCGGGTGTCGGCCAGAGCCTTTTCCCCCTCCTCCTCATGGAACGCCTTCACCGTCTCGACCGGGACGAAGCCGGCGGCGGCCGCCGGCAGGGGCGGCTGCACGTTCAGGACCTCGACCTGAAGGTCGGAGGACCGCGCAAGCTTCGCCACGTACTCGGCCGCATGGACCGATGACGGAGACCCGTCCGTCGGGAGCAGGATTTTCAGCATTCGTTCCTCCCTTCCTGTCCGCCGTTCACTGGCGGGACGGATCGACCTGCCCTTGCAATAGCTTATGAATATGCGAACATAATTTTGTTGCGCTGCAACATCCGGTTTTGAAGTTTTCCAAAACCTAATTGCTTTGCCGACCCAATACAATATACTGCATACCAGTCCGCGGATTTCAGGAGGCGGGTGGGAGACGAGACGGAATGCCGCCCGGGCCTTCGGGGCGACGGACTAATAACGAAGGGAGGGCCCAATGAAGCGTAACCGTGAAAAAACGACGGTTCGGGGCGTTGCGATTTCAGCAACTGTAGCGTTGGGAGCATGTCTATCGGCGACCTCGGCGTGGGCCTGGGAACCCACGAAGACGGTGGAATTCGTCGTGCCTGCGGGCACCGGTGGCGGCGCCGATCAGATGGCCCGGATGATCCAGGGCATTATTCAGAAGAACGAGCTGATGGATCAGGCCCTCGTGGTCGTGAACCGGTCCGGCGGCGCCGGGGCGGAAGGGTTCCTCGGGATGAAGGCTGCGCCCGGCGACCCGCACAAGATCATCATCACCCTGTCCAACCTGTTCACGACGCCGCTGGCGACGGGCGTGCCGTTCAACTGGCAGGATCTGACCCCGGTGGCGATGCTGGCATTGGATGAGTTCATCCTGTGGGTCAATGCCGAGTCGCCGTATCAGACCGCCCAGGAATACATCGAAGCCGTCAAGGCCGGCGCCGCGAACGAGTTCAAGATGGGCGGAACCGGGTCCAAGCAGGAGGACCAGATCATCACCGCCGCGATCGAGCAGTCGACCGGGGCAAAGTTCACCTATGTCCCCTACAAGGGGGGCGGGGATGTCGCCGCCCAGTTGGTCGGCGGCCACATTTCGTCCAGCGTGAACAACCCGATCGAGGCGGTATCGCAGTGGCGGGCAGGGGGGCTGCGGCCGCTCTGCGTCTTCGATAACGAGCGCATTCCCCTGACCGAGGAGGTCGCGGACGGAAAGTCCTGGAACGACATTCCGACCTGCATGGAGTCCGGCATCGACATGGACTACCTGATGCTGCGCGGCATCTTCATGGCGCCGGAGGTCGAGCAGGAGCAGGTCGACTTCTATGTCGATCTCTTCACGAAGGTCCGCGAGACCCAGGAGTGGAAGGACTTCATGGCCACGGGCGCGTTCAACACGACCTTCATGACGGGCGACGAATTCAGGGAGTGGCTGACCGCCGCGGAGGAGCGGCACAGGTCCCTGATGACCGAGGCCGGCTTCCTCGCCGGAGGGGGTTGATACCCGGCGCCCCGGCCTCGGCACCCAGCCGTGGCCGGGGCGTCTTCTGTCAGCGCCGGCGTTCGACCGTCGTGCCGGCGAATGCTCCGGAGACCAAGCATGGAAAATTCGAATTCAGAGAACCAGCGCACGGTGTCGACGCGGTCGATGGAAGTCGTCGTCGCGGCGCTGTTCATGATCGTTGCCGCGATCGTGATGTACGACAGTGTCCGGGTAGGCGCGTCCTGGGCGTCCGACGGCCCGCAGGCCGGCTACTTTCCGTTCTATGTCGGCCTGATCATGTTCATATCGGGCGCGATCACCCTGGCGACGCATATCTTCACGAAGAAGCCCGATCTGACGACCTTCGTCGAGCGCGCGCAGCTGAAGCTGGTCCTTTCGGTGCTGGTGCCGACCGCCGTCTTCGTCGTGCTGATCGGCTGGCTGGGCATATACGTGTCGGCCGCCCTTTTCATCGGCTTCTTCATGTGGCGGCTCGGCGGCTACTCGCCCGTCAAGATCCTGGCAGTCGCGGTGCCGATCCCGGTCGCGCTCTTCCTCATGTTCGAGGTGTGGTTCCTGGTGCCGCTGCCGAAAGGTCCCCTGGAGGCGGCGCTCGGCTACTGAGCCGGGCGAAGGGAAACCGAGTGGGCAGTCCCCGCAGAGACTGCCCGGCGGAGATCGATGAAGCCGGCCGGCCCTGCCCGAGAGGTCCACGGAATTTCCGCTGCAACACGCTCCGCCGAACGGGGCGGCACAAGTGGAGGAAGGCTTGGAAGCGCTAACGTCTCTTATCTACGGTTTCGGGGTCCTCGGGGACCCGATGAACATCCTCTACATGTTCATCGGCATCTCGCTTGGCGTGCTGATCGGCGTTCTGCCGGGGCTGGGAGGCGCCAACGGCGTCGCCATTCTCCTGCCGCTGACCTTCAGCATGTCGCCGACCTCCGCGATCATCATGCTCTCCTGCATCTATTGGGGGGCGCTGTTCGGCGGAGCCATCACCTCCGTCCTGTTCAACATCCCCGGCGAGCCCTGGTCGGTGGCGACCACCTTCGACGGGCACCCGATGGCACAGAAGGGGCAGGCAGGAGAGGCCCTTACGACCGCATTCACGTCTTCCTTCGTCGGCGCCTTCTTCGCGGTCCTGGTCATCACCTTCCTGGCGCCGCTGATCGCGAAATTCGCGCTGCGGTTCGGCCCGGCCGAATTCTTCGCGGTCCAGCTCCTCACCTTCTGCAGCTTCGTCGGGATGGGACGGGAGCCGCCATTCAAGGTCCTCGCCGCCATGATGCTGGGCTTCGCCCTGGCGGCCGTCGGCATCGATACGGTGACCGGGCAGCTTCGCCTGACCTTCGGCTCCGTCGAGCTGATGCGCGGCTTCGACTTCCTGATCGCCGTCATCGGCCTGTTCGGCGTCGGCGAGATCCTGCTGACCATGGAGGAGGGGCTGGCCTTCAAGGGCAAGTCCGCGAAGATCGACCTCAAGGTCGTGCTGAGGACCTGGGCCCAGCTGCCCAAGTACTGGGTGACCGCACTGCGGGGCTCGATCGTCGGCTGCTGGATGGGCATCACCCCCGGCGGCGCCACTCCGGCCTCGTTCATGAGCTATGGTCTGGCCAAGCGGTTCTCGCGCAATCGCGAGAGATTCGGCACGGGCGAAATGGAAGGCGTCGTCGCGCCCGAAACGGCCGCCCATGCCGCGGGCACGAGCGCGCTTCTGCCGATGCTGACGCTGGGCATTCCCGGCTCGCCGACCGCCGCGGTACTGCTGGGCGGCCTCCTGATCTGGGGCCTACAGCCCGGCCCGCTGCTGTTCGTCGAGCAGAAGGACTTCGTCTGGGGGCTCATCGCCAGCATGTATCTCGGCAACATCGCCGGCCTGATCGTGGTGCTGACGACCGTGCCGCTGTTCGCGGCGATCCTCCGGATCCCCTTCAGCATCATCGCCCCGATCATTCTCACGGTCTGCGCCGTCGGGGCCTACACCGTCCACAATGCGCTTCTCGACATCAGCATCATGCTGATCTTCGGGGTGATCGGCTATGTCTTCAAGAAGCTGAACTACCCGCTGGCGCCGCTGGTGCTGGCGCTGGTGCTGGGCGACATGGCGGAAAGCTCCTTCCGCCAGGCGATGCTTCTGTCCCAGGGCGACCTTTCGATCTTCTGGTCGAACGGCCTGGTGGCCGGCATCGTCATCCTGGCCATGATCATGCTGTTCTGGCCGCTGATCTCCTACCTCATCCGGCGTCGCTCTCCGCCCAGCGAGGGCACCGACGTCGTCCCAGCGAAATAGCCGCGAAACTGAAGGGGGGCCTGGCGTCCCCCTTTTTATCCGGGAAGGACGCCGGCCGGCCATTGCCGTCCGGCATTTCCGGCGCGATGATCTGGCGCCCGATTCCGGAGTAGTGAAGCATGGCAGAAACCGCTGTCGTCACCGCGGCCCTTGTCCTCATCGGCAACGAGCTCCTGTCCGGAAGGACCAAGGACGCGAACCTGCCCTTTCTGGCAGACCGGCTGAATGCGCTCGGCATTCAGCTCCGCGAGGCAAGGATCGTGCCGGATGTGGAGGAGGAGATCATCGCCGCCGTCGACGCATGCCGGAACAGGTACGATTACGTGTTCACGACCGGTGGGATCGGTCCGACCCATGACGACATTACCGCCGGGTCCATCGCCAAGGCCTTCGGCGTCGCTCTGGAACGGAACGCCGAGGCGGTGCGCCGGCTGGAGGCCCATTACGCGGGCCGCATGGAGCTCAACGAGGCGCGTCTGCGCATGGCCATGATCCCGGCCGGCGCCACGCTGATCGACAATCCGGTGTCGGCGGCACCCGGGTTTCAGATCGGCAACGTGTTCGTCATGGCCGGCGTCCCGGCGATCATGCAGGCGATGTTCGACGGCATCGCGTCACGGCTGGTCGGGGGAACGCCGATTCAGTCGCGCACGGTCAGCTGCGGCCTGCCCGAAGGAACCCTGGCCGCCGGTCTCGGCGCATTGCAGGAGCGGTATCCCGATATCAGCATCGGCAGCTATCCGCATTTCCGGGCCGGCGCCTTCGGGGTTGCCATCGTTCTGCGAGGGGTCGATGCCGGCCGTCTCGACACGGCGGTCGAGGAGCTCTGCGATCTCATGCGGAACCTGGGCGGAACCCCCGTGATCGAGTCGCCGCCGGAGAGGTGACGCCCGCGGCGGCACGCCTCAGACCGGCCCGACCAGTCGATAGGCCATGGCCAGCGCCACGGCGATGCCGAGCCAGACCGCCAGATAGAGGAGCCAGTTGCGGCCCCGCTGCATCCTGAGAGCGGCCGGCGCGATCAGAAGAAGCAGGGCCACCAGCGCGACTGCCGAGACCCAGGGGAAGACGTCATCCATGGCGGCGAAAGAATGCCCCGAAGCCGGCGCCTCCATCAAGCGGCGGGTCCGGTCCGCCAGACGAGAGGTGGACGAAGCCCCGCGCCTCTTGATAAGCAATAGGCCGTTGCGGACGTGGCGAAACCGGTAGACGCAGCAGACTTCTTTGGAGTGCCCGCGGGGAAACCTGCGGAGTAGAACCGCTCAAAGTCGGGGAAAGCTAACGGGCGCGTCGCCCCAGGCCGATCCCGAGCCAAGCCCTTCGGGGAAGGTGTAGAGACTGGACGGGCGGCGCCTACGGCCGGCAAGGCTAGGGCGAAGGGACAGTCCAGACCACGAACGCCCGGAAGGGGCGGCGGCGAAAGCCGAAGTGGTACGAAAATCTGCTTCCCGTCCGGGAGTGCGGGTTCGAGTCCCGCCGTCCGCACCATTCCGTCCGGCGCCCCGCCGGGACCCGATCGACAGGGGTCAGGGCCGGTAGCGCCGCGGACGGGTCGAGACGGCCAGCGATGCCGTCTCCACGCCGTGGCGGACCGCATGCGCGATCGGCTCGCCCCGCAGCAGCGCTGCGAGATAGCCTGCATTGAAGACGTCGCCCGCACCGATGGTGTCGACGACCTGGACCGCGGGCGCCGGGTGGGAATGGACGGCATCGCGGGTCCACGCCGCCGCTCCGGCCGCACCCATCTTGACGACCAGCACCGATTCCGGACGCATCCGCTCCCGGACCGCCGCGGCGGCCGCGGGAACGTCGGCGAGGCCCGTCAGGGAAAGGACTTCCGCCTCGCTGAGCAGGAGCTGATCGACCAGCCCGGCCCAATCGTTAAGTGCCCGGCGCGATCGGTCGGTCCAGTCGTCCGGCGGCCAGCCGGTGTCGAGCGCGACCCTGCCGCCGCGCGCCCGGACCTCCCGGATCATCTCCGGATAGGCGGCGGCGCAATCCGGCATGAGGAAGGCCCCGCAGAGGAGAACGATCGCCCCGGGGCCGAGATGCCGCGCCATGGCCGAGCGCACGAAGTCGGGATCCAGGCGCCCGATATGGCCTTCGTTCGTGAAGAAGGTGCGTTCCCCGTCCGCATGAGTGATGCCGACCGAAACGGTCGAATCGCCCGGCTCGCGCCGGACGGCCTTCTCCATCGGCATGCCGTCCTCGAGCCATCGGCCGAAGAGGTCGGATCCGACATTGGTGATCAGGATCGGGGCGGCGCCCAGGGCATGGAGCGCCAGGGCGGCGTTGCCGGCCGACCCGCCGACCCGCAGCTCGTAATGGGGCAGCACGCATTCCGTCCCCGTCCGTGGCCAGGACGCGAGCGGACCCATGATCATGTCGACGTTGAGATTGCCGACGACGACGATCCGGCCGGTCATAGCTCGCGCGTGATCTTGGTGGAGCGGAGGGGAACGCCCGGCTCATCCACGAACCGCCCGGAAAGATCGATCAGCAGCCGCTGCAGGGTCGGCAGCATGCCGATGGCCGCCGCGAAGTCGGCGCCGCGGCGGCAGGGCAGGGTGACGACGCCTTCGACCGGCCGGTCGCCGGAGGCGTCCAGCATCACGACCGGCGCCCCTGTCGCGACCACCGTTTCGGCCAGGGACGCCGTGCGCTCCCCTTCGACGCCCGCCGGGCGAAGCAGGATGACACCCGTCCGGGGGCCGAGAATCTCGAGAGGACCGTGGCGGAACTGGCCGCCTTCCAGGGAGAAGGCCGGCACGCGGGCGAGTTCCATCAGCGTGAGAGCGCCGGATTCCGCGAGCCCCTGGCTGATGCCCCGTCCGGAAAGGACATAGCTTCCGGCGCCGGCCAGACGCTCCACCGCCTCGTCGACCGACGGGGACGGTGCTTCCGCCAGGACGGCCTCGATCCCGCCCACATCGGCGCCGAGCGCGCGCCCCATCTGCGCCAGCAGGGCCAGCTGAAGGAACAGGCTCCGGGTTGCGGCAAAGGCCCTTTCCGGTCCGCCGGCGCCGATCAGGCAGAGGCGCGCCTGGCCCAGCCGGCTCGTCGGCGCCAGGGTCAGCCCGAATTCGTGATCCGTCCCGGAAGCGCGATCGAGCCAGGCCGCGATCTCGCCCGATTCGCCGGATTGCGACACGAGCAGCAGCGTATGGCGGGAAGGGGTGGCCGGCGCGCCCAGCAGTTCGGAGGCGGGGATGGCGGTTGCATCGATCCCGGCGCGGCGAAGGGCGGTTTCGGCGACACGGTTGCCGTAATGGGAGGCGCCCATGCCCGTCAGGATCAGTCGCCCGGTTTCGGCGACCGAGTTGACGATCCGTTCGATGACCGGCCGTGCCGCGTCGAGGGAGGCGCGGGCGTCGGCATGTTGCCGGGCCATCTCGGCTTCGAGCATCGCAAGGCCGTTTCCGGCCAGGGGTTCGTTCATGGAGATCATCCTTTCACCCCGCCGGCCGAGAGGCCGGAGACGAGGCTTTTCTGCAGAAAGAAGGCGATTACGACCGGCGGCAGTGCCGCCAGGACGCTCGCCGCCGATATGAGCGCGTAGTCGGCGACCCGGCCGGCCGAGAAGTCGGCGATGGCGACGGTCAGGGTCTTGGCCCGTACATCGCTCGTGAACAGAAGGGCATAGAAGAACTCATCCCAGGCCAGCAGCAGGGCGAACAGGACCGATGCACCCAGGGCCGGGGCGGTTAGGGGTAGCATGACGCTCCGGATCACCCGAAATGTGCCCGCGCCGTCCATGATGGCGGCTTCCTCGATCTGTACGGGCACCGTGTCGAAGTTGCTCTTGATGAGCCAGGTCGTGAACGGAAGGAGCATCGTGCTGTAGACCAGCACGAGCCCCAGCTTCGTGTTCAGGAGCCCGAGCGACGAGAGCAGCAGGTAGATCGGCACGACGATCGCGACGGGCGGCATCATGAAGGTGGCGATCGCCGCGTAGAGCACGGCATTCCGGTTCCCCGGCAGGCGCGAAATGGAATAGGCAGCCGGCACCGCCGCGACGATGGAGAGGGCGGTGGCGCCGATCGAGATCAGCAGGCTGTTGGTCAAGGCGGCAAGGAAGGTCGCGCCCGGGCTGTTCGGTGCGAGCGTGAGAAGTGCCCGGTAGCTGGACCAATCAGGGTTCTCCGGCAGCCAGCGCAGGGGCACGGTGGTCAGGTCCGCCGTCGTGCTGATGCTCATGATGAACAGCCAGAACACCGGACCCAGGATTACGGCCGCAAGCAGCAGGACGGCGCCGTAGGTGAAGCAGCGCTCGGCGATTCGGCGTGGGGTAAGGCGTTTCATACCGACTGTCCCTGCCGCCGGACGAGATTGATGTAGAGGCTGATGAACACGGTCGCGATCAGCACGACGATGAGGGCATAGGACGCGCCGCTGCCTGCCCGCATGAAGCCGAAGGCCTCCTGATAGACGAAGAAGCTGACAGTCTTCGTGCTGTTGGCCGGCCCGCCGCGGGTCATGACATAGATGATGTCGAATACCTTGAACGCCTCGATCGTGCGCAGGACCAGCGCGACGCTGAGCGGCCCGACGATTCCCGGCAGGGTGATGCGCCAGAATCGCGTCCAGGGCCCGGCACCGTCGATCGTGGCCGCCTCGTAGAGATCCTTCGGGACCGTCTGCAGCGCCGCCAGAGCGATCAGGGCGACGATCGAGAAATTCTTCCAAATGTCGGCGATGGCGACCATGACCAGCGCGGAGGACGGATTGCCGAGCCACGACTGGTATCCGGAGGCGAGCCCGAGCTGCGTCAGGGCCGCGTTAAGGGCGCCGAAGTCGGGGCTGTAGATCAATCGCCACATCATGGCGTTCACGACCGTCGGCAGCGCCCAGGGCAGGACGATCAGCGCCCGCATGAAGCCGCGGCCGACGAACTCGCGGTTGAGCAGCAGGGCGACCAGCACGCCGATGATCACCTCTGCCGACACGGAAAGGCCGACGAAGATGGCGGTCCGGCCGATCGCGGCTAGGAAGGCCGGATCGGTCAGGGCATAGGCATAGTTCTCGAGCCCGACCCATTTGAGCGGAGCGGTGCCCACCAGGCGTGCCGAGGTAAACGAAAGAACGATGGTCCGGAGGAACGGATAGGCGACCACCACCGCCAGGATGCCGAGCATCGGCAGGAGCAGCAGCCACCCGGTCCGGGTTCTCCGTTTCAGCAATCCGGTGGGCACCAGCTTCAAGCCTCAGCGGAGACGGGCGGCCTGAGCAGCGGCATCGGACAGGGCCTCTTCCGCACCGGCCTGGCCCAGAAGCGCCTGCTGGATCGCCTGCTGCAGGATCGTCGACATTTCGACGTAGTTCGGCACGGTCGGGCGCGGGTACATGGCCGCGAGCGAGACCTGGGCCGCGTCGACAAGCTCCTCCTGGTCCTTGCGGACCTCGGGATCGCCGTAGGAGGACGCCCAGATCGGCAAGCTCAGGCGGGAATACCGGTTCTGCACCGGCTGCGAGGTCAGGTGCAGGACGTACTCCCAGGCCAGATCGGCATTGGCGCTGGTCGAGGTGACGCCAAGGCCCATCGAGCCGTTGACGGCCGAGACCTCGCTCACACCCTCGGCACCGGGGGCGGGAGCGACCCGAACCTTGCCGGCGACCTGCGATTCCGCCGGATCATTGGCAAGGTTGTACATGTAGGCCCAGTTCAGGGCGAAGGCCGCCTGGCCGCTGGAGAAGACGCGACGGACGTCCTCCTCCAGATATTCGGCCGAGTTCGGGTTGCTGAGGCCGCTCTCGATCGAGCCGGTCATGTACTGAAGCGCCTGCAGGCCGGCGCCGGTATGGAAGGCCGGCTGGCCGTCGGCGTCCAGGAACTCGCCCCCGAAGGCGGCCAGGAGGGTCGTATAGTCGCAGATCACGGCCTCCGCCTGCGCCCAGCTCCAGACGATCGGGAACTCGACCAGGCCCTGGTCCTTGATCGCCTGGGCCTGCTGCAGAAGCTCTGCCCAGGTCTTCGGCGGCGCGTCGAAGCCGGCGGCCTTCAGCATCTCTTCGTTGTAGAAGAGGTACTTGGTGTCGAGGATCCAGGGCAGGCCGTAGCGCCGGCCCTCATACTCCACCGTGGTCCAGGCGCCCGGCAGGACACCTTCCTGATAGCTCTCGGGAATCCGGTCGGTCACGTCCTGAAGCAGGCCGAACTGGGAGAATTCCGCCGGCCAGATGACGTCGAAGAGCACGACGTCGTAACCGCCGGATCCAGCACCCTGGGACAGCACGATCTTGTCGTGCAGCGCCTCATAGGGCACGAACTCCAGATTGACGCTAACATCCGGATGGCCGGCGACGAATTCATCCGTCATCGCGCGGATGTCTTCCTCGCTGTAGGCCGCCTGGCTCATGAACAGGGCGTTGAGAGTGGTCTCTGCCCGGGCAGCAGGCACGGTGAGGCCGGCCGCAGCGCACAACGCGCCAAGGGCGGCAATCGCGCACGAGGTCTTCATGTCCTATCCTCCATGGTGACGGCCAGCTGCCGCGGCCGACGGCGTTCGGCACTGGCGCTGGCATTTAATCCATCGCCCAGCAGTTTCGGCAAGGCAATGATCGCGGTGCCGGCGGTTCCTTCAGCTCCGGCCGGATTACGCAGTAGATCATGTCTCGCCAACGGAAATCATGCGCGCCGGCAACAGGCCGCGGACGGAATTTCCCAGCAGGATCCGGTCGGCCTCCCGGATCTCCGCGGCATGGATGACGGCCTCCTCCGCCCGACCGCTGTCCAGGAGCTCGCGGCGCAGCGTCCCGTCCAGGAGGCCACAGCGGACCGGCGGCGTCAGCAGCCGTCCGTCCCGTTCCAGGAACAGGTTCATCCGGCTGCCTTCGGTGACCTCGCCGCGTTCGTTCACGAAGACGACCTCGTCGCAGCCGGTGGCGCGCTGCATCCTCTCGAACTCGGCCTCGTAGAAATCCCGCCGCGTCGTCTTGTGGTAGAGATAGAGGTCGCGGCTGTCGACCGGGCAGGGGGAGAGGGCGCAGCGGAGTTCCTGGCCGGGCGCCGGCAGCGTCATCGGCGCGGCCGAGACCTCGATCCCGCCCGCCTCGTCCAAGAGCAGCCGGACCCGGCGGGGGGCGTCCGGCGGCGGAGACACCGCCGCCTCCAGGCGCTGCCGTGCTTCGGACAGGTCGCAGACGAAGCCAAGATGCGCGGCCGACGCAGCGAGGCGTTCGAGATGGCGATCGAGAAGCCAGAAGCCCGCGCCCGGCTCCCAGCGCAGCGTTTCGATCAGGCGGATCGCGGGGTCGCGCCGGGTCAGGAACTCGGCCTTCAGCAGGCATTCCTCGAATTCCGACTCGGCGAGCGAATCGTGAACGACGCCGCTGCCGATTCCCAGTTCTCCCCGTCCGTCGGCGTCGATCATCACGGTGCGGATCGCAACATTGAAGCAGGCATCGCCGCCCGGTGAGATCATCCCGATCGATCCCGTGTAGACCCCGCGCGGGGCATTCTCGAGCTCGCGGATGATCTCCATCGCCCGGACCTTCGGCGCCCCGGTCACGGATCCGCAGGGAAACAGGCCTCGGAGAAGCTCCGGAAGATCGGTTCCCGGGCGTAGCCGCGCCCTGATCCCGGAGGTCATCTGGTGGACAGTGCGGTAGGTTTCGACCGTGAACAGGTCCGTCACCCGGACCGATCCGATCTCGGCAACCCGCCCCAGATCGTTGCGCAGCAGGTCGACGATCATCAGGTTCTCGGCCCGGGATTTTTCATCCGCTGCCAGCGAGCGCCGGATCTCGGCATCTTCTTCCGGCGTGCGTCCGCGCGCGGCCGTTCCCTTCATCGGTCGCGCCTCGGCCGTTCCGTCGGCGATGCGCAGGAAGAGTTCCGGCGAAAGCGAGAGCAGGTGGAAGTCGGGCGCCGCGATCAGCGCGCCGAAGGCCACGCGCTGCCGGCGGCGAAGCTCCTGGTAGAGCGCGAACGGGTCGCCCGAGAAATCGAAGAGGTATTTGAGCGTGAGATTGATCTGATAGACGTCGCCTGCCGCGATGTAGTCGAGAACTCGCCGGAAGCTCTCCAGATAGGCCGCCCGGTCCGTCGAAAGCCGCAGGCGGTCGATTCCGTACCCGCCGCGAACCTGGCTTCGGACCCATTCGCCGGCCTCGGCGGAGGTAAGCCGCCGCCTTTCCTGAAACAGCCCCATCCAGACGAGCGGTGCCTGCCGCTCCGTCGGCAGGAGAGGGGCGAGCCTGGGCTCCATGAGGTAGCCGAGCTCATAGGAAAGGAAGCCTGCAGCGAAATGGCCATCGGCTACGCCCCGGGCGATCCGGTCGATCGCGGCGTCCGCGTCCTCGGGACGGTCGCACGTCACGATCTCGACCGGGTCCACGAAGAGATGGCAGGGGTTTCCCGGGTCTAGGCTGTCGTCGAGCAGAATGGCGCAGGAAGGGGGCATGAGGCTCCGCTTGGGAAAGGGCGCTCCTTATCCCCTGGTAGATCCACCGGGCCCATGCGGCAAGCCGGTTTCCGCCGGGAAGTTGGCGATACCCGCCATTTGCTTCCGGCTCGGATGCCGGCGCCACCGATTGCGTTGGAAGGACTTCAGTCCTGCTCGTCGCGGATGACGTAGCTGAAATTGATGGCCGTCGCCTGTCCGTCGACGACGGCGTACCACTGCCCTTCCGAACCGGTCGGACGGCAATTGTATCGATAGTCGAGCCGCTCCGGGAGATGCAGCTTACCCTTGATCCGTCCGGCCGTTATCGCGGCCGACATGGCACAACGCTCGTAGCTCGGATAGGTGTGGGAGATGGGCTCCAGCGAGCAATAGGTCCCGACACAGGCGACAAACAACAGTTCGAACAGAACAACACCCTCCCGTTCGCGGCTGCCGACAGGGCCCGACTGGCCTGCCGGTGCGGAGTTCTCACGGGCGGGCAGGCTAAGGAAGCGAGGGTTAATCGTACCTTAACCTGTCCGGGCCGTTCTGAAACTTTCCGCACGCGGAACGGGACGGTATTGGAAATTATCGTGCGGGGATGACGGTTCTGGTTACCGGTCGCGGCATGACCGAGAACCCGTCCGGGAACAGCTGCTTCACTACGTCGCCGACCAGGAACCGGAACGCCAGCTGCCCCGGGGTCGCCTGTCCGGTGACCTTGTCGGTCGCGGTGCTGAGCGCCTTGCCGTCCTCGCAGAAGGCGGCCGTGACGCCGGTCGACTCCATGATGTTGTCCAGTTGCGGCTGCGTCGTCTCGACCTCTTCCGTATTGGCGGGATCGACGGTGCAGAGCTGGTCGGTGGGCGGAATGTCGTTGGCGCCGTGAAAGACCATGACCAGCTTGTACTCGGCATCCTCCCGGTAGGATTCGTGGCGCGTGAAATTGGTGTTCCGGTCGTAGAGCTCGGGCGGCAGATCGGCCAGGACGGCTTCCTTGAAAGCTTCCGGCGTCATGGACGGCGGGGCGCCGGCGATGACCGCCGTCCATCCGGGGTCGGCCGGGCGCGGGTTCTCCTGATCCTGCCCGAAGGCGGATCCGGCCAGCAGGGCGGATCCGAGGGCGAGGCAGGCTTGCATATTCGACCGCCGGCGTAACCGTAGCTTCGTCATGGGTCCAACTCTGTTCCTGTCATTCTTTCGAACTCAGGGGGGCCTTGCCGTGCCCGCCGGCATTCATGCTAACGCCCACCCCCAACATATGATCCGGCCCTCCGGCACCCTCAGTCCGTTACCGAAACCGCGCCCCGCAGGCGCTTCGTCCGGGCGCGCGATGCCTTGGCCTCGAGGCGGCGGCGCTTCGACCCCAAGGTCGGCCGGGTCGCGCGGCGCCGGGCCGGCCGGTTCAGCGCCTGCCGGATCAGGTCGACCAGGCGCTCCAGGGCATCCTGCCGGTTCCGATCCTGGGTCCGGAAGCGCCGGGCCGTGATGATCAGGACGCCATCGGCCGTCATCCTCCTGCCGGCAAGCGTCCTCAGCCGCGCCAGCGTCGGCGCGTCGAGCGCGGGCGAGCGGGCGGCGTCGAAGCGAAGCTGCACCGCGGTCTCCACCCGGTTCACGTTCTGGCCGCCCGGTCCGGAGGCGCGGAGGAACGTCTCCTCGATTTCGGCTTCGTCGAGGCCGAGCGTGTCGGTGATCCGGATCATGGCGGCGGACCCTAACCCGTTCGCGCCCCGTCGCCTAGTCCCGCCGGGGGGAGGGCTCAGGAATGCCGCGCCTTGCGGCTTTCGAGTGCCTGGTCCAGGGCCTTCAGCACGTCCTGGTCCAGGAAAGGCTTGCCGACGAAGAGGACGCCGCGTTCCGGAAAATGGCGGACCGCTTCGTCCAGATGGGCCGTGACGAAGACGAGCGTCGTGCCGAAGGTTTCCTTGAGTTCGCGACCGACGGTCAGCCCGTCGATGGCGCCCTTCAGGCGCACGTCCACGATGGCGACCGGAGGTTGCAGTGATTCGGCCAGGGAGAGCGCCGTTTCGGCGTCTGCCGCGATCGACACCTTACGGTCGTGACGGCTCTCCACAATCGCCTCCAGATGGGCGGCGATCAGTGGGTCGTCCTCGACGACAAGTACGTTGACCTCGTTGTCCACGATAGGTCTAAGGCGACTGCCCGAGGGCTCCATAGGACACATGAAACGGGCAGGCTTTCGGCAGGTTCTATGGCCTTGCCGAAATAGTGCGCGCTCAATCCATTCGCGATATGCCCGATGCGGTACCGGTGTTAGCCTGTCCTCAGGGCGCCGGCGCGCGGCGCGAGCGTAGGGGAAAGGGAATGAGGTCGCAGCTTTCCGAACGCGCGGCAATCCTTGCCGCTTTCCTGATCGGCGCCGGGGGCGGTGCGCTTCCGGTCTCGGCGGCGGAAGTCACGTTGCGGTTGATCGAGACTACGGATATCCACAATCACCTCTACAACTACGATTACTATCGTGACCGGCCCGACGATACGATGGGCCTTGCCAAAACGGCGACGTTGATCCGCCGCGCCCGGGACGAGGCGCCCAACACGGTTCTGATCGACAACGGCGATCTGATCCAGGGCAACCCCATGGGCGACTATCTCGCGACCGTGAAGGGGCTCAACCAGGGCGACGTCCATCCGGTCTACAAGGCCATGAACCTGCTGGACTACGACGTCGGCAATCTGGGCAACCACGAGTTCAACTACGGCATCGAATATCTGCAGCGGGCGATCGCAGGGGCCGAGTTTCCCTATGTTTCGGCCAATGTCTTCGTCGAGGACGGGGACGGTGATCCCGCCAATGACGAGCACTTCCTGGATCCCTACGTCATCGTCGACAAGGTCGTGACCGACGCGGAGGGCGCAGAGCACCGGTTGCGGATCGGCGTGATCGGATTCGTGCCGCCTCAGATCACGACCTGGGATCGGGCTCACCTCCAGGGCCGTCTCGTCACCCGCGACATCGTCGAGGTGGCGGCCGAATTGGTGCCCCGGCTGCGCGCGGAAGGGGCCGACATCGTGGTGGCGGTGGCCCATTCCGGATTTTCCGCCGCGGCGCCCCAGGGCATGGACGAGAACGCGGTCTACTACCTGTCGACGGTCGAGGGCATCGACGCGATCCTGTTCGGTCACGCCCACCGGGTCTTCCCGGGCGAGGACTTCGCCGGCGAGGAGATCCCCGGCCTCGACCTCGAGGCCGGGACGATCAACGGCGTGCCGTCGGTCATGCCCGGGTTCTGGGGCAGCCATCTCGGCGTCATCGACCTGACGCTGGAGGGATCCGAGGGCGCCTGGACGGTCGCGGACGCGAAGGTTGAGGCGCGGCCGATCTACGAGCGCCGCGACCGCGAGATCGTGGCCCTGGTCGAGGCGCAGCAGGACGTGCTGGACGCCGTCCGGACCGAGCATGACGAAACGCTCGCCTTCGTGCGCAGCGCCATCGGCACCACGACCGCGCCGATCAACAGCTATTTCGCCCTGATCCAGGACGACCCGTCGATCCAGATCGTCACCGACGCTCAGAAATGGTACGTCGAGCGGCTGATCCAGGGGACGGAATACGAAGGCATCCCCGTCCTTTCCGCCGGCGCGCCGTTCAAGGCCGGCGGGCGCGGCGGCCCGGACTACTACACCGACGTTCCGGCCGGGGAAATCGCCATCAGGAACGCGGCCGACCTCTACCTCTATCCGAACACGCTGCGGGCGGTCCTGCTCACCGGCGCGCAGGTCAAGGACTGGCTGGAGATGTCGGCCAACATGTTCAACACCATCGATCCCGATTCGGACGGGATGCAGGAACTGATCAATCCGGCGTTCCCCTCCTACAATTTCGATGTCATCGACGGGGTGACCTACCGGATCGACGTGACGAAACCGCCCAGGTTCAACACCGACGGCACGCTCGCGAATCCCGATTCGAGCCGCATCGTCGATCTCATGTACGACGGACGGCCGATCGACCCGGACGCCCGCTTCATCGTGGCGACGAACAACTACCGCGCGGGCGGCGGCGGCAAGTTCCCGCATCTCGACGGATCGAACATCGTCATCGAGGCGCCGGACGAGAACCGCACTGTCCTCGTGAACTACATTCTGGAACGGAAGACGATCGATCCGTCGGCCGACGGGAACTGGTCGCTTGCGCCGATCGATGGCGATGCCGAGGTCGTCTTCACGACCGGGCCCGGGGCGGCCGCCTATCTCGACGGCCGCTCCGACGTGACCGCGCTCGGCGTTACGGAGGATGGATTCGCCAGATACGCACTGAAGTTGGGGAAATAGCGCGCCGGCGACCTGCTTGCGACGGCGGCGGCCGGGGGCGGCTCAAGCGGCTGCTCCCGGCCGAACCCTTGTCCCGTCAAACGATGCCGATCAGGCTCAGGATGGCGATCACCACGACGACGACGCCAATGATGTAGAAGACGCTGTGCATCAAGGAACTCCCGGTTTGCGGCGCTGCGTCCTGCGCACCTTCCGGGCAAGTAACAATCCTGGACGGCCTCGTGTTGCCGTCGGCCGGTCAGGTCCGGGGATCGGAGCCTGCGTCCGGACGCGCCCGGGCCAGTTCGTAAAGGGCGACGGCGGCGGCGTTGGAGACGTTCAGGCTGGCGATCGGGCCGCTGGTCGGCAACCGGGCGAGGGCGTCGCAGGTTTCTCGGGTCAGGCGCCTGAGACCCGGCCCTTCCGCGCCCATGACCAGCGCAACCTTGCCGTCGAGGCGCATCTCGGACAGCGCTGCCGGGCCTTCCTCGGCCAGTCCGACGCACCAGAAGCCGTTCTCCTGAAGCTCGCGCAGGGCGCGGGCGAGATTCGTGACCCGCGCAAGGGGCACGTGTTCCGCCGCGCCGCAGGCCGTCTTGGCCAGGGTTCCCGTCATTTCCGGCGCATGGCGTTCGGTAACGATGACGGCCAGGGCGCCGAAGGCGGCGGCTGAGCGCAGGATCGCGCCGACATTGTGGGGATCCGTGACCTGGTCCAGCACGACGAGAATCGCCCGTTGCTTCGGCTCAGCCGCGCGCAGCACGTCGTGCAGGTCCCACTCCGGCAGCGGATCGGCCAGGAGAACCGCCCCTTGATGGACCGTCCCCGGCGGCAGCAGGGCATCCAGCGCCTCACGGGCGACGACCTCGGGCGACGGTCGGGCGAATCCTTTCGCGCTCGCAAAGGCAATTGCCTCGGCCAGCGTTTCCAGGGCCGAGCGGGTCGCGATCATCCGCTGGACGCGCCGCTCCGGATTCGTCCACGCCTCCTTCACCGCATGCAGGCCGAAAATCACCCGTTCCGGCGGCAGCCCCGGACCAGCCGAGGCGGTCGGACGGCGTTCATGGGGCCGGGGGCGGTGATGGAAGGGCTGGCCCTTCCGGGCCGATTTCGATGCTTTCGACATGGCGGGCATGGTGCCGCGGGAAGGGGCTGCGCGCCAGTGCAGACCTTCCGCTTCGGCTTTGTTTCGGGTAGCATCCTAATTCGGTTGACATCAGCCCCCAAATGTCCTTACTACGCGCACCGCCGTTCCGCCGGACCCCGGTTCGACCGGGGCAGCGCCGGGCCCTTAGGAGGGGTGGCCGAGTGGTTAAAGGCAGCAGACTGTAAATCTGCCCGCATTGCGTACGCTGGTTCGAATCCAGCCCCCTCCACCAAACTTTCCCGGCCTCAAGGTCGGAGCGGCCTGAGCGCCCAAGGCATATGGGCGGGTGTAGCTCAATGGTAGAGCACCAGCCTTCCAAGCTGGCTGTGAGGGTTCGATTCCCTTCACCCGCTCCACCTCGGCTTTCGTCCGGGGGCCGGCCGGCATCGATCATGTGGTGATTTGGGTCTGACCTCGAGGTAGCGACAGGAAGCCAGCGAACATGTCGAAGGCGAAGTTTGAGCGGACGAAGCCGCACGTTAACATTGGGACGATTGGTCACGTTGACCATGGCAAGACGTCTTTGACGGCGGCGATCACGAAGGTGCTGGCCGAGGCTGGCGGGGCGACGTTTACGGCGTATGACCAGATCGACCGGGCGCCGGAGGAGAAGGCGCGCGGGATCACGATTTCGACGTCGCATGTGGAGTATGAGACGGAGAACCGTCATTACGCGCATGTGGACTGCCCGGGCCACGCGGACTATGTGAAGAACATGATCACGGGCGCGGCGCAGATGGACGGCGCGATCCTGGTGGTTTCGGCGGCGGACGGCCCGATGCCGCAGACGCGGGAGCACATTCTGCTGGCGCGTCAGGTTGGTGTTCCGGCGCTGGTGGTGTTCCTGAACAAGGTCGACCAGGTGGACGATCCTGAGCTTCTGGACCTGGTGGAGCTGGAGGTTCGGGAGCTGCTGTCATCGTACGAGTTCCCGGGCGACGACATTCCGATCATCAAGGGCTCGGCGCTGGCGGCGCTTGAGGATTCGGACAAGACGATCGGCCATGACGCGATTCTGGAGCTGATGAAGGCTGTGGACGCGTACATTCCGACGCCGGAGCGTCCGAAGGACCTGCCGTTCCTGATGCCGATCGAGGACGTGTTCTCGATCTCTGGCCGTGGCACGGTGGTGACGGGCCGTGTCGAGCGCGGCGTGGTGAAGGTCGGCGACGAGGTCGAGATTGTCGGCCTGCGTCCGACGACGAAGACGACGTGCACGGGCGTCGAGATGTTCCGCAAGCTGCTCGACCAGGGCGAGGCGGGCGACAATATCGGCGCGCTGCTGCGCGGCACGAAGCGCGAGGAGGTGGAGCGGGGTCAGGTTCTGGCGAAGCCGGGCTCGATCACGCCGCACACGAAGTTCAAGGCCGAGGCCTACATCCTGACCAAGGAAGAGGGCGGCCGCCACACGCCGTTCTTCACGAACTACCGTCCGCAGTTCTACTTCCGGACGACGGACGTGACGGGCGTGGTGGAGCTGCCGGAAGGCACGGAGATGGTGATGCCGGGCGACAACGTGTCGATGACGGTGTCGCTGATCGCGCCGATCGCCATGGACGAGGGCCTGCGTTTCGCCATCCGCGAGGGCGGCCGCACCGTCGGCGCCGGCGTCGTCGCCTCGATCATCGAGTAATCGGAAGCCCTTTCGAGGGGCTTCCACCCGAACCGGCCGGCCTGGCCCCGATCGCGGGGCCGGGCCGTGCCTTGTCCGCCGGCGGCGGGCGACCGACTCTGCGCGACGCCGTTCCGGCAGACGGGATCTCAGGGCTTGCCGGCATACGGTTTGTTGTCTAAATAGGATCGGGCCCGAGCAAGGAACCGGTTGCGTTCCGGCCGGGACTTCGCTACAAGCCCGTTTCCCCGTGTGATCCTGGGTCCCGCGGGGTGTTTTGTTGCCTCCTTAGGAGTGTAGCTCAATTGGTAGAGCACCGGTCTCCAAAACCGGCGGTTGGGGGTTCGAGTCCCTCCACTCCTGCCAGGCAACCCGGAACGCTAAGCAAAGCTCGATAGAATGGCCAAGACCAGCCCCGCACAGTTCTTCCGGCAGGTCCGGCAGGAAACCGCCAAGGTGACCTGGCCGACCCGTAAGGAGACCGGCGTCACGACCGCGATGGTGTTCGTGTTCGTGTTCATCATGGCGATCTTCTTCCTGCTGGTCGATCAGGTGGCGGGCTTCCTGGTCCGTTTTGTCATTGGGCTGGGGGCGTAAAGAGCCATGGCGATGCGCTGGTACGTCGTCCACGTCTACTCGAACTTCGAAAAGAAGGTCGCCGAGTCGATTCGCGAACAGGCCGCCCAGAAGGGGCTGGAGGACAAGTTCGCAGAGATCTCCGTGCCGACCGAGGAGGTCGTCGAGGTCCGGCGTGGGCAGAAGGTCAACGCCGAGCGGAAATTCTTCCCGGGCTACGTGCTCGTGAAGATGGAGCTGACGGACGAGACCTGGCACCTGATCAAGAATACGCCGAAGGTCACCGGCTTCCTGGGCGCGCGCGGAAAGCCCGTTCCGATCAGCGACGCCGAAGCCGATCGCATCCTGCGCCAGGTGCAGGAGGGCATCGAGCGTCCGAAGCCCTCGATCACCTTCGAGATCGGCGAGCAGGTGCGTGTTTCCGACGGTCCGTTCACGTCGTTCAATGGCGTCGTCGAAGAGGTCGACGAGGAGCGCGCGCGCCTCAAGGTTGCCGTTTCGATCTTCGGCCGCGCGACGCCGGTCGAACTGGAATACGGACAAGTCGAAAAGGTTTAAGCCCGGTCGGAACTATCCGGCCGGCAACTCGGCGCGGGAGGCTCAAGCCATGGCCGTACCGCGCATCCCATCGTGCCGCGGGCCTCGGGCCGCTGCCGAGACATCGTAGAGGGAAAGGATAATGGCGAAGAAAGTCATCGGCCAGATCAAGCTGCAGGTCCCGGCCGGCGCCGCGACTCCGTCGCCGCCGATCGGCCCGGCCCTGGGTCAGCGCGGTCTGAACATCATGGAGTTCTGCAAGGCGTTCAACGCCCAGACGCAGAACCTGGAGAAGGGCATGCCGATCCCGGTGGTCATCACGGCCTATGCGGATCGTACCTTCACCTTCGTGACTAAGACCCCGCCGGCCACCTACTTCCTGAAGAAGGCGGCCGGGATCACCAGCGGCCACAAGACCCCGGGCAAGGGGGCGGTCGGCAAGGTGACCATCTCTCAGCTGCGCGAGATCGCCCAGACCAAGATGGCTGACCTCAACGCCAACGACGTCGACGCGGCGGTTGAGATGATCCGTGGTTCGGCCCGGTCCATGGGCCTCGAAGTGGTGGAGGGTTGATCATGGCGCGCGTCAGCAAGCGTTTTAAGGCGACGCTCACCGGCCTGGATCGCAACGCGTCCTACGAGCTTGCGCAGGCGATCAGCCTCCTGAAGGCCCGCGCCACGGCCAAGTTCGACGAGACGATCGAAGTCGCGATGAACCTGGGCATCGATCCGCGTCACGCCGACCAGATGGTCCGTGGCGTTGTCAACCTGCCGCATGGCACGGGCAAGACCGTCCGGGTTGCCGTCTTCGCGAAGGGCGATAAGGCCGAAGCGGCGAAGGCCGCCGGTGCGGATGTGGTCGGCGCGGAGGATTTGGCGCAGGAGATCCAGGACGGCCGGATGGATTTCGACCGCTGCATCGCCACGCCCGACATGATGGCCGTCGTCGGTCGGCTGGGTAAGGTCCTGGGCCCGCGCGGTCTGATGCCGAACCCGAAGCTCGGCACGGTGACCCCGGACGTCGCTGCCGCCGTCAAGGCGGCCAAGGCCGGCTCGATCGAGTTCCGGGCCGAGAAGGCGGGTATCGTCCATGCCGGCGTCGGCAAGGCGAGCTTCTCGGACGAGGCGCTGGTCGAGAATGTCCGCGCCTTCGTCGAGGCGATCATCCGCGCCAAGCCCAGCGGCGCCAAGGGGACCTACGTCAAGAAGGTCGCCCTCAGCTCCACCATGGGGCCGAGCGTCAAGCTGGACGTGAGCAAGCTGGTGTCCGCGACCGCCACCGCGGCCGCCTGACACCGATTTCGAGATGCCGTTGCAGGCCTGGCCGGGCCTGCAGCGTTCGGCTCGGGCCGGGGCATGCCGCCCCAGCCCGGCCAACCTGTCCGAGACTGCAGGCGCCTTCCTTCGGGAGGGAATAAGTCCTGCATAGACGGGAGTGGAGCCGGAACGGACGAATGCGGGGGGTGCGATCTCCCCGTCGGAATTTCTGGCTTGGACTTCTGGGACAGGGCGAAGCGGACCGGTCGACGATCGTTCGTGATCTTCGCCGGTTCAGGTGCAACGGGGGTTGGATCGGGGGATGTGCGCTCCCGCCAAGCCCGACGAACGGAGGATCTCCGTGGACCGTGCACAGAAGGAAGAAAAGGTCGCTTCGCTGCATGAGGCGTTCCAGTCCGCCGCGATGGTGGTGGTAGCCCACCAGAACGGCATGTCGGTCGCCGAGTCGACCGAGCTGCGACGCGAGATGTACAAGGCGGGCGCCAACTTCCGCGTTACCAAGAACCGGCTCGCCCGTATCGCCCTCAAGGGTACCGAGTTCGAGGGTCTCGCCGACCTCTTCACCGGTCCGACCGCCGTGGCCTTTTCCGAGGACCCGGTGGCGGCCGCGAAGGTGGCTGTCGATTTCGCCAAGAAGAACGACCGTCTGGTCATCGTCGGCGGCGCGCTCGGCAACAAGACTCTCGATACGGCGGGCGTCGAAGCCCTCGCCAAGCTGCCGTCGCTCAATGAGCTTCGGGCACAGCTGGTCGGTATGATCAACACCCCGGCGACCCGCATCGCCGGCGTTGTTCAGGCCCCGGCTGGACAGCTTGCGCGCGTGTTCGGCGCCTATGCCCGCAAGGACGAAGCGGCCTGAGAGCCAATTTCCTAGAACCAAGCCAGAGACATCAGGAGTACTGAAATGGCTGATCTTGCAAAGCTCGTTGACGAGCTGTCGAGCCTGACCGTCCTTGAGGCGGCCGAGCTGTCGAAGATGCTCGAAGAGAAGTGGGGCGTCTCCGCTGCGGCTCCGGTCGCGGTTGCCGGCCCGGTTGCCGCTGGTGGCGCCGCCGCCGCCCCGGCCGCCGAGGAGAAGACCGAGTTCGACGTCATCCTCGCCAATGCCGGCGACAAGAAGATCAACGTGATCAAGGAAGTCCGTGCGATCACCGGCCTGGGCCTGAAGGAGGCCAAGGACCTGGTCGAGGGCGCTCCGAAGCCGGTCAAGGAAGGCGTCAGCAAGGACGAGGCCGACAAGATTAAGAAACAGCTTGAAGAAGCGGGTGCGACGGTCGAAATTAAGTAAGACCGCGTGCTGAGCTTCGCTGTTGACATACAAACGCCTGAGGGCGGCGCACCCAAGAGGGTTCGCCGCCCAACGGCGTCTTTTGCGTTTGTAGCCGGCGTTGGGTTCCGATCGGGTCCCGATGCATTTGGGGCCGGTTGAAGGTCCCCGAGGTAAGCCTTTCGAGGCGAGTCGATACGGTCGGCCGGGCCGGCCGGAAGATCGCCTCACCATTGTCGTCGCAGCGGCGGCATGCCAATCGCTGAGTTTTGAGGGGCATAGATGGCCAAGTCGTTCACGGGTCGTAAGCGCGTCCGCAAGGATTTCGGGCGGATCCCCGAAGTCGCCCAGATGCCCAACCTGATCGAGGTGCAGCGCAGCTCCTACGATCAGTTCCTCCAGATGAACGTCGCGCCCGAGGCGCGTGAGCATCTCGGCCTGCAGGAGGTGTTCCGGTCGGTATTTCCGATCAAGGACTTCTCCGAACGTGCGGAGCTGGATTTCGTTCGCTACGAGCTTGAGCAGCCGAAATACGATGTCGAGGAGTGCCAGCAGCGGGGCATGACCTTTGCCGCGCCGCTCAAGGTCACCCTCCGCCTTACCGTGTTCGACGTCGAAGAGGACACGGGCCTGAAGTCGATCCGCGACATCAAGGAGCAGGACGTCTACATGGGCGACATGCCGCTCATGACGGCGAACGGCACCTTCGTAATCAACGGCACCGAGCGCGTCATCGTCTCGCAGATGCACCGCAGCCCGGGCGTCTTCTTCGATCACGACAAGGGCAAGACCCATTCGTCGGGCAAGTACCTGTTCGCGGCGCGGGTCATTCCCTACCGCGGTTCCTGGCTGGACTTCGAGTTCGACGCCAAGGACCACGTCTATGTCCGTATCGACCGCCGGCGCAAGCTGCCGGCGACGACGCTCCTGCTCGCCCTCGACAGCGCGGAGACCGAGGCGCTGCGCGCCGCCCGCGCGGCCGAAGGCAAGTCCCTGTTGCCCTATGAGGCGCAGGGGATGACCCGCGAGGAGATCCTCAACTACTTCCACGACACGGTCGTCTTCACCCGGACCGAAACGGGCTGGAAGACGCCGTTCAACCCCGACGCCATGCGCGGCGTGAAGCTGATCTCGGACTTGGTCGACGCCGAGACCGGCAAGGTCGTTGCCGAGGCCGGCACCAAGATGACGCCGCGGACGGCGCGGAAGCTCATCGAAGGCGGCCTCAAGGAGCAGCTGGTCGCGCAGGAGGACCTGTACGGCCGCTATCTCGCCACCGACATCATCGACGAGCAGACGGGCGAGGTCTTCTTCGAGGCCGGCGAGGAAATCGACGCCGCGATGCTCGAGCTGTTCGAGGAAAAGAACATCGTCGAGCTGCCGACGCTGGCCATCGACCACGTCAATGTCGGCCCCTATCTGCGCAACACGCTGGCGATCGACAAGAACGCGACCCGCGAGGACGCGTTGATCGACATCTATCGCGTGATGCGGCCGGGCGAGCCGCCGACGCTCGAGAGCGCCGAGGCGCTGTTCCACGGCCTGTTCTTCGACCAGGAGCGCTACGACCTGTCGGCCGTCGGCCGAGTCAAGATGAACGCGCGTCTCGGTTTTGAGACCGACGACCAGCTGCGCGTGCTGCGCAAGGAGGACATCCTTGCCATCCTCAAAATCCTGCTGGACCTGAAGGACGGCCGGGGCGAGATCGACGACATCGACAACCTGGGCAACCGGCGCGTCCGTTCGGTCGGCGAACTGATGGAGAACCAGTACCGGGTCGGCCTGCTGCGGATGGAGCGGGCGATCCGCGAGCGCATGAGCTCGGTCGACATCGACACGGTCATGCCGCATGACCTCATCAACGCCAAGCCGGCGGCGGCTGCCGTTCGCGAGTTCTTCGGTTCGTCCCAGCTGTCCCAGTTCATGGACCAGACGAACCCGCTCAGCGAGATTACGCACAAGCGGCGCCTGTCGGCCCTGGGCCCGGGCGGCCTGACCCGTGAGCGGGCGGGCTTCGAGGTGCGCGACGTGCACCCGACCCATTACGGCCGCATCTGCCCGATCGAGACGCCGGAAGGCCCGAATATCGGCCTGATCAACAGCCTTGCGACCTATGCCCGGGTCAACAAGTACGGCTTCATCGAAAGCCCGTACCGCAAGGTGGTGGACGGCAAGGTGACGGACGAGGTGGTCTACCTTTCCGCCATGGAGGAGTACCGCTACGTCATCGCCCAGGCGAACGCAGAGCTGGACTCCGAGGGCCGCTTCGTGTCCGAGCTGGTCTCCTGCCGCAAGGGCGGCGAGAACATGCTGATGCGTCCCGAGACCATCGAGCTCGTCGACGTCAGCCCGAAGCAGATCGTTTCCGTGGCTGCGGCGCTCATCCCGTTTCTCGAGAACGACGACGCCAACCGCGCGCTCATGGGCTCGAACATGCAGCGTCAGGCGGTGCCGCTGATCAAGGCGGAGGCGCCGCTGGTCGGCACCGGCATGGAGGGGACCGTCGCGAAGGATTCGGGCGTCGCCATCAGCGCCCGGCGCAGCGGTATCGTCGACCAAGTGGACGGCACGCGCATCGTCATCCGGGCGACCGAGGCCGACAGTTCGATGTCGAACGTCGACATCTACAACCTGCTGAAGTTCCAGCGGTCGAACCAGAACACCTGCATCACCCAGCGTCCGCTGGTGAAGGTGGGCGACCGGGTCAACAAGGGCGACATCATCGCCGATGGCCCGTCGACCGAGCTGGGCGAGCTGGCGCTCGGCCGGAACGTGCTCTGCGCGTTCATGCCGTGGAACGGCTACAACTTTGAGGACTCGATCCTCATCTCCGAGCGGATCGTCAAGGACGACGTCTTCACCTCGATCCACATCGAGGAGTTCGAGGTCATGGCCCGCGACACCAAGCTGGGCCAGGAAGAGATCACCCGCGACATCCCGAATGTCGGTGAGGAATCGCTGCGTCAGCTCGACGAGGCCGGCATCGTCTACATCGGCGCCGAGGTGAAGCCGGGCGACATCCTGGTCGGCAAGGTGACGCCGAAGGGCGAGAGCCCGATGACGCCGGAGGAGAAGCTGCTCCGCGCGATCTTCGGCGAGAAGGCCTCCGACGTGCGCGACACCTCGCTCCGGCTGCCGCCGGGCGTGACCGGCACGGTGGTCGAGGTCCGCGTCTTCTCCCGCCGCGGCGTCGACAAGGACGAGCGCGCGATGGCGATCGAGCGGGCCGAGATCGAGCGGCTGGCGAAGGACCGCGACGACGAGCGCGCGATCCTGGAACGCGGCTTCTACGGCCGCCTGAAGGAGCTGCTGGTCGGCCAGGAGGTCGTCTCGGCCCCGAAGGGGCTGAAGGTCGGCACGACCATCACGGAGGACGATCTTTCCGCCCTGCCGACGCACCAGTGGCGTCAGGTCGTCATCGGCGACGAGAAGCTCATGGCCGACATCGAGGCGATGAGCCGCCACTTCGACGAGTCGGTCGAGGCGCTCAAGAAGCGGTTCGAGGACAAGGTCGAGAAGCTGCAGCGCGGCGACGAGCTGCCGCCCGGCGTGATGAAGATGGTCAAGGTGTTCGTTGCGGTGAAGCGCAAGCTGCAGCCGGGCGACAAGATGGCCGGACGTCATGGCAACAAGGGCGTCATCTCGCGCATCATGCCGATCGAGGACATGCCGCATCTGGAGGACGGGACGCCCGTCGACCTGGTGCTGAATCCGCTCGGCGTGCCGTCGCGCATGAATGTCGGTCAGATCCTCGAGACCCATCTCGGCTGGGCGGCGCGCGGCCTTGGGCATCAGATCGGGGAGATTCTCGATCGGATGCGCGGCGACGGCTCGCCGCAGGCGATGGAGGAGCTGAAGTCCAAGCTGCAGCAGATCTACGGCGACACCCAGTTCGGTCGCGATGTCGCAGACATGAGCGACGAGGAGCTGCTGGAGATGGCCGGCAACCTCCGGAACGGCGTGCCCATGGCCACCCCGGTGTTCGACGGCGCCCGCGAGGACGACATCGTCAAGATGCTGGAGATGGCGGGACTCGACCGGTCGGGTCAGGTCCGGCTCATCGACGGCCGCACCGGCGAGTATTTCCATCGCAAGGTGACGGTCGGCTACATCTACATGCTGAAGCTGCACCACCTGGTCGACGACAAGATCCACGCCCGCTCGATCGGCCCCTACAGCCTGGTCACCCAGCAGCCGCTGGGCGGCAAGGCGCAGTTCGGTGGCCAGCGCTTCGGGGAGATGGAGGTGTGGGCTCTCGAAGCCTATGGCGCGGCCTATACGCTCCAGGAGATGCTGACGGTGAAGTCGGACGACGTGTCCGGCCGTACCAAGGTCTACGAAGCCATCGTCCGCGGCGACGACAACTTCGAGAGCGGCATCCCCGAAAGCTTCAACGAGCTGGTCAAGGAGCTGCGCTCGCTCGGCCTGAACGTCGAGCTGGAACAGCAGTAAGACATCTGAAGCGACTTCCGGCGGACGCAGCTGCTGTGTCCGCCGGCCACCCCATCGCTTGCGAGGGATCACCCCTCAGGGAGTTTGGCGTATGAACGAGTTGGTCAACATCCTCGGCCAGGTCTCCACCCCGCAGAGCTTCGATCAAATCCGGATCTCGATTGCGAGCCCGGAGCGGATCCGGTCCTGGTCCTACGGCGAGATCAAGAAGCCGGAGACGATCAACTACCGGACCTTCAAGCCGGAGCGGGACGGGCTGTTCTGTGCCCGGATCTTCGGTCCGATCAAGGACTACGAGTGCTTGTGCGGCAAGTACAAGCGCATGAAGTACAAGGGCATTATCTGCGAGAAGTGCGGCGTCGAGGTCACGCTCTCGAAAGTCCGGCGCGAGCGCATGGGCCATATCGAGCTGGCGAGCCCGGTCGCGCATATCTGGTTCCTGAAGTCCCTGCCTTCGCGCATCGGCCTGATGGTCGACATGACGCTGAAGGATCTGGAGCGCGTCCTTTATTTCGAGAACTACGTCGTCATCGAGCCGGGCCTGACGCCGCTCAAGAAGAACCAGCTCCTGAGCGAGGAGGAGTTCCTTCGCGCCCAGGACGACTACGGCGAAGAGGCCTTCACAGCCAAGATCGGTGCCGAGGCGCTGAAGCAGATGCTGGCGTCGATCGACCTCGAGGAGGAGAAGGTGTCGGTCCGCGAGGAGCTTCGCGAGACCGGGTCCGAAGCCAAGCGCAAGAAGCTCGTCAAGCGCCTGAAGCTGATCGAGGCGTTCCTCGAGTCCGGCTCCCGCCCGGAGTGGATGGTCCTGGACGTCATCCCGGTCATCCCGCCGGAGCTGCGCCCGCTCGTCCCGCTGGACGGCGGCCGTTTCGCGACGTCGGACCTCAACGATCTCTACCGCCGAGTCATCAACCGCAACAACCGTCTGAAGCGGCTGATCGAGCTTCGTGCGCCGGACATCATCGTCCGCAACGAGAAGCGCATGCTGCAGGAGGCGGTCGACGCCCTGTTCGACAACGGCCGTCGGGGCCGCGTCATCACCGGGGCGAACAAGCGTCCGCTGAAGTCGCTGAGCGACATGCTGAAGGGCAAGCAGGGCCGGTTCCGTCAGAACCTGCTCGGCAAGCGCGTCGACTATTCCGGCCGTTCGGTGATCGTCGTCGGGCCTGAGCTCAAGCTGCACCAGTGCGGCCTGCCGAAGAAGATGGCGCTCGAGCTGTTCAAGCCGTTCATCTATCACAAGCTCGAGCTCTACGGCATGGCGTCCACCATCAAGGCCGCCAAGCGCATGGTCGAGAAGGAACGGCCCGAGGTTTGGGATATCCTGGAAGAGGTGATCCGCGAGCATCCGGTCCTGCTGAACCGGGCGCCGACGCTGCACCGCCTCGGCATCCAGGCATTCGAGCCGACGCTCATCGAGGGCAAGGCGATTCAGCTCCATCCGCTGGTCTGCACGGCCTTCAACGCCGACTTCGACGGCGACCAGATGGCGGTCCACGTGCCGCTGTCGCTGGAAGCCCAGCTCGAAGCGCGCGTCCTGATGATGTCGACGAACAACATCCTGTCGCCCGCGAACGGCAAGCCGATCATCGTCCCCAGCCAGGACATCGTGCTCGGTCTCTACTACCTGTCGATGGAGCGGCGCGACATCCTGGGGCCCGTCGTTTCGATCGACAGCCTGGACGCGTTGCAGGCGGCGCTCGACAATGACGACATCGTCCTCGACAACCCGTCGGATCCGCTGGAGCAGATCGATGTCACCGACAAGGCGGCGGTGCTCGAGCGGCTGAAGAAGGGCGAGTTGGTGGCCCACATGGTGCCGCGCTTCATCTCGGTTGGCGAGATCGAGCAGGCGCTTGCCGCCGGCGTGGTCGGCATGCACTCGAAGATCAAGGCGCGGTTCAAGACCGTCAATGCCGAGGGCGAGGAGGTCGTGCAGCGCGTGGTGTCGACCCCGGGCCGCATGATCCTGTCGGAGGTTCTGCCGCGGCATCCGGCCGTGCCGTTCTCGCTGATCAACCGGCTGCTGACCAAGAAGGAGATCACGAACGTCCTCGACACCGTATATCGCCATTGCGGTCAGAAGGAGACGGTGATCTTCGCCGACCGGATGATGCAGACCGGCTTCGCCTATGCGTGCCGGGCCGGCATTTCGTTCGGCAAGGACGACATGGTCATCCCGAAGGCAAAGGCGCAGCTGGTGGCCGAGGCGTCCGAGCGGGTCAAGGAGTACGAGAACCAGTACCTGGACGGCCTGATCACCCGCGGCGAGAAGTACAACAAGGTGGTCGACGTCTGGTCCACCTGCACCGACCGGGTGGCCGAGGAGATGATGAAGGAGATCTCCTCGACGCTGAACGACCCGACGCGCCAGGTGAACTCGGTCTACATGATGGCCCATTCGGGCGCCCGTGGTTCGGCGGCGCAGATCCGTCAGCTTGCCGGCATGCGCGGCCTGATGGCCAAGCCCTCGGGTGAGATCATCGAGACGCCGATCATCTCGAACTTCAAGGAAGGCCTGACCGTTCTGGAGTACTTCAACTCCACCCACGGCGCCCGTAAGGGACTGGCCGACACGGCGTTGAAGACGGCGAACTCGGGCTACCTGACGCGTCGGCTGGTCGACGTGGCCCAGGACTGCGTCGTGGTCGAGGAGGACTGCGGCACGGGTCTCGGGATCACCGCGACCGCGATCATCGACGGGGGCGAGGTCATCGTCCCGCTGGGCGAGCGCATCCTGGGGCGGACTGCCCTCAACGACGTGCGCCACCCGCTCACGGGCGAGGTCCTGGCTCCGGCGGGCACCCTGATCGACGAGCAGCTCGTCGACGTGATCGAGACCGCCGGCGTCGACCGGCTGATGATCCGTTCGGCGCTCACCTGCGAGAGCCGGGGCGGCGTCTGCGCCAAGTGCTACGGCCGCGATCTGGCCCGCGGCACGCCGGTCAACATCGGCGAGGCGGTCGGCGTCATCGCCGCCCAGTCGATCGGCGAACCGGGCACCCAGCTGACGATGCGCACCTTCCACATCGGCGGCGCGGCCCAGCGTGGCGCCGAGCAGTCCTTCGTGGAGGCGGCGTTCGACGCGGTCATCGAGGTCCGCAACCGCAACGTGGTCGTGAACTCCTCGGGCGTGCCGATCGTCATGGGCCGGAACTGCGAGGTCGTGCTCATGGACGAGCAGGGCCGCGAGAAGGCGCGTCACCGCATCCCCTACGGCGCGAAGCTGCTGGCGGACCAGGGAACCCGGGTCACGCGCGGCCAGAGGCTGGCCGAGTGGGATCCGTATACCATCCCGATCATCACCGAGAAGGAAGGTATCGTTAACTACGTCGACCTGGTCGAAGGTGTCTCGATCCGCGAGGTCACCGACGACACCACCGGCATCGCGTCCAAGGTCGTCGTCGACTGGCGTCAGCAGCCGCGTGGCGCGGACCTCAAGCCGCGCATCACCCTGCGCAACGAGCAGGGCGAGGTGGTGAAGCTTCCGAACGGTCTGGAAGCTCGCTACTTCATGTCGGTCGACGCCATCCTGTCGGTGAACAATGGCGCCCATGTCCAGGCCGGCGACGTCCTGGCCCGTATCCCGCGGGAGGGCTCCAAGACGCGCGACATCACCGGCGGTCTGCCGCGGGTGGCTGAACTGTTCGAGGCGCGGAAGCCGAAGGACTACGCGATCATCTCGGACATCGCCGGCCGCGTGGAGTTCGGCAAGGACTACAAGACCAAGCGGCGCATCCTGGTCGTGCCGGAGGACGAGACGCTTGAGCCCAAGGAGTACATGATCCCGAAGGGCAAGCACATCTCCGTGCAGGAGGGCGACTATGTCCAGAAGGGCGACCTGCTGATGGACGGCAACCCGGTCCCGCACGACATCCTGTCGGTGCTGGGGGTCGAGGCGCTGGCCGACTATCTCATCAACGAGGTGCAGGACGTCTATCGACTGCAGGGCGTGAAGATCAACGACAAGCACATCGAGGTGATCGTTCGCCAGATGCTGCAGAAGGTCGAGATCACGGACCCGGGCGAGACGACGTTCCTGATCGGTGAGCAGGTCGACCGCGAGGAGTTCGACTCGGTGAACGCCAAGGCAGTGGCCGAAGGCTACCGCCCGGCAACCGGCGTGCCGGTGCTGCAGGGCATCACCAAGGCCTCGCTGCAGACCAAGTCGTTCATCTCGGCGGCGTCGTTCCAGGAGACGACCCGCGTGCTGACCGAAGCGGCGGTTTCCGGCAAGGTCGACCGTCTGGAAGGCCTGAAGGAGAACGTCATCGTCGGCTCGCTGATCCCGGCCGGCACGGGTTCGTTCGTCAACCGGCTGAAGAAGCTGGCGGCCGAACGCGACCGCGCCGCCCAGGCGAGCCTGGGCGAGGGGGGCGACACCCTGCTGGAGCAGTCGAAGGACGAGAAGTCGAGCGCTGCATGAGGACCGGCCCCGTCACTGGCGGGGGAAGGCCCGAAATGCGGCACTGACGGCGGGAAAAGCGGACGGCTCTGCTTGACGCGGGGGAGGGCCGTCCGTATATTCCGCCGGCCTTTGACGGGAGTTGGCCTTGGGCTGCCTGCTTGCCCGGATGCCGATCTCGTCGGGGCGGCTTGATAGGGGCGTGGATCCGTCCGTGCCCCCTTGACGAGTTGAGCAATCCCGCCGGGCGCCCAAAAGCCGCTTGGACGGGTTTTTTGCTTCGTTCGATCGGGGTGCCGCCCGCCGGCAGACGGCGTCAGTGTCGTGACGGCGCTCGAACGCGAGAACGCATAATTTTTTGTGAAGAAGGGCTGAAATGCCAACGATCAATCAGTTGATCCGTAAGCCGCGCAAGCCGCAGGCTGCGCGCAACAAGGTGCCGGCGCTGGAGGCCTGCCCGCAGAAGCGTGGCGTGTGCACCCGCGTTTACACCACGACGCCGAAGAAGCCGAACTCGGCCCTTCGTAAGGTTGCTCGTGTTCGCCTCACCAACGGGTTCGAGGTGACGAGCTACATCCCGGGTGAAGGTCATAACCTTCAGGAGCACTCGGTCGTTATGATCCGTGGCGGCCGCGTGAAGGACCTTCCGGGTGTCCGCTACCACATCATCCGCGGCACGCTGGACACGCAGGGCGTCAAGGACCGCCGCCAGCGCCGGTCGAAATACGGCGCGAAGCGTCCGAAGTAAGGAGAGGGTGAGATGTCTCGTCGCCACCGCGCAGAGAAGCGGGAAGTCCTCCCCGATCCGAAGTTCGGGGATGTCGTTCTCAACAAGTTCATGAACAACCTGATGCTCGACGGCAAGAAGTCGGTCGCCGAGCGCATCGTCTATGGCGCGCTGGACAAGCTTCAGGCGCGCGCCAAGGCCGACCCGCTGGCGGTCTTCCACGAGGCCCTGCAGAACGTCCGTCCGCAGGTCGAGGTCCGCTCCCGCCGCGTCGGCGGCGCGACCTACCAGGTGCCGGTCGAGGTGCGGGCCGAGCGTGCCCAGGCGCTGGCCATCCGCTGGCTGATCGCCGCGGCGCGCAAGCGCTCGGAGACCACCATGGTGGACCGCCTGTCCAACGAGCTTCTGGATGCCGCCAACCAGCGCGGCGCGGCCGTCAAGAAGCGCGAGGACACGCACCGCATGGCCGACGCCAACAAGGCCTTCTCGCATTACCGCTGGTAACACCGCCTCGGGCCGTCCGCAGGGACGGCCCCCACGCGATTTGAGAGCCCATTATGAACGAGCGCCAGACGCCCATCGCCATGTACCGGAACATCGGTATCATGGCGCATATCGACGCCGGTAAGACCACGACGACCGAGCGCATCCTCTACTACACCGGTCGGTCCTACAAGATCGGCGAGACCCATGAGGGTACCGCCACGATGGACTGGATGGAGCAGGAGCAGGAGCGCGGCATCACGATCACGTCGGCGGCCACGACGTGCTTCTGGCGCGACCATCGCATCAACATCATCGACACGCCCGGCCACGTCGACTTCACGATCGAGGTGGAGCGTAGCCTGCGCGTGCTGGACGGCGCCGTTGCCGTGTTCGACTCGGTCGCGGGCGTCGAGCCGCAGTCCGAGACGGTCTGGCGCCAGGCCGACAAGTACCGCGTGCCGCGCATGTGCTTCGTCAACAAGATGGACCGCATCGGCGCGAACTTCTATCGCACGGTCGACATGATCATCGACCGGCTGGGCGCGACCCCGATCGTCCTCCAGCTGCCGATCGGCGCCGAGAGCGACTTCGCGGGCGTCGTCGACCTGGTTGAGAACCGGGCCATCCTCTGGAAGGACGAGAGTCTGGGTGCCGAGTTCTACTACGCGGACATCCCGGACGACCTGAAGGAGAAGGCGGCGGAGTACCGCACCCGCCTGATCGACACCGTCGTCGAGATGGACGACGCGGCGATGGAGGCCTATCTCGAAGGCCAGGAGCCGTCGCCGGAAGTCCTCCGGGCGTGCATCCGCAAGGGCACCGTCGGCCTGAAGTTCGTCCCGGTCCTTTGCGGTTCGGCGTTCAAGAACAAGGGCGTCCAGCCGATGCTCGACGCCGTCGTCGACTTCCTGCCCTCGCCTCTGGACATTGGCGACGTGCGCGGCCACAAGGTCGACAGCGACGAGGATGACTCCCGTCCGGCGGACAGCGAGGCGCCTCTCTCGGCGCTGGCGTTCAAGATCATGACCGACCCCTTCGTCGGTTCGCTGACCTTCGTGCGCATCTATTCGGGTCGCATGGAAGCGGGCTCCTACCTGCTGAACTCCGTGAAGGGGCAGCGGGAGCGTATCGGCCGCATGCTGCTGATGCACGCGAACAGCCGTGAAGAAATCAAGTGGGCCTCGGCCGGCGACATCGTCGCCCTGGTCGGCCTGAAGAACACGACGACGGGCGATACGCTCTGCGATCCGGTGAAGCCGATCGTGCTGGAGCGGATGGAGTTCCCGGAGCCGGTCATCGAGGTCGCGGTCGAGCCGAAGTCGAAGGCCGACCAGGAGAAGATGTCGACCGCCCTGCAGCGGCTGGCGCAGGAGGATCCGTCCTTCCGCGTGTCGGTCGACCAGGAGAGTGGCCAGACCGTGATCAAGGGGATGGGCGAGCTCCATCTCGAGGTCATCGTCGACCGCATGAAGCGGGAGTTCAAGGTGGACGCGAATGTGGGCGCGCCCCAGGTCGCCTACCGCGAGACGATTACGTCGACGGCCGAGATCGACTACACCCACAAGAAGCAGACCGGTGGTTCCGGCCAGTTCGCCCGCATCAAGCTGGTGTTCGAGCCGCTGCCGCCGGGCGAAGGCTTCGCGTTCGAGAACAAGGTCGTCGGCGGCGCCGTGCCGAAGGAATACGTCCCCGGCGTCGAGAAGGGGCTCGAGGCGTCGCGCCAGAGCGGCGTGATCGCGGGCTTCCCGGTGATCGACTTCAAGGTCACTCTGGTCGACGGTGCCTATCACGACGTCGACTCGTCGGTGCTGGCCTTCGAGATCGCCGCGCGTGCGGCCTTCAAGGAAGGCATCGCCAAGGCCAAGCCGGCCCTGCTCGAGCCGATCATGAAGGTCGAGGTGGTGACGCCGGAAGACTACATGGGTGACGTGATCGGCGACCTGAACAGCCGTCGCGGCCAGGTGCAGGGCATGGATTCCCGCGGCAACGCCAACGTCATCACGGCGATGGTGCCGCTGGCCAACATGTTCGGTTACGTCAACACGCTGCGTTCGATGAGCCAGGGCCGCGCCCAATACACGATGCAGTTCGACCACTACGAGCAGGTGCCCCAGGCCATTGCGGATGAAGTCCGCGCCAAGCTGGCCTGATCGCCCAAGAATTTTAGGAACGGAGACAGAGAGATGTCGAAGGCGAAGTTTGAGCGGACGAAGCCGCACGTTAACATTGGGACGATTGGTCACGTTGACCATGGCAAGACGTCTTTGACGGCGGCGATCACGAAGGTGCTGGCCGAGGCTGGCGGGGCGACGTTTACGGCGTATGACCAGATCGACCGGGCGCCGGAGGAGAAGGCGCGCGGGATCACGATTTCGACGTCGCATGTGGAGTATGAGACGGAGAACCGTCATTACGCGCATGTGGACTGCCCGGGCCACGCGGACTATGTGAAGAACATGATCACGGGCGCGGCGCAGATGGACGGCGCGATCCTGGTGGTTTCGGCGGCGGACGGCCCGATGCCGCAGACGCGGGAGCACATTCTGCTGGCGCGTCAGGTTGGTGTTCCGGCGCTGGTGGTGTTCCTGAACAAGGTCGACCAGGTGGACGATCCTGAGCTTCTGGACCTGGTGGAGCTGGAGGTTCGGGAGCTGCTGTCATCGTACGAGTTCCCGGGCGACGACATTCCGATCATCAAGGGCTCGGCGCTGGCGGCGCTTGAGGATTCGGACAAGACGATCGGCCATGACGCGATTCTGGAGCTGATGAAGGCTGTGGACGCGTACATTCCGACGCCGGAGCGTCCGAAGGACCTGCCGTTCCTGATGCCGATCGAGGACGTGTTCTCGATCTCTGGCCGTGGCACGGTGGTGACGGGCCGTGTCGAGCGCGGCGTGGTGAAGGTCGGCGACGAGGTCGAGATTGTCGGCCTGCGTCCGACGACGAAGACGACGTGCACGGGCGTCGAGATGTTCCGCAAGCTGCTCGACCAGGGCGAGGCGGGCGACAATATCGGCGCGCTGCTGCGCGGCACGAAGCGCGAGGAGGTGGAGCGGGGTCAGGTTCTGGCGAAGCCGGGCTCGATCACGCCGCACACGAAGTTCAAGGCCGAGGCCTACATCCTGACCAAGGAAGAGGGCGGCCGCCACACGCCGTTCTTCACGAACTACCGTCCGCAGTTCTACTTCCGGACGACGGACGTGACGGGCGTGGTGGAGCTGCCGGAAGGCACGGAGATGGTGATGCCGGGCGACAACGTGTCGATGACGGTGTCGCTGATCGCGCCGATCGCCATGGACGAGGGCCTGCGTTTCGCCATCCGCGAGGGCGGCCGCACCGTCGGCGCCGGCGTCGTCGCCTCCATCATCGAGTAACTGAGAGGTATAAGGGATCTGGCAAGGAGGGGCGGCATCCGCCGCCGCTCGGAGAAGATCTGAAACTAAGGACCGTACCTCCGTATCCCCGCTGCTGGCGACGGCGGCGGGGACGGAAAGGGCGGTTCGGGAAAAGGGGACCGGCGCCTGGCGCCGGTCGATGGAACGGAACCGGCTGCAAATCTGTCATGCCCTGAAAATCAGGGGGTGACAGAGGCGACCGGAACCGTTAGAAGAATGCCCCTCACCCGAGCCGTCTGGCCGGGTGAGCTTTTTTTTGACGGACTGTTCGCGATGTGCGTACCCGGGTGGGCCGGGCACGCACCTCTCGGCGAGAAAAATGGACCAGGTTATGGACAGTCAGAACATCCGAATCCGCCTGAAGGCGTTTGATCACCGGGTGCTCGACCAGAGCACCTCGGAGATCGTGAACACCGCCAAGCGGACCGGGGCCCAGGTGCGCGGACCGATTCCGCTGCCGACGCGCATCGAGCGCTACACGGTGCTGCGCAGCCCGCATATCGACAAGAAATCCCGCGAGCAGTTCGAGATCCGCACGCATAAGCGGCTCCTCGACATCGTCGATCCGACCCCGCAGACCGTCGACGCTCTGATGAAGCTCGACCTCGCGGCCGGTGTCGACGTCGAGATCAAGCTCTGATGGGGGCCGAGATGCGTGCCGGATTGATTGCTCAGAAGGTGGGCATGACCCGCGTCTTCAACGAGGCGGGTGAGCATGTGCCTGTCACCGTGCTCAAGGTCGACGGCTGCCAGGTCGTGGCGGTGCGGACCAAGGAAAAGGACGGCTACACGGCCGTTCAGCTTGGCGTCGGCAAGGCAAAGGTGAAGAACGTCTCCAAGGCGATGCGCGGCCACTTCGCGAAGGCGAAGGTCGAGCCGAAGCGCAAGCTCGTGGAGTTCCGGGTGGCCGAGGATGCGCTGCTGTCCGTCGGCGACGAGCTGACGGCCGACCATTTCCTGGCCGGCCAGCGGGTCGACGTGACGGGTACCACGATCGGCAAGGGTTTTGCCGGTGGTATGAAGCGCTGGAACTTCGGCGGTCTTCGCGCCAGCCACGGCGTGTCGATCAGCCACCGGTCGCTCGGTTCGACCGGTCAGCGCCAGGACCCCGGCAAGGTGTTCAAGGGCAAGAAGATGCCCGGTCGCCTGGGTGACGAGCGCGTGACCGTCCAGAACCTGGTGGTCGTTTCGACCGATGCCGAACGCGGCCTGATCCTGGTGCGCGGTGCCGTTCCGGGCGCCGAGGGCGGCTGGGTCATGATCCGCGATGCCGTGAAGCGTCCGCGTCCGGCGGATGCGCCCTATCCGGGCGCCGTGCGCAAGGCGGGCGAGAGCGCCCCGGCGAATGTCGCCGACGAGGCAGCTCCGGAGGCGGCGGCCGAGACCGACGCCGAGAAGAAGGACTGAACCGATGAAAATTTCGGTCAAGACACTCGACAACAAGGACGTCGGCGAGATCGAGCTGTCCGACTCGGTGTTCGGCCTGCCCGTCCGTGAGGACCTGCTGCACCGGGTCGTGCACTGGCAGCTCGCCAAGCGGCGTGCCGGTACCCACAAGACCAAGGGCGTCAGCGAGATCAGCGGCACGACCAAGAAGCCCTACAAGCAGAAGGGCACCGGCCGGGCCCGTCAGGGCAGCCTGCGTTCCCCGCAGTTCCGGGGCGGCGCGGTGATCTTCGGCCCGGTCGTGCGCGACCACGGCTACGACCTGCCGAAGAAGGTCCGCAAGCTGGCGCTCAAGACGGCGCTTTCCGCGAAGGCGTCTTCCGGCAAGCTGATCGTGCTCGAGAAGGCCGAGGCCGAGAGTCACAAGACCAAGGCGCTGGCCGAGAAGCTGGCGGCTCTGGGACTGAGCTCGGCGCTGGTCATCGACGGCGAGTCTCTGAACGAGAAGTTCGCGCTGGCCGCGCGGAACCTGCCGCTGATCGATGTCCTGCCCAGCCAGGGTGCCAACGTTTACGACATCCTGCGCCGCGATACGCTGGTGCTGACCCGCAACGCCGTCGAGCAGCTGGAGGCTCGCCTGAAATGAGCACGAAGCCGGTCAAGAAGGTGAGCCCGGAGCGGATCTTCGACATCATCCGCTCGCCCGTGATCACCGAGAAGTCGACCCTGGTGTCGCAGCACAACCAGGTCACCTTCCGGGTGCCGCTCGACGCGTCCAAGCCTGAGATCAAGCAGGCCGTCGAGGAGGTCTTCAAGGTCAAGGTGACCGCGGTCAACACGCTGCGCGTCAAGGGCAAGGTGAAGCGGTTCCGCGGCATCGTGGGGCGCCGATCCGATCAGAAGAAGGCGATCGTCACTCTGGCCGAGGGTCAGCAGATCGACGTGACGACGGGGATCTAGGCCATGGCTCTCAAGCATTACAACCCGATCACGCCGGGCACTCGCCAGCTTGTGATCGTCGAGCGTTCCGAGCTTTACAAGGGCAAGCCGGTCAAGCGGCTGACGCAGGGCCTGACCAAGTCGGGCGGTCGGAACAACACGGGTCGCGCTACAGCGCGCCGCATCGGCGGCGGGCACAAGCGGACCTATCGCATCATCGACTTCAAGCGCCGGAAGTTCGACGTTCCGGCGACGGTGGTGCGGCTGGAGTACGACCCGAACCGGACCGCGTTCATCGCCCTCATCGAGTATGCGGACGGCGAGCAGGCCTATATCCTGGCGCCGCAGCGCCTGGGCGTCGGCGACCAGGTGGTCTCGGGCCAGAAGGTCGACGTGAAGCCGGGCAACGCCATGCCGCTCCGGTCCATTCCGATCGGCACGATCGTCCACAACATCGAGCTGAAGCCCGGCAGGGGTGGGCAGCTGGCCCGGTCCGCCGGGACCTATGCCCAGCTCGTCGGTCGTGACATGGGGCTGGCCCAGTTGAAGCTCGCCTCGGGCGAACTGCGCATGGTGCGGGGCGACTGCATGGCCTCCATCGGTGCGGTCTCGAACCCGGACCAGAGCAACATCAACCTGGGCAAGGCCGGCCGCAAGCGGTGGCTGGGCAAGCGCCCGTCGGTCCGCGGTGTCGCGATGAACCCGATCGATCACCCGCACGGCGGTGGTGAGGGACGTACCTCCGGTGGTCGCCATCCGGTCACGCCGTGGGGCAAGCCGACGAAGGGCCGGAAGACTCGCAACAACAAGGCGACGGATAAGCTGATCATCCGCCGCCGGAACAAGAAGTAAGGAGAGCCAACGATGGCGCGTTCCGTCTGGAAGGGGCCGTTCGTCGACGGTTTTCTCTTGAAGAAGGCCGAGGCGGCGCGGAACTCCGGTCGCAACGAGATCATCAAGATCTGGTCGCGACGGTCCACCATCCTGCCGCAGTTCGTCGGCCTGACCTTCGGCGTGTACAACGGTCACAAGTACCTGCCGGTTCTGGTCACGGAGAACATGGTCGGCCACAAGTTCGGCGAGTTCGCACCCACGCGGACCTATTACGGTCATGCCGCGGATAAGAAGGCGAAGAGGAAGTAGTCATGGGCAAGCCTGCGGCAAAGCGGACCCTGTCCGAGACCGAAGCTAAGGCCTACGCCAAGCTGGTTCGGTCCAGCCCGCGCAAGCTGAACCTGGTCGCGGCCATGATCCGCGGCAAGGACGCCAGCAAGGCGCTTGCCGACCTGACCTTCTCCAATCGCCGCGTGGCGCAGGAGGTGAAGAAGGTTTTGCAGTCGGCGATCGCGAATGCGGAGAACAACCACCAGCTTGACGTCGATCGGCTGTTCGTCGCCGAAGCGTTCGTCGGCAAGAGCATCACGATGAAGCGCTTTCATGCCCGTGCCCGCGGTCGGGCTGCGCGGATCGAAAAGCCCTGGTCGAACCTGACCGTGGTTGTGCGCGAGCGTGAGGAGACGGCTTAATCATGGGTCAGAAGATCAATCCGATCGGGCTCCGGCTCGGCATCAACCGCACCTGGGATTCGCGCTGGTTCGCGACCAAGGACTACGCCGGCCTGCTGCATGAGGATCTGCGGATCCGCGAGTACCTGCAGAGCCGTCTGGCCCAGGCCGGGATTTCGCGCATCGTCATCGAGCGGCCGGCCAAGAAGGCCCGCGTGACCATCCACACGGCCCGTCCGGGTGTGGTCATCGGCAAGAAGGGCGCCGACATCGAGAAGCTTCGCCAGGACCTGGCGAAGATGACGGGCGGCGAGGTCAGCCTGAACATCGTCGAGATCCGCAAGCCGGAGATCGACGCCAAGCTGATCGCCGAGAACATCGCCAACCAGCTCGAGCGTCGCGTGGCTTTCCGCCGGGCGATGAAGCGGGCCGTGCAGAATGCCATGCGCCTCGGCGCCTACGGCATCCGGATCAACTGCGGCGGCCGTCTGGGCGGTGCCGAGATCGCGCGGACCGAATGGTATCGTGAAGGGCGGGTGCCGCTGCACACGCTGCGCGCCGACATCGATTTCGGCACGGCGACGGCCAAGACCACCTACGGCACCTGCGGCGTCAAGGTTTGGGTGTTCAAGGGCGAGATCATGGCCCACGACCCGATGGCTCAGGACAAGCGCCTGGCCGAGCAGGCTTCGGCCCGGAGCTGAGGCCGGCAGGAGAGAACGAGGGCATTGAACGATGCTTAGTCCAAAGCGCACCAAATTCCGCAAGGCGCACAAGGGCCGTCTGCACGGCGTGGCGAAGGGCGGTACGACGCTCAACTTCGGCGCCTTCGGCCTGAAGGCGGTCGAACCCGCGCGGGTCACCGCCCGTCAGATCGAGGCCGCCCGCCGGGCGATCACCCGCCACATCAAGCGTCAGGGCCGGGTCTGGATCCGTATCTTCCCGGACGTGCCGGTTTCGCAGAAGCCGGCGGAAGTCCGCATGGGTAAGGGCAAGGGCTCGCCCGAGTACTGGATGTGCCGGGTGAAGCCGGGCCGGATCATGTTCGAGCTGGACGGGGTCCCTGGCGAACTCGCCAAGGAGGCTTTCGCGCTCGCGGCGGCGAAGCTGCCGATGGGCACGAAGTTCGTCGCCCGCCTGGGTGAGGAGGTTGTCTGATGAAGGCCGAAGACATTCGCGCCAAGACCGAGGACGAGCTGAAGGATCAGCTGCTGTCGCTCAAGAAGGAACAGTTCAACCTGCGCTTCCAGAAGGCCTCCGGTCAGCTGGAGAACACGGCGCGGGTCCGCGAGGTGCGGCGTGACATCGCCCGCATCAAGACAATTCTTACGGAACGGCGCGGCTCTGCCGCGGCCGCCAGCTAGGAGGGCGAGCCATGCCACGGCGTGTGCTCACGGGGAAGGTGGTCTCGGACAAGATGGACAAGACCGTCACGGTCTTGGTCGAGCGCCAGCTGATGCACCCCGTCTACAAGAAGTTCATCAAGCGCTCGAAGAAGTTCCATGCGCATGATGAGAACAACCAGTTCAAGGTCGGCGACCAGGTGTCGATCGTCGAGGTCCCGCCCATGTCCAAGACCAAGCGCTGGGCGGTGCTGACTGAAGAGTCCGCCTCCGGCGGCTCGGGCGCGTAGAGAGGAGCCGGATCCAATGATCCAGATGCAGACGAACCTGGAAGTGGCCGACAATTCCGGGGCCCGCAGGGTGCAGTGCATCAAGGTGCTGGGCGGTTCGCAGCGGAAGGTTGCCTCGATCGGCGACGTGATCGTCGTGTCGGTCAAGGAGGCGATCCCGCGCGGCCGCGTGAAGAAGGGTGACGTGCACCGCGCCGTCATCGTCCGCACCGCCAAGGAGATCCGCCGGACGGACGGGTCGAGCATCAAGTTCGACACGAACGCGGCTGTGCTGATCAACAAGCAGGGTGAGCCGATCGGCACCCGCATCTTCGGCCCCGTTACGCGTGAGCTGCGGGGCAAGAAGTTCATGAAGATCATCAGCCTGGCGCCCGAGGTTCTGTGATGGCCGAAAAGCTGAAAATCAAGAAGGGCGACAAGGTCGTCGTCATCACCGGGCGCGACAAGGGCAAGCAGGGCGAAGTGCTCCGCGTGCTTCCGAAGGATCGTCGCGTGATCGTCCAGGGCGTGAACGTGGTCAAGCGCCACACCCGCCCGTCCGCGACTTCCGCCGGCGGGATCGTCGAGAAGGAAGCCACGATCGACGTCTCCAACGTCGCCCATATCGACCCGAAGGACGGCAAGCCGACGCGCGTCGGATACAAGGTCCTCGAGGACGGCCGCAAGGTCCGGTTCGCCAAGCGTTCCGGCGAAGTGATTGATCGGTGAGCCCCATGTCTAGGCTGAAGCAGCACTACGAAAAGGTGGTCCGGCCGGCTCTGGTTCAGGAGTTTTCCTACCGGAACCCCATGGAGGCGCCGCGGATCGAGAAGATCGTGATCAACATGGGCGTTGGCGAGGGCGTCCAGGACTCCAAGAAGGTCACCGCGGCCGTTCAGGACCTGGCGGCAATCTCCGGCCAGCGTCCTGTCGTCACCCGGGCCCGGAAGTCGATCGCGACCTTTAAGCTGCGCGAGGGCATGCCGATCGGCGCGAAGGTCACGCTTCGCCGTGAGCGGATGTACGAGTTCCTGGACCGTCTGGTGAACATCGCGCTGCCGCGCGTCCGCGACTTCCGCGGCGTGCCGGGCAACAGCTTCGACGGCCGCGGGAATTACACCCTCGGCATCAAGGAGCAGATCGTGTTCCCGGAAATCGATTACGACAAGATCGATGCCGTCCGTGGAATGGACATCACCATTGTGACGACCGCGAAGTCGGACAAGGAAGCCAAGGCGCTTCTGAAGGCCTTCGACTTCCCGTTCGCCAACTAAGCGGCACGAAAGGTCAGGTCATGGCGAAGAAGAGTGCCATCGAGAAGAACAAGAACCGCGAGCGGCTGGCGAAGCGCCTGGCGGCCAAGCGCGAACGGCTGAAGGCCATTGCGAACGACCGCAACGCAGCGCCGGAAGAGGCCTTCGCGGCCCGACTGAAGCTGGCCCAGCTGCCGCGGAATGCATCGCCGACTCGTCTGCGCAACCGGTGCGAACTCACCGGGCGTCCGCGGGCAGTCTATCGCCGGTTCAAGCTCAGCCGCATCGCGCTGCGGGAACTCGCCTCCAAGGGGCAGGTCCCGGGCATGGTCAAGGCGAGCTGGTAAGGAGGATCGGGCGAATGTTGCTGAGTGATCCTTTGGGCGATCTGCTGACGCGCATCCGCAACGGACAGCGTGCCGGCAAGGCGGTCGTCGAGAGCCCCGCTTCGAACCTCCGGGTCAGCGTTCTTGAGGTGCTGAAGCGCGAAGGTTACATCCGCGGTTACACCACCGAGGACGTCCGCGAGGGCGTGCGCAACCTGCGCATCGAGCTGAAGTACCAGGACGGGCAGCCGGTGATCCGGAAGATCGATCGGGTGTCCAAGCCGGGTCGTCGGGTCTACAAGAAGATCAAGGATCTGCCGCGGGTCTACAACGGCCTCGGGATCTCGATCGTGTCGACCCCGCGGGGCGTCATGTCCGATAACGAGGCCCGCGCCGCCAATGTTGGTGGCGAGGTCCTCTGCGAAGTGTTCTAAGGGTGCCGAGCGATGTCCCGAATTGGTAAACATCCCGTCGCCGTACCCTCCGGCGTCCAGGTCAGTATTGACGGCCAGACCGTCTCCGCGAAGGGCAAGCTGGGGCAGCTCAGCGTCAAGATCGTGGACGACATCTCGGTCGCCCTGGAGGACGGCAAGATCAGCGTGACGCCGCGAAACAATTCGCGCTTCGCCCGCAACATGTGGGCGACCAGCCGCACGTTGATCAACAACATCGTCACCGGAGTCGACACGGGCTTCACGACGAACCTGGAGATCAACGGCGTCGGCTACCGCGCTGCTGTCCAGGGCAAGGAACTGGTGCTGCAGCTCGGCTACAGCCACGAGATCCGCTACCCGATCCCGGAGGGAATCAAGATGGCGACGGAACGTCCGACCGCCATCTCGATCACCGGGGCCGACAAGCAGCGGGTCGGCCAGATCGCCGCGGAGATTCGTGCCATGAGGCCGCCGGAGCCCTTCAAGGGCAAGGGCATCAAGTACGAGACCGAGACCATCCTCCGCAAGGAAGGCAAGAAGAAGTAAGGTACGGGCATGCTGAAGACGAAGCAGTTGCACGAACGTCGCCGGAACCGGCTGCGTTCGAAGCTCGCGAAGATCGGGAATGCCCGGCCCCGGCTGTCGGTGTTCCGCTCTTCCAAGCACATCCACGCCCAGATCATCGACGACCGGCAGGGCCACACCCTGGCTGCGGCGTCGACGCTGGACAAGGGGCTGCGCAGCAGCCTCAAGACCGGTGCCGACATCGAGGCGGCCAAGGCGGTCGGCAAGCTGATTGCCGAACGCGCCAAGGCGGCGGGCGTCGAGAAGGTGGTGTTCGACCGGGGCGGCTATATCTATCACGGCCGCATCAAGGCCCTGGCGGATGCCGCCCGCGAAGGCGGTCTGGATTTCTAGGAAGGTCAACATGGCACGCAACCAGAGAGAAGACCGCGCGCCGCGCGAGCGGGCCGAAGAGAGCGAGCTGATCGAGAAGCTCGTTTCCATCAACCGCGTGGCCAAGGTGGTCAAGGGCGGGCGACGGTTCGGCTTCGCCGCACTGGTGGTGGCCGGCGACGGCCGCGGCCGGGTCGGGTACGGATCGGGCAAGGCCCGTGAGGTGCCGGAGGCGATCCGCAAGGCGACCGAGCAGGCGAAGCGGAGCATGATCCGCGTTCCCCTGCGCGAGGGCCGGACGCTTCACCACGACATCAAGGGCCTGTTCGGTGCGGGCAACGTGCTTCTGCGCGCTGCCCCGGCCGGTACCGGCATCATCGCGGGCGGTCCGATGCGCGCGATCTTCGAGGCGCTCGGCGTTCAGGACGTCGTCGCCAAGTCGATCGGTTCGTCGAACCCGCACAACATGATCAAGGCGACCTTCGAGGCGCTGAAGCAGGTCGAAGGTCCGCGGGCGGTTGCCGCGCGCCGCGGCAAGCGGGTGAGCGACATCATCAAGCCCCGCAGCGAGTCGGCCGGTTCCGCCGAAGCCGCCGAGCAGCAGGAGGCCGTGAATGCCTGATCGGAAGAAGAACGGGTCGACCGTCATCGTCACCCAGGTCGGCAGCCCGATCGGCCGCAAGAAGGATCAGCGGGAAACCCTGATCGGGCTTGGGCTGAACAAGCTGCACCGCACGCGCGAGCTGGAGGATACCCCGGCCGTGCGCGGTATGATCGAGAAGGTGAAGCACTTGGTGCGAGTTGAGTCCGCCTGAGCGGATTCGGCGAATTCGCCGCCGGCAGCGTCCCCTCATGGGCCGAAGCCGGCGGCCAGGGAACTGAACGATGAAACTGAACGAACTTCGCGACAATCCCGGCGCCCGCAAGGGTCGGATGCGCATTGGTCGAGGCATCGGGTCCGGCAAGGGCAAGACCGGTGGCCGGGGCGTCAAGGGCCAGACCAGCCGTACCGGCGTCTCGCTGAACGGCTTCGAAGGCGGCCAGATGCCCCTTTATCGGCGCTTGCCGAAGCGGGGCTTCAACAACGCCGTCTTCAAGAAGCGCTTTGCCGAGGTCAATCTCGGCCGCCTGCAGAAGGCGATCGATGCCAAGAAGCTCGACGCGGCCAAGACCGTGGACCTTGCCGCGCTCCAGGCCGCCGGCCTGGTCGACAAGCCGTTCGACGGCGTGAAGCTTCTGGCCAAGGGCACGCTGTCCGCCAAGATCACCATCGAGGTGACGGGCGCGTCCAAGGCGGCGATCGAGGCCGTCGAGAAGGCCGGTGGCAAGGTCGTTGTGACCGGCGCTGTCGCGGCCGACGGCGCCGCCTAAGGAGTCCGCTCCCGTCGGCGCTTGTACCCGGGCGGTGGGCCGTTCCCGACGGCCCGCCGTTTTCCCATCGTTGAGGGCGATATGGCATCAGCCGCTGAACAGCTAGCCGCCAACATCAATCTGGGCGCCTTTGCCAAGGCGACCGAACTCAAGAAACGCATCTGGTTCACGCTCGGCGCCCTGATCGTCTACCGTCTGGGCACCTATATCCCGATCCCCGGCATCGATCCGGTCGTGCTTGCAAGCATCTTCCAGCAACAGGGCGGCGGCCTGCTGGGGATGCTCAACATGTTTGCGGGCGGGGCACTTGGGCGGATGACAATCTTCGCCCTCAACATCATGCCCTACATCTCCGCCTCCATCATCATCCAGCTGATGACGGCGGTCTCTCCCAGCCTCGAGGCGCTGAAGAAGGAAGGGGAGAGCGGGCGCAAGAAGCTGAACCAGTACACCCGTTACTTCACGGTCGTCCTGGCGACGTTCCAGGCCTACGCCCTGGCGGTGGGCCTCGAGGCCATGACCGGGCCGACCGGACAGGCGGTCATCGACCCCGGCTGGTTCTTCCGGATCTCGACGGTGATCACCATCGTCGGCGGCACCATGTTCCTGATGTGGCTCGGCGAGCAGATCACCTCGCGGGGCGTGGGCAACGGCATTTCGCTCATCATTTTCGCGGGCATTGTCGCGGAACTGCCGCGGGCACTGATCAACACGCTGGAACTCGGCCGGACCGGCGCGCTCTCGACCTTCTTCATCATCGCGATGCTGATCGGGGCGGTTGCCGTGATCTTCTTCATCGTGTTCATGGAACGCGCGCAGCGCCGTCTGCTGGTCCAGTACCCGAAACGCCAGGTCGGCAACCGGATGTTCGGGGGCGAGAGTTCGCATCTGCCGCTGAAGTTGAACACCGCAGGCGTGATCCCGCCGATCTTCGCGTCGTCCCTTCTGCTGCTGCCGGCGACGATCCTCGGCTTTTCAGGCGGCGTCGGTCCGGACTGGCTGCAGCCCATCACGACGGCGATCGGCCACGGCCAGCCGCTCTACATGGTGCTATACGCCGCGCTGATCGTCTTCTTCTGCTTCTTCTACACGGCGATCGTCTTCAATCCTGAGGAAACGGCCGACAATCTGAAGAAGTACGGCGGGTTCATTCCGGGCATCCGTCCGGGCAAGAACACGGCGGACTACCTCGATTACGTGCTGACCCGCCTGACCGTCGTCGGCGCGGCCTATATCACCGTCGTCTGTCTCCTGCCGGAGTTCCTGATTGCCGAATTCGCGTTGCCGTTCTATTTCGGCGGAACGAGCCTGCTGATCGTGGTGACGGTGACCATGGATACGGTCGCGCAGATCCATTCGCACCTGCTGGCGCATCAGTACGAAGGGCTTATCAAGAAGGCCAAGCTGCGCGGGAGGCGCGGATGAACCTCATTCTTCTCGGTCCGCCGGGGGCGGGAAAGGGCACCCAAGCCAAGCGTCTTGAGGAACGGCACGGGGTGAAGCAGCTGTCGACCGGCGACATGCTCCGGGCGGAGATCGCCGAGGGGACCGCTCTCGGCAGCGAGGCCAAGAAGCTCATCGACGCCGGCCAGCTGGTGCCGGACGGCATCATGATCGAGATGATCTCCAACCGGATCGCCCAGCCGGACTGCCGCAACGGCTTCATCCTGGACGGCTTCCCGCGGACGGTGCCGCAGGCCGAGGCCCTCGACCGCATGCTGGCGGAGAAGGGGCTCGCCCTCGACGCGGTGATCGAGATCAAGGTCGACGAGGATGTCCTCTTCGGCCGGATCGAGAACAGGGCGCGGGAAACCGCCGGCAATGTCCGCAGCGACGACAATGTCGACGTCCTTCGCAAGCGACTTGCCGTCTATCACGAGCAGACGGCGCCGATCCTGCCCTATTACAGGGACAAGGGCGTCCTGCAGACGGTGGACGGCATGCAGGATATCGAGGAGGTCACCCGCCAGATCGAAACCATCCTGAAGGTCTGAGGGCGGGCGACAAGCGGTTGACACAAGCCCGCGGGGGCTTATACTCCCGCGGCTTTTCCGGCGGTCGAAATGTCGGGCGGTCCCGGCCACCGTGATTCAGGCCGGTATTATCAACAAGCACGCAAACCCGGCGGGGCAGGGGGCAGGATGCTCCAGCGGTCCTGCCGAAGGTGGCACGAAGGATTAGGAGAAAGACGTGGCACGTATTGCTGGCGTCAACATCCCGACCCAGAAGCGGGTCGTGATCGCTTTGACGTATATTCACGGCATCGGCCGGACGACGGCCGCCAACATCTGCCAGAAGCTCGACATCCCGGCCGAGCGTCGGGTCGCCGACCTGACCGAGGACGAGCTGTTGCGCATCCGCGAGACGATCGACAGCGACTACCTGGTCGAGGGCGATCTGCGTCGCGAGGTCGCCATGAACATCAAGCGCCTGATGGACATGGCGTGCTATCGCGGCCTGCGCCACCGGAAGGGCCTGCCGGTCCGCGGTCAGCGCACCCACACCAATGCCCGGACCCGCAAGGGCCCCGCGAAGCCGATCGCCGGTAAGAAGAAGTAAGGCTAGAGAACGATGGCCAAGCCAGCAGCCAATGCGCGTCTGCGTCGTCGCGAGCGGAAGAACATCACCGCCGGCGTCGCGCACGTGAATGCGTCTTTCAACAACACCATGATCACCATCTCCGATGCCCAGGGGAACACGATTTCCTGGTCGTCCGCCGGTCTGATGGGCTTCAAGGGCAGCCGCAAGTCGACTCCCTATGCCGCTCAGATGGCTGCCGAGGACGCCGGCCGGAAGGCCCAGGAGCACGGCATGAAGGTGCTGGACGTCATGGTCAAGGGGCCGGGTTCGGGCCGCGAGAGCGCGCTGCGTGCGCTCCAGGCCGTCGGTTTCCAGATCACGTCGATCCGTGACGTCACGCCGATCCCGCACAACGGCGTGCGGCCGCGGAAGAAGCGGCGCGTCTAGTACCGAAGGCGTTTACGGCCTGCCGGTCCGGGACAGCGGTCCTCGTCGCCACGGGATCGTTCAGCATTGGACCGGGTCTGCCCTTCGATGAAGGGTGGAGGGGCGCCGGCTCGGCGCCCTTAAGGCTTTCCTGGCCGGGCGTTTGCGTCGCCTGGCCGCACGCATGGCGAAGAGGAACGACACCCCGTGATCTCGAACAACTGGCAAGCCCTCATCAAGCCGGCTGCGCTCGACATCCAGCCGAGCAACGATCCGCAGCGCAAGGCCACCATCGTCGCCGATCCGCTGGAACGCGGCTTCGGGCTGACCCTGGGCAATGCGCTTCGGCGCGTTCTCCTGTCCTCGCTCCAGGGTGCCGCCGTCACGTCGATCCAGATTGACGGCGTGCTGCACGAGTTCTCGTCCATCCCGGGCGTCCGGGAGGACGTGACCGACATCGTCCTGAACATCAAGGCGCTAGGGCTTCGGATGCATGCCGAAGGCCCGAAGAAGATGCGCCTGCATGCCGAAGGCCCGGGCACCGTGACCGCCGGACAGATCATCACCGGCCCGGACATCGAGGTAATGGACCCCGACCATGTGATCTGCACGTTGGACGAAGGCGCGCGGCTCAACATGGAGCTGACGGTCAACACCGGGAAGGGGTATGTCCCGGCGGCCAACAACCGGCCCGAGGACGCGCCGATCGGCCTGATCCCCGTCGACGCGCTCTATAGCCCGATCCGCAAGGTGTCCTACAAGGTCGAGAACACCCGCGTCGGGCAGGTCACCGACTATGACAAGCTGTCGCTGACCGTCGAGACGAACGGCGCGGTCACGCCGGAAGACGCCGTCGCCCTGGCGGCGCGGATCCTGCAGGACCAGCTGCGCCTCTTCGTGAACTTCGAGGAGCCGCAGCAGGAGCGCCGCGAGGAAGCCGGCGAGGAGATGCCGTTCAACAAGAACCTGCTGCGCAAGGTCGACGAGTTGGAGCTGTCCGTCCGCTCGGCCAACTGCCTGAAGAACGACAACATCGTCTATATCGGCGATCTCGTTCAGAAGACCGAGGCCGAGATGCTCCGCACGCCGAACTTCGGCCGCAAGTCCTTGAACGAGATCAAGGAAGTCCTCGCGACGATGGGGCTGCATCTCGGCATGGACATCCCGAACTGGCCGCCCGAGAACATCGAGGACCTGGCCAAGAAGCTGGAAGAGCCGTACTGACCGCCGGTCGGTTCGCATTCCAGGCATCAGTATCCCCGACCGCTCGCCGGTCGGGGGCCTTATCGAAAAGGGTCGCGTCGACCCGCCGGTGCCGTGCTCTCGGTTTGTCGAGGGGCGGGACCGATCCCAACCGGCTCCGGGCTCCGGGGCCCTGCTAGAAGGAGGACGATGCCATGCGTCACGGCATGAGCGGACGTAAATTCAGTCGGACCAGCAGCCATCGCAAGGCGATGTTCGCCAATCTGGCGGCGGCCCTGCTGCGGCACGAGCAGATCCGTACCACCCTGCCGAAGGCGAAGGATCTGCGCCCGGTCGCAGAGAAGCTGATTACCCTCGGCAAGAAGGGCGGCCTCGCCAATCGCCGCCGCGCCTTCGCGATCCTGCGGGACGAGGAGATCGTGGCGAAGCTCTTCGACGGGCTGGCGGAGCGGTACAAGGATCGCGCCGGCGGCTACACGCGGGTGATGAAGGCCGGCTTCCGGTACGGCGATGCCGCCCCGATGGCCATCATCGAACTGGTCGACCGTGACCCGGCCGCCAAGGGCGCGGCCGACAAGGCCCGCACGGCCGCCGAGGCCGAGGCTGCGGAAGCCGCCCAGGAATAATCGGCTCCGGTCACGGAAAGCTCGGGAAGGGCGCCCCTCGAGGGGCGCCCTTCGTCGTTTCGGGTATGTGGAACCCTTCGCCGGTCGGCCTGTTTGCTCCAGGGGCGGCTTGCGGATCGCCTTCGCCCCGGTGCCGGGCAAGAGGAGGCGGACGTTTGGCCGAAGCGTATCTGAACCGGATTGCCGCGGCGGTTCCGGCCCACGACGTCCATCGGAAATTCATCGAATATGCGCCCTCCCTCCTGGCCGATGAGCGGGACCGGCAGGCGTTCCGGCGCATGGCGGCGCGGTCCGGGATCGGTCACCGGTATTCGTCCCTCTGCCCGGATCCCGACCCGGAGCATCTCGATCGGGAGGGGTTCTTCCGCCGGGGTGCCTTTCCCGGCACCGGCGAGCGGATGAGGCGCTACGAGAAGGACGCGCTGCCGCTGGCGGCCCGGGCCGTCGAGGCGCTGGACCTGGAGGGAAGGGCGGCGGGCATCACCCATATCGTGACGACCTGCTGCACCGGGTTCTCGGCGCCCGGGGTCGATCTCGATCTCGCCGCGAGGTTCGGCTTCGGCCCTTCGGTCGAACGGACGGTGATCGGCTTCATGGGGTGCCATGCCGCGATCAATGCGCTGAAAGCCGCCCGCCACATCATCCGGTCTGAGCCGGCGTCCCGCGTGCTGGTCCTGAATCTGGAGCTCTGCACGCTGCATCTGAAGGAGACGACGGACCTGGATCAGGTGCTCTCCTTCCTCATCTTCGCCGATGGCTGTGCCGCGGCACTCGTATCCGCAGAGCCGGTCGGACTGCAGTTGCGGAGCTTCCGCGCGGCGCTGCTGCCCGGAAGCGACGATCTCATCACCTGGAAGGTGGGCGACCAGGGTTTCGACATGATGCTGTCCGGGCGTGTTCCCCAGGCGCTCCTGCGGGGCCTGCCGGCGTATCGGGAGGAAATCCTGCGCGGCCGCCGGGCCGAGGACATCTCGCTGTGGGCCGTGCATCCGGGCGGCCGCGCGGTGCTCGATGCGGTCGAGCGGGGGTTCGGGCTGAGCCAGGGCGATCTGGCCGTCTCGCGCGAGGTGTTGCGGGAGTACGGCAACATGTCCTCTGCCACGATCATGTTCGTCCTGAAGGCGATCATGGAGGATCCGGCCGCGAACGGCATCGGGTGCGCGATCGCCTTCGGGCCGGGCCTCGTCGCGGAAACCATGCTGTTCGGGGTCGTGCGTTGACGATGCCGGACCTGTCCCGCCGGGCGATCATTCCCGAGATCATGGACACCGAGCCGGTGCCCTACGATGAGTTCCGGGATTGCCTGCGCGCCATCGAAAGGATCAACCGTCTCACCTTCGCGTACCGGCCGACCCTTCGATGGCTGGACCGGGCAACCACGCGCCGGTGGAACGACCGGCCGATCGAGATCCTGGACGTCGGGTCGGGCCACGGCGACATGCTGCGCCGGATCCATGGCTGGGCCCGGAGGCGCGGCGTTGCGGTCCGGCTGACCGGGATTGACGTCAGCCCCTGGGCGACCCGCGCCGCCGGCGAGGCGACGGCGCCCGGCCTCCCGATCCGCTACGAGACCGGGAACGTCTTCCACATGGAGCCGGGCCGGGACTTCGACTACGTCATCAGCTCGCTCTTCGCCCATCACCTGGAGGACGGCGACCTGGTCAGGTTCGTGCGCTGGATGGAACGGCACGCCCGGCTCGGCTGGTTCGTCAACGACATCCACCGTCATCCTGTGCCCTATCACTTCATCCGGCATGCGGTCCGGGTGGCGGGGATGAACCGGCTGGTCCTGCACGACGCCCCGGCCTCGGTCGCGCGCGCCTTCAACCGGCGGGACTGGCAAGATCTTCTGTCGGAGGCCGGCCTGCCCGCCGAAGCGGTCGAGATCCGCTGGTATATGCCCTTCAAATACGGCGTCGGGCGGCTGCGGTGACAAGGGCGGATGCTATCGTCGTCGGCGGCGGGGTGGCGGGCGCCGCGGCGGCCGCGCGTCTTGCGGCGCAGGGACGCGAGGTCGTCCTGTTCGATAGCGGCGATCGGGGCGGACCCAAGGTCTGCGGCGAATTCCTGGGCGGCGGGGCGATGGCGGAGCTCGACGACCTCGCCGTGCCTCTCCAAGCATTGGGCGCGGTCGGCGTCCGGTCGATACGGCTGTCCCTGGGCCGGCGCACGGTCGAAGCGCCGCTGCCGTTCCGGGCGTGCGGCCTGTCCCGGCGACGGCTGGACGGGGAACTCCTGGCCCTTGCCGGGCGGTGCGGCGCGGATGTGCGTCGCGGCACCAGGGTGCGGCGCCTGACGCGGGCCGGGGCGCTGTGGGAGGCCGAAGGGGTCCGGGCGCCCGTCCTGCTTCTTGCGACGGGAAAGCACGACCTGCCGGGCTGTGGACGGCCCGCGCCCGAGACTCCCTATATCGGCTTCAAGGCTCATCTCCGTCCGGCGGCAGGCCGTGCCATACGGTCCGGGTACAGAATCGAGATCGGCTTCTACGACGGCGGCTATGCCGGCCTTCAGCCGGTGGAGGGCGGCGCCGTCAATCTGTGCCTCATCGTCAGCAAGGACCGCTACCGGGCGCTTGGCCGGAATTGGGAAGCGCTGCTGGCGGCCCTGGCCCGGGAGGCGCCGGCCTTCGCCTCGCTGCTGGACGGGGCGGAGCCGCTGACGGACCGGCCCGCAACGGTCTCGCGGATCCCCTATGGCTGGGTCCATGCCCCCGGGGGTATCGGCGACGGGCGCCACCTCTACCGGCTCGGCGACCAGTTCGCAGTCATTCCGTCCTTTGCCGGGGACGGGATCGGGATGGCTCTTCGCTCTGCCCGCGTGGCCGCCGACAGCATCGTGTCCGGCGGATCGGCTGCCGATTTTCATGCGGCCCTGGGGCGCGAGGTTGCCTCCCGCGTGCGCCGGGCGGCGCTCATCGGGCGCGTTGCGGAAGCCGGCGCGGGGCGGGGCCTGATCTTTGCCGGCTGCCGGCTAGCGCCTCGGATGCTTACCTGGATCGCCGCCGGAACCAGAGCCGCACGATGTCCGCCCTCGTGAGAAAGCCGGTGCCCGCTCCGTTGCACGAGAGCCGGGCTCTGCCTAGATTGCCCGATATGCGTGCATTGATCCTTTCGCTGCTTCTCCTCCTCGCGCTCGTCCTGCCCGGCCCGGCGGCCGCCCAGGCGGGAGCCCGCGTGGTGCCCGAGGGGCGCGAGCAGATCACTCTTTCCTTCGCCCCACTCGTGCGCCGGGCGGCGCCGGCGGTCGTCAACGTCTACAGCAGCCGCATCGTCCGTGAGCGGCCGCTGTCGCCGCTGTTCGAGGATCCGTTCTTCCAGCGCTTCTTCGGGCCGGGGCTGAACCGTCCCCGTCAGCGCGTCCAGAACTCGCTGGGGTCGGGGGTGATCGTGCGGCCGGACGGCCTGGTCGTCACCAATCACCACGTCATCGAAGGGGCGGAACAGATCCGGGTCGTGCTCAACGACGGCCGGGAGTTCGAGGCGAGCCTCCTCCTGTCCGACGAACGGACCGATCTGGCGCTGCTGCAGATCGAATCCGGCAGCGGCCAGCTGCCGTATCTGGAGCTGGCCGAATCGGACACCGACCTTCAGGTAGGCGACCTGGTGATCGCGATCGGCAATCCCTTCGGTGTCGGCCAGACGGTGACCAGCGGCATCGTTTCGGCGCTGGCGCGGAACGCGCGCGGGATCAGCGACTATTCCTTCTTCATCCAGACCGATGCCGCGATCAATCCGGGCAATTCGGGCGGGGCGCTGATCGCGATGGACGGTTCTCTGGTCGGGATCAATACGGCGATCTACAGCCGCACCGGCGGCTCGCTGGGGATCGGGTTCGCCATTCCGGCCAGCATGGTGCGGGCGGTCATCGCCAGCCTGGACAATGGCGGCCGCATCGTGCGTCCCTGGCTCGGCATTTCGGGCCAGAACCTGACCTCCGATCTTGCCGAAAGCCTGGGCGTCGAAATCCCGCGGGGCGTGCTCGTCAACCGGGTCGACCGGGGAAGCCCCGCCGATCGCGCCGGGCTCAAGGTCGGCGACATCGTCGTCGCGCTGGACGGCGCGCCGGTCGACACGACGGACGGGCTCAGGTTTCGGATGGCAACCGTGCCGATCGGCAGCTCCGCGGCCCTGACGGTTCTGCGCAACGGGCGCGAACTGACGCTGACCGTTAGCGCCGAGCCGCCCCCGGAGATCCCGCCCCGGAACGAGACGCTGATCGAAGGGCCCTATCCGTTAGCCGGCGCGGTCGTCGCGAACCTGTCGCCCGCCCTCATCGAGGAGACGGGCTATGACGGCGTGCGGCGGTCGGGACCGGTCGTGCTCGAGGTCCGGGGGCGCAGCCCCGCGGCCCGCCTCGGCGTGGAGCCTGGGGACGTCGTGGTGTCGATCAACGGGACGGAGGTATCGGACGTCGACCAGTTGACCTCCCTGATGTCCAGGTCCCGGTCCCGGGGCTTCTGGCGCATCGGCATCCAGCGGGGCGACCGCTTGCTGGAGGCCGTCGTCAATGGCTAGGGGCGGAACGCCGCCGGCAGGCGGCGGCCTGTTCGATGCGGTGGCCCCCCGGCCGCTCGCGGATCGGCTCCGCCCCGGATCGGTGGCCGAGGTCGTGGGCCAGGAGCATCTGCTGGCGCCCGACAAGCCGATCGGACGGATGGTCGCCGCAAGGCGGCTCGCCTCGATGATCCTGTGGGGGCCGCCCGGCTGCGGCAAGACCACGATCGCCCGGCTGCTCGCCGACCAGACGGACATGCATTTCGAACCCCTGTCGGCCATCTTCTCCGGCGTGGCCGATCTTAGGAAGGTGTTCGACGCCGCGCGCGCGAGGCGCGCCGCCGGTCGCGGGACGCTGCTCTTCGTCGACGAGATCCACCGATTCAACCGCTCCCAGCAGGACGCCTTCCTCCCTCATGTGGAGGACGGAACGATCACCCTGATCGGGGCGACGACCGAGAACCCGAGCTTCGAGCTCAACGCCGCACTGCTGTCCCGGTGCCAGGTGTTCGTGCTGAACCGGCTGGGCGAACCGGCGCTGGAAAGCCTGCTGCAGCGCGCCGAAACGGAGGAGGGAAGAAGCCTGCCGCTGACCGATGACGGCCGGAACGCGCTGAAGGCCATGGCCGATGGCGACGGGCGCTTTCTGCTGAACCTTGCCGAAGAGCTGTTCCTGCTGCAGGTGCCGGAACCCCTGGACGCCGCGGCCCTTGCCGGGACGATCCAGCGCCGGGCGCCGGTCTATGACAAGGCGCAGGAGAGCCACTACAACCTGATCTCGGCGCTGCACAAGAGCCTGCGCGGGTCGGATGTGGATGCGGCGCTCTACTGGTTCGCGCGCATGCTGGCGGGCGGGGAGGATCCGCTCTACATCGTCCGCAGGCTGGTCCGCTTCGCGTCGGAGGATATCGGCCTCTCCGACCCGGCGGCCCTGACCCAGGCGCTGGCGGCCTGGGACGCCTATGAGCGGCTGGGCAGCCCGGAGGGCGAGCTGGCGATCGTCCAGGCGGTGATCTATCTCGCGACGGCACCGAAGTCGAACGCGGCCTATGTCGCCTACAAGGCGGCGCGGCGGGCGGCGCAGGAAACCGGCAGCCTGATGCCGCCCAAGCACATCCTCAACGCGCCGACGCGGCTGATGAAGGACATCGGCTACGGCCGCGGCTATGCCTACGACCACGACAGTCCCGAGGCGTTCTCGGGCCAGAACTACTTTCCCGACGAAATGGCGCGCCAGGAACTCTATCGTCCCGTGGACCGTGGCTTCGAGCGCGAGATCCGCAAGCGCCTCGACTACTGGGCGAAGCTGCGGGCCCAACGTTCCGGCGGGGGAGGCGGTTAGGCGCTGGGGAACGCCCCGGCATGGCGGCTGGCCGGCAGGCACCGCAAGGCGGGGACGCGGCGCAGCGCGCCCGAACTGGCGATTGTCCGAAATGAATGGTGCCGGTTGCAGGGATCGAACCCGCGACCCCCTGATTACAAATCAGGTGCTCTACCAGCTGAGCTAAACCGGCGTCCGGCGTAACCTACCGGGAAGCCCGGCTCCGGGCAAGCCGGGAGGAGGGCGGTCGGCGGCGCTATTGCAGGGGGTCCGAATTATGGCTTACAAAACGTTACCGGGTCCGCTCGAGGGCACGTGGCGCATCAGGTGACCGTCCCGTTCCGATGCATTCCGCCGGGGATGTGCCTGGAGCTTGCCGGTCGCGGGGTGTCGCCGGCCGTCACCATTGAAGGACGACGCATGGCTGAGATTTCCGTACCGATCGTCAAGCATCTGCCGTTGCTCCGGCGCTATGCCAGGGCGCTTGTCGGCTCCCAGGACGGTGGTGACAGCTATGTCAGGATCTGTCTGGAGGCCCTGCTCGCGGAGCCGGACCGGATCCTGCCGGATGGCGACGTCAGGCTGCAGCTCTACGCCCTTTTCCACGACGTCTGGTCCATCGTGCGGACCGAAGATCCGGAAGCAGACCGGATCCTGCCGACCAGCCCCCTGGAGGACGTGGTCGACGTGGAGCGCGGCCTGGCGGCCCTGCCGCCGCGCCAGCGCCAGGTCCTCCTGCTCGTCTCGCTCGAAGGCTTCACCTTCGACGAGGTGAGCCACATCCTAAAGATCTCGGAAAGCGAGGTGCGGGACTATCTGGACGAGGCGCGGCGGGAACTGCAGCGCCAGACGGCCGTGCGGGTCCTCATCATCGAGGACGAGCCGCTGATCGCAATGGACATCGCCCGGCTGGTGAGCGAAATGGGGCACCGGGTCTGCGGTTCGGCCAGCGGCAAGGACGAGGCGATCCGCCTTGCCCGCGAAACCCAGCCCCAGCTTGTCCTCGCGGATGTCCAGCTCAAGGGAGGCGACAGCGGGATACAGGCGGTCCAGGAGATTCTTCGGTCCGTCGATGTCCCGGTCATCTTCGTCACCGGCTATCCGGAACGGCTGCTGACGGGCGAGCAGCTCGAGCCGGCCTTCGTCCTTTCCAAGCCGTTCAAGCCCGAGGTGCTGAAAACCGCGATCGGCCAGGCGCTCTCGGTCCATCCGCCGCGCGCCCTCAACTGAGGCGCAGGCGGCCGACGGGCGTCCAGCGGCGCGGCCGACCGGTTCCAGGGGGTGGGCGTTCATCTCGGGGTACTTCGACAGGGCGCAGAATGCGACGCTTTCCGGCGCTGGCGATGATCGTTGCCTCATGCCTCTGGGCAGCCCCCGCGCCTGCCGAGGGCGAGCGTCTCGGCATCGTCTTCCCGCCCGGCTGGCACGAGGCGTACCGGTCCCAGGGTGTGGACGTGCAGCTCAGTGAATGGACGCCGGCCGGCGAGAGCGTCGGGAACTGGACCGACATGATCACCGTTGCCCTCCTCCGCGGGCGGTCGGATCTCGATCCGGTCGGCTACCTGCAGGCGTTCCTGGACGAGTTCCAGGCCAAATGCGGCGAATTCAGATCCCGGGATGTCGCTTCCCGCAAGGAGCGCGGGCGGCTTACCGCCGTCGCCTTCATGGAATGCCGGCGACCCGACCCACGGAAGTTCGGGCCTGAGATCCTGCTCCGGGAGATCGAGGTGCTGATGGTGAAGGCGATCCGGGGGCTGGAGAATTTCTATGTCGTCCAGCGGGCCTGGCACGGCGACACCGTCGGCCCGGGCCATCCGATGCATTCCGAGGACGCCGGCGCCGCCTGGGTGCGTTTCATGGAGCAGGCCAGGGTCTGTGACGAACGGCCGCCCGGAATTTCCTGTCGCTGATCGGCGTGCGGTCCCCGGCGGGAGGGGGGTCAGGCGACGGCTGCGTCCAGATCGGTGCCGCGCAGATCGGCCCCGGTGAGATTCGCGTTCTCGAGATCCGCGTCCGCCAAATCGGCCATCCGCAGGTCGGCGCCCGCGAGATTGGCCGAGACCAGCACCGCCCCGGACAGATGGGCCCGGCGAAGATCGGCCTGCTGAAGGCTGGCCGCCTTCCACTTTCCGTTCGGGGTTCCGGTTTCGTCGGTGAGCGGCGCCGGGCCGAGTTTTGCGCCGGCCAGATCGGCGCCGACCAGGGATGCATGATCGAGATTGGCGCCCGACAGGTTGGCGCCCAGCAGGTTGGCGGACTCGAGATTGGCGCCGGCCAGATCCGTCATCACGAGCTGGATCCCCGGCATGATCGCGCGCTGAAGCAGGGCCCCCCGCAGGATGGCTCCGGACAGGTTCGCGCCGCGAAGATCGACAAGGCGCAGATCCGCCCCTTCCAGGACGGCCCGTTCGCCGAACCTGCCCATTGAGCGGAGCCAGCGTTCATGGCTGAGGATGGCCCGCAGCAGCTCCGTCCCCAGCGTGTCCACCTCTCTCGAGAACCGTGCGCCGGTCGCGTCGGCCTGCGCCAGGTCGCAGCCCTGGATTTGGGCGCCGATCATGTCGGCGTCTCGGAAATTGCAGCCTTCCAGCCGCGCTCCCCTCAGCAGGGCACCGGTAAGCCGCGTCCCGGCCATGTTGGCTCGCGTCAGGTTCGCCTCGGTCAGATCGGCGTTCTGGAGATTGCTGTCGCTGAGGTCCGCCTCGCTCAGGTCGGCGCGGCGCAGGACCGCACCGGAAAGGTCGGTCTGGGCGATCGTTGCGCGAGAAAGGCGGGTGCCGGTCAGGTCGGCCCGGGCCAGGATCGCCCGGCGGATCTTGATGTTGGAGCCGTCGAACTGATGGGCGTTGACGAGGCCGTTGCGCGTCGCGGCGAGCAGGGTGCCGTCACGAAGATTGGCCCGCCGCAGATTGGCATCCGTGAAGCTGGCGCCGTGAAGGCGCGCGCCGCGCAGATCGGCCTCCGAAAGGTCGGCACCGTCCAGGATGCAGTCGGTGAGGTCGGCAGCGAACAGGTCCGCCCGCTTGAGCTTAGCCCCACGCAGATTGCTGCCGCGCAGCTTCGCTCCGACAAGCTTCGCTTCCCGAAGGTCGATACCTGAGAGATCCAGGCCCTCAAGGTCGGCTAGAGTGAGATCGGCCCGAGTCCCGCCACTTCGGCCGGCAAGCCAGTGCCGATGCTCCTCGATCGTCTTCCTGACGTCGTCGTTCATCCTGAGCGCCCGCGCATGGCAGTGCCATGATCCCGCGGTCCAAAGCCACGCCGACCCTAATTCTCCTTATCATAAGTTACGGAACGGTGAACAAGGGCTGGTGTTCTCCATTGCATGCAGGTCATATAGTTCCGGTATGGGGCCTTCCCGGAGGCGGGCCGGGAGGGCGGGTCGGAGGCATTCGAGAATGAAGCTCAACCGCTTTCTGTTGGCGGTCGTGGTGTTCTGTTGCCCTATCGAGGGCATCGGGGCTCTTCCAGCGGATTCTGCAGATAAGCTCGACCCTTACCGTCGCGCCGTCGAGGCCCAGCTCGTCGGCATAGGGCCGGTCTCGGTCGGCGACCGGGAGCTCGACCGGGCGGCGCTCACCGCCCTATACCAGGCTCGCGATTACACGCCGCTCTGGATCGGCCCGGAGGGACTCCGACCGCCGGGGCGGGCACTTCAGGCGGGGCTCTCCGCAATGGCGGCCGAAGAGGGGCTGGAGCCGCAGGACTACTACCCAAAGGAGATTGCCGATCGGCTGAATGCCGAGGATGCGGCATCCAGGGTGGAACTGGAACTGCTGCTGAGTTCGGCAGCCATGCGCTTCGGCACCGACGTGCAGGCGGGGCGCTTCGACCCGCGGCTTCTGGGCGACGACGTCGATTACGACCGCAAGGACGTGGACAGGCCGTCGATCGCCCTAGCCGCGGCGCAGGTGCCCGATCCGGTGGCCTTCCTTCGCTCGCTTGCCCCGTCCCATAAGGTCTATGGCGATCTGAGAGCCGCGCTTGCCCGGTACCGGACGCTCGCGGCCGAGGGTGGCTGGCCCAAGGTTCCGCCGGGCGAAACGCTGCGGCCGGGCGATGCCGGGGAGCGGCTTGCGGCCCTTCGCGACAGGCTGGTCGCCACGGGCGAGTACCGGGGCGACCCGCTCGCCCCGGTCGGAGACGTCTACGAGGGGGAACTGGTCGAAGCGGTGAAGCGCTTTCAGGCGCGCCAAGGGCTGGAGGTCGACGGGATCGTCGGGCGTCGGACGCTCGACGCGCTCAACGTTTCGGTCGAGGAGCGGATCGACCAGATCATCGCCTCGATGGAGCGCTGGCGCTGGCTGCCGGACGATCTCGGCCGCCGTCACATTCTGGTCAACGTGGCCGACTACCGTCTGTTCGTGGTCGCCGATGGCGGGCTCGTCCGCGACATGGATGTGATCGTCGGCCTGCCGGATCGCCGCACGCCGCTTTTCTCCAGCGCGCTGACCTGGCTCGAGTTCAATCCGACCTGGACGATGCCGCGGTCGATCGCCGTGAAGGACTATCTGCCGAAGCTGCTGAAGGACCCGTCATATCTCGCCGATCACGGAATACGGCTCTACTCCGGCTGGCACGCGGAGGCGATGGAACTCGACGGCCGCTTCATCGACTGGGCGCGGATCGGCACGGGGATCACGCATTACAGGCTCAGGCAGGATCCGGGCCCGGGCAATTCCCTCGGCAAGGTGAAGTTCATGATGGCGAACAACTTCTCCGTCTACCTTCACGATACGCCCTCCCGTCACCTGTTCGCGCGCGCCCGGCGGGCGCTCAGCTCCGGCTGCGTCCGGGTGGAGGATCCGATGTGGCTCGCCGACCATCTGTTGGAGGACTCGCCGCGCTGGCAGGGCAGCTTCCGCGACGGCGTCCTCACGGGGTGGGAGACGACGCGCCTCAACCTGCCGCGGCCCGTGCCGCTGCACCTGACCTATACGACCGCCCTGGTCGGCGGGGATGGGGAGGTCGGGTTCCGAGAGGATGTCTATGGTCTGGACGCTGCCGTGATGGCGACGCTCGCGAAAGTGAGGCCGCGAAGGGTGACCGTGGCGATCTCGGATTGATAGTTCAGAAAAAAGAACCTCTCTATGGTTAAAATCGGACTTTTCCTGAACGCCGAACCTTTGTTATTTCAAGGAGAGGTTCGAGACAGGGGTGATGAGGTCGGACTTTGCCCCTGCGTCCGGATCGACTTCGAAAGGCGAAGCCGGCGTGACCTTTAGCGTTATTTTAACGGTATTGGTTAAATTCGATCTTCACGGACCGATCACGCACGGGTCTTTGCTTGGGAGGTTCAATTGCCGCCGAAGGGCGGCCGGAAATGACGGCGGCGAAGCCGACAGGTTTGGGGGGCGACCTTGTTGGATCGGAGACGGTTTCTCACGCTCGGGGCGACGGCTGCGCTCGGCATGGCGGTCACGCCTCGGCGACTTCTCGCCAGCACCGGAAGCCGCCGCACTCTGAACCTCTATTGCCCTCACAGCTCCGAACAGATCGAGGTCGAATACTGGGTCGACGGGTGGTACAACCCGGACATGCTTGCCCAATGCAATCACCTGATGCGCGATCGCCGCTCGGGTGAAGTCACGAACATGGACCCGCATCTCCTCGATCTTCTGCACGCGCTCCAGACCCGCTGCGACTTCTCGTCCCCGATCCACGTCATCTGCGGCTATCGCTCACCCCGGACGAACGCCATGCTGGCCCGCAACAACAGGGGCGTGGCCAAGAACAGCTATCACATCAAGGGAATGGCTGTGGACATCCGGGTTCCCGGATACAGCCTCCACGGACTTCGCCAGATCGCGATGGACTTGAACGCCGGCGGCGTCGGCTACTATCCCAGGTCGGAATTCCTGCATATCGATACCGGTCCCGTCCGCGCCTGGTGAGGCGGGCGAGGGAACCCCGTTCCGGACGGCGTGTTGTCCGGGTCATGGGTACGCCACGTCTGCCGCCGGATCCGCCCAGGCCGGGACGGCCGAATCCTGAGTTTCCCCCCGAGGGACCGCCTCCGGAGACGCCGCCCGATGCGCCCGTAGAGGATCCGCCGGACGGTGGTCCTCGAGAAGTCCCTCCGGGCATTCCGCTGGAAGACCCGCCGCCCGATCCCGATCAGATCACGCCGCCGGATCCCGACGAGGATCCGGAGCCGCCGGGTCGGGAACTCGGGCCTCAGAAGTGATCGGGCAGTGACTCGCTGACGGTCCGCGACGCATCCGTGACAGAGACGAGCAGACCTTCCGCCATCGGGAGCATCGTCTCGGCATAGAAGCGGGCAGTCGTTTCCTTCCCCGCAAGGAAGGCGGAGCCGTCGCCCGCCGCCCGTGCTGTCGCTGCCTCCGCCGCCGCCCGGGCCATAAGGTAGCCGCCGGTCACGATGCCGAACATCCGCAGATAGGGCGTGGCGGCCGCCGCCGCTGCCGATGGGGCGCGATCCAGATCCCGCAGCACATGATCGGTCGCGGCGGCAAGCGCGTCCGCCGCGCGTTTCAGCCGGGGCAGGATCGCGGCGCTGGTCGTGCCGGAAGCTGCGTCCGCCCGATCGACGAAGCCCAGGATTTCGCCGATGAAGGCTCTGGCGCAGCGGCCATCGTCGCGGCGGATCTTGCGGAAGACGAGGTCGGCGGCCTGGATGCCGTTCGTCCCCTCGTAGATCGGCGCGATCCTCGCGTCGCGGTAATGCTGGGCCGCTCCCGTCTCTTCGATGAAGCCGGTTCCCCCATGGACCTGAAGCCCGATCGAGGCGACTTCCACACCGATATCGGTACACCATGCCTTCGCCACCGGGATCAGCAGGTCGGCCAGATCCAGGGCTGCGCGCCGCGTATCGGCGTCCGGATGCCGACGGCCGACGTCCAGCGCCGCCGCCGCCCGGTAGGCCAGCGCGCGCGCCGCCTCGATCCGCGCCCGCATGTCCAGCAGCATGCGCCGGATATCCGGATGCCGGATGATCGGGACGCTGTCGTTTCCTCCGTCGGGGCTCCGGCCCTGGATACGCATCCGGGCATAGGACAGGGCCTGCTGGTATGCCCGTTCGGCGATCGCAACGCCCTGGATACCGATCGAGAGCCGGGCATTGTTCATCATCGTGAACATGTACTCGATGCCCCGGCATTCTTCGCCGACCAACTGGCCGACGGCCCCGCCCTCGTCGCCGAAGGCCATGACGCAGGTCGGGCTGGCATGAATGCCCAGCTTGTGTTCCAGGCTGACGCAGCGCAGGTCGTTTCGGGCGCCGAGGGCGCCATTCGCGTCCATGAGGAACTTGGGCACGATGAACAGGCTGACGCCCCGGATCCCGGGCGGCGCGTCCGGCGTCCTCGCCAGGACCATGTGGACGATGTTCTCCGCCAGGTCGTGCTCGCCATAGGTGATGAAGATCTTTTGGCCGAAAAGGCGATAGCTGCCGTCGGCGTGCCGGACCGCACGCGCCCGCAGCGCCCCGACATCGGAGCCGGCCTGCGGTTCGGTCAGGTTCATCGTGCCGGTCCAGGTTCCGGAGACCAGCCGGTCGAGGAACAGCGCCTTCTGCTCCGGGCTTCCATGGCTGGCCAGCAACTCCACCGCTCCCTGGTTCAAGGTCGGGCAGAGCGCGAAGGCCATGTTTGCCGCATGCCACATCTCCTGGACGGCCATCGCGACCACCCAGGGGAGCCCCTGACCACCGATCTCCTCCGGAAAAGGCAGGGCATTCCAGCCGCCCTCGCAGTAGAGCCGATAGGCTTCCGTGAAGCCCTGCGGGGTCCGGACGACCCCGTTCTCCAAAATGCAGCCTTCGCGGTCGCCGGGATGGTTGAGCGGCGCCAGGACCTCGGACGCAAGTCTGCCGGCCTCGTTGAGCACCGCGTCGACGACGTCAGGCGTCGCCTCGCCATAGCCGGGCAGGCCCGTGATCGCATCCAGCCCGACGATGCGTTGCAGCACGAAGCGCATCTCGTCGATCGGAGCGGAATAGTGCGTCATCGGCTGCCTCCATCATCGACGGAACGGAAGTTTTAAGTGCAACCCTAAGACATGAGCGGTCGGCTGACGAGCGGCGACTGCCCGGCCCGGTCGCCGGTTCGCCGGACCGCGGCCGAAAGCGGAACCGGGCGCGAACGGGCGAAACTTGACTTACAAACTAGGAAATCAGGACAATCCGCCCGGGCGGCGCCTCCGGGTTGCGGCGCTTCTCATCGTCCGTTCCTTCGAACATCCGGAGCGAAGAGGTACCATGACCAACGCTGGCCGACGCATCGGCGTCGTCGGAGCCGGATTTTCCGGCACTCTCGTGACGGCGCAGCTGCTGCGACAGTGCCGGCCGGGAGACCGCATATACCTCTTCGAGCGAGGGTCATCCTTCGGCCGCGGTCTTGCCTATTCGACGGAGAACCCTGAACATCTCCTGAACGTCCGTGCCTCGAACATGGGCGCTTTCCCGGACGCGCCACGGCATTTCCACGACTGGCTGGCTACCCGTTCGGGCGAAGGAGGGAACGCCGGCGCGGAACCGCTTCATCCCGACAGCTTCGTCGCCCGGCAGCAATACGGCGCCTATCTCGAGGATCTGCTGCGGCAGGCGATATCGGCCCGCGCATCGGAGATCGCCGTCTCGCTGGTCAATCAGCGGGTCGTGGATGTCCGCGAGGGCGACGCTGGCGGGCTGCTGATCGTAATCGACGCCGGGGCCCATGAGGTCGATGCCGTGGTGCTGGCGACCGGCAATCCTCCGCCCGACGAAAGCACGCCCGGCTATTTCGGCGATCCCTGGGCGCCCGGTGCCGTCGACGGTCTTCCGCCCGATGCGCCGGTCCTCCTCATCGGTACCGGGCTCACCATGGTCGATGTGGTCCTTTCACTGCTGCGCCGTGGCCATGCCGGACGTATCCATGCCGTCTCCCGTCGCGGCCTGATGCCTCGGCGGCACGCCCCCGTCGCCGGCGGCTGGTCGATCGAGCTGTCGGCCCGGGCACGGCGGTCCGCCCTCGCCGCGTGCCGCGAGGTTCGGGCGAATGTGGATCTGGCCGCGCGGAGCGGGGTGGGATGGCGGGCCGTCATCGACGCGCTCAGGCCCGTGACCCAGGATCTGTGGCGCGGCTGGCCGCTTGCGGAGAAGCGCCGCTTCCTCAGGCATCTGCGCCCGTGGTGGGACGTGCACCGCCATCGGATGGCCCCTTCGGTGGCGGACGCTATTTCGGAAGCGGTCGATCGGGGGCAACTGATCGTCGAAGCGGGGCGGATCCGGATCGAGCAGGAGAGGGGATCGGCCATCGCCGTCCGGGTGAAGCCGCGCGGGTCCGAAGTCGCGAGACGGCTGACGGTCGACCGGATCATCAACTGCACCGGGCCCAGATCGGACTATTCCTCCATACGCGACCCGCTGTTCGAGGCCCTGATCGGGCGCGGGACGGTCCGTCCGGATGCGTTGAGACTTGGCATAGACGTGGCGGAGAGCGGGGCCGTCATCGGCCGAGACGGGCAGATTTCCGACCGCATCTTCGCGCTGGGGCCGGTCACCAAGGGAATCTTCTGGGAAATTGTCGCGGTGCCCGATATCCGCGCCCAATGCGAGGCGCTTGCCGGCCACATTCTCCGGACGCTCGATCGGCGGGCGGTCCGGGCGCCGGAAGGCCTCCCGGCTCCCCGCTGATCCGCCGGGCCGGCCATTGCCCGGCGTTCAGCCGTCGTTGCCGTCTTCAGCGCCGGTCGCCTGGTTGTCGTCCTGACTCTCGAACCGGTCCCGCTGGCGGGCCGCCTGCACGAGCAGCATCAGCGTCACCGGCGTCGTCACCAGAACGAAGATGCCGATCAGGATCTCGTGCACGACCGGCCGGGATTCGAGAACGGAAAAGTAGATGACCGAGGCCGCGAGGATCCCGCCGGTTCCGAGCGACGTCCCCAGCGTCGGCGAATGGACCCTCTCGTAGAAGTTTCGCAGCCTCAGCAAACCGATGGCGCCGGTGAGGGTGATGCCCGCGCCCAGCAGCAGGAAAACCGCCGTCGCCCATGCCGCCCAGGCGGGGAGATCCGCCGTGCCCGTCATTCGATTACCTCGCCGCGCATGAGGAACTTGGCAAGGGCGACCGTCGCGACGAAGCCAAGGAGGGCGATGACGAGGGCCGTCTCGAAATAGAGCATGCTGCCGGTCCGGATGCTGAAGGTGAGCAGAAGCAGCATCGCATTGACGTAGAGTGCATCGAGCGCCAGTACCCGGTCCTGGGCCCGCGGACCCCTGATCAGGCGGAAGGTCGCGCAGGCCATGGCCAGGGCAAGCATGACCTGCGCGGCGAGGATGGACCAGGACAGGACCGACGCGCTCATTCGAAGATCTCCAGGAGCAGTCGCTCGTACCGGTGCTTCACGATCGACCGCCATTCCTCGTCGTCGATCAGGTCCAGGACATGGATCGTCAGCATGCCCTTGGCGGAGTCATAGCTGACCCAGCTGGTTCCGGGAGTTGCGGTGATGATGCAGGCCAGGACCGCGAGGCCTGAGCGGTCCTTGAGGGTTAGGGGAATGTCGACGAACCCCGCCGTGCGGTTGCGATGTGGGGGCAGCAGCACGATCCGGCCGACGGCGACGTTCGACCGGACAATGTCGTAGAGGACGCGCCCGACCAGGCGCAGGATCGCCTCCGGGCGGCGCAGCCTGGGCCTGGGCGCTTCCAGCGCCGTCAGGACCAGCGGGGCGCCGAGCGCCAGCGCGCCGCCGAGCAGCAGATGGGCCGGCTCCACGCTCTGGTTGAGGAGGAGCCACAGCGCCAGGATGAATCCGGACGAACAGGGATAGGGAAGCCAGCGGGTCATCGTCCGCTCATCGTTTCCGGTGCCACGACCGGCGGGGCGGACAGCACCTCCTCGATATAGGTTGCCGGGAGGTGCAGCGCGGTCGCCGTCGTCTCCATGTATCTCATGACCGGCCCGGCCTCGACCGTGAGCGCGAGACAGAGGCCGAGCAGGACGACGATCGGGGCCATTTCGATGATCCCGACGCGTGGCACCTCGCGGTCCTCGGTCCAGAACGACCGGATGCCGGCGCGGGTCATTCCGATCAGCGTCGCCCAACCCGACCACAGGATCATGATCAGCAGGGCCCAGGCCGCCGGGCCGGCGCCGCTGCCGCCGGAGGCATCGGACGCGAAGATGCCGGTAAGGAGCGCGAATTTCCCGATGAAGCCGGAAAGCGGCGGCAGCCCGATCAGGATCAGGGCGCAGCAGACGAAGCTGACACCGAGCACGGCCATGGTCGCCGGGATCGGCATGCCGACCTGCTCGTCCTCATCCAGGATCTCTTCCTCCGGGTCGCCGAAGGCTTCCCTGGTCACGGCCAGCAGGTCGGCGCCGACTTCGCGGCCCCGCTCGACCAGTTCGATCAACAGGAAGAAGGCCCCGAGAGCGAGCGTCGAACTCGCGAGATAGAACAGGGCGCCTGCCGTCACGTCGGCGTCGTTCACCCCGATCACGGCCAGCAGGGTGCCGGATGAGACCAGCACGCTGAAGCCGGCGAGGCGTGCCATGTCCTGGGAGGCGAGGACGCCGATCGACCCGAACACGATGGTCATTATGCCGCCGTAGAACAGCCATTCGTCCCCGAGGGTACTTGCGCCCTCACTGCCGCCGATCAGCAGCCAGACGCGGAGCACGGCATAGACGCCGACCTTGCTCATGATCGCGAAGAAGGCGGCCACCGGGGGGCTGGACGCGGCATAGGTCGACGGCAGCCAGAAGCCGAGCGGCCACATCGCCGCCTTGACCAGGAAGGCGACCCACAGCACCGCCGCGCCCGCGCGGAACAGGGCCTCGTCCTCGGGGGCAAGCGCCGGAATGCGCGCCGCGAGATCCGCCATGTTGAGCGTCCCGGTCGTGCCGTAGATCAGGCTGACGCCGATCAGGAACAGGAACGAGGCGGCCAGATTAACGACGATATAGTGCAGGCCCGCCCTTACCCGGCGGCTTCCGGAGCCGTGCAGGACCAGCCCGTAGGATGCGGCGAGCAGAACCTCGAAGAAGACGAACAGATTGAACAGGTCGCCCGTCAGGAACGCCCCGTTCAGGCCCATGATCAGGAACTGGAACAGCGGATGGAAGTAGATGCCCGCATGATGCCATCGGGCGAGTGCGAAGAGCAGCGAGGCCAGGGCCAGGACGGCGGTGAGCACGAGCATCAGCGCCGAAAGCCGGTCCAGAACCAGCACGATCCCGAACGAAGCCGGCCAATTGCCGAGCAGATAGACCCCGATCTTGGAGGCGGAGCCGTCCGCTCCCGGACCGTCGACCAGCCGCAGCAGGGTCACCGCGACCGCGATCAGGATGATCGTGGAGGCCAGATTGATGCCGGCCTTCAGCGTGCGGCGCCGCTCCTCGATCATCAGCATCGAGGCGCCGGCCAGGAGCGGCAGGACCACCGGCACGATGATCAGATGGTCGATCCAGCCGGTCATTCCGAAGGCTCCCGGCCGTCGACATGGTCCGACCCCGTCAGGCCCCGAGCGGCCAGGAGGACGACCAGGAACAGGGCGGTGGTGGCGAACCCGATGACGATCGCCGTCAGGACCAGGGCCTGCGGCAGCGGATCCGTATAGCGGGACAGATCTCCCATTTCACCCGGCGCCAGAACCGGCGGCGCGTCGAAGCGCAACCGGCCCATGGAGAAGATGAACAGGTTCACGGCATAGGAGATCAGGCACAGCCCGATGATGACCTGGAAGGTGCGCGGGCGAAGTAGCAGCCATACGCCCGATCCCGCCAGGATGCCGATGCCGAGGGAAAGGATCAGTTCCATGATCCCTCCGCGGAGGCCTGAATGCCGGTTTCCTGCGGAGCCGGGCGGGGGACGCGATGGCTGCGGATCGACTGGTGAGCGAGGGCGATCAGTACCAGCACCGTCGCGCCCACCACCAGGGAGTAGACGCCGAGGTCGAAGAGCAGGGCGCTGGCCAGGGGGACGGCGCCGATCGCCCAGAGTTCGGCATAGCTGTAATGCGAGGTCAGGAACGGATAGCCGAACAGCCAGGACCCGGCGCCCGTGGCGGCCGCGAGAATGAGGCCAGCCCCGATCCAGCGCACGGGCAGGATGCGCAGGCGCGCTTCTACCCAGCGGGTGCCGCCGGCCATGTACTGCAGCAGGAAGGCGACGGCCATGGTCAGCCCGGCCACGAAGCCGCCTCCCGGCTGGTTGTGGCCGCGCAGCAGCAGGTAGGCGGCGAAGACGGCTACCACCGGGAACATCAGGCGCATAATCACGCCCGGGACCAGCAGGAAATCGGCGACCGTGTCGCCTTGCTGGCGGTCAGGATGGTCGACGTCGAAGGCGTTCTGGAAGCGCTGCTGCTCCGGAATCTCCACACTGTCGGGCGCGGGGCGGAAGCGGCGAAGCAGCGCGAATACCGTGAGCGCGACCACGCCGAGGACGGTGATCTCTCCCATCGTGTCGAAGCCGCGGAAGTCGACCAGGATCACGTTGACGACATTGGTCCCGCCGCCCTCGGTGTAGGATCGCTCCAGGAAGGATTGCGAGATGCTTTCGGGCAGAGGGCTCGTCATGACGGTATAGGCGATGGCGGCAAGGCCGATCCCGGCCAGGGCGGCCAGGAGCAGGTCGCGCGCCCTGCGAATGCGGGCCGCCGCGGAGGGAACGGTCGGCCCGTATTCCTGGACCCGCTTCGGCAGCCATCGCAGGCCGAGCAGGATCAGCACCGTCGTCACGATCTCGACCAGAAGCTGCGTTAGGGCTAGGTCGGGCGCCGACAGCCAGACGAAGCTGATGCAGGTGACGAGGCCGGCGCCGCCCATCAGGATTAGGGCGGCAAGCCGGTGATACTTTGCCTGCACGGCGGCGCCGATGGCGCAGACGATGCCGATGCACCAGACGGCCGCGAATGCGGGGTCGGCAGACCAGGCGGATGGCAGTCGCGGCAGCAGGTCGCCCCGCAGATAGAGCGGTCCGGCCGCGGCCAGGATCGCCGCCCCGACCAGCAGCCGGAGCTGCGGCTGAAGGCGGCGGGTCCCGATCAGCGTCTCGAGCGTCCTGGCCCATCGCCAGGACAGCATGACGATCGCCCGTTCGAAGATGCGCTTCCCCTTGAGATGCCTCAGCAGGGGCGGGCCCTCGACGCTGCTCAGCAGATAGCCGCGGAGGATGAAGGAGAGCAGCACGCCACCGCAGAGTGCGGCAACGCTCATCAGCAGGGCGGGCGTCACCCCGTGCCAAACGGCGAGACTGTAGTCCGGCGTTGCCGGGCCGAGCACGGCGCGCACCGCCAGATCCAACAGCGGGCCCACGGTGGCCGCGGGCGCGACGCCGACGATCAGGCAGACCAGCACCAAGAGCTCGACCGGAAAGCGCATCCAGCGCGGCGGTTCGTGCGGCTGGCGGGGAAGCTCCACCGGCGGCGGGCCGAAGAACACGTCGCGGATGAACCGGAACGAATAGGCGACGGTGAACATCCCGGCCAGGGTGACGATGTAGGGCAGCGCATCGTCGATCGGCGATCCGCTGTGCATTTCGATCGTTTCCGCGAAGAACATCTCCTTGGAAAGGAAGCCGTTCAGCAGCGGAACGCCGGCCATTGCGCCTGCCGCCACCATGGCCAGGGTGGCGGTGATCGGCATGAACTCCTTCAGTCCGCTGAGGCGCCGGATGTCCCGGGAACCGGTCTCGTGATCGATGATGCCGACGGCCATGAACAGCGACGCCTTGAAGGTCGCATGGTTCATGATGTGGAAGATCGCCGCGACGATGGCGAAGGGTCGGTCCAGGCCGATCAGCAGGGTGATCAGCCCCAGATGGCTGATCGTCGAATAGGCCAGGAGCCCCTTCAGATCCTGCTGGAAGATCGCGAACCAGGCAGCGACGATGAAGGTGACGAGCCCCGCGGTTCCGATAAGCAGCAGCCACTCGTCCGTGCCGCCCAGCGCCGGCCAGAACCGGATCAGCAGGAAAATGCCTGCTTTGACCATGGTCGCGGAATGCAGATAGGCGGACACCGGGGTCGGCGCGGCCATGGCCCGCGGCAGCCAGAAATGGAAGGGGAACTGTGCGCTCTTGGTGAAGGCGCCGATCAGGATCAGCACGAGGACGGGCAGGTAGAGCTCGTGCGAACGGATGAGGTCGCCCGACGCCAGAAGCACGTCGAGGTCGTAGCTGCCGGTGATGTGGCCCAGCAGGATCACTCCTGCCAGCAGGCAAAAGCCACCGCTGGCCGTCACGGTCAGGGCCTCCCGGGCGCCGTCGCGCGCGCTCGGCGTGTGATACCAGTAGCCGATCAGGAGAAACGAGAAGAGGCTGGTCAGCTCCCAGAAGAAGACGAGCTGGACCAGGTTCCCCGAGAGAACGATGCCGAGCATCGCGCCCATGAAGGCCAGCAGGAAGGAGAAGAAGCGAAGAACCGGGTCGGCCGGGGAGACGTAGTAGTGGGCGTAGAGTGCCACCAGGCACCCGATCCCGGCAATGAGCGCGACGAAGATCCACGCGAACCCGTCCAGTCTCAGCACGAAATCGATGCCGAGTTGCGGGATCCATGAGAACTCGCTGCGGACGATGTGCCCGTCCGCCACGGTAGCCCGAAGCATCAGGGCAATCAGCAGCACCAGCAGGGCGATGCCGCCGGTGAGCCAGGATCCCGCGGTGCGGAAACGGGTCGGGAGAAGGAGGGCGAGCAGGCTGCCGGCAAAGGGGAGAACGATCACGAGAGGCAGAAAAACATCATTCGTCATGATCGATTGGGCGGCCTCTCGCTTGGAGATCGGGGGAGGGCGTGGTCGCGAGTCACGCTCACGCATTATGGTTTTTGCGGATCGTCAATAGCAAGTCGTATCTTATTGACATTTCTCACCGAACCGGCTCTTCATGCGGACGAGGTTCGGCCGCCCGCGACGGGCTTGACGGGAGGCAGGTCATGGTCGCCGGCGGGCGCCGACCGCCACCCGTCATCACTCGAGGGTGCGTTTGATCGCCCGTTCGGCAAGCCCGAGAAGCGTCAGGATCACGATCGTGAATACGAGCGCGATGCCGGCGATGATGTAGTATCCGGCCCCGCAGGCGAGGCCGATCGCCCCGCATACCCATATGTTTGCCGCGGTCGTCATGTTCTGGACCGTGCGGCCGCTGCTGATGATGGCGCCGGCGCCAAGGAAGCCGATCGCGGCGATTACGCCTTCGATGATCCGCAGGAGGTCGCTCCGGTTTTGCGCCGCAATCTCGATCGAGCTGTAGAAGAGCTCGAAGCCGACGAGGGTCGTGACGGCGGCACCGAGCGAGATCAGCATATGGGTGCGCAGGCCGGCCGGCTTGCGCCGGATCTCCCGGTCAAGTCCGAGGATCATTCCGAACAGGACGGCGGCGCCGAACCGGAGCATGATCTCCGGGGCCGGGGTTTCAGTGTGAACGGTGAAGCCTTCCATCCGAAACTCTCCGGTTGCACGCGAGCGGCCGACCATGGGAACGGAGCGCGTGGCTTCAACGGGGGGGCCATCCTTCGGTTCCGGTCCGATGGCCGAAGGCTCGCCACCCGGGAGGAGGTTCTTGACATGCGCATTCACGATCCCGCGGGCCATCCGCCCGGCCCCACCGAATGTGCGACGTGGTCAGTCGTCCGTCTGTTGCTGGCGGCCGCGCTGGTCCTGTCCCTAATCCCGGCCGGCGCCGCGGCGGCGGCCGATCCGCCGCCGGCCGACGACACGGAGCGGACCCGTCCGGACGCCCCGGCCGACCCCGGAGAGGTGCTGGACGAATTGCAGAAGCTGGTCGACCGGCTCGGGCGGCTGCTTGAGGAACTGCCGCGCTATGCCCTGCCGGAGATTACGGAGGATGGCGACATCATCATCCGGCGGAAGGACGACCGGAAGGAGAAGCCCCCGCATCCCGAAGAGCCCGGTCGGGAAGGGGTGATAGAGCTTTAGTAGAACCGGGCCGGTGGTGCGGCGGCCCGGGTATGCGAACGGGCACCGCCGGCCGGCGGACGCCCGTCAATCGTCCGATATGCCGGTCCCTTGGAGAGGGGACGCATGCCTTCAGTTCAACTTCTGTCGAAGCGGATACTTGTCGTTCGCCATCACATGCTGATGGCCGATCCGGTGGGCCGTGTCGATCAGAACCGGCGCGCGCAGATTGGCCGTCAGCTCTACGCCGCCTGCGCCCTGGCGGACGGTGACGATCAGCAGAACGGCGAGGTCCTGCGGCCGGATCTGCAACTTGGAGGCGGCATCCTCGAGTTCGACCACTTCATGACCGCTGGCGCCCGCCGGAACGGGCAGCACGTAGAAGCTCAACGAAGGCTCGTCGATCGACTGGAGCAGCTTCAGATGCTCGCCCTTTCCTTCGGGCAGGTTCAAGAGCGCGAAAGCCTGATAGGCGCCGAACCCGATCAGGCCTTTCGGGAAGGTGATGATTCGGTCCCGCAGCACCTCGTATTCCCCGAACCGCGTCGGGATGGTCAGCGTGTCCGCCTCCACGTCGATGCCTGGGGGCTCGCTCATTCGCGTCTGAACGGTCATCTTCGGGGCCATTGCCTCAGTTGCCAGACTCGGCATCGTAGGCACTCCTCCTTACAACAGGGTTAACGGGCGCAGTCCTTGCGCCCTCGGGCGCCCCTCTACCTGAGGAAATCGAGCAGCGACATCGAGCTCAGCCGGCTCAGAGCCATGTAGGACGCCTGCAGCTGGACCTGCTCGTTGGTCAGTCGGGTGATCGCTTCGGCAGGGTCGGCATCCTCGATGCCGGCGATGGTGTTCTCCGAATAGGTCAGATAGCTGTCGTGCGACGACCTTGCGCTGTCCAGCACCGAGGATTGGGCGCCGATCCGGCTGCGCAGGGCGGAAAGGCCGTCGATCGCCTGGTTCGTCAGATCGAAGGCCTCCTGCAGCACGGCGTCGCGGTCCGCGGTCGGAACGGCGGGATCGCCGGCCCATTTCACATAGGCGAGGGCGCGCATCAGCTGCTCGAACGCCGGCTCGTCGGCGGCCATCCCGTAGGTGAGCTCGAAATCCTCGTCGGCGCGGACGGTCGCGAGAACGTGATCGCCCTGGTAGTAGCTGGTATCCGGGGCGAAGCCGCCCGGCAGCCCGGCCGTCGGGTCGTAGGCGGTCAGGTCCACCGGCGGCTGGTCGGCCCTGCTGCCCGCGAAGAGATACCGGCCCTCATGGTTGACGTTGAGCAGCCCCGCGACTTCCTGCATGAAGCCATCGCCCATTTCCTTAAGCGCGACGTAGTCGGCATTGTTGGAGCTGAGCGCCGAGGAGAGCTGCGACAGCAGGTATACCGCGCGGTCGACGATCGTCGACACGGTGGACTCCATGATGTCCATCCGCCCGGAAGCGCGATCGATGTTTCTGATGAACTGCTGAGAGCGGCTGTATGACGTTTCCACGCTCAGCAGCTTGAAGGAGGCGGCGCCGAGCTGATCGTAGCGCTGGGCCACCTTGCCGCTGGCCAGCTGCAGGTTCGCCTCCTTCATCCGGGCCTGGGTGTTCCGGTTGTAGGTCTGGTTCAGCAGATACTGGGCGTAGTTGGAGACGCGGGTCATCGCCTATGGCTCCGGCTAGACGAGGTTCACGAGGATGTCGAACAGGTCATTGGTCGTCTGGATGACGCGGGCCGAAGCCTGGTAGGCGCTCTGGTAGACCACCATGTTCGTCAGTTCCTCATCCATGTTGACACCGCTGAACGACAGCGACTTGTCCAGCAGGTCGCGGTGCAGGGATTCCTGGTAGGTGAGCTCGGTCGCGGCGTTCGCGGCGCTGGAGGCGTTGAACGAGATGATCGACGACGCGTAGCCCGAAAGGGTCGTTTCAACCCCGGGCAGGCCGCCGACGTTGCCGAAGCTGAGATTGGTCGTGAGCAGTTCCGACATCCGGCGGACGATGGTGTCGTCCGCCGCGCCGATGTGATAGCCGCCGCCGTCGCTCAGCAGGATGCCGCGCGACAGCTTGTCGGGGGATTCCGCCAGATCCTGCCGGACCGCGATGTCGGCGGCCGCATCCGCGATCCCCGCCCTCACGTTCAGCTTCGCCAGCAGATCGCCGCCGTCTGTCAGGACGAAATCCTCGTCGGTCTGGTTGCGGATCACCAGCCGGACACCGCCGGAGACCTGCTGGACCTCGGCTCGGATGCCCTGACCGGACAGGCTGTCGTTGATAGCCCGGGCGACCTGGTCCAGGCTCTGCCCGCTCGTGTAGTTGACGGAGAAGGTGCCCGCCTTCGTCTGGAAGCTGAGGGTGCCGCCAGTGGTGACGCGGGTCGACGTGCTGACGGTGCCGCTGGAGTAGCTCGAATACTGCAGCCCCGTCGTGAACAGGTCGTTGAGGCCGAAGAAATGGGAGAACCCGCGGCTCGTCCCGCCGATCGGGATGCTGGTGGGGCTGGTCTCGTCCTCCGCCACGGCGACGGTGGTGCCCGGGGCCGTGGTGGCGATCGACAGCCGTCCGGAGGCATCGACCGAGGCCGAAAGGCCGGCAACGCCGTTGATCGCGTTGACCACGTCGTCGACGGTTGCCATGAGCGAGAGGTCGATGTCGGTCCAGGCCTGAAGGTTGCCGTCCGCGTCCAGCACGCCGACGCGGACGATGCCGGTGCCGTTGATGGCGGTCGCGCCGCCCAGCGGCATCTCGGCGGTGCCGTTCAGGATGTCCGAGCCCGGATATCCGATGCCCTGGTTATGAACGGCGTTGAGCTCGTCCCGCAGCCTTGCGGCCAGTTCGTCGAACTGCGCGTTGAGGTCGGAGAGCGTCGTGTCGCGCATCTCGACGAGAGCGCTGAGCGAGCCCGCGCCGAGGGAGTAGGTGATGTCGCGGGAGGCGATCGTCTTCGGATCGGAAGCGCCGCCCGGATTCAGGATGATGCCGCCGATCGTGCCCGGATAATCCGGGTGTCCGGGAGGCAGGTACCGCCGGTCGGCGGACATCGCGCCCGACGCCGAATAGCCCAGCTCCGCCGCCTGGGACTCGACCAGCGTCTGGCCCTGCGCCGTCATCACGACCATGGCGCCGTTGGAGCGCTCGAAATACTGGATCGACATGTATTTCGAGATCTTGTCCAGCGCCGCGTCGCGCTGGTCCTCGAGTTCCCCGGTGTTCAGCCCGGTGGCGCGATGGCCGGTGATCTTCTCGTTCAGGTCGGCGATGACCTTGAGCTGATGGTTGATCTCCTCGACCGCCGTCGCGATCTCCCGGTCGGCCTGGTCCCTGAGGCTCTGGATCTGTCGCGAAAGGTCGTTGAGCGACCGCGCCGTGGAGGTGGCGCCGTTGACGGCTCCGAGGCGTGCGGCCGCGCTTTCGGGATCGTTCGCCAGCGTTTCCAGCGCTTCGGAGAACGCGTCGATCGTGGCGGTGATGGACGTGTTGTCGCCCACCGATCCGAACATCTCCTGCATCCGGGTGAGGTATTCGGACCGCACCTGGCGCTGGCCCAGAATGCCGGCTTCGGTCCGGACGTCGCGCTGCAGGAACTGGTTCACCGCCCGGGTGATCGCCGAAATCTCGACGCCGGCGCCCTGGCTGCCCAGGACCCGGGGCGAGGTGTTGACCACCTTCCGCGAATACCCCGCGGTATTCACGTTGGCGATGTTGTTGGACGTGACCTGAAGGGCCGACTGGTTGACCTGAAGGCCGCTGAGCGCGTTGGAGAGCGTGAGGGAGAGTGACATCTACTTGATCTCGTCTTTCGCCTTGCTCAGAGCCGCTCGTTGATCCGGACGGAAACCGGGGCCGCCTTCGACCGCGTCGGCATCCCGCCCAGGCTGCCGTAGCCGGAACCCTGAAGCTGGTATTCCTGAATGGCGCCGATGACGGCGTTCATCAGCCGGTCATTCGCCTTGGTGGCCGCTTGCAGGGCGGTCTCGTTCTCCTCCATGGCGTCCTTAAGCTGTTCGATCGCGGCCCGGAACTCGTCCCGCAGTTCGGGGTCCAGCTCCGAAAGGGCTTCCGCCTCGGCCTTCACGCCGGCGGCCAGGCGCTCATAGGCGTCGACCAGCGGCAGCTTTCGCCGCTGCAGGTCGGAAATATCCCGGCCTGGAGAGTCCCGCAGCATCTGCGTCTCCTCGGTCAGCACATGCACCAGGTGCCCGATCGTCAGGGTCAGTTCGCGCAGGCGCGCTTCCAGATCGTTCATCAGTGGATCTCCTGGAGCTTCAGGATTTCGGCCATCACCTGATCGGCGATCCCGACGCCGCCGGCCCGCGCGATCACGCGTCCGTATTCGGTGAGCATGAGAGAGCGATAGGTGGACTCGGCCTGTCCGCCGCCGAAGGGACCGTCGGTCGAGACGCCGGCGAACATGTGCTCGAGCATCTGCGACAGGAAGACCGCCTCGAATTCCTGCGCGGCTTCGCGGGCCTGCGCCAGCTCGCGGTCGCGGACCGCGACCGGGCGCGAAGGATGCGCCTGCCCGGCCTGCTGGGCGACGATCAGGGGATGGAAGTATCCGCTGTCCGTCATCAGATGACCTCGATCTCCGCCTGCAGTGCACCGGCCGCCTTAATCGCTTGGAGGATCGAAATGAGATCCCGCGGGCCGACGCCGAGCGCGTTCAGGCCGGCCACCACCTCGCCCAGGCTGACGCCTTCGCGCAGAAGGCCGAGCCGGTTGCCGTTCCCGGTGTCCACCTGGATGTCCGTCCGCGGGACGACCGCCGTATTCCCCTGGCCGAACGGGTTCGGCTGCGAGACCTGCGGCGTCTCCGTGACCCGGATGGTCAGGTTGCCCTGGGCGATGGCGACGGTGGAGATCCGCACGTTCTCGCCCATGACGATGGTGCCCGAGCGTTCGTCGATGACCACGCGGGCGATCTGGTCCGGCACGACGGTAAGCTGCTCGATCTCGGTCAGCAGCCCGACCACGTCGTTACGCCGGTTGGCCGGAATGTTGACCGTGACGTTCGCGGGATCGGTCGCGACCGCGATCTGCGTCCCGGCATAGCTGTTGATCGCCGTCACCATCCGCCGGGCCGTCGTGAAATCCGGATTGCGGAGGTTGAGGCGGATCGCGTCCATCTCGGCCAGGGAGAAGGGGATCTCGCGCTCGATCACGGCGCCGCCGGCGATCCGGGCTGCGGTCGGCACCCCTTGGGAAACCGTCTGCGCCGCTCCCTCGACGCTGAAGCCGCTGACCGACAGCGGGCCCTGCGCGACCGCGTAGACCTCGCCATCCGCGCCCAGAAGCGGCGTCACGAGAAGCTGGCCGCCCAGCAGGCTCTTGGCGTCGCCAAGGGACGAAACGGTCACGTCGGTGCGCGTGCCCTGGCCGGCGAAGGGCGGAAGGGTCGCCGTGACCATGACCGCGGCGACGTTCTTCGTCTTCAGGACATCGTCCCGGACATTGACGCCAAGCCGCTCCAGCATACCGATCAGGCTCTGCTCGGTGAACGGCGAATTGTTGAGGGAATCTCCCGTGCCCTTCAGCCCGACGACCAGGCCGTAGCCGATAAGAAGGTTGTCGCGCACCCCTTCGACGTCCGCGATGTCCTTGATGCGGGCGGACGCCGCGTCGGCCGTTCCCGTCGCGGAGCCAAGCAGTGCCAGGGCCGTGAACAACGCAACAGCCGTCCTGGCCATCCCCCGGAGGACGGGGAAGCCTGGGCGGCGGGTTGAGGAACCAAGGCGACTGGACATGTCGGGGGCGATGCTCCAATTCCGTGTCGCCTGCCTTCATGCGAAAGCCGTGCCAACCGGGAGGGGCGTGGAAGTCTGCGGGATTCCTTGGGGCTGCGGCGGTCGGGACATGTCCCGAGCCTGCCTCCCGGCAAGCCATGCCGGTCCTGCCCGGCAGGACTTGCCGGGTGGCTCGCTGCCCCTTCGGCCGGGCAGCCGGTTAACGGCGCATTAACTTTGAACGCGCATGCTGCGGCCGCCAGAGAGAAAGATCCGTTTCTGCGGTCCCGGAACATCCCATGAAGATCGAAGGCGGCAACCCGCTGCGAAGTGCCACGGTCCGGAGGGCCCGGAATACCGGGGCGTCCGGCAGTTCGGACTTCACCCTCGCGTCGGGCGGGGAAGCCGCCGGGGTCTCGGTGGGACGGGCCGGCGTAGCCTCGGCGATCGGATCGGTGGATGCGCTGCTCGCCCTCCAGCAGGACGACGATGGCGAGGCCGAGCGCGAGCGGGCCAAGACCCGGGCGGCGGAAATCCTCGACCGCTTGGACGAATTGCGGGCCGGTCTTCTTACCGGATCGATGCCGCGGCACCGGCTGGAGCAGCTCGCTCATCTCGCGCGCTCGCGGCGGGGAAGGACGAACGATCCGCGCCTGGACCAGGTACTGGAGGAAATCGATCTCCGCGCACAGGTCGAGCTGGCGAAGCTGGAAATCGACCTCTAGGCGCGCCCGCGCGCCCGGGGCTGGCCCGACGGATCGGCCCCTGTCTCCCCGAAATCAGCGCAGTTACAAGCGATTGTCGCATCCGGCATCAATCGAAATCGTCGATTGTGGTCGGATGGCGAACGCCCTATATTCCCGCCGCCCCTAAAGCCTCCGGCTTGGGCGAACGGTTAGTCATTGGTGGGGTTGGGATGTCATCCACTCTGGTACCTCCAGACTACAGGCCGTCCGAAGAAGAGGAGTTCATGAACCCGATCATGCGGGAATATTTCCGCATGAAGCTGCTCCGTTGGCGGGCAGAATTGCTGAACGAGTCGACCGAAACCCTCGCGAGCCTTCAGGAAGGCGGATTGGTCGAACCGGACATCGCCGACCGTGCCTCCCGGGAAACCGATCGATCCCTGGAACTGCGGACCCGGGATCGGGAACGCAAGCTTATCGCCAAGATCGACGCGGCCCTCGAGAGGGTCGAGGACGGCACCTACGGCTATTGCGAAGAAACCGGTGAGCCTATCTCGATCCGGCGCTTGGAAGCCCGGCCGATCGCAACGCTGAGCCTGGAGGCTCAGGAGCGTCACGAGAGGCTGGAGCGCACTCACCGGGACGACTGAAGAGGGAAGACTGGGCCTGCTGCCGGCGGGCCCTTTTTGTTTTGGCTGCGGCCCGGGCAGGACGGCCCTTGGCGCCGCCGGTGCAACCGGCGGGCACGAGCGCGGGCTCGGCCTGGGCATCCTTGGGTCAGCTGATGGCCCAGCCGATAAGGGCGGTGCCCAGCACCAGCGAGATCAGCGGACCGACGAGCGAGCGGCCGAGCAGGCCGCGGACGGCGCCGGCGATCAAGAGCAGCCCCGTACCGACGGTGATCCAGGTGAAAAAGCCCGCATTCTCGACCCCCAGTCCGCGGGCTATGCCGGCCAGGAACGAGCCGACCGCGTCGCCGATGCCGGTCCAGACGGCGTCCACGATCCGCACGAGGCCGGCGATCGTCCGGCCAATAGCTTCGCCCAGCTTGTCCCACATTCCGAGGAACCGTCCTTTCGACCGGGCATCCGCCGCGGAAGTCGTGCATCGTCACCGCTGCCCGACGGCGGTCCGGTCTCGGTCCGACGGAAGCAGGTTGCAGGACTTGGGCGGGCCTGGGGTCAGGTTCCGGCCCTGGCCGACCGCGGGCCGGCGAAGAACCAGACGATGAAGCCGACGACCTGAAAAATCAGGATGAACAGTACCCAGAGAACCTTCTTGCCGGTACTCGTGCTACTGCCGACGACGTTGACGATCGCCCAGATGTCGAGGGCGATGATTATCAGGCCGAGAATGAATTCCATCCGGAGCCTCTATCGATCCTGGAACAGGGGCGCCCGATAGAAACCGTCCGGTTGCGGTCTTGATCCCCCAACGGGGAGATCTACCGTTTTCTCCATGGCCACCAACCGCGACGGGGGCCATGCTCGTCATCGGCGTTCCTGGCCGGCTTCTCCTCGGAAACGGGCGGGGCGTGCTTGATGAATTTCGGGGGCAGGGGTGGCCGGTCCTCCGTCGGCTGATCCGCCGCCGCCGGTTTGAGGAGCGTCTCCAGGCGGGGCACGATGGTGACCAGCGCCGATCGCAGCTCCTTCTCCGCCGCCTCGGACCGGTAGGCGCGCGCCTCGGCCTTGGCCGCCGCCATCCGCTGCTGCTCCAGGGATTCGAAATGTCGCTCGCGCTCTTCGAGGAAAGCCTGCCATTGCCGGTCCATCTCGGTCCGGTGGTGTTCCTGGTCCTGGGCGCGGGCGGTCCGTTCGCGTTCGATGTCGGAGATCAGGCGGTTGATTTCCTGAACCCGTTCGGCCCGCGATTCCTCGTGAACCCGGCTGATCTGGTCTAGTTCCTCGCGATAGCGCTCCCGCTCTTCCTCCCGGACGCGGCGGAGTTCCTCGGCATGGGCCTTGTCCTTGGCCGCGAGTTCCGAAAGCAGGTTGCCGAGCTGCGCCAGAAGCTGTTCCTGCTGGCCGGACACGCGGCCGACATAGGCTTCCAGCGCCTTCAGCGTGGCAAGCAATTGCGGGTCGGTGGCGGGCAGTCCGGCGGCCGCCATCCGCCCGTCGACCTCATCCTCCTCCAGCGGGAATCCCTGAAGCGCCTCCTTCGGGACATGGACCCGGACAGGATCGCTTGGCCGGTTGCCGGGCACGACCCGCCATTGCCGGCGCCGCACCTTCTTGCGGACGCTCTCCAGGGAGATGCCGAAGCGGTCCGACAGTTCACGGTATGTGAGGATTTCGAACTCTGACATCCGGGCCGGGCAGAGAATGGGGCTTGTTGGGGCGAACCGCGCCGACCGGCCAGGGCGGCCGGACGACGACACCGCTAGTAATACCCCATGCGGGCACCGATAGGGAACCGGCGTGGCAGGACGGGGGCGCGGAGACGCTGGCCAAGCCCCGCCCCGGAATGCCGCGGCCGCCGCATCGGAAACGCGCGGCAGGCTTGTGGGATCAGAACGGGAAGATGATGTCGTAGAGTTGCTGGCCGTAGCGCGGCTGCTGGACGTCCGTGATCTGTCCGCGTCCGCCATAGGAGATCCGGGCCTCGGCGATCTTCTCGTAGGAGATGGTATTGGCCGAGGTGATGTCCTCGGGCCGGACGATGCCGGCGATGGCCAGTTCGCGCACCTCGAAGTTCACGCGGACTTCCTGGCGGCCATAGATCACCAGATTGCCGTTGGGCAGCACGTCCGTGATGACGCTGGCCAGCTTCAGCTCGATCTCTTCGTTCCGGCGGATGCTGCCGCTGCCTTCGCTGGTGCTGCCGCTGTTCAGGCCCACGAGGTTGCCGGGATCCACCTCTCCCGGCAGCAAGGAGCCCAGCTTCGATTCCAAGCCCAGGAAGTTCGGGAGCCCCGCATTTTCCGAGTTGTCCCGGGTGCGGGCCGTGGAGTTCCTGATCGTCGCCTCGTCGTCGATTTCGATGACCACGGTCAGGATGTCGCCGACCCGGCTCGCGCGCTGGTCGCGGAAGAAGGCCCGGGATCCCGCCTGCCACAGGGAGTTCGGCTTGGTCTCGTTGACGATCGGCGCCGGCATCGGCAGCCGCACCGGCTGGTAGTCTGGGCGGGTCACCGGATTCTCGATCGGCGACAGGTCGGGAGCCTTGCCGATATTGGCAATCCGCTCGCCGGCGCCACACGCCGAAAGGAGCAGCAGCGCCACAAAGGCGGCCGCCGGCTTTCCGACGCTGCTGAACGCTCGCAGGGAGGGGGCTGTCATGGCCGGGCTCCTAGGATGATCGGGGCGCGGGTTCAGGGCTGGTCAGGCGCCGGACCGCGGGGGCAGTCATGAATGCACTCAAGCCGCTTACCACAAGGTTAAGGAACCGTTCCCGGCGGCAAGCATTGCTCGGGCCGTCCTTCCTGGCCGGACGGGGCGGTGCGCTAGGGCAGGCTTGCGAGATTGACCGGCACCGCGACGGTGACGGTATCCGGGCCTGTCACGACCGCCTCGATCGTCCGGTTGCTGTCGATATTGATGACACGGATGACCTGTCCCCGTGCGCCCTGGTCCAGCGCCCGGCCCCGGCCGGAGATGGTCAGGGCGCCGGTCTCGAGCACCATGGTCACCTGCGCGCCACGGGCAACCTCGATCGGGCGTTCGATGTCGTGGATCCTGACGGGCGTATTCGCCGCAAGCCCGCGGCGCGGGCTCATTCCGATCAGCTCGCCCGCATCCATGACGACGTCCAGCCCGGCCCGGTCGGCGCTTACCCGGATCCAGTCGATATCCGCAGCCCCGATCGTCTCGCTGCGGCCGATCCGCCGGTTGACGACCGGCACTTCGACCATCGACACCGCTCGTCCCGTGACCGGAACCCGCGCGACCGGCGTGCCGTCCGCGGGCGCCACCACGGTCCCGGCGAAGCGGCCGCTGGACGGGTCGTAGTTCAGGTCGCGGATCTGCAGGGAAGGGGCCATGTCGATCGGCAGGTGCATCTCCAGGGATCGGTTGTCGAGCTGGATCTCGAGCTCGCCGCCCGGCGTCCTTGCGGCCAGCACGTTGGCAAGCTCCGCGACGACTGCCTCGGCGCCCAGCCGGTGACTGGCCCGCGCCAGCACGATCTGCCGGCGGACGGCAGAGTTTTCCCAGTGGATCCCGTAGGCGCGGGCGATCCGGTCGATCCACTGTGCGTCCAGCACCACTTCCCGGCCGGGGGCCGGAGACTGGGCAATGGCCATGGAGGCCTGACTGGGGTCCAGGCCGTCGAACAGGTCGCCCAGGGTGACCTGCGGCGCGACGATCTCGGCGCGGGGGCGAAGCATCGCGGCCTGCGCGCTGGCCACCGCAAAGATGAAGACGACCGCCGTGCACAGCATCACGGTAATCTGTTTCATCGCCCGCTCCCTGGTCCGATCCCGACGCTCACCCCTGGTCCCTGTGCCTAGCGCAGATTGCTGACCGACTGCATCATCTCGTCGGTCGTAGTGATGACTTTGGAATTCATCTCGTAGGCGCGCTGGGCGCTGATGAGCTGGGTGATCTCCGAGACGATGTTCACGTTGGAGGTTTCCAGCATGCCCTGGTTCAGGGTGCCGAACCCGGCATCCCCCGGAACTCCCACGATAGGCGCGCCGGAAGCCGGCGTCTCCAGATAGAGATTGTCGCCGATCGCCTGCAGGCCGGCGTCGTTGATGAACGTCGCCATTTCGAACTGTCCGATGTTCAGCGGCTCGACCTGGCCGTCGATGGCGACCAGGACCTCGCCGCTCTCGTTCACCTGGATCTCGACCGCGTCCTCCGGAATGGCACCCGGTCCCACGACCAGGTAGCCGTCCAGCGTGACGATCTCGCCTTCGGCATTGCGGGTGAAGGCGCCGGCCCGGGTATAGGCGATTTCGCCGTTCGGCAACTCGACTTGGAAGAAGCCGCGGCCGTTGATCGCGAGATCCAGGGCGTTGTCGGTCACCTGCATGCTGCCCTGCTCGTGGATCCGGTAGGTGCCGACTGCCTGCACGCCTGCGCCGACCTGAACGCCGACCGGGACGATCGTGCCGGCGTCTGACGATGCCGAGCCGACCCGGCGGAAGCTCTGGTAGAGCAGATCCTGGAATTCGGCCCGCTGCCGCTTGAAGCCCGTCGTGGTCATGTTCGCGATGTTGTTCGAAATGACCTCGACATTGAGCTGCTGGGCCCGCATGCCGGTCGCGCCGATGCTGAGGGAACGCATTCGGATCTACTCCTTACGCCTTGATGTCGCTGAGCTGGCGGTTGGCCTGCTGCAAGCGTTCGTGTTCGGACTGGATGAAGTTCTGGATCGACTGGTAGGTCCGGCTGATCTCGATCATCTGGGTCATTTCGACGATCGGCTGGACGTTGGAACCCTCGACCGCACCCTGGATCAGGTTGCTGGCCTCGGCCTCCTTGGGCAGCTCGTTGGTCACGTAGAGGCCGCCGCCCAGCGGGGTGAGCCCGAAGCTGTCGTCGAATTCGACGATGCGCAGGGTCCCGATCGGGCCGGCCTCGCTGGTCACGTTGCCGTCGCCGTCGATCTCGATCTGGGTGACGTTCGCCGGAACCGTCAGGGGCTGGTCGTTGACGTCCAGGACGGCGAGCCCGTTGGCGTCGACGATGCGGCCTTCGCCGTCCAGGTGAAGCCGGCCGCTGCGCGTGTAGCGCGGGCCGCCTGCGGTATCGACGACCAGGAAGCCCGGACCGTCGATGGCGACGTCGAACGGATTGCCCGTATGCTCGATCGCCCCTGCCGTGAAGTCCCGGACCACCGCCTGGTCGTTCACCATCGATACCTCGTGGCCGGTGGGGGCGCTGCCGGCGCCGCCCGGGCCGTTCAGGTATTCGACGAACAGCATCCGCTCGGCCTTGAAGGCCGTCGTGTTCATGTTCGCGATGTTGTTCGCCGTCACTTCCAACTGCCGCCGCAGCGCGGTCTGGCGGGAGAGGGCGATATAAGAGGCGGTTTCCATGAAGGGGCCGGAACTCTTGGTTTCTGGAACCCGTCGCCGGGTGTTCGCCGTCCTATATGCAGGCGGCGTGCCAACAGTCGGGGCGGGCGGAACCGGGCGCGAACCGGCGCTTCATCCGGCGCGGCGCGGGGCAACCCCTGCCCGGAGGCCCTCGCGCCGGAACCCTTTGCCCGGCAGAAAGTGCCGAGCCCTGTTTCAAGTCCGCAACGAGTTGTTAACGATCATCTTTATAATGTTCCCGGCACGCCCTTGAGGCGCAATGCTAAGAAATGGGAACGACTTCGATGTCCACGAATGCTCTGGACAGTGCTCTGGACGACGTTGTCAGCAAGTTGCCGCGCAAGAAGATGAGCGGCAAGAAGCTGGTTCTGATGTTTGTCCTGCCGGCTCTGATCCTGGCGGGGGGCGCGGCGGCACTCTACGTCACCGGCGTTTTCGGTCGTCTCCTGGAACGGGAGCCCCCGGCTGTCGACCACGCCCAGCCGGGCTTCTTCTACAACCTGCCGCAGCTCACGGTGAACCTGAACAGCGGGGACCGGCGCCAGGTCCTGCTCCGGGTGACGCCGACGCTCGAGCTGGACCGTGAAGAGGATGTTGCCCGGATCGAAAGGGTGATCCCGCGAATCCTGGACAATTTCCAGCTTTACCTGCGCGAACTGCAGCCCGACGACCTCAAGGGTTCGGCCGGCCCATACCGCCTTCGGGAGGAACTGCTCCGGCGGGTCAAGGCCGCGGTGTACCCCGTCCCGGTCCGGGAGGTGCTGTTCACCGAATTCCTAGTGGCCAGCTGAGCTTCCGCCCGGCCGCCCCGTTCCAAGGCTCTGGACATTTCCGAATATGGCTGATCCGACCGCCGAGATCCCCGAGGAAGACGAAGACGCCCTTGCCGCCGAATGGGCGGCAATGATGGACGATGACGCGAGCATCCCGTCCACGGGGCCCGTTTCCAACCGGGTCCTGAACCAGGACGAGATCGACAGCCTTCTGGGCTTCGACGACGACGCTGCCGGCAATCGCGACAATTCGGGGGTCATGGCACTGATCAACAGTGCCATGGTCAATTACGAGCGGCTGCCCATGCTCGAGGTGGTGTTCGACCGCCTCGTCCGCATGATGTCGACGTCGCTGCGCAACTTCACCTCCGACAACGTGGAGGTCAGCCTGGACCAGATCACGTCGATCCGGTTCGGCGATTACCTGAACTCCATCCCGCTGCCGGCGATGCTGTCCGTGTTCAAGGCGGAGGAGTGGGACAATTACGGCCTGATGGTCGTCGATTCGGCGATGATCTACTCGATCGTCGACGTGCTCCTGGGCGGGCGGCGCGGAACCGCCGCCATGCGCATCGAGGGGCGCCCCTACACCACGATTGAACGCAATCTGGTCGAGCGGCTGGTCCACGTGGTGCTGAGCGATCTCTCCGCGGCGTTCGACCCGCTGTCGCCGGTCACCTTCCGCTTCGACCGGCTGGAGACCAATCCCCGCTTCGCGACGATCGTGCGGCCGGGCAACGCCGCGATGTTGGCGAAGCTCAGGATCGACATGGAGGATCGTGGCGGGCGCCTGGAACTGCTCATCCCCTATGCCACGCTGGAGCCGGTCCGCGAGCTTCTGCTGCAGATGTTCATGGGCGAGAAGTTCGGCCGGGACTCGATCTGGGAGAACCACCTCGCGAGCGAGCTTTGGCTGACCGAAGTGCAGCTCGGCGCCGTGCTGGACGAGGTGACGGTAAGCCTGCGCGACGTGCTCAACTGGAAGGTCGGATCTCGCCTGATGCTGAACACCCAGCCCGACGGGCTGGTCGAGCTCCGTTGCGGCGAGGTGGCGATGTTCAAGGGTCGCATGGGCCGCCGGAAGGGCAAGATCGCCGTTCGCGTCGAACGCGAAGTGCCCAAGCAGGAGGAACTGCCGCGATGATGAATTATCCGGTCATTCTCGACAGCCTGATCATCATCCTGCTGGCGGCCACGATCGTTTACGCGTCCATCCTGAACCGGCGCCTCAGCAGGTTTCGCGACAACCGAGCCGAGCTGGAGAAGGCCGCCCGCAGCTTCGCCGAAGCCGCCGGCAAGGCCGATGCCGGCATCAAGGGGCTCAAGCTCACGACCGAGAAGGTCGGGGGCGCGCTCCAGAAGGAGATCGAGAAGGCCCAGCGCATCCGCGACGAGCTGACCTTCCTCGTCGAAGCGGCCGAATCCCTGGCGGAACGGCTGGAAGGGTCGGCGAGCGTCGCCGGAAAGAAGAAGGCCGCGCCGGCCGGCGGCGAGGCGCCGATGCGCGCGGTTGCGGGCCTGAGCGTCGCGCCGTCCGTCAAGCCCGGGCCTTCCCCGAGAACGCCCGACCGGGATCTTCTCCGAGCCATCGAGAACATGCGCTAGTCCATGACGCAAACCGCCGAAAAGACTTCCGCTTCCCGCGCTCCCGCCCCGGCGGAGGCAGCCGGCGTCACGGCCGCCCCCGCAGAGTCGGCCGCCGGCCCGGCGCCGGCCGCCGAGGCCAGCCCTGGCGCCGCCGGCAATGAACTCGTCGCCGCTGCGAACGAAGCGGTGGCGCGGGTCTCGACGCTGGTCCGCGGAATCCGGCTTCCGTCCTTCACGGTGCCGCGGGCCCGGCTCATTCCGGGCGTGATCTTCGTCGCCGTGCTGATGCTCGGGATCCGGACAAACGACCTCCTGACCGGGTTGAACGCCGGTTCCTTCGACGTCGGCGTACCGACGCAGGCACAGGATTCGGCGGTTGCGCCGGCCACGGCGGAGCCGGCACCGGAAGAGAGCGCGGAGGTTGCACCCGTCGAGCCCCCGACGATTGAGAGCAGCGTTGCGATGCTGCCGCCGGAAAGCCGCAGCGAGACGGAGAGGGATCTGCTGCAGAGCCTAGCCGCCCGTCGGGCGGAGCTGGAGCTGCGGGAGAAGGAGCTGAGCCAGCGCGAGGCGCTTCTCGCCGTCGCCGAGCAGCGGCTCGCCGAAAAGACGGCCGAGCTTGAGAACCTGCGGGTCCAGATCGAAGGTCTTCTCGTGAAGGTGGACGAGCAGCGCGAGAGCCAGCTCGCAAGCCTGGTCGGCATCTATGAGAATATGCGGCCGTCCGACGCCGCGGCCATCTTCGACGGGCTCGACCTGGACGTCCTGCTCAACGTGCTCGACCGGATGCGGGAGCAGAAATCGGCTGCCATCCTGGCGGGAATGAATCCCGAACGCGCCCGGCAGGTGACGACGGAGCTCGCCCAGCGCCAGCAGCCTCCCAAGCTCTAGTCTTGGGGCAGAACCAGTTCTTCCGGAGTGTATTTCGCCCTTTTTACAGGAAATTAACCGCCCGCCGCCAAGTTCGGCCCCGGGATCCTTGATCCCACGGGTCTCCCTGGCGGCCCCCATGGGTGCCCAACAACGCCAATCCATGCCGGTGGTAGAGGAATACGGAGCTTAAGATGGCCGTCGACATGTCCATGCCGATCCTGATCGTGGACGACTACAAGACAATGTTGCGCATCATTCGCAACCTGCTGAAGCAGCTCGGCTTCGAGAATGTCGACGAAGCGACCGACGGGTCGGCGGCGCTTCATAAGCTTCGCGAGAAGAATTACGGGCTCGTCATCTCGGACTGGAACATGGAGCCGATGACCGGCCTCCAGCTCCTGCGCGAGGTGAGGGCTGACGCCAAGCTGAAGAACCTGCCGTTCATCATGATCACGGCCGAGAGCAAGACCGAGAACGTGATCGCGGCGCGCGAGGCCGGCGTGAACAACTACATCGTCAAGCCCTTCAACGCGGACACGCTGAAGCAGAAGCTGACCGCGGTGCTGGGCAGCTTCTGAGGCGCCCGTCATCGTTCGACGACCGACACGCCGCGAGGACCCGACCATGACCGCGATCACCCAACCTGATCCCGCATTGACCAGCCGGCTCGAGGCGGCACGTGCGGAAGCCGGACAGCCGCTGTCCCGGGAGGAGGTTGCTGACATCATCCGCGAGGTGATCGGCACGATGGAGGGCGACATTTCGGCGCTGGACCTTCAGGTCTACAACGAGCTGGAGGCGCTTGCCCGCTACATCCAGTCTGCCCGCGTCGAGATCGCGGCCATCCGGCCCGACGAGATCCGCGAGGACCACATTCCGAAGGCGACCGACGAACTGGACGCCGTGGTCGGCGCGACGGAAGACGCGACCGGACGGATCCTCGACGCCGCCGAGCAGATCCAGACCATCGCCGAAGGGCTCGACCAACCGGCCCAGGGCCAGCTGATCGACCTCGTGACCGGGATCTTCGAGGCGTGCAACTTCCAGGACATCACCGGCCAGCGGATCAGCAAGGTGGTCCGCACGCTGAAGCACATCGAGACCAAGATCGACGTCCTGATCCAGGCCCTGGGTGAAGAGGTCGAACGGGCGAAGATCCACTCGGAAGCGAATCGTGAACCGAAGCCGGCCTCCGATGAGGACCTGCTGAACGGACCGCAACTGCCGGCCGCCGCGAACGGTCAGGACGAGATCGACCGCCTTCTTGCCGGCCTGGATTGAGCGTCTTCCGATGCGGCGAGGTACCCGCCTGACTGGACAGGGCCCCGCGGTCGGTCCGCTCAAGAAATCTCCGAAAGCCCTGTCCCTGGGAGATGGGGAACGTCAGACGGACGGATGCCGGTGACCAGACAGTTTCGCGCGGGCCTTCTGGCTCTCACCTTCCTCACGCCGATGGCGGCAACGGCACCGGCGGCTGCCACGGATGTGCGCGCCTGGGACCATGGCGACTATGGGCGGCTGGTCTTCGACTGGGGGCGGCCCGTCGGCTATCGGCTGGATCTTGCCGGCGACCGGATCGTCATCGGCTTCGACCGTCCGATCGACGCTCCGCTCGGGAACGTGACGGCGCGGCTTGGCGCCTATGTCCGGCAAGTCGATCTTGCCGATGACGGGAAGGAATTGGCGCTCGCGCTGCGCCGCCCGGTGACCGTGAAGGATTTCGTCCTGGGCAGCCGGATTGTCCTGGACCTGAGTTCCGCCCACGCCCCGGCGTCGACGACCGAAGCCAGACAGCAGCCGTCCGCCGGCGGGAACGCGCCGTCGGCCGCGGCGCGGGACGTGCCTCCTGTCATGATGCGCGGCGGCCGGCATCCGGGCTTCACCCGTCTCGTCTTCGAATGGCCGGGACCGGTCGGGTACAGGGTCGAACGGGACGGGGACAGGGTGAATGTCGCCTTCGACCGTGCCGGTGCCGCCCGGCTCGCCGGTCTCAAGCTCGCCGATCTGGAAAATGTCGCGGCAATCGACCCGGTCGATGGTCCCGACGGTCTTGTCGTTGCGCTTACCGTTCCGGAGGGCGCGCGGATGCGGCACTACGCCGATGGCGGGAAGGTGGTGCTCGACATCCTAAACGTCGTCATGGCGCCGGTCGCTCCACGGCTGCCGGCGGCACGGTCCATGCCGCTCGCGGTCGACGGCGATCGACAATTGGCCGAGGTGTCGGAGCCGCTGCCCGAGCCTCTGGAGGCGGCAGCCGAAGCCGATGCCGCGGTCGATGGGGTGGCGGATCCTGGAACGGATATGGCGGCCGTTGCCGCTGTCGAAGCCTCCGCCGATCGGCCGCCGGCACCCGCGGCGCCTGTCGAGGAGACCGGGACCGGGGAAGGTAATGGATCGGGGGCGGGGGAGCACGCCGGTCCGGGGACCACCGCCTCCCCGGCGGTGCCTGATCGGCCCGATCTGCCGGAGCTTTCGCCGACGCCCGCACCGCCGGCGGTTCCCGTCCCGACGGTGGAGGTCGCGGACGAGCCGACGTCCGCCGAGGAGCCATTGCGCCTGAAGGCGTCGCTCGACCCCGGCTTCCCTAGCCATGCTGCGGTATTCGAGCGGGCCGGATATCTGTGGATCGTCTTCGCCGCGAGCAACCGGCTCGACGCTTCGGCGCTGGCGGCCCAGGCGGGCGCCTTGGGCGAAGTCGAGATTGTCGATGCCGAAGGAGGCGTCGCGCTCCGCATGCCCCTCCCGACGAACCGGGTTCCTGGGGTGAGCCGCGAGAGCTCCAACTGGAGCGTCACGCTGTCGGCCGATGCGCCGCCGCCCTCGCGACCGCTCGGGATCGTTCCCCAGCCCGACTACGCCATGGGACCGCGCGTCCTGATCGAGGCGCCGGGCGCCAGGGGATTGGTCCGGATCGTCGATCCGGAGGTCGGGGACGTGCTTATCGTGGCGCCGCTGCCGGACGCCGGCATGGGCGTGGCGACGGAACGGAACTTCGCGCAGGTCGCGGTTCTGCCGTCGGCGCAGGGCGCGGTCATCCAGCCGACCGCCGAGGACATCACCGTCCGCATCGACCGCGAGGGCGTCGAAGTGACGGCTGCCGAAGGTCTGCTCCTGTCCTCCGCCGTTGACCGGCGGGCGGGGGCGGCGCTGCCGCTTCCGCCCGAAATCGAACGCTATCTCAACGTCGAGGAATGGCAGGCCGAGCCGGGGGAGTACAATCGGACGCGCCAGGCGCTGATGCGCCGCATCGTTGACGCGTCCGAGCAGGAACGCCCCAGGGCCCGGCTGGAGCTGGCGCGGCTCTATTTCGCGCACGGCCTAGGCGCCGAAGCGCTGGGGCCGCTCAGGATATTGGCGGCCGACGATCCGCTTCTGGAAAGCCGGCCGGATTTCGCCCTGCTGCGCGGCGCGAGCCGCGTCATGGCCGGAGATCTGGAAGGGGCGGAAAAGGACCTGACCTTGCCGGCCCTGGCCAATGCGCCGGAAGCCGTCCTCTGGCTGGGCGCCATGGCGGCGGCTGCGGGCGACTGGGATCGCGCTGCGACGGCCTTCAGCCAGGCCGGCCAACTGCTGGGTACGGAGCCGCCGTCTCTCGCCCCGTTTCTCAGCCTGCCGGCGGCGGTCACGGCGGTCGAGACGGGCGACCACGAGCTGGCGTCGCGCCGACTTGCCACCCTTTCCGAAATTACCGGGCGGGAGGCGGACGAATGGCCCGCATTCGCCTATCTTCTGGGCCGCATCAGCGAGGCCAACGGCAATCGGGAAGAGGCTGTCGCGGCGTACCGTCGCGCCGCCGGCGCCGACGATGACCAGCTCTACCGGACGCGGGCCGAGATGGCCTTGCTCCGTCTCGGCCGGGAGGCGGGCGAGATCACGCCGCTTGCCGCGGCCGAGCGTTTGGAGGGCCTGCAATACGGGTGGCGCGGCGACCCTGTCCAGCATGAGCTTCTGATCCAGCTCGGCGACAGCTACTGGCAGGCCGGACAGTATCGCGAGGCGCTGGAAAGCTGGGCAGAGGCGATCCAGAACTTCCCCGACCTGCCCGCCTCGATCGCGCTTCAGGAGGAGAGGGCGAAGCGCATCGAGGAACTGTTCTCGACCGACGCGCTCAATACCCTGTCTCCGATCGCAGCCGCGTCGCTCTACGAGGATTTCAAGGCCCTCATGCCCGGCGGTACGGTGGGCGACCAGGTGATCAGGAGGCTGGCCGAGCGGCTTGTCGAGGTCGACCTGCTCGAAAGGGCAGGAAACCTGCTGCAGCAGCTCGTCGACGGGCGGCTCGTCGGGATGGAGAAGACCGAGACGGCGACGCGGTTGGCCGGGATCCGTCTTCTTGACGGCAAGCCGGAAGAGGCCCTGGCCGCCCTGGACGAAAGCGAGCTGGGCGAGGATATGCCCGAAGAGCTTGCGTTCCAGCGCCGGCTTCTGCGTGCCCGTGCCCTGTCCGAGCTTGGCCGGGCCGACGATGCGCTAGAGCTCCTGGCCGCCGATGAGGGCCAACTGGCGGATGCCGCCAAGCTGGACATCGCGTGGCGGGCCCAGAACTGGCGCGCAGCTGCCGACGCCCTCGGCCGTCTCGTCGGTGCACCGCCTCCGCCGGACGAACCCATCTCGGCCGAACAGGCGGAACTCGTGCTCAATCAGGCGATTGCCCTGTCCCTCGCGCAGGACCGCCCGGGGCTCGACCGGCTGGCCGGGATCTTCGGCCCGGCGATGGACGCGTCGGAGCACGCCCATGTGTTCGCGGTGCTGACCCGGCCGAATGCGCCGCTCGGACGGCTCGTCGACCTTGCCACGGTGCGGCGCGAGGTCTCGGAAGTCGATCTCTTCCAGAATTTCCTGACCGGCTATCTCGGCCCCGAACGGGTCCTGACGAACTGACCGGCCCGCCCGCCCATGCCTATGGTGGCAGGGGCGGGTGGGCATGCCATCAGAACGTTCCGTAGCTCCGGACCAGGCTTCCCGCCAGCAGGTACCATCCGTCCACCAGGACGAAGAAGATCAGCTTGAACGGCAGGGAAAGCATGACGGGCGGAAGCATCATCATGCCCATCGACATCAGGATCGAGGCCACGACCATGTCGATGATCAGGAACGGCAGGAACAGAAGGAACCCGATCTCGAAGGCGCGCCGCAGCTCGCTGATCATGAAGGCTGGGACCAGCACCTTGAGGGGAACCTCCTCGGGACCCGCGATCTCCTCCGTGCCCGACATTTCGATGAACAGCGCCAGGTCCTGCTCCCGGACATGGGCCAGCATGAACTCGCGGAACGGTTCGGCCGTCCGCTCGAAGGCCATGGTCTCGTCGATCTCGTTGCGGCTCAGCGGCAGGATCGCGTCCTCGTAGGCGCGCTCGAAGGCCGGGGCCATGATGAAGAAGGTGAGGAACAGAGCGAGGCTGATCAGCACGCTGTTGGGCGGCGTCTGCTGAAGGCCCAGGGCGGAGCGAAGGAACGACAGGACGACCACGATCCGGGTGAAGGAGGTCACCATGACCAGGATCGAGGGGGCGAGCGACAGAACCGTAAGCAGCGCGACGAGCTGGATGATGAGGCTGGTCGTCGAGCCGCCCTCGCCGCCGAGATCCAGGGAGAGGCTCTGAGCCAGGGCCGAAGAGCCCGCGCAGAGGACGAGGCCGGCCGCCGCAGCCGCCGGCAGCATGCGCCGCAGGGATCGGGTCATGACGGCTGGTTCCCGGGCCGCAATGCCGAAGGGGTCGCCAGGGTCCTGCCGGGTTCGGCGGCCGCCGGCCGGCGGATGCCGCTTTCGACCACGATGTCGTTCTGGAGGCCGAGCAGCACGAGGTGCTCCTGCTCGTCGCGGCGGATCAGTACGAGCTTCCGCTTGGAATCGAGCGCCAGCGCCTCGACGACATGGAGCCGCCGCTCGCGGCGCGGTCGACGGACCGGGATCGCGCCGGCAAGTCCGAATCGACGCACCAGCCAAGCGCCGCCGCCGATGAGCGCCAGCACGAACAGCAGCGCCGCGAAGAACTTCAGATATTCCGCAAGGTCCATGGGCAACCCGGAGGAAGGCTATTTCTGGCTCTTGCGATAGGCGGAGGCAGCCGCCTGGCGGATGTTGGTTTCCTCCAGCTCGGACTTGACCTGATCGCGCTGCCGCCCGAGCTCCTCGGTGAGCTGGCTCAGCTCGTCGACCAGTCCCAGGAGCTCCGGCTGGAGCGCGCGTCCGCTGGTCTTGGGCAGCCGCTGGACCGATCCGCACAGATCGGCGATCCGGTCTTCCAGCCCCGAGAGATCGACGAGACCGCCCGACTCGACCGTCCGCCGTGCCGCGACGACCGCCTGGCAGACGTCGCTCAGATCCCGGCGCAGGCCGTCCAGCCCGGTTCGGGCTTCTCCTGAACTCATTTATCTTCCTCCGCAAGGGCGGCCTTCAGCTCCGCCATCTTGCCGTTGGCCTCATAGACATGAGCCAGCACCTCGGCGACGGCGACGAAGGCTTCCGGCGGAATCCCGTGCCCGACCTCGACCGCCCCCAGGATTTCGGCAAGATCGGCGTCCTCGCGCACCTTTACGCCATGGGCGAAGGCCCGCTCGAGGATCGCTTCGGCCACGGCCCCGCGTCCGGTCGCGACCACACGCGGGACGTGATCGGGGTGGAGGTCGTATTGCAGCGCGACGGCGATCTGCCGTCGCGGCGCATCGGCCTTGTCTCTCCGCGTCCTGGGCACCGGCTTCCGTTTCGTACTGGTCCGGCAGCGCTCGCAGCGCCGCCGGCTGAAGTGTCAGCGGGGCATGCTTAAGGAAGCCTTAAATCCGCAATGCGATCGGAAACGCGGGACCGGCGGAAGGGCGAGATCGGGGAAGGGGCGGGATGATGCGGTCAGTCGCCCGGGCGCGGGGGCACCTTCGGTTCCAGGCCCCCGGGAAGATCGACGCCGCTTTCGGCGGCGGCGCGGTTCTCGGCCTGGATGCGCTCGTAGAGCTCTTCCCGGAGAACGGTGACGTCCGGGGGAAAGGTGAAGCCGAGCTTGATGGATTTGCCGCGGATCTCGACAACCGTGATCTTTATGGCGTCATTGATGACGATGGATTCGCCGATCTTGCGGGTGAGATAGAGCACGAGCCTTCCTGCCTTCGGCTACCGGACGTCCAGGGCGATCACCTGAGGGGAGTGAACCACTTTTAGAGTTTGTTAACAAGCCGATGCAAGCATTGCCGCCGCGGGAATGCGTGTGTCCCGGCATCACCGTCTGAAAGCAGCGGCCCATGGATCTCTCTCAACTCGGCCTCTTCCGCAGGATTTCGAAGCGCCTGGACTGGCTGACCCAGAGGCAGGGCGTGCTGGCGGAGAATGTTGCGAACTCGGACACGCCGAACTACCGTCCGCGCGATCTCGCACCCTTCGAACAGCATCTGCGGGCCAGCGCCGCTGCCGCCGGCCGGCTGCAGCCCAGGGTGACCCAGGCCGGGCATATCTCCGGCCCGGCGGCTCCGGGCGAGGCGAAGGTCCAGCGGTCGGAGGATGTGTACGAGGTCAAGCCGTCGGGCAACGCCGTCAATGTCGAGCAGCAGATGATGCTGGTCGCCGAGACGGCGATGGACCATCAGCTTGCGCTCAACCTATACCAGAAGCATCTGGGCATGATCCGAACGGCGCTCGGGCGCGGAAGCCGCTGAGGCGCCGCGGCTATCGACGCCCTTTGCCCTTGAGTCATCGGCAGGAAGCATTCCATGGACCTGATCAAGAGCCTGCAGATTTCCGCCTCCGGCATGCGTGCCCAGGGTACCCGCCTCAAGGTGGTGGCGGAGAACCTGGCCAATGCCGATTCGACCGCCGAGACCCCGAACGGGCAGCCCTACCGCCGGCAGGTGGTGTCGTTCCGCAACGTCTTCGACCGGGAACTGCGCGGCAATGTCGTGGAAGTCGCGAATGTCGCTCCGGACAGCAGCGAGTTCATCCGCCGCTATCAGCCGGGCCATCCCAGCGCCGATGCCGAAGGCTATGTCCTCTACCCGAACGTCAACAGCCTGGTGGAGATCATGGACATGCGCGAAGCCCAGAGATCCTACGACGCCAATCTCAACGTGATCAGCGTCGCGAAGACCATGATCATGCGCACGATCGACGCGCTGCGCGCCTGAACCAACGTCCGAAGACGATTCCCTGAACGGAGGATGGCCGAATGGTCGCCCGCATTTCCGACGCTCTGAACGCCTATGCCAGCGCCGCCACCCGCGGAGCCGCTCCCGGTTTGGAGCCACGCGACCAGGTGCCCGGGCAGACATTCGGGCAGATGGTCCAGGAACTCGTCACCGATGCGATCGACGCCGGCCGTGCAAGCGAGCAGGTCAGCAACGACGCCCTGGTCGGCAAGGCGGACCTTACCGACGTGGTCCTGGCGGTCAACAATGCCGAGATGTCCCTGCAGTCCGTCGTGGCGATCCGGGACAAGGTGATCGAGGCCTACAAGGAAATCATCAGCATGCCGATCTGATCGGCGTGAACCGTTCTGGAAACCCATTGCCGGCCGGAGGCCGTCGGATCCCGTGAACAGCAGCGACACCATCCGGCTTGCCCGGGACGCCATTCTGGTCATGTTGCAGATCGGCGGTCCGATTCTGGTGATCGCTCTTGCGGTCGGTCTCGTCATCTCGCTGATCCAGGCGCTCACCCAGGTCCAGGAGATGACGCTCACTTTCGTGCCGAAGATCCTGGTGATCTTCGCCTCCCTGATCTTCCTCATGCCGTTCATGCTCTCGACCCTGACCGGCTTCACCCGCGAGCTGTTCGACACGATCATCGCCGGCGGCTGACGGAAAGGGCGGTGGACCGCTGGAAGTCGGCCGGCCCCACCCGAAGGAGGCGGTTCCAGGGATGGAGATGCTGGCCCAGCTTTTGACGTCGGAGGCGTTTTCCTTCCTCTTCGTCTTCGTCCGCGTAGGCGCGGCATTCATGATGCTGCCCGGCATCGGCGATTCTTTCGTCATGCCGCGACTGAGGCTGATTCTCGCGCTCCTGGTCACGGCGCTCATCGTGCCGGCGCTGACACCGGTCCTGCCGGCGCCGCCCGCCATGCCCCTTCCGCTTTTCGTGATGGTCGCGGGCGAGGTCGTGATCGGCCTGTTCCTGGGCCTGATCGGCCGCTTCCTCATGGCAGCGCTCGACGTGGCGGGCACGATCATTTCGTTTCAGATGAGCCTGGCCAATGCGCTCGTCTTCAATCCGGCGATGACCATGCAGGGCACGCTGATCGGCACCTTCCTGACCATCATCGGGCTCGTGCTGATCTTCGTGACCGACCTGCACCACCTGTTGCTGATGGCGGTCGTGGAAAGCTATTCGGTGTTCCCGCCGGGCGCGCTGCCGGCGGCGGGCGAGATGACGGACACGCTCGCCCGTTTCCTGGCCGGTTCCTTCGAAATCGGGCTCGCCATCGCCGCGCCCTTCGTCGTGGTCGGGCTTGTCTTCTATCTCGGGCTCGGCCTCCTGAACCGGCTGATGCCGCAGGTCCAGATCTTCTTCATCGCAATGCCGCTGCAGATCCTGCTCGGCATGGTTCTCGCCGCGCTCACCGTTTCCGCGATGATGCTGTTCTGGCTCGGCCGCTTCCAGGACAGCCTGATCGGCATCCTTCCGGGCTGAGGGGGACATGGCGGACGATCAGGACGACAGCCAAAAAACGGAAGAGCCGACACCGCGAAAGCTCGAGGAGGCGCGAAAGCGGGGTCAGGTCGTCACCTCCCAGGAGGTCAAGCACTGGTTCGTGCTTCTGGGAGGCGCCCTGGTCGTCGCCATCTTCGGGCCCATCGCGGCCAGGCAGATACTGGCGATGATGGGCGGCTATCTGACCCGGATCGAGCAGATCCCCGGGGACGGCCCCGCGCTGGTCGAGCTCGCCGGCCGCGCGGCCGTCGACTTCACGCTGGTGCTGATGATCCCGCTTCTGGTCCTGGTCGTCGCCGCCATCGTTGGAAGCCTGATCCAGCACGGGCCGATGCTGGCGGGCGAGGGGCTGAAACCGAAGCTCGAGAAGATCAGCCCCCTGGCTGGCCTGAAGCGCCAGTTCTCTCTGCGGGCACTGACGGAATTCGGCAAGGGAATTTTGAAGCTGACGATCGTCGGCGTCATCGCGACCTATGTCGTGATGCCGAAGCTCGACGGGATCGAGCGGATGACCGGCCTGCCTCCCGCGAGCATCCTGGTCGAGCTTTGGCAGCTGGCGATCCGGCTGTTCGCCGCTGTCCTGGCCGTCATGGCCGTGATCGCCGGGATCGACTACCTGTACCAGCGCTTCGAGTTCATGAAGAAGCAGCGGATGACCAAGCAGGAGTTGAAGGACGAGTTCAAGCAGTCCGAAGGCGACCCGATGGTCAAGTCGCGCCTGCGCAGCATCAGGATGGAGCGGGCGCGGCAGCGCATGATCCAGGCGGTGCCGGAGGCGGACGTGGTGGTCACGAACCCGACGCACTTCGCCGTCGCAATGAAGTACGACCCGGACTCCATGTCGGCGCCCAAGGTGGTGGCCAAGGGGGCCGACCAGATCGCCTTCAAGATCCGCGAAGTCGCCGAGGAGAACGACGTGGCCATCGTGGAGAACCCGCCGCTCGCGCGGGCGCTGTATGCGTCGGTCGAAATCGACGAGGAGGTGCCGCCCGAACATTACAAGGCCGTTGCGGAGGTGATCTCCTACGTGTTCAAGCTTCAGCGGCGCACCGTTCCGGGCCGCTGACATCTCGCGGCTGAGGCGTAGAATGGCGCTCGCGTCGTCCGTCCCCTGTCCCTGATCGAGGTAGCGAGTTGATTCCCACCGAGGCGACCCGAGAGCGTGGCTTCGAGCGAGACCGTCCCTTGCGCCTGACCCGGCACGTACCGGTGATCGCGGCGTTTGGCCTTGCCGCCGCGGTGGCCGGGATCGCGGCCCTCGTGTCCGGACTGGACGGGACGGGCCTCGTTCTCGCGGGCGGGGGAATCGCTACCGGCGCCACCGCTCTCGTCCTGTCGCTGATCGAAAGCCGACGTACCGGCGACGAGCGCGACCGGCTTGCGATTCTGCTCCAGACCCTCGACGGGACCATGGCCGCGCACATGGTGACGGCGCCCGACGGGAGGGTCGTCCACGCCAATGCCGGCGCCCTGAAGCTCTTCGACGTGCCGGCGATCGACGGCATCGGGGTCATCGAGCGCGCGCTCGAAAGCGATCCCCGGGCGCTCAGGCGATTTCAGCGCCTGCGCGGCGCCGTTCAGGGCGGCGCGTCGTTCTCGGTCGATCTGGATCATTCCCGGGGCGATGGGGGCACCGTCTGGTGGCTGATCTCGGCGGGGCCCATGGCCGGCCGGCCCGGCTACGTCCACTGGCGCATCGAGGATGTGACGACCCGCCGCGAGATGGAGGAGATCCTCCGGGAAGAGCAGGTCAAGCTGGTCGATTTCATGGACCACGCGCCGGTCGGCTTCTATTCCGTCGACCAGGACGGGCGATTCCTGTTCGCGAACGCGACATTGGCCGACTGGTTCGGTCTCGATGCGCGCGAGCTGGTCCATGGCGGACACGTGCTGCACGAGTTCCTGGTCGACGCGCCCACCGGCTCTCCCGCCTATGCCCTGGTCCATGACGGCGCCGATCTCAGCCGTGTCGACGTGGTCATGAAGGACGTCAAAGGGCGGACCTTCCTGGCCTCGATCGCGCAGACCGTCGTCCATGCCGACGACGGCCGGTCCGTGTGGACCCGTTCGGTCGTGCGCGACCTGACGCCGGAACGGCAGATGCGCGAAGCGCTGCGCCTGTCCGAAGCACGGTTCCAGCGCTTCTTCGAGGATGCCCCGATCGGCATCGTGCTGCTGGGGGCGGACGCCCGCATCGACGAATGCAACGCCGCCTTCGTCGACCTGGTCGGCCACCAGGGGGAAAATCTCCAGGGACGGGCGATCGCCGACTTCCTGGCCGAGAGGACCCGGGACGCGATTGTGGCCCGGCTTTCCGAAGTGCTGACCGGCGAGGATCCCGGCAGCAGCGGTGTGCCGATCGAGGTCCAGATCCAGGGCGCGCCCGAGCGGGGCGAGCTGTCCGCTTCCCTCTATGTCCGCCGGCTGGAAGGAGGAAGCGGCAGCGAGCCCGGGCTGATCCTGCAATTCATCGACCAGACCGAGCAGAAGCGCCTGGAAGCCCAGTTCGCGCAGAGCCAGAAGATGCAGGCGGTGGGCCAGCTGGCCGGCGGCGTCGCCCACGACTTCAACAACCTGCTGACGGCGATGATCGGCTTCTGCGATCTCTTGCTGCTGCGCCACAAGCCGGGCGACGCCTCGTTCGGCGACATCATGCAGATCAAGCAGAATGCGAATCGCGCGGCCAATCTGGTGCGCCAGCTCCTGGCCTTCTCGCGCCAGCAGACGCTGCAGCCGCGCGTGCTCAACATCACCGACGTGCTGGCCGAGCTCTCGAACCTGCTGCGCCGGCTGATCGGCGAGAACATCGAACTGAAGATGATCCACGGCCGCGACCTCGGCCTCGTCAAGGTGGACCAGGGGCAGCTGGAGCAGGTCATCATCAACCTGGCTGTGAATGCCCGGGACGCGATGCTGGCCCACAACGGCGGGCGCCTGACGATCACGACCTTCAACCGGTCGAGCCAGAGCCCGCTTCGCAGCGGCACGGACGAGATCCCACCGGGCGACTATGTGGCGATCGAGGTGAACGACACGGGCGTCGGCATCCCGCCGGAGAACATCAACCGCATCTTCGAACCGTTCTTCTCGACCAAGGAGGTCGGGTCCGGCACGGGACTCGGCCTTTCCACGGTCTACGGCATCGTCCGGCAGACCGGCGGGTACATCTTCGTCGACTCGGCGCCGGGGCAGGGCGCGACGTTCACGATCTATCTGCCCCGGCACGAGCCGGAGCCGAACGCGGAACCGGTGTCGTCCGATCTCACCGAGGCCGTAGTCAGGGACCTGACGGGGGCCGGCTGCGTCCTTCTGGTGGAGGATGAGGATCCGGTCCGGGTGTTCAGTGCGCGGGCGCTGCGCAACAAGGGATACGAGGTCCTGGAAGCGAAAAGCGGCGAAAGCGCCCTGGCCCTGCTTGCCGATCCGGCGAACCGCATCGATCTTCTGGTCACCGACGTCGTCATGCCGCACATGGACGGTCCTACGCTCATCCGCAAGGTGCGGGAGACCCGTCCGGACATGAAGGTGATCTGCATCTCCGGCTATACCGAGGACCGGTTCCGCCGGAACCTGGACGGCGGCGAGGGGATCCATTTCCTGCCCAAGCCCTTCAGCCTGAAGCAGCTTGCGTCCAAGGTGAAGGACGTGATGCGCCCGGGCGGCTGACGGCGCCCGGGAACGGGGCCGTTCCCGGGGAATGCGCGGCCGCCGCGACGAAAGCGCTTCACAGGTGAGAACAAAACGAGTACGCTTCGGCCAGTTGAAGTCGGCAATGACCTATGGGAAATAGAGGGATCACCGATGTCGTCCGCTCAGCTCCGCTTGGTCGAAGGAAACTCAATGGATAAGCAGAAGGCGCTCGACGCGGCGCTCGTTCAGATCGAACGGGCGTTCGGCAAGGGTTCCGTGATGAAGCTGGGCGCGCGCCAGCAGGTCGATGCCGAGGTCGTCTCGACAGGATCGCTGGGACTCGACATCGCCCTCGGCATCGGCGGCTTCCCGAAGGGCCGGATCGTCGAGATCTATGGACCGGAAAGCTCGGGCAAGACGACGCTGGCCCTGCACGCGATCGCGGAAGCGCAGAAGGCCGGCGGGACCTGCGCCTTCATCGATGCCGAGCATGCTCTCGACCCGACCTATGCCCGCAAGCTGGGCGTTGATGTCGACGAGCTCCTGATCTCGCAGCCGGACGCCGGCGAGCAGGCGCTGGAAATCGCCGATACGCTGGTCCGGTCGGGCGCGATCGACGTGCTGGTCGTCGACTCCGTCGCGGCGCTGGTGCCGCGGGCCGAGCTGGAAGGCGAGATGGGCGACTCCCTGCCGGGCCTGCATGCCCGGCTGATGAGCCAGGCGCTGCGCAAGCTGACGGCGTCGATCTCGCGCTCCAACACGCTGGTCATCTTCATCAACCAGATCCGCCTCAAGATCGGCGTCATGTTCGGCAATCCGGAGACGACGACCGGCGGCAACGCGCTGAAGTTCTATGCGTCGGTCCGCCTGGACATCCGGCGCATCGGATCGATCAAGGACCGGGACACCGTGGTCGGCAACCAGACCAAGGTGAAGGTGGTCAAGAACAAGATGGCGCCTCCGTTCCGTACGGTCGAGTTCGACATCATGTACGGCGAGGGCGTCAGCAAGACCGGCGAGCTGCTGGATCTCGGCGTTCAGGCCAACGTCGTCGAGAAATCCGGGGCGTGGTTCTCCTACGACGGCCAGCGCGTCGGCCAGGGGCGGGAGAACGCCAAGCAGTTCCTGCGCGATCATCCGGAAATCGCGAACGCGATCGAGAAGAAGATCCGCGAGAACGCCGGCCTCGTTTCGGAGAAGATGATGGTCGGCGGCGAGGAGCCGGACGAGGATACGGTCGACTGACGCCGGGGCGTTCCCGTTTCCGGCAGGCTGCTTCGGTCATGACGGCGTCCCCGGCCGGGGACGCCGTCGTCGCTTTTCGGGGCGGGCGCCAGGAAGCCTCGCGGACCCCCTGCCTGCTGCTGGACACTTGCCGCCCGCCATTGGTACAAGGCGTGCTCGCCCCGCTCGCCGGGGAAGGGGCGTTCGATCGCCGGCTGGACCTTGAGAGATCCTATGCAGACCGCCAACGACATCCGCACGACCTTCCTGGACTTCTTCGCCCGTCACGGTCACGAGAAGGTCGCCTCCAGCCCGCTCGTGCCGCGCAACGATCCGACGCTGCTGTTCACCAATGCCGGCATGGTTCAGTTCAAGAACGTGTTCACCGGCGCCGAGACCCGTCCCTACACCCGGGCGACGACGGCCCAGAAATGCGTTCGCGCCGGCGGCAAGCACAACGATCTCGAGAATGTCGGCTACACGGCGCGGCATCACACCTTCTTCGAGATGCTCGGTAACTTCTCCTTCGGCGACTATTTCAAGGAAACGGCGATCGAGCTTGCCTGGAACCTGATCACCAAGGAATACGGGCTGCCGAAGGACCGCCTTCTGGTCACCGTCTATGCCGAGGACGACGAGGCCGCGGGCTATTGGCGGAAGATCGCCGGTCTTTCGGACGACCGCATCATCCGCATCCCGACCTCGGACAATTTCTGGGCGATGGGCGACACGGGGCCCTGCGGGCCCTGCTCGGAGATCTTCTACGATCACGGTCCCGACGTTCCGGGCGGCCCGCCCGGAAGCCCGGACCAGGACGGGGACCGTTTCATCGAGATCTGGAACCTCGTGTTCATGCAGTACGAGCAGGTGACCCCCGACAAGCGGGTCGACCTGCCGAAGCCGTCGATCGACACCGGCATGGGGCTGGAGCGGATCGCGGCCGTCCTGCAGGGCAAGCACGACAACTACGACATCGACCTGATGCGCGCCCTGATCGAGGCGTCGGCGCAGGTCACCGGCTCCGACCCCGATGGTCCGCATAGGACGTCGCACCGGGTCATCGCCGACCATCTCCGTTCGTCGGCGTTCCTTATCGCCGACGGCGTGCTGCCGTCCAAGGACGGTCGGGGCTATGTGCTGCGCCGGATCATGCGCCGGGCCATGCGCCACATTCACCTGATCGGCGCGCAGGATCCGGTCATGTACCGGCTCGTACCCGCGCTCGTCACCCAGATGGGCAGCGCCTATCCGGAGCTGTCGCGCGCCGAAGCCCTCATCACCGAGACGCTGAAGCTGGAAGAGGTGCGGTTCCGGGCGACTCTGGATCGGGGGATGCGCCTCCTCGACGAAGAGGCCGAGCGCGTCGCCCCCGGCGGCGCCCTGCCGGGCGAGGTCGCCTTCCGGCTCTACGATACCTTCGGCTTTCCGCTGGACCTTACCCAGGACGTCCTTCGCGGCCAGGGCAAGACCGTGGACCAGGCCGGATTCGATGCCGCCATGGAGCGGCAGCGGATCGAGGCGCGCAAGAACTGGGCAGGGTCGGGCGAGGCCGCGACCGAGGCGCTGTGGTTCGAAATCAGGGACCGGGTCGGAGCGACGGAGTTCCTCGGCTACGATACCGAGGAAGCCGAGGCGGTGGTTCGGGCGCTTGTCGTCGAGGGCCAGTCCGTCGATCGAGCGGAAACAGGCCAGGAAGTGGCAATCATCGTCAACCAGACGCCCTTCTACGGCGAATCCGGCGGGCAGGTCGGCGACACGGGTACGCTCCGGAGCGAGCACGGCGCCGTGATCGAGGTCACCGATACCCAGAAGAAGCTCGGCGAGCTCTTCGTGCATTACGGCCGGATCGTTTCCGGCGCCCTTACGGTCGGGGACGGGCTGGAGATGACCGTCGACGGCGCGCGGCGTGCGGCCATCCGGGCGAACCACTCCGCCACCCACCTCCTGCACGCGGCGCTGCGCCGCCGCCTGGGCGAGCATGTGACCCAAAAGGGCTCGCTTGTCGCTCCGGACAGGCTGCGCTTCGACATCAGCCAGCCTCGTCCCCTGACGGCGGAGGATATCGCCGCCGTCGAGCAGGAGGTGAATGCCCGCATCCGTGAGAACGCCGAGGTCACGACCCGCCTCATGTCGCCGGAAGAGGCGATCGAGGAAGGCGCGATGGCGCTGTTCGGCGAGAAATACGGGGAGACGGTGCGCGTCGTCGGCATGGGCCGGGACGGCAACCGGGTCTATAGCCTGGAGCTGTGCGGCGGCACCCATGTCCGCAGCACGGGCGAGATCGGCCTGTTCAAGCTGGTGAGCGAAAGCGCCGTTGCGGCGGGCGTCCGCCGCATCGAGGCCCTGACCGGGGCGGCGGCGCTGACCTATACCGCCCAGCAGGACGCGCTGCTGAGCGAGGCCGCGGCCGCGCTGAAAGCCACGCCGTCGGAGCTGCCCGGCCGGGTCGCTGCGCTGGTCGAGGAGCGACGCAGGCTGGAGCGGGAGATTGCCGAGCTCCGTCGCAAGCTGGCCTCGGGCGGGGGTGCCGGCGGCGGCCTGGAGGTCAGGGAGGTCGGCGGCGTCAAATTCGCCGGACGGGTGGTCGAGGATCTGCCGCCCAAGGATCTGAAGCCCATGGTCGACGAACTGAAGAAGTCGCTGGGCTCGGGCGTCGTCGCGGTCGTCGCCGTGAACGACGGAAAGGCGTCGCTGGTCGTCGGCGTGACCGAGGACCTGACGGCCCGGCTGAGCGCCGTCGATCTGGTCCGCGCCGGCGCCGAGGCGGTCGGCGGCAAGGGTGGCGGCGGGCGCCCCGATATGGCCCAGGCCGGCGGCCCGGACGGCGGCAAGGCCGACGAAGCCCTGAAGGCGATCGAGGCCGCGCTGGGCTGACCCGCGGGGGAAGGGGCGGCCGGTTGGCCGGTTTCCTGGCTGGCCCGCGCCTCCAGGACGTGGTCGACGCCATAAAGCTGTCAAGGTGCTGATGTTTCTGGGGTTTCGGGATTGCGGGCGGCAGGGCCGCCCGTGACGCCTGGAGACAATGAACCCAGGCCGGCATGATGCCGGACGAACGATCAGACCGGATCCATGACTTGCATCATCCAGCCATCGGCCGGAAGGCTCCGGCCGTCTCTCGCGTCCGACACATCGGGCGCCGGACGCGACGATCGATCCGTTCGGCTGCGGAGATCGGGCGGCACGATCGTTAGAGCGGTGTTAACCAACCGCTTGTTATCCTGTCACGCGTGATCCCGGCGCCCGACGTCCGGAATGCCGCCCGGCGGTCGTCTGGCATTCATCCACAGCTTTTTGTGTCCGCGCCAGTCCTGCCGGGTATGACTTGAGTAGCCGATGTTGTATTATCGCTTCGTGTTCGGCACCAAATATTGCATTCCTGGCAGTGCGGACGGAACGGATTTTCTGTAATTCACGGGGAAGGGGGACCGAATGAGTTGGACCGACGAGCGCATCGAAATGCTGCGCCAGCTGTGGGGATCGGGGCGCAGCGCCAGCGAGATCGCCGAGATCCTCGGGAACGTGTCGCGCAATGCCGTGATCGGCAAGGCGCACCGCCTGGGGCTGTCCGGTCGTCCGTCCCCGATCAAGGCGAAGCGGGAAGAGCCGGCGAAGCCCGCTCCGGTCGTGGCCGAGCAGCCGGCCGGTGCGACGATCCTCAGCCTGACCGAGCGGATGTGCCGTTGGCCCCTGGGTGACCCGAAGGAGGCCGGCTTCCGTTTCTGCGGCAAGATGGTAACCACGGGCTCGCCCTATTGCGCGGAACATGCGGCGGTCGCCTACCAGCAGCCGAAGAAGAAGGAGGATGATCGCAAGGTCGTCGGCTGACGGTTCTTCGATCCTGACTACAGGGGGCCTCAATGGCCCCCTTTTTTGTATCCGGGCTCCGGTCCGCGGCGCTTGCGGTCATGCGAACCCGAACAAGAACGCCCGCGTCCCGGGCGGCCGAAGCCGGGGACGCGGGCGCGATTTCCGAGGAAGACTGGGCCGGTCAGGACCGGGCCATTTCCTTCTTCAGGTTCTCGTCCAGCTTGTCGAGGAACTGGCGGGTCGTCAGCCAGGGCTGGTCGGGGCCGATCAGGATCGCCAGGTCCTTGGTCATGTAACCGGCCTCGACGGTCTCGACGCAGACCTTCTCGAGCGCCTTGGCGAAGGCCTCGACATCCGGGGTGTTGTCGAACTTCGCACGATAGGCAAGGCCGCGCGTCCAGGCGAAGATCGACGCGATCGGGTTGGTCGAGGTTTCCTTGCCCTGCTGGTGCAAGCGGTAGTGACGCGTCACCGTGCCGTGCGCCGCCTCGGCTTCGACGCAGTCGCCTTCCGGCGTCAGCAGGACCGAAGTCATCAGGCCGAGCGAACCGTAGCCTTGGGCGACGGTGTCGGACTGGACGTCGCCGTCATAGTTCTTCGCGGCCCAGACATAGCCGCCTTCCCATTTCAGCGACGAGGCGACCATGTCGTCGATCAGACGGTGCTCGTAGGTCAGCCCCTTCGACTTGAACTGATCCGCGAACTCATTGTCGAACACCTCCTGGAAGATGTCCTTGAAGCGCCCGTCATAGGCCTTGAGGATGGTGTTCTTGGTCGACAGGTAGACCGGGTAGTTCCGCTGCAGGCCATAGTTGAAGCAGCTCCGGGCGAAGCCGCGGATCTGTTCGTCCAGGTTGTACATGGCCATGGCGATGCCCGAGTCCTTGAACTCGTACACCTCATGCTCGATGGCTTCGCCGCCGTCGGCGGGCTGGAACTTGATGGTCAGCTTGCCGGGGCCGGGGACCTTGAAGTCGGTCGCCTTGTACTGGTCGCCGAAGGCGTGACGGCCGACGATGATCGGCTGGGTCCAGCCAGGCACCAGCCGCGGCACGTTCCGGCAGATGATGGGCTCGCGGAAGATTGTGCCGCCGACGATGTTGCGGATCGTGCCGTTAGGCGACTTCCACATCTTCTTAAGGTTGTATTCCTTGACCCGCGCCTCGTCCGGCGTGATGGTCGCGCACTTCACGGCGACGCCGTACTTCTTCGTGGCAAGCGCGGCGTCGACGGTGATCTGGTCCTCGGTCTCGTCCCGCTTCTGGATGCCAAGATCGTAGTACTTCAGGTCGATGTCGAGGTAGGGCAGGATCAGCTTTTCCTTGATGAACTGCCATATGATACGGGTCATCTCGTCGCCATCCATTTCGACGATCGGGTTGGCGACCTTGATCTTGGTCATTGGAAGCTTCTCCTGAGTTACTCGGCGGGTCCGTACCGGCCAGGGCGGCCGGTGCCAGGGTTGAGAAACGGTGGGCGGTTATAGCATCCGGCGCGGCATGCCGCAAAGGCGGCCGGCAGGGCGGCTGCCGTCGCCGCCCATTCTCGAAACGTGGCCGGCCCGGCAGGTGTTGAACCCGTCAGAGCAAACCGGATCGGGAGATCAATCCATGGCCCAGGCGACCACAAACCACGAGACCATCCGCAAATGGGCGGAAGGCAAGGGCGGACGCCCCGCCGCGGTGAAACGGACGCACCAGGGGGACGATGTCGGGATCATCCGGCTGATGTTCCCGGAGGCGCCGCATTCCGAGCACGACCAGCTCGTCGAGATCTCCTGGGACGAGTTCTTCCGGGAGTTCGAGGAGAAGCAGCTGGCCCTGCTGTACGAGGAGGACAGCCTGTTCAGTAAGATCGTCGGCCGCGACACGGTGGAACAGCGACGCAAGGGCGACCACGGCGCCGCCCGGCACTGAGCCGTCCGAAGGACCCGCCGACCGTCAGTCCCGCAGGGCCGCCAGATACGCCCTGACCGTAGCGTCGAGGCCGAGCCACAGGGCGTCTGCGATCAGGGCGTGGCCGATCGAGACCTCGGCCAGCCAGGGCATCGCCCGCCGGAGGGTAGGCAGGTTCGCCCGGGTGAGGTCGTGCCCGGCGTTGAGCCCGAGGCCGCAGTCCTGGGCGGCCTCGGCCGCGGCGACGTAGCGGGCGAGAACGGCCGCCTGGTCCGGGCCGCCGAAAGCGTGGGCGTAAGGACCGGTATAGAGCTCGACCCGGTCGGCGCCAACGTCCCGCGCCCTGAGAACGGCATCGGTGTCGGCATCGACGAACAGGCTGACGCGGATGCCCTGCGCCTTCAGATCCCGGATGATCGGGGCAAGACGGCCCGCCTCGCGCGCAAGATTCCAGCCGGCATCGGAGGTGCTGGCTTCCGGCGCGTCGGGAACCAGTGTCGCCTGGTCGGGCCGCACCCGTCCGACCAGCTCCAGGAAATCGGGAAAGGGGTTGCCCTCGATGTTGAACTCGATCCCGGCCGGGGCTTCAGTCTCCAGCAGGCGCGCCAGCTGCGTCACGTCGCGGCGCCGGATGTGCCGCTCGTCCGGGCGGGGATGGACGGTGATGCCGTGGGCGCCCGCCGCGATCACGGTTCGGGCCGCCTCGAGCACGTCCGGATAGCCGACGTCCCGCTGGTTTCGGAGCAGGGCGACCTTGTTGAGATTGACGCTCAGGCTCGTCGCCATGGCGCTCACATCCATTTGGCCTGCGGGGCCACCGTCGGTTCGGGGGCTGCCGCCAGCGCCTCGAAGACGTCGTCCACGGTGGCGACGACGCGGTAGAGCTTGCGGTGCTCCGGGCGCGCGAAGCCTTCCGCGATCATGTGGTCGATGAACGCGATCAGCGGCTGCCAATAGCCGTCGACGTCCAGCAGCACGATGGGCTTGTCGTGCAGGCCCAACTGCCGCCAGGTCAGGACCTCGAAGGTTTCGTCCATGGTGCCGAAGCCGCCGGGCAGGACGACGAAGGCGTCCGAACGCTCGGCCATCATCCGCTTGCGGGTGTGCATGCTGTCGACGACGTGGAGCTCGGTGACCCCGGTGTGCTCCACCTCCAGGACCTGGATGTGTTCCGGGATGATGCCGACGACGCTGCCGCCCGCTTTCAGCGTGGCGTCTGCGACGATGCCCATGAGTCCGACCCGCCCGCCGCCATAGACAAGCTGCAGGCCACGTCCGCCGATCCGGCTACCGAGGAGGCTGGCCGCCTCCTTGTAGCTGTCGGCGACCCGGGCGGAGGAGCCGCAATAGACGCAGATCGAACGGATCTCGGGCATGGAGCCGGCAACTTCGGCCGTCTCGGCGCGACGCTCGGCGACTCGCTCGGATGCACTGTGGGGCGGATGACTGTTCATGGTCACCCCCGTATCATGCGGTGCGTCGCCCGGGCAAGACCCGCTACCGCCATCGTTGCCTTTTGTTGCATGGAGTCCCAAGCAGGACTACCGTCCTTTCTGGGGCTTTCGGGGGAAACGGGGTAGGCGATTTGAACAGGATCGTCGTCATTTGCGTCGTCGCGGCAGGTCTCATCGTCGTGGGCGCGCTTGGTCTCTATCTTGGGACGTCGCAGCCGGACGGGGGCGGGCCTGCGCTCGCGGACCCCACGGCCATCGTGGAGGCTCCGATCGCGCCGTTGCCGGAGCAGGGCGAGCGGCGGCCCCAGGATGTGCCGGAAGCAAAGGATCAGCGTGACGAGGCGCCGCGACCCGGCTTCGACGCGGTCCGCGTCGGCGAGGGAGGATCGGCGGTGATCGCCGGCACGGCGCCGCCCAACGCGGAAGTTGCGATCCTGGACGCAGAGAGGGAAATCGGGCGGGTCACCGCGGATGCGCGCGGGGAGTTCGTCTTCGTTCCCGACCAACCGCTGGGGCCGGGTCCGCGGGAGCTGAGGCTGCGGGCCGAGACGCCGGAGGGGAGCGTGACGGAATCCGAGGATGCCGTCGTTCTCGTCGTCCCGGAGCCGGGCCAGGATATCGCCGGACGGCCCGCGGCGGGCGCGCCGGAGCGGCAGGGTCCGCTGGCGCTCTTGGTTCCGCGGCAGGAGGGCGGCGCGTCGCAGGTTCTCCAGGCGCCGCAGGCCGCCGAACCGGATCCGGCATCGCCGCCGGAAGAATCGGGTACGTCGGAAGCCGCAGCGCTCCCGCCCGCCGAAGGCGGCGCGGTTTCGATCGACATCGTCGACTATGACGAGGACGGGGAACTCGTCGTCAGCGGGCGGGCCGCCTCGCAGTCCGAGGTGCGGCTGTACCTGAACAACGAACTGGTCGGGACCGCCCGAGCCGACGACGCGGGTGCGTTCGAGATCCAGCCGCAGCAGCCGGTCGATATCGGCACCTATCAGCTGCGAATCGACCAGATCGACGAATCCGGACGGGTGGCGAGCCGTGCCGAAACGCCGTTCAGCCGCGCCGATCCCGCGCTTCTGTCGCCAAGCCCCGGCCAGGTCGTGGTTCAGCCGGGCAACAGCCTGTGGCGCATCGCACGGCGCGTCTATGGCGAGGGTCCGCGCTACACGGTGATCTACCAGGCCAACCGCAATCAGATCCGGGATCCGGACCTGATCTATCCGGGACAGGTCTTCGAGCTGCCGGAACTGGGCCGGCTTCCGTAAGCGTCAGTGGCGGGCGTGGGGGACCAGGACTTCCTGGAACAGGCGCAGATAGGGCCGTCCCTCCTGAATCACGCGGAGGATTTCGACCATCACCGTTTCGGGCGTGAGCGTGTCCTGGACGACGGCGTTGCCGGTCATCCAGACGGACTGATGGCGATCGACGACGAAACGGGCGGCCGAAAGCGTGCGGGCGTGCCTCAGGATGGCAAGGCCGACGCGGCGGCTTTCGGCGCTTTCCGCGGAATAGGGAAGCGTGCCGACGCGGGCCTTGACCTGTACGCTCGAGCTTTCCTCGCCCGGATCCAGCGCAACGGTATAGACCAGGCCGGCGTACCGGAAGCGCCACTCGGAAGGGCGCGGCGGTATCTCGATTTCGAGGTCTCCCGACGAACCAATGTGGACCGAGTTCAGCGCAAGGCGCAGGTTGCCCGACGTCATCGAGGCCAATCGGCGAAGTGGCTCGGCGGTGGACATGGAAATGTGCAAGATGCCTCGAGGATTCGCGACAGATCCAAAACTTTTCAGGATGCAGTTAACATCAGGTAAAGCCTACGTCCGCGCCCCGAACCGAATGACGGCTTGCCGATGCTCGACGCCTATCTGCGGCCGGTGATCGATATCCCGCTCGCGCGGGCCGGGAGGGCGCTTGCCCGCCGGGGCGTCCACCCGGATGCCGTGAGCTTCGTGGGGCTCGGCCTCGGCATTGCCGCGGCGGCGGCGCTGGCCATCCGGCTCGACTGGGTGGCGCTGCTGCTGTTGCTGGCCAACCGGCTCTGCGACGGTCTCGACGGAGCCGTGGCCCGCAATGTCGGAGGATCCGACCTCGGCGGCTTCTACGATATCGTGTTCGACTTCCTGTTCTATTCCGGCATGGTCTTCGGCTTCGCGCTGGGACGTCCCGACCATGCCCTGGCTGCGTCGTTCCTGATCTTCAGCTTCGTCGGCACGGGCGCGTCGTTCCTGGCCTATGCCATCGTTGCCGCGAAGCGCGGGCTCGCCACCGAGGTACGGGGGAAAAAGGCCTTCTTTCATGTCGGCGGCCTGACGGAAGGGACCGAAACGATCCTAGTGCTCGCGGCGATATGCCTCTTCCCGATGGCCTTCGACTGGATCGCCTTCGGCTTTGGCACGCTCTGCTGGCTGACGACGGCAGGCAGGATCGTCGCCGCGCAGCGTGCCTTCGGAAGTTAGGAAAGCTTGGTCACTACAAGGTATGTGACGGCGAAGCTTATGCAGCCGCCAACCAGGGCCAGGAGGATCAGCGCAAGGAGGGAGAATCCGGTCTGCCGCTTTTCCTGGAAGATCGTGGCGGTGACGAAGCGCTGATTGGTCCCGTCGAGAAACTGCTTGTCGACCTTGACGGCGGCGAACCGCCGACTCTTCAGCAGCTCGCGCGCGGCTGCAAGCGCGGTCTGCATGTCGCCGGTCGTGCCCTGGGGCTCCCAGTCCCCCTTGGCCCGCGCCAGGACGAAATAGGTGATGTTCTCGGTCGTCGACAAGCGTTCGGTCCTCCCCCTGATGCCGGGAATCCGTCCGCCTGCGCATGGCCCGGCGGCGTTCGCGGGAGAATTGGGGGACAATGGCTATGAAACCGTTAATCGCGATTGTCGGTTTCAACCTGAGGTGGCGGTCGCTGTCGGCCGCCGCAACTTCTCGGTCAGGATGGGGTGGGGCGTGACGCCGGTCACATCATCCGCCCGCGCTTTCGGGCATGATCGCAAATGTCCGGCGTTCGCTCCCGCGCCGGGCAGCCTCCCTGCAAGAACCTGAGCCCCGCTTCGGCGGGGCTTTTCTTGTGCGGGGCCGGCCGCGCCGGGCTCCCCTCCCGCATCATCACGCCTCCGGGGCGGGCAGACTCAACCGATACTGGACCAGGGTCGGCGACTGCAGAAGCGAGAAATTGTCGTCGACGACGAGATAGATGAGGACGTCGCCGTCCGGTGCAGGCCGGACCGCCATGCCTTCGAGATTGTCGGCGCCCGAACCGGGGGCCACGGCCCCCAACTCCACGCCCGCAAGAACTCCGGCGCTTCGGATGGCAGCGGCCGGCACGAGGGTCAGCCGGTTCCGGAACCAGCCCACAATGGAGAAATCGCGTTCCAGGACGAGAAGATCTCCGGACGGCAGGAATTCCAGCGCGACCGGGGAGAAGCCGGCCGTGCTTCGATAGCGCGTTTCGGTCCAGTTGCCGTCTCGTCCGATCCAGCACGGATGTCCGCCGTCAACGCTGGCCTCGGCGCAGGCGACCAGCGTCCCATCGGCCGATGCCGCCAGGGCCTCGATCCCTTCGTTCCCGGGCAGCACGGTCGCGGCGGGGGGAAGCGGAACGGCTTCGGGGGCGTCCGCCGGCGCTTCCTCGTCCCCCTCGTAGCGGAGAATGCGGTGATGCCGTTCGAAGGCCACCAGCCAGCCGCCCTCGGCGTCTCGGGCCAGGTCCTCCGCATCCGCCTCGTATTTCCCTCGCCGGCCCAGGCCCGGGAGCGGCCGGACCTCGATGTCGGCGACACCGGTCAGCTTTCCGCCCGGGTCATGAAGCGGCCGCGCCGTCAGCAACGTTCCCGTGTCGCCGACCGCGACCATCCGGTCGCCCTCGGCGGACAGCCACAATCCCGAGAGCCCGCCCTGTCCCGGCGGGCCGTCCAGCACCACCTCTCCGATGCGCAGGAGAGCAGGGCCGCTGCCCGCTGCGGCATCGATGAAATGGGCATCGATCCCGACCGCCAGCAGCGCGGCGAGCGCGCGAGCGAGCCATGTCCGGCGCCGCCCGGGCACGGGTTCGAACCTTCCTTTTCCCGAGTTCTGCAAGAGTTGACGTCCGAAGGGGCATGGGTGTGGTGCCCTCCTAGACGAAATAAAGCGGGCGTTTCCATGGCGAAGGACGCGCCCGCCTGCCGCTTGGCCGACGGCGTCGGACCCGGTCGGAGGGACGGGTCAGGTCGAAAGGAATCGGATCTCGGTGCCTTCAAGCACGAGGCAGGTGAGGCGGCCGGTGGCGTAGGCTCCGGTGTCTATGCCGATCCGGTTCGACCGGATCTCCGGTTCGGGGCTGATCGTGTGCCCGTGGACGATCGTCCGGCCGTGATCCCCTGACCATTCCAGGAACTCTTCCCGGATCCAGAGAAGATCCCGCGGGCTCTGCGCCTCCAAGGACCGCCCCGGCCGGAGACCCGCATGCACGAACAGATAGTCGCCGACCGTGACGGTCAGCTTCAGGCCGCGGAGGAAGGCTTCGTGCTCGGACGGCAGCGTCTCTTTCAGGCGCAGGCGGGCCTCTTCGAGCCGTTCGAGCGGATCTCCGCCCGGCGCAAGCCGGACGCCGTAGCTCTGAAGCGTGCTGCTGCCGCCGAACTGGACCCAGTTCAGCCCGTCCGTCGTACCGTCCAGAAAGGACAGCATCATTTCCTCGTGATTGCCCATGAGCGGCACGGCCACGAATCCGGGCAGAGGGCCCGCGCAGAGGGTGGCCAGCACGCCCTCCGGGTCGGGGCCCCGGTCCACATAGTCGCCGAGATAGACGAGGTAGAGAGCGGCCTCGGCATCCTCCGCATCTTCGAGGATCTTCTCGTGCAGAAGGTGAAGCAGATCCAGCCGGCCATGGATGTCGCCGATGGCGTAGATCCGCATTCCCGGGGGGACGCCCGCCTGGCTGGGTCGACGTGCGTGTCTTCGCCTGAGGAATCCCATCATGCCCCGCTGTCGGTGGGTGAGATCTTCTACTCCCGCGCGATCTCGCGACCCCTTCGACGACCAGCCGAAGTGGAACCTACGGCCTGCAGCTGCCGTTTATCAAGCCGCAGCAGGCATGGGCCCCGTTCGGGATACCGACGCCCGCTCGACGGCAGGGAAGGCGGCCGACGGTCGCCAGGGAGAAGCGAATGAAGCCAACGTCGAAACCTGCCGACGGTTCATTTTCCGGCGCTGCTCCGGGATCGGGGAATGGACGGACGTGTCGCCCGCCGACAGGCGATTCGTATGGCCGGACGCGTGGCAACCTGCATTCCCTCCTCATCCCCACCGCATCCCCTCGCAATCGGGCCGGGCAGGCCCGGCAGCCCGAACAAGGGTGAATGCAGCACGCGCTTTCCGGGCATTTGGGTTCGCATTGCGCTCCGAGGCCGTCGGATGCCGGACGGTCCGGGCGCATCAGGGCAATGACCAGCGATGTGCAGGAGTGAGATGAGAGCTGAAGGCAAGGACATTCCGGTTTTCGACCGCATGCTCCGTAGCGCAGGCCGCGCACTGGCCGCCTGCACGCTGCTCATGCTGAGCGTCGCCTGCCAGACGGGTCCGGACGAGGAGCTGTCCAGCATCGACGCTCCCGCCGCCGGTCAAGGCGCGGGGGCGATGGTGGGCAACAATGTCAACCTGGAACGCGACTATGAACTGGGTCACAACGACCTGATCAGCGTCAGGGTCTTCGGTCAGGATAGCCTGTCGGGCGAGCACAGGATCAATGCCGACGGCTCCATTTCGATGCCGCTGCTGGGAGACGTGCCGGCCAGCGGCCGGACTGCCGGCGAGCTGACGCGCGAGATCACCGACAGGTTGCGCGACGGCTATCTGCGGGACCCGCAGGTCAGCGTCCAAGTCGTCGAGTATCGCCCGGTCTTCGTCGTCGGCGCGGTGAAATCCCCCGGAAGCTATGAATACATGACCGGCATGACGGTGCTTCAGGCGGTCGCGATGGCGGGCGGCTACTCGGAAGAGGCGGACACGACGAAGCCCGTGGTCGTCACGCGGGGCAGCACGAGCGACGTCCGGCGCGGCCACGGAACACCGTCCACCCGCGTCTTCCCCGGCGACACGATCGAGGTTCCCGAGAGGTACGCCTTCATCCACTGAGCCGCCCCGGGACAACAGCCAGCGCGACGCCGCCCATGCCCGACCACAGCAACGAATCCCGGCTGATCGAAGTGAGGAAAGCCTCCGCGAAAGGCTTGCTCCGTCGACCCGACGACAGGGCGCATTCCCTGGACGAAGGGCCGGCGATCGGCCTGGACGAGGTGCTCCGGGCCCTGTGGCGGCGCAAGCTGATCCTGATCGGCACGGTGCTGGTCGTGACGATCGCGGCGGCGTTCGTCATCTTCCAGTTGACGCCCAAATACACCGCGCGCACGACGGTGATGATCGACCCCAACCAGCAGCAGATCGTCGACATCCAGGCGGTCGTCACCGGGCTGTCGGGGGACCCGTTCACCGTCGAAAGCCAGGTCGAGGTGATCACGGCCCGGTCGGTCGCCCAGAAGGTGATCGACGAGATCGGCCTCGCCTCGTTGCCGGAGTTCAATGCCGAGCTGCGAAGCGACGAGGGCACGATCAAGGGCTTCATCAAATCGATGATCCCGGAAGCGGTGATCGCCTGGATCCGGCCCGAGCCGCCGCCGGAGGCCGAGGACGCGCGCCGGGAACGGGTCATGGCCGAGGTGATGCGGGCCTTCTGCTCCCGCCTTCAGGTGACGCCGGTCGGGCGCTCTCGGGTCGTCGCGATCGAGTTCACCTCGGAGGATCCGGCCTTGGCCGCCCGGGTCGCCAACGAGGTTGCCGACGCCTACATCATCCAGCAGCTCGAGGCCCAGTTCGACGCGACCGAGCAGGCGACCACCTGGCTCAACGACCGGCTGGAGACCCTGCGAGCCGCCACGCTTGCCTCGGAAAAGGCCGTCGCGGACTTCCGCAACCGTTCCCTCTCCGGCAACGGCGGTCCCCCCGAACTGCTGGACGAGCAGATCACGCAGCTGAGCCAGCAGCTTCTGGACGCCCAGGCCCGGTACAACGAGGCCCAGTCCCGCTACGCCAACATCCAGCGCCTAGTCGAGATCGGCGGTCCCCGTGCCGCCTTCAACACCTTCGAATCCGCGTTCACCGCCGCCCTGCGGGAGCAGGAGGCGACGCTGCGCCAGCGCCAGGCCGAACTTTCATCGGAATACGGGCCGCGGCATCCGGTCATGATCAACCTGAACGCTGAGCTGAACTCGATCGAGCAGCAGATCTCGACGGAGGTGAACAATTATCTGGCCGCGGTCCAGGGGGACATGCGGGTGGCCGAAGAGCAGGTCCGGTCGCTGAGGCAGTCGCTTGCCGAGCTGCAGAGCGCCCGGGCGCGGGCCAACGAGGCAGGCATCCAGCTCGGCGCCCTGGAACGCGAGGCCCAGGCAAACCGCACGCTGTTCGAGACCTTCCTCAACCGCTTCAAGGAGGCAGAACAGATCAGCCTGGCCCAGCCCGACGCCTGGGTGATTTCTAGGGCGGGGACGCCGACAACCCCGTCGTTCCCCAAGACGAACCTGCTGCTTCTCCTCTCGTCGGGCCTCGGGCTGCTGCTCGGCCTCGGGCTGGTCGTGGCCGCGGAGATGCTGGAGGCGGGGCTGAGAAGCACCGAGGAGGTGGAGAAGGTGCTGGGCGTGCCGGGGCTCGGGCTCGTTCCGGCGGTGCCGCGCGGACGACTGGGCCGCCGCCCGGAGGACTATGTCATGGACCGGCCGTTCTCCGCCTATGCGGAGTCCCTGCGCGCGCTTTACACCAATCTTCTGATGATCCAGCAGCGGGAGGGGATTGGCAACAGCGTCCTTGTGACCTCCGCCATCCCGTCGGAAGGGAAGTCGGTGCTGCTGGCGTCCCTGGCCCGAGTGGTCGCGTCGGGCGGACGGCGGGTTCTGGTGATCGACTGCGACCTGCGCCGGCCGCAGATAAACGTGCTGTTCGACCTGCCCAACGAGATCGGGCTGGCGAGCTATCTGGCGGGGCGGGCAAGCGCCGATCAGATCCTTCACCGGAGCGACCCGTCCGGGGCGCATGTGATCACCTCGGGTCCGATGCCGGCGAACGCGCAGGAGGTTCTCCGATCGGCGCGGATGGACCAGTTCCTGGCCCAGATGCGGGTCGAATACGACCTGATTCTGATCGACGGGCCGCCGGTAATGGCAGTATCGGACCCCAAGGTGCTGGCCGGCATTTCCGACCAGTGCCTGTTCGTCGCCAGGTGGCGGCAGACACGTCGGGCGGCGGTCAGGCACGCTCTGAAGCAGATGATGGACACGGATGTGCATGTGGCCGGCGTCGTCCTGACCCAGGTCAACATCCGGCGCAACGCCATGTACGGGTTCGGCGACAGCGGCTACTACTACGGGAAGTATGGGGCATACTACGTGAACTGACCGCCGCGATGGCCGAGACCGGGGGACGGCCGACGGCTCCCGTCAGGCGCTGGCGACCCGGCTGAATCCGGTGCGGCCGGGATCAGGAGCGGGCGAGACCTCGATATCTTCGACCTCTGCGGCCGGCGGACCCTGGCGGCATTTATCGATGAGCGCGTCCACCGCGCCCGCCGGTCCGGCCAGCAGCGCCTCAACCGAACCGTCTGCGCGGTTCCGGACCCAACCGTCCAGATCGCGGCGACTGGCCTCGGCTACCATCCAGTTCCTGTAGAAGACGCCCTGCACCTTCCCGGTGATGACCAGGCGGACTGACGTTCGGTTCGGGCTCGAAGCTTCGGTCATGTGTCCGGATATCCTGCTATCCATGCGAGAAGCCGCAAGGGGCGTCCGGTCACGGCCGATAGACGGCCTGGGCCGCGAGGGTGACCGCCCGCCGCGCTTCCTCTTCCAGCTGCTGTGCCTGGAACCAGTGCATGTCGGGGGTGAGATAGGGTTCCGCCGCATAATGCACCAGCCGGTTCCGATGCCGGCGCAGCCAGTCGTAGTCTTCCGGAAGGCCGGCCTCGAGGAACAGATCCAGGGTATTCAGGTATTGCGGGGCGTCGCTTCCACGGGCGGCCAGGCGCTCGCGCAGATGCGCTTCCACAGTGGCCGCGGCAAGAATGACCGTCGCGACCCACGCTCCGGCGCAGAACACGGTCTCGAGTTCGATCAGAAGGGCGGCCGTGTGTTCGCCGACTTCCGCCGCCGAACCCCCGCGCGCTTCCGCCAGGGTGTCCTCGAACCAGTCGGCGCGGTCGCGCCACACGGCATCGGTCGGAGGGGTATCGGCCATTGTCTACTCGAATTCCATGATCGTCTGGTCGACGGTCAGGCTTTCGCCCGGCCGGGCATGGATCGCGGCGACCCGGACGTATCTTTCGGCCCGCAGCAGATTCTCCATCTTCATCGCCTCCACGACCGCCAGGGGCTCGCCGGGCTGCACCTCCTGTCCCGGCTCGACCGCCAGGGAGACAAGCAGGCCCGGCATGGGCGACAGCAGGAACCGGGACATGTCCGGCGGCAGCTTGACCGGCATCAGGTCGGCAAAGCCGGCGGCCTTCGGCGTGAGCACCTGCAGGTCCAGGGTAGCGCCACCATGAACCAGCCGGTATCCCGTGCCCGTGGCTTCAACCTGAAGGACCATCCGGCGGCCGTCGACGGTGGCGGCAAGGATCGGGCGGCCGATCTCCCAATCTGTCACGATCTGGAGTTCGCGCCCGTCGATCCGGACCGTACAGCCTTCCGTTGTCTCGATTACCGCGGCTTCCGTATTCACGCGATCATGACGGACGATCCAGAGTTCTGGTCCGGCCGGTGCTGCGGCCCTGAAGCCCGGCACCTGGCCGCTGATCCGAAGGTCCCGCTCGACCTTCCGCCGGTGCAGGACGGCCGCGACCGCCAGCATGGCGGTTCGAATGCCGGGGCTGGGCTCCGCTTCCCGGAAACCGTCGGGAAACTCCTCCGCGATGAAGTTCGTCGTCAACCGCCCCTCGGCGAAGCGGCGGCGGCCGATCACGGCCGCAAGAAACGGGATATTGTGCCGGACACCCTGGATGCAGAAGCCGTCCAGGGCGGACCTCATGCGCCCGATCGCCTCGGTCCGGTCGGCGCCATGGGCGATCACCTTGGCGATCATGGGGTCATAGTGCATCGACACCTCGCTGCCTTCATAGAGGCCGGTGTCGATGCGGAGGTGATCGTCCTCCGGCGGCGGCAGGTAGCGCGTGATCCGGCCCGTGGACGGCAGAAAGCCCCGAACCGGGTCCTCGGCGTATACGCGCGCCTCGATCGCCCAACCGCGGAGCGGTATGTCCTGCTGACCGAAGGGGAGCGGTTCGCCGGCGGCAATGCGGATCATCAGCTCGACCAGGTCGAACCCGGTGATCATCTCCGTCACCGGATGCTCCACCTGAAGCCGGGTGTTCATTTCCAGGAAATAGAAGTTGCGGTCCGCGTCCACGATGAACTCGACCGTACCTGCGGAGACGTAGCCGACAGCCTTGGCCAGGGCCACAGCCTGCTCTCCCATCGACTGCCGCGTCGCTTCGTCCAGAAAGGGCGACGGGGCTTCCTCGATAACCTTCTGGTGGCGCCGCTGGATCGAGCACTCGCGTTCATGGAGATGGACGCAGTTCCCGTGGCAGTCGGCTAGGACCTGGATCTCGATGTGGCGCGGCTGGGTGATGTATTTCTCGACAAAGACCCGACCGTCGCCGAAGGACGACATCGCCTCGCTGGTCGCCGCCCCGAATCCGTCGAGGACGTCAGCCTGCGAATGAGCGATCCGCATTCCCTTGCCGCCGCCGCCGGCCGACGCCTTCAGCATCACGGGAAAGCCGATCTCCCGGGCGACCTCCAGCGCCTCCTCGGCGCCGGGAACGGCATCCGGATGGCCCGGAATCGTGCTGACGCCGGCTTCGCGCGCCAGCTTCTTCGACTGGATCTTGTCGCCCATGGCGCGGATGGCATGTGGGCCGGGGCCGATGAAGGTGATTCCGGCCGCGGCCAGCGCCTCGGGCAAGAGGGGGTTCTCGCTCAGGAATCCGTAACCCGGATGAACCGCCTCTGCGCCCGTCCGACGGCATGCGTCGACGATCCGGTCGATCGCGAGATATGAGCTGGCCGACGCGGCCGGGCCGATGGCGACGGCTTCATCTGCAAGCCGCACATGGAAGGCGTCCGCGTCGGCTTCGGAATGGACGGCGACCGTTCCGATGCCCATCCGCCGCGCGGTCCGGATGATGCGGGCGGCGATCTCGCCGCGGTTGGCGATCAGAATCTTGGCGAACATTGCAAAGTGCCGGCTTGCGCTCTTTTGTCGTTTCGCGTCCGGATCTCCGATGCGGTCGCTTCTCCCGGATTGGGACATGAGGCCGCCTCGCCGCGCAAGTCCTAAACCCTGCAGCGCCGGCTCGGGACCAGGGCGCGATTTTCTTCTGGCAAGCGCCCCGATCGTCCCTAGATTTCTGCACTAACTTCGCATGTACGAGGTCGCTCAATGAGAGCTTCAACGCTGGCGGCCCTGCTGGCCGCAGGACTCCTCGCCGCCTGCGCCGACGACGGTGGCGTCCAGACTTCCGGAACGTCCCGATGCTTCCCCGTGGACAGGGACGACCTGTACACCTGGGCCGGAGGGGATTTCGGCGGCCGCCAGATCGTCTGCGGCCTGAACACGGTCATGCCGGGCGCCCACGAGAAGTACCGGGAACGCTATCCGGACCGCATCCCGCCGGAGGATACTGGGCGGATCAGGGCGGACCATTGACGGGCCGGTCCCGCTACTGCGCCACCCGGTTCCGTCCCTGCAGCTTGGCCCGGTAGAGCGCCTTGTCGGCCGCCCTTATCACGGCCTCCACCGGTCGATGGATATCGGTACGGTCGGCGACGCCGATCGACACCGTCAGGTGAAGATTGCGGCTTCTGGTGCCGCTTCCGCGCCGGCGGCGCGCGGCGCTCGCCCTCTTCGGGCGGTCCGGCGCACGCAGTTGGAAGGGCGTTGATTCGACCAGCGCGCGCAGATCTTCCAGAACCGGAACCGCCTCCTGTGCCGACATGCCGGGGAACAGGACAGTGAACTCTTCGCCGCCGTAACGGAAGGGGCGCCCCCCGCCGCCCACCTGGCGCAGGCATTTCGCCACCAGCCGCAAAGCCTGGTCGCCGACGTCGTGGCCATAAGTGTCGTTGAACTTCTTGAAGAAGTCGACGTCCAGCATCGCGATGGCGCAGGGTCCAGAGATCCGCTTCAGCTCCATCTGCAGCGCGCGCCGTCCAGGCAGCGCGGTGAGCTCGTCCAGAAAGGCCAGGCGATAGCCGTTCTGAAGGACGGCAATGGCCAGGATCGCGCCGGCGACGCAGATGAGGAAGGTTGCGCCGGCGCTGCTGGCGGGTCGGGTGAAGGCCAGAAGCAAGGCCACCGTTGCGACCACGGTTCCGGCTTCGAGAGGGGTGCCTTTCCGCCGGAAGGCCAGGATTGCAACGCCGATGCCGATCGCCGCAGCCAGCAAGGCGGGCTGTGTCATGGGCAGCGGCAGCGGCAGGATCGTGAGCGCCAGGATGTCGTCGACCAGTCCCGGCGCGATCAGAACGGCGGAGACGGCCAGCACGCCCTGCACCGCCACCGCGAACAGGCGTACGAAGCCGTCATAGGTCAGAAGTCCCCGGTCTTCGAGGACGCCCAGAACGGCGAAGTTCAGCGGGACCAGGATCTGAAGCACGCCGATCGTCTCCACGGCGACGATCGGCGGCATGGTCTCTGTCCGCGCCAGGACGATCTGGGTGAAGAGAAGCAGGGCGAACTGAAGGACCGGGTTGGACACCTTGAAATAGGCCGCGACCGCCGCGCCCAGGCCGAAGATCAGGAACGGGGCCAGGGTCAGGAGCTGCAGGGCCGAATCCGGAAACGGCTCGAGCCAGGCGAGGCCGATCCAGGCCGACAGGACCGCGGCCAGAGGAACGAACAGTAGCAGGGTATTGGTGTTGGCAAGGATTCTCATCGACCGGCCCGACTCCGGCGCCGCCGTCCTGGCAGCACCCCCTCGGCGTCCTTAGCGTGGGGCAGGTCAACAAGAGGTTAAACTGTCCGGGAAATGCCATCTAATTTCGTGCGCTCTCGGGTCCGGGCGGGACGGCGCGCATGGGTGAGCCGGACCGCGCCGTGCGGTCAGGCCTTTGGCCTGCCGAACAGCTCCATGACCCACGCCGCGTGAATGGCGAGCGGCGCCCCCCAACCGACCATCGGAAGCAGAAACCATGGGCGGTCCGGCGAGACGATCGCATTCAGCGGGACCAGCACGACCATCACGGCGAAATAGGCCAGAAGATGCGTCAGGAACTGCCGCCGTCGCCGTCGCCGGACGGCCATGAGCCGGGCCGGATCCGGGCTCTCCCCGGGAGCGCCGGTCATGGCGTCCTCTTCCCGGCCGGAATGCCGCGTCCGGAACCCGCCATCGGGCTTGTTCTGCTCTCCCGGTGCTCTATCATCGATTGGTCTCCGCGGGTCGATTTACGGATATGCTAGGGCGACAGCGCACCCGACGATCAATCTTCCATTTCTTCGATGGGAAGGGTGAGAGGTGACCGATGAGCCGAGCCTTCGTGAAGGAGGATGACGGGTCGAGTAACCGCGACGATCAACCCGACCGGCCGCTCAGCCGCTATCCGAATTATGTCACGCCGCGGGGCCACGAGCAGCTCGTGAGCCGACTTGCCGAACTGCGCCGACAGCGGGATCAGATTTCGGACGAGACGCTGAGTGACCAGGTGGCGCTTTCCCATCTGGCGCGCGAAATTCGCTATCTGGAAGCCCGGGTGGAAACGGCGATCGTCGTCGATCCGGCAACGCAGCCCCCGGACGAAGTCGCTTTCGGAGCGTCCGTGGACGTCGAAGCCGACGACGGAAGCGTGCGAACGGTTGTCATCGTCGGGGAGGACGAGGCCGATCCCGCGGCAGGCCTCATCAGCTATGTCTCGCCGCTGGCCTGTGCGCTGATGGGTTCCAGGGTCGGCGATCTCGTCACCTGGGCGCGCCCAGCCGGCGACGAGGAACTGGAGATCAAGGCGATCCGCTACTCCTGAACGGCGGTCACTCGACGCTTGACCTGGGACCGGGGCCGATCACCTTGCCCGGATTCATGATGCCCGCGGGGTCGAGAGCGGCCTTGATCCTGCGCATCATCGCAAGCTCGACCGGATCCTTGCGGCCGGCCATCTCGTCCCGCTTCAGAAGTCCGATCCCGTGCTCGGCGGAAATCGATCCGCCCAGGGCGACGACGATGTCGTGGACCACCCGGTTGATCTCGTGCCAGCGGGCAAGAAACGCGTCCCGATCCATGTCGGGCGGCTGGCTCAGATTGAAATGGATGTTGCCGTCGCCCAGATGGCCGAACGCGCAGACCCGGACTCCCGGCATCCGCTTCTCCACGGCGTCCGTCGCCTCCTCCAGAAAACGCGGCACGCGGCTGACAGGGACCGAGACGTCATGCTTGATCGAGCCGCCCTCTGAGCGCTGGGCCTCCACGAGACCTTCCCGGATCCGCCAGAAGGCGTGCGCCTGACGCTCGCTCCCGGCAAGGGCGGCATCGGTCACGATTCCGGCTTCGTAGGCGCTGGCGAGAGCCTGCTCCAACCGGTCGCGCGATGCGTCGTCGGGCGCGGCCGATGAGACCTCGACCAGCACGTACCACGGGGAAGGGGAGGCCAGGGGATCGACGATGCCGGGGACATGGCGGCACGCGAATTCCACGCCGATCCGGGGCATCAGCTCGAAGGCGGTGAGGGAATCCCCGCTGGCCGCCTTCAGCCGGGCCAGAAGCTCAAGCGCCGTTGCCGGATCGGGGACGGCAACGAAGGCCGCGTCCTGCCGTTTCGGCTTCGGGAACAGCCGGAGGACCGCCGCGGTCACGATGCCGAGCGTCCCCTCGGCTCCGATGAAGAGCTGCTTCAGGTCGTAGCCCGTATTGTCCTTGCGCAGCCGATTCAAGCCGTTCCAGATGCTGCCGTCGGCCAGCACCACCTCCAGCCCCAGGACCAGATCCCGGGTGTTTCCGTATCGAAGAACCGCCGTGCCGCCCGCGTTGGTCGAAATGTTGCCGCCGATGCGGCAGGATCCTTCGGCGCCCAGCGACAGGGGAAACAGCCGGTCGACCGCGTCGGCCGCTTCCTGGATCCGCTGCAGAACCACGCCGGCCTCGACCGTCATCGTATGGTCCAGCGGATCGACGTCACGGATGCGGTCCAGCCGGTCGGTCGACAGCAGGATCTGATCGGGGGCGGCCACGGCGCCCCCGACCAGGCCGGTGTTGCCGCCCTGGGGCACGATGCCGATGCCGGCTGCGGCGCAGACCCGGACGACGGCCGCGACCTCGGCCGTGGTTGCCGGCCTGACCACCAGCGCCGGCGCGCTCCGGTAGAGCCCGCGCCGTTCGGCGACGTAAGGGGCGCGATCGGCAACGTCTCCGATCCAGCCCTTCGGCCCGACGATCTCCCTGATCTTCGCGATGGCGGCCGTGCGGCCCGGGTCGCCTTCCATCATCGTGATCCGTCCCGGGGAGCAGCCGCCCGGCGCAGCCGGTCGTTGATTGCGGCGCCCAGGCCCTCCTCGGGAATGCTGACGACCGCGATCGTCTTGACACCCAGGCGATCGAGGGCGCGCAGGTAGGCGAACAGGTTGGCCGCCGCCTCGGCCAGGTCGCCCGTTTCGCTGAGATTCAGGACCGTCTCTCCCTTGCGCAGATCGGGGCCGAAGGTCAGCAGCGCCTCCCCGGGCCCCACCGTCGTGGCGTTCAGGCGGACGCGCGCCCCCGGGGCGTAATGGCTGACGAGCTGCCCGGGCGCGTTCGGCTTGTCGGGATTGCCGGAGGATGTCGCGACCGGCCCCAGCAGGGATTCCAGGGTCTCGCGCGTGACGCCGCCCGGGCGCAAAAGCAGGGGGCGCTCTCCCGTCAGGTCCAGGATCGTGCTCTCCAGCCCGACGGAGCAGCGGCCGCCGGCCAGGATCAGCGGCAGCCGGCCGCCCAGGCTCTCCAGCACATGCTGCGCGGTCGTCGGGCTCACCGCTCCGGACCGGTTGGCGCTTGGCGCCGCGATCGGAATTCCGGCGGCCCTCAGCAGGCGCTGGGCGGTCGGGTGTTCCGGTACCCGAACGGCAACGCTGTCCAGACCTGCAGAGACGAGCAGTGACAGCTTCGCGTCCGGTCGCCGCGGGAGTACCATGGTGAGGGGCCCGGGCCACAGCGTCTCCGCCACCAGATGGGCCCGGTCGTCGAACAGCGCGATCCGTTCCGCTGCGGCCGTATCGGCGCAGTGGACGATCAGCGGGTTGAAGCGCGGCCGGCCCTTCGCCTCGAACACCGCCGCAACCGCCCGGTCGTTCGTCGCGTCGGCGCCCAGCCCGTAAACGGTTTCGGTGGGGAACGCGACCAGCCGGCCGGCGCGCAGCGTCTCGGCAGCGCGGGCGATACCGGAGGGCCCGTCGGTCACGATCTCGGTCTTCATCGGTTCCATGGGGGCTCTATAGCGCAGCCAGCGGCACGGGCACAAACAATCACCCCGATGGCGGGACACCGTCCGGCCGGGCCACGATTCCGGGTGAGACCCGTCGCCGCGACGGCCGGGACGCGCCCGCGGCCCCTTGCAGAGAGAAGACGGTCGTCCGATCATTTCCGTCATGTGCATTGCGGAAGCAACGGCGGGCCGGGCGGGACGGCCGATCAGGGCTTGGAGCGTGCATGGCCCGCTTCCGTTGCGGGGCGACCGGAAAGGAGATCATGAAAGTGTCCGTTACCGTGAAACAGGATGGCGCGGCGGCATCGAGCTCCCAGCACGAGCCGACCCAGAGCTTCGCCACCGAGGGCATTGTGGCGATGGAGCGTCCAAGCCTGATCACCAGGTTCTTCATGGGGATCGTCGCCTGGGCCGAGCGCCTGAACCTCAAATATTCCAAGGTCGGCAATCCGCCCGTCTACGACAATGCGACCTTCCCCTGGGCTGCGGAGATCGAGAAGGAATGGCACCTGATCCGGGCCGAGCTCGATCGAGTCCTGGAGCGGCAGAGCGAACTGCCCAGTTTTCAGGACATCGCCGCCGACGTGCGCACGATCACCACCGACAACCACTGGAAGACCTTCTTCCTGCTCGGCTACGGGCTGAAGTCGGAGCAGAACATCGCCCAATGCCCGGAAACCTGGCGCATCGTCCAGAAGATCCCGGGACTGAAGACGGCGATGTTCTCGATCTTCGAACCCGGCAAGCACCTGCCGCCTCATCGCGGGCCCTATAACGGCGTCCTGCGGCTCCATCTGGGGCTGATCGTGCCCGAGCCTCGCGAGAAGCTGGGCATCCGGGTCGACCGGACGCTCTGCAACTGGACCGAGGGGAAGGTGCTGATCTTCGACGACGCCTATGAGCACGAGGCCTGGAACCACACGGACAAGACCCGGGTCGTACTGTTCGTGGACTTCGTCAAGCCGCTGCGGTTCCCGGCCCGGCTGGTGAACTGGCTGCTCTTGAATCTGGCGGTCTTCACGCCCTTCATCCGAGAAGGCGTGGATGCCCACACCGAATGGGAGAAGCGCTTCTACGCCGAAGCCGAGGCGCTGCGGAACCGGCCCGCAAGCTAGGCACGGTCTCCCCGAACCGCGTCGGATGCAGGGGAAGGGAGCTGCGGTCGCCCTTCGGGGCGGCCGCGCTCAGGAGTGCCGCTTCAGCGTGAATTCGCCGTCGCGGATGCGGCGGGGCAGATCGATGAAGAGGTCAGCCACCAGTTCCTCGCCGTGCAGATCCACCATGTCCGTCAACGCGGCGTAGATTGCGGTCGTCGCCAGGATCTCGGGTGCAACACCCCGGGCCAGCGCCGCATCCCAGGCATCGAGCAGGAGGTTGAGCGCGATCCGCTTCTGTTCCGCTTCGGGCAGATCTTTCGGGTTCATGGCCGTCCCCAGGCGATGAAGGCGGGGTTCTCGAATCCGGGCTTGCCGTAGATCAGCGGTTCGCCCCCCGCAGTCGTGATGCGTCCGCCGGCGGCGGCCAGGACGGCATGGCCGGCGGCCGTGTCCCATTCCATCGTCGCGCCGTAGCGCGGATAGACATCCGCCTCCCCGGCGGCCACCAGGCACAGCTTGAGCGAGGAGCCGACCTGCCGCTCGGCCGCGATGGTGCGGCCCTTGAGCAGCCGCTCGATCTCGGTGCGGTCGCCATGCCGCCGGCTCCGTACGATGGTAAGGCCCTGTCCCGGGACCGTGCGGGCGCTGATCGGCCGGGGCCGGCCGCCGCCTTCCGCCAGCTCTGCGCCCGTTTCCGGGGAGCCAGCATAGGTGGCGTCGAGGGCCGGTGCATGAACGACCCCCAGGACCGGCCGCCCGTCTACGATCAGCGCGATGTTCACCGTGAACTCGCCGGTCCGGGCGACGAACTCCCGCGTGCCGTCAAGCGGGTCGACCAGCCAGAACCGCCCGCCCGACACGTCGGGCACATGGCCTGCCGAATGGGCCTCTTCGGCGATGACCGGCGTGCCCGGGGTGAGCGTTGCAAGCCCCGCCAGGATCACGCGCTCCGCCGCGGCGTCGGCCAGGGTCACCGGGCTGCCGTCGGCCTTCCGGACGGTCCCGAAATCGTCTCCGGCATGGATCCGCATGATCTCCTCGCCGGCCACACGGGCCAGCCGGCAGACCTGGTCGATGAGGCTGCCCGGCCGGGCCCCGCCCGTGTTCATGGTGCCGTCCTTTCCGGCCAGAATGCGCCCGCGACGTTCACTGGGCAGCCTCCGCCGCCCCCCGCGCGATCAGGCGCCACAGCTTCTCGGGCGTCGCCGGCATATCCACATGGGTGACGCCGAACTCGGCCAGCGCATCGACCACGGCGTTGATGACCGCCGGCGGGGCGCCGATTGCGCCGGCTTCCCCCGCGCCCTTCATGCCCAGGATGTTGGTCCGGCACGGCACGACATTGTAGCGGAACTTCACGAAGGGCAGGGTGGCGGCGCGCGGCATCGCGTAGTCCATGAAGCTGCCCGAGAGGAGCTGGGCGGTTTCCGGGTCGAAAACGGCATGCTCCATGAGCGCCTGCCCGATTCCCTGGGCGATCCCGCCATGCACCTGACCCTCGAGCAGCAGGGGGTTCAGCACCACGCCGAAATCGTCGACGACCGAATATGCCAGGATTTCGACCGTACCGGTTTCGGGGTCGATTTCCAGCTCGCAGACATGAGCACCGTTGGGATAGGTGGGGGAAGGTGGTGCGAAGCTGCCGCGTTCGTCGAAGGCGACCGCCTCTTCGCTCGCGGCTGCGACCTCCTCGAAGCTCATGGATCGGTCGGTTCCGACGATGGTGAAGCGGCCATTCTTCGCTTCCACGTCCGCGACGGCCGCTTCCATCAGGTCGGCCGCCCGCAACCGCGCCTTCTCCAGCACCTGCCGGGCGGCGACGTCCACGGCCGCGCCGCCGACCGGTATCGACCGCGAGCCGCCGGTTCCCGTCCCGGTCAGGATGCTCGCCGTATCCCCCTGGATGACGCGAACCCGCTCCGGCGCCACGCCGAGATGGGTCGCGACGATCTGCTGGTAGGCCGTTTCGTGGCCCTGTCCGTTCGACTGCGTGCCGGCATAGACGGTGATCTCGCCTGTCCGGGCGACCACGATATGGGCCGCCTCCGCCGGGCCGCCGGCGCAGGCCTCGATATAGGTCGAAAGCCCGATGCCCCGGAGCCGTCCGCGCCGCCGTGCCGCGCTCCGGCGCTCCTCGAACCCGGCGATGTCGGCGAGGGCGAGCGCATCGTCCATGTTCCGCTCGAACTCGCCGCTGTCGAAGGTCTGGCCGAGCGCCGTCCGGAAGGGCATCTGGTCGGCCCGGATGAAGTTCCGCCGCCGGATTTCGTCCGGGGCCAGCCCCAGCTGGCGCGCCGCTGCATCGACCAGTCGTTCGATTGTGTATGCCGCCTCCGGCCGTCCTGCTCCCCGATAGGCGTCGACCGGCTGGGTATTGGTATAGACGCCCCGGACATGAACATGCGCGGCCGGTATGGCGTAGAGACCGGTCAGCATGCGGCTGCCGCCGGACGTGGCGACGAAGGGGCCGGCCCCCGAGAGATAGGCGCCCATATTTGCGACGGTCTCGACCTTGAGGGCCAGGAATCTGCCGTCCGCATCAAGCGCGAGGCGGGCCCGGGTGACGTGGTCGCGGCCATGATCGTCGCTGATGAATGCCTCCGACCGATCGGCCATCCACCGGACGGCCCGCCCGAATTTCCGGGTCGCGTAGAGCGTCGCCACATATTCCGGATAGAGGAACAGCTTCATCCCGAAGCCGCCGCCGACATCGCCCGTCACCACCCGGAAGCGTTCCGGAGATTCCCGTAAGATGGATTCGGCCAGGCCGTCGCGCATGTCGTGCGCGCCCTGGCTGGATACATGGAAGGTGAAGCCCTCGGCCGGGTCGTAGGCGGCGATGCATGCCCGCGTCTCCAGGGGATTCGCGACCACGCGGTTGTTGACCAAATCCAGTTCGACGACATGGGCCGCGCTGGCGAATCCCGCCTCGGCCGCTGCTGCGTCCCCCATCTCCCAGTCGAACGCCAGGTTCTCCGGGACCTCGTCCCAGATCAGGGGCGCGCCCGGCCGAAGGGCCGCGACCGGATCGGCGACGGCCGGCAGCATGTCGTAGTCGACCTCGATCGCCTCGGCCGCGTCGCGCGCCACGTTGGGGTCTTCCGCGACGATCAGGGCGACCGGATCGCCGACATGGCGGACCCGGCCGACTGCCAGCGCCGGCCGGGGCGTCAGGACCATTTCCCCGCCGTCCCGGTTCCGGACCGGCGTTTCGCAGGGCAGGTGGCCGATACCGTCCGCCTCGAGATCGTCGCCGGTGACGATGCCCACCACGCCCGGGATATCCCGGGCCGCTGAGACGTCGATCGAACGGATTGCGGCATGGGCGAATGGCGAGCGCAGGAAGAAGGCGTGCGCCTGGCCGGGCAGGGCAAGATCGTCGGTGTAGCGGCCGCGACCCGTCAGGAATCGCGGATCTTCCGACCGGCGAACCGCCTGGCCCATTCCGAATTTTACGGCGACTTCATTTCCTGCCATCGTCCCGAAGCTCCCTGTCCCGATGTCATTAGCATCGGGTCTGACGCCGCCATAATCAATCCGCGGCCGGCGAATGGCGGCTCTTCAGGGTTGTGCATTCCGGTATCGTTAACCTGATGGCAACCGGGGCGGTGCGAGAAAGCCGCGCATGCGCCGCCTCCCGTCCCTTGCCGTCCTGGCCGCCCTGGTGATGCTCGCCGGCACTGCCCGCGGGCAGTCGGCCCATGATCCCTATGTGCCGGTTACGGGCATGGCGCAGGCGCTTGAAGGCGATCTGCTGACAATCAACGGCATGACGGTCCGGCTCTATGGCCTCGATGCGCCGGAGATCGGACAGTTCTGCATCGCGCGCGGCGGCCGGCCCTACGATTGCGGGCGTGCGGCGACCAATATGCTGCAGCGGCTCGTCGCCAATCGCGAGGTTACGTGCACGCTCTTCTCCCGGCTTCCCTCCAGGTCCGAGGTCGGCGTCTGCACCGTGGACGGCGTCGATCTCGGTGGTGTGATGGTGCTCTCCGGCTGGGCATTCTCGACCCGGGGGCTGTCCAATCGCTATGAGCCTCACGAGGCCCGGGCGCAGGCGACGCGCCAGGGCTTGTGGTCCGGCCAGGCCGAACGTCCCTGGGTCTGGCGCCAGAAGCAGATCGAGGCCGGCTTTCGCTGACCTCGTGCCACGGGCGCCCTCCGGCCCTTTTTGCCGCGCCGCTGACGGCCGATATAGAATGGACGCATCGGCTGGACGAGGATGCAGGCATTATGATCCTGATCGGGACGGACGACGGCCTTTTGGGGCTCGCCGAGGGCGGAACCCGGCTTCTCCTCGATCGACCGAACGTACGGGCGGTCGACGGCGACTGGGCCGTTGCTGGCGACCTGGTCGTCGCACTCGCTGGCGGACAGGCGGTGTCCCTCGGCGGTCCGACGCCGCTCTGCGTTGCGGCTCTGGCCGAGGGGAGCGCGCTCGTCGGGACTTCGGGCGCGCGTCTCTACCGCGTTTCACGGGCCGGGGAGGCCGAGCCGGTCCACGGTTTCGATGCCATCGCCGACCGGCGCGACTGGTACACGCCCTGGGGCGCCCCGCCGGATACGCGATCGGTCGCCATCGGTCAGGACGGCGCCTGGTTCGTGAATGTGCATGTGGGCGGCGTCTGGCGATCCGTCGATGGGGGGCAGAGCTGGTGGGAGGTGGTCGCCCAGGAACGGGACACCCACCAGGTGATCGCAGCTGGAACCAGGATGCTGGTGGCCGCGGCCGCCGGCTTCGGCGCCAGCGCCGATGGCGGGGATACGTGGAGCTGGACGGTCGACGGTCTTCACGCGCCATACGCCCGGGCGGTCGCCCAGGCCGGGGATTTCGAGCTTGTGACCGCGTCGACCGGGCCCGGCACCGACCGTGCCGCCCTGTACCGGAGACCGGCCGGATCGAACGCTCCTTTCGAACGCTGCAGGACGGGCGTGCCGGAATGGTTCGACCACAACGTCGACACGTTCCAGCTGGCCGCACGGGACGATACCGTTCTTTTGGGCACGCCCGGCGGAACCCTTTACCGCAGCGACGATGCCGGCCGGTCCTTCGCGACGGCGGTGGAAGGTCTGTCGCCGATCCGTTGGGTCGGCTTTCACGCGTCGCGGGCGGAGTGAGCCTCGTTCCCGGGGCTTTCCTTCTCCAGCCGGCCGCGGCGCTGCAGGACCAGGGCCAGGGTCCAGCAGGCGGCTGCCCAGGCGCTTCCGGCGATCCAGCCGCCCAGGACGTCGGTCGGCCAGTGGACGCCCAGATAGACCCGGCTGATCCCGACGATGACGGTCACGACCAGCGCAAGCAGGATCAGATAGGCCTTGATGCGGTATCGGCTCTCGGTGCGGGCCAGCAGGGCCCCCAGCGTCAGATAGGTGACGGCGGCCATCATTGCGTGGCCGCTGGGAAAGCTTGCCGTATAGACCTCCATGCCGTGGGGGACGAGGTCGGGCCTGGGCCGATCGAAGCCAAGCTTCAGGACGGTCGACAGGAACTGTCCGCCGCCGACCGCCAGCAAGACGAACAGCGCCGTTCGCCGCTTCCCCCGGAAAAGGAGGTAGAGCATGGCCGCCAGCGTCAGGAAGACGAGGGGCCCCGTGCCTCCGAACGCCGTGAAGTCGCGGCACATCTCCTCGAACCATCGCGGGCCCAGCGGGTCGGAAGGATCGTCCCCGCGGCGGAAGGCAAGAAGCAGCGCCCGGTCAAGCGCTTCCGTTTCGCCTTCGCGGATCCCGTCGGCCAGGGAAACGAAACCCCACACCGCGGCCGCGACCATCCCCGGCAGGACCAGCATCCAGATCTCATAGCGGCCGAAGCGTGACAGCAGGATGTGCCGGGCCTGGGTGAGCGGTCGCTTCATTGGACAAAGGGCATGGAAACGGCATCGTGGGAACGCTAGTCTAACCGGAAACCCCGGTGCGTAGGATCGGGGGGCAGGGCACCCGACCGGAAAATCCGGCGGGTCCCGTCGGGGATCCGGCGGATAGGACCGGGAGGACACCCGTTACCAGGGATTCTCCGTACGGGGACGCAACCTGCGGACAGATAAGAACTAGACTGCGGAGGCTCATCATGGTGAACGTCGGAAGGGCGCCAAGCCGCCTTTCGGGAAGGATTGCGCGAATCGCCGTCACGGCCGGGCTGGTTGCCGGCTGGCCTGCGCTTTCCCAGGCCCAGTCCGGAGAGTTGGTGATCGAAAGCTGGCGCAATGACGATCTCGCGATCTGGCAGGACGTCATCATCCCGGCCTTCAACAAGAAGTATCCCGACATCACGGTCACCTTCTCGCCCACGGCGCCGACCGAATACAACGCGGCCCTGAACGCGAAGATCGAAGCGGGCACGGCGGGCGATCTCATCACCTGCCGGCCGTTCGACGCTTCGCTGGCCCTCTATCAGCGCGGGCATCTGGCGTCCTTGAACGACCTCCCCGGCATCGAAAATTTCTCCGACGTGGCCAAAAGCGCCTGGGTGACCGACGACGGCGCGACTGTCTTCTGCGTGCCGATGGCATCGGTGATCCACGGGTTCCTCTACAACCAGGAGATCTTCGAGGAGCTGGGGCTTGCCGAGCCGACAACCGTTGCGGAGTTCCACGCCCTGCTCGACCGGCTGCAGGAGGACGGCAACTACATCCCGATGGCGATGGGGACCGCCGACCAGTGGGAAGCGGCGACCATGGGCTTCCAGAACATCGGGCCGAACTACTGGCGGGGCGAGGAGGGGCGCCGGGCCCTGATCGCCGGCGAGGACAAGTTCACCGACCCCGAATATGTCGCGGTCTTCCAGGAGCTTGCGTCCTGGGCGCCCTATCTGGGGGACGGTTATTCCGCCCAGACCTACCCGGACAGCCAGAACCTGTTCTCGCTCGGCCGGGCCGCGATTTACCCGGCGGGGTCCTGGGACATCTCCGTCTTCCGGACCCAGGCCGATTTCGAGATGGGCGCCTTCCCTCCGCCGCTGCCCGAAGCCGGCCAGGACTGCTTCATCAGCGACCACACGGACATCGCGATCGGCATGAACGCCGCGGCGAAGAACCCCGATGCGGCCAGGGCATTCCTGGAGTGGACGACGACGGCGGAATTCGCCGAGATCTATTCCAACCAGCTTCCCGGCTTCTTCTCGCTGTCGAAGCACGCCGTCACCGTGGAGGATCCGACGGCCGCCGAGTTCCTGAGCTGGCGGGAGCAGTGTCAGCCGACGATCCGGAACTCCTACCAGATTCTTTCGCGGGGCGAACCGAATCTGGAGAATGAGCTCTGGAACGTCAGCGCCCAGGTGATCAATGGCACGCTTACGCCCGAGGCCGCAGCCCAGCAGATCCAGGACGGGCTGGACAGCTGGTACAAGCCGCAGCAGTGACCGGCCGGGCCGGTTGGCCGATTGCGGGACAGGCCCGGGGCGCCGGACCGGAGGACGGTCCGGCGCGGCCCCGTTCCAGGAAGGAACGCCATGACCTCGCTACTGGCTGAAAATGCCGCTGCCGGCGCCGGGAGGACATCCGTCCGGCGCCGGCGCAGGCCGTTTCCGTGGCATATCGTCGTCTTTCTGGCGCCGGCCACGCTCGTCTACACGGTCTTCTCCGTCTATCCGCTGCTCGACAGCATGCGGCTCAGCCTGTTCGCGGCGGATGCCGCGGGCGTGCGCCATTTCGCCGGGCTCTCCAACTATGTCACGCTGATCACGGATCCGCGCTGGGCAGGGCCGTTCTGGAACGCGCTCGGCAACAATCTCGTCTTCTTCCTGATCCACATGGCCGTGCAGAACCCGATCGGGATCGCGCTTGCGGCCCTGCTCAGCCTGCCCCGCCTTCGCTTCCGCCAGACCTACCGGACCCTCTTGTTCACGCCGACCATGCTGTCGGTCGTGATCATCGGGTTCGTCTGGCAACTGATCCTGAGCCCGGTCTGGGGGGTGGGGAAGGGGATCCTGGCGGCGATCGGGCTCTCGTCCCTGTTCGGCCCCTGGCTGGGGCAGGAAGGCACGGCCCTCATCACGCTGTCGCTGATATCGGTCTGGCAGTTCGTCGGCATTCCGATGATGCTGATCTACGCCGCGCTTCTGAACATACCGGACGACCTGGTGGACGCGGCCGTGGTGGACGGCGCGACCCAGATGCAGGTCTTCTGGCGGGTGAAGCTGCCGCTCATCCTGCCGACCGTGGGTGCCGTCTCGATCCTGACCTATGTCGGCAACTTCAACGCCTTCGATCTCATCTACGCCGTGAAAGGCGCGCTCGCCGGCCCCAATTTCTCGACCGACATCATGGGCACGCTCTTCTACAGGACATTCTTCGGATACCAGCTCCAGCTCGGGAACCCGACGATGGGCGCCGCCATCGCCACCCTCATGTTCCTGATCATCCTGACCGGGGTGATGATCTACTTCTTCGTCATCCAGCGGCGCATGCAGCGCTACGAGCTCTAGCCATGGCGGCGCGCAGGGGTAAGACCTTAGGCGCGGCGGCGGTGCACGGCGTCCTCATCGCCTACACCGTGGTCGCGATCTTTCCGATCCTGATCGTGCTGGTCAATTCGGTGAAGACGCGGCGCGCGATCTTCGGCGATCCGCTCGCGCCGCCGACGCCCGAGACCTTCTCGCTCGAGGGCTTCGCGACCGTGCTTGCCCGGTCGTCCTTCGAGATCTATTTCGCGAACAGCCTGATCGTGACCGTCGCCGCGCTGTTCCTGGTACTCCTGTTCGGGGCGATGGCCGCCTGGGCGCTTTCGGAATACAGGTTCCCGGGCAACAGCCTGATGGCGATCTATCTTGCGATCGGCATCATGATTCCGATCCGGCTGGGCACGATCGGGATCCTGGAGCTGGCGTCCGCGCTCGATCTCGTCAACACCCGGACCATTCTCGTCCTCGTCTACACGGCGCAGGGGCTGCCTTTGGCCGTATTCCTCCTGTCCGAATTCATGCGCCAGCTCCCGCGTGAGCTGAAGGACGCTGCGCGCTGCGACGGGGTCAGCGAGTACCGGATCTTCTTCTCGATCGTCCTGCCGCTGACCCGGCCCATTCTGGCGACCGTCGGCATCTTCACGATGATCCCCATCTGGAACGACCTGTGGTTTCCCCTGATCCTGGCGCAGGCGGACCAGGTCCGGACAGTCACGCTCGGCATCCAGCAGTTCATCGGCCAATACGTGACCGACTGGAACGCGGTCATCGCCTCGCTCACCCTTGCCATCCTGCCGGTGCTGGCGCTCTATCTGCTGTTCTCCCGCCAGCTCATCCGAGGGCTTACGAGCGGTGCCGTGAAATAGCCGCGGCTCTCGGTCGCTCCGCTTCCCGGGTACAGAAAAAATCCTGGAATTTCGCCTCTGCCGATGAGAAGAGAGTGAATATCATTATCATTCTCATTCTCATTCTCATCGGGTCTTGTTGCGGGAACAGGCATGCAGGAAGCAAGGGATATCGGCCGGGGACGAGGCCGCGGCGTGCGGGGCGTTCTCATGGGAACTACCGCGTTGGTCCTCGCCGGAATGGCCGCGCCGGCGCTGGCGCAGGGCACAGCACAACCGGCTGGGGAGACCGAAGGGCTCGCCCTGGATCCTCTCGTGATCACGACCCAGGCGGAATCGGCTCGCGGTCCGGTGACCGGCTATGTCGCCAGGCGGACGACGACCGGCAGCAAGGTCGACATCCCGATCGAGGAGGTGCCGCAGACGATCTCCGTGATCGGCCGGGAACAGCTCGACGACCAGCAGGTCAGGAAGGCCGACGAGGCGCTGCGCTACGTGGCCGGCGTGCGCGCGCAGCCCTTCGGGCCGGATCATGACACGGACTGGTTCTACATCCGCGGCTTCGACGCGGGACAGACCGGCGTCTTCCTCGACAACCTGCCGCTCTATCAGTACGGGTTCGGCGCCTTCGTCATCGACCCCTTCCTTCTTGAGCGGATCGAGGTGCTGAAGGGACCATCGTCGGCCCTCTATGGCGGCGCCTCGCCGGGCGGGCTCGTCAACTATGTCGGAAAGCGCCCCACGGGCGAGCGCCTGCGCTATGCCGAGACGGGGATCGACAACTGGGGGACGGGTTTCGTCAGCTTCGATCTGGGCGACCGGCTGGATCCCGAGGGCGGGCTGAGCTTCCGTCTGACCGGGCGTCTTGCCGGTGGCGAGACCGAAATCGACTATTCGGACGGGTGGCGCGGGTTCATCGCGCCCAGCTTGGCGTAGCGGCCCGACGACCGGACGAGCCTGACGCTCCACGGCTCGTACCAGCGCATGGATGTCGAGCACACGAGCGGATTCCTTCCCTATGTGGGAACGGTCGTCGACGCACCGTTCGGCAAGATCGAGCCGGGCTTCTTCTACAGCGAGCCTGACATCGACAAGGTCGAACGGGAGCAGGCGATGGTCGGCTACGAGTTCGAGCACGACTTCAGCGACGCCCTGACCTTCCGCCAGAATGCCCGCTACGCCCGTGTCGATACGGAGGAGGCCGGGCCGTACCCCTACGGCTATGTCGACGAGGCAACCGGCCTTCTGAACCGAATCGGTTTCGAGCATGACACCACGGTCAACACCGTCTCGCTCGACAACCAGGTCGAATCCCGGTTCCGGACGGGGGCTCTGGACCATACCCTGCTGGCGGGTATCGACTACCGCTACTACAACATCGATCATGTCCAGGCGGCGGGCGCCGCCACGCCGATCAGCGTCGTCGACCCGGTCTACGGGCTGCCGCAGCCGGCGGTCGCCCCCTACCTGGACCAGGACCTGACGCTGCAACAGCTGGGCTTCTACGCCCAGGACCAGATCAAGTTCGGGGATGGCTGGATCGTCACCCTCAACGGGCGGTACGACCGGCTCTGGACCGACAGCAGCGACGAGGTCGGCAGCGCCAACTTCAAGCGGACGGATGGGGAATTCAGCGGCCGGGTCGGCCTCGGCTATGAATTCGCCAACGGCCTCACCCCTTATGTGAGCTACGCCCGGTCCTTCAACCCGACGATCGGCGCGGATTCCTCGGGCCGGCCGTTCGCGCCCGAGACCGGCGAGCAGTACGAAGCTGGCGTCAAATACACCCCCGGCTTCGCCGACGCGTCGATCACGGCGTCCGTGTTCGAGATCACCCGCAAGAATGTCCCGGTCAGCGATCCGAACAACCTCTTCTTCGAGGTTCAGCGGGGCGAGGTCCGATCTCGCGGGATCGAGGTCGAGGGTCACGCCAATCTGACGGACAACCTGAAGCTCCTGCCCGCGATCTCGGTGATGGACATCGAGGTGACCGAGGACACGAACCCGGCCCTGATTGGCAGGCGGCCAACCCTCATGCCCGAGCTTCAGGCGGCGGCATGGCTCGACTACTCCTTCCCGGCAGGCGCCCTCGAGGGCTTCAGCATCGGGGGCGGAGTCCGGTATGTCGGGGAGACCTATGCCGACGAGATGAACCAGCTCGAGGTCCCGAGCCATACGGTCTTCGATGCCGCCCTGCGCTACGAACGCGACGGCTGGGGGGTGTCGCTGAACGTCATCAACCTGTTCGACAAGGAGTATGTCGCCGGCTGCGACGGGGAGTTCGTGTGCAACTACGGCGAGCAGCGCACCGCGATGTTGCGGCTGAGCAGGACGTGGTAGTCCTCCGGCCCGGTGCGGATTGATTGAGGGACAAGCCCCCCGTCGCCTGCAATCGGCGGGGGGATGTCACCGAGACGGATAGGGGCGAGCATGGATGATCTCGATCGGGGCCGGAAGACTGCCGGCCCGGATCTCGGCACGGCGGGAATGCTGAGGCAGTTCTTCGCCTATTACAGGCCCTACCGGGGCCTGTTCGCGCTGGACTTCTCCTGCGCCGTGCTGTCCGGCGTGCTCGAGCTGGGCTTTCCGGTCGCCGTCAAGGCGTTCGTGGACCATCTCCTGCCCGGCCAGAACTGGGGCCTGATCCTCCTTGCCTCCGCCGGTCTGCTGGCGGTCTATCTCCTCAATACCGGCTTCATGGCGATCGTCACCTATTGGGGGCACATGCTCGGCATCAATATCGAGACCGACATGCGCCGGCAGTGCTTCGACCACCTCCAGAAGCTTTCCTTCCGCTTCTTCGACAACCAGAAGACCGGCCATCTGGTCGGGCGCCTGACCAAGGATCTGGAAGAGATCGGGGAGATCGCGCATCACGGTCCGGAGGACCTGTTCATTGCGGTGATGACGTTCCTCGGCGCGCTGGTCCTGATGCTCATGGTGAATGTCGAGCTGGCGCTGCTGACGGCGGTCATCGTTCCGGTGACCGCCTGGGTCACCAGCCGCTACGGCGGGCGGATGACCCGCACCTGGCACGAGCTGTTCGGGCGCGTCGGGGAATTCAACGCGCGGATCGAGGCGAATGTCGGCGGGATCCGGGTCGTGCAGGCCTTCGCGAACGAGGATCACGAACGCCGCCTCTTCGCCCGGGAGAACCAGCTTTACCGCCGCACGAAGCTGCAGGCGTACTGGATCATGGCCGCCAGCACGTCGCTCAGCTATCTCGGCATGCGCCTCACCCAGCTGATCATCATGATCGCGGGCACCTGGATGGTCTTGCAGGGTGAGCTGAGCAATGGCGGCTTCGTCGGCTTCCTGCTGCTGGTCGGGGTGTTCTTCCGCCCGATCGAGAAGATCAACGCGATCATCGAGGTCTATCCCAAGGGCATCGCCGGATTCCGCCGGTACCTGGAGTTCCTCGCGACCGAGCCCGAGATCGTCGACCGCGCCGACGCCGTTCCCGTGCGCGGCCTCAAGGGCGAGATACGATTCGAGAATGTCTCCTTCGGCTACACCCCCGACCGTCCGGTGCTGAGGAACATCAACCTGGTCGTCCATCCAGGAGAGACGGTCGCCTTCGTCGGCCCGTCCGGGGCGGGCAAGACAACGCTCTGCTCGCTGCTGCCGCGCTTCTACGACGTGTCGGAAGGGGCGATCACGATCGACGGCATCGATATCCGCCAGATGACGCTCGCCTCGCTTCGCAGCCAGATCGGGATCGTCCAGCAGGATGTCTTCCTGTTCCCCGGCACCATCCGCGAGAACATCGCCTATGGCCGCCTGGACGCGAGCGAGGCCGAGATCATGGAGGCGGCGAGACGCGCCCGGCTGGACAAGGTCATCGAGGGCCTGCCGAACGGCCTGGACACGATCATCGGCGAGCGCGGGGTCAAGCTGTCCGGGGGACAGCGGCAGCGCCTCGCCATCGCCCGCATGTTCCTAAAGAATCCGCCGATCCTCATCCTCGACGAGGCGACGTCGGCGCTCGATACCGAGACTGAGCGGGCGATTCAGCGGTCCCTTGCCGAACTCGCCAAGGGACGCACCACGCTCGTCATCGCTCACCGGCTGGCGACGATCCGCGATGCCGATCGGATCGTGGTGCTGGATCAGTCCGGGATCGTCGAAGAGGGGCGGCATCAGGACCTCGTCGCCGCCAACGGCAACTACCGGCGCCTTCACGACGCACAGTTCGGAGGGTGAAGATGACGAGGTGTCGTGCTGTCCCCAGCCGATCGATCCTTCGCGCCCTCGTCCTGCCGGTCGTCGCACTGATCTGCGTCCTCCAGGCTTCGGCCGCATCCGCCCAATGGCCGCGCACGGTCACGGACATCGCTGGCCGGGAGGTGGATATCCCGTCGAAGCCCCAGCGAATCCTGCTGGCCGAGGGCTTCCAGATTCTCGCGCTTTCCTTCGTCTCGCCCGATCCGGTGAGCCTGCTGGCTGGATGGGGCGGCGATCTCAGGACGTTCGACCCGGCGACCTACGCCCTGGTCAGAGACCGTTTTCCGGATATCGAAAACGTGCCGACGACCGGCATGGGATCGGGCGAGACCTTCTCTCTGGAACGGGCCCTGGCGCTCGATCCCGATCTTGTCGTCTTCAGTCTCTGGCAGGCCCGCGGGAACCTCGCGGAAACAGCGGCTCCCTTCGAGGCGGCGGGCATTCCCGTCGTCTTCATCGACTTCTATCTGGACCCGCTCGCCAATACCCTGCCCAGTCTGGACCTGCTCGGTCGGATCCTGGGGGAGGAGCAGCGCGCCCGGGAATACGCGGCCTTCTATCGCGAGCGGCTGGACTTCGTGAAGAAGCGGCTGGCCGCGGAAACGGTGCCGCGGCCGAAGGTCCTGCTCCACGCCTTTCCCGAGGTCTGGCCGTGCTGCTGGTCGGCAGGGGGGCGGGGCGTAGGCGAACTCATAGACCTCGTCGGCGGCCGCAACATCGGGGCGGAGCGCTTTCCGTCACCGAACGGCGGGCAGCTCAATCTCGAGGTCATCATCGAAGAGGATCCGGAGGTCTATATCGCGACCGGCTCCTCCGGTACGGGCCCGGGTGTGGCTCTGGGCGCAGGCGTGACGGAGGACGAGGCGCGCTCGGACCTGGCCCGGGTGATTGGCGCGCCGGGGCTTTCCTCCCTGTCCGCGGTGGTGGAGGGGAGGGTGCATGGCCTCTGGAACTTCTTCAACGGCAGCCCGATCAACATCCTGGCCGTGGAGGTGATGGCAAAGTGGGTTCATCCCGAGCTCTTCGGCACCCTCGACCCGGGTGAGACGCTGGCGGAGATCAACGATCGGTTTTCCGCCGTGCCGTTCCGGGGCGCGTTCTGGGTCGATTTGGTGCCGGGGGCGATGCCGTGAGCTTCCCCCTGCCTGCGGATCATGCCCTCGACCGTTATGGCCGCGTGCTGCGCCGCCGCGTTCTGGTGCTGGCGGCGCTTACCGTCGCCGTCTTCGCGTCCTTCTGCTTCGATCTGGTCGTCGGCCCCTCGGATCTCGGCGTCGTCGACTTGCTCGCCGGCCTGGTCCGGCCCGAGAGTCTGAGCCGTGGCGCCTCGGTCATCCTCTGGGACGTCAGGCTGCCCTATTCGCTGATGGCGCTGATCGTCGGGGCGGCGCTGTCGCTTGCCGGCGCCGAGATGCAGACGATCCTCAACAACCCGCTCGCCAGCCCGTTCACGCTCGGCGTTTCCTCCGCCGCGTCCTTCGGCGCGGCGCTGGCGATCGTCGTCGGGGTCGGGATACCCGGCCTGCCGCAAAGCTGGATCGCCCCGGCGAACGCCTTCCTCTTTGCCTTCCTCTCCATGCTCCTTTTGCAGGCGCTGGCCCGGCTCAGGGGCGCAGGCGTGGAGACCCTCGTCCTGTTCGGCATCGCGCTGGCCTTCGCCTTCAATGCCCTGGTCGCGCTGATGCAGTTCCTCGCCAGCCAGGAGGCGTTGCAGCAGCTTGTCTTCTGGAGCATGGGCAGCCTGTCGCGCGGTACCTGGGAGAACCTGCCCGTGCTGGCGGTCATCGTCGCCTGCACGGTCCCGTTCTCCCTCAACGCATCCTGGAAGATGACGGCGCTGAGATTCGGCGAGGACCGTGCCCGGTCGTTCGGCATCAACGTGCCCCGCTTGCGCTTTGCCTCCCTTCTCCGGGTGAGCCTGCTGGCGGCGACCGCGGTGGCGTTCGTCGGCACGATCGGCTTCGTCGGGCTCGTCGGTCCGCACATCACGCGCCTGCTGCTCGGCGAGGATCATCGCTTCTTTCTGCCGGGGGCGATGCTGACCGGGGCGCTCGTGATGTCGCTTGCCTCGATCGCCAGCCGGTCGTTGGTCCCCGGGGTGATCGTGCCGGTCGGGATCGTCACGGCGCTGGTCGGGGTACCGTTCTTCCTGGCGCTGATCCTCGGCCGGCAGGAGCGCTCCTGATGGCGGAACGGCTTTCGGTATCGGATCTCACCGTCGGCTACCGGCGACGGCTGGTCATCGACCGTCTCAGCCTCCCGCCGATCGGGGGCGGCGAGGTCACGGCCCTGATCGGGCCGAACGGGGCCGGGAAGTCGACGCTGCTGCGCGCCCTGGCCGGCCTGCAGCCGGCGCGCGGATCGGTCCGGTTGGGGGGCAAGGAATTGCTCGGCCTCGCGCCCGAGCGGCATGCCGCCCATGTCTCCTACATGCCGCAGAGCGTCCCCGCGCGCGTCGCACTTCGCGTGCTCGAAGCTGTGATCAGCTCGCTGATGGCATCGCCCTTGCCGGACCTGGGTCGCGATTCCGCCGCGGTCCGTCGCCGGGCGATGGAAACGCTCGATCGGGTCGGCATCGGCGACCTCGCGCTCGAAGCGCTCGACGAACTGTCTGGCGGCCAGCGCCAGCTCGTCAGCCTGGCGATGTCACTCGCCCGCAATCCGCAGGTGCTTCTGCTGGACGAGCCGACCAGCGCCCTCGATCTCCATCACCAGTTCAGGGTGATGACCCTGCTCAGCGACCTTGCGCGGGAACGGGAAACGGTGACCGTGGTCGTGCTCCACGACCTGAACCTGGCCGCCGCCCATGCCGACCGGGTCATGGTGCTGGCCGGGGGAAGGCTGGCGGGTCACGGCACCCCGCTGGAGGCGCTGACCGCCGACATCCTCTCGGACGTCTATCGGGTGCGGGCGCGGATCGAGGATAGCGCGTCGGGGCGGCCGCAGATCGTCGTCGAGGGGGTCACCGGGGTCACGGCAGCGTGATCACGCGGCCTTCACGGATGCTTTGGTCGGCGGCCAGCACGATCCTGAGCGAGTTGACGGCGTCCGCCATGTGATCGGAGAGGTCGCGGTCGTTCAGGATTGCGTCCAGGAAAAAGGCCTGCTCCCGCTCGCAGAGCTCATCATGGCCGGGTTCATCGGCCATGCTCAGGATCTGGTCCGGCCGGGCCAGCGTTCCGTCGGGTTTCAGGGCACCGTGATGCAGCCGGATCGTGCTGGTCCTGGTATGGGTCTCCATGCTCGATGAGGCGGTTTCGGCAGCGCCTTCGTCCTGGGCCGAACCCTGTTCGGCCATGGTGATGCTGACGGCGCCCTTGGGCCCGATGATGTCCTTCACGAAATAGGCGACCTCGCTGATCATAGGGCCCCAGCCGGCCTCGTACCAGCCGACCGACCCGTCGTCGAAGACGACCTGAAGCTGGCCGTAATTGTACATGTCGGGCGCGATCTCGTCGGTCAGGCGTGCGCCGATCGCGTGAACGCGAAGCGGTTTGGCTCCGGTGATCTGGCACATGATGTCGACGTAATGGACGCCGCAGTCGACGATCGGGGACAGGGACTGCATCAGGTCCTTGTGCCACTGCCAGGCATCGCCGATCGACTGCTGGTTCAGGTTCATGCGCATCGCCAGCGGCTTGCCCAGCGTGCGCGCCAGCTCGACCAGCTTCGTCCAGGACGGGTGGTGGCGGAGGATGTAGCCGACCACCAGCTTGCGGCGGGCCGCCCGGGCCGCGGCGACGACCCGCTCCGCGTCGGCGACCGTCTCCGCGATCGGCTTCTCGACGAACACATGGGCACCGGCCTCGAAGGCCTGGATCGCGTAGGCAGCATGGGTGTCGGACCAGGTGTTGATCGACACCGCATCCGGTTTCAGCGCCTCGATCGCTGTCGCATAGTCGCTGAACCGGGGAAGGTCCGCGAGATCGGGCGGCAGATCCGTCCGGTCGAGAATGCTCCGCGAGCACAGGCCCACGATCTCGAACCCGTCGAGCTTCCGATAGGCCTTTGCATGGGAAAGGCCCATATGGCCAAGCCCGACCACGAGTACGCGGACCTTGCGGTTCACCCGGCACCTCACTTCCGATTTCCGTCTGCTGCGGCCGATGGGAACCTGGGAGCGACGGGGAAGTCAAGCGCTCGGGCGGCCCCTTCCGAAGCGATCAGCCGTGGTCCGCCGCGGTGCGCAGCGAGGCGCCCTGGCGTATCAGTTCCTCCTGGACCGCGTCCGCCTTCAGTTCGCGCGGGCGCCGCGCCGACCGGGCGGCAAGGGCGGCCGCGATCCCGGCCGCCTGGCCGGTCGCCATGACCGTCGGCGTGACTCGGTAGGAGGAATGGGCCTCGTGGGTGCCCGAAATGCAGCGGCCGGCAGTAAGCATGCCCTCCACCCGGTGAGGCAGCAGGCAGCGGAACGGGATTTCGTACCAGTCGCCCGGCGGGACCCGCTTCAGCTTGGTCCCGCGCCCGGCCGGATTATGGATGTCGACCGGGTAGGTTCCCCGGGCGATCGCGTCGTCGAACTTGCGGGCGCCCAGGACGTCCTCCTCCGTCATCACATAGTCGCCCAGGATGCGGCGGGTTTCACGGACGCCGACGGCAACCCCGCTCTGGGCCAGATAGGCGGATTCGAACCCGGGAACGTAGCGTTTGAGAAAGGCCACGATCTGCCCCATCTGGCGCCTGCTCCGGTACTCGGCCGCCGTGAGGTCCCAGACGCTGGTGCCGAGTGCCCCGGTGACCCGCGTGCTGTTCACGCTGATTTCGTCCGGGTGGGGCGTTCCGAAGAACAGGATGTCCTCCCGCGGGAGGTCCAAGTCCCCGGCGGCCGTCGCCTTCTCGACCAGGTCCCAAAGCCCGTGCACCCCGCGCCATTGCGAAGGATTGGCCTGCACATAGGCTCCGAAGGCGCGGCGGTCGAACGAAACCATGCGGAACATCAGCGTCATCGGCTGGACCAGGCCGTCATCCCGGCCGATCTCGTATTCCGCGCCGGCAAGCGCGGCGACGTCGCCGTCCCCGGTGCAGTCTATGACGGCATCGGCTTCGACCACCACGGGCCCGGACTTGGTTTCGAAGACGACCCCGTCCGGCCGGCCGGGCGGTCCGACGACGCCCGACGCCAGCGCATGGAAAAGGAAGCGGACGCCCGCTTCGTCCAGCACCTCCATCGCGGTCAGCTTCAGGACTTCCGGATCGAAGGGGACCGTATAGCCTGTGGCGACCGACGGCGTGATCGCCCCGTGGGCTTCGATCAGCCTGGCCAGGAAGCGGGCGAGTGCGCCGGCGACGACGGCTTCGCCCGGTCCGTGATCCGTGGGGAAGAGCCTGGTCGTATCCGTCAGCCCGGATGGGCCGCTGTGGGTGTGGAACGACATCCACGGCATCACCAGGGCGACGGTGGCGTTGCCACCCAGAAATCCGTAGCGTTCGGCCAGAACGACGTCCGCGCCGGCCTCGGCGGCGCCCAGCGCCGCGCCCATTCCCGCCGGCCCGCCGCCGACGACCAGCACCTGCGTGCGGCCGGCCCGGAGGGCACGACGGGCCGGCAGCTCGATTTCCGGGAGGCAGTGCGGGGGTGTCAGCGGTGGCATTCCGGCCCCTCTCCCGAAAACGCGCTTTCAGCCAGGGAAGGCTTCAGCCCGGCGTGGCGGCCGGCAAGCAGGGCCGTCTGTCGGGCCCGTTCCTGGAGTTCGGGGATCCGCTCGCGCAGCAGCCGGCGCTGCGCCGCCCGATCGTCCCACAGCCGGTCCAGCGCCGCCATGAGCATGCCGGCATGCCTGTTGCGCACCGCTGCGTGGTTGTCTACACCGAGGGCGTCCAGAAAATCCGCCACCTTCGACGCATAGGGCAGGGCCATCAGCGGCGTTCCGGCAAGGGCGGAGAAGATCAGAAAGTGCAGCCGCATACCGACTGCCAGTTCGAAATGCTGCATCAGCCCCAGGATCTGTTGAGGGGAATAGTCGCCGTTCAGCACATGCGCCCGATCGGGTGCGGACATTTCGGCGATGACGCGATGGGCTTCGCTGAGGTCGGCGCGCTCCATCGGGACGAAGAGCACGCTTGCGTCATAGCGTGAGACGATGAAGTCGGCCGTTTGGGCGAGGAGGTCGTGATAGCGCGCTTCCTGCAGGTCGGGCGCTGCCGAGCCGCGCTCGCGGATGGACATGCCGACCAGCCGGGTGCCCGGGCGGATGCCGGCCTCCGCCAGCATGGCCTCGGTGAAGGGTTCCGGCGTGAGGAGCAGCGCCGGGTCCGCGGTTACTTTTACCGGGACGTCGACCCCGATCTCTTCCAGTAGCTGCTTGGCGCTGATTTCCCGGACGGTGATGCCGGCCATCCTGTTCATGCCGGTGCGCACGGCCCGCCGCTCTTCCCGGTCCCTCAGCGGCCCGATGCCGACGGCATAGGCGAAGGTGGGCACCCCGTATTTCTGGGCGATGACGACCTCGCGCAGATAGGTCTGCGCCTCGCTGTCGTAAAGGATGCCGCCGCCCCCCAGCAGCAGGAGGTCGAGGCGCCGGATCTCGGGCACGATCTCGTCCCGCAGCGCCGTCCGCGGCGACAGCACGCGGTCGGCGGGGTGGTGCCGGCGCGTGTGCTCCGCATCCCGGGCGAAGACGACGATCTCCACGCCCGGGATCGTCTCCCTGAGCTGCCCGATGGCGGACGCGAGGATTGCCTCGTCTCCCAGGTTCAGCCCCCCGTAGGAGCCCGAGATGCCGACCGTTACCAAGCGTATCCCTCCTCGTGCTGCGGCGGGACCGGAACCTTCTGCCGCTTCGGTTAGGAAGGCCATGCGTCCGGAAGCGTTCCCGCCGATGGCGGCTCCATCCCGGTTTTCCGTCATCCGCTGCAACTTTACGGGTGTGGTTCTCGTTCGACCGGTATCGGCGATCAATCGGACGGAACGGCCATGACTCCGGAAGCCGATCGACCCGGAGACGAACTGCGCGCTCAGAAGCGCCGCGAACTGCTCATGTTCGTCTTCCTGGCGATCGTCATCTGGCCCTTCATCGCCGTCGCCGTTGTGGGCGGCTTCGGCTTTCTCGTCTGGATGTACCAGATGATTGCGGGCCCGCCGGGCCCGCCTCCGGTCTGAGGCGAGGGGAGGGAGCGGGACCGGATGGTCGACCTGGCGCGACGACGCTTCCTCACCGGCCGGCACGGCAGCGCCGCGCCGCCCATCCGTCCTCCCTGGACGACGCCCCGGTCGCTCGCCGACTTCTGTACCGGTTGCGGTGCCTGCATCGACGCCTGTCCGGAGCGCATCTTGGCCATGGGGCGGGACGACCTGCCCCGGGTCGATTTCTCTGCCGGCGAATGCACCTTCTGCAAATCCTGCGCGGAGGCGTGCCCTGAGCGGGTCTTCGATACGGCGGGCGCTCCGTGGGATCTGGCGGCGGAGATCGATGGCGCCTGCCTTGCCGGCGACGGGATCTATTGCCAGAGCTGCCGGGACGTCTGCTCGCACGGGGCGATCGCATTCTTGCCGGTGCTCCGCTCCGTCCCCCGGCCGGTGGTCGATGCTACGGCCTGCACCGGTTGCGGCGGCTGTATCTCGGCATGTCCGGTCGGCGCGATCGGCCTTTCGGCACATCTTCAGGAGGCCGGTGGCCGGGGCACCGGCTTCCGGGAAGCCGGCGGATGAGCGCGGAACACCACGTTTCCGGCGTGGTCGTCCATGGCCGACCCGAGCGGCTTGTCGCCATCGCGCAGGCGATCGGTCGGCTGGACGGCGCTGAGGTGCATGCGATGGCGGAAGGCCGGATGGTCGTCACGATCGAGACCCCGAACGAGGCCGCCACCCTTCAAAGAATCCACGAGATCAGTCTGATCGACGGCGTGATGGCGACGACGCTGGCCTTCCATCACGTCGAACGCCTGTCCCGGGAGGACGAGACATGACGCTGAGCCGCAGGAGCTACATCAAGGTGCAGGCCGCGGCCGCCGCGGCGGCGGCAGCCCGCATCGATCTGCCTGCGTCCGCCCAGGAATGGGTCGGGGGCGCGGAGGCCGAGCTCACCTGGTCCAAGGCTCCCTGCCGGTTCTGCGGCACCGGGTGCGGCGTCATGGTCGCGGTCAAGGACGGCCGCGTGGTGGCCACGCAGGGCGACATGAAGGCGGAGGTCAACCGCGGCCTGAACTGCGTGAAGGGCTATTTCCTGTCGAAGATCATGTACGGCGCCGACCGCCTGACGACGCCGCTTCTGCGCATGCGCGACGGCGAATATCACAAGGAGGGCGAGTTCACGCCCGTGTCGTGGGAACAGGCCTTCGACGTCATGGCGCGCGAGTTCAAGCGCGTGCTGCGGGAGAAGGGGCCGACGGCCGTCGGCCTCTTCGGATCGGGCCAATGGACCATCTGGGAAGGGTATGCCGGCAGCAAGCTGTTCCGCGCCGGCTTCCGGACCAACAACGTCGATCCGAACGCCCGCCACTGCATGGCGTCGGCCGCCTATGCCTTCCTGCGCACCTTCGGCATCGACGAGCCGATGGGCTGTTACGACGACATAGAGGCCGCCGATGCATTCGTCCTATGGGGCTCGAACATGGCGGAGATGCACCCGATCCTGTGGACCCGGGTCACCGACCGACGCCTGAGCGCGCCCCACGTCAAGGTGGCGGTTCTGTCGACCTTCGAACATCGAAGCTTCGACCTGGCCGATATTCCCATGGTGTTCGATCCGGGAACGGACCTCGCGATCCTGAACTACATCGCGAACCACATCATCACGACCGGTCGGGTCAACGAGGATTTCGTCGCGAAATATGTCGACTTCCAACTGGGCAATTCCGACATCGGCTACGGACTGAGATCGGACAATCCGCTGGAGCTGGCGGCGAAGAACGCAAACAATCCCGGCGGCTTCACCCCCAGCAGCTTCGAGGAATATGCGAAGTTCGTCAGCGCCTACACGCTGGACCATGTGGCGGAACTGTCCGGCGTGGACAGGGCCCGGCTGGAGGAACTGGCCGAACTTTACGCCGATCCGCAACGCAAGGTCATGTCCTTCTGGACGATGGGGTTCAACCAGCATGTGCGCGGCGTCTGGGCCAACCACCTCGTCTACAACATCCATCTCCTGACGGGAAAGATTGCCGAGCCGGGGAACAGCCCGTTTTCGCTGACCGGACAGCCTTCCGCCTGCGGGACCGCCCGGGAAGTCGGAACCTTCGCCCATCGCTTGCCGGCCGACATGACGGTCACCAATCCCGATCATCGGCGGAGGGCGGAACAGATCTGGCAGCTGCCGGAAGGGCTTCTGTCCGGCGAGATCGGCTATCACGCGGTCGAGATGGACCGGATGCTGCACGACGGCAAGCTCAACGCCTACTGGATCCAGGTGAACAACAACCTGCAGGCGGCGCCGAATAGCGGCAACGAGACCTATCCCGGCTACCGGAATCCGGACAATTTCATCGTCGTCTCGGAAGCCTATCCGACCGTGACGGCCATGGCGGCGGACCTGATCCTGCCGGCGGCCATGTGGGTCGAGAAGGAAGGCGCCTACGGCAATGCCGAGCGACGGACCCATTTCTGGCACCAGCTGGTCCGGGCGCCGGGCGAGGCGCGGTCGGATCTCTGGCAGTTGGTCGAGTTCTCGAAGCGCTTCACGACCGACGAGGTCTGGCCGGCCGAGATCCTGGACACCAATCCCGGATACCGGGGCCGGACGCTGTACGACGTTCTCTTCGCCAACGGCACCGTCGACGGGTTCGCTGCGACCGATGTCGACCCCGCCTACGAGAATTTCGAGGCCGAAGCCTTCGGCTTCTATATCCAGAAAGGGCTGTTCGAGGAGTATGCGAGTTTCGGCCGGGGACACGGTCACGATCTCGCACCTTTCGATACCTACCACGAGGTCCGTGGGCTGCGCTGGCCGGTGGTGGAGGGCCGTGAGACCCGCTGGCGCTACCGGGAGGGCTATGACCCCTATGTCGAGGCGGGGACGGGGCTGCGCTTTTACGGCCACGCGAACGGCCGGGCCAATGTCTTCCTGCTGCCCTACGAGCCGCCCGCGGAAGCCCCCGACGAGGAGTACGATTTCTGGCTGGTCACGGGCAGGGTGCTGGAGCATTGGCATTCGGGGTCGATGACCATGCGCGTGCCGGAGCTCTACCGGGCCTTTCCGGGCGCCGTCTGCTTCATGCACCCGGAGGACGCCCGCAGGCTGGGCGTCAGGCGGGGATCGGAGATCCGGGTCGTGTCGCGCCGCGGCAACATCCGGACCCGTGTCGAGACGCGCGGACGCGACCGGCCGCCCCGCGGCGTCGTCTTCGTGCCGTGGTTCGACGCCAGCCAGCTCATCAACAAGGTCACGCTGGATGCGACGGACCCGATCTCGAAACAGACCGATTTCAAGAAATGCGCGGTCAGGATCGAGCCGGTGTGAAGGGAGGCGGCGATGAAGGCTTGGTTGTTGCTGGCGGCGGCTTTGCTGCTGCCCTGCCTTGCCCTGGCGGCAGGGGAATCGCCGCGTCTCGTCGGCCCTTCGCCGATGCCGGCCGAGGTGCCGGCGCCGCCGCTGCCGGCGGACCGGGCGGATGACGTGCGCAGGACCCGAAACTATCCGGACCAGCCGCCGGTCATTCCGCACTCGATCACCGATTATCAGATCGACCTTAACACCAACAGGTGCCTGACCTGCCACGCGCGGCAATATGCCGAGGCGGTGCAGGCGCCGATGATCAGCGTGACCCACTACCAGGATCGCGACGGCCAGTTCCTGGGCGGCGTTTCCGCCCGGCGCTATTTCTGCACCCAGTGTCACGTGCCCCAGACCGATGCGCGTCCGCTGGTCGACAACCGGTTCGAGGATATCGACACCATTCTCGAACGGCTGCGTCGGGGCAGGGACGGACAATGATCGGCTTCCTGAAACGCTGGTGGCGGGTCGCAACCGGGCCGTCCAAGTTCTTCAGCCTGGGTTTCCTGACGCTGGGCGGCTTCGTCTCGGGCGTCCTGTTCTGGGGCGCATTCAATACTGCCCTGGAGTTCACGAACCGGGAGGCATTTTGCATCGGCTGCCACGAGATGCGCGACAACGTCTACCAGGAGTTGCAGGACACCATCCACTTCACCAACCGATCGGGGGTCCGGGCGACCTGCCCGGACTGCCACGTGCCCCATGAGTGGACCCACAAGATCGCCCGCAAGATGCAGGCGTCGAAGGAGGTCTGGGGCTGGCTTTTCGGCACCATCGACACCCGCCAGGAATTCCAGGCCATGCGCCGGACCCTGGCCGAGCACGAATGGCACCGGCTGAAGGCGAACGATTCCCTGGAATGCCGGAACTGCCACGGCGCGGATTCGATGGACATCACGAGGCAGTCGCCGCGCGCCGCCCGCATCCATGAGCGGTTCCTGTTCACGGGCGAGCGGACCTGCATCGATTGTCACAAGGGGATCGCCCACGAGCTTCCGAACATGGAAGGCGTGCCTCCGGGATGGGATCCGCAGTGGGACCGCGCGGCGGCGCTCTCTTCCGGCGTGGGGCAGGGCCAAGGGCCCATGGGCGATTCCGGTGACTAGGGGTCGTTCCCAGCCGGGCCTTGCAGGCCAAGCGTCCTTCCGCCGTGCGCACTGCGAACAGGCGCCGGTAGCTCGACCCTACGGCGTCGCGATGTTGAACCAGAACTCAAACGTATCGAGAGAAGACACCAGCTGGTCGAGCTTGTCGGGATCGCCGGCAATCTGAATCTCGCCATCCGTGGCGGCTTTCTCTAGCGTCGTTTCTCCCAGCACGATGCTGTCCAGAACATCGCGCGACAGTGTGATGGTTGCGTCGGCATTGTCGGCCTGCTCGCCCGCCGTGTGGTTGAGCACTCCGTTTTGCAGTCCGACCAGATACTTCCCGCCGCTGTCGCCGAAATCGAAGTTGAGGGTTATGTCCGCATCACCCGCCTTCTCGCTGTTGAGCCGTACTCCGAGATAGTCGAAGAACAGGTCTAGCGACATCGCGCGTACCGTATCGGGGCTGGCCGTATTCGGTGTCGGAAGCGGCGCTACTCCCTTGCGCAGTTCCTGTGCGCCGGTGAGATAGAAATTGCGCCATGGTCCGGATTCGGCCTGGTAGCCGAGCTGTTCGAGGGCATCGGCCTCCAGGTCTTTTGCCTCCTGATTGTTGGGATCGGCAAAAACGACATGGTTCAGGACCTGAGCGACCCAGCGGTACTCGCCCTGTTCGTAGGACTGCTTGGCCTTCTCGATGATCGCGTCGGCGCCGCCCATGAACTCGACATACTTCCTGCTCGCGTCGACCGGTGGCAATTCGTGCAACGTCGCCGGGTTGCCGTCGAACCAGCCGAGATAGAGCACGTAGGTCGCGGCTACGTCGTGATAGATCGAACTGTAATAGCCGCGATTTGCCCAGAACTGGGCCAGGCTGTTCGGCAATCTGAAGTTCTCGGCGATCTCGCGCATCGTCATGCCTTGGTTCGCCATGCGCAGGGTTTCGTCATTGATGTAGCGGTAGAGGTCCCGCTGCTTTTCCAGAAGCTCGACGACCTCCTCGTTGCCCCAGGTCGGCCAGTGATGTTGGGCGAACAGGACCTCGGCCTCGTCGCCCCACATCATCAGTGCCTGGTTCAGGTATTTCGACCAGGGCAGCGGCTCGCGGATTTTGGCGCCGCGCAACGAATAGGTGTTGTGCAGGGTGTGGGTCGCGTCCTCGGCTGCGGATATGGCCTTCTTCTCCTCGATGTACCAGAGCATCTCCGCAGGCGCTTCAGACCCCGGTGCCATCAGGAACTCATAGGTCAGGCCGTCGATCGTTTCCTTATGCCCCGTTTCGGAAACGATATCGGTCGGCACGATCAGCGTGACGGTTCCTGCAGAGGTGGTGGTGCCGAGCCCGGCGCCGACCTGACCCTTGGGATCGGGATTGAGCAGGTTGCCGTACATGTAGCTGGCGCGGCGGCTCATCGCGGTGCCGGCCATGACGTTTTCGGCGACCGCAGCCTCGAGAAAGCCTTCAGGTGCATAAATCTTGACATTGCCGGACGCGACATCGTCCTCGCTGACGACACCGCGGACACCGCCATAATGGTCGACGTGGCTATGGGTATAGATCACCGCCCGGACCGGCTTCTGGCCGCGATGCTCGTAGTAGAGATCCATCCCGACCTTCGCCGTTTCGGCCGAAACGAGCGGATCGACGACGGTGATGCCGTCCGCGCCTTCGATGATGGTCATGTTCGAGAGGTCGAGATTGCGCACCTGATAAATGCCGTCCGTGACCTCGAAGAGACCGCTGATGTTGATCAGCTGTGACTGGCGCCAGAGGCTCGGATTGACCGTGTCCGGCGTGTCGGCGCCCTCGGTGATGAAGCCGTATTGCTGAGGGTTCCAGATCAGATCGCCGCCTTGTCCCTGAATCGTCCCGGTCGGCAGTGGTGCGATCAGTCCACGCTTCGCGTCATCGAAATCCGAGGAATCCGAGAAGGGCAGTAGGTCCAGCAGTTCGGCATTCGCGCTCTTGGTCGCGTCCGTTGCATCCTTTCGTGGGTCGCCGCTCTGCGCTTGAGCCTGACCCGCGATACCGCTGGTGACGAGAGCGACGAACGCTGCTCCCGAGAAGTAAGTGACCAGTTTCACCGGAACCTCCTCAGTTGGACGGGGCAGACCGAATGCCCGAAGGCATAGGCGATTGGGTACCGAGCGCTCTGCGCGAGCGTTCGGGCGTCATCGCATCCCGGCGATGTAGATCGGCGTCATCACGGCTGCTGAGACCCGGCGCCGCTCCGCCGAGCGTGGCCGTCAAGGCGACAGGTCTCGAAGATGTTGCTCATGCAGGGGATGCGTTCCCTCCGGAAACACGAGAGGTCTCGGCGGATCATTCAGGCGGAAGACCAGGTTCGGTAAGTGGGACCTTGGGGCAATGCCTGCGACATGCCGGTTCCGGCGCCGGCGAAACGGCGTGAGCACCGGCATCGCCGACTTATGCGGGCCCGATGACCTGTCGAAGGATCGCGGAAAGGGTCACGGCGGCGACCGGCTTCGTCACATAGGCCACCGCACCCGCTTCCAGGCAGCGCTTCCGCATTCCGGCCTGGTTGAAGCCGGTCATGATAATCACCGGCATCCGCCCAAACACGGCCACGTGCCCCAGGATCTCGATGCCTTTGCGGCCAGGCAGATGCAGATCGACGATGGCGCAGTGTGGTAGATGCGTGGAAAGGCTGTCGAGGAACGTTTCAGCGGAATTGAACCCGACCGGGCCATAGTGCAAGGCGCGGAGCAGCCGGCACAGCGCGCGACAAACAGCCTCGTCGTCCTCGACCACGGCGACCAGCGGCATCTTCGGATCCATCGAGAAACGCTATGCCGCGCCACCGGCGCACAACAGTTGGATCAATGGCCTATGGCAGGCGATCCCCGCTGACGAGCCGGACCAGATCGGCAACGGTCCGAACCCCCATCTTCCGCATCATCCGGCCGCGATGCACCTTTACCGTCTTTTCCGCGGCCCCGATGTCCGCGGCGATCTGCTTGTTCAACCGGCCCATCACCACGAGGTCGAGCACCTCCCGTTCCCGCGGTGTGAGGCTGGTGAGGCGCCTCTGGAGGCTGTCGCGATCGCTGCGCGCGGCCCGGAATGCGACATCGCGATTCAACGCCTCCTCGACTGCCGCCAGCAGATCCTCCGCCTCGACGGGTTTCGTCAGGAAGTCCACGGCGCCTGCCTTCATGGCGCGAACGCTCGCCGGGATGTCGCCGATGCCGGTGAGGAAGATCACCGGGCTGCCTGTGCCGGATGCCAAGAGCCGTTCCTGGATGCAGAAGCCGTCCAGGCCAGGGAGGCCGAGATCGATGATGGCGCAGCCGGGTCTGTCCGGATCATGGGTCGCCAGAAAGTCCTCGGCCGTCGGATAAATCCGACATGCATGGCCGGCGGCCATGAGCAGGCGCCCTACAGCCTTCAGCACGTCTCCGTCATCATCGACCAGATGAACGATCGGTGCGTTCTCCATGTCAGCCACTCTCAGGGTGGTGGAAGTGACAGGACAACCCGGGCACCCCTTGTCGCCGCTTCGTCGAAGGCCAGCCTGCCGCCATGGGCCTGCGCGATGTAGCGGCAGATCGACAGCCCGAAACCAAGGCCGTCGGGCTTGGTGCTGATAAACGGCTTGAACGCGTCGGCCGCCGTTCCGGGTGCAACCCCGGGACCTCGATCGCAGACGGAAAGCTCGCGCCAGCCATCCTCCAGGACCCGAGCCTCGATCTCGATCCGCCGCTCAGTCGGCGGGATTTCCGTCATCGCTTCCAAGGCGTTCATCACCAGGTTGAGCACGATCTGTTGCAACTGCGGCAGGTTGCCCCGGACCCGAACGTCGACCCCTTTGGTCCGGAATTCCACCCGCGCCTGCCGGGCCAAAAGCTCGCTTCGTGCCAGAGTGACCGTCGCTTCGGCCAACTGTGCGAGGTCGACCACTTCCAGCGTGGTCTCACCTTTCACCAGCAACCGGCGCATTTGTGCGATGGTGCCCGCAGCCCGCCGATCGTCTTCGGCGATATCCTGAAGAATATCGGCGATCTCCTTTAGATTCTGCGGATTGCTCTCCAGCAGCCGTGCTCCCGCCTCGGCATTGGACAGGATGGACGTCAGCGGTTGGTTGAGTTCGTGCGCAAGTGCGCCTGAGAGCACGCCGAGCAGCGAGGCCCGCGACAGGTGTGCAAGCTCGCTCCGCTCTTCGGCCAGCTGTCGCGCCATTCGCCGGCGCTGCCGCTTCTCGAGCACGAACGCGCCGATCGTGGCGCTCTGCAGCAGGATGATCGCGCCCAGAACAAGGATCTGGGCCCGGTAACGCTCCCAGACGGTCGGTTCGTAAAAGAGCAGCCGGGTCCCGGGCGGTAGGAGGGCTTCCGGAATTCCGAAACGGTTCAACTGACGCCAGTCGACCACCGGCCCGCCCTCGTTCTCGACAAGACGCGGCGCCGCGTCCCCTTCGGCGAGCAGGCGAAGTGCCAGATCCGCGATTGCGGCGCCGATAGAGTCGAATGTTTCGACATGTCCGCCCAACGCGCCGCGCCCGATGGCGGTGCTGTAAACGCTGTAGGTGGGCGCGCCTGAGGTCCGCGCCAGTTCCGCCGTCACGTCGGCAGGGATGAAGCGCTGCCCTTCCGCATCCTCAAAAACGGTCAGGACAATCAGGATCGTGCGGCTGTCGAGCGATCGCGCCGTCGCGACGAAGTCGTCGAATGTGAGATCCGAGACGAAGGAGATCTCGATTGCCCCGAGTTGGCTGGTCAGCTCTTCCCGTGCCCTGCGCTGCCAGGCTCGGTCGAACGTTGCCGAACCCGACATGACCACGACCCGATCCGCATCCGGCTGCAGGCGACGGGCGAGGTCGACCGTTCGGCGCAAGTTGAAGGCGCTGATTACGCCATGGGCCTGCCGCGGCAGCTCGAAGCGCGCGATGCTCGTCGCGGTGATGCCGCCGAAAACGATCGGAACGTTGGGAGCGAACGCCTCGCGGTGATCGAGTGCGAAGGCGAGGGTACCGGGGCCGACCGCGATCAGGAGGTCCAAGGGAAGGTTCCGGTATTTCGCCTCCAGCAACTCCTTGACGTGCCCGGTATGCTCCGGTCCGGGATAGCGGGTCAGATCGAGGTACTCGCTATACATTTCACGCCCGGACGGCATGGCCGAGGAGAGCGTGCGCTCGATTCCGGCGGCGATCTGTATGTTCGCCGGCAGCATGCTGTGCTCCTCGAACATGATCAGGATCCGACGGATAGCCGGTTCTGCTTCTTGGGCGCGGGCGACTGACGGGGCGACAGGAAGAAGCAGGGACAGGAATAGTACTGCCGGGAGGATGGCGGCGATGCCTCCCGACCGGCCATGTCGGCTGTAGGTACTTCGTCCAACTATTGCCAAGGCCGCGCACCTCTCAAGATGCAGCCGCATGCTGTCACGGACGTCGTGGAGCGGACGGATGAGGAACACGGTCGCCCATGCCGAAATGCGCCAGTCGGCGGACCGGTGAGACGAACCCCGGTCTTGGAGCGTGTCATGATCAGCACCGCCCGAACCCTCACCGTCACATCCGCTTTGGCACCGGCCGGACGCTATTGGGGCGACCCGCGGGACATCGGCAGTCGGACCGCCCGAGTTCCTGCGCGGGACCCGAATGGCGGAGCGCGCTCGAGCTCCACGCCAGAGCGCCGCAGGCCCGGAGCATTGCCGCGAACACCGAGGGCATCCCCGTGTTCCCGGGCATCGTAAAGACGCACTTCTTGGCCGGCAGCAGGAACATCGCCTCCTGCAACGAGAGGGGTCGCTCATTCGGCTTCGAAGTCGGGAAGGCGACCGGACGTCGAAAGGGGGCCGACTGGATAGACCCCTTTCTCGGGCTTCGGGCGGTGGCCGCACTTTCCGATCGCTGGGACCTGTCGTTGCCGGGCGATGTCGGCGGCTTCGGGATCGGGGCAGACATGACGTGGCAGGCCGTCGCCCTGGTCCGCTACCGCCTTTCGCTGTTCGGTTCGGATGCCACCGCCGCGCCTGGCTACCGCCTGCTCGATCAGGATTACGAGAGCAGCGGGTTCGACTGGAATGTCACCCTTCAGGGGGCCGTGCTCGGGCTTGGAATTCGGTTTCGAGGACCGGCTCGTCCAACTGCAGCAGGGAAGGGAATTTCATGATCGTCCGATGGCCGATCCTGCTTCTCGGCTTCCTGGTGGCGTTTCCCGCGGCTGCCCAGACCGAACCGTCGCCGGCCGATGACGACCAGGCCCTGGCCAAGCAGCTCGCGAATCCTATCGCCAATCTGATCAGCGTGCCCTTCCAGCTCAACTTCGATCATGACATCGGGCTCGAGGACAGCGGTGAGCGCTTGACCCTGAACATCCAGCCGGTGGTCCCGATGTCCCTCAGCGAGGATTGGAACCTGATCTCGCGCACCATCCTCCCGGTCACCTACCAGAATGATGTCGTCCCGAATGCCGGCGATCAGTTCGGGCTTGGGGATACGGTGCAGAGCTTCTTCTTCTCGCCGACTGAGCCGGGCCCGGGTGGCGTGATCTGGGGTGTCGGACCGGTTTTCCTGCTGCCGACCGCAACCGACGATCTTCTGGGAGCGGAGCAGTGGGGCATCGGCCCAACCGGCGTGGCGCTGCGCCAATCGGGGCCATGGACCTATGGCGTGCTGGCCAACCATCTCTGGTCGTTCGCGGGCGCCGATAACCGGCCGGACGTCAATACGACCTTCCTGCAGCCGTTCCTGAACTACACCACCCCGGGCGCGACGACCTTCTTTCTCAACACGGAAGCCACGTATGACTGGGAGGACGAGGCGTGGAGCGTACCGGTCCATCTTGGGGTCAACCAATTGCTGACACTCGGTGCCCAGCGGATCCAGATCGGCGGCGGGCTGCGCTATTGGGCCGAGAGTCCCGACGGCGGCCCTGAGGGCCTGAGTGTCCGAACCGTGGTCACATTCCTGTTCCCTCGGTGAGTGACAGGTCCAGGCGGCTGGCGAACCGGACGGAGGGGATCATGAAAGCGCTTCAGACGATTTTGGCATTGTCGGTACTCGCTTTCGGCATCGAAGGGGCGCACGCCCAGTATGGTTTTCTCTCGAAGGAGCGCAGCGGCGTCGAGTTCAGCGAATCCGACAGGCAGATGGTGGCTCAGTCGATCCGTTCGGTGCTAGATGCGGGCCAGGTCGGCGGTGCGGATGCGTGGCGGAACCCGGACAGCGGTCTTTCCGGGGAGACCCGGCTCGTGGAGACCTACTCCGAGGGTGGCGTGCCCTGTGGCCGCGTCGATCTGCAGATCCGAAGGCGCGATAAGGTCATGCCGTTCAATCTTCGGTTCTGCCGGAGGTCCGACGGCACCTGGGGCATCGCCGGGTAGCGCCGGACGCAGGATGCGGGGGAACCGGCGCCGACGATGATGTCATGATGATCAGCATGACGATCGGTCGTCCCTGGCGCCGACGCGCGTCACGTCTTGGCGGGGCCCGCTGCGCGTCGCTGCTCGCGCTGCTCCTGTTGATGACCGTTCCAGCCTTTGCAGCCGATACCGTGCCGCCGCCCGGCGATCGGGTCGAGGCGCTGGTGCAGGCATGCCCCGATGGGCTGACGCCAGGGCAACTCGACTCGATACTCACGGTCATGGACGATGAGTCGGTCCGGGCGGCGCTGCGCCAGCGACTCCTGGTCGAAACGGACAGGCGCCGTGCAGATGCCGCGTCGTCGGACGAGACGCTGCTGGCGTACTACGGCCGGCAGTTCGACCGGATCGCCGCCGCCTATCCGACCCTGCCCTCGGCAATGGCCGATGCCTTCGTCCGGTCGCACGGCCGGGATGCGCCGATCAGTCCCGTCCGCCTGCTTCTGGGGCTCGCCCTCGTGCTCGGCGTCGGGACCGGGGCCATGCTGCTGGTCCGGTGGATCTTCGCGGGGCGTCGGCGGCGGCTGGCGGTACGGCAGGGCATGAGTCGGCCCAGATCCTGTCGCACCAGGGACTGCGCCTCATCCTCGACCTGACCGAAATCGCCGTCTTCGTGGCAGGCGCCGTGATCGCCTATGTCCTGCTGCGGCCGTCCCACCCGGCGGCACCGGCGATCCTGTTCGTGGTGGTGACCGCCGCGATCGTCGTGCTGGCCGTCGAGCGGGCGGCCGTCTTCCTCTGCGATCCGCATCAGCCGAACCTGCGCCTCATCCCGATTGCGAACGGTCCCGCCCGCGCCTTGCACCGAAATATCGTCGCCATTCTCCTGCTGGCGGTGGGCAGCGCGGCCATCGTGCGAATGTTCGGCATTCTCGGCATGGCCCCCAGCGCGGTCGCCGCGCTGGCGCTGCCCTTGAGCGTCATTCCGGTCGCCTATCTCGTGGTACTTGTTTGGCGTCATTGCAGCGCGATTACGGCGACGATCGCCGACCGCTTGCGGCTCGACTTGCAGGAGGCGCCGTTTCTAGGTGCCTGGCCGGTGCTGGCCAGCGCCTATCTGGCCGTCCTCTGGATGGTCGTCGCCGACGCCGTGATCCGCCAGCAGCCCAGAGCCGGTGCCCGGGCAATTGTGAGCCTGCTGATCGTCGTGGCCGTACCGCTCCTGGCATTGCTGATTCAGCGCCCGATTGCGCGCTTCTACGGGGGAAGTGTCGTCGGCGGATCGTCGACGACCGACCCTTCTCGCTCGACGGACGAATATGGCGACGCCTTGCCCGCCCTGCCCGCCGATTCCGGCCCGACGGACCGCGTGAACCGTCTGATGCGGGCCGTCTGGGGGGTGCTGATCTTCCTATCGGTGATCGTCACGGCCCGGATCTGGGGCTATGACCCGACGCAGCACGAGGGCATCGCCGGAGCCGCGGTCCGCGCCCTGTTCCGGGCTGGGGTCGTGCTGTTGCTGGCCTATGTCTGCTGGGCGCTGGTGGTCCATTGGATCGACCGCACGCTGGCGCAGTCGCGTCGGGGCAGCGATACGACCCGGGCTCACCGGCTGGCGACGCTCCTGCCCCTGTTCCTCAAGTTTCTGAAGATCGTGCTGCTGTTCATTGTCGGGATGGTCATTCTCTCGTCCCTCGGGATCGAGATCGGGCCGCTTCTCGCCGGCGCCGGCGTCGTCGGGCTGGCAATCGGCCTTGGTGCGCAGTCCACGATCGCCAACATCCTGGCCGGCGTGTTCTTCCTGCTCGAGGACGCGTTCCATCTTGGCGACTACATCGAGGTGGGCGATCTGCGCGGCACCATCGAGGGGATCTCCCTGCGCTCGCTGCGCCTGCGCCATCATCTGGGCGCCATACACACGGTGCCGTTCGGGCAAATAAGTGCGCTTACCAACTATACCCGCGACTGGGCGCTGGTGCGCCTAGAGTTTCGCGTCCCGCCGGACACCGACCTCGCGCTGGTGAAGCGCCTCGTCAAGGACATCGGCATGGAACTCTCCGGCGATCCAGAACTCGGCCCCGCGTTCATCGAGCCGCTGAAATCGCAGGGCGTACGCCGGGTGGAGGACAATGCGCTCGTCATCGGCATCAAGTACATCGCCAAACCAGGCCAGCAATTCCTCATCCGCCGCGAGGCCTATCAACGCCTAATCCGGGCGTTCAACGAACACGGCATCGACCTCGTGGGCCGCGGCGTGGTGGTCAAGGTGGAGGGGGCGGACGTGGCAAATCAAGCGATCGGCGCAGCCGGGGCCGTTGACGCCGAAGATTCCAAGGCCAGATGACCTGCCTGGAGAGCGCCTGGGCCAACTGAGTCGCTCCCCGGCAATACGCACGGGGCTAGCGAAACGTCCGGAACGGAAGGGGACGGTTTACAAGACGGGTCCATCGGCCTTACCGATGGCCCGTTCGCCCCGCTACGGACGAGAGAGAGTTGCCCAGTATCTCAAGGCACGGCCGGCCGATTTGTCTCGCCATCGCTCTTTCCTTCGCGTTGCCGGTCCCGGGGCAGGCGGCCGACGGAGCCCGCACTGTTTCCGAATCCGTGGACCGTGCCTTCCGCCCGCTCCTGGAGGAATACGGGATTCCGGGAATGGCCGTCGCCGTGACCGTCGACGGTGAGCGGCACTTTTTCAACTACGGCGTCGCTTCGAAGGAGACCGGCCGGCCGGTGACGGAGGAAACGCTTTTCGAGGTCGGCTCCATCAGCAAGACCTTCACCGCGACGCTGGCAACGTATGCGGAGGCTCTCGGCCGGCTCTCCCTCGACGATCCTCCGGGGAAATACATGCCGGATCTGCGCGGCAGCCCGGTCGACGAGGCGAGCCTGCTGCATCTCGGGACCTATACCGCGGGCGGGCTGCCGCTCCAGTTTCCCGATTCCGTCGCGAACGACGAAATCGCGGACTATTTCCGGCAATGGGAACCGGCTGCCGCTCCGGGAGTGCTTCGCCGGTACTCCAATCCCAGCATCGGCCTGTTCGGGCACGTGACAGCGCTAGCGATGGGCGGCGATTTCGCCGACCTCTTGGAAACCCGACTGTTGCCGCGGCTTGGCCTCGGCAGCAGCCATATCCGGGTTCCGGAAACGGAAATCGACCACTATGCGTGGGGCTACGATCGATCGGGCCGGCGGGTTCGCGTGAATTCGGGCATCTTCGACGCGGAAGCCTACGGCGTCAAATCGACGGCGGCGGACATGATCCGTTTCGTCGAGGCGAACATACGCCCGGAAGCCCTCGAGCCGGCGCTGAGGAGGGCCGTGGAGGGCACTCACGTCGCCCATTTCAGGATCGGCGAGATGGGGCAGGGGCTCGGCTGGGAGCAATATCCCTATCCCATCGCACTGGACCGTCTGTTGGCCGGAAACGGCTATGCGGTCATGATGGAGGCGATTTCCGTGGCGCAGGTCACGCCACCCGAGGCCCCTTCCGGGCCGACGCTGTTCAACAAGACCGGCTCGACCAACGGGTTCGGGGCCTATGTCGCCTTCGTGCCCGAGCAGGGGATCGGCATCGTGATGCTGGCGAACCGGAACTTCCCCATTCCGGCCCGCGTCGAAGCGGCGCATGCCGTGCTCGAACGGCTGTCACGGGACGTGCCGTGAGCCCTGGCGCGGTCTGCCGCGCGCGCCATGCTGCACTGCAATATATGCGAATGTAGAATCGACGGGGCAGGCCCATCTTTGGGGGGAAAGGAGCAACGCCCATGTCCATCCTCAGTCGCATCGCAAGCTTCCTCAACCTCGGCCGGCAGGATCGGGAAATCGCCCGGGCCATCGCCGAGCTTTCCGCCTATTCCGACCGCGAGCTCTCGGAGCTCGGCATCCGCCGGGCCGACATCCGCGAGGCCGTCCTGTACGGCCGACCCGGAATCGATGCGCCCCTTCCGGCCAACGACGACGATCTTCCCCGGCAGCATGCCGCGCCGCGGCTGGTCTCGGTCGGGTCCCGCTGACACACATATGATTCTGGACCTCGCGGAACGGACGCGGACATTATCGGCCACCCCGTCTTCTCCCTGTCCCCGAATCGTTGGGTCGATATGCCTCTCAGGATCGAAGACTACGCCCTGATCGGCGATTGCGAGACGGCCGCGCTGGTCGGGCGCGACGGCTCGATAGACTGGCTCTGTTGGCCGCGCCTCGATTCCGCGGCCTGCTTCGCCGCCCTTCTGGGGACGCCCGAGAACGGGCGATGGCTGATCGCCCCGACCGATCCGGATGCCCGTGTCCATCGCCGCTATCGCGACGGTACCCTGATCCTGGAAACCACCTTCGAGACGGCGGAGGGTGCTGCCACCGTCATCGACTTCATGCCGCAGCGGGACGGGAGAGCGGATCTTGTCCGCATGGTCGTCGGGCGGCGCGGCGTGGTCGAGTTCCGGACCGAGCTTATCGTCCGCTTCAACTACGGCTCGACCATCCCCTGGGTCGATCATCTCGACGACGGCGCCCTGAGGGCCATCGACGGCCCCGACATGCTGATCCTGCGCTCGCCCGTCCGTCTGCACGGCGAAGACATGCACTCCGTCGGCACCTTTCGCGTCGGGGCGGGCGAGACGGTCCCCTTCGCGCTGACCCATTCGGCGTCTCACCTGCCGGCACCCGGGCCGACCGATCCCGAGGAGGCGCTGCGCCGATGCGAAACGGCCTGGCGCGAATGGTCGGACCGCTGCCCTGCGGTCGGCCCATGGACCGAGGCCGTGCGCCGCTCCGTCATCACCCTGAAGGCGCTGACCTACGAGCCGACCGGCGGGATCGCGGCGGCGGCGACCACATCGCTGCCTGAACAGATCGGCGGCGTCCGCAACTGGGACTACCGCTATTGCTGGCTGCGGGATGCGACGTTCACGCTGCTCGCCTTCATGAATCTGGGATATCACGAGGAGGCGGCGGCCTGGCGGGACTGGCTCTTGCGGGCGGTCGCGGGCAGCCCAGCCCAGATGCACATCATGTACGGCGTCGCCGGCGAACGTCGCCTTCCGGAATGGGAGGTGCCGTGGCTGCCGGGATACGAGAATTCGCGGCCCGTCCGGGTCGGCAACGCGGCCGCCGCGCAGTTCCAGCTCGACGTCTATGGCGAGCTTGCGGACGCGGTGTTCCAGGCGGCGAAGGCGGGTATCCCGTCCTCGACCCGGCAGACGAATGTCCGCAAGGCGATCCTCGAGTTCCTCGAGACCGCGTGGCAGCAGCCCGACGAGGGCATCTGGGAGGTGCGCGGGGGACGGCGGCACTTCACCCACTCCAAGGTCATGGCCTGGGTCGCCTTCGACCGGGCGGCGCGGGTCGCGGCCGCCCAGAGGGACGACGCCGAATGCCACCGGATGCGTCGGGTGGCGGACCAGATCCATGCCGAGGTCTGCGCCCGCGGCTTCGATCCGGAGATCGGCAGCTTCGTCCAGTCCTATGGATCGAAGGCGCTGGACGCCAGCCTGCTGCAGATCCCGCTGGTTCATTTCCTGCCGCCCGACGACCGTCGCGTCCAGGGCACCCTGGCGGCGATCGAGCGGCGTCTCGTGCTGCCGGACGGGTTGGTCCTGCGTTACGAAACTGAAACCGGGGTCGACGGCCTGCCGCCGGGGGAGGGGGCGTTCCTGGCCTGCAGCTTCTGGCTTGCCGACAACTACGTTCTCCAGGGGCGCCGCGCGGAGGCGACGGCCCTGTTCGAGCATCTGCTGTCGCTGCGCAATGATGTCGGGCTTCTGGCCGAAGAGTACGATCCCCGCAGCGGGCGGATGTTGGGCAACTTTCCCCAGGCCTTCAGCCATGTCGGGCTGATCAACACCGCCCTGAACCTGAGCCACGCCGACGGCCCCGCGCAGAAGCGCGGGATTTCGGGGGCGGCGCCGGTGGAGATGGCGGAGACTTGAATCCCGGGGAGCGTGATTCCTGACCGGAAACGAAAAGGCCAGCCGGCAGAAGTGCCGCTGGCCTTTTTCGTCGATCTCGGGAAGTGGTGGGCGCTGCTGGGATTGAACCAGCGACCCCATCCGTGTGAAGGATGTGCTCTCCCGCTGAGCTAAGCGCCCTTCCGTCGATGACGGGAGCGCCTAATTACGGCCCGTCGGCGGACCTGTCAAGGTCTCGTCCACGGGATCCGGTGAATCCGCCGCGCCCATTGCCGGCGGATGAACGTTCCATGATCTAGGCGTCCCGGCGGCAACGGGGGAAGACCATGGCGGCTGTCGGCTTCATCCGGTCAATCCTGATGGTCCTGGCGGTGCTCGCGTTCACCGGGCCCGTCCGGGCCGAGGCCGGGAGCTGGTCGCTGGATTACCAGCTTCACGCGGGCGGCCTGCGGCTCCTGCGGGCAAGCATGGTGATCGACCTCTCGGCGGATACCTATGCCGTTCGGCTGGACGCCCGGCTGGACGGCCTACCCGCGATCTTCAGCGACTGGTGGGCGACGACCGTCTCGGACGGCTCCGTGGCGGGGCAGGGCATTCTTCCCCGCCACCATCGGGTGCAGCGGATCCATCGGGGGAAGGTCCGGACGACCGACATGGCGTTCCGTCCGGACGGGACGATCGGCGTCGGCTTCGATCCGCCCCGCGATCCGGTGCGGATCGCCCCTTCCGAGCTGGAGGGCGCCATCGATCCGTTGAGCGCCCTCGTCGCCATGATCGTCGAGCTCGGCGCCGGCGGCGAGTGCTCCGGCACGCTCAAGGCTTTCGACGGCAGGCGTCGGTTCGATCTGATCTTTGCCGAAGGGCCGCGCGCGACCCTGAAGGCGGGCCCCAATTCTCCCTATGAGGGGCCGGCCCGCCGGTGCCGGATGAGACAGGTGCCTGTCGCCGGCGCATGGGAATGGGAAGCAGAGGAGCAGGATTCCGCGGAGGCGCCGCGCGAACGGGTCGCCGATCTCTGGCTGGCAGCTCCCATCGAGGGCGGACCCGTCGTGCCCGTCCGCGCGGAAGGGGATGTCTGGATCGGGCGTTTTCTCCTCCATCTCGTGGACGCGTCCCGGAATCCGGTCCCGGCCGGTCAGTAACATCGCGAAACAAAAGTTGACTTGGGCGGCGGGGAGCGAATGTGTCATCTAGGGCTGAATCCATTCCCAAACGCCGGTGAACGCCGTTCCCATGACCAGCTCCAAGCTCGCCTGTATCATCCTTGCTGCCGGCAAGGGCACGCGCATGAAGTCGGATCTTCCGAAGGTGCTTCATCCGCTAGCGGGGCGGCCGATGGTCCGCCATGTGCTGGAGGCGGTGGCACCGCTGAAGCCTGACCTGGTGATCGTCGTCGTCGGGCCGGGGATGGAGGCGGTGGCGGCCGCGGTCGCGCCGCATCGGACGGTGATCCAGGAAAGACAGCTCGGAACGGGGGATGCGGTCCGTGCGGCCCGCCCCTTCCTTGAGGGATTCGACGGCGACGTCCTGGTGGTCTATGGCGATACGCCGCTCGTCACCACTGAAACCTTGGATGCCATGGTGGCGGCGCGCCGAGGGCATGCGGATCCGGCGCTGGTCGTGCTCGGCATGCGCCCCGACGATCCGGGCCAGTACGGCCGGCTTGTTCTGAACGGTGCCGGAGGGCTGGAGCGGATCGTCGAATTCTCCGAGGCCGATGAGACTGAACGGTCGATCAGCCTGTGCAATGGCGGACTGATGGCGCTCGACGGACGCCGGCTGTTCGGCCTGGTCGATCGGCTGAGCAACGACAACTCGAAGGGCGAATTCTATCTGACCGACACGGTCGCCATCGCCCGCGAGCTGGGCTACGCCTGCGCGGTTGTCGAGGGCCATGCCGAGGAGGTCCTGGGCGTCAATTCGCGGGCCGAACTGGCCGAGGCCGAAGCCGTGCTGCAGCGAAGGCTGCGCCGGCGCGCCATGGACGGCGGCGTTACGCTGATCGATCCCTCGACCGTATGGCTGTCGGCGGACACCAGGCTCGGTCGTGACGTCACGGTCGGTCCCTCGACCTATTTCGGACCGGGGGTGACGGTCGAGGACGGGGTCGAGATCAAGGGCTTCTGCCATATCGAAGGGGCGGTGATCCGCAGCGGCGCCATTGTCGGTCCGTTCGCCAGGCTGCGGCCCGGGGCCGAGATCGGGCGCGAAGCCCATGTCGGCAATTTCGTCGAGATCAAGAACGCGCATCTGGGCGAGGGCGCAAAGGCCAACCACCTGACCTATCTGGGCGATGCCGAGATCGGCGCCCGGGCGAATATCGGCGCCGGCACCATCACCTGCAACTACGACGGCTTCCTGAAGCACCGGACGGTGATCGGCGAGGAGGCGTTCATCGGGTCGAACAGCGCGCTGGTCGCCCCGGTCAGGATCGGCGACCGGGCGAATGTCGCCGCCGGCTCCGTCATCACCCGCGAGGTGGCAGCCGATGCGCTCGCGATCGAGCGCGCCGAGCAGGTTGAAAAACCCGGATGGGCACGGAACTACCGGGCGAGAAAGGCGTCGGAAAAGGCGTCCAAGTCCAAAGCTAAGGAATAGAAGCTCATGTGCGGGATCATCGGCATCATCGGCCGGCAGGAGGCTGCCCCGTTGCTGATCGAGGGGTTGAGGCGGTTGGAATATCGCGGCTATGACTCGGCCGGCATCGCCACGCTGGTGAACGGCCGGATCGAGCGGCGACGCGCCGAGGGCAAGCTCGTCAATCTCGACCGGCGGGTTGCCGAGAACCCCCTGCCAGGCACGATCGGTATCGGTCACACCCGCTGGGCGACCCATGGCGGGCCGACCGAGAACAACGCGCATCCGCACGCGACCGACAGGGTCGCCGTCGTGCACAACGGCATCATCGAGAACTACCAGGAGCTCAAGGCCGAGCTGGAGGCGAAGCAGCGCCGCTTCGAGACCCAGACCGATACCGAGATCATCGCGCATCTGGTCAGCCAGTATCTCGAAGAGGGCATGGGGACCCTGGAGGCGGCCGAGGCCGCGTTCCGTCGGCTGGAGGGCGCCTTCTCGCTGGCGCTCATCTTCGCCGGCGAGCACGAGCTGATGGTCGGGGCGCGGCGCGGCACGCCGCTTGCCGTCGGCTATGGCGACGACGAGATGTACGTCGCCTCCGACGCCTTCGCGCTGGCGCCGCTCACGAACCGCATCTGCTATCTGGAGGACGGCGACTGGGTCGAGGTCCGGCGCTCGGGCGCGGTCGTGCGGGACGCCTCCGGCGCGGTCGTCGAGCGGCCGATCCGCCAGACCTCCGTTTCCGGTGCCCTGATTGGCAAGGGCCAGTACCGGCACTTCATGCAGAAGGAGATCCACGAGCAGCCGGCGGTCATAGGCGATACGCTCAACACCTTCATCCATCCTTCGACCGGGGCGGTGACCCCACCGGATATGCCCTTCGACCTGGCGGCCGTGCCCCGCCTGACCATGGTCGCCTGCGGCACCGCCTTCTACGCCGCGATGGTGGGCAAATACTGGTTCGAGCAGATCGCCCGGATCCCGGTCGAAATCGACATCGCGTCCGAGTTCCGGTACCGCGAGGCGCCGATGCCGGAGGGCGGAGCGGCGCTGTTCGTCTCTCAGTCGGGAGAGACGCTGGATACGCTGGAGGCGCTGCGCTATGCGCGGCGGCAGGGCCAGCACATCCTTTCCATCGTGAACGTCCCGGAAAGCACGATCGCCCGCGAGAGTGACATGGTGCTCCAGACGCTTGCCGGGCCGGAGATCGGCGTCGCCTCGACCAAGGCCTTCACGACGCAGCTGACGGTGCTGGCCTGTCTGGCGCTGGCCGCCGGCCGTGCCCGCGGCACCATCCCGCAGGAGCGCGAGGCGGAGCTTGCCGCGGCGTTGCGCGAGGTGCCGAAGCGCGCGGCGGAGGTCCTGAACCATGACGAGGCGATCCGCGCCATCGCGGCCCAGATCGCCGAGGCAAGGGACGTCCTCTATCTCGGCCGCGGCACCGGATACCCGCTGGCGCTGGAAGGGGCCCTGAAGCTCAAGGAGATCTCCTACATCCATGCCGAGGGCTATGCCGCCGGGGAGATGAAGCACGGGCCGATCGCCCTCATCGACGACGGCGTTCCGGTGATCGTGGTGGCGCCTTACGACCGCCTCTTCGACAAGACCGCCTCATCGGTGCAGGAGGCGCTGGCCCGGGGCGCGAAGGTGATGTTCGTCTCGGACGCTACGGGCCTCGAGCGTCTCGGCGACAAGGCCACCTGGTCGGTCGAGCTGCCGGCCGTCGATCCCTTCGTCGCCCCGATCCTCTATGCGATTCCGATCCAGCTCCTGGCCTATCACGCCGCGGTGCTGAAGGGAACGGATGTCGACCAGCCCCGCAACCTGGCCAAGAGCGTGACCGTGGAGTGAGCCGGCCCGTTTCGGGGGCGGCGGTACCCGATGCGATGACGTCGGGTGCAAGCAGATGAAGTCCGGTACGGGCGGGCTGCGGCCCGCCCGCCTCGCGTCGTGCCTATCGGACGCGACCGGCGATATTCGGCGGTCCCGGGTTAGCCTAGGTTTGCCTCTCCGGCTCGGAAGAGGGGGCAGAACCGTGACGCGGGTAGCACCCGTAACCGAAAACTCGAATCCCACCCCATCCGCTACTCCGCCGATCGCTCGCTATAATTCGACATGTTGCGGTTGCGACGCCGCATCCGAACCGCACAGCCGGCGCATCTTCTGAAGATCGGCGCTGCCCGCCGGATTGTAGATCATCAGCTTGAGGTCGGGTCGCCCGTCGATCGCAAAGGACGAGAATTCGAACGTGATTTCTCCCACGACGGCGTGGCGGATCGTCTTGGCGCCCTCCCCGGTCGTCTGCACGTCGTTCTCCGTCCACATGCGGGCGAACTCCGCGCTTTTGCCGGAGAGCTCAGCGACCAGTTCGGCGGCCCGCTCGTTCTTGCTGGCGCGCGCGGTTTCGGCGCGAAAGGTAGCGACCAGAAACCGCGCCACGGACTCCCAGTCGCCCTGGGCGGCGCGCGTGGCCGGATCGAGAAAGATCCGCCGCAGAATGTTGCGCTCGTCGGGGGGCAGGGCGGCGTAATCGGCAAGGGCGAGCTGTGCTGCGCGATTCCAGCCGACGATGTCCCATGTCGCGGTCGCGACCGTCGCCGGGATCGTCGGCATCGCATCGAGCAGCCGCTGCAGCCGTCCCGAGATCCCTTCGCGCATGGCAGGACGGGGTTTCGGCCGATGCCCGATGGCGACCAGGAACAGATGCTCCCGCTCCGCCTCGGTCAGCATGAGCGCTTCGGCCAGGCTGTCCAGTACACGCGGCGACGGCGCGCCGCCGCGCCCCTGTTCGAGCCAGGTGTACCATGTCGTGCTGATGTTGGCCCGTTGGGCCACTTCCTCACGCCGAAGGCCCGGTGTCCGCCGGCGCCCCCCGAACCCGAGCGCGACGGCGTCGAGCCGCAGCCGGCGGTCCTTCAAGAATTCCCCGAGACTGTTTGCTTCGACCGGGGGCTTCAGCTTGTTGGTCATTATACCAGTATAAAGTCACGTATTTAAGTGGATAGCGTCGTCGATAATCTCCTTCCTGGCAAGAAGGAGGATGGTCATGAAAGTATTCGTCACCGGCGCGACGGGATTTGTCGGCGCGGCCGTCACCAGGGAACTCCTCGCGCATGGGCATCAGGTCCTGGGTCTCGCCCGTTCCGGCCGCAGTGCCGACAGGCTGAGGCAGATGGGGGCAGAGGTGCTTCGGGGCGACCTCGATGCGCCCGAAACGCTCCGCCCGGGTGCACAGGCCGCGGATGCCATCATTCACACAGGATTCATGCACGACTTCTCGCATTTTGCGGAAGCCTGCGCGATAGATCGTGCTGCCATCGAGACGCTGGGCGCAGCTATCGAGAATACAGGGAAGCCGCTGATCGTTACGGCGGGTCTGGCTTCCCTCGATGCCGCGGGTCGCGTCGCGGTCGAGACCGATCGGGCATTGCCGCCGTCGGACGCCTATTCCCGGGCTTCGGAGGCAGCCGCAAAAGCTCTCTCCGGCCGCGGCATCCCGACAAGCGTCATGCGCCTGCCTCCCTCCGTGCACGGCCGGGGCGACCACGGATTTGTCCCGATGCTGATCGACATCGCACGGCGGAAGGGCCTGTCGGCCTGTATCGGCGAGAGTGAGAATGCCTGGCCGGCGGTGCATGTGCACGATGCCGCCCGAGCCTTTCGCCTCGCCCTCGAACGCGGACCGAGCGCCGAGACCTACCACGCGGTGGCCGAGCAGGGTGTCCCGTTCCGGAAGATTGCGGAAGCGATCGCGATCGGGCTCGGCGTATCCTTCGTGTCGTTGACGACAGACGAAGCCCGCGATCATTTCGGCTGGTTCTTCGGCTTTGCGACCATCGACCAGCCGACCTCCAGCGATCGGACCCGGGCTCGTCTCGGCTGGAGCTCCACAGGGCCCGATCTTCTGATGGACATCATGGAGGGCGGCTATTTCCGGCAGGCCCTCGCTGACTTCAGGCCGACGGCCGAACGGCGATGCCCGCCTTAGGGAAAGACGCTTCTGCGGGATTGCCTTGCCGCCCGGACCGTCGCCCCGCTTGTCCGGAAGTCACGTTCGGTTCCGGCCGGGCCAGACGATCGCGCCCGCGCGGCGGAGCAGGTAGCGGACGAGGCCGCGCAGGCTCGTGCTCGCCCGGCATCGCTCCTCCTCGTCCCTGGTCAGCGCCGTGCCGGCGGGCAGGCCGGGATCGTCCGGGTGTTCGGTCCACAGGACGTATTCGGAAACTTCCCACGGATTGACCGGGGTTGCGCCCGTGTCGGCCAGACCGGCGGTCCGCAGGTCGAACCGGATCGCGGCGAGATCCATCGCGGTTGCCAGATCTTCGGCGCGGACGGCGCACGGGCCGCGATAGGTGCTGCGCTCCCAGTGCGGTGCCGAGAGGCGATCCGCGACGGGAGTCCCCCGAAAGACCTTCATGTCGGACGCCCTAAGCTACTTCGAAGTGCTCACCGGCGGCACGGCATCCGCGCGCCGGTCACCTGCTTCAACATCCGAGGCGGCCAATCGGACGCCGCGGCACCCGTGATCAGGTTTGGATCGCGAGGGCGGATGCCGGCTTGAAGCGCAGCAGCCGGAGGGCGTTCAGCGTGACGATGACCGTCGCGCCCGTGTCCGCCAGGATCGCCATCCACAGCGACGTCACGCCGAGGAGGGCCGCGATCAGGAACACGGCCTTGAGGCCAAGGGCGACGGCCACGTTCTCGCGGATATTGGCAAGGGTGGCGCGGGACAGGGCAACCAGTTCGGCGACGCCGGTGACGCGGTCCCTCAGGAGGGCGGCATCCGCCGTTTCCAACGCGACATCCGTTCCGCCTCCCATCGCGATTCCGACCGATGCCGACGCCAGCGCCGGGGCGTCGTTGATCCCGTCTCCCACCATGGCGACGGGAGCGTCGGCCTTGAGCCGCGCGACTTCGGCGAGCTTCTGTTCCGGGGTCAGCTCCGCCCGGGCCTCGATGCCGAGGGTGCGGGCGATCGCCTCGCCGGTCCGCCGGTTGTCTCCCGTCAGCATGATGGAGCGGATGCCGAGTCTCTTCAGGGCGGCGAGCCCTGCGCGGGCATCCCCGCGGGCCTCGTCCCGAAGCGCGATCAGTCCGAGCGTCCGGTCCCGGGCGACGAGCACGACGACCGTCTTGCCGTCCTCTTCCAGGGTCCGTGCGCGGGCCGACGTCTCCCGGGCCATGAGGCCCAGCTCTACGGCGTGGCGGGGCGAGACGACGGCCAGCCACTCGCCGTCGACGATGGCGCTCGCGCCGCGGCCGGGCATCGCTTTCGCGTCGCGGGCCGGCGGGATTGCCATGGGCCGGCTTCGGGCAGCCTCGACGATCGCCTGGGCCAGCGGGTGCGCGGAGCCGCTCTCGACACCGGCCGCGCGGGACAGCACCGCGGCTTCGGTTCCTTCCAGGGCAACGACATCCGTCACCGCCGGGTGGCCGACCGTCAGGGTCCCGGTCTTGTCGAAGGCGACGATGCCCGTTCTTCCGATCGCCTCGAGCGCCGCGCCGCCCTTGATCAGGAGCCCGTGCCGCGCGCCGGCGGCGATCCCGGAGGCGATGGCGGCCGGTGTTGAGAGGACAAGCGCGCAGGGGCAGGCGATCAGCAGGATGGACAGGCCGCGATAGATCCAGTCGTTCCAGTCGGCGCCGGCCAGAAGCGGCGGCACCGCCATCACGAGCGCCGCCGCGGCCATGGCGGCCGGGGTGTACCAGGCGCTGAACCGGTCGATGAAGCGCGCGATCGGCGCCTTGCCGGCCTGGGCTTCCTCGACCAGATGGATGATCCGGGCGATGGTGTTGTCGGCGGCCGCGCGGTCCACCCGCACCCGGATGGCGCCCGACCGGTTGATGCTGCCGGCGAAAACGGCGTCGCCGGGCTTCTTGTCGACGGGAACGGACTCGCCCGTGACCGGGGCTTCGTCCAATTGCGAGTGCCCCTCGGCGATCACGCCGTCGGCGGGCACCCTGTCTCCCGGCCGGACCAGCACCGTCTGCCCGACCTGGAGCATGGCCGCGGGTGTTTCGACGGTGGTGTCGTTCTCCTCGACAAGCGCGGTGCGGGGGATCAGGTCCGCAAGCGCCCTGATGCCGGCCCGCGCGCTTCCGGCGGCGGCATTTTCCAGAAGCTCGCCGATCGCGAAAAGAAGCACGACCATCGCGGCTTCCGACGCCGCGCCGATCGCGAGCGCGCCCAGGACCGCGACGGACATCAGCGTCTCGATGCTGAACGGCGATCCGGCCCGGGCAAGCGCGACGGCGCGTCGGGCGAAGGGGACGAGACCGCCGGCCGCCGCGGCCAGATAGGCCCATCCGGAAATCTCCGGCATTGCGTGCGAGGTGACCGCTGCCGCCGCCATCATCAGGCCGACGCCGAGGACGGTCATCGCCTTGCCGGTGCGCCACCAGGGCCGGCCGCCGGCGGGCGCTTCCGGTGCCGCCGGAAGGGGCGCGGGCACCATGCCGAACTTCCGGATGCTGTCCTCGACCGCCTGTTCGGCGCTGCATCCCTTGGCGACGACCAGATGCAACGTTCCGGCGGCAAAGCTGACATTGGCGTGGCGGATCCCAGGCAGGCGGGAGAGCGCCGCCTCGAGCCTCCTGGCGCAGCCTGCGCAATCCATTCCCTCGATCCGGTAGCGGATGGCGCGGCTGCCGTCTTCGACGTCCCGCGTTCCCGTTTCCATGAATCCGTCCTTCGCCCGTGAATCACCTGCAGGGTCGAAGATGCGACCTACAGCGACTGTAGCTTCAAGGGGATTCTGCGACCTATAATCGGGGGAGGGGCTTTCCGACAGCGAGCTGGTCCGAAAGCCCGCAGCGGAGCCAGCATTCCTTCGTGGATTCAGGAAAAGCGATCAGGAGAAGACCGATGGCGGATGCAAGCGCACGCCGGGGCGGGCTATCGATCGGCGAACTGGGCCGGCTCACCGGCTGCAAGGTGCAGACCATCCGGTATTACGAGCAGATCGGCCTCATGCCGAACCCGGGCCGCACCGCCGGCAATCAGCGCTTCTACGATGCCCGCCATGTGGACCGGCTGGCTTTCATCAGGCACTCCCGGGAACTCGGCTTCGGGCTCGATGCGATCCGGGAGCTTCTGGACCTTGCCGACGATCCGGATCAGCCCTGCGAGAGGGCGGACCGGATCGCCACGTCCCAGCTTCGCGCCGTCGAGAGCCGCATCGCCCGGCTGGTCGCGCTGAAGGGCGAACTCGAGCGCATGATCGCGCAGTGCCAGGGCGGCAGGGTAGCCGATTGCCGGGTGATCGAGGTGCTGGCCGATCATTCCCGATGCCAGGCGGACCACGGCGCCGCCCCCGGGTGAGGGCCGGTATCTTCAGCCGGCGAACGCCGCGAACAGGCCGCGCAGGCTCAGGAGCACGATCACCGCTCCGACGATGAGCATCAGGGGCCGGTCCGGGATTCTCCTGGCGGCATAGGCGGCGAACGGCGCGGCGATGACGCCGCCCAGGATCAGCCCGGCGATGATGGGCCAGAGCGACAGCCCGATCGTCGCGAGAAAGGTGAGGGACACGGTCGTCGTCACGAAGAACTCGGCCAGGTTGACCGACCCGATCGCGACCCGCGGGACGGTGCCGCGCCCGAGCAGGGTCGACGCCACCATCGGCCCCCATCCGCCGCCGCCGATGGCGTCGAGAAACCCGCCGACCAGGCCCAGGGGCACGATCTGTTTCGGCTGGTCGGAGCGGGGCCGATGGTTGGCCGCGCCCTTCCACAGGACAAGTCCCCCCATCAGCAGAAGATATATGTTGATCAGCGGCTGGATCCGTTCGCCCGGCATCGCGGAGAGGACGTAGGCCCCCGTCGCTCCCCCCAGCATGCCGGCGACGGCCAGGCGGCGGGCAAGGCGGAAGTCGACATTCCCGAGACGCCAATGCGAAAGCCCGGACGCACCCGTCGTGAAGACTTCGGCCGTGTGGATGCTGGCACTGGCGACAGAGGGCGGCACCCCGAAGCTCAGCAGCACGGAGGTTCCGGTCAGCCCGTAGGCCATGCCGACCGACCCGTCCACCAGCTGGGCCGCGAAGCCGACGGCCACGAACAGAATGAAGTCGTCCCACATGAACCGTCCTCGGCGGCCGTTCGCACCCCGAACGCAGGACAATCGTGGAACTCCCCCTCGATCATCGGGCGTGAACCACTTTTGCCGTTTCGGGCATTCCTCCTTTGGTGCCCTCACCCAGGGTGCTGCAGTCTTCCGGCTCGGCACGAGAGCCGGCGAATGCGGGCATTTCGATAAACCCGAGGAAACCCGATGACGTTGCAGCTTTCCGATCAGAGCCTGTTCCGGCAGCAGGCCTATGTCGACGGCGAATGGATCGATGCCGATGGCGGGGGCATGATCGTCGTCGTCGATCCCGCCGACGGGTCCCGGCTGGGCACGGTGCCGAAATGCGGCGCCGCGGAGACCCGGCGCGCGATCGATGCCGCGGAGCGCGCTTGGCCGGCATGGCGGGCGAAGACCGCCAAGGAGCGGGCCGGCATTCTTCGCAGGTGGCACGATCTCATGATGGCGAACCAGGAGGACCTGGCGCGGCTGATGACGGCCGAGCAGGGCAAGCCGCTGGCCGAAAGCCGGGGCGAGATCGCCTATGCGGCCAGCTTCATCGAATGGTTCGCCGAGGAAGGGAAAAGGATCTACGGCGATACGATCCCCAGCCACCGCGCCGACGCCCGGATCGTGGTGACGAAGGAGCCGGTCGGCGTCGTGGCCGCGATCACGCCCTGGAACTTCCCGGCCGCGATGATCACCCGCAAGGCCGCCCCTGCGCTCGCGGCCGGCTGTCCGATCGTGATCAAGCCGGCGTCCAAGACACCCTATTCGGCCTTCGCCATGGCCGAACTGGCGCACCGGGCCGGGGTGCCCAAGGGGATCCTCAACGTGGTCACCGGCGGCTCGTCCGACATCGGCGGCGAACTGACGTCGAACCCGAAGGTGCGCAAGCTCACCTTCACCGGCTCGACCGAGATCGGCAAGCTGCTGATGGAGCAGTGCGCCGGGACCGTGAAGAAGGTTTCGTTGGAGCTGGGCGGCAATGCGCCCTTCATCGTCTTCGACGACGCCGACCTGGATGCGGCGGTGGCCGGCGCCATCCAGTCCAAGTACCGGAACACCGGGCAGACCTGCGTCTGCGCGAACCGGCTGTTCGTCCAGAACGGCGTCTACGAGGCCTTCATCGAGAAGTTCGCCGTCGCCGTGAAGGAACTGAAGGTCGCGAACGGCATGGAGGAGGGGGCCCAGATCGGACCGCTGATCGACATGGCCGGCCTGGAGAAGGTCGAGACCCATGTCCGCGACGCCCTGGACAAGGGCGCCCGCGTCGTCGTCGGCGGCAGCCGGCACGCCCTGGGCGGTACCTTCTATCAGCCGACCGTGCTGGCCGATGTCACGCCGGAAATGCGGGTGATGAAGGAGGAAACCTTCGGCCCGATGGCGCCTGTCTTCCGCTTCGAGGCCGAGGCGGATGCGATCCGGATGGCCAACGATACCGAGTTCGGTCTCGCCGCGTATTTCTACAGCCGCGACATCGGTCGGATCTGGCGCGTTTCCGAAGGGCTGGAATACGGCATCGTCGGCATCAACACCGGGCTCATTTCGACCGAGGTCGCGCCGTTCGGCGGCATGAAGGAATCGGGCGTGGGCCGCGAAGGGTCGAAATACGGGATCGAGGACTTCGTGGAGATCAAGTATCTCTGCATGGCCGGGCTGGACCGGTAGGCGCCGGCCGCTGAAGGGTGCCGCTTCGGTTCCCTGGCCCTGCTTTTCTTGCGTCCGAAACCGGCCGAAGGAACTTCCCCCGTCCGACGCGCTGGCAAAATGCCGGGGGCCGCTCCAAATTGAAGCTGTCCGGAATCGGCCGGGTGCAGGTGGCTCCCGGCCGTCCGGACCTGCCCGGCCGCGGGATGCCGCCCGGGAGGCATGAGCGGGAGAGTGGATTTGACCAGCAGCTACGACTTCGACTACTTCGTCATCGGCGCCGGATCGGGCGGCGTGCGTTCCGCCAGGATCGCGGCGGGGTACGGCGCCCGGGTCGCGGTCGCCGAAGACCGCCATCTCGGCGGCACCTGCGTCAATGTCGGCTGCGTGCCGAAGAAGCTTCTGGTCTATGCCGCCCATTTCGCCCAGGACTTCGAGGACGCCGCCGGCTTCGGGTGGTCGGTTGGCCCGACGCGGCACGACTGGGCGCGTCTGATCGCGAACAAGAATACGGAGATCCAGCGCCTGAACGGCGTCTACCGCCGGCTGCTGGAAGGCGCGGGCGTGACCATCGTCGAGGGCCGGGCACGTCTCGTCGACGCCCATACGGTCGCGGTGGGGGAGGAGCGCTACACCGCGGACAAGATCCTGATCGCGACCGGCGGCTGGCCGGAACTTCCGGATATCCCCGGCGCGCGCGAGCACGGCATCACCTCGAACGAGGCGTTCTATCTGGAACGCCTGCCCGGGAGGATCCTGATCGTCGGCGGCGGCTATATCGGGGTCGAGTTCGCCGGCATCTTCCATGGGCTGGGGTCCAGGGTCAGCCTCAGCTATCGCGGGCCGCTTTTCCTCCGGGGCTTCGACCAGGACGTCCGGGAAGCCCTGGCCGAGGAGATGGCGCGCTCGGGCGTGGAGCTTCTTTTCAAGACCACGGTCGAGCGGGTCGAAAAGGCGGGCGACTGCCTGCTCGCCCACATGTCGGACGGGCAGGTGATCGAAACCGACGCGGTCATGTTCGCGACCGGCCGCAAGCCCAATACGGATGGCCTGGGGCTGGAAGAAGCCGGCGTGCGCGTCGACGCGGCCGGTGCCGTCATCATCGACGAGGACTACCGGACGACGGCCGCGAACATCTATGCGGTGGGCGACGTGACCAACCGGATCGCCCTCACGCCCGTCGCGATCGCCGAGGGCCATGCCCTCGCGGACACCCTGTTCGGCAACAACCCGCGCCGCATCGACTACGAGAACATCCCGACGGCCGTCTTCTCCCTGCCCCCGATCGGCACCGTCGGCCTGACCGAGGAGGAGGCGCGGCGGACGCTGGCCGGCGTCGACATCTACACCTCGTCCTTCCGGCCGATGCGCCACACCCTGTCGGGACGGCAGGAGAAGACGCTGATGAAGCTGGTCGTCGACCGGGCCGACGGCCGGGTCGTCGGCTGCCACATGGTCGGGCCGGATGCACCGGAGATCATCCAGGGTCTGGCGGTCGCGATGGTCGCCGGCGCGACCAAGGCCGATTTCGACCGGACAATGGGCATCCATCCGACCGCGGCGGAGGAATTCGTGACCATGCGCACGAAGGCCCCCGACCCGGTGCCTCAGGACGAAGTGACGGACGAGGCGGCGCAATGACCGGCGCTACGGCACGGCCCGGGACCCGGGATCGCAGGATCCCATGATCCTGCCCGCCCTCCTGCGCCAGGGGGTTGAGGAGGCGCTCGAAGGCGTGGCCCTCGCCGACCTGTCTCGCGCGTCGGAACGGCTCTCGCGCCGCTACCGTGCGGAGCTGCGGGACGGCCGCCTTCACCTTTCCGACGACATGGCGGCACGCGCCTATCTCGCGACGCGCCTGCCCGCCACCTATGCCGCGATCCGGGCGGCATTCGGGGCCGTCGCGGACATGCGCCCGGATTTCGAACCGGGCACGGTGCTGGATGTCGGATCCGGCCCGGGCTCTGCCCTATGGGCGGCGCACGATTGCTGGCCCGGCATCCGGGAGGCGATGCTGGTCGAAGGCAGCCCGGCAATCCGCGCCTGGGGCGAGCGGCTGGCCGCCCGGGCGCCGCTTGCCCGCATCGAATGGCGGGCGGCCGACATCACCGACGGGCTGCCGGACCTGGCGCCGCGGGAACTCGTGAGCCTGGCCTATGTCCTGGACGAGCTGGCGCCCGAAGCGCGCGGCGCGCTGATCGACCGGTTGTGGTCGCTCACCGCCGATACCCTGGTCATCGTCGAACCCGGCACCCCGGCCGGCTGGGAACGCATTCTGGAGGCCCGGTCGCGATTGCTCGCGGCCGGCGCTCATCTGATCGCGCCCTGTCCGCATGTCGGCGCCTGCCCGCTGTCGGCCCCGGACTGGTGCCATTTTTCGCGCCGGGTCGCCCGGTCGCGCCTGCACCGGCAGGCCAAGGGCGGCGAGGTCCCCTGGGAGGACGAGAAATACGTCTATCTAGCGGTTTCGCGTCATCCGGGCCGGCCTGCCGACGGGCGGGTCATCGCCCCGCCGCGGTCGGCCAGCGGCCAGATCGGGCTGAAGCTCTGCCGGCCGGACGGCGGCGCCGGCGAGCGGGTGCTGAGCCGCCGGGACGGCGCGGCGTTCAAGACGGCGCGGCGGCTCGACTGGGGTGACGCCGTTTTCGGAGCGTGAGGCCGCCCGGCGGAATGACCGGGATTGAGCGGCGGCGCATTCAGAGGCATTCTTTGCCGATGATCTATCAGCAATGAGGAGGGGCCTATGTCTATCCTCGCGTGGATAATTCTGGGGCTGATCGCCGGCTGGATCGCCAGCAAGATCATGCACGGCCAGGGCTCGGGACTGGTCATCAATCTGGTTCTCGGCATCGTCGGCGCCTTTGTCGGCGGGTTCCTGTTCGGCGCCGTCGGGGGAAGCGGGATCACGGGATTCAATATCTGGAGCCTCATCGTCGCCGTGATCGGCGCCATCGTCGTGCTCTGGGTCTACAACGCGATCGTCGGACGCCGCTCGGCCTGACCCGCGTCGGTGCGCCCGTTCTGCCCGGTCGAAGCGGACGGGCGCGCGGTCCCGGGCCCTGTCGATCGCGTCTCCGCCATTCGCAATGAAAGAGCCTGTTCGGACTGGAATTGACCGTTCCAGCGGCGTATAGGCTAAGATCTTTCATGGAAGGAAGCGGTCCCGTAAGGAATTCGGTGCCTCGGGGCCGCAGCGCTTGGTTAGGAGACGATGATGGCGCAGCGTTGGACGCCTGATAGTTGGAGGTCGAAGCCGGCAAAGCAGATGCCGGACTATCCGGACCCGGCCCGTCTGGCCGAGGTCGAGGCCCAACTTGCCAGCTATCCGCCGCTGGTCTTTGCCGGCGAAGCGCGCTCGCTCAAGGCACGGCTGGCCAAGGTTGCCGCCGGCGAGGCCTTCCTGCTGCAGGGTGGCGACTGCGCCGAGGCATTCAGCGATTTCGAGGCCGACAAGATCCGGGACACCTTCCGGGTGCTCTTGCAGATGGCCGTGGTGCTGATGTTCGGCAGCGCCGTTCCGGTGGTCAAGGTCGGGCGCATGGCGGGACAATTCGCCAAGCCCCGCTCCGCCGATACCGAGACGATCGACGGCAAGGAGCTTCCGTCGTATCGCGGCGACATCATCAACGGCTACGAGTTCGATGCCGCGGCTCGGACTCCGGATCCCGACCGGATGCTCCGGGCGTACAACCAGTCGGCTGCGACGCTGAACCTGCTGCGCGCCTTCGCCCAGGGGGGCTATGCCGACCTCCACAAGGTCCATCAGTGGACGCTCGGCTTTGTCGGGCGCAGCCCGGAAGGCCAGCGCTACGAGGCCTTCGCCAATCGCATCGACGAAGCCGTGCAGTTCATGGCCGCCTGCGGCGTCACGGCGGAGTCGACGCCATCGATCCGCGAGACGGAATTCTACACCAGCCACGAGGCTCTGCTGCTCCCCTATGAGCAGGCTCTGACCCGGATCGATTCCACTTCGGGCGACTGGTACGACGTTTCCGCCCACATGCTGTGGATCGGGGACCGGACGAGGCAGCCGGACGGCGCGCATGTCGAGTTCCTGCGCGGCGTGAAGAACCCGCTCGGCCTGAAATGCGGCCCGACCTCGGATCCCGACGATCTGATCCGCCTGCTGGACACCCTGAACCCGGACAACGAACCCGGCCGGATGACCCTCATCGTCCGCATGGGCGCCGACAAGGTCGAACGGCACCTTCCGCCGCTGATTCGGCGGGTGCAGGCGGAAGGCCGGACGGTGGTCTGGTCCTGCGATCCGATGCACGGCAACACGGTCAAGTCGACGACGGGCTACAAGACCCGCCGTTTCGACGCGATTTTGCAGGAGGTCGGCGCCTTCTTCGCCATCCACCATGCCGAGGGCACCTATCCGGGCGGGGTCCATTTCGAACTCACCGGCCAGGACGTCACTGAATGCACGGGCGGCGCCCAGGCGATCACGGACAACGTGCTGTCGCTGCGCTATCACACGGCCTGCGACCCGCGCCTGAACGCCCATCAGGCGCTGGAACTCGCGTTCCTGACGGCGGAGAAGCTGAAAGAGGCACGGGCCGACCGGGACCGCGCCCGCCGTATCGCCGCGGCCGAATGACGTCGCGGGGGAGGGACGCCTGCCCTCGGCCGGCGTCCCTCCCCAGACGTTGCTATGAGGAGACGGCCGGTCCGAACCGTTCCTGAACTCCGTCAGAACACGGGATCCGCCCCGGAAGGCGCGTGGGGAGGGCCGAAGATCAGGCCGGCTACGATCAAGGCAAGAACGAGGACCTGAAGTGCCGCCCGCCAACCCTGACGCCGATGGCGACATCGCCCGCTGGACGGACAAGTATTTTCTCCACACCAAGAGCATCGTCGGGCGCTATGGCGATGTTCGCGCCACCTACGCGATCTTCATGCGACGGCCGGTCGTCTCGGCACCCCGGCTTGCGATCGAGTGGCTGCAGCGGCTTGCCAGGCAACGCAATTTCGAGCTGGACATCGATCTCTGCTATCCCGAAGGCAAGTGGGTTGGTGCCGGCGAGCCACTGATGTATGTCACGGGCTCGCTCTACCACCTGTCGGACGCGGAGACCCTGCTGCTGCAGAAGATCGGGCCCGCCTGTGTCGCCGCCTACAACGCCTTCGTGATGTGTGCGGAGCTGCCGAAGGTCGCGTTCCTGGCCATGGACGCACGGCATTGCGCCGGCGCCGAGATGGCGGAACTGATGGCCTATGCCGCAAGCGTCGGGTCCGATCGGGCGAAGCGCAAGCTGCAGGCGGTCGGCTTCATCGGGAATGCGACGGACGCGACGGCCCATTTCTTCGGCCAGCCCCAGGGCTTCGGCACGATGCCGCATGCGCTGATCGGTTATGCCGGCTCGACTGTCCGCGCCGCCGAAATGTTCCACGAGGTGCATCCGGAGCAGAACTTGACCGTGCTCGTGGACTATTTCGGGCGCGAGGTGACCGACAGCCTGGATGTCTGCCGCCGTTTCCCGGACCTCGCGGCCGAGGGGCGGCTTGCGGTTCGCATCGACACTCCCGGCGGGCGCTATCTCGAAGGGCTGGATCCGCCGTCGTCCTATGCGGTTCTCGAGCGTCACGTGCCGGAAGCGATCCGCGGCTACCGCGACGAGACGGAGCTGCGCTACCTGATCGGCACCGGCGTCTCGGCGGCGGCAATCCATCACCTGCGCGACCGGCTGGACGAGGCCGGCTTCCCGAAGGTCAGGATCGTCGCGTCCTCCGGCTTCAGCCCGGCCAAGTGCCGGGTGATGGCGCTGGCGCGCGCACCCATCGATGTCGTCGGCACCGGCAGCTTCCTGCCGGAGAAATGGTCAGAGACCTATGCCACCGCCGATGTGGTGGAATATGACGGCCAGCCCCGGGTGAAGGTCGGACGCGAATTCCTCTTGCGCACGTCGCGGCAGGCAAAGAAGAGCGCCGATTGAGGACAACCGCCCGGCGCCTCGGCCGGGCGGCTCCGATTGACACCGAAGGGGCAGTTGCTAGGCTCGCCCATCCGTCCCCTCGCTTATCGAGCACCCGCCCCTATGACTGTCTCGCCGGATCGACTCGTCATCGCTCTCGCCCAGCTCAACCCTGTGGTCGGCGACGTTCGCGGGAATATCGCCAAGATCCGGAGGGCGAGGGATCTGGCGCCTGGAGCCGATCTCGTGGTCTGTCCGGAACTGTCGGTCAGCGGCTATCCGCCCGAGGACCTTGTCCTGAAGCCCTTCTTCCTGGACCGGGTCGAGGAGGGCGTTCGGGAGCTTGCGGCGGCGACGCATGAGGGGCCGGCCCTGCTGATCGGTGCGCCCTGGCGGGACCAGGGACGCATCCACAATGCGGCGCTGCTGCTGGATCGGGGCGACATTGCCGCGATCCGCTTCAAGGTGGATCTGCCCAACTACGGCGTCTTCGACGAAAAGCGGGTGTTCGCGCCCGGACCGATGCCGGGCCCGATCAACTTCCGCGGGGTCCGGCTGGGGGTGCCGATCTGCGAGGACATCTGGAAGCCCGATGTCATCGAGTGCCTGGAGGAAAGCGGGGCCGAGCTGCTGATCGTCCCGAACGGAAGCCCGTTCGAGACCGGCAAGATGGACCTGCGCTTGAACCTGACCGTCAGCCGGGTCGTCGAAAGCGGATTGGCCCTAGCCTATGTCAACCAGGTCGGCGGGCAGGACGAGCTGGTGTTCGACGGGTCGTCCTTCGTCGTCGGACGGGACCGCAGCCTCAAGGTCCAGTTGCCATCCTTCGAGGAACGGGTGGTCGAGACGGTCTGGACCCGCGGGCCGGACGGCTGGGACTGCGAGCCGGGGGAACGCGCCGTGCCCGCCGAAGGGCTGGAGGCGATCTATCGCGCGATGGTTCTGGGACTTCGGGACTATGTGACGAAGAACCGCTTCCCCGGCGTGCTGATCGGGCTTTCCGGCGGCATCGACAGCGCCCTGTCCGCGGTGGTCGCGGTGGATGCGCTGGGGCCCGACCGGGTCCATTGCGTCATGATGCCGTCGCTCTATACCAGCGATGAAAGCCTGGAGGACGCCGCCGCGTGCGCCAGGCTGCTCGGCGTCCGCCTGGATACGATCCCGATCGGTCCGGCGATGCAGGCCTTCGAGGGCATGCTGCGGCCACTGTTCGACGGACGCCCCGCCGACATCACGGAGGAGAACATCCAGTCCCGGGCGCGCGGCATCACGCTGATGGCGCTTTCCAACAAGCTGGGGCCTATGGTGCTGTCGACGGGCAACAAGTCGGAGATGTCGGTCGGCTACGCCACCCTCTATGGCGACATGTGCGGCGGATATTCCGTCCTCAAGGACGTCTACAAGACGACGGTCTTCGCGCTCTCCCGCTGGCGCAACCAGACGCAGCCGCGCGACGCCCTGGGTCCGGCCGGGCGGGTCATTCCGGAGCGGGTCATCGTCAAGCCGCCTTCGGCCGAGCTGAAGCCGAACCAGACCGACCAGGACACGCTGCCGCCCTACGACGTGCTGGACGACATCCTGCACTGTTTGATTGAGGAAGAGCTCGGCCTCCCGGAGATCGTCGCCCGCGGGCATGAGCCTGAGACGGTCGCCCGGGTGTGGCGGCTTCTCGACCGGGCCGAATACAAGCGCCGGCAGGCACCGCCTGGCGTCAAGCTGACGCCGCGGTCCTTCGGCCGGGACCGGCGGTATCCGATCACGAATGCGGCGGTCAACCTGATCGAACCTCCGGCCGGGGCGGGCGCCTGATCCCGGCTCCGCCGGTCTTCAGGGCTGACTGAAGGTATCGCAGTCCTGCGGATCGCCCGAGGCGAGACCGCGCTGGAACCAGCGGGCCCGCTGTTCGGACGATCCGTGGGTGAAGGAATCCGGGGCGACGTAGCCGCGGCTCTGCATCTGCAGCCGGTCGTCGCCGATCGCGCTCGCGGCGTTCAGGCCCTCCTCGATATCCCCGGCCTCCAGCACTCCCCTCCGGTCCGCGTAGAAGGCCCAGATTCCGGCGAAGCAGTCGGCCTGTAGCTCTTGCCTGACGGAGAGGGCATTGGCTTCCGCCTGCCCGGCGCGGGCCTTTGCCGCCTGAACCTGTTCCGAGATGCCGAGCAGCGTCTGCACGTGATGCCCGATCTCGTGGGCTATGACATAGGCCTGGGCGAAGTCGCCGGGGGCCTGGAAGCGGTCCTGCAGGTCCCGATAGAAGGAGAGGTCGATATAGACCTTCTCGTCCAGGGGGCAATAGAAGGGCCCGACGGCCGCCTGGGCGAAGCCGCAGGCGGAGTCGACCGCGCCTGAGAACAGGACCAGGGTCGGGTCGCGGTACGCCCCGCCGCTCTGGCCGAAGATCTGGCCCCATGTGTCCTCGGTATCGGCCAGGACGACCGACACGAAGTCGGCCAGTTCGTCGTCCTGGCCGGCTGCCGGGCTGTTGTCGGGAGCGTAGGTGGCGTAAGGAGCTTCGCCCATCGTGTCCTGCAGCAGGAGCCGCGGATCGATCCCGAAGAGCATCGCCAGAATGACGACGATGATGACGGCGCCGATGCCGCCTATCCCGGCACGACGACCGCCGAAGCCGCCGGGAATGCCTCGCCCGGGGAACCGGATGCCCACCGGGGCCCCGGCACCTCGGCGGTCCTCGACATTTCCGCTCCGCCTGCCTGTTCTCCAGCGCATGACAGCTCCGTTCGCTCAACGCGCAACGCGGGCGACGGTGGCGGAGTTCCGCCGTGGCGACCGGCCGGCTGGCGGTGGACGGGGGACCACGCTCGGGTGTTCACTCTCGGCACGCCCGTACTCGAAGGATGCCACAGATGAACCGCCATCCGGCCCTTTTTGCGCTCATCCTCCTTGCGGCCGCCCCGGCGCGTGCGGAGGAGATTGCCGATTTCAGCAATGACTGGACCGGCAACTCCATCATCGTCGAGGCGATCGCCGATCCGGAGGTCGAGGGCGTCACCTGCCACCTGACCTATTTCAAGCGCGGCCTCATCGACCGCCTGTCCCAGGGCAATTGGTTCGAGGATCCGTCGAACTCTTCGATCTCGTGTCGCCAGACCGCGCCGATCGTGATCGGCGACATCGAACTCGGCGACGAGGGCGAGGAGGTCTTCAGCGAGCGACGCAGTCTGATCTTCAAGTCGCTGGCTGTGCGGCGCATCTACGACCGCACGAACGATGCCCTGGTCTACGTCGCCTACAGCCGGCAGGTGAGGGAGGCGAGCGCCAAGACCGCGATCTCCACCGTCGCCCTGTTCAACGCCGACGTCACCTGGCGCGAGGGACGGCCATAGGGATCGTCTCGCTGGCCAAGCGGTTCTCCCCATCTCGGCAGATCTGCGATAGGCTTGGAAGGAACCCGTTCCAGCCCGACAGAGGGAGCCTAGCCATGGCCAGGAGCATAAAGCCGATCCCGGAAGGCTATCACAGCGTCACGCCATATCTTGTAATCCGTGATGCGGCTCGGGCGATCGAGTTCTACAAGCAGGCGTTCGGCGCAACCGAGCGGATGCGGGTTGACCGGGGCGACGGGAAGATCATGCACGCGGAAGTCCGGATTGGGGACTCCCCCATCATGATGTGCGACGAGGCGCCCGAGATGGGCGCGCGCGGACCGGAGACGTTCGGCGGCTCGCCCGTCATGATCCATCTCTATGTCGAGGACGTAGATGCCGTCTTCGAGCAGGCGAAAAAGGCCGGCGCGGAGGTGATGACGCCGCTTGCCGACCAGTTCTACGGCGACCGGGCAGGTGGACTGCAGGATCCTTTCGGCCATGTCTGGTGGGTGGCCAGCCAGAAGGAGGAGGTGTCGGACGACGAACTCCGGCGTCGGGCCGCCGAGCGGATGAGGCAGCGCAGCGGATAGCCGCGCTGCCTTCGGGGCGGCCGGGTCCTTAAGCCTCCGGACCCTTCCGCCCGTCGTTCACGACGCGCATCGGCACCGGCCTTCGATCCCGCGTCCCCTTGCGTTCACCCGCAACTATTGCCAGATTGACAGTCGATCCGGGCCCCTCTGGCAGCTGCGGCGGCACTGCGATGTCGGATCAAATCCTGACATCAGCGCTGACGCGGCGCTTTCGCAAGTGAGAGAGGGGGCCCGGTAATGGCGTTCCTGTTTGCCGACTGGCTGACGAAGCCGGTCTGGATGTGGCTGTCGTTTTTCGGCATCGTCGTTGCGCTTCTGTCGCTGGATCTCGGCGTACTTCACCGCAAGCAGCGCGAGATCGGCATTCGCGAGAGTCTCGCGCTTTCCGCCTTCTATATCGTGCTCGGCATCGGTTTCGGGGGCTGGATCTGGTGGGAGCTTGGTTCCGAGGCCGGCAAGGAATATGTGACCGGCTTCGTCGTCGAGAAATCGCTCGCGATGGACAATGTGTTCGTCATCGCGATGATCTTCTCCTTTTTCGGGATACCCCGGCTCTATCAGCACCGGGTTCTGTTCTGGGGCATTCTCGGCGTCATTCTGTTGCGCGGCGTGATGATCGGCGTAGGCGCGACCCTGGTCTCCCAGTTCGGTTGGCTGCTCTATGTCTTCGCGGCATTCCTGATCGTCACCGGCGTCAAGATGTGGTTGGCCGCGGACAGCCATTATGACATCGGCGCCAGCCCGGTCCTGAAGGCGGTACGACGCCATTTTCGCGTCACCGACGAACTCCATGGCGACCGGTTCTGGATCAGGAGAGAGGACGCGACGTCCGGCCGGGCGGCCTGGTACATGACGCCGCTCATGCTTTCGCTGCTGATGGTCGAGTTCGTCGACGTCGTCTTCGCGGTCGACAGCGTGCCTGCGATTTTCGCGATCACGACCGATCCCTATATCGTCTACACGTCGAACATCTTCGCGATCCTGGGGCTGCGCGCCCTCTATTTCGCGCTCGCTGCGATGATCGGCCGCTTCCACTACCTGAAATATGCGCTCAGCATGCTCTTGGTCTTCATCGGCTCGAAGATCTTCGTCGCCGACCTGGCAGGCTTCGAGGGAGGCAAGTTCCCGGCGGACTGGGGGCTCGGCGTCACCTTCGGGATCCTCGCCGGCGGGGTTCTCTGGTCCCTGTGGAAGACCCGGGGCGAGCATAAGGACCCGGCCGATGCCGGAGGGGCGGAAGCGGACGCTGCGCAGCGCACCGGCGCTTGACAGCGAGGCGGGGCGGGGGGTTAGTTCCCCCGCCTTTCTCCACTCGCCCCAGCGCTGCAGGCTCAACGCGCCATGACCGTCGCCGTCCGCTTCGCCCCCAGCCCGACCGGCTTCCTCCATGTCGGCAATGCGCGAACCGCGCTGATCGTCTGGCTCTTCGCCCGCAAGAGCGGCGGCACCTATCTGCTGCGGCTGGACGATACCGACCAGGAGCGGTCGACCGAGACCTATGCGCAGGCGATCGAGCGCGACCTCGCCTGGCTCGACCTTACCTGGGACCGCAAGGCTAGGCAGTCAGATAGGGCCGACCGCTACGACGCGGCGATCGCGCGCCTCAAGGAGGCAGGGCGTCTCTATCCCTGCTACGAGACGCCGGAGGAACTGTCGCTCAAGCGGAAGAGCCGCTTGGCCCAGGGGCTGCCCCCCGTTTACGACCGGGCGGCGCTACAGTTGGACGCGGCCGACCGGGCCCGCCTCGAGGCAGCCGGCCGGCGCCCGCACTGGCGTTTCCTGCTGCAGCCGGGGGCGATCGAATGGCATGACCTGGTAAGGGGCCCCGTGCATTTCGACGCGGACGATCTTTCCGACCCGGTGCTGATCCGGGAAGACGGGCGGCCGCTCTATCACGTCTCCTCGGTCATCGACGACATCGAGTTCGGCATAACCCATGTCGTCCGTGGCGAGGATCACGTCGCCAACACCGCCCTGCACATACAGATGTTCCGGGCGCTCGGGGCGGAGCCGCCGGTCTTCGCCCATCTGCCGCTGCTCACCGACGCGGCCGGACAGGGGCTGTCCAAGCGCCTCGGCAGCCTCAGCCTCCAGGAACTGAGAGAGGACGGGCTGGAGCCGATGGCGGTCGCGAGCGTGCTGGCGAAACTCGGGACCTCCGATCCGATCGAGCCGCGCCGGCGCCTCGAGGATCTGGTCGAAGAATTCGACTGGACGAAGTTCTCCCGGGCCAGCCCGAAATTCGACGTCGCCGAGATCCGGCGGCTCAACGTGCGGCTCATTCATGAGATGCCGTACGAGGAGGCGGCGCGGCGGTTGGCGGAACGGGGCCTGCCCGTGGTGACGGAACCGTTCTGGGCGGCCGTCCGGCCGAACCTTGCACGCCTTGACGAGATCACGGACTGGTGGCAGGTGGCGAACGGGCCGGTCGCTCCGGTGAGGGACGATCCGGCCTTTGCCGGGACCGCGGCGAAGCTCCTGCCGCCGGAGCCCTGGACCGAGGATACCTGGAAGGAGTGGACCGAGGCCCTGAAGGCCGAGACCGGCCTCAAGGGCAAGGCGCTGTTCCTGCCCCTGAGGCGGATCCTGACCGGTCTCGATCACGGTCCGGAACTGAAGACCCTGCTGCCCCTGATCGGCCGCGACCGTACCCTCCGGCGACTGGGCGGAGAAACCGCCTGAGCCGGCAGCCGGCGCGATCGACGGCCTTGGCGGATCGAGCCGGCGTCTCTACCTTTGCAAACCTCCCGCGCTTGCCAACCCAGAGCCAGACCCGTGCCGCTTCAGATCCACAATACGCTGACCCGCCGCAAGCAGGTATTCGAGCCGATCGATCCGAAGAACGTCCGGATGTATGTCTGCGGCCCGACGGTCTACGACTTCGCTCATATCGGGAATGCCCGGCCGGTTGTCGTGTTCGACGTGCTGGCACGGCTGCTCCGCCGGATCTACGGCGACGACAAGGTGACCTATGTCCGCAACATCACGGATGTCGAGGACAAGATCATCGACCGCGCGCGGAAGAACGGGGAACCGATCGCGGACCTCACTGCCCGGACCACCCGCCAGTATCACGAGGACATGGCGGCGATCGGCGCGCTCGCTCCGGATATCGAGCCGAGGGCAACCGCCCATATCGGCGAAATGATCGCCATGATCGAGACGCTGATCGCGAAGGGCCACGCCTATGAGGCCGAGGGGCATGTCCTGTTCCACGTGCCGTCGATGCCGGATTACGGCCGGCTTTCCGGCCGCAACCGCGACGACCAGATCGCCGGGGCGCGGGTCGAGGTCGCGCCCTATAAGCGGGATCCGGCGGACTTCGTGCTTTGGAAGCCCAGCAGTGCCGAGCTGCCCGGCTGGGACAGCCCCTGGGGGCGCGGTCGGCCCGGCTGGCACATCGAGTGCTCGGCCATGTCTGAAAAGCATCTCGGGCCCGTCTTCGACATCCATGCGGGCGGCCAGGACCTGATCTTTCCGCATCACGAGAACGAGATCGCCCAGAGCCGTTGCGCCCACGGGACGCCGGGGATGGCGAACTATTGGATGCACAACGGCTACGTCATGGTGGACGGCGAGAAGATGTCGAAGAGCCTCGGCAACTTCCTGACCGTGCACGACCTGCTGAAGGACTGGCCGGGAGAGGCGATCAGGCTCGTGCTCCTGAGCGCCCATTACCGCCAGCCGCTCGACTTCACCCTGGACGGCCTGCGCCAGGCGAAGGCGCAGCTCGACCGGCTCTACGGCGCGCTCCGCAAGGCGGCCGACCTCGCGCCGCTGAAGGTGGAGCCGCCGGAGATCTTCTGGGAGGCCCTCGAGGACGACCTCAACACGCCGGGCGCCCTCGCGCAGCTCCATGAACTGGCATCGGCGCTCAATCGTGCGGACGACGATCGCGACAAGTCGTCGCTGAAGGGGCAGCTTCTCGCGGCGGGCTATGTGCTGGGCCTCCTGCAGGACGATCCGGAGGACTGGTTCAAGCGCTCGACGGGCGGGGAGGAAGGGCCGTCGGAGGCCGAGATCGAAGCCCTGATCGCCCAGCGCCAGGCCGCCAGGAAGGCCCGGGACTTCGCCGAAGCCGATCGCATCCGCGATCGGCTGGCCGCCGCCGGCATCGTGCTCGAGGATACGCCGGCCGGGACCACGTGGCGTCGCGGCGGCTGATCGGAAAACAATCCGCGAAGCGGGCTGGAATCATTTTCCCAGGCGGGATCCGCCCGGGATTGGTCCGGCCCGCTTTTCACTTCGATCATGCCTGCCTATAAGAGAACGTTCCGCAGCGGGGGGGAGATTCGAGATTGGCTCAGAACGATTTTCGCGAGGACGCCCTCAACTACCATCGCCGGCCCGTCCCAGGAAAAATTTCGGTGGTGCCCACCAAGGCGCTGGCGACGCAGCGGGATCTGGCTCTTGCCTATTCGCCGGGTGTTGCCGCGGCCTGTGAGGCGATCGTCGAAAATCCCCTGGCGGCGAGCGAGTTCACTTCGCGCAGCAACCTGGTGGCCGTCATCTCCAACGGAACGGCGGTCCTGGGGCTGGGCGCGATCGGTCCCCTCGCGTCCAAGCCGGTGATGGAGGGCAAGGGGGTCCTCTTCAAGAAGTTCGCGGGCATCGACGTCTTCGACATCGAGATCGACGAGACCGATCCCGACAAGCTCGTGGACATCATCGCGGCGCTCGAGCCCACCTTCGGCGGCATCAACCTCGAGGACATCAAGGCGCCGGAATGCTTCGAGGTGGAACGCCGCCTGCGCGAGCGCATGAAGATCCCGGTGTTCCACGACGACCAGCATGGCACGGCGATCATCGTCGCGGCGGCGATCACCAACGGGCTGCGCGTCGTCGGCAAGAAGCTGGAAGAGGTGAAGCTGGTCGCCTCGGGGGCCGGCGCGGCCGCGATCGCATGTCTCGACCTCCTGGTCGACATGGGCATGCCGATCGAGAACATCACCGTCACCGACATCGCCGGCGTGGTCTGGAAGGGCCGAAACGAACTCATGGACCCGCGCAAGGAGCGCTACGCCCGTGAGACGTCCGCCCGCACGCTGGACGAGGTGATGGACGGGGTGGACATCTTCCTCGGCCTATCGGCGCCGCGGGTGCTGAAGCCCGAAATGCTGGCCCGGATGGCCGAGCGGCCGATCATCCTGGCGCTGGCCAACCCGGTTCCGGAGATCATGCCGGACGAGGCGCGGGCGGTCCGACCCGACGCGCTGATCGCGACCGGGCGTTCGGATTTCCCGAACCAGGTCAACAATGTCCTGTGCTTCCCCTTCATTTTCCGGGGCGCGCTGGACGTCGGCGCCACGACGATCAACGAGGAGATGAAGATCGCCTGCGTCAAGGCGCTGGCGGACCTTGCCCTTCAGGAAGGGTCGGACATCGTGGCCGCCGCCTATGGCGACCAGGACCTCAGCTTCGGTCCGGACTATCTGATTCCGAAGCCGTTCGACCCGCGTCTGATCGTGGAGCTGGCGCCGGCCGTCGCCAAGGCGGCCATGGATTCCGGCGTCGCGACCCGGCCGATCGAGGATTTCGCCGCCTATCGCCAGCGGCTGGAGCAGTTCGTCTTCCGCTCGGGCCTGGTGATGCGGCCGGTCTTCACCCGCGCCAAGGAGGAGCCGAAGCGCATCGCCTACGCAGAAGGCGAGGAGGAGCGCGTGCTCCGGGCCGTCCAGGTGGCGATCGACGAAGGGCTTGCCCGGCCGATCCTCATCGGACGGCGCGAAGTGGTCGAGCGCCGGATCGAGAAGCTGGGGCTTCGCCTGAAGCTGGGCGAGAATGTCGAGCTGGTCGATCCCCAGAACGACCGGCGCTACAACGATTACTGGACCACCTATTACGAACTCCTGTCCCGGCGCGGCGTCAGCCCCGACCGGGCACGCGAGATCGTCCGCACGAACACCACGGTGATCGGCGCGCTCATGGTCCACAAGCACGAAGCCGACAGCATGATCTGCGGCACGGTCGGCGTCTATCGGGAGCACCTGCACCACGTGCTTTCGGTGATCGGCCTGCGCCGCGGCGTCAAGACGCCGGCGGCGATGAACGTGCTGATCCTGAACTCGGGCACCTTCTGCATGGCCGATACCTATGTCGTGCCGGACCCGACGGCGGCCCAGATCGCCGACATCACGGCGCTGGCGTCGGAGGAGGTGAAGCGTTTCGGCCTGACGCCGAAGGTGGCGCTGCTCAGCCACTCGAATTTCGGCAGCATGGACGACCCGTCGGCGGTCAAGATGCGGGAGGCGCTGGCCCTCATCCGCGAGGCGATGCCGGACCTCGAGGTCGACGGAGAGATGCACGCCGATGCGGCACTTTCCGAGGAGATCCGGGCGCGCATCCTCCCGAAATCGACGCTGAAAGGCCAGGCGAACCTGCTGATCCTGCCGACGCTGGACGCCGCCAACATCGCCTTCAACATGCTGAAGGTCCTGGGCAACGGCATTTCGATCGGGCCGATTCTGATGGGCGCCGGCAAGCCGGTGCATATCCTGACGCCTTCGGTCACGGTCCGCGGCATCATCAACATGACCGCGCTGGCTACTGTCGATGCGCAGATCGCGCAGGATGCCGGGGACTTCGACGAGTGCGGACACCATCATGGCTACATGCCGCGCGAGGGCTGGGGCGGATGAGCGCCGCCGCCGGCCCGGTCCGGTCGGCATCGGGCCGGCGGCGGCCCGGAGGTTGACGGAATGACCCGCGCCGCCGATCGCGGAACCGATCCGGGACCGGCGGGCGCGGACCCCGGTTCCTTCAGCCGGCGCTGTCCGGGACCGCACGTCCACTGATCCGGACACCGTACTTCGCCTCCTTGCCGGGAGAACAGCGTGACCAATCCCTCGTCGCCGCCGCCGTCAGAAGAACAAACGCGTCCCGAAGAGACGACGGAGACCGCGTATGTCGTCGACGACGACTATGTCCGCCGTATCTCCGAGCTTCTGGAGGCCGGTCGCACCGGCGAGGTCGAGCGTATCATCGCCCTGCTGCATTCGGCGGATCTGGCCGACCTGCTGGAACGCCTTCATCCGGAGGACAGGACGACCGTCGTCGGGATCATCCGTCCGCTGCTCCGGCTGGACGGGGAGGTCCTGACCTATCTCAATGAGGATGTCCGGGCCGAGATCTTCAAGCAGCTGACCCCGCAGGAGATCGCGGCGGCGCTGGCCGGCCTGGACTCCGACGACGCCCTGACGCTGATCGAGGATCTGGAGGAGGACGAGCGGGAGGAGATCCTGGCCGCGCTCCCGGTGCGGCGACGTCTTCTGGTGGAAGAGGGACTGACTTTCCCGGAGTATTCCGCCGGCCGGCTGATGCAGCGCGAGTACATCGCGGTGCCCATGTTCTGGACCGTCGGCAAGACCATCGACTATCTGCGCGCGGCCGATGATCTGCCGGACGACTTCTTCCTCATCTTCACGGTCGACCCGAGGCATCGCCCGGTCGGGTCGGTGCCCCTGTCGCGCATCCTGCGGTCCCGCCGGTCGGTCAAGATCGCCGACCTAGTCCAGGACGAGATCCGGCCGATCCACGCGACGACGGACCAGGAGGAGGTGGCCTATATGTTCCGCCAGTACGGCCTGGTCTCGGCCCCGGTGGTCGACGATGCGGGCCGGCTGATCGGCGTGATCACGATCGACGACGTCGTCGACGTCATCGACGAGGAAGCCGAGGACGACTTGTTCAAGCTGGGCGGCATCAGCGAAGACGACCTCTACCGGGCGGTCCTCGACACCAGCCGGTCGCGTCTGCCCTGGCTGGCCATCAACATGGTGACGGCGATCGTGGCTGCTTCGGTCGTCGCCCTGTTCGAAAGCACGATCGCCTCGGTCGTGGCGCTCGCCGTCCTGATGCCGATCGTCGCCGGCATGGGCGGGAATGCCGGGACCCAGGCGCTGACGGTCGCGGTCCGGGCGATCGCGATGCGGGAGCTGAGTTCGTCCAATGCCTGGCGGGTCCTGTCGAAGGAGCTGCTGGTCGGCATCGTCAACGGCTCGCTTCTCGCCGCCGCCGCGGCGCTGATCGCGGGCCTGTGGTTCGGCGACCCGACGATCGGGCTCGTCATCGGCGCGGCGATGATCATCAATATCGGGCTTGCCAGCTTCTTCGGCGCGCTTGTCCCGCTCGGGCTGCGGAAGATCGGGGTCGACCCCGCGGTCGCCAGTGCGGTGTTCCTGACGACGCTCACCGATACGATCGGTTTTTTCGCGCTGCTCGGCCTCGCGACCTGGATCCTGCTCTGATCCCTCGCGTTTCGGGAGGGCCGGTAGCCTTCTGCGCCGGCCGCCCGGAGCGTCGCTCCGTTTGACGCCGGACGCGCTCGACGGGTGATCCGATCTGGGTTCGGGGGATCCTCTCCATGGTCAATACCGCCATCGTGCCGCAGCTCGATCTCGACCTTGGGGAAAGTGCCGGTCTGCTCCGGGCGTCCGTCGCCGCTTTCGCGGCGGACGAGATCGCGCCGCAGGCGGCGGAGATCGACGCCTCGAACCGGTTCCCCCAGGATCTGTGGCGCAAGATGGGCGATCTGGGCGTGCTGGGCGTCACGGTCGAGGAGGACTATGGCGGCGCCGGCATGGGCTATGTCGAGCACATGGTGGCTATGGAGGAGATCAGCCGCGCCTCGGCCGCGATCGGTCTCTCCTACGGCGCCCATTCCAATCTCTGCGTCAACCAGATCCGCCTGAACGGCACGGAGGAACAGAAGCGGCGATACCTGCCGAAGCTGGTGGCCGGTGAGCATGTCGGCGCTCTTGCCATGTCGGAGCCGGATGCCGGTTCCGACGTCGTGGCGATGCGGACCCGGGCCGACAGGAAGGGAGACAGGTACGTCCTCAACGGCACCAAGATGTGGATCACCAATGGCCCCGACGCGGATGTCTTGGTCGTCTATGCGAAGACCGATCCGGCCGCCGGGTCGAAAGGCATCACCGCCTTCATCGTCGAGAAGGGGTTCACCGGCTTCTCCACCGCCCAGAAGCTGGACAAGCTCGGGATGCGCGGCTCGAACACCTGCGAACTGGTCTTCCGGGATTGCGAGGTCCCGGCGGAGAACGTGTTGGGTCGTGTGAACGAAGGCGTCCGCGTCCTGATGAGCGGTCTCGACTACGAGCGCGCCGTGCTGGCGGCGGGGCCACTCGGCATCATGCAGGCGTGCCTGGACGTGGTGCTTCCCTATGTTCACGAACGGCGCCAGTTCGGCCGTGCGATCGGGGAATTCCAGCTCATGCAGGCGAAGCTTGCCGACATGTATGTGACCCTGGGCGCAAGCAGGGCCTATGTCTACGCCGTCGGCAAAGCCTGCGATCGCGGCCAGGTATCACGCAAGGACGCCGCGGGGGCCATTCTGTTCGCCGCGGAGAAGGCGACCTGGATGGCGCTTGAGGCCATCCAGTGTCTCGGCGGAAACGGCTACATCAACGACTATCCGACCGGCCGGCTGCTCCGCGATGCGAAGCTGTACGAAATCGGCGCCGGCACGTCGGAGATCCGGCGCATCCTCATCGGCCGGGAGCTGTTCCGGGAGACCGCCTGACCCGAAATCGGCCGACGGGACGGCCCTATCCTGCCCGGGCGCTTCGCCCTTCGAGCTCGCGGAGACGCCGCTCGGCGCGCTCCTTGATCTCGTCCCAGCAGGCGTCCATCTCGGCGAGGGTGATCTTCCCGTAAAGCGCCATCAGCTCCTCGCCCTGGGCAAGGGCGCGGTGCTTCTCGGTCGCCGCCCAGGCTTCGAGATGCCAGGGTTCGCCCGCGTCCTTCAGGATGCCGGTCGACACATAGGCATGGACCTCGACGGGCCGGCCCTCGTCGTCGGTCACGGGCAGGGGACGAAGCGCATACTCGCCGCCTTCGAAGAACTGAAGCCGATCGATTTCAGTATCGGTCAGGCCGTCGACCAGCAGCCCTTCGACCACGCCGCCCGGTTGTGGGACCAGGATCGGATAAATCTCATCCGCCACCTTGTGGCGCCGATAGCCGTGGAGCCGGCCGGGAGCGACCTCGAGCTCGCTCATCGGGCGGCCTACGACGAGGGCGAACAGGTCCGGGTCCATCAGGCTGCCGAAGAAGAAGAGGCGCATTTCGCGGCGTCCCCAGATCGAATCCAACGGGCCGGTCCCGAAGCCGGCGGAGCGGCGGACTCTGCCGTTTTCATCGGCGATGTCAACCCGCGGGATGAAGCGGTGGGGGAAGCGGTCGGCCGCTGCGGCGACGGCCGCGGAGGCAAGGCAACTCATTCGTCGTCGAAACGTTCCTACCTACATCCGATTTCGACAACACCTCGCGGACTCCGGTCATGGGGAAGGCGTGCGATGAGGAGGAGGCGATGAGGAGTGCCAGAGGATTGGCCGGCGTCTTGCTGCTGGCGGGGCTGACCGTCGCGACCGCGGCCACCGGCGCCGAGACGGTTTTCCTTTCGTCCCAGCTGCGCCCCATCGAGGAAGCGGAGAAGGTCAGGCAGGTGCTGCTGAGGGATGCGCCGGTCGAGGCCAACTTCATCACCGACGAGCCTCCGATGGTGGTCAACCGGATGCTGGCCGAAGCAAGGGCGGGCGACGTCTCGGTCGGGCTGATCGGGGCGCTTCACGGGGAGCTGCAGCCGCTGGTCGAGGCGGATGTGCTGCAGCCGGTCGACGATCTGATGGCGCGGCTGCAGGATCGGGACTTCGTGGAAAGCTTCGTCGAACTCGCGAAATACGGCGGCGACACCCAGTACTTCATCCCCTGGATGCAGGCGACCTACATCATGGCCGCCCACAGGCAGGCCCTGGAATACCTGCCCGAGGGGGCGGATCTCAACGCGCTGACCTACGATCAGCTCAGGCAATGGGGCGCAAACATCCAGCAGGCGACCGGGGACCGGAGGCTCGGCTTCCCGGCCGGTCCGCAGGGCCTCATGCACCGCTTCTTCCAGGGGTATCTCTATCCGTCGTTCACGGGCGGCGTCGTTACCCGGTTCCGCAGCGACGACGCCGTGGCGATGTGGGAAGCGTTCGCCGACATCTGGGAGGTGACCAATCCGCGCTCGACCTCCTACGCCTTCATGCAGGAGCCGCTTCTGGCCGGAGAGGTCTGGGTCGCCTTCGACCATACGGCCCGGCTGATGGATGCGTTCCGGCAGCGTCCGGACGATTTCGTGGCCTTCCCGGCGCCGGCCGGCCCGCAGGGCCGGGGCTTCATGCCGGTCCTAGCCGGTCTCGCCATTCCGGCGGGCTCTCCCGATCCCGACGCGGCCGCCCAGTTGATCGACTATCTGACCCGGCCGGAGGTTCAGGTGAACCTCCTGCGCGAGGTCGCCTTCTACCCCGTCGTGGACACGGAGCTGCCGACCGACCTGCCGCAGGGCATCCAGATCGCCGGCGAGGCGATCGCCGCCCAGACGGCCGCGCCCGACGCCCTGCCGAGCCTGCTGCCGGTCGGGCTTGGCGAACGGGAAGGCGAATTCAGCAAGCTCTTCACGGACACCTTCCAGCTCATCGTGCTGCGCGGGGCGGATGTCCGGGAGACCCTCGACCGCCAGGTGGAGGTCTTAAGGCGGCTGATCGAGGAGACGGGCGCGCCGTGCTGGCCCCCGGATCAGCCGAGCGACGGCGCCTGCCCGGTGGACTGACGGGCCCGCGCCCTACGGCCGAAGGATCGCAAGGATGCCGAAGGAGCGGTTGCTGGCCTATCTGCTGCTTGCGCCGAGCGTCCTCTTTCTGCTCGTCTTCTTCGCCTGGCCTTTCGCCGAAGCCTTCATCGTCGCGCTGCAGGTCCGGGGGGAGTGGTCGCTGGGCAACTTCGCCACCATGGCCCGCGACATCAACTTCGCCCCGGCCCTGCGCAACACGATGCTGCTGATCCTTGTCATCGTGCCGCTGCAAGTCATGCTGGCGCTGTCGATGGCGATGCTGCTGACCCGGATCCGTCGGCAGCGGGATCTCGTGCTTTATATCTGGACGATCCCGCTCGGCATCTCCGATCTCGCCGCCGGGATCGTGTGGCTCGCGCTCTTGAGCGAGCAGGGCTACATCAACACGGTCCTCGACGCGCTGGGGCTGATCGAAGGTCCGACCCTGTGGCTCAGCTACGAAAGGCCGGTCGCCCTGTTCGTGGCCGTGGTGGCGGCGGAGCTGTGGCGCGCGACCGCCATCGTGCTGGTAATTCTGGTCGCCGGGGTGCAGCTCATACCCCGGGAATACGGGGAGGCGGCGGAAGTCTTCGGGGCGGGCGCCTGGCAGCGGTTCCGCCGGATCACGCTGCCGCTCCTCAAGCCCAGCCTGCAATCGGCGCTGATCCTGCGGACGATCCTGGCGCTCGAGGTCTTCGCGGTCGTCGTCGCCATCAGCGGCCGCGATCTGACCGTCCTGATGGGGGAGGCGTATTTTTGGCAGAACGACTACCGGGACGCCGGCGTCGCCTCGGCCTATGCCGTGCTGATCCTCGGCATCTCGATCGCGTGCACGCTGTTCTTCCTTCGCGCATTGCGCGTCCGGGAGGAGACGGAGATGCGATGACGATCCAGCGCTGGCTGATCCTGGCCGCCGTCCTGGTGCTGTGCCTCTGGGTCCTGCTGCCGATCTATCTCATCGTGGTCAGTGCCTTCGGTCCGCGCGACGCCGTGTTCGCCTGGCCGAAGAGCTTCTGGCCGGTCGACTTCACGACCGAGACCGTCGCCTTCTTCTTCGGCGCCCAGGGCGTGCTCTCCGGCCTTCTCAACAGCATCCTGGTCGCGCTCATGACCATGGTCATGGCGATCGCGCTCGGCGCGCCAGCCGGCTACGCCCTTGCTCGCTTCGCCTTTCCGGGGAAGAACGTCTATCGGCTGCTGGTGCTGATGACCCGGGCGTTCCCGATCCCGGTCCTGGCCGTTCCGCTGACGGTCCGGTTCATCGAGTTCGGGCTTTACGACACGCTGCTCGGCGTCGCGCTGGTCCACACCGCGCTTGCCCTGCCGTTCGCGGTGCTCATCACCTCCAGCCTATTCCTCGGCATCCCGCGGGAGCTGGAGGAGGCTGCCTGGACGCTTGGCTGCACGCGCCTTCAGGCGTTCCGCAGGGTGGTAATGCCGCTCGCCATGCCGGGCCTTGCCGCAACCGCGATCTTCGCCTTCATCGTGTCGTGGAACGAGGTCTTCGCGGCCACCATTCTCAGCCTCGAGAATCGGACGCTGACCGCGTTCCTGATCTCGGTCCTGGGCGAATCACCCCTCTATTTCAAGTTCGCCGGCGGGTTCTTCCTGATCGTCCCGGCCCTCGTCTTCATCTTCGCGATCCGGAAATACCTGTTCAGTCTTTGGGGCATCGCCAGCCGCTGAGCGGCCCGATATGGGAGAGGAGTTCCATGGCCGGCATCCGCGCCGAAAACATCCGGAAGATCTTCGGCACCTACGAGGCGCTGAAGTCGGTATCCCTCGAGGTGGCCGACCGGGAGTTCACGGTGCTGCTGGGACCATCTGGCTGCGGCAAGACGACCCTGCTTCGGATCATCGCCGGGCTGGAGACCCAGACGTCCGGTGAGATCAGGATCGGCGACCGGAACGTCTCCGGCCTGCCGCCGCGTCGACGGGGCATCGCCATGGTGTTCCAGAACTATGCCGTGTTCCCCCATCTCACGGTGTTCGAGAATGTCGCCTTCGGGTTGCGCATGAAGCGGGCGACGGCGGACGAGATCGATCGGAAGGTCCGGCGTGCCGCCGCCATGATGCATATCGAGCAGCTCCTGGAACGCTACCCCTCCCAGCTCTCCGGCGGCCAGCGCCAGCGCGTCGCGGTCGCCCGGGCGCTGGCCGTCGAGCCCGAGGTGCTGCTCATGGACGAGCCCTTGTCCAATCTCGACGCGTTGCTGCGCATGGAGATGCGGGTCGAGCTCAAGGGCCTGCTGCAGGAAACCCGGACGACGACGATCTACGTGACCCATGATCAGGTCGAAGCCATGAGCCTGGCCGACCGGATCGCCGTCATGCATGGCGGGCGGATCGTCCAGTACGACCGCCCGATCCGGGTCTACCAGGATCCGGCGACCGCCTTCTGCGGCGGCTTCATCGGAAGCCCGCCCATGAACTTCATCCGGACCCAGCCCGTCGAAGGGGGCGGCTACCGCATAGGGGGTGCGGCATTTCCCGGGCCGGCCGCGCCGGCCGGGGAGATCCTGTTCGGGATCCGGCCGGAGGATCTGATCGTTGAGCCGGAGAGCGGGCCCGGACTCATCGATGCCGAGGTCGGCGTCGTGGAACCGCTGGGTCCGCATCTCCTGCTGACGGTCAGGATCGACGGTCAGCCGGCACGGGTTACGGCGGCCCCTGATCTCGACATCCGCGTGGGAGAAACGATCCACCTCAGGCCGGGTCCAGGGCGGATCCGCTGGTTCGATCCCGCGACCGACCAGGCGATCCGCGAACCCGCCTGAAGAAGCAAGGAGACGGTCCATGCCAAAGACCATGGCCGACCGCGCCCGCGCCATCCTCCGCGGCAACGATCTGGGCGGCTACACCGTGCCGACCCGAAACGTCTATCCGTTTCAGTGGAACTGGGATTCCTGCTTGGTCGCGCTGGGCTGGGCGACCTTCGACGAGGCCCGCGCCTGGGCCGAGATCGAGAGCCTGTTCTCGGCCCAGTGGGACGACGGCATGGTCCCTCACATCGTGTTCCACCAGCCGGACCCCGGCTATTTCCCCGGCCCCGACGTCTGGCGCACCGGACGGACGCCGGCAACGTCGGGCATCACCCAGCCGCCGGTCGCGGCCACGATGGTCGCCAAGCTGGCCGAAGGCGCCCGCGACCGGGCGACGGCGAAGGCGGCGCTCCGGCGGCTGTTGCCGAAGCTGCATGCGTGGCACCGCTGGTTCCGAACCGCCCGGGACCCGAAGGGCCTGGGGCTCGTCGCCATCCTTCACCCCTGGGAATCGGGCATGGACAACAGCCCGGTCTGGGACGAGGCGCTTGCCCGCGTCGATACGACCGGGCTCGAGCCCTATCAGCGCCGCGACACGGGCCATGTCGATCCCTCGCAGCGGCCGACCCAGGACCAGTACGACCGGTTCATCGCCCTGGTGCAGGCGTTCCGGGACCTGAACTACGACCCCCGCGTCCTGCACGACGCGTCGCCCTTCCGGGTCGCGGATGTCGGGGTGAATTCGATCCTGCTGCGCGCGGACCGCGACCTGGTACGCCTGGCCGACGATTGCGGCGAACGGTCGATCCGATCCGATTGCGAAGCCTGGATCGCCGCCGGGGAGCGAGGCCTCGACGAGCTCTGGGACGAGGCCGGGGGGATATACCTGTCGCGGGATCTCACCACCGGCCGTCCGGTACCGGCCGCAACCTCGGCCGGCTTCCTTCCCTTCTATGCGGGCGGCCTGGAGCGGGGGCGGGTGGACCGGCTGGCGGCGACCCTGGACCGGTGGCTGGCCGAGGTCCGCTATGGCGTCCCCTCATTCCCGGCATCGGATCCGCGCTTCGACAGAAAACGGTACTGGCGGGGCCCGGTCTGGGCGATCGTGAACTACCTGATCGCCGACGGGCTTCTGCTTCATGGGGACGCCGGAAGGGCCCGGCGCCTCTCCGCCGATACCGAAGCCCTGATTGCCGGGGCCGGCTTCTGGGAGTATTTCGACCCGACGGATGGCCAGGGGCTGGGCGGGCCGGATTTCAGCTGGACCGCCGCGATGTGGCTCGCCTGGATCTGCCGCCGGGGCGGCTGACCGGCTCCGGCCGGAGCAGAAGCGGCGCTGGGTGGCGCGTGTCCTGGGTCCGGACGTTCCCGTGATCACCTGCATGTCCCGCGACAAGCACCGCTGGTCGGGACCGGGCCGGGAGCTGGTCGATGACCGGCAAGGCATCCGGTTCTCCAGGGAGAATGCCGGCCAGACCTTCGTTCTGTACCGGACCGCAGCCGCCAGCATAGCGGCGTTGGAGAAACACGGCTTCTGATGGCCGAGGTCAGGACGCGGCTAGGCCCAGCCGCTCGCCGCCGTAGCGTCCGGTGCGGATGTCCTGCCACCATGCGCGGTTGGCAAGGTACCACCGGACCGTCTTGGCAAGCCCAGAGTAGAAGTCTTCTCGCGGCTGCCAGCCCAGGCTGCCGCGCAGCTTCGCGCTGTCGATCGCGTAGCGGGCGTCGTGCCCCGGGCGGTCCGCGACGAAGGTGATGAGGCGGGCGTGCGGCCGATGGGGGGAGGAGGGCAGCAGGTCGTCCAGGATAGCGCAGACCTCCTTCACCACCTCAAGATTGGTGCGCTCCGCCGCCCCGCCGATGCCGTAGGTCTCGCCGGGCGTGCCGGCCGTGGCGATGCGCAGGAGCGCGCGGGCGTGGTCGTCGACGAACAGCCAGTCGCGCACGTTCAGCCCCGTGCCGTAGACCGGCAGCGGCTTGCCTTCCAGGGCGTTCAGGATGGTGAGCGGGATCAGCTTCTCCGGAAACTGGAACGGCCCGTAGTTGTTCGAGCAGTGGCTGATGATCGCGGGCAGGCCATAGGTCCGATGCCAGGCCCGGACAAAATGGTCGGACGCGGCCTTGCTCGCGGAATAGGGGGAGTTCGGGCGGTAGGGAGAGGATTCGTCGAAATGCCCGTCCGGGCCCAGGCTTCCGAACACCTCGTCCGTCGACACGTGATGAAAGCGGAACCGGTCGCGGGCCGTACCGGAAAGTCCGTCCCAATAGGCCCGGACCGCCTCCAGCAGGGTGAAGGTGCCGAGGACGTTCGTTTCCACGAATGCGGCCGGCCCGTCGATCGACCGGTCGACATGGGATTCGGCCGCAAGATTGAGCACGATGTCCGGCGCGAAGCGCTTCAAGAGCCGCGCAATCGCCGGCCCGTCCCCGATATCGGCCCGGACGAAGCTGTACCGGGGATCGGCCTGGACGCCCGAAAGCGTGTCCAGGCTGCCTGCATAGGTCAGCTTGTCCACGTTGAGGACATGCCAGTCCGTCTCGGCGATGATCAGCCGGATCACGGCCGAGCCGATGAAGCCCGCCCCGCCGGTCACGAGGACCCGGCGGGGCTTTTCCGATCCGCTCGGGATCACTCGGCTGCCATGGCGGTCTTCGCCGCCTCCTGGCGCAGGTCCTGGATCGTCCTGGTCAGGTGCCAGTCGCGGGACCGGAGGCGCGCGATTTCCTGGGTCATCCAGGAGATTTCGCGGTCGTACCACGCCGCCATGTCCTCGGGCCGGATCGGAAGCTTCATTTCCGTCCCGACATCCGGCGCTCCCTCGCCCCGGATCACCGGCTGCTCGGACGGGGCGGGCGGGGTCAGGCGGTGGCGCAGGCCGTTGGCATCCAGGAACGCTGCCAGATGACGGTACTGCCGGGCGTAGGCCGCCTCGAACGCGTCGAAGTCCGTCGCCTCGTAGATCTGCCGGATGTCGATCCGGCGGAACCCGGCGGAATCGATGAACGGCATGTGGAACAGCTCGGCTATTTCCTTCACCCGGGAATCGTAGGTGTAGAACACGGCCGGGATGCCCTGGTGGAGCGCCATCACGTTGCCGTGAAGCCGGAAGCCGATCATGAAATCGACATCCGCCACGTCACGGCCCCAGGAATCGATGTCCAGGAACACCTTGGTGCGGCTGCGCAGGAAGTCGACGACCGCGGGATCGTCCTCGGACAGCGAGTACTTGGCCAGGATGGACCGCAGCGCCTGCTGCTCCAGGTCCTTCAGGCCGTTGGCCAGGATGAACTCGTCCTTCTCGCCCTGGGAGTAGAGGACGGAGCTCTTCATGTTGGCGAGGAGCACCAGGAACTCGCGCTGCAGCCGCAGCGACTTGATCTGGTCCTCGGCGTATTCGCCGGAGAGGTACTTGTTCAGGGTCAGCCCGACCCGCAGGTCCTCGGACCAGGGCTTCTTCTGGATCTTCTGGGTCGGTCGCAGGCTGCGGAAGATCGAGGGGCAGCCGATGACCGAGACGTTCTTGATGCCGGCGTCGTTCAGCACCTCGGCCGAGTAGTGGCCACGCACGCCGATCGAATGACACCGTTCGGCGACCGCCTTGAGGAACCGCTTCGTACCCTCGGGCAGGCGCAGGCGCTTGTAGGTGGCGGCCTGCGCGCCCACGCCGATCGGCACGATCGGCATCTTCAGTTTCTCGACCAGCGGCACGAGATCGCCCAGATCGATCGATTCCGCGAAGTAGTTCGAGCCGCGGATGATGCACACGCCGTGTTCGGCGTTGATCCGGTCGATGTCCCGGGCCTGCCAGTTTTCGCGGAACTGGATGTTACTGATGCCGTCGAACTCGATGATCTTCAGCGTCGCATCATAGACCAGCATGTCGCCGAGATTAATGCCTCCCCGGTTCAGGAAGGCCTGCGGTCCGTCGAGTTCGAGATAGGCGGTGTCGCGACCCCGGATGGCGGCGCCGCCGTTGAGGAAGAGCACCTTCGTCATAATTTCGTTCCTTTCACGAGACATTCGGTTGGGGGCGGAAGGCCCGGCCGCCACGGCGCGTGCGGGCCCGGTCGTCGTCCTGACGCCCCCTGGATCGGAGGTTCTGATGCCGGTAGATCTGCTGCGCCCTTTCGCCGTTGCCGCGTTGCTGACTTGCCTGGGCGCTCCGGCCGCGATGGCGGAGGATCTTTCGATCCGTCTCGCCGGCACGATCGAGACGGTGTTCGATTACACGGAAGAGGCCTGCGAGCCCCTGGACGTGCCGGACGGGCCCGCCCGCGCCTTCCGGGACGCGGACGGCACGATCCGCCTGATCGCGACGCATTACGTCAACCGCGCCTTCGTCGGCCCGGATCTCGATGCTCTCCGGCATGACTGCACGGTCATCTATCGCGGGGGGAACCAGGACGATCCTGCCGCCTATGACGATCGCGCCTGGCTGATGAGCCCCTACACCCTCGACGGCAGCCGGGTGTTCGCCCTGGTCCACAACGAATATCACGGGCATCACCGTCGCGGCTTGTGTGCCAGCGGCTCCTACCGCGGATGCTGGGAGAATGCCGTGACCTGGGCGGTTTCGACCGATGGCGGGCGCAGCTTCAACGGCCCGGGCCCGGAACGCCGGGCGATCGCCATGCCGCCCTGGCGGTACGAAGGTGATCGCGGCCGGCCGGTCGGCCTGTTCAATCCTAGCAATATCGTCGCGAAGGACGGGTTCTATTACACGCTGGTGTTCACGCGTCCCTGGGGCGCGCAGAAGGGCGGCGTCTGCCTTCTGCGCACCGACCGGCTGGAGGATCCAGAAGCATGGCGCGCCTGGGACGGCGAAGGCTTCACCGTCCGCTTCGCCGACCCCTATCGGGAACCGGCGGCCGATCCGGACGGGCATGTCTGTGCGCCGGTCGGTGCCGGCCTGCTGACGGGATCGGTCACCAGTCTCGTTCGGCACGAGCCGTCCGGCCTTTTCATCGCCCTCCAGGCGGCGCTCAGGCCGCCGGAACCGGGCGCCGAGCCCGTGTCCGGCGTGTACGCTGCTGTGTCGCGCGATCTTGTTCAATGGTCCTGGCCCACTCTCGTATGGGAGGTGCCGACCTGGGGCCATTTCTCATGTCCGGCCCAACAATGGTCGATCGGCTACCCCTCCCTGCTTGACCCGTCGAGCCCGTCCCGCAATTTCGAAACGGTGGCCGACGAGGCCTATCTCTATTTCACCCGATACAATCTCGATGGCTGCGCCATCGGTCGGGATCGGGATCTTGCCCGGGTGCGTGTACGGCTCACCGGCGGCGGCGCGGAGTGAAGGGGAGGCAGCATCACAGACCGCGGGCCGCCGCCGGCTTGCCGGTCACCGGCCGCCCTGGGGCGCCGGATCGTCGTACCTCATGCGGTGGGCGACTCCGTTGTCGTCCAGGAATGCCGCCATCTTCCGGTACATGAGGCGGTAGCGTTCGTTGAACGTGTCGAAGGCGGCTTGCGTATAGAAGCGGCCGATGTCGAACTCCTCCTCGGCCGACACGTCGTACGCCGGGATCTTGAGCAGATCGACCAGTTCCCGGGTCCGCGTGTCGTAGACGACGTAGACGGCGGGTATCCCGTTGGCGAGCGCCATGATGTTGCCGTGCAGCCGGAAGCCCAGAACCAGGTCCAGCCCCTGAACCAGACGCTCGTACTCCGCCGGTGACCGGCCGAAGAACATGCGCTCGCGATAGAGTTGGACCAGCGGGTCGTCCGGACCCTCGAACCACCCGTCCTTTACCAGGGCGTCGAATGCCGACGGGATGAGCGACTCCTCCCCGTAGAAGTAGATCTTCTCGGGCATCTCACCCTGCGACATGATCGTCAGGTCATGGGTCCGGCCCAGGGTCAGCATCATCTCCCGCTGCATCCGGCGGGATTTCGGGATGTTGTCGCAGTACATGGGCCACAGTCCGCGGGTCAGCGTGAAGCCGACCTTGCGCACCTCCTCCCAGGGCTTAATTCGGATGTCCAGGGACGGCCGGTTGTGGCGCATGAGGCTGGGGCAGCCGATCGTCTCGACGTTCCGGATTCCGATATCGGCTAGCACCTCGGCCGTGAAGGCGCCGCGCACGCCGATCTTGTTCGACCGGTCGGAGATCACCTGGAGGAAGCGCCGGGTCCGGTCGGACATCTCGACCTTGCCGAATTTCGGGGCCTGCGCGCCGATGCCGAAAGCCACCACCGGCATCCTCAGTCGGTCCACCACCTCAGGCAGGTTGCCCCATTCCATCTCGTTGTGGATGTAGTTGGACCCGCGCACGAAGCAGTAGGCGGCCTCGTCGTTCAGACGGTCGATCGTCCGCTGGTCCAGATTGGATTGGAGCGGGATCACCTCGAGCTCGTCGAAGTCGAGGAGCCGGAGCGACGCCTCATAAACGAACATGTCGCCCGCGTTGTAGAAGTCCTTCAGGTCCCGGGCCGGATCGTTGTGAGCGAACCACCGCACATTGGTCCGGTCATAGACCTCGCCCGCCGGAATCAGTGCCACGATCTTGCGCGGTCTCCCGGTCTGCGGACGCGGCTCCTCGTCCCCCAGAGGGTAGGGAAGGGTGGGTTGAAAGGCGCGCAGGCCGCCGCCGGCATCTGCGATCGCGTGGGTGGGCTGCCGGAAAATGGTCATGACGTCACGAGGCCTTAAGCAGAACAGGTTCGTCGATGGTCGGTGCCTGGGCGACGCCGCCGCGGGACAGCCTGTCGAGGCTCTGGGCCACGGCTTCCGCCGTCTTGTCCCAGGTCTGGCTGGCCGCTGCTTGCGCGGCGGCTTCCGCCATGGCGATCAGGCGTCCGCGGTCGCCCGCCAGGGTGGCGAGATGGCGCAGCATCTGGCCGATCACGTCGTGCAGCGAACCGCTTTCGACCAGGAAGCCGGTACGGCTGTCGTCCACGATCTCGTGGACCGCGCCGACCCGGGTCGCGACCGGAACCACCCCGACGCGCATCGCCTCCAGCATCATCAGGGGAACGCCCTCGAAATAGGACGGCATGACCAGGACGTCGGCCCAGGCCAGATGCTCGGTCAACTCGTCGGGCGAACGGGTCGGCGGCTTGCGGACCGGCTCGATGGCGCGCAGGTCGGGACCGCTGCCGCTTTCGGCCAGCACGCTTCCGCCGACCACCCGCCATTCGATCGATGGCATGGTATCGCGGGTGACCCGGATCAGCGCGTCCAGCCGGTCCAGCCCCTTCTGCCGGTCCAGCCGGCCGATATAGGCGACCCGAAGCTTGCCGTCGGTGCGGGCGCGGCGCTCCTCCATGATCGCGTTTATCGTTTCCTGCGACAGCGGGTAGGAGGGTGCGTTCGGGGCATAGACCAGCTTGCCCTCCGGAATGCCCATGCCGCGGCACCAGTCGTAGAGCTTCTGCGAGATGGTGAGCACGCCCTGATACGAATGTTCGTAGGCGATGACTTGGTAGGGGATGCCGGCCGGCTCGCCGTAGATGTCGTGGTCGACCAGATGCAGATGCGCGAGCGTCGTGATCCCGGCGCGCCGCAGCGTGCCCATCAGCGCATGGGCGTCGGTCGAATGGCAGTTGATGACGGCATCCATGCCCATGAACAGCCCGAGGGCCCGGGTGTGATCGCCGTCCCGCACCCAGCTGCTGAAACCCGTGCCGAAGTACCGGACCGACGGGTCGTACCGGCCGCAGATCGGATCATCGAGGAAGCTGATGGTCTCGAAGATCTCCTTCAGCTCGGCGATGTTCTCGGCCCCGTTCGACGCCATGATGAACAGGTGCGGACGCCAGCCGAACTTGGCGATCGAACGGGCCATGTTGATGGCCACCTTCTCCACGCCTCCGAAGGACACCAGCGGCAGGATGAACCCGACGTGCCGCTCCTTCGCGTCCTCCTTGGCGAAGGGTACGAGAACGCGGGTCTTCAGGATGTCCCGGGCGGCGATGTAGAGGTCCGACCGGGCGATCGTCTCGCAGCGCCGCCATTCGCTGCCGATGAAACGCTGATTGTTGTGGTAGAGGTCGCGCAGTTCGAAGAACGCGCGCAACAGGATCGACACGGCGCTGCCGGAGGGCGGGCGCCGGGCCTCTTCGGTGTCGGTGTGGATCGTCAGGTGGAACATCGGCGGCATCGGCGCCGGCTCGGCCACGCTGGCCAGCCAATTGGCGCTCGTGTCCCGGATGCATTCCTGGAACATGCCGCGGGTCATCATGACCATCTCGGCCCGACGGGCGAGCGACGGCTGCTCGCCGGGGCCGCTGCCGACGATCGAAACCGCGCCGCCGGTCTCGCCCGCCTCCATGGCGGCGGTCGCCAGGCTGGGGCCGCCTTCCAGCGCGTCCTCCAGACGCCAGAACGTCCAGTTGAGAAGCCGGAGGCCTTCCAGCGACTCCAGGAAGTCCGAGGTCGTGAAGACCAGGAAGTTGGGGCAGTACTCTTCCTGCGGATCGGTCCAGGCATTCATGAATCGAAGGATGAAGTCGCGCCAGGACATCCGTACGCCGCCCAGCCGTGGGTCGGTCGCCAGCACCACCTCGTTCGTATCGCCCAGGAAGATGGCGTATCGCGGCGCCTCCAGGTGCTCCAGCCGCAGGATCGTGTCGCGGAAATAGAGCGCCTTGTGCTTGCGACGCATGTATCCCAGGATCTCCGCCCGGTCCCGTTCGGAGTTGCTGAGCATGCTCTCCGGCCGCTTGCGGTAGCGTAGGCCCATGCTCTCCACGTGCCGGCCGACATAGCCGAGGCCGATCGCCTGCAGCCAGAAGTCCCAGTCCTCGAAGCCTAGCTTCATGGATTCGTCGAAGCGCAGCCCGCGGTGGAACAGCTCTGTTTTCACGAGGCTGCCCGCCTCGCAATAGTTCTCGTGCAGATGCTTCAGGATCGAATATTCGCCGGAGGTGCGGGCGTTTATCTCGGCCCCGAACATGTCCATGTCGGGGAAGGCCCAGCCGACCCTGGGGTCCGCCTGGATCTGCTCCCAGGCACGCTGCAGCGCGTGGGGATAGAGCCGGTTGTCGGCGTCGAGGAAATAGATCGCGCGGACGCTCGGCCAGGCTTTCAGGACGAAATCGATGCCCGTGTTGCGCGCGGCGCTCAGGCCGCCATTCCGGCGCCTCAGATAGACGATGCGGTCGGGATAGGCGCGTGCATATTCCAGCGCCGTCGTATGGGTCTCGTCGAACGGGCAGCCGTCGTTGACGATCACCAGCTTGAAGCTGAGCGACGTGCGCTGGGCGAGGGCGGCGTTGATCGCCTCGTTGATCAGCACGCTGTGCTTGAACACAGGAAGCACGATCGCGAGCTGCGGCGATGGCTGGGGGCCCGCAAGGGTGATGGATTCCGGAAGGGTCGTCATTCGGGGGGTATGTCCAGTCCGGTGGGGCTGGGCCGAAGCCCGGCCGCTCCTAATCGATCAGGCAAGCTCGATCTGCAGGCTCTTCCACTGTGCCCACGCGAAAGCGTCGGCGACGCCGGGGGGCATTCGCGTGGCAAGATGCAGGTCCAGGGTCTGGCTTGGCGCGTCGTCGAAGGCCAGGACCAGCGTGCCGGGAGTGTTCGGCGCGAGCCTCAGCCATTCCGAGACAACCGCCCCTGCGGGCGCCGGCTTCTGATCGGTCGGGAAGTTCGCGGGCGTGCCGGCCGGAACCGCCATCAACGCATATTCGACCCAGGGCGCCTCCGGGCAGTCGGTCTTGATCGTCGCCAGGATCCTCCGGACGCCGGCCGGGCAGGCGGCGGGGATGACGGCATGGGAGACAAGTCCCGTCACCGGATGGAGCTGCAGTGTCCGGCCGTCCTCCTTGAAGGATAGTATGTCGAAGTCGACCCGGTTCGGGGCCGGTTCAAGAAGCTTCGCCTGGGCCAGCTTGGCCGGCGACACGAAGAGCTGCTTGCCGACGGCAAGCTCGATCTGACCGTCCACCGCCTCGGCGAAGGTGGAAACGACGCGCCGGCTGCCCGGCAGGCCGGTCCAGATCTGCAGCGCCAGCGCCTGGCGGGCCTGCCGGCCGCCTTCCATCTGAAGCTGTCCGCCCGGGCCGATATGCTGGTCGCTGAGCGAGAGCTGCGGGGCGAAGCGGCTGTCTCCGTCCCAGCGGATGGTTAGGTCGACGGTCTGGCGGGCCCCGACGATCACGCTCGGGATCTCCAGGAGGTTCCAGCCATTGGTGAGGTGATCGAAGGGGATTGCCCAACTGATCAGCATGGTTCCGCTTTCCCGGGCCGTCAGCTTGATCAGGAGCCGGCCGTTGCTGCGCTTGCGCCCTACGGCGACATGCAGGGCAATCGCGGCCAGGCCCTGGCTGTGCACCGGCAGCTTCTGGCGGATGGTGAAGGCGGGGGCACCGGCCGGCGGCGCCAACGTGATGCTGCCCGGCTGCAGCGTAAGGGTGCACTGGACCGTCGGAAGCTGATATCGCGACAGGCAGTCCCGCAGCATGGCCAGGACGCTCTGGGAGGTTTCGTGATCCTCGCGCAGCTCGCCCAGCGCCCGCTGAAGCCGGACCACGTTCTGATGGGCGGCCCGGCGCTCGCGCAGCATGCGGTCGACCAGAAGCCGAAGCGCCTGGTGTTCGGCGGAATTGCCCTTGGCGCCGGGCGTGAAGCGGCTGATCTCCGGCGCCGGCCCGGGCGACAGCTCCGACCACCAGCGCGAAAGGGTGGTGAGTTTCTGCTCGGCGCTATCGGAGAAGGCGAACAGGCCGAGGCAGTCCGTCGGGGGCAGCGCCAGGTCGACCACCGCCGCATCCGCGTCGTCTCCAGGATGTGCGATCCGCCCGACCCCATCCTCCAGGCCGAACAGAAGAACCGAGATCCCGTCCGGCAGGTCCAGCCCGCGCCATTTCGCGGCGTCCTCGACGGCCCCGATCACCTTCGGGTTGCCGCTGAAGAGCGCGTCATGCGCTGCTGTCGTGACCTGCACTGCCAGCGGCTCGACGTGCCGCTCGGCCGCTGCAGCGGTTCCGGCCGATACGACCGGATTGCGACGGGGGGTGCCCGCTGCCTGCTCGATGACCTGATGCACTAGTGCCTCCATAAATCTTCCGGTTGGCCCCCGGCGCCTGCGCAACGCCGGCGGTTCAAGATCATCCCATGGTCTGCAGAGCCACGGCGTAGATCGCGATCCCTGCGACCAGGGCCACGAACACGCCCAGCGCTGCCACCGCCCGCCTCAGCGGCCGGTCGGCGCTGCTGTGCAGCGCCTGAATACGCTTGTCCAAGTCACCCAGGGTCTGGTCGAACCGCAGCTGGAAGACCTCGATCTCCGCCAGGCGCTTCTCTAGGGAATCCTGGGTGGAACGGACCGCGTCGATCGCCTGGGCGACGCCATCCGTGCCGGCCGCGCCGATCGCGTCGACCTTGTCGGCCGTCTCCTTGAGGCTCTGCAGGGCCGCCTGCTGGACCGAATGAAAGCGACGTTGGGCCGCCATCAGCGCTTCCAGGAGGTCTGTCGCGCGCCGCAGGGGCACGGCGGCGACCGCCTCGGCCGCGATCTCCATCTCCGACGGCCGGCGGAGCGGGGTCTCCTTGCCGGTCGAGGGCGACACCGCCACGACGCTCAGGCGGTCCGACACATCCGCATCGTTGTCGGGAAGCGAAAATTCGAAGGCGTGGGCGCCGTCGCCGACGCCGTTCCGCTGCAGATCCGCGCGGGGCCGGTCGGCCACGGTGGTGCCGATCTCGCGCCCGTCCAGAAGGACACGGATCGCCAGGCGGTCGTCCGGGCGAGAGGCGTCCCATGCCCAGCCGAACAGCCGCCTTCCGTCGATCGCATCCATACGGCCCTGGATTTCCGGTCCCCTGTCCTCGGCCGCTGCAGCCGTCATGTCGTTCGCGGCATTCTTGGGGGTCGTGCCTGTCGCCATCCGAGCCTCCGGCGTCACGCGGGAACGGCCAGCGCGGACGGCTCCTCGTCGGCGAGAAGCCGGTCGAAGAGCGCCAGATACCGCTGGGCGGTCAGGGTCAGGGTAGGGACCTCGGGGATGCCGTCGACCAGATACTGCCAGAGCGACGGTTCGGTCATGGCTCGCCACATCACCCGGGCAAGGTCGTTGGCGTCGCCGGGACGGAAATGCAGCCCGTCGATCCCGTCGCGCACCATCTCAGCCATGCCGCCGATGCCGCTGCAGATCACCGGACGCCGGTGCTGGAAGGCTTCCTGGATCACCAGCGGCGCGTTTTCCCACCAGATGGACGGCATGATCACCCAGTCCGCCGGTCCGATCAGCGTCGGGAACTCCTCCCGGCTGTAGGGGCCGTGTTGGGAAACCTGCGGCGCGGCGGCCTCGGCGGCGGCCGCGAACCCGCTGCGGAAGGCATCCGTCTGGAACGGCGTGCCGCCATGGATCTGAAGCGAGAACTCCAGGTCGCCGGCGTCGATCAGCCGCTGGGCGGCGGCGACGGCGACGCTCGCGCCCTTGAAGGGGCTGATATTGCCGAAATAGGCGAAGCTGTCCCGACGGTCGTTATGGGCCAAGCGGCGGTGGGGCGTCGGCTCGACCTCGGGGCGGCCGTTCGGAATGACGTGGATCGCTTCCGCCGGCAGGCCCCACCGGATAAATCGGTCGCGCAGGAAGTGGCTCGGCGCCACGAACGCGTCGACCGCCTGGAAAAGGGCTTTCAGATGCCGTTCGCGCAGGACGAAGCGGTCCGGCGCGACATCTGGGAAGCATCTGCGGCAGCCGTCGAGCGTCGCGCCATGGCACAGCTCGTTGCTCCCCGTCCTGACCATCAGGCCGTCGTTCGGGCAGATCGGATAGTAGTCGTGGAGCGTGAAGACGATCCGGCTCTCGGGTAGCAGGCGGCGGACCAGGTACAGGATCTCCGCGCCCAGGAGGAGGGTATGATGGAAATGGACGACGTCCGGCCGGAACGAGAGAAGCAGGTTCGACAGGTCCGGCACCACGCCGTGCAGGTCGATCTGGCTCATGAAGAACCGGTCGAAGTGACCTGCCCAGAGGACAAGTTCATCGGCCGACCGGCCGACCGTCTGGAAGCTGGTGCCGGGCTTCTGGTCCCGGTGCAGCTGGTTCGTGCAGGCGAGGAACAGGGGTTCGATCCCCGGATCCTGCCTCAGCTCCTGGAACAGCTCATGGGCGAAGATCTCCGTGCCGCCCGGATGGAAGCTCGGATGATTGTGACAGACGACGAGGACGCGCAGCCTGCTCATCACACGGCCTCCATGCGCTCGAAAACGCAGATGTCCTGGTAGTTGTTGGCGGGCTGCCGTCCGCACCAATGGCCGTAGGCCGGCGCGGCGCGGAGGCGGAGCCCGGCCTTGGAGAAGAGATCGATGAGATGGCCTTCCTCGTAGGCGACCGCGGCAAGCGGCACCTCCGGGTGGGCGAAGTAGACGGGGCCTTCGGCCTCGGTGTCGAAGGGAAGTCGGCCGGGCTCGCTCGACAGATGGCGGCGCGCCTCGTCGTTCATGAGGAACAGGCTGACGAAGCACCGGCCGCCCGGGTCCAGCAGCCGTCCGATCTCCCGCGCATAGGCGGCCACGTCGGCCTCCTCCAGATGGGTGATGACCGACGTCATGAAGACGAAGTCGAACGAGCCGTCCTCATAGGGCAGCGTCAGTTCCCCGATGGCGACCGTTCCGTCGGGGTTGTAGAGGGAATTGGCGGCGTCGAGGTGGCGGAACGTGAAGTTCGGGTAGACCGGCGTGATCGTCCGCGAGCACCACTCGATCCCGTCGGCGACGACGTCGATGCCCTCATAGGTGGCCGTCGCCGGGTCCAGGTACTGGGTCAGTGGGACAGCCATTCGGCCGATGCCGCAGCCTATGTCCAGGACCCGGTCCGACGGTTTCAGGCCGCCCAGGCGAACGAAGTGGCACAGGAACTCCACCCCGATCGCCCGGAAGTCGCCGTCGCCGACGAACAGCTTCTCAGGCGGCGGCTCGGGCAGGAATCGGTTGGCCAGAAGGGACTCGGCCAGCCAGTCCAGGCGGGCGTCCGACACGGCCTCGTGCCGGGACTGGCTCATGGGAAGGATTACGGCGGTCATTCTGCTGCCGTCCCGGAAAGCGGGGCCGCGGCGACGCGGGGAACCCGCCGGCCGCGGCGGGGTCTGGTCGCGGTGGTCCAGGGCTCCATGCCCCGGTCCCCCTCGAAGGTCGTCATCAGCCTTTCCATCTCCGCGTGCCACCGCCCGGCATGGAGCCAGGCGTTGTACCGGCTGGCGACGCCGCGCATGTATTCGGCGTGCCGCTGGATGGAGCACCGCTCCAGGTGATAGAGCTCGGCCTCCGGCACGTACCGGATGTCGAAGCCTTCGCCCCGGATCTTCAGGCAGAGGTCGCTGTCCTCGTAGTCGCCGATGATGTAGTCTTCGGTGAAGCCTCCGACGCGCTCGAAGACGTCGCGCCGGGTCACGAGGCACGCGCCCGTCACCGCCGGGACCGACCGTTCGACGATCGCCGGCGTGAAGTCGCGGGGCATGCCTTTGTAGTAATGCTGGTTCAGCCAGCGGCCCTGCCCGTCGCGACCGAAATACATCCCGGCGTGCTGCAGGGAGTCATCCTCGAACAGGAGCTTCGGCCCGACGGCGCCCAGCCCGTCCTCGGCCGCGATCCTGCCCGTCAACGTCTGAATCCAGCCGGGAGCCATCGGGATCACGTCGGAATTGACGAGGGCGAGATAGCGTCCGCGGGCAATCGCCGCGCCGGCATTGTTGGCCGCGGCATAGCCGTAGTTGGCCGGCATGACGACCAAGGTCATCGGCAAGTCGTAAAGGCCGTGAAGGCCCCGGAGGAGGTGTTCGACCTCGCCCCGCTGTTCGGGGGAATCGAGCACATAGATCAACTCCGTTCCCCGGAAGAAGGGGTCGGTCGCGAAGGCCGCGATCTGGAAGCGAAGGAAGTCCAGCGTCCGGTAGAGCGGGATCAGGACGGTCGCTTCCGGCGCCCCGGGTTGCGTGCCGAACCGGATCGCCTCGGCCTCGCGCCGCCGGCCCAGATGTCGGGCGTGGAGCGCGGCCGCGGCAGGGGCGATGCAGGTCTCCAGCGCCGCGTCGGTCATTCGGAATGCCGGGATGCTGCCCAGAACCGCTGCGCGGGCGGCGGCCGGGTCCAATGGCTGCGCCGGCGAAATCAACGGAATGACCGCTCCTGACTTCAGGCGCAGCTCGAACCGATGCTGCAGCAGCGGCACCTGGGCAGGGGCGTCGGGAAGATAGGTGACGAAGCCGGACACGGAGCCGGTGGGGCGGCGCGCCTTCTTCGCGATGTCGTCGCGCGGGAAACGGTGCCAGGGCGCGGACAGCACGCGCGACTCCCCGAGCGGCGAGATCGCCGCGACCTCGGCCACGAGTTCGTGCGGATCGTGCATCCAGCCCCCGACGAAAAGCCCGCTTCCGTCCGAGATCGCCAGTTCGAAGTCCGCGGCGATGCGATCGAACGTCGTGACCTTGCGTGGAGTGAGCGGAAGGCAGACCTGCATCTCCTGTACCAGTGCCGCGGCCCGGGGGTCGGCAGCAGCGGTGCCGGCGATGGAGCCCGCGATATATTCCCGGAGCGCCGGGGGGAGGGCGGTCTTGCGTTCGAGCCAGGAGAGAAGGGAGGGTGGGGCCGCCGTCAGGCCTTCGACCCGCCGGCAGGCGATGCCCTTTTCGCCGATCAGGACAAGAACCGGTGCGGCCAGGTCATCCCCGGGCAACCGCTCGATCGCAAGATGGAAGGGAGCCGCGTCCCCGCGGGGCGCGGGCGAGATCAGCGGCAGAAAGGCCGAGGCGTGCACCTCGCCGTCGCCGATGCGGTAGATCGCCGTCACCTTTCCGAGGCCGGCGGGCAGGGATCCGGAAACCAGCCACAGGCGGTCGGAGAGGGCAAGCTGGGCCGTCGCGACGGCCATTCGCGGTGAAAGCGCTTCTGCCAGCCGCCGGCAGCCCAGGGCGAAGGGGCGGTTGCGTGAGAGCTGAAAGGCCGTGCGGCAGAAATTGAGAACCAGGCGCACCACCCGCATGCGGGCGGACGGCCCCAGGTCGTCCAGCAGCGCTGCCGGATCGAGCGGGCCGGGGCGGGGTTCCTCGTCGAGGCGTGCTTCCGCGACGACGTTGCCTGCGCCGTCGACGATGCGCAGCTGACTGCCTTGCCGCCAGCGGAAGATCACGATGTGGCGGTGCCCGCCCCAGCGTGCCCGGACGCTCAGCGTCACATAGGGGCGTCGGGCCGGCTCGCCATCGATGGTCGGTACGATGCGGTCGGTGTTGGCACCGTCCGCAGTGTCCCATACGGCGGCAGCCGCATCGCCGCCCAGCCTTTGCAGGCGGGCAGCCGGCGGTGCCTCGGCAGTGACAAGGAGGTGCGCGGAATGCATGTCCGACAGAACTTCTCCGACAGGGGAACGGCCTCCCCCGCGCGAACGGTGCGCGAGGAAGGCCGGCTAGAGGCATCAGTTGATGACGAAGAACGCGTTGGGGTTGTTCTGGATGTCCTGCGCGTCGACGTTGACGAGCGTGACCGTGTCGCCGTTGCCGAGATCGATGACCGAGTTGCCGTCGATGCTGGTGACGCGGTCTGCGAGGTCCGCAGGATCGGTCACATCCAGGCCGTTGATGTTGCGGGCGATGTGGAGCACGTCCTGACCGGGCTGGAAATCCAGGACCACGTCCTGTCCGCCGCCGCCCGTGAAGACGAAGGTGTCGTTGCCCTCGCCGCCCAGGAGCATGTCGTCGCCTGCGCCGCCGGCAAGGGTGTCGTTGCCCTCGCCGCCCTGCAGGATGTCGTTGCCCTCGCCGCCGTTGAGGAAGTCGTCCCCCTGTTCGCCGAGCAGGATGTCGTCGCCTTCACCACCGAGAAGCGTGTCGTCGCCGGCACCGCCGCGCAGGACGTCGCTGCCCTGATCGCCGGAAAGGACGTCGTTGCCCTCGCCGCCCTGAAGGACGTCGTTGCCTGCGCCACCGAAGAGGGTGTCGTCGCCCTCGCCGCCGCTCAGGAAGTCGTCTCCGTCGCCGCCGAGCAGGGTGTCGTCACCCTCGTCGCCGAACAGGGCGTCGTCGCCCGCGTCGCCGCTCAGCACGTCGTCGCCGTGGCTGCCGTGCAGGCTGTCGTTGCCGACGCCGCCGAACAGCACGTCGTTGCCGTGCTCGCCGAACAGTTCGTCGTCACCGGCTCCGCCGGTCAGGAAATCATCTCCGTGGCCGCCCAGGATTATGTCGGCAAGAGGCGTGCCGGGAAGAAAGTCGTCGTAGGCGCCGCCGTGAAGAGTTGCCATAGGGAAAGGTCTCCGGTGGTTGTTTCGGCAGACATGGGGTAGGTCGCAATCTCGTTTCGCTTCCGGGTTGGTCGACCGAAAGGCAGAGACCGCTAAACGCGCGCTAAACCTGCACCAGAAGCGCCGAGAACGCTTGTGATATTTTTGTGGCCGGCTTGGATTTATATTGCAGATTGAAGGCTATTCTGTGATGCAACCAAATTTTGCTATCTGATATTATCAATATTCAAGTAAATGCGAATGAATTTGCTTCCGTCAGGCTGCCGCCGCATGCCCGGGTCGCGCAGGGCCGGTCAAAAGGGCCAGATGGCGGGGAAGGAGGTCCGAAAGATCGTAGCGGTCCAGGACGGTTTGTCGCGCCTCTTGCGCCAGGGTCGCCCGCTGCTCCGGACGGTCGAGGAGGGTTTCCACCCGTCCGGCGATCTCCTCTGGCGAGAAGAAGTCCGCCAGCAGGCCGTTCTGCCGGTCTGCCAAGACTTCGCGGACGGGCGCGGTATCGCTGGCCACGATCGCGCAGCCGGTCGCCATCGCTTCCAGCAACGACCAGGAGAGGACGAACGGCACCGTCAGATAGACGTGAACGAGGGACAGGCGGAGCAGATTCCGGTAGTCGGAGAGCGGGAGCTGGCCAACGAAATGCAACCGCTGCAAATCGAGGTCCGGAAGCTCCTCCAGCATCTGCTCGCGATAGCTGGGGCCGCCCGCGGCGGGGCGGCGGCTATAGGCGACCATGTCCGCGCCGGCGACGACCACGTGTAGATTCGGGCGGCGGAGCTGCAGCAGCCTCGCTGCCCGCATGAACTGTGGGAAGCCCCGATAGGGCTCCATTCCGCGGGTCGCGTAGGTGACGACCTCCGCGCCGTCCGGCAGGGACAGGCCGGGCACCGCGGCCGCCGATCCGGGAGAGAAGAAGCCGGTGTCGATGCCGTCGTGCAGCGTCGTCAGCCGGTCGCGTAGCGCTTCCGGGAATTGCTGCCGCTGAAATTCCGTCGGACAGATTGCAAGATCCGCGGCGGCCAGTTCCAGCAGAATCCCGGCATTGCGGGTTTTGAGCCTGCAGAGGGAGTTCTCGTCCAGTCGGTTCTGGACGAGGAATGCGGCGTCGCTGTCCCGCCCCCTGTAGAACCACTCGAAATAGCCGGCGTGACGGGCGTCGGGGAAGAGCTCCGGCAGATAGAGGCCCGGGCCGAAGCCGGCATGGCTGTAGACCAGATCCGGCCGAAAGCCGCGTCGCTTCAGTGCCGCGCCTGCCCGATAGGCGGCCTGGCCGTTCAGCACGGCCGTCTCCAGCGGGCGCACATAGTGGTGCGTAGTGGCATGGGCGGTGCGCGAAGGCTGGAACAGGGTCGGCGTGACCCCCGGAACCTCATCTTCGACGACGCGCGCCAGGAAATGCACTTCGTTCCCCGGGTCGGCGGCAAGCGCCCTGGCAAGGTGCCGGAACTGTCCCGGAAACCGGTCGTGAACGAAAAGGATGCGCACGGCTACCGTCCTTCCCATTCCGGGCCGGGCCTATGGTCTGACCTAGCCATCCGGTTCAATCCTCGCGGAATGCGCGGTTCATGCTGTCGGTGATCGGCGAAATCAGGTAGTCGATCGCCCGGCGTTCGCCGGTGACGATGACCACCTCTGCCGGCATGCCCGGATAGAGCGAGACATTCTCGAGAGACTCCAGTTCGTCCGGCAGCAGCGCCACGCGGCCGACGAAATAGGGTTGGCCGGTCCGCTCGTCGACGATGCTGTCCGCCGAGACATAGGTAACCCGTCCCTCGAGCGTCGGAAGCGTCTTCATGTTGTAGGCCGTCAGGCGCACCTGCACGGGCAGGCCGACGCGCACGGAATCGATGGCGCGCGGCTCGATCCGGGCCTCGATGACCATGGGATCGTCGAAAGGCACGATGTCCAGGATCGGCTCCCCGGCGCCGATCGCGCCGCCGGGCGTGAAGAAGCGGATGTTGGTCACGTAACCGTCCTGGGGCGAGGTCACCTCGACCCGGTTCAGGACGTTCTCGGCAGCCCGCATCTTCTCGTTGATGTCGGACAGCGAGAGCTGCGTCTCCTGGATCGCGTTGCCGATCTCGGTGCGGCGCTCGCTCTCGATCGCCAGGATCTCGAGTTCTGCGGCGGCGATCGACTGCTCGGTCTGCGACTTGCGGGCGTTCAGTTCCCCCCTGCGGCCGCGCAGCTCCGACGCCCGGCCTTCGAGCTCCAGCAGCCGCGGGCGGCGCTCATACCCTTTTTCATAAAGCTGGCGGACGCCCTCCAGCTCTTCCGTGACCAGGGTGAGCTGCCGGTCGTTGGCTTCGGTCTGGGCTGCTAGGGCCTCCAGCTCCTCCTGGTACTGCTCGATCTTCTTGCGCTGAATTGCGATCTTTCCGTCCAGGTCCGCCCAGCGCGACAGGAACAGCTTGCGTTCGGTCTCGAGCACGGCCTGGACGCCCGGCTCCTGCGACCTCAGCAGTTCCTCGGGGAACTCGATCGTGCGGCGGTCGGACTGCTCGGCGCTGAGGCGGGCCAGCCTGGCAAGGGCGCCCATACGCTGTACCCGAAGCTGATCCAGGGACGACTGGGCGAACGTCGCGTCGAGCCTCAGTAGGACTTGCCCGGCTTTAACGTGCTCGCCCTCCTTGACCAGCATCTCCTTCAGGATGCCGCCCTCGAAATGCGAAACCGTCTTCCGGCGGCTGTCGACGATGACCGAGCCCTGGGAGACCGCCGCGCTGTCGAGCGATGCGCCGAAGGCCCAGCCGAAGAAGGTGCCGAAGGCGATGGTGATGGTCGCAACACCGGCGATGACCAGCGGCTTAAGGGAGGGTTCCCTCTGCTCGGCCTCCAGCGTGACGTACCACGGCTTCTGTTCGACGACGGCCGGCAGGGCACGTCTGCGGATCGACGGCAGCTTCACGACGCACCTCTCCGGTCATGGAGCGACGCCACCTTGGCTCGGGCCGGCGCGCCCGGCGTCACCGCCTGGATCACATCCGTGCGGTCGCCGAACTGCTCGACCAGGCCGTCCTTCAGGACCAGAAGCTTGTCGGCGACGGCCATCACCGAGGGACGATGGGCGATGATGACGACCGTCGCTCCGCCTTCCTTCGCCATCCGGATGGTGTTCAGGAGCGCCCGTTCGCCGTCATGGTCCAGGTTGGAGTTCGGCTCGTCGAGTACCAGAAGCCGCGGTTGCCCGAACAGGGCGCGGGCCAGCGCGATCCGTTGCCGCTGGCCGCCGCTCAACGAATATCCGCCGTCGCCCACGACCGTGTCGTAGCCGAAGGGAAAGCGGCCGATCATTTCGTGGATCCCGGCGGCGCGGGCGGCCTTGACCACTTCTGCCGGGTCGGCATCCCGCATCCGGGCAATGTTCTGGCGGACCGTGCCGTCGAGAAGCGACACGCTCTGTGGCAGATAGCCGACATAGGCGCCGAAGTTCTCGCGCTCCCACAGGAAGACGTCGTGACCGTCCAGATAGATGCCGCCGGCCGTCGGCTTCCAGATGCCGACAAGCAGGCGCGCCAGGGTGGACTTGCCGGACGCCGATGGGCCGATCACGCCCAGGACCTGGCCCGGCTGAAGCGCGAAGGAGATGCCCTTGATCACCGGACGATCGACGCCGGGCGGCATGTAGACCAGCCGTTCGACCCTGAGGTGACCCTCGGGGCGGGGCAGGGCCATGCTCTGGCGCCGGGTCGAGCGCTTCTCCAGCAGATCGCGGATACGGCCGTAGGCCGCATGGGCGAAGACCCACTGCCGCCAGCCGTCGATCAGCTGCTCGAAGGGCAGCAGCAGGCGGCCCATGATGATGCTGGCCGCGATCATGGATCCCGGCGTTGCCTGCTGGTCGATGACCAGCAGCACGCCCACGGACAGGACGGAGATCTGCATGCCGTATCGGCACGCCCTTGACACGGCCGCCACGGCCTTCCCGTTCCCCTGGCCCTGGTCCAGAAGGTCCAGCATGCGCTTCTGGGCGTGCTGCCAGCGGCGGGCGACGGCCGGCAGCATGCCCATCGCCTCGATCACCTCGGCATTGCGTATGGCGGAGGTGACGTCCCCATAGGCCTCGGCGGAAGCCTCGCTCGCTTCGGCCAGGGTGCGCCGGCTGACCAGGTCGGAGAGGATGCTGAAGACGATGAGGATCGCGCCCGAGATCAGCGCGACGATGCCGTAGGCCGGATGCAGCATGAACAGCACGGCCAGGAACAGCGGCATCCAGGCCATTTCCAGGGGAACGCTGATCGCGTTGCCGGTGACGAATCCGCGCAAATCGTTCAGGTCCCGGATCGCCTGAGGCGCCCGTGCAGAGTGGCCTTCCAGCGTTTCCGCGACCGCGGCCTGTAGCGTCGGGAGGTTCAGCCGGCGGGCGAGGGAGTTGCCCATCACGATGTAGACGCGTGCGCGTATGTACTCGAGAATGGCAAAGACGATCAGGCCGGCAGCCGCGATCAGCACGAGCATCAGCAGCGTGTCCGTGCTGCGGCTGTTCAGCACGCGGTCATGGGTCTGCAGCATGAAGATCGGGACGATGAGCTGCAGAAGGTTGATGAAGCCGCTCAGCAGGCCGGCATAAATCAGTCCCCGGAAGAACTGCTTCCGTGCCCTGCGCAGCAGTTCCTGCGCCGGGTCGGCGACGCGGCGGGTCCCTCTCTTCATTGGGCGGCGACGGCGATGTCCGGACCGTACCCGTCGGGATTCTTCTGTCGCCACACCCAGGCGGTCCGGATGGTTTCCTCGATGCTGGTGTAGCGGGGTGTCCAGCCCAGCTCGGCCCGGAGCCGGTCCGCGGCCGCGACCAGCACCGCCGGGTCCCCCGGGCGGCGCGGGCCGATCTTGACCGGGATCGGATGACCGGTCACGCGGCGGGCCGCCTCGATGATCTCGTTGACCGAATGTCCCTGGCCGGTGCCCACATTGTAGAGGCGGCTTTCGCCCTCCGGCAGGTCAAGCACGCGGCGATGCGCGTCGGCCAGATCGACAACGTGGATGTAGTCGCGGATGCAGGTGCCGTCCGGCGTCGGGTAGTCGGTGCCGTACACCTCGATATGGGACCGTTTGCCCAGGGCGACGTCCAGGACGAGGGGAATGAGATGGGTCTCTGGCCGGTGATCCTCGCCCAGATGCCCGTTCGGGTGGGCGCCGGCCGCATTGAAGTAGCGGAGGACGGCGAAGGCCATGCCGTGCAGCCTCGCGCTCCAGACCAGGGCCTGCTCCAGCATCCGCTTCGATTCGCCGTAGGGGCTGCCGGGATCGAGCGGACTGTCCTCGACCAAGGGACCATCGCCCGGACGCCCGTAGACATTGGCGGTGGAGGACAGGACAAAACGGCGGACCCCCGCCTGGGCGGCGGCCTCGATCAGGGACAGGCCGTTCCCGACATTGGTGCGGAGATAGCGGAACGGCTCGCGCATCGAATCGCCGACCAGCGACAGGGCTGCGAAATGCATCACCGCATCCTTGCCCTCGACCAGGCTGGCGACCAACTCGCGGTCGGCCAAGTCACCGACCACCAGTTCGGCACCCTCCGGCACTGCCGCGCGATGGCCCTGTTCCAGGTTGTCCAGCACGACGACGCGATGGCCGGCGGCAAGAAGGGTGTCGACGGCATGGCTGCCGACATAGCCGGCCCCGCCGGTGACGAGGATCGAATACGCCATGGGAAACGCTCCAGAACCGGATAATCGAAAGTAACCGGCCTCCTTTCGCGCCGAAAGCGCGGACGGAGGCCGGCTAGAAGTGTCAGTTGATGACGAAGAACGCGTTGGGGTTGTTCTGGATGTCCTGCGCGTCGACGTTGACGAGCGTGACCGTGTCGCCGTTGCCGAGATCGATGACCGAGTTGCCGTCGATGCTGGTGACGCGGTCTGCGAGGTCCGCAGGATCGGTCACATCCAGGCCGTTGATGTTGCGGGCGATGTGGAGCACGTCCTGACCGGGCTGGAAATCCAGGACCACGTCCTGTCCGCCGCCGCCCGTGAAGACGAAGGTGTCGGCGCCCTGGCCGCCAATAAGGATGTCGTCGCCTGCGCCGCCGGCAAGGGTGTCGCTGCCCTGCCCGCCGAGGAGAAGGTCGTTGCCCTCGCCGCCGTCGAGGGTGTCTGCGCCCTGGCCTCCGCTCAGGATGTCGTTGCCCGCTTCGCCCACAAGGGTGTCTCTGCCCTGGCCGCCGAGCAGGAGGTCTTGACCGTCCCCACCGAGGAGCGTGTCCGCGCCCTGGCCGCCGCTCAGGAAGTCGTTGCCCTGGTCGCCGATCAGCGTGTCCGAACCCTGGCCGCCGAAGAGGATGTCGTTGCCTTCGCCGCCGGCGAGGGTATCCCGCCCCTGGCCGCCGAACAGGAGGTCATCGCCGTCTCCGCCGAGGAGCGTGTCGTCACCCTGGCCGCCGAACAGACGATCGTTGCCCTCGTCGCCGCTCAGGATGTCGTCGTCCCGCCCGCCGAACAGGCTGTCGTCCCCGGCACCGCCGGTCAGGAGATCGTCGCCGCCGCCGCCCAGGATGATGTCGGCAAGGTGAGTACCGGGCAGGACGTCGTCATACGCGCCGCCGTGAAGAGTAGCCATGGGGGGATGGTCTCCGGTGCTTGTTTCGGCAGAAAAAGGTCACTGCGGGATTTCGTTGCGCACGTGAAACGACCACGCAGATGCCCAGCGAAAGACGGAGCTCGCTGAACCCGAAGCAAACATGCCATCGGATGGGGCGGGATTGCCCGTGATATTTTTGTGGCAATCGGCTCTGGTCTGTACAAAATTAAAGTAAGTCAATTAATGTTGCTGGTAATAGACCCGGAACACTTCGGAATTGTTTAGAATTTCGAAGTTCTTTTATGTATCGGGGGTGCGGATCCAATGGGGGAGGGAACCGCAAGAGCTGAAAAGGTTTCACGCCTTGATGACGGCGGGAAAAGAGGGGTGGTGATCGTGGCGGCCCAGGATGGGGGCGCGGGCGAACGCTCGTCCGCGAAGGAAGGCGGTGGTGGTTCCTATCAGGAACTGGCGCGCATCATCGAGCGGCTGCATCGCCGGTTTCTCGATGTCATTCGCGTGGAACTGTCCCGAAGGGGAACGGACGACATCAGCCCGACGCAGCTGATGATGCTGTTCTCCATCGGCCAGGACGAGATTTCGGTCCGCGACCTGATCGAGCGTGGGCATTATCTCGGGTCCAACGCCTCTTACAATCTGAAGCATCTGGTCGAGAACGGCTATGTCGACCGGTCGGCGTCGCCCCGCGACAGGCGGGCGGCGCGCTTGCGGCTCTCGCCCAAGGGGCACGAGCTCTGTAACGCCATGGCCTCGGTCGAGCAGGAATATATACGTGTCCTCGCCCGTACCGAAGAGGACGCCAAGGATCTGGAGGCGACCTACCGGGTGCTGAAGCGCCTCGAACGCGCCTGGACCGGGATCATCCACTACAACGACGCCGGGATGGGCTGATCCGACTCGGGGATGTGTCCCGGGCGCGTCCGTGGCGTCGCCTTCGGCCCGATGGCCCGCTCGGACCGCCCCCTGTTCCCGGGAGACATGGACACCCGGTCCTAATTCGCTCCGCCGGGACGATCATGGGGCGCCTGCCTCTCATGTACGCCCCTCAATGCAGGCCGTTGTATTCAGGGGATTGACCCGGCGCCGGCGCGCGGGGCGCGCGGCTTTCGCCCGTCACGGCCGGATCGGCGCACGGCCGGGCGGGAAGGCATCGCCCTCGACGACGGTCCGGTTCGCACTATGATGGCCAGACCTTCCTTTGCTCCCCCCGATTCCATGACCAAGAAGCAGCAGTTCCGCATCGCAGCCATCCTCGGCTGCCTGACGGCTATCGGACCGCTCTCGATCGACATGTACCTGGCCAGTTTCCCCGCGATCGCCGACGAGTTCGGCGTGTCGGAGGGGATGGTGCAGCTAACGCTATCCAGCTATTTCGTCGGGCTGGCCATGGGACAGATGGTCGTCGGGCCGCTCTCCGACCGGTTCGGGCGGCGGCTGCCCATCACGATCGGCATGACGGTCTACGCGCTCGCCTCGCTTGTCGCCGTGCTCGCCCCCTCGGTCGGGGTGCTGATCGCGGTACGCTTCTTCCAGGCGCTGGCGGGCTGTGCGGGCATGGTGATCGCCCGGGCGATCGTCCGGGACCTGTTCAATCCGCGTGATTCCGTCCGGGTTCTCTCGTATCTCATGCTTGTGATGGGCGCGGCGCCCATTCTTGCGCCCATGCTCGGCGGGATATTCCTCGAATACGGCAGCTGGCGCGAGATCTTCGTGTTCCTCGCTGCGGTCGGGGCCGTCGCCCTGGCGATCTACCGCCGCCATCTGCCCGAATCCCTGCCCGTCGAGGCGCGGCAGCGGATGGGCTGGCGGGAGGCGCTTAGCACCTATCTGATGCTTCTCCGCGACCGGCGCTACATCGGGCCGACGCTTGCCAGCGCGCTTTCCTCTGGCGCAATGTTCGCCTACATCACGGCCTCGCCGACTGTGTTCATCTCCCTTTATGGCGTTTCCGAGAGCGTGTTCGGCATGCTGCTTGGCCTCAACGCCTGCGGGCTGGTCGGGCTTTCCTTCGCCAATCAGTGGCTGGTTGTCCGCTTCGACATCCGGACGATGCTCCAGGCCTCGCTCTGGGGCAGCGTCGCGGCATCGGCGGTGCTGCTCGTCATCGGCCTGACCGGGGCGGGCGGGCTGCCGGCAATCGGCGCTGCCCTGTTCGCCATCGTCGCCCTGCGCGGCCTGATCAATCCGAACGCGACCGCCATTGCAATGGCCAATCACGGCCATGTCGCCGGCAGCGCCTCGGCGCTGATGGGGACGTTGATGTTCGGCCTGGGCGCAATCGCGGGCACCCTAGTCGGGTTGTTCGAGGACGGCACGGCCGCCCCCATGGTGACCGTCATCTTCGTCTGCTCGATCCTGGCGCTTCTGCTGAATATCTGGGGGCTTGCCGGCCAGGCTCGCGTCGCGGCCGAGTGATCGCGGACCCGGCCGGCGGCCCCGCTATTCGGCGGCCGAGGCGGCCAGCATCTTCCGGAAGCCTTCCACCCCGAGATGGTCCGGATTGATCGCAAGCAATTCGGACCGCGCCCGCTCGCGCGGGTGTTCGGTGTCGATATAGACGAACCGGCCGTCCGGCGACTTGTTGACCATGACGATTGTATCCAGCACCTCGGTGAAGGTCGCGCGCTTGTCCTCGGGCGCGGCGATCAGAAGCTGGAGTCCCAGCGCCTTGTAGAAGCGCAAGAGCGCCTGCGTGTTCTGGATATCCAGCTTCGAGAACGCCTCGTCGAACAGGGCGAGGCCCATGCCCTGGGGCTTCACGCCCCTGGGGCCCGGGTAGTAGGCGGACGCCAGCGAGGCGGCGATCGCGACGTAGAAGGGGGCCTGCGCCTCGCCGCCCGATCCCTTCACGGCGCGCTTCGACATCGAGGTGCGGGGGCCGCTGCCGTCGTCGCTGCGCATCTCCAGCTCGAAGGTGAAGTAGTTCCGATAGTCCTCGAAATGGCTCGTGTCCTGGTCGCCCTCCAGAAGAGCGCCCAGTTCGCGCATCGCCTCGGCCGTCACCTCGTCGCCCGACTCGTCGGCGCCGAGCGCCAGAATCGTCTGGCCCTGCTCGGGATTGTCCGCGACCTTGGTGGCCAGCCGGTAAAGATTGGCGTAGCGGCTGTCGACCGTCTTCGAGAAGCTGTATCGCTGGCCGGTGAAGCGATGGCGGTCCAATTGGCGGTTGAGCGTGTCGAGCTGCTGGTCCAGGCCCTGGAACTTGGCCGCCAGCTTGGTCAGCAGATCCTCCTTGAAGGTCTGGCGCATCTCGGCTTCCGCGGCGACCGCCCGCTCCCGGTAGGCGCGCAGCTCGTTCTGCTCGAGCCGGAGCCGTTCGGCGACCGCCCATTGGTAGCCCCATGAAACCGGCGTGCCGTCACCAAGGGGCGAGTCGAGCCGCCACTCGCTGACATATTCTGTCAGCTCGCGGATCGCGGCGCGCTCATACTCCGCGGCCCGCTTGCGTGCGTCCTCCGCGCTTTTCGACCTGGCCAGGCGAAGTTCCGCCAGGTGTCCCCGGAGATCCCGGCGGGAATGGTGGAAGACATCGGTCCGGAAACGGGTGATGAGCTGGTTGATCGAGGGCAGGCCGCCGTCCTGGTCCAGCTCCAGCACGTGCCGGTAGTCCTGGTCGGCGAGCGCCGCATAGGCCTGGCGCTTCTCGGCGAAGGCCCTTCTCAACGCCGCGCGCCGGGTCTCCAGCTTTTCCGTCTCGGCGCCGAGCGCCTTGTCCAGGCGCCGGATCGCAGGCTCGACATCCTCTGTCAGCTCCAGCCGCGCGCTGTGGAGCGCGGTGTTCGCGACCTCGATCTCCTCGATCAGCTCGGGATCCGCCGCGATCGCCACCTTGTCCTTGGCATCGATGATCCGCGCGATCCGCGCCTCCAGCCTGCTCGCCTCCTGGGCCAGCGCCGCGGGCCCGCTGCTGGCCTCGCGCAGGGCGTCGACGGCTCGTTTCACGCCCGTCGCCGCGGAGGCGAGCAGCCGCGCCGTCTGGGTCAGCTCAGCGTGTTTCGCGCGCTTCTCCTCGATGTCCCGGCGCAGGCGCTCGGCCGAAGCCGTTCGCGCCCGGCGACCGAAGATCAGCTCCGGCAGGTCGCGATGGACGTTGAGGCCAAGGCCGGAGGTCGTCTTGCCGTTCCGGAGCACCGCACGGTCCATGCGCTCCAGCTCGGCCTCCGTCTCGGCCATACGGAAGCCGCCGATGCGGGTCGCGATATAGGCCAGGGCGTGGGGATTGTCGGACCGGACGACGCTGGCGATGCTGTCGGGATCGATCCTCGGCTCCCGGCGGTCGCCGCGGTTCGTCTTGATCAGCGTGCAGCCGTAGAACTCGTTCCGCCGCTGGTACATGATCTCGAAGGCCTCGCGCACCCGGTCCGGCGGGACGATCAGCGCCTCCCGCCCCCGGCCCAGCAGGGCCTCGACCGCGTATTGCCAGCTCTCGTCCGCGATCTCCACCACGTCGCAGAGCGGCGTGACCGGGATGCCCCGGCGCTCCAGCTCGGCGATCAGGCGGGTGGTTTCGCGGCCCAGCGGCGCGGCGCCTTCCCCGATCCGGGCTAGGTTCTGCTCCAGGGCTTCGATGTCGGCCTGCAGCGCCTTGATTTCGGGCAGGATCGCATCGCGCTGGGCCTCGAACCGTTCGTCCAAACCGCCAAGGGAGGCGACGCGGGCGTGGAGTTCCTCCAGGCGCTGGGCGTCGGCCTTCAGCGCCGCCGCCGGTTTCGCCGCACCCGCCAGGATGCCGGCGATCGACGTTGCCGCTTCCAGGCCGGCCTGGAAACTTGCCGGCGTGTACTGGCGCAGCACCGGGACCGCTGCGAGCTGGGCGGCATCGCGCCAGGCCCTGACCAGCCGGTCGATGCGCCCCTCGAGCGCCTTGAGTTCGGCATTCGCCAGCTTGAGCTCGCTGTCGTACTGCCGGATCTTGTCGGCGACGCCGGTCGTCTGAAGACGGATATTGAGCTGTTCCAGCTCCGTCTCGATCTCCTTGATGTCGGCCAGCAGCTCGGCTCGCTTGGCCTCCTGGGCCGCCAGCTCCTCGCGCAGCCCGGCGACGGCCGTCCCGGCCTCGACCACCTCCATGGCAAGGCGGCGGGTTTCGGCGGCGGCCGCCGTCCACCGGTCGTTCACCGTCTGGACCAGGTTCCGGCCCCAATTGCGGAACTGTCCCTCGATCCTGGTGAGCCGGCGCAGCTTCGCCTCGAGCTCCTCGATCGTCGCGACGATGCCGCGCCAGGTGGCGATCGAGGAACGGATCCGGTCGACGTTCAGCGGATCGGGCTCCAGGATATATTTCCGGACGAACTCCGTCGGGTCGAAGATCGGCCTGAACGCGATGGCGTTGGCGAAGGTTCGAAGGAAGTGCCGGGTGTTCGGCTGTTGGCCCTGGCGGCGCATCTTCGCGAGATACTCGGCCGTGAAGCGCTCGGCCGAATGGCGATGCTCCTCCAACGCCGGGCTGAGACGCCGCAATTCGCGGACCGCCTCCGCCCAGGGCAGGAGATAGCGGCCTTGGTCGTCCTGCCGGGCGAAATCCCGGACGGAATAGGCATAGCCGGGCGCGATGAAGCGCGAGAGCGTTTCCTCGCGGCTGTCCTCCCGCCGTGCGGACAGCGCCACGCCGATCGAGATCGGCTCGCCCGTCTCCTCATCCCTGAAGGTCAGCGCTATCACGCTTTCGCAGCTGTCGCGCAGGGGCGTGCCGCCTTCGTCCGGGTCGGCGGTATAGCCCAGGCAGTAATCCCTGACGCTTCGCTCGGACCGGCCGCTGGCCGACGCGTTCAGGTTCACGCGGCGGGAATTGTTGCCGGTGATCGCCGTCTGGATCGCGTCCTGGATAGAGGTCTTGCCCGCTCCGGTCGGGCCGATCAGGGCCGTCGCGCCGACGACATCGATGTCGATCGCGTCGATCAGGTACCAGTTCTGCAGGCTGATGCGGATAAGCTCGTGCATCTCAGGGTCCTTGCTCGTCGGTCGCCTGTGCGGCCGCGGGGGCGTCTTCCTCCGCGATCGCGGGCGCTTCTCCGGTGTCCGTTCCGCGCTTTTCCGTATCTGCGGCGACCGCCCACTGGGCAAGCTGCTGGACATAGCCTTCCGGCGCCACGATCTCGACGCCGGGCATGATCGTCACCGGCGTCACCCTCTCGACCCGATCCGTCTCGCCAAGCTGGACGATGCCCTTGCGCCTGAATCCCGCGAGGATTTCCAGGAGCCGCCTTTCGTCGGGGGCATCGGTCTTGGCCGCGGCAATCAGCTTGTCGACGATGTCGTTGGTCGAGATCTCGACCGCGCCGGGAATCCCGCCGGCCCCGATCTCGTGTGCCTTGATGCCTTCCTCATAAGCCAGCTTGAGCGCCAGCAGCACCAGCGTCTCGTCCTTCCGAAGGCGGGCGAAACGCCTGTCGTAGCGCCGCTGCCCGGACTGGGGCACCGGAACCCTGAGCGCGATCATCTGGTCGCGTTGGCTGACCACGAGATCGAAGCCCAGGGCGCCAAAATACTTCTCGAAGAAGGTCTGGTTGGCACGGATCACGTCGTAGGTGCGGCCGATGCCAGTCGTGCTCGCATAGATGCACTGGTGGACCAGAAGCACCTGCAGCGCGGTCGTGAGCTCGTCCGCAGTCGGGGGCTTCGGGACCATCCGCCCGGGGCCCCAGTCCGCGTCCACGATGTCGCGGAACTCCTTCAATTCCAAGGTCATGCGGCGGCTTGCTCCGGTCTGATGCGATGGATGCGGAAGTTCGGGCAATCGATCCAGTCCGAACTGAACCGGCCGTCGAGGATCTCCACTCGATACCGGTTCCGGAGGCGGCCTCCGAACAGGAACGGCAGCTCGCGCAGGCGCTGGAAGGTGAAGAAATCGTCTATGGTCGCAAGCGGGAGATCGGCCGCGTCGACGAAATCGGCGTCGCCCAGGGCCCGCTCCAGATAGGCTTCGATCCTGTCCGGCGTGACGGCGACCCGCCGGCTGAACGCAGTCTTCGCGGCCTGGTAGGCGTCGAGCGCGGGGTCGCGTTCGACGGTGCGGACGCCCTGGCGCCCGATCCCGGTTCGCGCCCGGCGTTCGGCATAGAAGCTGCCGGGTCCGATCGGGGGATCGAAGACGACGAGGTCGGGGGGAATCTCCACCGCATCCTCCGGCGCGAGCGATGTCGCCGCCAGCGCCCTCAGGGCCTCGGCCACACGGTCGATTCGGTTGTCGTTGACCCGGTCCATGTAGCGAACCGTGTTCGCGATCCGGCGCTCGATCCGGCCGTTCGTCTCCTCGATGACCTCTAGCTGCCGGTCGACCGATTCGAAGACCTTGATGACGGCGTCCAGCTCCCGGGTCACGACCTCGAAGGCCTCCTCGGATGTCGCGGCGCGCCCCTCCCGGACATAGGAGTCGGCCAGAGCCGCCATAACGGGCGCGTTCTCCAGGATCTCCCAGGCCTGCCGGATGATCTGGTTGCGGAATCGGAACGGGTTGTTCTTGGTGTGGAGCGTCTTGAAGTCCTGGATCAGATGCTTCTCCACGAACTCCTCGAAGAAGGAGCGGAACAGGTCGCGGAGCGAATCCTGGCTGACGATCTGTTCCTCGACCTTCCGCATCGCGGCAGCGACGGTGCGCAGGTGCTGCATGAAATCCCGCGCGAAACGGGCGGCGTTCCGCACTGCCTCCGACCGCTCGCGCGGGTTGGCAAGCGCGCTTTCCAGCGATCCCAGGACCTGGAGGACGGCGCCGCCGTAGGACCGGCTGTCCCCACCGGCGATCCGGGCCAGTTCCTGGAGCAGCAGTCGGGCATCGGGGTCGAAGTCGACCAGGCGGACATACCGGTCCTTGTGCTCGATCAGCCAGCCGGTCTGGAGGAGGTAGCGGTAGACGGAATGTCGGCGCGAATCCTGCCCGCGGCCGTCCGGCTCGTCGGCGGCGACGTCGTCCCCCGCGACGATTTCGCCGACCTGCTCGTAGCTCTCGATGAAGTCGCCGATATCGGCGATCACGTCGTTCCGGCGCGGTGTCTCCCCGAGTACGCCGAAGGTCTTCTCGTACAGGTGAAGCAGGAGCGCCGCGTGGAAGGCCCGGTTCGGCGACGCAAGCGGTCGGAAAAGGTCATCCGGCAGGTGGTTGAAAAGCGGCATCGTCCTGACGCATGGGTGAAGGGACTGGCGGGCGGGACTATACCGGATCGCCGTCTCACTCAAGCCCGGGCGTGTTGAGCGGCCGCTGTGGTTCGTGGCGGGTGTCGCGATTTCCGGCGTCCCGGCGTAGGATGGCGCGGCGCGAATGAACGAGGATGTTGCCCGTGGTCGCTGACCTTCAGACTGTTGCCGGCTCCCGATTGAACCCGCTGCTGTCGGGCGTTGCGGCACCTCCGATCGCGGAGGCACAGGGCTGGGTGAGGGGGCGCACTTTCCCCCTCGACAAGCCGCTGATCGATCTCGCCCAGGCCGTTCCCGGCTATCCGCCGCCGGACGCGCTGGTAGAGCATCTGGCCCGCCGCCTGGCCGATCCGGCGGTCCATCGCTATACGGACATTCTCGGCCACACGCGGCTGCGGGAGGCGCTGGCCGCCCATATGAGCGCGGCCTATGCGGGTACGATCGGTGCCGACCAGGTCGCGATCACGGCCGGCTGCAACCAGGCATTCTGCCTTGCGATCATGGCTCTGGCGCAGGCGGGGGACGAGGTCATCCTGCCGCTTCCCTACTACTTCAACCATCGGATGTGGCTTGATGCGCTGGGGGTCGCCGCCGTTCCGTTGACCTTCCGGCCCGAATCAGGCGGCGTCCCGGACCTGGACGAGGCGGCTTCCCGGATCACCGGCCGTACCCGGACGATCGTCCTCGTCACGCCGAACAATCCGACGGGCGCGATCTATCCGCCGGAGGCGATCGAGGGGTTCTATCGCCTAGCGCAGCGGCACGGCATCGCGCTGATCCTTGACGAGACGTACAAGGATTTCCGGCCGGGCGACGAGCCCGCCCATCAACTCTTCCAGGATCCGGACTGGCCGGAGACCCTGATCCAGCTCTACAGCTTCTCGAAGGTCTTCTGCCTGACCGGCTACCGCGTCGGGTCACTGATCGCCGGGCGACGGGTGATGGAGAGCGTCGAGAAGGCGATGGATTGTATCGCCATCTGCGCCCCGGCCATCGGTCAGGAAGCCGCGCTGTTCGGGCTGTCGGAGCTGGACGACTGGCGTCGCGGCAACACGGCCCTGATGGGAGAGCGCGTTCAGGCGTTCCGGACAGGGTTCGAGAGGGTGGAAGGCTTCCGGCTGATCAGCCTTGGCGCCTATTTCGCCTATGTGCAGCATCCGTTTCCGGATCGGACCGCCGCTGCGGTCGCCCGCGACTTGGCCGAGCAGCACAATCTCCTGACCCTGCCCGGATCGATGTTCGGGGAAGGACAGGAGCGGTTCCTCCGGCTTGCCTTCGCGAACGTGCCGGCGGGGACCGTGCCGGCCATCGTGGAACGTCTGTCAACCGCCGCCGGGACGGGAGGGCGGAAGACCTGATGCCGGCCCGCACCTTGCAGACGACGGGGGCCGGACGATGATCGGGCTTCGCCATCGGCGGTCCGGCAGCGCGGTTGCCGAAAATTGGGGCAAATCATACCAGGGAGAGGTCATATCATGAGCAGGGAGATCTACCGCTATTCGTCGAGCCGCCGGAGGCTCCTGAAGGCGACCGCCGCCACTTCGGCCCTGGCCGCGGTCGGCTTCCCGGCGCCTGCCATCCTCGCGCAGCAGCGGAGCCTGAAGGTCGGCACCTATGGCGGCTATTTCACCGACAGCTTCCTCGAGCACATCTTCCCGGAGTTCACCGCCGCGACCGGGATCGAAGTCGAATCCGTGCCCGAGCCGACGGGCGAGGCCTGGCTCGTCCAGCTCGAGACCGCGGCGCGGGCCGGCCAGGCGCCGGCCGACGTTTCCATGATGGCGCAGGTCGCCATGCTTCGCGGCACGAAGGGCGAGCTCTGGCAGGCCCTCGACCCGGCCAAGATGCCGAATGTCGAGAAGGTCTTCCCCTCCTTCATCAACACCTATGAGGACGGGCGGATCAGCGGCGTCGCCGCCGTGGCCTGGTTCATCACGCTCGTCACCAACACCGACGTCTATCCCGAGGCGCCGACCAGCTGGGCCGCGCTGTGGGATCCGGCGAACGAGAACTCGGTCGGGCTCCTGGCGCTCGCCAGCAACTCGTTCCTTCTGGAGATCACGCGGGCGACCTACTTCGCCGACCGGTCGGACATCCTGTCGACCCGGGACGGCGTGATGGAGGTGCTGACCAAGATCGCCGAGCTGAAGCCGAACGTCGCGTTGTGGTACCGCGACGAGGGACAGTTCCAGAACGCCCTGCAGAGCGGCGAAATCCCCATGGGCCAGTATTATCACGACGTGGCCGGGCTGGCCGCGGCGGACGGATTCCCCGTGCGTTCGACCTTCCCCGAGGAGGGCGGCGTCGCCGACCGCGGTTCCTGGGCCGTCTCGAGGGCGTCGACCAAGCTGGAGGAGGCACAGATCTTCATCGACTACATGTGCCAGCCGTCGGTCCAGGAGGTCCTGTCGCGCAAGGTCGGCACGGCGCCGATCATCCCGCGCGACCAGCTTTCGCTGACCGACGAGGAGTTCGCGGCCGTCTCCAGCGAGATCGAGCCGATCATCCCCGAGTACCGGCTCTACACGGAGGACGGCGACTGGGTGAACGAACAGTGGACCACCATGATCACCGCCTGAGAGGCACGGGAAGGCAGACATTCGTCCATTCATGGCAGACGTTCATCTGAAGGGGATCCGGAAGGAGTACGGGTCTGTCCTTGCCGTCACCGACGTCGATCTGAAGATCCCGGCCGGGAAACTCGTTTGCTTCCTGGGGCCGTCCGGTTGCGGCAAGACGACCCTGCTCAGGATCATCGCGGGACTGGAGAGCCCGACGAAGGGGCGGCTCATCGTCGACGGGCAGGACATCACCGACCTGCCTACCCATCGCCGCAACTTCGGCATGGTGTTCCAGTCCCTCGCGCTGTTCGGCCACCTGACGGTCGGGGAGAACATCGCCTACGCCCTGCGCGTCCGCGGTGTCGACCCGGCCGCCCGGCGACGCCGGGTCGAGGAGCTGCTGGAGCTGGTTCAGCTTCCCGGCATCGCCGATCGGCATGTCGCCCAGCTGTCGGGCGGACAGCGGCAGCGCGTGGCGATCGCCCGGGCGCTGGCGATGGAGCCCAAGCTGTTCCTCATGGACGAACCGCTGTCGGCGCTCGACGCCAAGCTGCGCGAGGCGATGCAGATCGAGCTCAGGGTCCTGCAGCAGCGGCTGGACATCACCACGGTCATGGTCACCCACGACCAGCGTGAGGCCATGACCATGGCCGATCAGATCGTGGTCATGGGCGACAGCAGGGTTCAGCAGGTCGGCTCGCCGACCGAGATCTACCGCAATCCGGCCAATCGCTTCGTCGCCGACTTCATCGGGACCAGCAATCTGCTTCCGGCGACCATGAAGTCCGGGACCGGGGTCGTCGTCGACGGCCGTCCGGTCCGGGTCTCCGATCTTCCGGTCGGCCTGGGGGACGGCGCGGCGGTGACCCTCCTGGTCCGGCCGGAGGAGATGCGCATCCTGCCGCCCGACAGCGAGGGCGAGAATCGCCTGCCCGGCACGGTCGCGTTCATCCGCGACGTCGGGGCGACGGTGGAGACCTATGTCGATTGTGCGGGCGTCCGGCTGGTCGCGATCGCGATGCGGCGGGACCGGCCGGAAGTCGAGCCGGGCGAGCGGGCGCTCGTGGAACTGCCGCCGGGCGCATGCCGGATTCTCGCGGCATGAGCGCGACCGCCAGACCCCAGGGCTTAAGGCAGCATCTGCCGGTGATCTATCCGGCGATGATGCTGGCCGTCTTCTTCCTGGTCCCCTTCGGGATCATGGTCGCCTTCAGCTTCTTCCACAGGGTCGAAGGTGGCTTCTACGAACCGGCGTTCGAGCTTGCGAACTACGCCCGATTCCTGTCGCCGCTGTTCGTCAATGCGCTGTTCTTCTCGCTCTTCATCTGCGCGTTGGCCGCGGTCATCTGCGTCGGTCTCGCGATGCCGTTCACCTATGTCCTCAGCCGCAAGAGGCGCCGTACGCAGACCGCCTGGCTGGTCTTCATCCTGGCGATCCTCTCTCTTTCCGAGGTGATCATTGGGTTCGCCTGGTCGGTGCTGCTGTCCCGCTCGGCCGGCGTTTCGAACCTTTTCGTGGCCCTCGGCTTCATCGAGCGCAGCGTTCCCTATACGCCGGGGTTCACCGCGCTCTTGCTGGGCCTCTGCTTTCTCGGCTTTCCCTATGCCGTGCTCGTGCTCTACCCGTCGGCGGCGCGGCTCGATCCCGAACTGACGGAGGCGTCGAGGACGCTCGGGGCATCGCCTTTCAGGACGTTCTTTGCCGTCGTCGTGCCCTCGCTCCGGCCCGCGATCGTCGCCACTCTGATCATGGTCTTCGTCTTCACGCTGGGGTCCTATCTCCTGCCGCAGCTTCTCGGGCGGCCGCAGCACTGGACCCTTTCGGTGCTCATCACCGATCAGGCGGTCTTCCAGTCGAACACGCCATTCGCCGCGGCCATCGCGGTCTTCCTCACGCTGGTCAGCCTGGCACTGGTCGGCCTGGTCCTCCTTCTCGGACAGGGCAGGAGGGCGGCGTGACCGCGCTCGGCCGGATCTACATGGCCCTGGTCGCCACCTTCCTTGCGGCGCCGCTGGTCGTCGTCGCCGGCGTGTCCCTGAACGGGAACCGGCGGCTCCTGTTTCCCCCGGACGGGTTTTCGCTCGGCTGGTACGGCGAACTCTTCCTGGACGCCGCGTGGCGGGGGGCGCTGCTCAACAGCGTCATCATCGCGGTCCTTGCAGCCGCCATCTCGGTGTCGATCGCGCTGCCGCTGGCCTGGTTCCTGTGGCGCTACGACGTCCGCTACGCCAAGCCGCTCTTCGCGCTGGGGCTTGCGCCGTTCATTCTGCCGCCGGTGATCACCGCCCTCGGCTTCCTCATCTTCTGGAATTCCGTCGGGCTCTACGGCAGCATCGTGGCGACCATCCTGTCGCACGGGATCTTCTTCGTCACGCTGCCGCTGGCCAATATCTCGCTCGGATTCGAATCCATCGAGCGCGAGACCGTCGAGGCGGCGCGGACCATGGGTGCGGACGACCGTGCCGTGTTCCGGACGGTGATCCTGCCGCTCGTCACCCCGTACATCGTCTCGGGCTACGCGTTCGCCTTCGTTCTCAGCCTGAACGAGTACATCGTCGCGTACATGGTGTCCGGCTTCACGGTCGAAACCCTGCCGATCAGGATCTTCAATTCACTGCGCTACGGCTACACGCCGGTGATGGCCGTGGTGGCGGTGGTCTTCGTCCTGTTCGCGGCAGTGGTCTTTGGCCTCGTCGCGCGGTTCGGCGACCTCCTGAAGCTTCTGGGTGCGACCAGGCCGCCGCCGCGGTGATCCTCGACAAGGCCGGCACTCCTCCCGGGCTTGACCGGGGCCGGCGTTCCGCGTTCAATTCAGTCGGGGGAGGAGCCAGACGAGGGTACGTGCCCATGGTCACGGTTCTGGTCGCGGACGATCACCCGATGTTTCGCGAGGCGCTCGCGAGTACGCTGAAGTCCCTGAACGACGGCGTGGACGTCATCGAGAGCGGATCGCTGGGCGAGGCGGTCAGCGAAATCTCCACGGGCGCCGACATTGATCTCATTCTACTGGATCTCCGAATGCCGGGGATGAGCGGCGTCAAGGGCGTGCGCTCGCTCAGGACACGCCGCCCGGACGTGCCGGTCGCCGTCATTTCCGCGCTGGCCGACGACTTCGTCATGCAGGAATGCTTCGAGGCGGGCGCGATCGGCTATATTCCGAAGTTCCTGTCGCGCAACGAGATCGCGACGGCCATTTCGACCATACTCGAGGGCGGCAGCTATACGCCGCCGCAGCGCATGGAAGGCGGCGGGCGCGGTCTCGACTGCGACGACGACGAGGTGCTCGACGAGACGATGCGCTGCCGGTTCGAGCTTCTGACCAACCAGCAGCGCCGGGTGCTGGAACTGATGGCGGAGGGGCTTCTGAACAAGCAGATCGCCCACGTCATCGACGTCCAGATCACGACGGTGAAGGCGCATGTCTCCAGCCTGCTTCAGAAGCTGGGCGTCGCCAGCCGGACCCAGGCGGTGATCCTCTACCAGAAATACCAGCGTAGCCTGTCAGCTTCTCGCCGACGCGAGCAGGGCCCGTAGGCGGGCCGGCTTGATCGGCTTGGTCAGCAGGCTCACCTGGGGCAGGCGGCGGACGGCGCTCAGGACCTCCGGGCTGCGGTCCGCCGTGATCACGGCGGCCGGGATTTCCCGGCCCAGCTGTTCGCGGACGGCCGTGATCGCGTCCGTACCCAGCGACCCGTCATCCAGGTGATAATCCGCCAGGACTATGTCCGGCCGGACGCCGGTCCGGTCCAGGCGCGTCTGGGCGTCGGACTGGCTGGGGACCGCCACCACTTGGCAGCGCCAGGCACGGAGCAGCTGCGTCATGCCGTCCAGAATGGCTTCGTCATTGTCGATGACCAGGACGCTCACGTCGTCGACCGCGCTGGGCCGCACCGCGAAGGCGCGTCCGCTCGCGGCCTCTTCGGCCTCCGATTCCACCGGCACCAGGACGGAGAAGCTGGAGCCGCGGCCCGGCTCCGACCGGACCTGGACCGTGCAGCCGAGCAGGCGACTGATCCGGCGCACGATCGCAAGCCCCAGCCCATACCCCTTCTCCCCGCCATCGACATGCTCCAGGCGGCGGAACTCTTCGAAGATCTCGCCCAGCTTCTCCTTCGGGATGCCAACGCCGGTATCCAGCACCTGAAGTTCGACGCTGCCGCTGCGCCGCCTCGCTCCGAACAGGATGCTGCCGGCCGGCGTATAGCGGCAGGCGTTGGTCAGCAGGTTCTGCAGCAGCCGGCGCAGGAGCCGGGGGTCCGACCGGACGGCGAGCGAGCAGGGGACCAGCCTGAAGGACAGGCCCTTACGCTCCGCCAGCGGCGCGATCTCGTCCTTCAGCGACGCCATGAGAGGCCCCAGCCGCACATGCCTGATCTCGGCGCTGACATGCCCGGAATCGAGCTTGGAGATGTCGAGGAGGATGTTCAGAAGGTCTTCGACGATGCCGAGCGCGTGATCCACCTTGGACAGCATCCCATCGGGATCGTCCGCCGTCTCCTGCAGGGCGGTCACGAACAGGCGGGCCGCATTGAGCGGTTGCAGAAGGTCGTGGCTTGCATCGGCCAGGAACTTCGTCTTGCTCATGTTGGCGCGCTCGGCGTCGACTTTCGCGACTTGAAGCTCCTGCATGATGCGCCGACGCTTGCGGACCTCCTCCGAAAGGGCTTCGTTCAGCCGGGACAGCGTGGCCGTGCGCTCCCTTACCCGCCGCTCCAGCTCCTCGTTGGCGGCCTCCAGAATCTTCTCCACCCGGCGCCGCTCCGTGATGTCCTGGATCAGGATGAAAAAGCCGACGACCCTGCCCCTGAGCCGGTGCGGCACATATGTCGCGAATCCGAAGCGCGGCTCCCCGCCTTGGGAGGGTAGCTGCAGGTCGAAGCTGACGGTGTTGCCGGCAAGCGCCTGCTCGATCTGCTCGCGGCGGGAGGCGTATTCGACCGGACCCAGCACCGAACGCAGCGTCTTGCCCAGAACGGGCGCGCCGTTCGGGGCGTAGGTCGCCCGGTATGAGCGGTTCACGAAGCGGTAGCATTCGTCGCGGTCGACGTAGCAGATCATCGTCGGAACCGCGTTGGCGAATAGGCGGATGCGCTGTTCGCTGTCCTGCAGCGCCTCTTCGGTCAGCTTGCGTTCCGTGATCTCGGCGTAGCAGGTGACGAAGCCGCCGTCGGGCATCGGATCGCGCTTGATTTCGAACCATCGTCCGTTGACCGACACTTCGACCGGGCCCCCCGATCTCTGGTCCGTCGGATCGACGGTCTGCGCCGTGCCCAGCTCGAACGCGCCGCGGGCGTCGTTGAACTCCTGGAACGATCGGTAGGAGGCGCCCGGGCAGGCCAGCGCGTCCGGCAGGCCGAGCATTTCCTGGTAGCGGCTGTTGGCAGTTACCAGCCGGCCCTGCCGGTCGAAGACGGCGACGCCGATCGACATGCTTTCGAGCGTCGCCTGCAGATGGGCGGACCGCTCGGCCAGGGCCTTCTCCCGCTTGCGGCGCTCGGCATCCTTGATATCGGTGATGTCCGTATAGATCGAGGCGATGCCGCCTTCCGTCGACCGGCGATCGTTGACCTGGACCCAGCGGCCATCGGCCAGGGCGAAGACCCAGCGCTGTCCGCCGCCCTGGCGGGTCGTCACCCGCTCGGCCTGCCGTTGCTCGACCCAGCGTTCGGGCGGCTGGCCGTCTAGCTGGATGATCTCGGCGTCGAGCGCGAGCCGGAGGAGCTCATCGAACGAAAGCCCTGCCCGGATGTGTTCGGTCAGGGTCGGCCAGAAGTCCAGGAAGTGCCTATTGAACAGGATCAGCCGGTCATCCGGGTCGAAGATCGCGAACCCTTCGGAGATACTGTCGATCGCGTCCTGAAGGCGGCTCTGCGCCGTGCGGCTGGCGACGATCGCGTCGCTGAGCTCCCGGTTCGACCGCTCCACTGCCCGCAACGCCTGTTCCAGCTCCCGGGTTCGGTCGCGAACCTTCTGGTCCAGCACGATTGCCGTATGGAAAAGCTGATAGGCATTTCCCTGCATGTCGAGGCTGCGCTCGACGCGCCGCATCAAGGCCCGGTTGATCTTGGAGAGCTTCTCGATCTCCCGCCGCAGCTCCGCCGGGTCAGGGCTGGCCGGGGAAGAGGCCCGATCGGTGATCATGGCTCAAGGTTTCCCGAAGGCGACCCCCGTGAAAGTCTGGCTGACATGCATCATGGCGAACTGCTCGCCATAGGTGTTGAACCCGACCACCTTGTTGGCGGCCATGATCCGGGAGACTTCGGTCAGCATCTGGCGCTGCTCCATTTCCAGGTATCTCAGGACGCAGTCGAAGCCGATAACGGCCTCGATCGCCCCAAGATCCCGGTGCAGGCCTTCGAACAGCTGGTTGAGGTCGGCAACCAAGTCCTGGCTTTCGGCGATGCTGAGGACGATGCCCTCGTCGATCGCGCAGAAGAAATGGAGATAGCCGTTCTCGTCGATCCGCTGGATGGCGCGGACGAAATGCCGCCCGGCCGCCCTCACGACCAACGGGTACGAGGCGAAGATCAGCGGCGTCAGATCGCTCCGCTTCAGGCCGATCATGCGGGCATATTCGTCTCCCGCCGGTTCCGCATTGATCTCCATGACCAGCCGCCGGGCAGGGTCGGCGCGGGTGATGACCAGCTTCTGGTCCAGGGGCCGGAAATGCTGGGTCTGGAAGACCCGGAAGTCGAGATCGGTCGAGATCAGGACCAGAAGCGCGGCGTTCGTCAGGACCTGTCCATCCAGAAAGACGTTCGTTTTCCGGAAGGCCAGATTGTCGCCTGCCGAGGCCCCGATCAGCGGAATTTCGCCCAGCGCGTCGCCGAGCGAGCCGACGATGACCTCCTCGCGCATGGACAGCCCGTCATTGATCAGGACCGCAAGCGTCCGGGCCCCGGGCAGGCGGCGGCGCTTCGGTTCGTGCTCGGCCAGCAGGGTCTTCACGGCCTGCGGCCCGTCCGCGAACTCGAATGCCGACATGGGCATGATCAGCCGAACCGAGGTGCTGAAATGGCGAGCGGAAAGGCTGAGGCCCGTCATCGTCCCCTGCCGGTAGCCGATCGGCGTGATCTCCCCCGCGGTCGTGCATCCCAGCGTCCTGACGCCCGGCGCCCGGCGGGCGATCTCCGCCAGCACCGCCGGCACGTCGTGGTCCGGGGAGCAGAACAGCAGGATCATCTCCATGTCGTCCTGGGCGATCGACTGAAGCAGTTCGTCCACGGCCTCGACCGTCGAGGCCTTCATGCTCATGCCGCGGCGGATGCTGCCCGGCGGCGTGTGGTCGTTCACGGAGCGATGAGGCGGATTGGGCATGAAAAGCTCCCCTCCTGCAAATTACCGCGGGAAGGGCAACCGAGCCACTGATCAAAGGTTCGATTATTGGTCGGGATATTCTCGATCCAAAGTCCTATTCCTGGTCGACTTTGATTCTCGCTACCGTTGGCAGGTATTCCGGCTGCAATCTCGATGAAGTTTCTTCTCGGGACTGCGGTCGCGCTTGCGCGGCGACTGTCGCAGTCGGTCGCCGGGACCAGGCCGGACGGGAGGGCAGAGGGTATGGACGTGCGTGCGGCGGTGGCGTTCGAGGCGGGGAAGCCGCTTTCGATCGAGACGGTGCAGCTGGAGGGCCCGCGGGAGGGCGAGGTTCTGGTGGAGGTGAAGGCGACGGG